>OKRW01000027.1_pt1 | contig 133876 bp, 104 predicted proteins | sample 1601151 | NCBI WGS metagenome assembly OKRW01 (sample SAMEA3541471, study PRJEB24748) | human gut metagenome | biome: human gut; feature: human-associated habitat; material: faeces | place: China | collected 2012 | reverse complement strand
ACACAACATTCCGCTGAAGATCAACCGTGAAACCAACTACTCCAAGGATAAGAACATCTGGCATCTGTCCCATGAGGGTCTTGACCTTGAAGATCCGGCAAACGAGCCGCAGTACAACCACCCGGGCTTCCTTGAGCTCGGCGTTTCCCCGGAGCAGGCCCCGGACGAGCCCACTTATGTGACGATTCATTTTGAAAAGGGCAAGCCGACCGCCATCAACGGCAAGGAAATGAACGGTGTGGAAGTTGTAACGACGCTCAACGAGCTCGGCGGCAAGAACGGCGTAGGGCTTGCGGATATCGTAGAGAACAGACTTGTCGGCATGAAGAGCCGCGGCGTTTATGAGACTCCGGGCGGTGCAGTCCTTTACCACGCACACAATAAGCTTGAAGAGCTGTGCCTGGACAGAGACACGTTCCACTACAAGCAGCAGATCGGTTTGAAGTTTGCGGAACTTGTTTACTACGGCCAGTGGTTCACCCCGCTGCGCGAGGCGCTTTCCGCATTTGTAGATTCCACCCAGCAGACCGTTACCGGCGACGTCAAGCTGAAGCTTTATAAGGGCAACATCATTGATGCAGGCGTCACCTCTCCGTACAGCCTGTATGACCCGGAGATCGCAACGTTCGATGAGGATGAGGTCTACAATCAGGCGGATGCAAACGGCTTCATCAACCTGTTCGGCCTGCCGATCAAGGTTTATGCACACATGAAGGCAAAGACCGAAAATAAATAATCCAAAAGTAGATTTAGGGTAGGCATTCATCTGCCTGCCCTTTTCTGCCATAAAAGGGAAGGAAAGATTCAGCCATGAAATTATGGAAAGGCCGCTTCCAGAAGGAGGCAGACCCGAAGACGAACGACTTTAACTCGTCTATTTCGATTGACAGCCGCATGTACAAAGAGGACATTGAGGGCAGCATTGCGCATGCCACAATGCTCGGCGCGGCGGGAATCATCGACAAAGGCGAAAGCGAAAAGATCTGCGCGGAGCTTGAGAAAATCGAAAAGGACATCGAGACGGGCGCTCTGCACATTGACCCCGATGCCGAAGATATTCACACGTTTATCGAGGGCGAGCTGACGGCGCGCATCGGCGATGCAGGCAAGAGATTACATACCGCCCGCAGCCGCAACGATCAGGTTGCGCTGGATGTTCGTCTGACGCTGCGCAAGGAGTGCGCGGGGCTCATTGAGCAGTTAAAAGAGCTCATCAACGTCCTGTGCGACCAGGCGGAGGAATATGCCGACACCGTTATGCCGGGCTACACGCATTTGCAGCGCGCACAGCCCATCACGTTCGGGCATCATTTAATGGCGTATGCCGAAATGTTCCTGCGCGACATCGGCCGTATGCAGGACGCGTTAAAGCGTATGGACGTTTGTCCGCTCGGCTCCGGCGCTTTGGCCGGAACGACGTACCCGCTCGACCGTGATTTGACGGCGAAGCTGCTCGGCTTCTCCGGCGTGAGCCGCAACAGCCTCGACGGCGTTGCCGACCGCGATTTCTGCGCGGAAATCGCCGCGGCGATTTCGCTTGCGATAGTGCATCTTTCGAGATTTTCCGAGGAGATCATTCTTTGGTGCTCGTGGGAGTTTAAATTCATCGAGCTGGACGACGCGTTTTCCACCGGCTCCAGCATCATGCCGCAGAAGAAGAACCCGGATATTACGGAGCTTATCCGCGGCAAGAGCGGCCGCGTGTTTGGCGACCTGATGACGCTTTTGACCATGATGAAGGGTCTGCCGCTCGCGTACAACAAGGACATGCAGGAGGACAAGGAAGCCGTGTTTGACGCGGTGGATACCCTGCGTCTGTGCCTGACGCCGTTTATCCCGATGCTGAAAACAATGCGCGTTTTAAAAGAGAACATGCGCGCCGCAGCGGCAAAGGGCTTCATCAATGCAACGGATTGCGCGGATTATCTGGTGGCTTCAAAAGGCCTGCCGTTCCGCGATGCGTATAAGATTACGGGCGAGCTTGTCGCCTTGTGCATCGAGCGCGGCCTGACGCTGGAGACGCTGCCGATCGACGAATATAAAAAGGTCTGTAATGCGTTCGACGAGGGCGTGTACGAGGCCATCAACCTTGAAAAATGCGTGCGCGACCGCAAGGTCAAGGGTGCGCCGTGCCCGGAGAACGTCCGCGCGGCGGCAAAAGAAGTGCGCACGATCGTAAACGGGCTATAAATTCAATTTTACCTTTGTTGGGGGTCTCAAAATGGAAAAGATTAAGGTCGGCGTCGTGGGCGCCACCGGTTATGCGGGCGCGGAGATCTGCCGCCTGATTGCGGGGCATCCCGCAGCGGAGCTTGCGGCCATCAGCTCTGTAAGCTTTGAGGGACAGGCTTTGTCGGACGTTTACCCGGCATACCGCGAAATGTGCGACCTCATCTGCACCACGCAGGAAGCGGTTGTGGAAAAAAGCGATGTCATCTTTGCCGCTTTGCCGCACGGCCTTTCGCAGGAGCTTGCTGCGGAGTGTGACAAAAAAGGCAAGGCGTTCATCGACCTCGGCGCGGACTTCCGCTTAAAGAGCGAGGAAGAATACACCGAGTGGTACGGCGGCACATTTACGGATAAGGCGCTGCACGAAAAAGCCGTGTACGGTTTGCCGGAGCTGTTCCGCGAGGAAATTAAGAAGACAAAGCTCGTTGCTAACCCGGGCTGCTACACCACGGCGGTGCCGCTTGCACTCGTGCCGGCGCTGGAAAAGGGCTATATCGAGACGACCGGCATCATCGCAAATTGCGCGTCCGGCGTGACTGGCGCGGGCAGAAAGCCGGCGCAGAACAGCCACTACCCGGAGCTGAATGAGGGTATGTCCGCGTATAAAGTTGCGTGCCACCGTCATACGCCGGAAATCGAGCAGACGCTTTCCAAAATTTCGGGTGAGAAAATGCACATCACGTTCGTGCCGCATCTGCTGCCGGTGAACCGCGGCATTTTAGCGACATGCTATGCAAAACTCAAGCCGGGCGTTACGGAGGAAATGCTTCGCGCGGCGTATGAGGAAAGATACGGCAAAGAGCCGTTTGTGCGTTTGCTGCCAAAGGGCAAGAGCGCCGATATTCACAACATCAAGTACACGAATTTCTGCGACGTGTCCATCTTTACGGACCCGCGCACCGGCACGTTCATCGCCATCAGCGCTATCGATAACATGGTGAAGGGCGCGGCAGGGCAGGCCATTCAGAACATGAACATTCTGTTCGGTCTGGACGAAACCTGCGGCTTAAAACTCGTTCCGCCGGCATTCTAAAAGAGTACAAAATTAAGGAAAAGCGATTTTATATAAGGAGCAATTCAGTATGCAGTTTATCGAAGGCGGCGTCACCGCGGCCAAGGGCTTTTTAGCCGGCGGCATCCACTGCGGCATCCGCAAAAATAAGTCCAAAGCCGATCTGGCTATGATTTTCAGCAAAACACCGTGTGCGGCGGCGGGCGTTTACACGCAGAACCTTGTAAAGGGTGCGCCGATTCTTGTCACACGCAAAAATATCGCGGACGGCCGCGCACAGGCGGTCATCTGCAACAGCGGCAACGCCAACACCTGCAACGCAGACGGCGAAAAGAAAGCGTGGCGCATGTGCGAAATCGCGGGCGAAGCGCTCGGCATTGACCCGCACGATGTCATCGTCGCGTCTACGGGCGTTATCGGGCAGATTTTGCCGATCGCACCGATTGAGAATGCAGCCCCGGCGTTGGCGGCACTGCTGAACGAAAACGGCTCCAACATGGCGGCAAAGGCCATCATGACGACCGACACCATCGAAAAAGAGTGCGCCGTAAAGATTACGCTCGGCGACAAAGAGGTGCGCATCGGCGGCATCTCCAAGGGCTCCGGCATGATCCACCCGAACATGGCGACGATGCTGTGCTTTGTCACGACGGACTGCGCCATTTCCGTGCCGATGCTGCAAAAGGCCATTAAGGCGGCGGCAGACACCACATTCAACATGATCAGCGTGGACGGCGATACCTCCACGAACGATACGCTTGCCATTATGGCGAACGGCGAGGCGGAAAACGAGGAGATCACCGAAGAAAACGAAGCGTACAAGACGTTTATTGAGGCGCTGACGGCGGTTTGCAGAAAGCTTTCCATGATGATGGCGGGCGACGGCGAGGGCGCAACGAAGCTGCTCATCTGCAAGACGACCGGTGCGAAGGACTGGGAGACGGCGAAGACGGTTGCAAAGTCCGTCATCTGCTCCTCTCTGCTCAAGGCTGCCATGTTCGGCGAAGACGCCAACTGGGGTCGCGTGCTGTGCGCCATCGGTTATGCCGGCGCGGATATCGACATCAACAAGGTGGACGTGTCCTTTAAGAGCGCGTACGGGCAGGTAGATGTCTGCGTGAACGGTGCGGGCATCAACTTCAGCGAGGAAGAAGCCGCAAAGGTGCTGCATGAAAAGGAAATTACCATTCTGGTGGAGCTCAACAGCGGCAACGCGGAGGCGGAAGCCTTCGGCTGCGACCTCACCTATGACTATGTGAAAATCAACGGAGATTACAGAACATGAGTGAAGAAAAGAAGATCGGCATCTCGAACAGCGACCGCGCCCATGTGCTCGTGCAGGCGATGCCGTATATCAAAAGGTGGGCGGGCGAGACCATCGTCGTCAAATACGGCGGCAATGCTATGATTAACCCAGAACTGAAAGAAGCCGTGATGAACGATATTGTGCTGATGCAGCTCGTCGGCGTGAATGTCGTGCTGGTGCACGGCGGCGGCCCGGAGATCAGCGGCATGCTGAAAAAGATCGGCAAGGAAAGCCGCTTTGTCGGCGGTATGCGCTACACCGACGCGGAGACGATGGACATTGTGCAGCAGGTGCTGGCAGGCAAAGTCAATAAAGACCTCGTACAGCTTTTGGAAAACACCGGCGGCAAGGCGGTCGGCCTGTGCGGCCTTGACGGTTCCATGCTGAAGGCGGATAAGCTGCCCGCAGCCGAAGACCTCGGCTTTGTGGGCGAGATCCGCGAAGTGAACACGAAGATCGTTGAAGATGCCATTGCTTCCGGCTACACACCCGTTATCTCCACGGTGGCGGCAGGCTACCACGGTGAGGTGTACAACATCAACGCCGATGTGGCGGCGGCGCGCATTGCGGCGGAGCTCGGCGCGCGCAAGCTCATTTTGATGACCGACATTGTCGGTCTGCTGCGGGATAAGGACGACGAAAACACGCTTATCCCGGTCGTAAACGTCAGCGACGTGCCGAAGCTGAAGCGCGACGGCATCATCAGCGGCGGCATGATTCCAAAGATTGACTGCTGCGTGGAGGCTGTGCGCCGCGGCGTAGAGCGCGCGCATATCATCGACGGCAGAACGCCGCACTCCATTCTGGTCGAGCTCTTCACCGATGAAGGCATCGGCACGATGTTCTATTAAAAGAGGAAAACCGCGCCCGTACCCGTGAACGAAAACGGCGAATGGGAGAAGCACTGGGGTTCGTCGGCGATAGTATCGGTGAGGAAGACAAGTACGGATATGTTTTCAACAGGGTACAGACGATATTGTGGAAACAAAAGGAATTTTGAATATGAGTTTTGAAGCAATTAAAAAGCAGGAACAGGAGTATATCCTCCATTCCTACGGCCGTGTGGACGTGGCGCTCAGCCACGGCAAAAACGCCGAGGCTTGGGACGTGGAGGGCAAGCATTACTACGATTTCACCTCCGGCATCGGCGTAAATGCGCTGGGCTATTGCGACGAGGGCTGGGTGAAGGCCGTCACCGAACAGGCGGGCAAAATTCAGCACATGTCGAACTATTATTACTGTGATAAAAACACACAGCTTGCGGAACTGCTTGCAAAAAACAGCGGCCTTTGCCGTTCGTTCTTCTGCAACAGCGGCGCGGAAGCGAACGAGTGCGCCATTAAAATTGCCCGTAAATACGGCGAAAAGAAGCACGCGTATAAGATCGTCACGCTGGAAAATTCTTTTCACGGCAGAACGCTCACCACATTGGCGGCAACGGGTCAGGACGGCTTTCATCGGCTTTTCACCCCGCTGACCGAGGGCTTTGTGTACGCCAAGGGCAACGACGTGGAAGACCTGAAAGCGAAGCTCTCTGACCCCGAGGTCTGCGCCGTGCTGCTCGAGAGCGTGCAGGGCGAAGGCGGCGTGGTGCCGATGGAGGAAGACTATTTAAAGGCCGTGCGTGCACTGTGCACGGAGCGTGACGTGCTGATGATGCTTGACGAAGTGCAGACGGGCATCGGCCGCACAGGCTACTTCTTCAGCTATCAGCGCGCGGGCATTCTGCCGGACGTTGTAACGGCGGCGAAGGGGCTTGGCGGCGGCTTGCCGATCGGCGTATGCATCGCGGGCGAGAAAGTAAAGGACAGCTTTGCCCCCGGCATGAACGGCTCCACGTTCGGTGCAAACCCCGTGGTGTGCGCCGGTGCGGTGGAGGTTGTTTCCCGCGTATCCAAGCCGGAATTCTTAAAAAAAGTGCAGGAAAAAGGTGAGTATTTCAAAGAGCGACTGCTTAAAATGCCGAACGTCGAGTTTGTGCGCGGCCGCGGCATGATGATCGGCGTGAAAGTGAAGGACAAGGACGCCCATGATGTGCTGAATGCTTGCGCGAAAGCGGGTCTGCTCATTTTGACGGCGAAGGACCTTGTGCGCTTTCTGCCGCCGCTCACCATCACAAAAGAAGAGATCGATGCCGGTCTCGCGATTTTTGCGGAACAGATTAAATAAACGGAGGAAATTCCCATGAAACACTTATTAAAACTGCTCGATCTTTCCAAAGAGGAGATCATCGACATTCTGAACCTTGCCGACCAGCTCAAGTATGAGACAAAGCACGGCATCGAGCACCACCACTTAAAGGGCAAGTGCCTTGCCATGATTTTTGAGAAGTCTTCCACCAGAACGCGCGTTTCGTTTGAAGTGGGCATCAATCAACTCGGCGGCTATGCCGTTGTGCTCGCGGGCGAAGGCTCGCAGATCGGTCGCGGCGAGCCGGTGCAGGACACCGCACGCGTGCTTTCCCGCTATGTGGACGGCATCATGATCCGCACCTTCGAGCAGAAGGAGGTCGAAGACCTCGCAAAGTACGGCTCCGTGCCGGTCATCAACGGTTTGACGGATTTCTGCCACCCGTGCCAGATCTTAGCCGACCTCATGACGATCCGCGAATATAAGGGCTCGTTCGACGGCCTGAAGATGTGCTTCATCGGCGACGGCAACAACATGATGAACTCCCTCATCGTCGGCGGCCTGAAGGTTGGCATGGAAGTTGCTGTGGCTTGCCCGGAGGGCTACCGCCCGCCGCAGGAGATTCTCGATTTTGCAGCCGGATATGACTGCTTCACGCTGACCGATGACCCGATGGTTGCCGCAAAGGACGCAGATGTCGTTATCACCGACGTGTGGACATCTATGGGTCAGGAAGAAGAGCGCGCAGCACGCGAAAAGGCGTTTGCAGGCTATTGCATCGATGAGAAGATCATGGGCGTTGCAAAGAGCGATGCCATTGTACAGCACTGTCTGCCGGCACACCGCGGCGAGGAGATTACCGAAGAGGTGTTCGAGGCGAACGCAGGCCCAATCTTCGACGAAGCGGAGAACCGTTTGCACGCACAAAAGGCCGTTATGGTCACGTTAATGAAAGATTGATTGTACAAAACGCTGCGTTTTCGCACGGCGTTTTGTATTTGCCTTTTGAGAAATTATGCGGTATAATTAAAAATAGAAATACCGCGCACGATATGTGTGTGAAATAACCGTTTCAGCCATTACGCGCAAAGCGATTGCGTGTCGTATATTTATGCAGACGCAAATGCGCCGGAGAGGAGACAGCTTATGCTCAGAGAACAGTTGTGGTTTGATTTTTGTGACGATTTGCCCATTGAGATCGAGCAGAGGATCGACGAGGGCATTTTGGAAGCGGAACGCTTTAAAGAGCGTGCCGAGCAGGTAAAGGAAATGCCGCGCGGCGCGGCGCGTACCGCCGCAGGCGCAGAGCTTTTAGAGCAGCTTTGTGCGCTTGAAAACCCGCAGGACAAAGACGAGCCGTCCGATCTTCCGGGCATCAAGGCGGCATCTGTCGGTGAGCCGAAAGAGAAAGCCGAAGCGGATTGCGACAAAATCTACGGCGCGTGGCTTGGCCGCTGTGCGGGTTGCCTGTTGGGTCAGCCGGTAGAGGGCTGGCGGCGTGCACGCATCAACGGGCTTTTGAAAGAGACCGGCAACCTGCCGCTGCAAAACTACATTTCGTCCGATATCGGGCCTGTTCTGCGCGAAAAATACAACGTGCGCGACGACGGACACGCCTACGGCGCGGAAAAAACCGGGTGGATCAACAACGTCTCTTACATGCCGGAGGACGATGACACGAACTACACGCTCATCGCGTTAAAGCTCGTCGAGCAGTACGGGCGCGATTTCACACCCGATGACGCGGCGGAAAACTGGCTGATGAACCTGCCGCTTTTACACCTGTGCACGGCGGAGCGCGTGGCATATATCAACCTCGCACAATCCGTTTTCCCTCCGGAATCGGCGTTGTACCGCAACCCGTACAGGGAGTGGATCGGCGCACAGATCAGGGGCGATCTGTTCGGCTATATTTGCCCCGGCGATATGGAAACGGCGGCGGAAATGGCATGGCGCGATGCGTCCATCTCTCACGTGAAAAACGGCATCTACGGCGAAATGTGGATTGCTTCGATGCTTGCGAAAGCGGCGGTTAACGACGACATGCCGACCATCATTCGCTCCGGCATGAAGCAGATCCCGAAAAAGAGTCGTCTTTATGAAGAGCTTGCGGAAATTTTGAGCCGCTTTGAAAGCGGCGACACCGCTGAGGAGACGAAAGCATATATCCTCGGCAAGTACGATGAAAATAATCAGCACCATTGGTGTCACACCGTCTCGAATGCGGCAATCGTCGCGATGGGCTTATTGTGGGGCAAGAAGGACTTCACCTACACGATGGAGCTGTGCCTGACGATGGGCTTTGACACGGACTGCAACTGCGCCACGGCGGGCTCTGTGCTTGGTATGGTACTGGGTGCACAGCTTTTGCCGGAGGTCTGGACGGCGCCGCTCAACGACCGCGTGCTTTCCGGCGTGGACGGCTTCGGACTCGTGCATATTTCGGACATGGCAGCGCGTACACAGGCGCTCGCCGAGTAAAAAATAATAAGTTTTTTGCGGGCACACGGCTTTTTGGCGGTGTGTCCGCTTTTTATACGGAAAACCCGCGTGCCGTTCACAATTTTTTCGGAATTTTCGGCTATTCAAAAGGGCTGAGATATGATATACTATAAGGCAGTATGGGCTTTTCTGCCCTTTGGTTTTGAAAGGAAAAACGGCATGATCGTTCTCGGCATCGACCCCGGCTACGCCATTGTCGGCTACGGCGTGGTGGAAATGAAAAATAACCGTTACCGCACGTTGGAGCACGGCGCGGTGACAACCAAAGCGGGTACGGATTTCAACCGCCGTTTGGAGATCATTTACGACGGCATCGCGCAGGTTTTGGCGCAGTATCACCCGGATGCGGTCTCCGTGGAAAAGCTCTATTTTTCAAACAACAAAACGACCGGCATCGGTGTGGCGGAAGCCCGTGGCGTCATTTTGCTTGCGGCGCAGAAGGCTCGCGTGCCTGTTTTTGAATACACCCCCGTGCAGGTGAAATTGGCCGTTACGGGGTACGGCAAGGCCTTAAAGCCGCAGGTGATGGAAATGACCCGCCGCCTTTTGTGCCTGCGCGAGGTGCCGAAGCCGGACGACACGGCGGACGCGCTCGCCATTGCCATTTGCCACTGCCATGCCTCCGGCACGGCGCTGCGGCAGTTTTTGAGGTAACGCCGTCTATTTGGACAGAGAGTACAGAGGGTATAGAAAGGACAAAAGCGATGTTTTACAGTCTTACCGGGAAACTTGTACACATGGAGCCGGGCGTTGTCGCTATTGAATGCGGTGGCGTGGCGTTTAAGTGCTTCACTTCCATGAACACGCAGAAAAACATGCCGCGCATCGGCGAAACGGCTACGGTCTATACGCATTTAAACGTGCGCGAGGACGCGCTTGATTTATACGGCTTCTCTACAAAAAGCGAGCTGAACTGCTACAAGATGCTGACGACCATCAGCGGCGTGGGCCCGAAGGCGGCGCTCTCCATTTTATCCGAAATGACCCCGGAGGGCGTTGCCATGGCGGCGGCCTCCGGCGACAGCAAAAAGTTTACAAAAGCGAGCGGCGTGGGCCCGAAGCTTGCACAGCGCATCGTGCTGGAATTGAAAGACCGCGTGAAGAAGATGGGCTTTACGGGCGGCACGCTGGAGCTGACCGGCACGGACGACGCGGGCATTGTTTCCGCGTCTCAGAATGCCGAGCAGGCCGTACAGGCGCTTATTGTGCTCGGCTATACACAGTCCGAGGCCGCGCAGGCCGTGGCGAAGCTGGACGGCTCCCTCTCTACGGAAGAACTTATTCGCGGCGCTTTAAAGAGTATGGCAAGCCGCTTTTAATACACGCTGAAAGGAGAGTGCTTTTCGCGTGACGTTTGACAGAGACAACGAAATGGATTTTGAAAACCGCGTCATTGCGCCGGAGTATGTGCCGGAGGACGCGGAGGTGGAAAACCCGCTGCGCCCGCGTACCTTTGCGGACTATGTGGGCCAGGAAAAAGTAAAAGAAAACTTAGAGGTGTTCATTCAGGCGGCAAAGCAGAGAAAAGAATCGCTTGACCACGTCCTGCTCTACGGCCCGCCGGGTCTCGGCAAAACGACGCTTGCGGGCATCATTGCAAACGAGCTCGGTGTCAATCTGCGCATCACGAGCGGCCCGGCTATCGAAAAGCCGGGCGACCTCGCCGCATTATTGACGAATCTGAACCCCGGCGACGTGCTGTTCATCGATGAGATTCACCGTCTGCCGCGCAGTGTGGAGGAGATCTTGTACCCCGCCATGGAGGACTTTGCGCTCGACATTATTACAGGCAAGGGGCAAATGGCGGCGTCCTATCATCTGCCGCTGCCGCGCTTTACGCTTGTCGGTGCAACGACGAGAGCCGGTCAGCTTTCTGCGCCGCTGCGCGACCGTTTCGGCGTGGTGCTGCGTTTGGAGCTCTACGAGCCGAAGGAGCTTGCGAAAATCGTCACCCGCAGCGCCGGCATTTTAGGTATTGACATTGAAGCGGACGGTGCGCTGGAGATTGCCTCGCGCTCGCGCGGTACGCCGCGTATCGCAAACCGCATGTTAAAGCGCGTGCGCGACTTTGCGCAGATCATGAGCGACGGCGTCATCACATACAGCACGGCGAAGATTGCACTTGACCGCCTCGAGATTGACGAGCTTGGGCTCGATTCCGGCGACAGACGCATGTTGAACGCGATTATCCAGTATTATAACGGTGGCCCCGTGGGTGTGGAAACGCTGGCGGCGGCCATTGGCGAGGAAGCCGTGACGATCGAAGACGTTGTGGAGCCGTATCTGATGCAGATCGGCTTTTTGCAGCGTACCCCGCGCGGCCGCTGTGCCACGCGCGCGGCTTACTTGCACCTCGGACTTACGCCGCCGGGAACCGTTGCGGACGATAACCCGAGATTCGATGTATGACACTCTTTTTGGAACGCATGCAATCGGCATGCGGGGGAACAGGTTGAAAAGAATCAAAAAAGTCACCCCTTAAAATTTTGATATAAAAAGGAGCATGCGATTATGGGAAGATTATTCGGTACAGACGGTGTTCGCGGTGTCGCGAACCATGACCTCACCTGCGAGCTTGCAATGAAGCTTGGCCGCGCGGCCGCTGCCGTGCTCATCAACAAATCAAACCGCCACCCGCGCGTCATCATCGGCAAGGATACCCGCCTTTCGAGCGACATGCTGGAAAACGCCATGGCGGCCGGCCTGTGCAGCGTAGGCGCATCGGTCGTTCTGCTGGGCGTTGTGCCTACCCCGGCCGTGGCGTACCTTGTGGAAAAATACAAGGCAGACGCCGGTGTTATGATCTCTGCATCACACAACTCTTACGAGTATAACGGCATTAAAATTTTCAGCGGCGACGGCTACAAGCTGCCGGACGACCTTGAGGAGCGCATTGAGTCTCTGATCCTCGGCGAAGCGGCTCTGCCGCCGCTGCCCGCAGACAGCGACCTCGGCACGGTGTCGTATGCGCCGAACGCGCTGCGCGATTACATCGATCACGTGAAGTCCACGGTGCACTTCTCGCTGACAGGCCTTGAAATCGCGCTCGACTGCGCAAACGGTTCCTCCGCGATGACGGCGGAAACACTGTTTACGGAGCTCGGCGCCAAGGTGCACATGCTGCATGATGAGCCGAACGGCACGAACATCAACGATAACTGCGGTTCCACCCACATGGAATCGCTCGTGGAATATGTGAAGACGCATAAGGTCGACGCGGGCATCGCGTTTGACGGCGATGCCGACCGCTGCCTTGCCGTGGACGAAAACGGCGAAGTCATCGACGGCGACTTCATCATGGCAATCTGCGGCCTAGATATGAAGAGCCGCGGTAAGCTGAATAAGGACTGCATCGTCGGCACCATCATGACGAACCTCGGCTTTGTAAAGTGCTGCGAAGCAAACGGCATCCACTTTGAAGCGACGAAGGTCGGCGATCGTTACGTGCTGGAAGAAATGCTGCTTGAAAACTACAGCTTTGGCGGCGAGCAGAGCGGCCATGTCATTTTCCGCGATTTCGCAACGACCGGCGACGGCCAGCTGACGGCAGCGCAGCTTTTGAGCATCTTAAAGCAGCGTGAAGCAAAGCTTTCTTCCCTCAAGACCGTCATGGAGCGCTACCCGCAGACGATGGTGAATATCAAAGTCTCGCCGGAGGGCAAGCTGGCGTTCCACACCGACCCGAAGGTGAAGAAGGCTATTCAGCAGGCAACCGCAACGCTGAACGGCGAAGGCCGCGTCATTGTGCGCCCGTCCGGCACAGAACCGCTGCTGCGCGTCATGGTGGAAGGCAGAGATTTGGCGCTGATTGAAAAGCTTGCAAACGATATTTCTGAAGTGATTAAGGAAGAATTGGTCTGATGAGAGCTGCAAACTGGAAAGACTATGAATTGATTGATACCGGCTCCGGCGAGCGGTTGGAGCGGTGGGGAGACATTCTTCTCATCCGCCCCGATCCGCAGATCATCTGGAAGTCGGAGAAAAAAGATCCCCGTTGGCGTTCCGCTCACGCGCGCTATAAGCGCTCCTCTACGGGCGGCGGCAAATGGGAGGTTTATAAAAAGCTGCCGGACGTGTGGAAAATCACGCGCGGCGACCTCACGTTCCGCTTAAAGCCCATGGGCTTTAAGCACACGGGCGTTTTCCCGGAGCAGGCCGTGAACTGGGATTACACCGCGGCGCGCATCCGCGAGGCAAAGGAGAAAAATCCCGAGCGCGAAATTAAAATTCTAAACTTATTCGGCTACACCGGCGCGGCGACGCTCGCGTGTATGGAAGCGGGCGCGACGGTCACGCACGTAGATGCCTCCAAGGGCATGGTGCAGTGGGCGCGCGAAAACGCAGCGGCATCGAATTTGGCAGAGCGCCCGGTGCGCTGGCTTGTCGATGACTGCGTGAAATTCGTGCAGCGCGAAATTCGCCGCGGCAACCATTACGACGGCATCATCATGGACCCGCCGTCCTACGGACGCGGCCCCGGCGGCGAGGTGTGGAAGCTTGAGGAACAGCTTTACGGTCTTGTTGAAATGTGTGTGCCGGTTTTGACGGACGATCCGCTGTTCTTCATTTTGAATTCGTACACAACGGGACTTTCTCCGTCCGTTATGGCGTATCTGCTCGGCGTTTTGCTGCGCCCGAAGTTCGGCGGCTATGTTTCCGCCGATGAAATCGGCTTGCCGGTGACGGAAACGGGGCTTGTTCTGCCCTGCGGCAGCACGGCAATCTGGTCGGGCGAGCCGGTATAACGGGACTTTTTTGAAACGGAAGGGATAAAATGGCGTTTATTGAGTGCAGAGACCTGCATTTTTCATACAGCGAAGAGAGCGGCGGGGTCCTGCACGGCGTCGATCTCGACATTGAAAAGGGTTCGTTTGTGGCGCTGCTCGGCCACAACGGCTGCGGTAAATCCACCATGGCGAAGCTGTTTAACGGTATGCTGGTGCCGACCTCCGGCACCGTGACGGTAGACGGCATCGATACCGCAGTGGAGGAAACGCAGCTTGACGTGCGCCGCCGCGTGGGCCTTGTGCAGCAGAACCCGGATAACCAGCTTGTCGCGGGTATTGTTGAGGAAGACGTGGCATTCGGCCCGGAAAACCTCGGTATTGAGCCCGCAGAAATCCGCCGCCGTGTCGATGCGGCGCTGAAAGCGGTCAACATGTACGAGTACCGAGACCATGCACCGCATAAACTCTCCGGCGGTCAGAAGCAGCGCGTCGCGATTGCGGGTGTTATCGCGATGGAGACCATGTGCATTGTGCTTGATGAGCCGACCGCCATGCTGGACCCGCGCGGCCGACAGGAGGTTATGGATACCATTCGGTATCTGAACCGCGAAAAGGGTATCACCGTCATTCTCATCACGCACTACATGGACGAGGCCGTGCAGGCCGACCGCGTGGTGGTGATGGACGGCGGTAACATTCTGACGGACGGCGACCCGCGCACGGTGTTCGCGCAGGTGGAGCTTTTAAAGCGCCACAAGCTCGACGTGCCGCAGGCAACGGAGCTTATTTACCGCTTAAACGCCGCCGGGTGCAGCATTTCCGGCACGCCGCTCGATGAAGACGAGTGCGTAAAAGCGATTGCGGAGTATTTAAAATTGGGATAAGAATATAAAAGGGATTTTGTTTTTTGTGCGGGGCAAGAACCGAAAGGACCTGCACCCGGCAGAGGAAACGAGGAAAATCGATGGCAATTTTGGAAACCAAAAATCTCACATATACCTACGGCGCCGGCACACCGTTTGAAAAAACGGCGGTGGAAAACGTGAACCTTTCCGTAGAAAAGGGCGCGTTCGTCGGCGTGATCGGGCATACGGGCAGCGGTAAATCCACGCTGATCCAGATGCTCAACGGCCTCATCCGCCCCACAAGCGGGCAGGTGCTTTTAAACGGCGAGGACATTTGGGCAAAGCCGAAGGAAATTCGCCGCGTGCGTTTTCAGGTGGGCATGGTGTTCCAGTACCCGGAATACCAGCTGTTTGAAGAGACCGTTATCAAAGACATCATGTTCGGCCCGAAAAACATGGGACTTTCCGATGAAGAAGCACTGAAGCGCGCCAAAGAAGCGGCACACTTTACAGACTTAAAGCCTGAGCTTTTGGAGAAATCTCCGTTTGAGCTTTCGGGCGGCGAAAAGCGTCGTGCAGCCATTGCGGGCGTCATCGCCATGGACCCGGAGGTGCTCATTTTGGATGAGCCCGCCGCCGGTCTTGACCCGAAGGGCAGAGATGTTATCTTAGCGCAGATCTCCGAATATCACCGCCAGCGCGGCAACACCATTTTGCTCGTCTCCCACAGTATGGAGGACATCGGCCGCGTGGCAGACCGCGTGCTTGTGATGAACAACGCCCATGCCGAAATGTACGACGAGACCCGCGCCGTGTTCTCGCGCGGCGAGCTTTTGGAGCCGATGGGTCTGCGCCTGCCGCAGATCACGTCCATCATGCGCCGTCTGCGCAAAATGGGTCTGCCGGTCAGCGAGACGGTTTTAAATGTAGACGAAGCCGTCATGGAGCTTTTGCCGCTCCTCAAAAAAAGGAAAGAGGAGGACAAAAACCATGCTATCTGATGTCACCATGGGGCAGTTTTTCCCCGGCAAGTCCGTCATGCACCGGCTCGATCCGCGCATTAAAATGTGCCTGACTGTGTATTTCATCGTGCTCATTTTCTGCTCGAAGAATTTTGTCACGCTCGGCGCGACGATTCTTATGAGCCTGCTTGGCGTGGTGCTTTCAAAAGTACCGCTGAAGCTCTATTTAAAAAGCATGAAGCCTATTTTGTTCATCGTGGTGTTCACCGGCGTATTGAATTTGTTTTACGGCACCGGCGACCCGATCTTCACGCTCGGGTTCATTCACATTACGCGAAACGGCATCGTGAACAGCATCATGATCGCCGTGCGCATCGTGGTGCTCATCCTCATCAGCTCTATTCTGACGTTTACAACGTCCCCGACGCAGTTGACGGACGCCATTGAGCGCCTGCTAAAGCCGCTGGCGCTGCTGCATGTACCGGTGCATGAATTCGCAATGATGATGACGATCGCGCTGCGCTTTGTGCCGACGCTCCTCGAAGAGACCGAGAAGATCATGGCGGCACAGAAGGCCCGCGGTGCAGATATGGAAAGCGGCGGTCTGATGCAGCGCATCAAGGCGCTGATCCCGGTGCTTATCCCGCTGTTTGTTTCCGCGTTTCGCCGTGCGTTTGACCTTGCAACAGCCATGGAAAGCCGCTGCTACCACGGCGGCGAGGGGCGCACGAAAATGAAGGTGCTGCACCTTTCAAAAGACGATTACATCACGCTTATCGTGTGCGTTTTGTACCTTGCGGCGTTTATCACAGCGAACATTTTGCTGCCCGCCGCCATTGTGCGATAAAATTGAGGAGAAGCTATGGAACGAAACCTGCTGCTGAAAATTCAATATGACGGCAGCGCGTACCACGGCTGGCAGGTGCAGGAAAACGCCCGCAGTGTGCAAGGGGTGTTTCAGGAGGCGTTAAAGCAGGTTTTGCATACGCAGCCGGACATCAAAGCGTGCAGCCGTACGGATACCGGCGTGCACGCGCGGGAATTCTGCCTGAGCATGAAGCTTTCGCACAATATCCCGCCGGAGCGCCTTTTGGGCGCACTCAATCACTTTCTGCCGCCGGACATCGCTGTGCTTTCCTGCGAAGAAATGCCGCTTGATTTTCACGCGCGGTACTCCTGCTGTGGGAAACGGTATGTGTACGAAATCTGGAACAACCCCATTCGCAGCCCGTTTCTGCACGGGCGCGCGCTGCACTACTACCACCATATCGATGAAAAAAAGCTGAACGAAGCCGCGCAACACTTTTTGGGTGCGCACGATTTCACTTCGTTCTGTACACTCGATAACCGTGACATGGGGGACTTTACCCGCACGGTTACGGAAAGCTCCGTCACGCGCGAGGGCGACATGGTGCGCTTTACCGTGGCGGCGGACGGGTTCCTTTACAACATGGTGCGCATCATGACGGGCACTTTGCTCGCCGTGCAGCAGGGGCGCTTTGTCCCCGAGGATATCCCGAAGATCATCGAGGGGAAAAACCGCAAGCTTGCGGGGCCGACCGCCCCGGCGTGTGGTCTGTATTTAGAAAAAGTCTTTTACGAACCGCAGGTTTAAGAAAACAGTACGTTGTTTTGAAAAAACAACGTATCTGTGGGCTTGTGTTCAGAAAAAGTGTTTTATGAATCGCAAATGTAAAATCTGCGGTTTGGTTTAATAAATGTTCTGTATTCCGATTTTTGTAACGCGGAATAAGGGAGAAACGTATGACAAGAAAAAAGCATGAAGCGGAAAAAAAGCACACGCTGCGCAAAAAAGAAGCACCGCCTGTGCAGGATATGCCGGATGAAACGGAACACCCCGCGCTTTCGGAAAAGAAAAAGCTGCGCGTATCGAAGCTTTTGTACCGCATCATTGCGGTTCTGCTCATCGCGGTAGTGCTGCTTATCATTTTGGAAAATAAAGACAATTTAACGCCGGAAAACATCGGCAACTGGATCCGCACAAAGGCAGTCGGCTTCGGCTTTGGCGACGGCTATCCGGCGGAGCTGACCGGCAGCACCGCGCTTGCGGGTAATTTCGGCGCAGCTGACGGCAATTTGTACGTTGTGAGCGACACGGCGCTGACGGTTCTGAACGGCTCCGCAAAGGAGATGTTCTCTGCGCGCCACAGCTACAACGACCCCGCGGTCTCCGAAGCGAGCGGACGCTACCTTTTGTATAACGCCGGCGGCACGGGTTACCGTGTGGAGACGTCCTCCGGCACGGAAGTTTCCGGCACGAGCGACAGCAGTATCACGACCGGTGTCATTTGCGATTCCGGCAAATTTGCGCTGGCGGTGCAGCCCTCGGACTACGCCTCCGAGCTGCGCGTATATAACAAAAACGGCAGCTTGCAGTATAAATACAGCTTTGCGGATTCCTATATTACGGCGGTGGCGCTGAATACGGACGGCACAAGAGCCGCGGTGGCAAGCACCATCACGCACGCAGGTACGCTCATTTCGCGCATTACGGTGCTGGATATGTCCGAAACGGAGCCGATAGCGGAGTACGAAAGCGACGGCAACCTGATTTTTGCCGTGCAGTGGAACCGCAGCGGCCGCGTGACGGCCATCGGCGACACGGCAACGCTCGTCAGCGATACGGGCTATAACTTTACGCCGTATGCGTATGACGGCCGCACCGTGACGGCCTATACGCTCATCCCTTCGGGCGCGGTGGTCTCCGTTTCCAACTATGCTTACGGCGGCGACAGCACGCTGCTCGTTTTCCGTGACAGCGCAGAGCCTGTGGAAAGCGACCTTTCCGGCCGCGCCGTGTGGCTTTCCGCAGCGGGCAATAAGGTGGCGGCGCTGCTTTCAAGCTCCGTTGTGTCCACGGACCTCACGACCGGGCGGCAGGAAGCCGCCTGCAATGTGCCGGCCGATACGAAAAGCATTGCCATGGCGGACGAAAGCACCGTGTATCTGCTCGGCGTGCGCGAGATTCGGAAAGAAAATCTTAAGGTGATCGAGGCCGATAATACATTGTCGCAAACAGAGTAATGTGGTATAATCACTGTATCGCACAAGGCGCGCGGCAGGCGTGCCGGAAAAAGGAGAGTGTTTTTATTGGGATGGATATTTGACATCGCCGTTGTGGTGCTCGTCATCATCGCGGCCGTCATCGGTGCAAAAAAGGGATTTTTCAGAGCATGCTTTGATTTCTGCGGCGCGCTCATCGCGATGATTGCGGCGGGGCTTTTGAGCAGTCCTGTTGCAGAGTGGATCTTTACAACGTTCTTTCGCCCCTCGCTTGTGGAGAAGATCTCTGCGGCGGTCATGGGGCTTGGCGCGGGCGAAGCCGTGAACACCGTTTTCGATGCCTTCCCGGAGCTTATCCAGCGCGCGCTCGAGGCTGCCGGCATCACGCAGGGCAGTATCATGGCGCAGGTGCAGGATAAGACGGACAGCATCGCAGAGGCCATTACGGATGCACTCAGCCCCATGCTCATCAACGTCATCGGCGTGTTCGTCATGCTGGTGCTGTTCGTATTGTTCATTGTGGTACTGAGAGGCGTTGCGACGCTTTTGACGGGCATTTTCTCGCTGCCGGTCTTAAGCGGCATCAACGGTGCGCTCGGCGCAGTATTCGATGTGCTGATGCTCGTGCTCATTTTGTGGGTCGTCCTCGCGTGTACGCAGGTATTTGTGCCCATGCTGAGCGCAGCGCAGCAGGTAAAGGTGCAGGCGTTTGAGAATACTTCCATGCTTTTGAAGCTGCTTGGCAGCTTTAACCCCGCTTACCACTTAATGCAGTGAGCAGCGGTTAAAAGGAGATTTGGAAATTCGTAAGGGAAAGGAACTACACTATGTCTGATGCCAAAAGCCAAAAGACAAAGAAACCCATCAATCAGAATTTAACGGTGCCGAACGCCATGTCTGTGTTCCGCATTTTGGTCATTCCGTTTTTTGCGTATTTTTTTCTGAAAGGCAACCTCACAGCGGCCATCGTCGCACTGGGGCTTTCCGGCCTTTCCGATGCGCTGGACGGCATGATCGCGCGGCGCTTCAACCAGATCACGGAATTAGGCAAAATGCTGGATCCGTTAGCCGATAAGCTGACGCAGGGCACGGTGGCCATCTGTATCGCCGTGCACTACCCGTCCATTTGGCCGCTTTTGGCGCTGCTCGTCTTAAAGGAGCTCGTCATGTTGTGCGGCGCATGCTATCTGCTGAAAAACGGCAAAAAGCCGTGCGCGGCAAAGTGGTACGGCAAGGTTTCCACAACACTGTTTTATATCGCCATCGGACTCATCGTCGTCATGGACGGCTTTATGAAGGTTTCCGAGAGCACGTTCAATATCGCGTCCACCACGGCGCTCGTCATCACGGCGGGCTTCATGGTGTACACGTTCATTCGATATTTCGGCGTGTTCCGCGAAATTTTGAGATCGACCGACGGCAAATACGATTTGAACCTGCCCGAAGAAATGCGGGCAAAGAAAGAGCGCACACCGAAAAACTAACGGTCTGCGCCGGAAAGGAAAATGTCTATGATGATGTGTACACGCTGCAAGAAGCGGCCTGCGGTTGTATTCGTTTCCCCTTCAACGGATATGAACGCCACGCAGGGCTACTGTCTTGTCTGCGCAAAAGAGCTCGGCATTAAGCCGGTAAATGATATTATGGAGAAAATGGGCATCACGGAGGAGCAGCTGGAGGCGATGACCGAAAGCATGAACGATTTGATGTCGATGTCCGACGACGGCAGCTTTGAGCCGGGCGGCGCGGTGCCGTTCCCGTCCGAACTGCTGGGTCAATTCGGTATGAACGCAAACGGTGACGGCACGGAGCCGGCAACCCGCGAAAGCCAGCCGAATGACAAGAAAAAGAAGGAGAACTTTCACAAATCGAAGCGTAAGCACATTGCGGCGTACTGCACCGACCTCACCATGAAGGCGAGAAACGGCGAGCTGGATGCCATCATCGGCCGCGAGCGCGAGATTGAGCGTGTGGTGCAGATTTTGTCCCGCCGCACAAAGAATAATCCGTGTCTCATCGGTGAGCCGGGCGTCGGTAAAACGGCCGTTGCAGAGGGACTTGCCCTGCGCATTGCGGCAGGCGAAGTGCCCGCGAAGCTGCGCAAAAAAGAAGTGCAGCTTCTGGATCTCACGGCGCTCGTCGCCGGTACGCAGTTCCGCGGCCAGTTTGAAAGCCGCATCAAGGGACTTGTGGACGAAGTGAAGCAGGACGGCAACATCATCCTCTTCATCGATGAGGTGCATAACCTCGTCGGCACAGGCGATGCAGAAGGCAGCATGAACGCGGCGAACATTCTAAAGCCTGCGCTGTCCCGCGGAGAAATTCAGGTCATCGGCGCAACGACGTTCTCCGAGTACCGCAAGTACATTGAAAAAGACGCCGCACTGGAGCGCCGCTTCCAGCCCGTCACCGTGACAGAGCCGTCCATCGACGACGCAACGGATATCATCCGCGGCATCAAAAATTACTACGAAAAATACCATAACGTGCGCGTTTCCGACCAAATTGCGAATCGCATCGTCGTGCTTTCCGAGCGATATATCAGCGACCGTTACCTGCCGGATAAGGCCATCGATTTGTTGGATGAAGCATGCGCCTGCGCCGCGCTGCGCAACAAAAAGCTTGCGGATTATGAAGAAGCAAATTTGAAGCTCGAAAAGCAGCGCAAGGCGGAAGCCGAGATCGAGGGCGCAGAGAATGTCGATTACGAAGCGCTTGCCGAAGCGAAATATAAAGTCGCGGCGCTCGAAAAAGAGCTTGCCGCGTTTGACCCGGACGAAGTCACCGCGCCGGTAACGGAAGCGGATCTCGCGTATGTCATCGAGCTTTGGACGGGCATTCCCGCTGCAAAGATTGAGCAGAGCGAGCTCGGCAAGCTTGCCCATCTGGAAGAAAAGCTGAGCGAGCACATCGTGGGGCAGGAGGAGGCCGTCAAGGCTGTTTCCGCCGCCATCCGCCGCAGCCGCGTGCAGATCAACCCGCGCCGCCGCCCGGCCTCGTTCATTTTCGTCGGCCCCACCGGCACCGGCAAGACCGAGCTTGTGCGCGTGCTTTCGAAAGAGCTGTTCGATTCCCCGGAGACGCTCATCCGCCTCGATATGTCGGAGTTCATGGAAAAGCACTCGGTCTCGAAGATCATCGGTTCGCCCCCGGGCTATGTCGGCTACGATGAAGCCGGTCAGCTCACCGAAAAGGTGCGCCGCCGCCCGTATTCCGTTCTGCTCTTCGATGAGATCGAAAAAGCACACCCGGATGTTATGAACATCCTGCTGCAAATTCTCGACGAAGGCCGCATTACGGATGCGCACGGTCGCACGGTCAACTTTGAGAACACCGTCATCGTCATGACCTCCAACGCGGGCAGCAACAGCCGCGAAGCGCTCGTCGGCTTCAACCGCACCAGTGCGGACATCAGCCGCGAAAAGGCCATGCGCGCGCTGTCTGATTTCCTGCGTCCCGAGTTCCTGAGCCGCATCGATGAGATCGTCGTCTTCCGCCCGCTGAATGAGGAGGACTACAAGAAGATCGCGGTGCTCATGCTGAACGAGTACGTCGGCACGCTTAATGAGCGTGGCATCACGCTGCGCTGGACGGACGAAGCCGTCGCGAACATCGCGCATCGTGCCGCAGGCGGCAAGAGCGGCGCCCGCGACATCCGCAACACTATCCGCCGCACCGTGGAAGACAAAATCGCGTCTCTCATCGTCGAGAAAGGCGAAGGCAACGTCACCGGTATTCTCGTCACCGAAAAGGACGGCGAGATCGACGTGGAGTCAATCTAACCTTATAAACCGCAAATTCCCGCACAGCGCTGTTCATTAAAAGCCTGTGCGGGGATTTTTGTATGCGGAGGAAGTAAGTCCGATGTATTCAGTTTGTCAAGATGATGGCCTGCTCGAAAAGGGCGGTGTAGGCGACCTCCACGCTGTCTTTGCCGTAGTAGATGTCCTGCCCGGCGAGAGGGTCACTGAAGTAGTAGCCGTTTTCGTCATAGCCCGTAAGGATGAGCGCATGCATGGGGTAGACCCACGTAATCTCCCGGCCGGTCTCCGGCACCGTCCAAATGTCGCTTTCAATCGGCGGCTCCATGCAGATAGTCGCCCAGATCATCACCGGGGTGTTGTTGTCAATATAGCTTTTTAGGCGATAAAGCGGCACGCCGCTCAGACGCTCGGCGTGGTAGCCGGTGTTTGTGAGAAACTCGTTCATGGCGCGTTCAATGACGGTGGAGTAGCATCCCCAGCCGGTTTCCGAAAACGGGTCGCCGGGGAATGCCTCCCATGGGTCGCAGCCGATAAGTTCTCCGTTTTCGTCCGTGTGCGGCGCGTCGCCCGTCGGCAGGTAATAGGAAGCAAATTCCTCCGCTGTGACGGTGCAGCCGTAGTAGTTTAACAGCATGGCGGCGCCGGCGCTTTCGCAGCCCGTGGGAAGCGTAGGCAGTTGCGAAATGTACGGCACGTCTTTAATGCGGCGGGTGGTTGCCTGCGCGGGGAAAATATCAGCGTAGGCAAGCGCGGGCGTAAAGCGCAGCAGCGCCGCGGCGAGCACGCCGAACACGAGTATCACCGGCAAAAGGCACAAAATGCGTCTGCGACGCCGTGCGCGGTGCTTTAGGCGGCGCGGCACAGCACTGTGTCGGAAGCTTTCGGGTGCCAAATTTGCATTTTTGCGCGTTTGCATAAAGATCCCCCTTTTTAAAACTCCTTTATAAACGGGTGAAAATTTCTCTTAGCAGAGTGAGCACAAGCAGGTGAGCGGGGTAAAACAGGTAGTAGCCCCACTGCAAAACTTTGCTTCGGCGACCAAGCGTGTGGTTGTAGCATAAAAGAAGCGGTACACACAGCAGTACGAACGGCCTCAGCCACACGGGCAGCGTAGAGCCGTAGACGAAATACTGCAAAACATACAAAAGCGTGACGAGCCCGAAAAACGACCATTGCTTTTTGGGGCTTTCCCGAAAGACGGCAAAGCCGAAGATCCACAGCACGGCGATGTAATTCCAGTTTGCGGGGTAGGCGAGCAGGCAGCACAGCCCGAGCAAAAGCAGCCGCACCCAAACGGGCGCGCGCAGCCGTTTCCACAGCGTGACGGCGAGAAGCCCCAGAAAGAGCCCCCACAAAACGCCCGTCACGTACCAGAACTCCCAAACCGTGAATTTAAAGCACAGCGCATACGGCACATGGGAGATGACTGCCGCAATAAACAGCCGCAGCAGGTACTTTTTCAGATTCGACGTGTACGTGTAGCCCTCCGCAACGAAAAAGCACATGATGGGCGCGGCAATCTGCCCCACGGCGTGGAAAAACAGCGCGGCGGGTGAGGTATCTGCCAAAAAGACGGTGGCGGCATGATCCAGCACCATGGCGAGGACCGCAATGAACTTTAAGGTGTTTGCGTTCAGCGCGGGGCGCGCAAATGTGCACGCGGTTCTGTTTATATCGGTCATGCATTCGCCCCTCTCCTCTTTCTGCTTTAACTATACCGAAAAAGACGCAAAAAAGTCCCCCGCAAACTGCAAAAAAGTTGCAAAATTTCGGGGGACAAGGTTTAGATGTGATAAGGTCACGGCGAGGAGTACTCTGCTTCCGAATCCCGGTCTATCCAGTAGGTTTGGTTCAATAAGAATCGGCTGTTGTCAAAAGCATCACTGTAATCCGGGTCGAAGCCGAAACCGGTCACGCTTTTGGAAATGGCGTCGTATGTCAGGGTAAATGTGCAGCCCCCGCTGTTGCGGACCACCAAAAGCGATTCATTGTTGTAATCGATGCCGTAATGAGAATCTAAGTCATAACAAAAGCCGTACCAGATGTCGAGCGTCGTGTTGGAAAGACGGGTGAACAGCTTAGAGGTCCATTCCGCGTTGCGCAGGGAGTCGTTTTCGCTGATGAAGGAGGAGAAAAGCTCGTCCGGCAGGCGTGAAATCGCTTCATAAACATCATAATAGGCGCTGCTGTTGCCGGAGACATCACGGCTGCCGTAGAAATCTTGAAAAATCTTGTCAAACTCGGTCTCGCTATAACGCATATCGGAGCAATAAAAGTACATGGTCAGTGAGGCGCCTGCAATGTCCATAAAGGCTTCGTTGTCCGGCAGAGAGGCGGTCTCTTTGTCAATCTCCGTCGCGTGGACATAAAGCGGTATGCCGGATTGCGGCGTGAATGCGAAGTCCACTTTAAAATCGCGCCCCTGCACCGTGGTGACGGTCACATCTTGTGCATACACGTATTTCGGAATCGAAGCCAAGTTGTCGAACGGGTCGTATGTGTACATCAGCCCGGAGAATTTCAAATTCGGCGAAATATTGCAGCCCTTTAAAAACGGCTGAATGATGCTGCGCACATACGCATCTGAAACTTCAATGTACGTCTTCTGGTCGGAAAGCTCATTGCTGAGCTGATACAGCCAGTTATCCATATTCCTTTCACCGTAGACACTGAGCTCCTGCAAAATGAAATTCCGCATCGTGTTCGGCGTGGCGTTGCCATTGTTTGCATATATGGAGGATTTTGAAGTGTCGATCTCATTCCACGGCGGCAGGACAAGACTGGAGGGGTCTTCCAAATACAGCGGGCTTTCCGCGCCGGTAATCTGCGCGGCACTTTCCTTGTTTTTAAAGTTCGGCATCACGCGGCTAAATAGCGTGGGGGAGAAATAGCCGAGCGTCAAAATGGCGGCGCAAAGGAACAAAGGCAGAAAAACAGAGAGAAAAATGTTGCGTTTCATATCGTTCTGCCTCCTTTGTAGCGGGTTTCGCGCTGCTTTTTGCGCTTCTGGCGTTCTTTTTCACGCGCCTTATCGCGTGTTTTCTCGCGCGGCGGGCGCTTCTGCAAAAGCGCTTCCAGCTCGTCGCCCTGATTTTTCGGAATGGGCGCCACATTCATGTGAATGATAATCGTGGTGCCCTTCTGGTAGGTGGAGCGGATTTCAAGCCGCGCCCCGTGGCGGCGGCAGATGTCATCGCACAGTGCAAGGCCGAGGCCCGCGCCGCCCGCCTTGCGGCTGCGCGCTTTGTCTTCCATGTAAAACGCTTCTGTTGCGCGGCGCACGGTATCGGGCTTCATGCCCATGCCGCGGTCGATGACGGAGACCACCGTGTGGCCGTCCAGCTCGGACTGAATGAGCCAGATTTCGGAATTGTCCGGGGAAGCCTTCGCGGCGTTATCGATGAGGTTGTAAAGCAGCGATAAAAACAGCTCGCGGTCAATGTGCAGCACGGCGTTTTTGTGCAGTGCCGTCAGCTTGATGCCGCGCCGCCCGAGCACCGGCGCCATGGTGGCGTGCACATCAGAGAAAAGCTGTGCCGCGGGAATATCCGCAAAATCGAGCGGGGTGTTATCGGTAGAAGCCAGCGTCAAAAGCTTTGCGGAAAGCCCGCGCAAGCGCTTGGCTTCCTCCACAATGGCAGAGGCAAAGTCGCGCCGCTGCTCGTCCGTGACAACGCTTTTAATGCGCAGAATATCCGCAAACCCCAAAATGCTCGTCAGCGGCGTTTTCATCTCGTGCGCCATGGCGTCCGCAAAGCGCTTGCGGCTTTCTGCAATACCGCGCAGCTTTTCCTCGCGCTCGTTGATGGAAGCGGTCATCTCGTTGATGCTATGTGCAAGCGTTTTCAACTCCGAGCTGCCCTTTTCGGGCATACGCACGGTGTAGTCGCCCGCGGCCGCCGCGCCGATGGTCTTCACGGCGCGCTTTAACGGGCGCAGAAACCCCAATACGGAAATGAGCAGCAGTACGGAAATACCGCCGCCGCAGCAAAGCCCCCACATGCGCGCGTTGTTCAGGTTGGTGTCGTGCTCGTCATACACATTCGTAACGTCATACACCGTGCGCAGCTCATACGACATGGCTTCCAGCTTGATGATGGAGACCACCATGAGGTACGTCTTTTCGCCGGCGTCGAAGATCACCGTTTTGCCGTCCGTAATGGCATCGTTCGGCTTGACGGAAGCTAAATCATACGAAGCGCCGTCCAAGACCTCGGTGCCGACTGCCGTGATGGTCTTGCCGCCCTTTTTCACTTCTATCACGTCCGCGGTGGAAATGTCTGTCGTAATGGTATCCTTCAGCATGTCCGTCAGCTGATCGGTGCTCAAAAACAGCGTGTTCGCCTTTAAACGCTCATACGCCGCGTGGTTGGAAAGCGAAGCCGCCAATGCCGAATGTGCGGAAGCGGCGGAATTGACCTCGCGGGCTATGGCACTGCGAAAATGACTATCCAGTATGTAAAACTGCGTGAGCTGCACGGCGAGCGTGACGAACACGAGCGCAATGAGCGATATTTTTTGCCATAGCTTCATAAAAGACTCCCTTTACGCTTATCGGCGCTCTAAGCGGTAGCCGAGCTTCGGAATGGTGATGAGCTTGCCTTGCAATCCCATTTTGCGGCGCACCTGCTGCACGTGGATGTCCACACTGCGCGATTCACCGGTGAAATCAAAGCCCCAAATGTTTGAGAGCAGCTGCTCGCGCGTGATGGCAACGTCCGGGTTGCGCATGAAAAAGACGAGTACGTCAAACTCCTTCGGTGTCAGCGCCACGGGTATGCCGTTTTTCAGCGCCGTGTGCTTTTCAATGTCCACCTGAATATCGCCGTAGCGCAGGTGCATTTCGCTTTTGCCTGCGCGGCGCAGCACCACTTCAATGCGCGCCAAAAGCTCCACGGGCTCAAACGGCTTTACAATGTAATCCTCCGCGCCGCCGCGCAGACCCTTTACCTTGTCCGCCACCGCGCCGAGCGCCGTCAGGAAAATCACCGGCGTTTCGCAGCTTTCCCCGCGGATGTGCTCCAAAACGGCAAAGCCGTCCATGCCGGGCAGCATCACGTCGAGCAAAATGAGGTCATACGTGCCGTTTATGATGGTCTGTACGGCCTCTTCGCCGTCTGCGCAGCGGTCGTATTCGTAGTCGCCGATCGAGAGCGTGGCGGCCAGCATTTTCGAGATATTTTCATCGTCTTCCACAATCAGAATGCGGATCATACAGTCTTCCTCTTTTCCCCTTTTCGCCGGCACCCATCCGACGATTATGTTAACCCTATTGTAGCATAGAAAAAAGCGGGCTTCAAGGAAAGAAGCCCGCCGGTAACGGTGTGTAAATTCAATTTTGCAAAAATTTTGCAGAAAGGGAAAATTTAGCTTTCACCGTTCTCCGTTTTTTCGCGGTGGATGCGCAGCAAAGTGAAGCCGAACGGCGGCAGCTTGAAATCGCCGCCTGCGGGGTTCGGGTACGGCGCGCCGAAAATAAACTCTGCATTGTCAAGATGCAGCCCCGGAATGACCGCGTTTTCCATGCTACGGTTCACGGCAACGAACAGCGCGTCCTCGCCGCCTTCCGTTTCCGCATAGCGCTCAAACGAAAGCACGTTGTCGTGTGCATAAACACTGCGCAGGCCGCCGCCTTTTAAAATGTCGCCGTGCTCCTGCCGCAGCAGGCCGAGGTAGCGGTACCATGCGATAAGGTCCTCGTCTTCGTGTCCCCACGGGTAGCACGCGCGGTTGAACGGATCGCGGTAGCCCTCCATGCCGGCTTCGTCGCCGTAGTAGATGCACGGCACGCCCGGCAGCATAAACTGCAAAAACGCGGCAAGGCGCATGCGCTCAAGGCCGGTTTCGCGCTGCTCCGGGGAGAGCGTGTGCGCGCTTTGCCACTCGCGGCCGCGGCTGCCCGCCGGTTCGCCGCCGAGCACCGTCAAAGCACGCTCTGTATCGTGCGTGCCGATGTGGTTCATCAAAATGCGTAAGACCTGCGGCGGGTAGTTTTCCACGATGGTCTCAATGCGATCCATAATGAGCGACGCATGCTCACCGAGCAGAAACCCGAGGATTGCATCGCGAAACGGGTAGTTCATCACGCTGTCCAGCTGCCCGCCCAGCAGATACCGGCGGCGCACACCGTAAGCTGTCTTGTTGGAGGCGTCTTCCCACACTTCGCCGAGCACCATGGCGTTTTCATCCTGCGCTTTCGCGGCGCGGTTCAGGCGGTCAATAAAGCCGTCCGGCAGCTCGTCGGCAACATCCAAGCGCCAGCCGGAAGCACCGGCCTCGAGCCAATGCCGGATGATACCGTCTTCGCCGTTAATGTAGCCGTCATACGCGGGATTTTCCTCGCGCACATTCGGCAGCGTGATGAAATTCCACCAACATTCGTAGTCGTTCGGCCAGCTCCGAAAGCTGTACCACGGGTAATACGGGGAAGACTGCGAGCGGTACGCGCCGCCGTCGCCGTAGCGGCCCTCGCGGTTAAAATAAATGCTGTCGCTGCCCGTATGGCTGAAAACGCCGTCGAGCAAAACGTGAATGTTGCGCTCTTTCGCCGCCGCGCACAGCGAGCGGAAGTCTTCCTCATCGCCGAGCAGCGGGTCAATTTTCTCATAGTTCGCCGTGTCGTAACGGTGGTTGGAGTGCGATTCAAAAATGGGGTTCAGATAAATGCAGGTCACGCCGAGAGACGCTAAATAATCGAGCTTTTCCTCGATGCCCTTTAAGTCACCGCCGAAAAAATCCGAGTTTGTCACAATGCCCTGTGCGTTCGGCTTCCAGTCCGGTTGGTCAAGCCAGTTTTCATGCAGCGTGCGGTCTGCCGGAACGTTTTCTTTCGCTTTTCCGGAGGACGCAAAACGGTCCGGGAAGATTTGATACAAAATGCCGCCCGCAAGCCAGTCCGGCGTTTTATATGCACCGTCGTACACGGTCAGCTGCCAGTCTTCACGTGCACCGGCGCGCGCCTCGCCGCCGAGGTCCTTTTTAAGAACAGAGCGCCCACGCGATGTGCGCAGCTCGAAATGATAGAAGTAAAGCCCCGTTTTCTGCGGCGTAAAGTGGCACTCCCACCACTCGTAGTCATTGCCGTTCATGCCGCACCAGAACATATCAAGGCACTCAATGCGGTTATCCGGGTGCTGCACCAAAAGGTAGGAGGCAGAGCACTGCATGTCGCGCGGCAGCGTAATTTTAAAGTGCACACGCGTGCCGTCTGCCACAGCGCCCAGCGGGCTGCGGTGTATGGAATTTCTGGAATTAAATAGCGTCATCGGTAAACTCTCCTGCATGAAGAAGCAGGGCACTACGACCGCAGCGCCCTGCTTTTTACATAAACTTACGTGATATTACTTCTTCTTCGTCTCGGCTTTCGTCTCGACCGGCTTTGCGAGCCAAATGGTGTTCGCATAATCGCGGATGGCGCGGTCGGCAGCGAAAATACCTGCCTTTGCGGTGTTGACAAGGGACATAGAGTTCCACTTGGTCTGGTCCTTATAAAGCTGTTCGGCTTTCTGCTGTGCATGGCTGTAAGAAGCAAAGTCTGCAAGCGCCATGTACTGGTCGACGTTGAGGAGTGCCTGGTGCAGGTTCTGGAACGTCTTGCCGTTAAAGCCCTGGCCGAGAGCATCCATCGCCTTGCGGATGATGTCGTTGTGCTCGTACTGGTTTCTCGGATTGTAGCCGGAAGCGCGCAGGCTGTTGACCTCGGGCGTCGTCATGCCGAAGAGGATGATGTTGTCGTCGCCCACTGCGTCGTGAATTTCCACGTTCGCGCCGTCCAGCGTGCCGAGGGTGATGGCGCCGTTGATCATAAACTTCATGTTGGAGGTGCCGGAAGCCTCTGTGCCCGCAAGGGAGATCTGTTCACTGATCTCCGCCGCCGGGGTGAGCAGCTCTGCCCAGGATACGCAGTAGTTCTCAACGAAGATGACGCGCAGTTTCTGGTTGACGCGCGGGTCGTTGTTGATGGTATCGGCAAGGCAGACGATGAACTGGAGAATTTCCTTTGCGAAATAGTAGCCCGGGGCTGCCTTTGCGCCGAAGAAGAACGTGTGCGGGGTATAATCCGCGTTCGGGTTTTCGAGCAACCACTGGTATACGGAGAGAATATGCAGCGCATTCATGTGCTGGCGCTTGTACTCGTGCAGACGCTTGACCTGTACGTCGAAAATGCTGTTCGGGTCAACGATCTGGCCCTGCGTGCGCTTAACGTGCTCGGCAAGGCGCTGCTTGTTGTGCAGCTTGATCTCGGCAAGCTTCTTCTGCACAGAGATATCGTCCTTATATTTCATCAGCTTCTCAAGCTGAGCAGCATCGTGGATGAAGCCGTCGCCCGTCAACTCGGTGATAAGGGAAGCAAGCTCCGGGTTCGACTGGTTCAGCCAGCGGCGATGTGCAATACCGTTTGTGACGTTCTTAAATTTATTCGGCCACTCGGTGTAGAAGTCGTGGAACACGCTGTCCTTCAAAATTTCGCTGTGCAGCGCGGAAACGCCGTTCGTGCTGTGTGTTGCGTATACGGCAAGGTTTGCCATGCGCACATAGCCGTCGTTCAGCGGGGCCATGCGCCAGATCTTACCTTCGTCCACGCCCTTTGCACGCATCTCAATCCAGAAGCGGCGGTTGATCTCTTCCACAATCTGGTAAATACGCGGCAGACGGGATTTGAACAGGTCTGCGCTCCAGCACTCAAGCGCCTCGCTCATAACGGTGTGGTTCGTGTACGCAATGGTGCGGGTCACAATATTCCAAGCTGCGTCCCACTCGTAGCCGCATTCGTCGAGCATGATGCGCATGAGCTCCGGGATAGCGAGCACGGGGTGCGTGTCATTGAGGTGGATCGCCGCAAGCTTCGGCAGATCATCAAGGGAGCTGTGCGTGTACAGGTGGCGGCGTACGATATCCTGTACGGAGGCGGAAACGAGGAAGTACTGCTGTGCAAGGCGCAGACTCTTGCCCTCGTAGTGGTTATCTTCCGGATAGAGGACCTTTGTGATGGCCTCTGCCATAGCTTTCTGCTCCATAGCGCGCATATAGTTGCCGCTGTTGAAGAGCTTCATATCAAATTCGTTGGCTTCCGCACGCCAGATGCGCAGCACGGAAATGCCCTTGCCGTCCATGCCGGAAACATACAGGTCATACGGAATCGCCATAACGGGGTTATAGTTCTTATGACGTACGGAATGGTAGTGGTCATGCCACTGCTCTTCAATGTAGCCGTCGAAGTGCACCTCAATGGCGCTTTCGTCGACCTTCTGCATCCAGACCTCGCCGCCCGGAAGCCAGAAGTCCGGCAGCTCCGTCTGCCAACCCTCAACGAGCTTCTGGCGGAAAATACCGTATTCATAGCGCAGGGAATAGCCCATGGCCGGGTAGCCCTGTGTTGCAAGGCCGTCAAGGAAGCATGCGGCAAGACGGCCGAGGCCGCCGTTGCCAAGGCCGGCGTCCGGCTCCTGCTCGTAAAGGTTATCGAGCTTTACGCCCATTTCGGAAAGCGCTTTGCGGAAGCTGTCCTCAAGACCGAGGTTAAACAGGTTGTTCTTCAGGGAGCGGCCCAGCAGGAATTCCATGCACAGGTAGTAGATCTGCTTTGTCTCCTGCTTTTCAGCTTCGTGTACAAATTCGTTGCGGCCGCGAACGAGCAGGTCGCGCACCACAAGTGCGGATGCTTTGTAGAATTCATCGTTGGAAGCGTTCTTTGCGGAAACGCCGTAAATGTGCGAGAGCTTCTCACGGATTGCGTTCTTGACCTGCGCGGGGGTCATCTTGTAATTCATTCTTTGTCCTCCATGTGTTACGCGTGAAAAACACGCCAGATTTGTGTTATATGCACAAAATTAAATGCGTTTTACTTAAAAAACAAATGGTTTATACCCATTATATACTAAAATCATGAAAAATTCAAGACTAATAGCGGGCGGATAAGCAGAAATTAAAGCGGCGGCTTTGTATAGTTTCGACAGAAAATACCGGCTTTCGGTATAAACCGGCCGAAAACCGCAGTGCGCCTGCCTTTTTTCGACCTTACACACACCGTATACCATTATATAGGGGAAAACAGCGGGTTACAAGTACATTTGTGTAAAATCTGTGCAGATTTTGCAGAAAACCGCCGAAACGCCCGTCTTGCGCGCTTTTTTTGACAAGGCGGGGCTTTTGGTATATAATGCAGAACAGAGTATAACCTGCGTAAAATCGGCGCGGGGAAAGGAATCTGTGCAATGGAAAAAACGAGATTCAAACTGAATATCTGCGGCGTGGACGTCACCGTTTCCGGCGATGTGGACCGCGACGGTGCAGAAGCCATCGCAGAGCGTGTGCGCGTGCGTATGGAAGAGGTTTTAAACAACGCCTACGGCGCGACCATAGAGAAAGCGGCGGTCATTGCGGCCATGAACCTGAGCGAGGAGCTTTCCCGCACGGAGGCCGCTTTGAATCAGGCCCGCGAGGAAGCGGATGCCCTGCGCACAAAGACAAAGGAATTTGCCGGTGCGGACGGCCTGAAGGCCCGCCTTTCCGAAGCGGAAATGAAGCTCGGCGTTTTGCAGGAAAAGCTGCGCCTTGCCGAAAACCGCGCCGAAGCTGCGGAAAAGGAAGCGGAAGAAGCGAAAACCGCTGCCCAAAACGCAGCGCACACGGCAGCTGCAGAACCGCTCGACCTGCCGCTCATCGACCTGCGCAACCCCATGCTGCCCGATTACGGAGACGAAACGGGGCTTGTGAGCTTTTTCGAAAAGGCAGACGTAAAGGAGACCGCGCGTGAAGACGAAGAAGATTGAGGTGCTCGCGCCCGCCGGTAATCCCGCGGCCCTGAAAGCGGCGGTGTTCGCCGGTGCGGATGCCGTGTACATGGGCGGCTCGCTGTTTTCCGCCAGGGCATCGGCGGTGAATTTTTCGCGTGAAGAAATGCGGGAAGCGGTGCTTTTTGCCCGCGAGCGCAATGTGCGCGTGTACGTCACGGTTAACACGCTTTTAAAAGATGACGAACTTCCCGAAGCGCTCGATTTCTGCAAGTTCCTGTGTTCTGTTCCCGTAGACGGCATTTTGATCCAGGACATGGGTCTGTTTAATATTCTGCGCGAAGCCTGCCCCGAGATGCCTTTGCATGCCTCTACCCAGATGAGCCTGCACACGCCCGGTGGCGCGGCGCTATTAAAGGAACTCGGTGCGTCCCGCGTCGTTTTGGCGCGTGAGATGTCTTTGAAAGAAATCGAAGAAGTCTCCAAAAAGACCGATGTGGAGCTTGAAGCTTTCGTGCACGGTGCGCTGTGCATGTCGCTTTCCGGCCAGTGCTATTTCAGCGCTATGCTCGGCGGCCGCAGCGGCAACCGTGGGCGCTGTGCTCAAACCTGCCGTCTGCCGTTTGCCGCGCCCGGTGGCACGGGGCACGACCTCAGTTTAAAGGACATGTCGTTCATCGACCACATCGAAACGCTGCATAACGCCGGCGTATGTTCCGCAAAGATCGAGGGTCGCATGAAGCGGCCGGAATACGTGGCGGCGGCAGTCGCGGCGTGCCGAAAAGCGGCAGACGGCGAGTCTGTGCCGGAAAACCTGCTCGAACATTTAAACGCGGTGTTCTCGCGCTCCGGCTTTACGGACGGCTATCTGTCCGCTCACAGAGGACGCATTATGTTCGGCACCCGCACAAAGGAAGACGTGGAGAGCGCAAATTCCGCCGTGTTCGCGCAGCTGCATACTTTATATAAAAACGAAGCGCAGCGTGTGCCGGTGACATTCACATTAAGCGCCTTTGCGGGCGAAAACCCGCGCGTCACAGTCTCGGACGATGAAAACGAAGCGGTCGTCACGGCAGAAGACTGCGTATGCGAAATCGCGCAGAAGCTGCCTGTCAACACCGAACGCTGGGAGCAGCAGTTAAGAAAAACCGGCGGCACGCCGTATTTGTGCGAAGCGGTGCAGATCGACACCGATGAAAAAACCGCATTGCCCATTTCCGTTTTGAACGGCCTGCGCCGTGAAGCGCTGGAAAAGCTCGGCGAACAGCGCCGCGAAAAGCCCGCCGTATCGTTTAAAGATATTCCGCTCGATACGCGTACACATGGTGAAAGCGGTCGGCCTAAACTCCGCGCGTTCTTCAAAGACTGCGCGCAGGTGCCGGAAAATATTTCCATGCTGGAAGCGGTCATTCTGCCGCTCGACGCCGACGAAGCGACGCGCACGCGCTGCAAAGACGCGGGTGTTGAGGTAATTCTTGCCCTGCCGCGCGCGCTGTGGGGCATCGAAAACGCGGTGCGCGCACGCATGAAAGCGTGCAAAGCCATGGGCGATACGCACTTTTACTGCGGCAATCTCGGTGCGCTCGCCCTGTGCAAGGAGCTTGGTGTGTCCGCGCACGGCGGATTTTCGCTCAATGTATTCAATACGGAATGCCTGCGCTTTTTTGAAGAATTCGGCTTAGACGATACCGAGCTTTCCTTTGAGCTGACCGGCGACGAAATTCGCGGTCTCGGCGGCGAGCTGCCGCGCGGCATTTTGCTCTACGGCCGTCAGCCCCTAATGCTCACGCGCAACTGTCCGCTTGCAAATTCGCCGAAGGGCTGCTTAAACTGCAAGCATGCGGGCAAAATCCGTGACCGCAAGGGCGTGGAATTTCCCGTGCACTGCACGCGTTTTGAGGGTAAAACCGTGTATTCCGAGGTCTTCAACAGCGTGCCGCTCGTGCTCTTTGACCGCCCCGTTTCAAATGTCGATTTCGGTGTTTTGCGCTTCTCTGTGGAAAACGCCGTGGAAACGCAGGCGATTTTAGACGCTGCCGTTCGTCATGAAAAGCCGCATTCCGACTGCACCCGAGGACTTTTCCTCCGCGGTGTGCTTTGATTGTGGAAAACTCGGTGGAAAGTGTTTAGAACTTTCTTTTTGAACAGACTGTGAACTCAAAAAAACCGCAGAAATAAGCCGTTTTTCATTTTCCACAGCACTGTGGAAACAGTTATCCACAATGAGGGAAAACCGGGAAAAAGTGTGAAAAACGGGAATTTTTGGGATACTGTATATAGACAAGGAGCAAAAAATGGAACAAAATATGGTTTTAAAACTGATGCGTGTACGCGAGGGTGCGATTATCCCGAAGCAGGCGACGGCGGGCAGCGCGGGCTATGACCTGTGCGCGTGTATGGACGCCCCGCAGACGATCGAGCCGGGCGAGCGCTGCGTATTTCCGAGCGGTCTTGCGGCGGAGATCCCCGCAGGCACGGCGGGCTTCGTTTTCACTCGCAGCGGTCTCGGCATCAAAAAGGGCATTCATGTCACGAACGGTGTCGGTGTCATCGACAGCGATTACCGCGGCGAAATCCAGATCGGCCTGCACAATCTCAGCGCGGAGCCGTACACGGTGCAGCCGGGCGAGCGCATTGCGCAAATGATTATTATGCCGTATTTCGCGCCGGTGATTGAGGAGGTCACATCTCTAACGGAGACTGACCGCGGTGCGGGTGGATTCGGAAGCACGGGGACAAAATAAATTTTCAAATTGCGGCGGTGTTCACGATTTTTCGGTTGAAGCTCCGCCGCTGTTTTGTTATACTGAATAAGTATGAGTACCGTGCGCCGCAAAGACGTGCGGCTTGCCAAAGTTTTACCCGTTTCGGGAGGTTTTATCCTATGGGTTCTCTGCAATCTACGATCATGGCGGGTCTTTCCTCGCTTTTTTCTCTTTTTTCAACATCTATCAAAGATATCGGCATCGACCTCGGCACGGCCAACACGCTCGTTTATGTGCGCGGTGAGGGCATCGTGCTGCGCGAGCCGTCCGTGGTGGCGGTGGACGCGAACTCCAACGAGGTTTTAGCCATCGGCAAAAAGGCTAAAGAAATGCTCGGCCGCACGCCGGAGTCCATCACGGCGGTTCGCCCGTTAAAAGACGGCGTCATTGCGGATTTTGAGGTGACGGCAGCCATGCTCAAATACTTTGTGCGCAAGGCCATCAAGGCCGGTTCGTTCACGCGCCCGCACATCGTCATCTGCATTCCCTCCGGCGTCACGGAGGTGGAGCGCCGCGCGGTGGAGGACGCCGCAAAGCAGGCGGGTGCAAGCCGCGTGGAGCTCATTTTGGAGCCGGTTGCGGCGGCCATAGGCGCAGGGCTGCCCACGGGCGAGCCGGTTGCGAGCATGGTTCTGGACATCGGCGGCGGCACAAGCGAAACGGCGGTCATCTCCTACGGCGACCCCATCGTGGCAGATTCCGTCCGTGTGGCAGGCGATAAATTTGACGCAGCTATCGTTTCGTACTTGCGCAAAAAGTACGGTGTACTCATCGGCGAGCGCACTGCGGAGGACGTGAAATTGCAGATCGGCTCCGCTTACCCGCTTGAGGAACTCGGCAGTGTCTCCATGGAGGTGCGCGGTCGCAGCGCGGCGGACGGCCAGCCGAAAAATATTACCGTCACGGCAGAAGACGTGCGCGAGGCGCTTTTGGTGCCGCTGAAAGCTGTGTTCGAGTCCGTACACCGCGTTTTGGAGCGGACCCCGCCGGAGCTTTCCGCAGATCTTTTGGATATGGGTCTCACGCTCACGGGCGGCGGTGCACTGCTGCGTGGCTTAGACCGCTTTTTGCATGAAGCGACGGGCCTGCCCGTGCAGGTCGCGGAGCGCCCGCTCGACTGCGTAGCCGAGGGTGCAGGCCGCACATTAGAGGGCAAAGCGCATATCCCCGCAAACGCGCGCGGCGCGGTAAAAGCTGCAGAAAAATAAATTGAATTTGACTTTAAATAAAAATCGAAAGGCAGGTGCGGCGCATGGAAAAATTCACCTCTAAAAATTTTAAAATTTTAATGATCGCGGTTGTCATTCTGCTCGGCGTGCTCGTGTACGGCTTAAACGCCGGAACATCCGTGTTCTCAAACGTGTTCGGCACGGTATCCGCACCGTTGCTCACGGCGGGGACGAATACCACCGAGGGCGCAAAGGAGTTTTTAAATTTGGACGGCATGTCCAAAGAGGAGCTTAAAGCGCTGTACAACGACCTTTCGGAGGAAAATCAGAAGCTGCGCGAACAGCTTGTGGATTACTACACCTTAAAAGACGAGAATGCTTCGTATGAAAATATCCTCTCCGTCAAAAAAGCCATGCCCGACCTGCAATTAGCCGCGGGAAGCGTCGTAGGGCGTGATCCGAACGACGTGTTCGGTGATTTCACCATCAACTGCGGCAGCCTTGCGGGCGTATCCGTCGGCGATGCTGTCATCACGGAAACGGGCGTCGTAGGTGTTGTGGAGGAGGTCTACGCCGCGTCAAGCCGCGTGCGGTCGATTTTGTCCGAAAAGACGCAGATCGGCGCCACGGATAAATCATGCAAGGAAAGCGGTGTCGTCACAAGCGACATCCAGTTTGCAAACAGTGGCAAGGTGAAAATGCTGTACCTTACAAGAGATACCGAGGTGCAGCCGGGTTCCATCATTACCACGAGCGGCGCGGGCGGCGTGTTCCCGGGCGATTTGCTCGTCGGGCGTGTGGATAGCGTGGAGCGCAGCAACGCGGATTCCTCGTACTACGCTATTTTGACCCCATACGTGGACGTAACAGAGGTGACGGATGTCTTCGTCGTGACGGATTTCGACGGCAAGGGCGACGTTACAACCGGCTTGCCGGAGACAAATAACAAAGATGAAGAAGACCCCGCGCAGACCGCAAGCAAGGGAAATGAATAAAAGGAGTGAACAGCTGTGCCGAACCGCAAAAAATGGATACGCTATGTCTTGTATGCGGTTGAGATCCTGCTGCTGTTCCTGTTACAGGATACACCGGGGCTGCTGCCGCAGATCATGGGCGTAAAACCGCTTCCGGTGCTCTCTGCCGCGCTCACCATTGCCATGGTGGAGGCGTGCACACCCGCTATGGCGTTCGGCATGTACGCCGGGTTTCTTGCCGATATCGGCAGCGGGGCTGTGTTCGGGTATCACGCGCTCACGTTCGGCGTACTGTGCTTTTTGCTGAGCGGCCTGTGCGGTACCAGAATTCAAATTCAGCTTTTCACATCGGTATTGATGGGTCTGTGGAGCTGTGCCGTCGCCGTTTTGCTCGATTGGCTCGTGCTGTACGTTGCAGCCGGGTATTCACTGACGCTGTACGCGCTCGTCACAAAGTATCTGCCCATCTATTTTTACACGCTTTTAACGATACCCGTGTGCTACGGTTTGCAGGCGTGGGTGCGAAAGCCCCGCGTGCGCAGCGCCATACGGCGGCGCAGGTCAAAGCTGCATAAGCTGCAAAAAATTTAAGTTTTCAACGAAGGGAGACGACAGCTGTGAAAAAAGGACGCGGCCGCTATATTTTCTGCGGCGTTATGCTTGCTGCCGTCTTTCTTTTGTATATCGGGCGGCTTGCCCAGTGGCAGCTTTTAGAGGGCAGCACGTTTGAAGAGGAGGCCGTACAGTCCTCCGCGACGTACTTAAAGCTCACCGGCACGCGCGGCGAAATTTTGGACTGTAACGGAAACGTGCTCGCAGGCAACCGCTCCGTGTATAATGCCATATACAGTCGTCTTTCCGGCAGCAATGAAACGCGCAATGCCGTCGTTTTGGAGGCTGTAAAGCTGCTCGAAACGCTGAACGTCCCGTGGACGGATCGCCTTCCCATCGAAATCAAATCGGGCAAATATCAGTTTAAAACCAAAATGACCGCCGAGATCGACACGCTGAAAAGCGAAGACATCTTAGACTTACCCTCGAGCGCCACGGCAGACAAGTGCATGGAATCGCTCATCGAGCGGTATGACCTCGAAGCCTATACAAGCCCCGAAGACATCCGCCGTATCGCGTCCGTGCGCTACGGCATGGAGCGCGCGTATTTCAGCCGCACGAACCCGTTCGTGCTCGCAAAAGACATTTCCATCGAAACGGTGGAGCTCTTAAGTGAGCGCAGCACAGATTTGCCGGGTATTGAAACGCAGGTGGAGCAGACGCGCGAATACCCGGAGGGCGATTTGGCCCCGCATATCGTCGGCACGCTGGGTGCCATTTCGCAGGAGCAGTACGATGCCGCCGAGGAAGCGGGCAACACGTATTCCGCCTCAAACGTTTCCGGATATTCCTATACGGATACCGTCGGCCAAAGCGGCATTGAGAGCGTGTTCGAGTCCACCCTGCGCGGCAAAAACGGCAAAGAGAGCGTCACAACGGATGCTACCGGCAAAGTGACCTCCACCACCGTGACGGAGCCGCCGGAAGCGGGCGATTCCGTGTGGCTTACCATAGACAGCAATGTGCAGCGCGCGGCCGTAAACGCGCTCGCCGAGCAGATCGAAGCGAAGCCGACCGAAGACTGCGAGGCCGGTGCGGTTGTCGCCTTGGACGTGAACACCGGCGGCATCATTGCCGGCGCGACCTATCCGAATTTCGATCTTGAAAAGTACAATACGGACGATGCGTATTTGACGCAGCTTTATGCGGACGAAAGTCAGCCGCTTTTCAACCGCGCATTAAACGGCATCTTTACGCCGGGTTCCGTTTTTAAGCCCCTTGTCGCCTTGGCGGCGCTGGAGGAAGGCGTCATCACGCCGACCTCTCACCCCGTGAACTGCGACGGTGCGTACCACTATTATGCGCCGGATTACGAACCGGGCTGCCTCGGCGTGCACGGCGAGGTAGATGTGTACGGCGCCATCCGCAACTCCTGCAACGCGTTTTTCTTTGACGTGGGCCGCATGCTGACCATTCACAAAATGCACACGTATGCAGAGCTGTTTTCTCTCGGCGAAAAGACCGGGTGCGAATTGAGCGAGAGCGCGGGCATCATGTCCGACCCCAAAACGTATACGGAGCGCCACGGCGCAAATTGGTATGACGGCCTCACCATTCAGGCGGCCATCGGCCAGTGCGACGATATGTTCACGCCGATCGAGCTTGCGGAATACTGCGCCATGATCGCAAACGGCGGCACGCGCTACAAAACGCATTTCTTAAATAAAGTCACGGACTACGACCGCGCGGTGGAAAAAGAGACCGCAGAGCCGGAGGTCGTGTTAAAAGCGGAGATCGAAGACGAATATTTCAAGGTCGTGCGCGAGGGCATGCGGCAGGTGTGCACAGAGGGCACGGCGGCCTCGACCTTTTCGGATTTCGGCATTGCCGTTGCGGGCAAGACCGGCACGGCGGAAAACGCCGACCATTCCGATAACCTGACGTTCATCGGCTTTGCGCCATACGAGAACCCGGAGATTGCCGTGGCGGTCGTCATCGAATACGGCGGCAAGGGCGATGCCGCAAAAGAGACGGCAAAGGCCGTTTTTGAAGCTTATTTTGCCGAAACGCTCCAAAAGGAGGCAAAAAACGCAGAAACCACGGTAACAGAGGGTACGGAATGACGCGTGCTTAGGGAGGATATTTGTCTGCTTCGACAAAAAAGCCGCCGTGTTTTTGTCTCGCTGTGATAAAATTGCGGTATAGCCATTTTTACTTTTGACTACCGTGCATTTTTGTGTTATTATGTTTAATGAGGTATTATCTATGGGTACTGCTATTGTTGTCACATCGGGAAAAGGCGGCGTGGGAAAGTCCACCGTTTCGCTTGGGCTGGCTTCTCAGTTTGCGGCGGGCGGCGAACGCGTTCTGCTTTTGGATTGTGACGCGGGCCTGCGCAGTCTGGACCGTATGACCGGCACAGAAGAAGCGCTCGTGTTCGACAGTTCGGATGTTGTGGCAGGGCGCTGCGCGCCTGCGGATGCGATTTACCCGTGCGTGACCATGCCCGGCGTGTCTTTAATGCCTGCCCCGGCAAGCGGCGAAGATCTTGTGCCGGAACGCGTCATGCTTAGACTCGTTCCGCTTTTAAAGCGCTATTTTGACCGCGTGATCCTTGATTCTCCCGCGGGCGTGGGGCGTGGCTTCCGCGCGGCGGCAGCGGCGGCGGACTGCGCGCTTATTGTGTGCAACTCGGACCCCGTGTGTATCCGCGATGCGTCCATCGTGCGCAGGCTTTTAACAGAGCTTGAGGTACCGCAGCAGCGGCTCGTCATCAATCGCTTTAACGCCGAATATTTCGGCAGCCTTTCCGCCGGGCGGGAAGACGCCGGCGGCCTGCGCGACCTCGATGACGTCATTGACCAAAGCGGCGTGCGGCTCATCGGCATCGTACCCGAAGATAGACAAATGACGGCTGCTTTTCAGCGTGGCTGCGTGCCGGCGGATGACCTGCCCGGCATGACGGCGCTTTCCCGCATAGCGGCACGCATGAACGGTGTTTCGGTTCCCTTATCGTTATGACATTTGGGATAGGGGCCGAATGATTATAAACAGGGAGGAATTTTCATGAATATCGCGCTTACGGCGCATGACGCAAAAAAAGAGCTTATGGTACAGTTCTGCATCGCTTACTGCGGCATCCTGAGCCGGCATAATCTCTGTGCGACCGGCACCACCGGTAAGCTTGTAGAGGAAGCAACCGGCCTTTCGGTCCACCGCTTTTTAAGCGGCCCACAGGGCGGCGATCAGCAGATTGCGGCGCGTATCTCCTGCAACGAGATCGACCTTTTGCTGTACTTCCGCGACCCCATGCAGAAGCAGGCACTGGAGCCGCACGATAAAAACCTGCTCCGTCTCTGCGACCTGAATAACATTCCCGTGGCGACGAACATCGCAACGGCAGAGGTGCTTATCCATGGTCTCGAGCGCGGCGACCTCGATTGGCGCGAGATTGTAAAGCTGTAAATTTAAAACCAAAGCGTATGCTTTGAAAATACACCGGCATTGACCGGGAAGAGTATCTGCCATGGGGCACAAAACAGAGAGCGCCGCAAATGCTGAGAGCGGCGCGTGCATCCGGCAGAGAAAGACACCCGTGAGCCGCACGAAAGTGCGTTTTCCGCGTTAAGGAAAGAAAGGGGAGAGGAAGCTTTCGCTTTTTCTCCCGAAAAAGGGTGGCACCACGAACCTGTTTCGTCCCTTATCCGTTTTGGGTAAGGGTTTTTTTATTTTTCATGAATGAGAGGGATATTTTATGGAATTGATTACAAAAGCGCCTAAGGGCACCGTGGATATCATTCCGGGTGAATCCGAAAAATGGTCGCTTGTGGAAGCCGTTATGACGGATGAAGCGGAACTGAACGGCTTTTCCGAGATCCGCACCCCGGTGTTTGAGCACACCGAGCTCTTCCTGCGCTCCGTCGGCGACACCACCGACGTGGTGGAAAAGCAGATGTACACGTTTGAAGATAAGGGCGGCCGCTCCATTACGCTGCGCCCGGAGGGCACGGCGGGCGCCGTGCGCGCCATGCTGGAAAACGGCCTGTATAACGGCGGTTACCCGGTAAAGCTCTACTATAAGACCTCCTGCTACCGCTACGAAAAGCCGCAGGCAGGCCGTCTGCGCGAGCTGCATCAGTTCGGCGTGGAGATGTTCGGCACCGCAGAACCGGCGGCGGACGCACAGGTCATCGCCATGGCCATGTCTATTTTCAACCGCCTCGGCCTTGCCGATGACATTGAGGTTTCCATCAACTCCATCGGCTGTCCCACCTGCCGCGCAGAGTACAGAAAGGCGCTGAGAACGTATTTCGAGGGCTATAAGGATCAGCTCTGCGAGACCTGCAATTCCCGCTTGGAGCGCAACCCCATGCGTATTCTGGACTGCAAAAGCCCCGTTTGCGGCGAGATTGCCAAGGGTGCGCCGAAGATCACGGATTATCTCTGCGACGACTGCCGTGCGCACTTTGAAAAGGTGCAAACGCTGCTGAAATCTATCGATATTCCGTTTTCCATCGATCCCGGCCTCGTCCGCGGCCTCGATTACTACACCCGCACCGTGTTTGAGTTTCCCTCGAAGCGCTTCGGCTTTGCGCTCGGCGGCGGCGGACGCTACGACGGCCTCGTGGAAGAAGTCGGCGGCAAGCCCACACCGGCACTCGGCTTCGCTCTCGGTCTGGACCGCATCCTGATGGCGATGAATGAGATGGGCGCAGACTTCGGAAATGACTCAAAGTGCGAGGTCTACATTGCGTCTCTGGGCGAAGCGGCGCAGATGAAGGCGTTCCAGCTCACCGAAAAAATGCACAGCTGCGGCATTGCGGCAGACTGCGACCTGTGTGCACGCGGTCTGAAAGCTCAGATGAAATACGCCGACAAAATCGGCGCGCAGTACAGCATCGTCCTCGGCGACGATGAGATCGCAAACGGCGAAGCCGTGCTTAAAAACATGAAGACGGGCGAAAAGAAGAAGATCTCCCTCAACGATGACTTTGTGGATACGTACATCACGGCCGTCACCGAACAGGAAGACGCCATGCCCATCACATTTTAACCGGTCACACTAACGAAAGAGGAAATCAATCATGACACAATCGAGAACCCATACCTGCGGCGAACTCCGCCTTGCAAACGCAGGCGAGACCGTCACACTGGTCGGCTGGATGGAGAACATCCGCGAAGTCGGCAATAACTTTGCGTTTTTGGTGCTGCGCGATTTCTACGGCACCACGCAGGTCGTCATCGAAAACGAAGAGATGATGAACATTGTAAAGCCCCTCAATAAGGAATCCACGATTTCCGTTACGGGTATCGTGCGCGAGCGCACCAGCAAAAACCCGAAGCTCCCCACCGGCGACATCGAGATCGCGCCGACGGAGATCACCGTGCTCGGCCGCTGCCGTTATAACGAGCTGCCGTTCGAGATCAACCACTCCCGCGAAGCGGACGAGAGCCAGCGTTTAAAATACCGCTATCTCGACCTGCGTAATCCGGAAGTGAAAGCCAACATCATCCTGCGCTGCAACGTTGTTTCCGCTCTGCGCACCGCTATGACGGAGCACGGCTTTTTAGAGATTACCACGCCGATCCTCACGGCTTCTTCGCCGGAGGGCGCGCGCGATTACCTCGTCCCGGCGCGTAAGCATCCGGGCAAGTTCTACGCCCTGCCGCAGGCACCGCAGCAATTTAAGCAGCTCCTCATGACCGCGGGCTTTGATCGCTACTTCCAGATCGCACCGTGCTTCCGCGACGAGGATGCGCGCGGCGACCGTTCTCCGGGCGAATTCTACCAGATGGATATGGAAATGGCGTTTGCCTCGCAGGAAGACGTTTTTGCCGTCATCGAGGATGTTCTTCCGCCGATTTTTGCAAAGTACGGCACGTATAACATCGCGTCCTCCGCACCGTTTGCCCGCATCCCGTACCGTCAGGCCATGGAGGAGTTCGGCTCCGATAAGCCGGACCTACGCATCGACCTGCGCGTCAAGGACGTTACGGACATTTTGCAAAACTGCGGCTTCGGCCCGTTTGAAAACAACATCGTCAAGGCTGTTCCGGTCTCCAACTGCAAGCTTGCCCGCAAGGCGGTCGATAAGCTCTGCGCAGACGTAGAGGTGCAGGCCGGCCAGAAGCCGTACTGGTTCAAGGTCGATGAATCCGGCGCCATTGCCGGCGGCATCGCAAAGTTTATCAATGCGGATGAAAAGACCGTGGAAGCCGTCAAATCCGCGCTGTCTCTCGAGCCGAATACGCTCGTGTTCCTCTCCGCAGGCAAGCGTGAGGAGGCCCAGAAGACCGCAGGCGTCATGCGTCGTATGCTCGGCGCGGCGTGCGAGGGCCACATGGATAAAGAGCGCTACGAGTTCTGCTGGATCGTCGATTTCCCCATGTACGAGATCGGCGAGGAATCCGGCGAGCTGGAGTTCTGCCACAACCCGTTCTCCATGCCCTCCGGCGGTATGGAAACGCTGCTTAAGGCTGAGCGCGGCGAGATTGACCCGCTCGACATTCTGGCAGACCAGTATGACCTCGTTTGCAACGGCGTAGAGCTCTCCTCCGGCGCTGTGCGTAACCATGACCCGGAGATCATGGTCAAGGCGTTCGAGATGGTACGCCTCGGCGAAGACGACGTAAAGGCGAAGTTCCCGGCCATGTACAACGCATTCTGCTACGGTGCGCCGCCGCACGCCGGCATCGCCCCGGGCGTAGACCGCATGGTTATGCTGCTCTCCGGCGAAGAATCCATCCGCGAGGTCATCGCGTTCCCGATGAACAAGAGCGCACAGGATGTCATGATGGACGCACCGTCCAAAGTCACCGAGGCACAGCTCAAAGAGCTGCACATCGCCGTGACGGAAGAAGAGTAATGTTCTCTTTAGAACAGAACACGTATAAAAACGCGCGGCTCGGCGATACCGATTTCACGGACGCCGAGCTGCGCGGCTATACGTTTGAAAATTGCGACCTGCGCGGCGCGATGTTTTCCGGCGCTTTGCTTGAAAAATGCCGCTTTTCTGCGTGCGCGTTCGATTTTTCTCGCTTAAACGACGTTTTGGCGCGCGGCTGTTCGTTTGAAAACTGCACGTTTTCGGGCGCAAGCCTGTTTGTCACCGCGTTTGAGAATTGCCGTGTCTCGGGCTGCTCCTTTGCGGGCGCAGACCTCACCGGCTGGGCCGTGCGCGGCGGCACACTCGAATACTGTGTGCTCGATCATTGTCCGCTCAAAAAGCAGGACTTTTCCGGCATCAGTCTGCGCGGTACGAGCTTTGCGGAAGCGGACCTCGAAAAAGCCGATCTTTCCGGCTGCGACCTTACGGAGACCGTGTTCCGCAATGCGCAGCTGAAAGAATGCGACCTGCGCCGTGCCAAATTTTCGCGCACCGATATCCGCTTTGCAAAAATGCAGAAAACAAAGATCGATTTGGAGGGCGCGGTGTATCTCGCAGGACTGCTCGGTGCCGTCGTCAACTAAAAAAACCGGCAAAAAATTTCGTGAAAAAACGCGTTTTATTTTGTCAACCGCCGTATGGCGTGCATAGGGCTTATAAACGGGTATAGACGGTGTGCAACCGCGCCGAAATGTGCCCCAAAAACCGTGAAAAAACGCCATGAAATCACAAGTTATACCGCGCGTTATGGAGAAAACCGTTTCTATGACGCGCGGTATATTTTGTTATTATTATGTAAACCTGATACTATATATAGTGGTTTTAACACTAAATATGCCCTTGACATGTATAGGAAAAGCGCCTATAATCGAAAGTACAGAAAGCGCAAAGCGAAGGCTCTTAGGCTTTGCCGCAGGGGAGAAACGGAAAGGGAAGTTAAACGTATGATTCGATATATTGTCAAGCGCAGCGGGGACAAGGTGTCGTTCGATGCGCGGAAAATCAAAAGCGCCATTTTTAAGGCCAATACCAGGATCGCCGCAGAGCGTATGAGCGACGCCGATCTGGACGAATTGACCGAAGAGGTGCTTACGGCGCTCGAAAAGCTGCCGGGTACGCCCACGGCGCAGAAAATTCAAAACGTGGTGGAGGAAAAGCTTCTTGCCGCCGATTACGCCAAAACGGCGAACGCTTACATCAATTATCGCACGGAGCACGAGCACCTGCGCGAAATGGACGACGAACTCGTGAAGATTTTTGAAAACCTCACGTTCCGCCCGTCCGAAGAGGATGACTTAAAGCGCGAAAACGCGAATATCAACGCCGATACCGCCATGGGCACCATGCTGAAATACGGCTCCGAAAGCGCCAAGGCATTTTACGATAAATATGTCATCCCGCCGGAGATTGCCGAAGCACACGCGAGCGGCGACATCCACATTCACGATAAAGATTTTTACGCCCTCACCGAAACATGCTGTCAGATTGACCTTTTAAAGCTGTTTCAAGACGGATTTTCCACAGGCCACGGCTATTTGAGAGAGCCGAACGACATCCGCAGCTACGCCGCGCTCGCGTGCATCGCCATTCAGGCAAACCAAAACGAGATGCACGGCGGCCAAAGCGTGCCGAATTTCGACTACGCTATGGCGGAGGGCGTGAAGAAAACATACCGCAAGCAGTATTTCCGTGCGCTTGCGCAGTATATTGAGGTGCGGTTTGATATGAGCGCCTCCGATGCCGCCGCGCTGACGGCTGCCATCAAAGAAGCGCTCGGCACCGATGTCACAATGCACACCGCAGAAGCTTATGCCGAAAAGCTGCGTGCGTTTCTGCCGCGTCATCAAGCAGAAAACGGCTTCCAGATCATCACGGGCGACGCTGCCCGCGCCGCCGCGGAATACGCCGCAAAGACCGCCTACAAAGAGACGGATGCTGCCACGTATCAGGCCATGGAAGCGCTCGTCCACAATTTAAACACCATGAATTCCCGCGCCGGCGCACAGGTACCGTTCAGCTCCTTAAACTACGGCACGGATACTTCTCCGGAGGGCAGAATGGCCGTGCACAACCTGCTCCGCGCTACGGAAGCGGGGCTCGGCGACGGCGAAACGCCCATTTTCCCGGTTCAAATTTTCAAAGTCAAGGAGGGCGTCAACTACAACGAGGGCGACCCGAACTATGACTTGTTCCGCCACGCGCTGCGCTGCTCTGCCAAGCGCCTGTTCCCGAATTTCAGCTTTTTGGACGCCCCGTTCAACCTGCAATACTATAAGCCCGGCGATTATAACACCGAGGTGGCGTACATGGGCTGCCGTACGCGCGTCATGGGCAATGTATTCGATAACACAAAGGAAGTCACCTGCGGCAGAGGCAATTTGAGCTTCACCTCCATCAATCTGCCGCGCATCGGCATTGAAGCGAAGGGCGATATGAAAACGTTCTATAAGCTGCTCGATGAAAAAATCGCGCTCGTGGAAGAACAGCTTCTGCACCGCTTTAAAATCCAGTGCAGCAAAAAGGTGTATAATTATCCGTTCCTCATGGGGCAGGGCGTGTGGATTGATTCCGAAAAGCTCGACCGCAACGATTCCGTCGCCGAAGTCTTAAAGCACGGCACCTTAAGTGTCGGCTTCATCGGCCTTGCCGAGACCTTAAAAGCCCTCACCGGTAAGCACCACGGCGAAAGCGAAGAAAGTTGGAAGCTGGGGCTTGAGATCATCTCCCATATGCGGGAGAAAATGGACGAAAAAAGCCGTGAGACCGGCCTCAACTTCACCTTGCTCGCAACGCCCGCAGAGGGGCTTTCCGGTCGCTTTGTGCGCATAGACCAAAAGAAATACGGCAAAATTCCCGGAGTTACGGACAGAGAGTATTACACAAACTCGTTTCACGTGCCGGTGTATTACCCCATCAGCGCCTATGAAAAGATTCGCAGAGAAGCGCCGTTTCACGCGCTCACGAATGCGGGGCATATCAGCTACGTGGAGCTCGACGGCGATACGTGCAAAAACATCGACGCATTTGAAAGCATCGTGCGCTGCATGAAAGAAATGGGCATCGGCTATGGCTCGGTCAACCACCCCGTAGACAGAGACCCTGTGTGCGGGTATAACGGCATCATCGACGAGGTGTGCCCGAGGTGCGGCAGAAGAGAGGGCGAAGGCGTTCCGCTCGAAAGGCTTCTGGAGCTGAAAAAGCGCTACCACGACGTCCCGGATTATTCGCATTTGATTCGATAGAGCAAAGTTACCCTCAACGGTGATTAAAAGTTTCGCCCGCCTTTTCAAAGGCGGTGGGTTCTTGGGGCGAAGCCCCGAGTCGCCATTCGCAAATGGCGAAACCCTTTTGCCTACCAAAAATCAGGACGGGAACTTCAACAGTCCGGTGGACTGTTGAAGTGTGGGAGACCCAATTAGGGGGTCTCCCAATGAACTTGCATCGCAAGTTCATAAAAGCAAAAACGGCAACACATGGGTTTAACCTGAACGACAAGTCGTTCAGCTATGGTTTTGTGCTTTTGATGATTGAAAATCATTAATTTCGCTGCGCGAAACCAGCCCAAGAACCACCTAAAAGACAGCATCCGCCGCCTTTAGAAAAATTGAAATGAATGTAAAAATGTATTTATAAAAAGAATCGAGGCAGTTATCATGTCACCCAAAACACAGAAAAATACAAAAACCATCATCGTCGGCGAAGGTCGCGGGTTCGACCGCATCCGCCGCATCACAGGCTACCTTGTCGGCACCACCGACCGCTGGAACGACGCCAAACGCGCCGAAGAACACGACCGCGTAAAGCACAGCCTGTAAGGCACGGCAAAATGGAAATCCGCATTTCCGGCATCGTGAACGATTCCATCGTGGACGGGCGCGGCATCCGCCTCACCGTGTTCACACAGGGCTGTCCGCACCATTGTCCCGGCTGCCATAACCCCCAAACGCATGATTTTGCGGGCGGCAGGGTGGAAGACACCGATGTCATCTTTGACATGTTCAAAAAAAATCCGCTGCTGCGCGGCATCACGTTTTCGGGCGGTGAGCCGTTCTGCCAGCCAAAGCCGCTTTTAGCGCTCGCAAAGCAGGTGCACGCCCTGCATAAAGACGTCACCGCCTATTCCGGCTGGACGTATGAGCAGCTTATTTCTATGCACAACCCCGACGTGGACGCGCTTTTAAACGCGTGCGACGTTCTGGTGGACGGGCCGTATATCGAACAGCAGCGCAATCTTGAGCTGCTCTTTCGCGGCAGCGAAAACCAGCGTCTTATCGATATGAACGCCACCCGCCGAAACGGACGCGTAACGTTTTTACAGCTCGATTATTAAAAAAAACCGCAAATTTCCTCTGATATGCGCTAAATCAATACCGCTATATCGAAAAAAGATGGGGGTAATTCATGATTTTGTAATTGATTATGCGGGAAACTTGTGGTAGAATAAAGACAAATGGGTTATTTTACATTTTATTTGCCTTTTTGGCGAAAGGAGAAATAACAATGACTAACAACAAGACAATTCTTGCTTGGATCGACGAGATGAAAGCTCTTGTCAATCCGGATCAGGTTGTTTGGATCGACGGCTCCGAAGAGCAGCTCGAAGAGCTCCGCAAGGAAGCAGTTGAGTCCGGCGAAATGATCAAGCTGAATCAGGAAAAGCTCCCGGGCTGCTACTATCACAGAACAGCTCCGAATGATGTTGCCCGTGTTGAGGACAGAACCCTCATCTGCTCCAGAAAAGAAGAGGATGCAGGCCCGACCAACCATTGGAAAGAGCCGCAGGAAGCATACAAGATGCTGTACGATATTGCTCGTGGCAGCTACAAGGGCCGTACCATGTACGTTATCCCGTACTCCATGGGCCCGGTCGGTTCCCCGCTCGCTAAGATCGGCGTTGAGCTGACAGACTCCATCTATGTTGTTCTCAACATGTCCATCATGACCAGAGTCGGTCAGAAGGTCATGGACGTTCTCGGCGACAGCAACGACTGGGTTCGCGGTCTGCACTGCAAGTGCGACGTTGACCCGGAGAAGCGCTGGATCTGCCAGTTCCCGGAAGACAACACCATCATCTCCGTAAACTCCGCTTACGGCGGCAACGTTCTGCTCGGCAAGAAGTGCTTCGCTCTGCGTATCGCTTCCTATCAGGCTAAGAACGAAGGCTGGATGGCAGAGCACATGCTCATCCTCGGCGTTGAGAACCCGAAGGGCGAGGTTAAGTATGTTTGCGCTGCATTCCCGTCTGCTTGCGGCAAGACCAACCTGGCTATGATGATTCCGCCGGAAGGCTACCGTGCAAAGGGCTACAAGGTCTGGACCGTCGGCGACGACATCGCTTGGATGCGCAAGGGCCCGGATGGCAGACTGTATGCCATCAACCCGGAAAACGGCTTCTTCGGCGTCGCTCCCGGCACGAACATGAAGTCCAACCCGAACGCTCTTATCTCCACCCAGAAGGGCGCCATCTTCACCAACGTTGCGCGTAACCTCGATGACAACACCGTTTGGTGGGAGAGCCTCGACAAGAACCCGCCGGTCAACGCAGAAGAGTGGAAGGGCGCTAAGGTAAACGGCCCCGAGTATATTGCTGCTGGCAACAAGCTGGCTCATCCGAACAGCCGCTTCACCGCTCCTACCGCTAACTGCCCGTGCCTCTCCAGCGAGTTTGAGAACCCGCAGGGTGTTCCGGTCTCCGCTATCGTCTTCGGCGGCCGCCGTCCGGATACGGTTCCGCTGGTTTACCAGTCCAGAAGCTGGAACAACGGTGTCTTCATCGGTTCCATCACCGGCTCCGAGACCACCGCAGCTGCTGCAGGTGCAGTCGGCGTTGTCCGTCGTGACCCGATGGCTATGCTCCCGTTCTGCGGCTACAACATGGGCGACTACTTCAAGCACTGGATCGAAATGGGCGAGATGCTCGGCGACAAGGCTCCGAAGATCTTCAACGTCAACTGGTTCCGTGTCGACGAAGACGGCCACTTCATTTGGCCGGGCTTCGGTGACAACCTCCGTGTTCTCGAGTGGATCCTCAAGCGCTGCGATAACGAAGTTGACGCTGTTGAGACGGCAATCGGCTACGTTCCGAAGCCGGAAGACATCAACCTCGAAGGCCTCAAGGACTTCGATGAGGAGAAGCTCGCTTCCATCCTCAAGGTTGATAACGCTAAGTGGGCTAAGGAAGCTGCCGGCGTAGAGGAATTCTACAAGAAGTTCGGCGATAAGCTCCCGCAGGAACTCAGAGACGAGCTCAACGGCCTCGAAGAGCGCACCAAGGCTTAATCAAAACTTAAATCGTAAGATTTAACGCATAGAAAGCGCCGCTTTCGGTTCATCCCGGAAGCGGCGCTTTTGCATATTGTTTTTATGCACGGATAATTTTAAGCTGTACGGAAATCCCACATTCAAAACAAAAGCACGCAGACAAATTCAATCTGCGTGCTTTTTCATCTTAGTCTTTGTGTAGGCAAAAGAATTTCAAGCTCTGCGAAGCTCGACCAAAGGCGTTGCCTTTGGAAACCACCACCTTTGAAAAGGTGGACGAAACTTTTAACCGCGTTTACCGTCAAATGGTTCTTGGGCTGGTTTCGCGCAGTGAAGTCGATGATTTTCAATCATCGAAAACACAAAACCATAGCCGAACGACAAGTCATTCAGCTTATCTTACCTTCCAGCGATCGTTATACGTGCCGGAAAGGTCTGCAATCTTGCCGCTGTCTTCTTTCTCTTCCTTCACGTGCGAGGTTGCTCTGCGCTCGTTTAAATATTTCAGGAACAGCTCGCCGTCCACCGGCACAGCCTGCGGCTTGCCCGTCCAGTCGGAAAGGTGAATGGCGTTCGAGATATTCAAGCCGTTAATGCCCTCATAGCCCGGTGCCAGCAGCTCTTCGCCGTACAGAATAGCGTTTGTGAAGTTCTGCAGAATGCCGTTATGCCCAAGCTCAATGTTGTCCGTTTCCACTTCGCTCACGGTCATTTCGGGCTGTGCAAAGCCCTCTTTGCACGTCACGCAGAATTCGCGCTCCGGCACGGCGAGCTTCCACCAGGTCAGCTTGCCTTCTTCCCAAACAAGCTTGCCTTTGTCGCCTGTAATCTCCAAACGGTTCGTGCCCGGGCACTCACCCGTCGTGGTGATGAACGCGCCCGTCGCACCGTTCGGGTATTCGGCGTAAGCCGTCACTTCGTCCTCAACCTCAATATTGTGCCAATGGCCGTACTTGCAGTGGCCCATCACGCGGTTCGGCATGCCGAAGATCCACTGCCACAAGTCAAGCTGATGCGGGCACTGGTTCAGCAGCACGCCGCCGCCTTCGCCTGCCCACGTCGCACGCCACGTGCCGCTGTCGTAGTATGCCTGCGTGCGGTACCAGTTCGTAATGATCCAAATGCAGCGTTTCAGTTCGCCCAGCTCGCCGCTCTGCACAATCTCGCGCATTTTCTGGAACTTCGGGTTCGTGCGCTGATTGTACATGATGCCGAACACCTTGCCGGATTTTTTCGCGGCCGCATTCATTTCCTCCACCTGCTTTGTGTAAACGCCGGCAGGCTTCTCCGTCAGCACGTTCTTGCCCTTTTCAAAAGCGTAGATCGCAATGGGGGAGTGGAAGTAATGCGGTGTCGCCACGATCACCGTGTCACACACACCGCTGTCAATCATTTCCTTGTAGTCTTCATAGCACGGTACACCGGGCAGATTTTCATCCGCCCAAAGGCGCTTCGATTCCGCAATATCACACACGGCGGCAAGCTCCATACCCTTGATATTGCCGGAGAAAATGCTCTTTGCGTGCGCCGAACCCATGTTGCCGATGCCGACAATGCCGACCTTTACTGTTTCGCTCATAAAATTGCCTTCTTTCTGTTATTCGATGGTTTTCAAAATATCGTGCAGCGCGTCGGAAGCCACATCAAACGCTTCGTCCGCGTCTTTATATACGCGCTTGTGCAGAACGTCCTCGCCCTGCAAGTTTTGCAAGCCGCTGAAATCGTACAAATGCGGCTCCAGCGTCAGCATGTACGGCTTACCCGTTTCCGCCAACGTTTTTAAAATACTCGGCACAGAGCCGTCTCCCTCACCCGCAGGCACCACGCTGCCGTCTTTAAACAGCGCGTCTTTGATGTGCATATAGTCGATGATCGGTGCGAGCACCTTAAAGTTCACCGCCGGATCATCGCCGCACTGAATGTAGTTTGCGGGGTCAAATACGCACCGCAGTGCCGGAATGGCTTTGTGCAGTTTCTCCACGCGCTTGAGCGTGTCGCCGTAAATGCCCTTCTCATTCTCGTGGCAGCAGTGTACGCCATTTGCTTCGCCGTAGTCCACCATTTTCTGTATTCGCTCGATCACGGTATCGTGATAAATCTCCGGATTTTTGCCCTCCGGGATATAGAAGCTGAACATGCGAATGCGCGTGGTGTGCAACTTTTTCGCAATCTCCACAGCGCGCTTGAATTTCTCGAAGTGCGGTGTAAAGTCGTCCTCAATGCCGATCTTGCCGATGGGCGAGCCGATGGCGGAAATGCCGATATTGCCCGCTGCAAGCTTCTTTTCAACAACATCAAGCTCCTCGTCCGTCAGGTCTAAAATGCCCTTGCCGTCCACGCCGCGGATTTCCATCAGCGGAATATGCTTGCGGTGCAGCGCCGCAATCTGCCGGTCAAACTCCGGCGAGGCTTCGTCTGCAAACGCGGAAAGTGTAAACTGTGTCATATGCCCTCCTTAGAACGTGCAGCCGGCACGAAGCAGGTTTTCGGCGCTCAGCTTCAGCTCGTCAAACGGGCTGCGGTCGTAGCAGTTGTCCTGTTCGATCATCGCATATTGAATGCCTGTCTTTTCGCACGCGTCAATAATAGACACAAAGTCCATGTTGCCGTCCATCACGGCTGCAAAGCGCTGCTCGTGGCCGTGCATCTTCATGTCCTTAAAGTGAATGACATCAATGCGTCCCGCCATTTTTTCAATCTGCACCTGCGGCGAGCGCCCACCGTACTGCGTCCAATAAACGTCCAAAATAAAGCCCCATTTTGCCGGGTCGGTTTCCTCCAACATGTGGTCGATGAGGCACTTGCCGTCAAATTTCTCGTATTCAAAGCCGTGGTTGTGGTAATGCAGCTTCATGCCCGCGTCGTGCAGCTTGTCGGCAGCGGGGCCGAAATCCTTCAAAAACGCGCGCATACCTTCCAGCGAGCCCGTGTATTTCTGCGGCATCATGCCGATGCCCACGTGGTTCGTACCGAAAATGCGGTGGTTCTCAATCACCTTTTCGGTGTTCTCCAGAATGAGCTGCGGGTTCGTATGCGTAATGATGATGGAAAGCCCGTTTTCATCGCAAATCTCACGGATGATATGCGGGTCAATGTCGCCAAACGCAGAGACCTGCAAAGTCTTGTAGCCGATGTCGTGCAGCTTTTTCGCCGTCTCTCTAAAGTCAGCTTCGTTCTGCGCATAGTCGCGGATGGTGAAGCCCTGTGCACCGATGATCATGAAAAATTCCTCCCAAAAGTCAGATTATACGCCGGAGTACGCGGAGAAACCGCCGTCCACCGGGATTGTGATGCCGGTCACAAAACCGGACGCGTCATTGTCGATGAGGAAGCGCAGTGTGCCGAGCAGCTCCTCCGGCTCGCCGAAGCGGCCCATCGGGGTCTGCGAGATGATTTTGTGGCTGCGCGGGGTCAGGCTGCCGTCCTCGTTAAAGAGCAAGGTGCGATTCTGGTTCGTTGCAAAGAAGCCCGGCGCAATGGCGTTCACGCGGATGTTGCAGTTTGCAAAGTGTACCGCCAGCCACTGCGTGAAGTTCGAGACCGCTGCCTTGGCACCGCTGTACGCCGGGATCTTCGTCAGTGGTGTAAACGCGTTCATCGAGGAGATATTCACAATGCAGCCGCCTGTTTCCAGCATGTCGGTCGCAAATGCCTGCGTCGTCAGCAGCGTGCCGAGAAAGTTCAGGTTGAACACGAACGAAACGCCGTCCTGGTCAAGGTCAAAAAACGACCGCGCGTTTTTGTCCAGCATATCTTCTTTGCTGAAATACTCGCTCGTCGTGGTGCCCTTCGGGTTGTTGCCGCCCGCACCGTTGATGAGCACCTCGCACGGGCCGAATTTTTCCAGCACAACGTCATGCGCCTTTTTCAGGCTCTCTTTGTCCAGCACATTCGCCTGCACGGCAATGGCCTCACCGCCCGCCTTGCGGATACCCTCCGCCTCGCGCTCCGCAGCTTCCAAGTTGAGGTCAAGCAGTGCGATTTTGTGCCCGTCTGCGGCAAGCGCGCGGGAAAAAGCGCTGCAAAGCACGCCGCCCGCGCCGGTAATGACAATATTCATAGGAAATTCCTCCTTATTATAACGTGACTTTTATTCGCCGAATAGCTTGCGGCTGTTTTCTACGCAAAGGTCGGTCAACAGCTTCAGCGCCGCTTTTTCGCTGAGGAACGTGCCGTCCATAAGCTCTTCCGCCACCCTGTTGCACAGCACGCGGCGGAAATAATCGTGGCGCGCATAGGAAAGGAAGCTGCGGCTGTCCGTCAGCATGCCGGTAAACTGCCCAAGGTGGCCGGTTTCCGCCATAATGTTCAGCTGCTCCTCCATGCCGCGCTTGTGGTCACAGAACCACCACGCCGCGCCGGGCACAACGCCCTTAAAGCTGCCCGCCGTCGTCGCAAGCGCCATATACATCGAAGGCTCCAGCGTGTATAAGATTGTGTGCGGCAGCGAATCCCTGCGGTCCATCGCGTCCAAAAGCGCTGCAACTTCGTGCTCCGGGATCGGGTCGCCCACGCAATCGCCGCCGGCGTCCGGACCCACGGTCTCAAACAGCCGCGTGCATGCGTTACGCTTTACGTTCAGGTGCAGCTGCATCGTCACATTATGCGCCTTGTATTCGTGCGCCAAATACACATACATTTCAAATAGAAAATTACGGAACTCGTTTTCCGGGATTGTCTTTCCCTTCAGCGCCTTTTTAAACGTCTCCGCGGCATCGCAGCTTTTGTCTTCCTTCGGGAAGCCCTCAATGCCGATATCGCTCACGCGGCAGCCGTTCTCGCAGAAGAAATCAAGCCGCTTTGAAAGCGCCGTTTTCAGGTCGTCGAGCGTCTCCACACTAAAACCGCACACTTCGCCGAGGTGCAAGGCGTAGTCGCGATAGTTCGCGCGGCAAATGTTCAGCGCCGCGTCCGTGCGGAACGAGGGCACCACGCGCACCGGGAAGGTCTTCTCCTTCGCAATTTCCTTGTGGTATTCCAAAGAATCTGCCGGGTCGTCCGTTGTCGCCACAAGCTCCACATGGCTTTGCAGCATCAGTTTGCGCGGGGAGAGGTGGTGCTCCTTGATATACGCGTTCGCGCGGTCAAAAATATCGTCCGCACTTTCCGCTGTCAGCGTGTCTTCAATGCCGAAAAACATCGAAAGCTCCATGTGTGACCACACATAAAGCGGGTTGCCCATCGCAGTCTCGAGGCACGCCGCCCACGCGCGGAACTTCTCGCGCGGCTCCGCGCCGCCTGTGATGAGCGTCTCCGGCACGCCGCAGGCACGCATCAAACGCCACTTGTAGTGGTCGCCGCCCAGCCAGATCTGCGCAATATCCGGGAATTCCCTGTCCTCCAAAATCTCCTTCGGCGATAGATGGCAGTGGTAGTCGACGATCGGCAGGTCGCGCACCGCGTCATATAAATTCTTAGCAACATCGCTTTTCAAAAACAGATCGTTTCGCATCTGAATAAACTCCTTTCGGGCGGCAGAAAAAGGCAAAGTTTCCCCGCCGCTGCTACTGTAAGTATAGCACGATGAATTGCAAAATAAATGATATATTGCGGCACATATATTGCAAATCGGCGCAAACTGTGCTATGATTTCTCCAAAGGAAGAGGGTGAAAAACGTGGAAACAGGTAAAAATGACGAAATGCTGCGGCAAGATTTTCAGCTTTCACACAATCGAGACCCCTATTTTCGCACCATGGAGTTTCATGCGCACGATTTTTTGGAGCTCTATTACTTTTTGGACGGCAGCGTGACGTATTATATTGAAGATCAGGTCTACGACCTTTGCCCCGGCGATCTGCTCATCATTCCCGCCGGCAAAATGCACCGCCCCGTCATCGCAAACGAGCACGCCGCCTATGAGCGCATGGTGCTGTGGATCACCCCGCAGTACCTACAAAGCATCGACAGCCCCGCGGGCGACCTGCAAAAAAATCTGCAAAAGGTGGGGGAGCACGGCTACTGCGTGCCTTTTCGCGGCGATGAAACGGTGTTCGTCACGGCGCTCTTAAAAAAGCTCTTGTATATGCAGAAAAACGATACCGACCCTAAGTTCTGCGCCGGCGCCGTAGAGCTGTACCTGTGGACGATTTTCCGCTCCTACGGCGTTATCGATACCACGCACCGCAATGAAACACAGGTCATCCCGCAGGTCATTCGCTATATCACGGAGCATTTCAGCGAGCCTTTAACGCTCGAAGACATCGCCGCAGAGTTCTTCGTCAGCAAATCGTACTTAAACCGCCACTTTAAAGCATATACCAATTCCACCGTGTACGCCTACATCATGGCGCTTCGGCTCACCCATGCCCGCCGTATGCTGCGCGAAGGCATCCCTGCCGTAGAAGCCGGCCGCGAGTGCGGCTTTTCCGATTATTCCACATTCTACAAAGCCTTCAAAACCCAAACCGGCCTTTCACCCCAGCAGTTTAAAAGTAAAACATAAAGCCGAGAGGCGCACGGAAGGGAGAAAAACTTCCATGCGCCTCTCGGTTTAGGTGTATTTATTTCAGATCGCTCGTAATCGGTTCAAATCAGGCTTCCATGCGATCGCCCTTATAGTCAATGTACCAGTTGTCTCTGGAGACCGGTGTTTCGCCTGTCAAAAGGCGGCAGAATCCTGAGGCAGATTCCTCCGGCTCAATCTGTGCCGTCGTACGGCCCATATCCGTGTTCATGCGGCCCGGGTGCACGGCAAAGAAATTGACGTCAGAAACGGAAGCGTTAAAAATACCGCTTTCCTTTGTGGCTGCTGCCTTTGAAAGCCCATAGCACGGCACCCAAGTCCCGCAGCTGCGAATACCTACGCCCTCGGAGGTCACGGTAAAGACATTTGCACCCTTTTTCAGGTGCGGGTAAAACGCCTTCACAACAATAACAGGCCCAACGGTGTTCACATCAAATGAGCGCCGCAGCTCCGCGATGTCACATTCGTGCAGAAGCTTTATGCGGTCATTATTCAGGAGCACGCCGGCCACATTGCACAGTGCGTCGATCTCACCGAGAAAATCGTGCGCGACCTTTGCAAATGCCGTAATTTGCTCCTCGTTCGTCACATCGGCCTCGGCAATTAGTAACTGCTCTTTGTACTGCTCTTTCAGCACGGAAAGTGCAGGAGAAAGTACGATCGCACCCGCTGCCACTTTGTGTCCCGCTGCAAGCAATTGCTCCGTCAGGCACAAGCCAAGTCCCTTTGTGGCGCCTATTACTATGAAATTCATGGGTCGCACCGTCCTTTCAATCAATAGCTTTCCAGCGTCTCCATCAGGCACTTCAAATCCTCGTGCACATCGAGGTACGCATATTCGCCGTTGCCGCCGCCGTATTTGCCGCGCTGCACACACTTTGCATCGAAAGTGGTTTCCATGGCAAGGATCTTCTCGTCCGTGCCTTCTACCTTAAACGCAATGTGGTGAATGCCCTCGCCGTGTTCGTCAAGGAAATCCTGCCATGTGCTTTTCTCGCCGTTCGGCTGAATGAGTTCGATCTGCGTGTTCGGCCCCACATCGAAAAATGCCATCAAGCAGTTGGCTTTTGGAGCCGGCTGACCATCCACTGTGGTGCCTGTCACTTCAAATTTGCCGCCGTCAAAGCTCGGCGGCACCGGAACACCGAAGAATTCCGCAAATTTTTCCTTTGTGGTCTCAAGGTCGCGCACAATAAATCCTACCTGTGCGAGCGTGCTTGTACCAAGAATACCTGCCATATCAATCACCAATCCTTTTAGAAATTTTTGGGTATCGCCATACAGCGACTGCCCGGTTTATCAGTAGCGGATATACCGCTAAATTAACACGTGTTTACAAAATCATCGGAATATACCGCCGCAAATCAGTGAAAGCCGTTCGCGGCGGCTAGAGGTTTTAAAGTGAAAAATTTTTAACTCACGGCAGCTCAATGCGCCTGCACGAAGCACGTTCCACAAGGTGGCCGGGGATAAACTCAGTCTGCGGCACGCCTTCCTTGCCTTCCACCGTGTCAATCACACGATCTACAAGGGATTGGAACATCTGCTTAAAGTCAAACGCGTAGGTCGTCAGCGGCGGCGTACAGTTGCTGCCGTTTTGGTGTCCGTCTGCACCCACTACAGAAATATCCTCCGGTATGCGCAGCCCAAGCTCAGAGCATGCTTGATATACACCAAACGCCACGCCGTCATTGTTGGCGCAGATTGCCGTGGGCAGGTCGTCCATGCAGCCCTGTAAAAGGCGCTTTGCGGCTTCATAGCCGGATTCCTGCACAATGCCGCCGTAGGTCATCCACTTGTTTTGCATGGGCAAATGATGCTTTATCATGCCGCGCATGTAGCTTTCGTGACGGTGAATACAGCTAAGACGCCGTAAATCGCCGTCAATAATGGCAATTTTTCGATGGCCGAGGGAATATAAATAGTCGATGGTCGCTTCACCGGAATCGCGGTCAAAGTTGACGGAGAGCCGGTTTGGCACATCCTCGTTCTCATGGTAAAAGTCGAACATGCCCACAATTTTGTCGAGCCCTACAAGCTCGTCAATGAGCGGTTCATTATTGTTGGTGCCAACGAAAATGCCGGCGTCTATGCGGCCCTCCATGAAAATCTTGCGAATATAATTCACGTTCTTTTTGTCTGTAAGATTGTCTAAAATGCAGGAAAGCACAAGATAATCTCGCTGGGCCGCGGCATCGATTACGTGCATAAAGTAGCTGCTTGTCAGCGGGTCGCGCGCGATCTCTTTGCGGCTGAACCAGAAAAGGCCGATGGTTTTTGTCTTCTTACCGGTCAAAAGCTGGCCGGAGATTAGCGGGTAATAGTGGTTTTCTTTGATGACCTTCATCACTTTTTCGCGCGTTTCCTCCGGCACATTTGAATAGCCGTTCACAACACGGCTGACCGTGCTGCGGGAAACGCCCGCAAGGCGCGCAATATCATTGCTGTTCAGTCTTTTCATTCAAAAATCCTTTCTGCGGGTCTGCCGGAGCCAATGCAGGGCGATTATCCGAAGATACCGGGCCGAAATACGCGCTCTGTAATATCTCTATTGTAATGCGAAACCCGGAAAAAGTAAAGGAAAACGGTGCGCGGCGCGAAAAATCGGCAGCGCTCAAAGGATTTTGTTCTGAATGGTTATAAACACGGGTTCAACAAGGTAAATACTACTACTTGACCCGTTTGGATGTCAATATGATTTTTTGAAAAATTGCTAAAAACAGCTTAATTTGTAAGAAGTACACAAACGCACGTGTAGTTTACGTAACAGAATGTTCAAATCGCAAATCGCCTCTTGAAAACACGTGTTTATTGTGTTATGATGTCCTCAGAAAAGCAAATAAGGCGGCAAAACGCTACAAAGAAAGGAGTTATAGTTATGGCAATCGACAAAAATGATCCGTGGTACCGCGATGACGACGAGTCCATTTTGGAAATCTACGATGTGGAGACCGACACGCACGGTGTGATAAAAGAGTTCCCGTATCTCATCGAAGCGCCGAACTGGTCAAAGGACGGCAGATATTTGACATACAACAGCGACGGCAGGATCTTCAAATTCGATCTTGAAACGAAAGAAAGCACCGAGGTTCCAATGGATTTTGTCACCAACTGCAACAACGACCACGTGCTTTCTCCGGACGGTGAAAGCATTGCCGTCAGCCACGGCGTAAAGGAAGACGGCAAGTCGCGCGTCTATACGGTTTCGCTTTCGGGCGGCGTGCCGCGGCTTATCACCCCACTTGCGCCGAGCTACCTGCACGGCTGGTCACCGGACGGCAAAACGCTGGCATACTGCGCAGAAAGAAACGGCGAGTTCGACGTGTACACCATCTCGGCAGAAGGCGGAGTGGAAACACGTCTCACCGATGCGCCGGGCCTCAACGACGGTCCGGAGTACGACAGCGCAGGCGAATACATCTGGTTCAATTCCGTGCGCAGCGGTCTTATGCAGGCGTGGCGCATGAAAGCGAATGGTACCGAGCAGACCCAGATGACGTTTGACGAAAACTGGAACACGTGGTTCCCGCATATTTCGCCGGACAGAACGAAAGTCGTTATGATCGCGTACAAAAAGGGTGATGTTGCACCGGGCGAACATGTACCGCACAAATACGTGGAGCTGCGCCTGATGAATGCAGACGGTAGTGACCTTAAGACCATCGTAGAACTTTTCGGCGGACAGGGCACGATCAACGTGAATTCCTGGTCTCCCGACAGCAAAAAGTTTGCATACGTCCGCTACCGCATCCGCGGACGGGAAGTATAACACCTTTTCTTAAAACTTTAGTGGAGGAAGTATAATGAAGACGAAGACCTTAAAAAGAGCGCTCGCAGCGTTAACAGCGGTTGCTATGCTCGTGGGCCTTACGGCCTGCGCAGGCGGCTCCGATAATTCTGACAGCACATCGTCCGGCATAGAGAGCACCTCTTCCGGCACAGAAAGTACAGCTTCGGCGGAAGAAGACGGCCCGCTCACCCCGTACGAAGAGCCGGTCAAGTTGACTTGGGCTGTGCAGGCTTCTGCCGTGCAGCAGTTCAAAGACGGCGATACGTATGATGACAACGTCTGGTCAAGACTCATCAAAGAAAAACTCAACATCGACCTCGAAGTTGCATTCTCTGCAGATATTTCCACAGACGCGTACAAGAACAAGATGAACGTAATGCTCGCTTCCGGCGAGTTCCCGGATGTCGTGCGTTACGATAACAGAACGTTTTTCAAACAAGCGCAGGAAGCCGGATACATTCAGCCTATCGGCGATGTGTTTGAGCAGTATGCAACGGATGCCGTAAAGGCGTATGAGTCCGAATATGCAGATGCGTTTGAAGGCGCTAAGATTGACAACCAACTCTACGCCTTCCCGTATATGAACGATAACTTCCATCAGGCAGCGTTCCTCTGGATCCGTGATGACTGGCTGGAAAACACCAATTCCGAACCGCCGAAGACCGTGGACGAAATGGTAGAGCTTGCAAGAAAGTTCACCTTTGAAGACCCGGACGGCAACGGTCAGGATGATACCTACGGCTTCGGCCTCGCCGGCAGCGTGGTGCAGTCGAACTACGGTACACTCCTTGGTCTTGCAGGCGCATACGGTGTTCCGGGCTACGGTAACACCGGCGTTTTCTATCGCGATGATGACGGCAAAATGACGTTCGCTTATTTGCAGCCCGGAATGAAAGACTGCCTCGCACTTGTACACCAGATGTACGAAGAAGGCCTCATCGACCCTGAGTTCGTTTCCGAAGACGTGGCTTCCATGGAAGAAGAAGTCACAAACGGTACACTTGGCATGATGTATCACATGAACTGGGGCACATGGCATCCGTTCAACTATTCTTATCAGCAGGACGGCGTCATTACCCGTCCGTATCCGATTCCGACCGTTGATGGTATCGAGCCGAAAATGGGCATCAACTCCAACCAGACCGGCGACCTCTTCATGGTCAGTGCAGAGTGCGAGCACCCGGAAGCGATTATCAAGATTCTGAACCTTTACGAGCAGGTCGCTATTAGTTCTGAGGATCCGAACGACTTCCAGACCTACTGGGCAAACGAGCAGTACAGACTTTGCCCGATCTACATCGGCATACCGACCGAAAACTTCGCACCGGTTATCCACGAAGCACTGGAAGCAGGCACCTCCGACGGCCTCGCCGGCACGGCGCTTGAGTATTACAACTATGTCGTCGGTTTTGAAGACGGTTCCTTGAAGGACGACACCAACGCATACGGCACTTGGGGCCAGATGTACATTGACGGTTACGGCGGTTCCATGAAGATCGCGCTCGATTACCAGTCTAAGGGCTGGCTCGTCACAAACGTGATGGCAAATGAAATGCCGGATATCTGGCTGCAGAATTCCTCCGTCCTCGGAGATATGGTCGATACAACGTTTGTCGATATCATCACGGGCAATAAGCCGGTCGATTACTTCGATACGTTTGTAGAAGAATGGCTCGCAGCAGGCGGTCAGGCAACGCTGGACGCGCTGGATGAAATGTATCCTGCAGAATAAGATGATTTAAAGTTAAAGAAAACGGATTCCCGGGGCGGGCGGTATCGCTCACCCCGGCTTTTCTTTTAAGATGGTGAAAGCGTATGGCAAAAACAAAAAAAGCACCCAGCAGATTTAAACGCCAGATCCCACTGATTCTAATGCTGATGCCGGCAGTCATTTTGGTGGCGATATACAGCTACGGCTCCATGGTGGGCACGGTGATCGCGTTTCAGAAGTTCAAGCCCGCAAACGGCTTCTTCGGATCAGAATGGGTCGGCCTTGAAAACTTCAGAAACCTTTTTACGATGCCGACCATCGGTCAGGTCATCTATAATACGGTCTTTATCTCTCTTTGCAAAATGATTGGCGGCATCGTGGTGCCGGTTCTCTTTGCACTCATGTTAAACGAAGTCGCGAAGGTCGGCGTAAAGCGCACGTATCAAACGCTTGTCTACCTGCCGCACTTCCTCTCCTGGGTCATTTTGGCCGGCATTTTCAAAGATATCCTCTCGCAGACCGGCGTCATCAACGGTGCTCTGCAATCTATTGGTCTTGGGCCCATCGGTTTTTTGAGTGACCAGAAAACGTTCCCCATTACGATGATTTTTACAGACATCTGGAAAGGCTTCGGCTTTGGCTCTGTCATTTATCTCTCCGCGTTGACGGGTATCGACCAAAACCTGTATGAAGCCGCGCAGATCGACGGCGCAGGCCGCATTCAGCAAACCATCCACATCACATTGCCCGGCCTTTTAAGCACCATTGTACTTATGACGGTGCTCAGCATGGCGAACATCTTAAACGGCGGCTTCGATCAGATCTATAACATGTACACCCCGGCCGTTTATGCCACGGGTGATATTCTGGATACATTCGTCTTCCGCCTCGGCATCGAAAACGCGCAGTATGCGCTTTCCACGGCGGCGGGACTTTTTAAATCCGGTGTTTCATTCATCTTCATCGTAGCATCCTACTGGCTGGCAGACCGCTTCGCCGGTTACCGAATCTTCTGACGGAAAAGGCGGTGATCTCATGTCGAAATCGAAATCCTCACCCTCCAGAAAAGTCTTTCTGGTCATCAACTATATTGTACTTACGTTCCTCGGCCTCATCTGCGTGCTGCCGTTTATCAACCTGCTTGCTATTTCGTTCTCTAACAAAACAGCGGTCGCGGCAAACGCAGTCACGTTCTGGCCAATCGGCTTCAATACAGCGGCGTACAGCTTCATCATGAGCAGCAGCCAGTTTCTGCGCGCTCTGTGGATCTCCGTGCAGCGCACCGTGCTCGGCGTAGCACTCAACCTCATTCTCATTGTGTTTACGGCGTATCCGCTCTCCAAATCGAAGCAGGAGTTCCCGCTGCGTAACGTGTTTTCGTGGTTCTTTGTCGTCACCATCCTGTTTTCCGGCGGCCTCATCCCGTCGTATATGGTCGTCAAATATACCGGCATTTTAAATACCATCTGGGCGCTTATCCTGCCCGGTGCATTGAATGTTTTCAACATGCTGGTCGTCATGAACTACATGCGCAGCCTGCCGCACGAGCTGGAAGAAGCCGCGTACATCGATGGCGCCGGTCACTTCCAGACGCTGTTCCGCGTCATTCTGCCGGTGTGCACACCAACGCTTGCCACCGTCACACTGTTCTCCTTCGTCGGCCACTGGAACAGCTGGTATGATGGCATGATCTATATGAAAACGGTCGACAAATACCCGCTGCAAACATATTTGCAAACCATCGTTATCAACCCGGAGGCCTTTTTCCGCAACGCAACGAACGTCAGTCAGGAGCTCGGCAATTTCATCAACCTCGCAAACGCGCGCACCACAAACGCGGCGCAGCTGTTTCTTGCAACCATTCCGATCCTCTGCATCTATCCGTTCCTGCAAAAATATTTCACTACCGGCCTTGTTATGGGCAGTGTAAAAGGCTGATTTCAAATTCCTCTCGTTCTACAAAGCAAAGGAGCATTTTACCATGAATACACCTGTCAATAAAAACGGCTTTATTCAAATCAACATCGTGGTTTCGGATATCGAAACGGCGGCAAAAAAGTGGGCGGAGCTGCTCGGCATCGAGGTGCCGGAAATCCGCATCAATCACTTAGAGGGCAACGAAAATTACAAATATCGCGGCAATCCCATCTCCTGCGACCTCAAAGTCTGCAATATCGAGATGAACGGATTTGTCATCGAACTGCACGAGCCCGTCGGCGGCGAAAGCTCTTTTCAGGAGTTTCTCGATAAGCACGGCAACGGCGTGCACCACATCGGCTTTGAGGTTGGCGACAAGCGCGACGAGATCATCAAAGAACTCAAAGCTGCAGGCTATGATACAGACCGCACTGTGGGAATTTATCCGGGCAGCAGCTGGACGATCGTAGACAGCGAAGACATGCTCGGCATAAACCTCAACATCAAACCGGTGCGCTGAAACAGGATACCCTAAGCGAAAGGACGCAGAAGTTATGAAGGCTGAAAAGAAAATCGGCGTAGCCATTGCCGGCTGCGGCAAAATCGCCTGCACGCGTCATGCGCCGGAATATGCGGCAAATCCCCATACCGAAATCATCGGCTTTTATGATAAGAACAAAGAGCGTGCCGAAGCGCTCGCGCAGCAGTACGGCGGCGATGTGTTTGAGACGTTTGAAGACCTCCTCAAGGATGAGCGCGTACAGGCCGTCAGCATCTGCACGCCGAATGTTTTGCACGGCACGCACACCATGCAGGCTTTGCGCGCCGGCAAAGAGGTGCTGTGCGAAAAGCCCATGGCGGCTTCCGTAAACGAAGCCAATGAGATGATTCATGTGCAAAAAGAGACCGGGCACATTTTAATGCTCGGCCACAACCAACGCTTTGTGCGCACGCACATCCGTGCAAAGGAATTGTTGGAGGCGGGGGCTATCGGCAAAATCCTTTCCGTTCAAACGAATTTCAAACATGCCGGCCCGGAGGCGTGGAGCGTAGAGCGTGGCAACACGTGGTTCTTCTCCAAAAACCAGGCGGGCTTTGGCGTTCTGGGCGACCTTGGCTCGCACAAGTTGGACCTCGTGCGCTACCTGCTCGGCGATGAGATTGAAGACATCTTCGCTACCTTGCAAACACTCGATAAGCGCGACCCGCAGGGCAATCTCATCGATCTGGAGGATAACGCCATCTGCGTGTTCAAAATGCGCAGCGGCATTCCTGGCACCATGATCGTCAGTTGGACGAACTACGGCGTGGAGGATAACAGCACCGTCATTTACGGCACAGAGGGCACCATGAAAATCTTCGCCAGCGAGCTCGACGACATCGTGGTCGATCTACGCGATGACACAAGCGCGCGCCACCATGTAAGCCCCATGAGCACCAATACCAATCAGCTTTCCTCTGGCATCATCGATGCATTTGTTGATACGGTTTTAAACGGAACCGTGCCGCCTGTCACCGGGCTCGACGGCCGCAACACACTGGCAGCCTTGGAAGCGGCAAGAAAGTCCTCGGCGAAAAAAAGCTGGGTAAAAGTGGATTTAGGATAAAACGGAGGGACATGTATGCGATTCGGCGGATTTATCTTTAAAAAATGGAATACCCCGGAGGAATGGGCGCAGGCGGCAAAGGACGCCGGCTATTCCGCGGTGTATTTCCCCGTAGACCATACCGCACCGCAAAGCATCATCGACGGCTATAAAAATGCGGCGGCGGAAAACGACCTCGTCATTTGTGAGATCGGCGTGTGGAACAACACGTTAGACCGCGATGCGGCAAAGCGCGAGGCGAATGTCACAAGAGCCATACATCAACTGGAGCTTGCGGATTACGTCGGCGCAAACTGCTGCGTGAACATCGCGGGTTCATACAGCACCCAGTGGGACGGCCCGCACAAGGATAATTTCACAAGGCGCGCGTTCGAGGAGATCGTCTCAACGACGCAGCGCATCATCGACGCGGTAAACCCCAAAAAAACGGCCTATTCCTTAGAGCCCATGCCGTGGATGTACCCCGATACGGCAGATTCCTACGTGGAGCTCATCAAGGCCATCGACCGCAAGGGCTTTGCTGCACACCTTGACCCCGTGAACATCATCTGCTCGCCGCAGCTGTACTACAAAAACGGCGAAGTCATCGAAGAGTGGTTCCGAAAGCTCGGCACGCAAATCAAAAGCTGCCACGCCAAGGACATTCGTCTAAGCGGCAAGCTGACCGTGCATCTTGATGAGTGCCGCCCCGGCCTCGGCAAGCTGGATTACGAAACGTACCTGCGCTGCATGGCAAAGCTCGACGACCGCGCGTGCATGATGCTGGAGCACATGACCGAAGAGGTCGATTATATCGAAGCCACAAAGCACATCAAAGCACTTGCCAAAAAGCTGGACATCAAACTTTAGATACACGCTCCAAATGAAGAAAACTCGCCTGCGGTCTGCTCCGTAGGGGAGTTTTCTTCTTTCTTAAAATTTCCTGACAAGCATTTACAACCGAAATCAAATTCGCTATAATGGAGATAACAAAAATCAATGCGCGGCGAAACAGCGGCGAAATGTCGGTTGCGGGTATCTGCGCGAAAGGACGGTAGAAATTTATGGCTTTTTGTGAAAAATGCGGAGCACAGATCCCCGAAAACGGCACCTTCTGCGCAGCTTGCGGTGCGCCCGTAGCGGCACAGGCGCAGCCCACCCGGATCCCGGAGCAGCCGGCAGCACAGCCGCAGGCACCCGAGCAGCAGCCCCAGCCGCCGGTTTACCCGCAGCAGCCCGTATACCAGCAGCCGGTCTATCCCCAGCAGCCTGCGTATGACCCGGCAGATCACACCGCAGAGTTCGACCCGGAGGATGTCTCCCAGAATAAGGTCATCGCCATGGCAGCGTACATTCTCGGCACCGTCGGCATCATCATCGCACTGCTTGCGGCACCGCAGAGCAAATACGCGGCGTTCCATTCCCGTCAGGCGTTGAAGCTCGACATCGTCAGCACCCTGCTGCTCATCGTTTCCGCTGTGCTTGCTTTCACGTTCATTGTGCCGATTGCCGGCGCTGTCTGCATTGCAATTCTCTTCGTCGTGCGCATCATCTGCTTCTTCCAGGTATGCAGCGGCAAAGCAAAGGACGCCGCCATCATCGGCAAGCTGCCGTTCTTGAAGTAAGAAATACAACGTTACGTTTAAAAAGGCTCGCGTAGCTCACTTTCAAGAAACCCTTGATAGGGTTTCTTGCGAAAAACCGTCCACTGGACGGTTTTTCTATTTTCCTGATCTTCGATTAGGCAAAAAGTATTCCGCCATTTGCGAATAGCGGCTCTGGGCGTTGCTCCGAGACTCCATAAACTTTCTCCCCACCCACGCACTTTTTTCTTGCTTTTTCGCCCTAATCAGGTATAATTAAACTGAGTATGTATTGTATGAAAACCGTCGAAGCCACAACGGCCTCGACGATAAGCAGATAAAAAGGACGGAAAGAAACTATGGCTGATTTTGAGCCGCTTTTTGAACTGAAAAATCAATATAGAGAGTCCTGCCCGGTCTTGCTGCAAAGCGGCGCGCTGTACCGTGAAGAGCCCACCGCGTTCGCCGAAGCGGAAGAGACCGAAACTACGGAAGCTACTCTCCCCGCAGAGCAGGAAGAGGCGGTTTCCCCGCGCACATTCCTGCGTCTCGCATTCCGCAATATCGACCCCCGTGCCGTGACGAGCGTTTATGTCGATATCCATATTTTCGACAAAGCCACAAACGAGCTCGCCGTCGTGCGCGACCGCCGCTATCTCGTGCCTATTTTGGGCCGCGATGCGGTCTTCGGCGCAGACGAGGAGATCGACGTTGATGACGCCGCGTACAGCTTCTCCGTCGCCATTAAGAAGGTGCAGTTCGAGGGCGAAGACGTGTTCTGGAACGGCAGTGCCTCACTGCTGTTTGAAAATCTCCCCGAACAGGCGAAAATCGCGGACGTCATGGAGGACGAAGACCTCCGTGCACAGTATCAGCGCGATTTCACCGAAATGGCAGAGGATAAAGAAGCTGCGGCGCAGTTCGTCCCGCAGGAATATAAAGACCTCTGGATGTGCGCCTGCGGCGAAGTGAACCACAAAGGCGAAGAAAAATGCGCCGCCTGCGGTGCCGAGTACGGGCCCCAGCACGCACTGTTTGAAGACGAAGAAAAGCTGAAAGAAAACCTCGAAGCCTATAACAAGGCTGAAGCTGAAAAGGCCGAGGCCGCCCGCATCGCCGCAGAAAAGAAAGCGGCAGAGGAAAAAGCCGCCGCCGAAGCTGCCGCCCGCAAAGCGGCAGAGGAAAAGGCTGCCGCTGAGGAAGCTGCCCGCAAAAAGCGGCTCCACCGCAAAATTTTCCTGTCCGTTTCCATTCCGCTCGCCGTTCTCATCGCCGCGTTCGTCGTGGTGCTCATCGTCTACATCATCCCGCAGAACCACTATAACGATGCCGCCGCCTTGCTCGAAGCCGGCAAGTATGATGAAGCCATCACCGCGTTCACGGCGCTCGACGGATACAGCGACAGCGCCGCCCGCATCACGGAGGCAGAGTACAAAAAAGCCTGCGACCTGCTCGAAAACGAGAAATTCGCAGAAGCCATCGAAGCCTTCACCGCCCTCGGCGATTACGAAGACAGCAAAGATCGGATCACCGAGGCCGAGTACCGCCGTGCCGTAAAGACGTTTGAAAGCGGCGCATACGAAGACGCGTTAAATCTCCTTGAGCCCCTCAAGGATTACAAGGATGCCGCCGAAAAAATCGAGACCTGTCACTATGAGCTCGGCATGAAGGCCCTCGAAGCGGATAACTTAAAGTCTGCTGCCGCGCATTTTAAAGAAGTCAACGCGGAGCAGAATAAGAAAATGCAGGCCGCATTCTGTGATAAAGGCATCGCGTTCTACGAAAAGGGCGACGAAGAAAAAGCACTTACCTATTTTGAGTATGTCACCGATAAAGACCTTCTTCCGAAGATCGACGCCGCCTACTACGCGCAGGCATTAAAGCTCGTCGAAGACGGCGAGTACGACAAGGCGACCGAAATTTTCGCAAAGCTTGGCGAATATGAAGACTGCCCGACACAGCTTCTGCGCATCCACGCGCTGAAAGCGGAGCAGTATTACAACAACGCCGATTACGAAAACGCCATCGCGGAGTTCAAGGCCGCCGGCGATTACGGCGACGCCGCCTCCCGCGTCACGGAGGCGACTTACCGCCTCGGCGCACAGCAGCTCGCAAACGGCGAGGTGCGCAAAGCCTACGATACGCTCTATCCCATCCGCAGCTACGACCCCGCCTATATGCTTCTCGTCTCCAATTCGCAGTTCTATATCCAGATCTACGACGTAGGCGCTGGCCCCAACCCCTTAAACGAAAACTAGCCCCCCAAACCCAAGCGCCCGCAGAGTCATCTTCTGCGGGCGCTTTTTGTATAAAAAACGACCCCGAGTTTCAAATCCTCGGGGTCGTTCCATCTTCAAATTATCAATAACCTTACTTTCCAAAGCTCCCGCGCAGCAGCATGGCGGCGTGCTCGCGGCGGAGTTCTTCGCACAGTGCGTAAAGGCTCCACTTGTCGTTGTGCTCCGTGCGCACGGCTTTCAGCGGAATGGGCGCGATGCCTGCTTTTTTGTACGCTGCAAGGAACACGTCCAGCACCTCACCCGCAAAGCCGGAGAAAATCAGCACCTCCGGCAGCTTGTAGCCCACCGGGGCTTTCTGCACGTTCGCGTTCACTTTCTCGCCGCACAGCGCTGCAACTGCGCGGTCACGGTCGGCGTTCGTCAGCCGTCTTGCCGTCAGGTGCAGCTCTCTGCACAGTGCGGAAAGCTGCTTTTCCTTCGCAGCGTCTTCAACATGGTATAAAACAAGAGCCATATGTTTCTCCTTACTCCTCGCACAGCGGGCGGAACAAGTCGCCGCGGCGCTTCATCATGCGGTAACGGAGGATCATCATAATCAGCACCCCAAAGCGTGCCGCAGATTCGATCACGTTCACCGTGAAGATCGCCGTGTCGTTCGCGCCGAGCGCCGTGTAGACCGAAACGCCGAAGAACGGCAGAAGCGAGTTGCTCAGCGTCACAAACAGCGTGTAAATGCTGATGATAAGCGCGCGGTTCTTTTTTGGCGTCGCCTGCAAAAGTAGCTGTACCACGCACATGTTCGTCGCCCCCTGCGGAATGTTGCCGATGAGCGCCAGAATCATAAAATACGGCATACGCGCGCTTTGCGGCAGCAGCGTCATAGAAGCCACCGTAATGGGGCAGAGCAGCAAGCCTGCGCATACAAAAATGATTGTAAAATGCTCGGATTTACGGCGGCACAGTTTCGAGAAAAAGCCGATGAAGATCATCTGGCAAATGGAACACAAAGCCTGAAAAAAGCTCAGCTGCGCTTCGTTCATACCGGCATATTTTGTCTCCGCTATGTACCAAAGACTCCAGTCCAAGTGCCACGAAAGGTAAAACAGCATGATGCAGATGAAAAAGCCGCGGAACGGCTTACTGCGTACCATCTGGTTCAAAGCTTCCGGGAACATTTTCAGTCCCATCTCCTGCTTTTCTTCCGCCTTGCGCGGCGGACAGGGGATGCGGCGCAGCACAAGCGCCTGCAAAAGCATGCATACGCCTGCAATATAAAAGAAAATGCGCAGCACAATGAGCTTTCCCTCGGTGTCCGGCATCAGCGTCATGACATTGCCGCACAAAAGCGGCACCACAATGCCCACAAAAAACAGACACCGGCTGCGGAACGTGAACACGCTGTTGCGCAGGCCCGGCTCCACCGCGTCACCGAAGAATGTCTGCCACTGCGCGTTATACAGCGCAATGCCGCCCACCGTCATGCCGAGAAACACAAAAAATGCCGTCATGCGATGCTCGCCGAACAGCGGCACAGAGCCGTAAGCAAAATACGCCGCGCTCAAAAACAGCGCCAGTACGAACGGCACCGTGCGGCTCGTCTTCGTACGGTTCGCAAGGAATCCCACCGGAATCATACAGATGCCCGCCACCATGTTCGGCACCATCTGCACAAGGCCGATCTGCGTGTCCGTCGCGCCAAGATTCGTCGCATACAAATTGTTCGCCAGCGTGTAAAGCGAAACGGCATACTGCAATAAAAAGCCCTCAATGCCGAAAAGGCACAGCATGCGCAGTTTCGGATCAGACTGCAGCGATTTGACCGGATGAAATGTAAATTTACCCATAGATGTTCTCCCCTGAGAAAAATAAGCGGCGCACCGAATACACGCGCCCTATCCATTATAAACGAAAACCGGGCAAAGACAAGCCTTACCCGGAATTTTCATCGTTTTATTTTTTGTAAACGCATTTGCCGCCCAAATACGTCGCCTCGGCTTCAATACGGTGCAGCGTGTTGGCGTCCGCCTTGAACGGATCTTCGGAAAGCACCACAAAGTCCGCAAGCTGTCCGTTTGCAATCTCGCCCTTTTTGCCTTCCTCAAATGATGCTACCGCGCCGCTTTTTGTAAACGAGTCGATGGCCTCCCGTACCGTCAGCGCTTCCTCCGGGCGATACGGTGTGTCCGTTGAGCCAATGCTTCGCCGCGTCACCGCGCACTCCATGCCGCGCATCACGTTCGGCTCCTCCACCGGCGCGTCCGAGCCGTTCGAGAACGGAATGCGCGCGTTCAAAAGCGTCTTAGCTGGGTAACTCGTGCTCGCCAATTCATCGCCCACACGCTCGCGCACAATGTGCGTGTCGTAGTCGAGGAAGATCGACTGCAAATTCACGCGCAGCTTTAATTCCTTCATGCGCTCAATCTGGTCACGCCGCACAATCTGGCAGTGCACGATGCCATGTCGGTGGTCGTCGCGCGGGTGCTCATGAAGCGCCTTTTCGTAAGCGTCCAATACGTTGTCGAGCGCCCCGTCGCCGATGGCGTGTACCGCAACGGAAAGTCCCTTTTCGTTCGCAAGAGAGATAAGCCCGTTCAATTCCGCATTCGTGTATAGCGGAATGCCGCGTGCGTTCTCATCGTCTGCATACGGGCGGCTTAAACACGCTGTGCGTGCGCCGAGCGACCCGTCCGAGATGATCTTCAGCGGTCCCGCGCGGAACATATCGTCTTCAAAATACGCATCGCCGCTCTCGATATATTCAGAAAGCGCCTCTACGTTCGTAAACTGTGCCTGCTCATTCACGCGCACCGTCATCAGCCCCGGCGTTCTCAAAAGCTTCTGCACCGTCTTGTACGGCACACCGGGGAACGTCTCGTAGTCGTCGCTTTGGCAAGAGGTGATGCCGTAACGGTTCAGCCGCTTGCAGGAGGCACGCAGCATTGCACACAGCTGCGCCTCATCCGGCTCCGGAATGCCCGCGTACACCACCGCTACGGCGTTTTCAAAAAATTGCCCGTTCGGCTCGCCGTTTTCATCTAAAGCAAAGCTGCCGCCCGCCACCTGCGGCGTGTCCTTCGTAATGCCCAACACTTCCAGCGCTTTCGAGTTCACTACGCAGATGTGCCCGCACGCCCGCGTAATGCAGATCGGGTGCTCGGTAGAGACAGAATCCAAATCCCACCGTGTCGGAAAGCGGCGCTCGTCTGCAAAATAATCGTGGTTAAAGCCGCGCCCCTGCACCCACGTGCCGGGTGTCACGCCCGTTTCCTTTATATAAGTGCGCAGACAGTCGAGCATCTCCTTTAAAGACGTCGTGTGCGCGCCGAGGCTCGCCATTGTCAGCACATTGCCGAGGTTCAGCACATGCATGTGTGAGTCATTAAACCCCGCGCAGACGAATTTTCCGTCTAAATCGACTACTTCATCTGCCGCGGCTTTATCCGTCTCGCCCACAAAGCAGAATTTCCCATTTTCCACCGCAAAATCCGTCACAAAGCCGTTTCCCGTGTAAACCGTGCCGTTTTTATAAACCGTCCGCATATTGTCTCCCCGTTTTCATCTGTTTTCTCCAGTATAAAGCAAGGGAAAAGCCCCTGTCAAGTTGAAAAAGCCTGACTTTTCCCGCGCGCCGTTCCATCTTATCTTTATTTGTAAAGAGAAAAATAGCGCACGGCATAATGAAATTCTATACGGCTTACTAAAATATCAAAAATGAAATAGTAGATATGTCAATATAACATTTTACAATTCGATTTAATGTGCGTATAATACAGATGCTTCCAAATACAGTTTACAAAAAAGTAACAGGATATTTGGTCAATGTCAACAAAAACGTGTGCTCTTGTGACCGTGTCTTGTTGCTGCTTTTCACAGCGGCGAAAGATGCGGTCGTGTGCCCTTTTGGGGCGCAGCGCTGAAGGGGGAATTTTTGCCCGGTGATATTGAAATGGAAGGCAAAATTTTGAGAAAGAAAGGGAAAAACAATGAAAGCAAAGAAAACAAAGCTGGCTTTGTGGATCTGCGCTATTGTGGTGCTGCTCGTCGCAAGCATTCTGGTTCCTTCGGTGCAGAAGACCGAAACGATTCAGGTGACCATGCGTGACGCGGTTCTGCATGAGACGAACAGAATCAGCCTCTTCGGCATCAAAGATGTCAACCCGGCGCTGATCTCCGCCATGGTGGTCTCGGGCATCTTGCTGGTGTTTGCGGTCATCGTGCGCGTTTTCGTCATTCCGCGCTTTAAGATGGTGCCCGGAAAGTTCCAGATGCTCCTTGAGCAGGCGGTAGACCTGTTCGACGGCATGGCTAAGTCCAACAGCCCGGGGCGCAGCGGCTTCCTCGGTGCGTACATCTTCACGGCCGGCGCGTACATTTTCATCGGTACGCTCTTTGAACTGTTCGGCATTCAGGCTATCACAACGGAGGGTTCGCCCATCACGCTTCCGGCGCCGCTGTCTGATGTCAACGCCGCCATCGCCATGGGCTGCTTCTCGTACCTCGTCATTCTGGGCGGCGGTATCGCGTATAACGGCTTCAAAGGCGTGGGCAGCACTTTAAAGGAGTTCTCGCTGCCGATTTCCATGAGCTTCCGTCTGTTCGGCGCACTTTTAAGCGGCCTGCTCGTTACGGAGCTTGTGTATTATTATGTGAATCTGAGCTTTGTGCTGCCGGTCATCGTGGGCGTTATGTTCACGCTGCTGCACGCGCTCATTCAGGCATATGTTTTGACGATGCTCGTCGCGCTCTATTTCGGCGAGGTTTCCGAGAAGCAGGAACCGAAAAAGAAAAAAGTAAAAGCAGAAGCTGAAAATTAACCTACGGAGGGAAAATATCATGAACGCAAAACAGAGAAAGTTAAAGAAGCTTGCCATCATTCTGCTGGCAGTCATCGCCATCCTCGCCATCTCCATTCCGGTATTCGCCGCAACAAACGGTGATGCCGCAACCACCACGGCAACAGCCGAAACCGCAGTAGAAGCTGCAGCCACCACCGCAGACAGCACAACTGGCCTTAAGGCACTTGCTTCCGCTATTGCAGTCGGTATTGCAGCCGCCGGCGGTGCAGTCGGTATGGGCCTCTCCGCAGGTAAGGCTGTTGAGGGCATCGCGCGTCAGCCGGAGGCTGAAAGCAAGATCCGTACCACCCTCATGCTCGGCCTCGTCTTTATCGAGACGGCCATCATTTATGCCCTGCTCGTTGTTATCCTCATCATCTTCGTCCTGTAAAGGAGAGTGCAGATCGTGAACATCCCACTGAATATTGATTGGCAGCAGATTTTGCTGCATGTACTGAATTTCGTCATTTTGTTCGGCGGCCTGTATTTCCTTTTGTACAAGCCGGTCAAGAACTTCATGGCAAAGCGCGAAGCGCATTATGCCGAAATGGCACAGAAGGCCCAAAGTGAACTCGATTCCGCCGAAAAGATCAAGGCGGATTATCAGGAGCAGCTTAAGTCCGTTGAGGGCGAGATCAGCGCAAAGAGAACCGAAGCGCAGAAAGAGCTCGACCGCAGCGTACAGCAGCAGCTTTCCGATGCCCATGCACAGGCGGATAAGATCGTCGCCGATGCGCAGAAGGATGCCGCCCGTGTACATGATAAGATGATCGCAGACGCACAGAAGGAGCTTACCGAGCTCGCTATGGAAGCGACCAAGAAGCTTGTTTATAAAGACGGCGATCCGTATGACGCGTTCCTCGATCAGGCAGAGAGGGGAGAGCCGAATGCGTAATGCAGATGAAAAGGCCGTAGCCGTTCTCCGCGGCAGCCGCCGCCCGGACGCCGAACAGGAAAAACGCTTTGCGGAATTCCTGCTGCGCACCTATGGCCGTGAGATTCCGCTCACCTTTGAAGAAGATAAAATACTGAACGGCTTCACGCTTACCGTCGGCACCGATGTGTACGATTGGAGCCTCAAAAGCCGTCTGCGCCAGTTTGAAGAAAAGCTAAAGGCGTTAAAGTCCGGCAGCGATTCCGTCATTCCGCTGATGAAGGAAGCCGTTGAAGATTTTACCCCATCCGCAGAAGCGGAAGAGACCGGTACGGTTCTCACCGTTGGCGATGAGATCGCCGTTGTCAGTGGCCTTGAGCATGCCGCCTACGGCGAGATTCTCCTGTTCTCCTCCGGCGTTAAGGGCATGGTGCAGGACCTGCGCCGCAATGAGATCGGCTGCGTCCTCTTTGGCGACGATGCCGAGATCACCGAGGGCAGCCTTGTGCGCAGAAGCGGCAAGACCGCCGGTATCCCGGTCGGCGACGGCTTCCTCGGCCGTGTTGTCGATGCACTCGGCACGCCGATCGACGGCAAGGGTGACATCAGCGCCGAGGGCTACCGCCCCATCGAGTGCCCCGCACCGGGCATCATCGACCGCCAGCCGGTCAACGCGCCTATAGAAACCGGTCTTCTCGCCATCGATTCCATGTTCCCGATTGGCCGCGGCCAGCGTGAGCTTATCATCGGCGACCGCCAGACCGGTAAAACCGCCGTCGCGCTCGATACCATTTTGAACCAGAAGGGCAAGAACGTCGTTTGCATCTATGTCGCCATCGGTCAGAAGTCCAGCTCCGTTGCACAGCTTGTGGAGACCTTAAAGCGCCGCGGCGCCATGGATTACACCATCGTCGTCAACGCATCTGCCAGTGACCCGGCTTCCTTGCAATACATCGCACCGTATGCCGGCTGCGCACTCGGCGAGTACTTCATGTATCAGGGCAGAGATGTCCTCATCGTGTACGATGACCTTTCAAAGCACGCCATTGCGTACCGTGCACTGAGCCTGCTTTTGGAGCGTTCCCCGGGTCGTGAAGCGTATCCGGGTGACGTTTTCTACCTGCATTCCCGTTTGTTGGAGCGTTCCGCGCATCTTTCCGATGCACTCGGCGGCGGCAGCATGACGGCATTGCCGATTGTTGAAACGCAGGCGGGCGACGTTTCCGCTTACATCCCGACGAACATTATTTCCATCACAGACGGTCAGATCTTCCTTGAGAGCGACCTGTTCTTCTCCGGCCAGCGTCCGGCTGTTAACGTCGGTCTTTCGGTTTCCCGTGTCGGCGGCGACGCCCAGACAAAGGCCATGAAAAAGGCAGCGGGCGGCATCCGTCTGGACCTTGCCCAGTACCGCGAAATGGAAGTCTTCACCCAGTTCTCCAGCGACCTTGACGAGACCACAAAGCGTCAGCTCACCTACGGTCAGAGCCTCATGCGTCTGCTGCGTCAGCCGCAGTACCATCCGATGAGCCAGCACGATCAGGTCATCACGCTCGTCTCCGCCCTGCACCACGTTATGCAGGACGTCCCGCTTGACGATATGAGTCATTTCCACACGGAGCTCATCAAGTACGCCGAGGAAAATATGAGCGATGTCTGCCGCCGTGTCGATACCACCGGTCAGCTTTCCGACCCCGACCGCGAAGAGATTTTGAAAGTCGCGAAGGAATTCCTCGAAAAGTACAAGGCGGAAAACCCGCAGAACGCGTAAGCGCTCGGAAAGGCGGTTTTCGCTATGGCTAATACAAAAGAGATTAAAACCAGAATCGAAAGCGTTAAGGATACGCGTAAAATCACGAACGCCATGTACCTTATCGCTTCCACAAAGCTGCGCAAAGCACGCAACGATCTGGACCGCACGCGCCCGTATTTCGAGGCGCTGCGCACGGAGATCAAGCGTATCTTCCGTACCCAGAACGACGTGGACAGCCGCTATTTCTATCCCCCCGAGGGCGAGCCGCCGCTGGAGGGCACCTACGCGTGCCTCGTCATCACGGCGGATAAGGGCCTCGCGGGCGCATACAACCAGAACGTCATCAAGGAAGCTATGCACATGCTCGATGAGCATCCCGACACGAAGCTCTACGTTGTAGGCGAATACGGCCGCCACTTCTTTACGCAGCACAATATCCCCATGGAACACAGCTTCCTCTATACGGCACAGAACCCCACCATGCAGCGTGCGAGAGAAATTTGCGACATCCTGCTTGAGGGCTACGACCGCGGGGATTTTAAGAAGATTTTTGTCATTTATACCGATATGGAGAACAGCCTCACGTCCTCTGCACACTGCACGCGTCTGCTGCCGTTCCACCGTGCCTATTTCCAGACGGATACGGTGGAAAAGGCGGTCACCACGCCGTTCGAATTTGTGCCCTCCGTGCAGGCGGTTCTCAACAACATCATGCAAAGCTACGTTTCGGGCTTTATTTACAGTGCCCTCATCGATAGCTTCTGCAGCGAGCAGAATGCCCGCATGACGGCGATGGATTCCGCCAACAGCAACGCGGAAAAGCTCCTCGCAGAGCTTTCCTTGCAGTATAACCGCGTGCGTCAGGCTGCCATCACGCAGGAGATTACAGAGGTCTCCGCCGGTGCGAAGGCACAGCGTCAAAAACACAGGAAGGAAGCGTGAACAACGTGAATACAGGTAAGATCGTACAGATCTCCGGCCCGGTCATCGATGTACAATTCGAGTCCGGCGTTCTGCCGAAAATCAGAGAAGCCCTTTCGCTTACCGTGGACGGACGGCGGTATGTGATGGAGGTTGCCCAGCATGTGGGCGACAACACGGTCCGCTGCGTCATGCTTTCCGGCAGTGAGGGCCTTTCCCGCGGTATGCAGGTTGAGGCTCCGGGCAAAACCATCGAAGTGCCGGTGGGCGAAAACACGCTCGGCCGCATGTTCAACGTGCTCGGCGATCCCATCGACGGCGGCGAAGCCGTTCCCGCAACCGAGCCGCACAAAAGCATTTACAGAAAAGCTCCGTCGTTTGACGAGCAGAACCCGGCCGTCGAGATTCTCGAGACCGGCATCAAGGTCATTGACCTTTTGGAGCCGTACCCGAAGGGCGGCAAAATCGGTCTGTTCGGCGGCGCAGGCGTCGGCAAGACCGTCCTTATCCAGGAGCTCATCCACAACGTCGCCATGGAGCACGGCGGTTACTCCGTATTTACCGGCGTCGGCGAGCGCAGCCGTGAGGGTAACGACCTCTGGCGTGAAATGCGTGAAAGCGGTGTCGGCGATAAAACGGCGCTCGTCTTCGGCCAGATGAACGAGTCTCCGGGCGTGCGTATGCGTGTCGCCCTCTCCGGCCTCACCATGGCAGAGCATTTCCGTGACGAAGAGCACAAGGATGTCCTGCTCTTTATCGATAACATCTTCCGTTTCGTGCAGGCAGGCAGTGAGGTTTCCACGCTTCTCGGCCGTATGCCTTCCGCCGTCGGTTATCAGCCGACCCTCGCAAACGAAATGGGCGAGCTGCAGGAGCGCATCACCTCCACAAAAGACGGCTCCGTCACCTCGGTTCAGGCCGTTTACGTGCCTGCCGATGACCTTACCGACCCGGCCCCGGCTACAACGTTCGCCCACCTCGACGCTACGACCGTTTTGAGCCGTAAGATCGCCGAGCAGGGCATTTATCCCGCCGTCGATCCGCTGGAGTCCACCTCCCGTATCCTCGAAGCCGACGTTGTCGGCGAGGAGCACTACCGCATCGCGCGTGAAGTGCAGGAGACCCTCCAGAAGTACAGCGAGCTGCAGGACATCATCGCCATCCTCGGTATGGACGAGCTCAGCGACGAAGACCAGCTCACCGTGCAGCGCGCGAGAAAGATCCAGCGTTTCCTCTCGCAGCCGATGCACGTCGCAGAAAAGTTCTCCAGCGTGCCGGGCGTTTACGTCCCGCTCAAAGAGACGCTGCGCGGCTTCAAGGCCATCGTAGACGGCGAAATGGACCGGTACCCCGAGGCGGCGTTCTATAACGTCGGTACCTTGGAGGACGTCATCGCGAAAGCGAAGCAGTTAGAGGCGGAGGCGATCTGATGCGTACATTTCAGATGCACCTGCTTGAAGCCGATAAGGTCTTTTTCGAGGGCGAGTGCGAGTCGCTTGTCGTGCCCACAACGGTCGGCCAGTACGGCATTTTGGCGGGTCACAGCAATATGATCTCCGCCGTCGTGCCGGGCGTGCTCTCTTACCGCGCACCGGGTAAGGAGTGGCGCACCGCTGCCGTTTCCGAGGGCATGGTGAAGGTCGAGGGCAACGATATCCTCGTGCTTGTAGACTCCGCCGAGTACCCGGAGGAGATCGATGCCAAACGTGCACAGCGCGCCGCCGATGAGGCGAAGGAGGCCATCCTCCAAAAGCGCAGCGTGCGCGAATACCGCACCGCGCAGGCAAACCTTGCCCGCGCCATCAACCGCCTGCGCGTCAAGAAAAACGCAAGATAAGGCGGCAAAACCATACCGAATTTCCAAATATGCAAAAAGCGTTCCGAGCATTCGGGGCGCTTTTTTGCATATTTCACACAAAGGGTTTGCTTTTTCCATGAACTTTCGAAATTTCGCAAAAACTGCGGTACAAAACGGCGGAATGTGCTATAATGAACGCGAATACCGGCGGAAAAGTACGCCGGAAAGTTGTATTGAAATTCAGTTTAAAGGAGTCAAAAGCATGATCAAAGTCGGTTTTATCGATTACTATTTAGACGAGTGGCACGCCAATAACTACGTTCACATGCTGCACGATTACTCAAACGGCGAGGTAGAAGCCGTGTACGCCTGGGCTGAAATCGACAGCCCCGAGGGCGGCCTCACAACGGACGCATGGTGCGAAAAATACGGTCTCACCCGCATGATGACGCAAGAGGAGCTCATCGAAAAGAGTGACGCTCTGCTCGTGCTCGCCCCGCGCGACCCGAAAAAGCACGAAGAACTCGCAAACCTCGCGCTGCGCTCCGGCAAGCGCTGCTATGTGGATAAAACCTTTGCGCCGGATCACTTCGCTGCAAAGCGTATGCTCGACCTTGCCGAGCAGAGCGGCACGCCGTGCTGGTCGTCTTCCGCGCTGCGTTTTGCGGAGGAGTATCAGGCAGCGGATAAAACGAACATCAAGGGTGTCAATGCATGGGGTCCGAACGGTTTTGAGGATTACGCCATCCACCAGCTGGAGCCGATCTTCATGATGATGCAGGCTCCCGCGACGGAAGTCATGCACCTGACAAACGACGAGGTGTACACCGGCGTTCTGCGCTTTGCGGACGGCCGCACCGCAACGCTTTCCGGCTACGCAAAGGGCTCGCCGTTCATGATGAACATTGCGCGCTCCACGGAAAATTCCGTACTGGAAATTCGCTCCGATTACTTCCGTCACTTCATTGAGGCGCTCGTCGAGTTCTTCAAAAACGGCACCATTCCTGCTCCGCACAGCGAGACGCTCTCCATCATCAGCGCCTGGGGCGCCCTTATGGAAGCCGAAAAGACCCCCGGCATCTGGGTCAAAGTCCCGAAGGACTGAGTTTGTCGCTGCAAAAACCGTCACAACGCACGCATCTTTGACTGCAAAAGGCTTCTTCCAAAAGCGCGATTACGCAGTCGTCAAAGAACAGCAAGCAGAGCGTTACGGCGTCTGGCTCACGAATTTCGTTATGATAAAAACGATATAAAAAAGATAGCCTTTCTAAGCAAAACAAACGCTTTGGAAGACTATCTTTTTCTATTTGTGCGAAAATGTACGTTTATTTCTTCGGTTTCGGCGCGGCGGGGTCGGTGAGTTCGGGGAGCGCGCCGCCGGAGACCGCCCAGAAATATAAACTTGCGATGCTGCAATACGGCGAAAAACGTTTGCGGTACCGCTCGAACCGTGCGCAGTCGATCTCCTTGTGGCGGTAGACCATGCGCATGCCGCGCAAAATGGCGAGGTCGCCGTAGCTGAACACATTCGGGCGCTGTAGGCAGAATAAAAGCAGCATTTCTGCTGTCCACACGCCGATGCCCTTGAGCGCGCTGAGCTCGAGGATGACCTCTTCGTCCGGCTTTTCGCCGATGCTGATTAAATCAAATTCGCCCGTATGCACCTTTTTCGCGAAGTCCGTGATGTATTCCGCCTTGCGGAACGAAATGCCGAGTGACTGCAAATTTGCTTCGCCATAGCCCAAAACGTGTTCGGCATCGACCGTGCCGAGGGCGTTCTGCACGCGCGCCCAAACGGTTGCCTGCGCCTTTGTGGAAATCTGTTGCCCCACGATGTGGTGTACCACGGCGGAAAAAAGGTCGTCGTCCACGGCGCGCTCAATGTGCCCCACGCGGTCGATGACCGCCGAGAGCTTCTTGTCCTTTTTCCGTAAATAAGCGAGCTCTTTTTCGCCGTACGGAAAGTACTTTACGTCATCCATCAATCGATCTCTCCCGGAGTGCGCGATTTGATCATCGCTTCCAGCTTTTGCAGCTCGGTAATCTCTTGCGGAGTCAGCTTTTCCGGGTAGCCGGTCTCAAGCTTTTCGAGCATGGAGCGCATTTTGTAGGCTTCGGCGGGCTGACGCAGAATTTCGCGCTCGCTTTTAATCTGTTCTCGCGCGGCGACTTCGTCGATGATCTGCTGCATGTAGCGGTATAAGTTGCTCCGTTCTGTATAATCGGCGGGCGCATAGAAGTTTAATCGGTTGTCGTTATACAGCTTGTATACTTTGGCGCGGTTATTTTTCTCTGGGTCGTATACGCCGACGGAGTAGCCGCCTTTGCTTTTCACGAGCCGCATGCACGGAATGTCCGTGGCGCTGTCGCCGATATAGACGATGTTCTCATACGGAATGCGCAGGTTTTCCTCGGGCATGCTGTCGTTTACGCGCTCGTCGTACTCCTCCAAAAAGCCTTTTGCAATGCGGAAAATGAACTGCGTCTTGTTCGTGTAATTGATGGCCTGCGCGGGCCACTCCGCTACGCCGTCCGTGGTGTAGAGGTAGGAGGAGGCATAAATGCGTTTGAAATTCTTCGCGATGGCGCTGCCCTCGATGATTTCTTTAAGACCCGAAGAAATGATGTAGTGTTCAAGCTCGATGCCGCGCTGCGCAGCATACGCTGTCGTGCGCGCGAACCAATCCGTAACGCCGCGGTACAGCTCCACCTGCGCACCGATGGCCCGAAAATACTCGCGTTTTAAGGATTTTCCGAGAAAGCGTGAATAGCGAACAAGCATGAACATCCACGAAAGGTTGCTTTCCATGCTGTTTTCCCGCGCGAATGCGTCCGTTTCCGCCCAGAATTTGTCTTTGTCAATGCCAAAAGACGGGATGAGCGTGAACGTCTGCATGTCGTCCGGGGAAAGTGTTTTGTCAAAATCATAGCAGATCGCCATGCGCGGCCTGTTCTCCGTCATGCTGCCGCCCCCTTTCTGTATCTCATTATAGCTAAAAACATTTGTTCTGTAAAGAGGTTTTGCGAAAGTTGTCCGCCGATGTCCTATACTGTCCTGCAATGTCCGGTTTTAACGGCAAAAGAACGCCCTCATCCGCCGCTTTTCGCAGCCGATGAAAGCACTTTTCGAGCTGTTCCGCCGTTTTGATGCCCGGCGCATCTTTGGCTTTATTCGCAGACTTGGGGGCATGTCACGTCCAAAAGTCAAGTGTCACGATTTGCGTTCTACCCACGCCCTTTAGGTGGAGGGCGACGCCACTTCTCCCACCCATATCAATGCGATGGATATATTTCTATCCACGCCCTCCGGGTGGAGGGCGACCCGCTATGATTTTTAATATGGTGGATGGTGCTCCGGAATTTCTATCCACGCCCTCCGGGTGGAGGGCGACGTCTAGTGACGGCTGACGGAGCGGCGGGAGGCCGAATTTCTATCCACGCCCTCCGGGTGGAGGGCGACGTCTACTTTAAGTAGATAAAGGAGGAAGCGGAATGAATTTCTATCCACGCCCTCCGGGTGGAGGGCGACCTGCGAGGACTACGCGGGCAACTTTTGGCAGGCGATAATTTCTATCCACGCCCTCCGGGTGGAGGGCGACGCTTTACAAGCTGCGCCAGATCGGCGTGGACGTGATTTCTATCCACGCCCTCCGGGTGGAGGGCGACGGAACTGCTCGACCGTCTGGGAGTCGGTGCGGAATTTCTATCCACGCCCTCCGGGTGGAGGGCGACCTGCGCGTTAATCGCCCAAAGCTCGAGGATTGCCGATTTCTATCCACGCCCTCCGGGTGGAGGGCGACCGCGAGGCGTGGCGTGCTTTTGCGATACAGTCCGGAATTTCTATCCACGCCCTCCGGGTGGAGGGCGACGAGCTGCCAGCTTTTCGGTGATCGTTGTGACGATCGATTTCTATCCACGCCCTCCGGGTGGAGGGCGACGATCTTTGATAAACCCAACTCCCTTTTTGCCGTAATTTCTATCCACGCCCTCCGGGTGGAGGGCGACTGATCTCCGGGAGCCAACCGCCGCCCCGAAGATATTTCTATCCACGCCCTCCGGGTGGAGGGCGACGCAGGCGGCGAGTTTCTGACCCTGCCTGCCGGTATTTCTATCCACGCCCTCCGGGTGGAGGGCGACGCTACCGTATGCGCCACCTTTCGGCGTGGTCTTATATTTCTATCCACGCCCTCCGGGTGGAGGGCGACCGGTGGAGATCACGCCGAGATGGAGGGCATTATATTTCTATCCACGCCCTCCGGGTGGAGGGCGACCGGAGAGCGTGAGCGGCCGAACCTGTTCCACGCTATTTCTATCCACGCCCTCCGGGTGGAGGGCGACCGAGGTATCCTCATAAGCCGGAAACGTTACGACGATTTCTATCCACGCCCTCCGGGTGGAGGGCGACTCGAAAAAGCTGTCAAGCTTTTCTTTTGATATTTCAATTTCTATCCACGCCCTCCGGGTGGAGGGCGACAAAAGAGCGCCTAATCACAGATGAGGTACGGCAATTTCTATCTACGCCCTCCGGGTGGAGGGCGACCAAGCTTTGAGGCGCTCAACCGACGCATGGCGGATTTCTATCCACGCCCTCCGGGTGGAGGGCGACACAATAGACCTTTTCCCGGACGTGCTTTCCGCTATTTCTATCCACGCCCTCCGGGTGGAGGGCGACCTCGTACCTCGGGCCGACTGGAGCAGGCGTCGGCATTTCTATCCACGCCCTCCGGGTGGAGGGCGACTCAATCAGCTGAAGAATTATTGCTTGCTTATCAATTTCTATCCACGCCCTCCGGGTGGAGGGCGACAGCTCGAGGATCGCCGGAAGCACCTCGTAGATCGAATTTCTATCCACGCCCTCCGGGTGGAGGGCGACCTGATTTTGCAATGTCACCCCCAAAAATGCGTTCTTATTTCTATCCACGCCCTCCGGGTGGAGGGCGACTCGTAGGAGGAAGCAGAAGCAACCTCATAGGCGATTTCTATCCACGCCCTCCGGGTGGAGGGCGACGCCGCGATCTAAGTTTGCGATGTCGTAGCCGAAGAATTTCTATCCACGCCCTCCGGGTGGAGGGCGACAGCGCCGGTCGCTTTTCCCGTCGCAAGCGTTTCCTATTTCTATCCACGCCCTCCGGGTGGAGGGCGACTATCGGCACGGGCTTACTTGAACAACACAGCTATATTTCTATCCACGCCCTCCGGGTGGAGGGCGACCAGCAAGAGGCGCAATTCACGCGCCAGCACAACATTTCTATCCACGCCCTCCGGGTGGAGGGCGACGATCGCGTTCCACGTGTTTTCAACATTTTTCATATTTCTATCCACGCCCTCCGGGTGGAGGGCGACCAGAACTTCCGGTCATGCCCGACCTGCCGGATTTTATTTCTATCCACGCCCTCCGGGTGGAGGGCGACCATCCAGTACTCGGGATTGTCAAAGTCTGAAAAATTTCTATCCACGCCCTCCGGGTGGAGGGCGACGTAGTTTTCGAGGATCACAAGATCGTCGAGGTCGATTTCTATCCACGCCCTCCGGGTGGAGGGCGACCGCGCTTAATGTCATGGTGTGCATGATAATCCTATTTCTATCCACGCCCTCCGGGTGGAGGGCGACCGCATTTTATGATATGATGGATTATGAAATATGAGATTTCTATCCACGCCCTCCGGGTGGAGGGCGACAGCAAAAACGGACAAAGTTTTCATCTGGTTTTGCGCAAAAGGGAGAAGAATTTGCCTCTTTAAGACGCGGAAAGAGAAAAATTTGCCGGTGGCGTTTTAAAAAGGACAAATTTTGGGTTTTGATTTGGTGCGAAGGAAGCGGGAAAAGCGTGTGCGCTTTGGCTTCGCACTGCGGGTAATCAGATGAGCAGGACGGAATCCTGCGCGTAGGTGGGCTGTACGCCGACGTGCTCTACATTTTGCTTATATTGATTGCCGAGGCGGTAAAACCGCAGGCTGTCCGTTTCGGGCTCGATGAGCGCGGTGAGCTCTGCCTTCAGTGTAACATACTGCGCGGCGGTCAGCAAGCACTCGAAAACGGAGTTTTGTACGCGCTGCCCGTGGTCTACGCACTTTTTAGCGACTTTGCGGAGACGCTTTTTTCCGGCGGCGGTCTCCGTGTTGACGTCGTAGGTAATTAAGACCAGCATTTTGACCTCACTTCCAGAAAAACGGCGGATACGCTTCCAGATCGCCGCGCAGGGTGCGGGCGAGCAGGAGCGCCTGCACGTAGGGCACGAGCCCCCACGGAATCTTCTCTTTTAAAAACGGGTGCGTGATCTGCTCCTGCTTTTTGCTTTGCCATGCGCCGAGAAATGCGCGGCGGCCGTCGTCCGTTAAAAGCACGGCGCCGCTTTCCTGCTTTTGCAGGTGTTTTGCGGTGATGATCTTGCGGTTCACGCAGGAGAGCACAAAGCGGTCGGCATACACGGCACGCAGCTCCTCCATGAGGTCGAGTGCGAGACTGCGGCGACCGGGTCTTGGGCGGTGCATGAAGCCGATGTACGGGTCGAGCCCGGCACTTTCGAGCGCGGCGGTGCAGTCGCGTGTGAGGAGTGTATAGGCGAATGAAAGCAAGGCGTTGATGTTATCGAGCGGTGGTCGGCGGCTGCGCGAGGTAAAACGGAAGTCGCTTTGCTGCTGCAAAACGAGGTGATCAAACACACCAAAATACAGCTTCGCGGCTTCGCCTTCTAAGCCGAGCAGCTGCGCGGGGTCTTCGCAGGAGGCGATGAGCGGCAAAGACTGTGCCATTTGTGCGGCGGCTGTTTTAAGCGCTTCCACGGGTACGCGCTGGGGGTGGTCACGCGTGGCGCGCTCCAAAATCCAGCGGGCGTTATAGACCTTGCCGAGGATGAACCCGCGGGCGTAGCGGCAGCTTTGATAGGGATCGTCGGACACGCGGTTCTGCGTTTGCCGCAGGAGGACGTTGCCGCGCTCTTCGCCGACGGTGCGTGCCAAAAACTGCCCGCGCGGGGAGAAAAACGCGATGTCCACACCGCGCTGCACACAGGCACCCATCAAGGCGGGACTTGCGCCGGCGTAGGAGAAACAGAGAATGCCCTCGAGCGTGTGCAGCGGGAAGCGCGCGACTTCCTTTTGCTCGCGACTAATGACGACATTTTCTCCGTTTACGGAGAGATACGCGTCTTCGCTGAGCACGAACAGGGTGTTGAGCAGTTGTCTCACGGAGTATCCTCCTCGCTTTCAAAAATGTGGGCGCGCAGGTATGAGACGGGGTCTGCACGGCTGCACAGCACCGGCAGGCAAATCGATTTTAACGAGCAGGCGTTGCAGTGCTTGCCGGGTTTGACTTTTGGTGTGTAGCCGCGGGCGAAATAGCGGTTCATTTCGGCAGCGGTGTCTTCCGTTTTGCGGCGGAGTTCTTCCGTGAACGGAACAACCTCGCGGCGGCGCGTTTCTATGTAGTAGAGCGCGCCCGCGGGGATACCGCACACGAGCATTTCTTCAAGTGCCATGGCTTCGGCGCAGAGCTGCAAGCGGTCGGCATCGGTCTCTTTTTCGCGGCCGTGCTTGTACTCGATGGGGTAGGGCAGCCAAAATCCGGGCTGCCCCTCTAAAGAAATGCCGTTTTTGTCTTTATGAAACTCTACGACGTCGCACGCGCCGGAGAGGTTCAATTTACGGCTGAACACGCGCATGCCGCGCACGGTGAAAACGTTGTCGCGCTTTTCGGACAACGTTTCATCGTGGCAGCGGACGTGGTCGAGCTGCCCCTGTGCGGTGCGGGCATTTTCCTGCCACTGCTGCTCGATGTGGATGAGCGCCCACTGGCGGCGGCAGAACGCGAAGTGCTGGATGCCGGACATTAAAAGTCCGTCTTCACGCGCATCCATTTAGGAAAGACGTTCGCAGGTGACGCCTTCGGGCAGGTCTTCGGAAACGGTGACGGTGTAATCGGAGAATTTGCGCGGGACGGCTACGCCGTCGACCTTTTTAACCGTTACGGCATCGAACAGCTTATAGGAAGCGGCGTTGCCAAGCTCGGACGCGTGCTTGAAGATGATGAGATCGCGCACGGCCATTTTGCCGCGGGCGGCGCTGTGGTCGTTTTCAAACATATTGAGAATGGCCTGCCAGAGCATTTGAAGGTCTTCTTCGGAGAAGCCGGTCACGCGGCGGGCGAGGTTGGCGGAAACGAAGCCCTCTGCGCGGTAAAGACCGTAGGGCACGACGTATTTGCGGCCCATTTCGGTGGTTTTGTTCTGGGCGTCGGATTCGGTGGTGATGGCAGTGCGGGTAATGGTGACCTCCTGCGGCACGATGGGGTCGATGGAGCGGGCAAAGCCGAGCTGCACCGGGCCGCGCACCTGACCGCAGTTTAAAGCGCCCTTTACGAATGTTGTCATGACTGCGCCGAATGTGCGGATGTCGAAAAACTCGCTGCACATGAAGTCACGGAGCTTGAGGTCGATATCCGGGTCATTACTGCGGAGCTTTGTCACAATCTTTTTGGCGTCCTTGCCTTTTTGGATCTCGGCAAGCTCTTCGCCGATGCCGAGCGCTTCGCCGGCTTCGAGGTCGCTGCGGTTGAGCGGCACCTGATCCTTAATGTAAATGCGCCAGCCGGACTCATCTTCTTTGACGTCCTGCACGTAGTTGCGGATCTTGCGCTTTAAGCACACATCGGTTATGATGCCGTTGCCGGTTTCCGGGTCTACGCGCGGCATGTTGCCGGCATCGGGGTCGCCATTGGGGTTGCCGTTTTCCACATCGAATAAGATCACGAAATCGTAGCGGTTTTGAATGGGTTCACGCATGGTTATGCCTCCTCTTTCTGTTCGGTGGTGTCTGTCTTTTTCTTAAAATATTCCTGACGCTGCTGGTAGTAGCCGAGCTGGAACGCGCCCTGTTCTGCGAGCATAAGCTGCTTTGGGAAGGTTTCGCCGAGCTTGTCCGAAAGTTCGCCGATGGATTTATCCAGTGCAATCCGCTGACCCTCATTGAGCTTTGCGAGGTGCTTCTGCGCTAAATTGATGAGCGTGGGGAACACAAGGCTCGGCGTAGCGGAAGCGGAGTTGAAAAAACGGTCTTTGATGGTGGTGTTGATGTTGGGGTTTGCGGCTTCCTGCGTGCGCTCCAAAACGGCGAACAGGCGGCCGAGATTGTAGGGGATATTGGTGCTTTCTTTGTTTACGGACACGGTCAAAACCTCCTTTGGACAAAGCGGGTCTTCGTTTTTAGAATAATAAGCTTTTATGACGGACGCGCGCGCCCAGGTGACATCGTGCTCGGCGCGGATGCGCTGCACGGTGCCGTTTAGTAAAGTGGCGGGGTAGCGCGTATCGTTTAGGATGGAAGTGAGCAGGTCGCCGGAAAGGCGCGGGAAGGATTTTTGCAGCTCTTCATCGGCTTTTTTCCAGTCTTTGGAAAAGCGGACGGCAGAGCGCGCGAGGGTGTAGGGCCAAAGCGTGCCGAATTTTTCGTAGGCCGGGCGGGTGATCTCCAAACGCTCGTAATGGGCGTTCACGTTTTTGGCGAGCTTTGTGAAGGTATCCTGCCAGAAAAAGCGAACGGAAAGGCGCGCGGCGTTCGGCGCGAGCCCCAGAATGTAAAAGTGTGTATCGGGGCTGAGGTGCATGTCCTGTAGGTCGGCTGTTCTGCCGGATACAAGTTTTTGAATTGCGCCTAAAATATCGTTTTCACTCCAATCGGACTGCTCCTGCGGGCCGAAAAGCATAGCTCCCGCAAATGCGGCGATGGCAGGATCGGCATTTTCCACCCAATATACGACGGTGACGTCGCCGATGCGGCGGACATTATTACTGCGCAGCAGGTAGTTTAGCGCCTGCGTGTAGGCGGTCATGGCGTAGGTGCTGACGGGAGCGTTCTCGCCCTGCTCGTGCCCGTAGGAGCAGAAGGCATCGGCGTTGAACGAAACGAGCGATGCGCCGGAGCTTTGTGCGCCGCGCACGCCCTGAATGTTGCCGTGCAGACGCGCGGCGGGGGCGAGCCTGCCGGTGACACTGCACCGGGTGGGCGTGTCGGAATCTGAAGCAGAATCATAGGCTTGCTGCCACGCAGCGGCGATGTCAGAGTCGTTTGCCGCGGGCTTATTGTTATAATAAAAGATCAGATTGCCGCCCTTATAAATTTCCGAAAGATAGGGCTGCAAAGCGGGGTGCTCGACGGCAGAGGGGGGATTCCAGGTGTCGAAAAACGCACGGACGGCCGCGGCAGCTTCACCGGGGGTATCTTTCAAAATTTCCAGATGCTTTTCTCGGCTGGCTTCAAAGCAAGCTTTGGTGCGTTCGGGCTTACCCTTGTCGTCCACGCCGAGCAGGTAGGAAGACGTATCACACAGAAAATTTGCCGCAACACCGGAAGAGCGCTTGACCTGTGCGGGCACAGCGAGCTGCTGCGGCAGCATCTTTTTACCGTTTGGAGAGGGCTTTTGGAGGGGAGAAACATCGAAAAGGGAACCGTCCGGATTTAGTTCCAGACGCCAGCTGACATTGACTTTGCTCCAGCCCGGGCGGTCGATCTCACCGCGGGCAAGGAGCGCTTCGTAATACTGAACTAAGGCTTGCAGGATCATCTGAACACCTCGCAGCCGGCCACCTGAATGACACCGTGCTCCATTTTGGCACGGAAATACAGGGGCGTGATATTTTGTGGGTCGGAATAATCGAAATCGTACAGCATAAAGCCGAGGTCGCGCGTCTCGTCAATCGTCGGGATCGGGCTACCCTCCCACTGCTTGAAGTGTGCGGGAAACTCGCGGCAGCCGAAGTACGGGGTGGAAAAGCACTGGCCTTTTCTCATGCGGCGCGTGACGATGTCCTGAAATTTGCCGGGGTTATCGCCGGGTGCGGCTTTTTCCGGCAGCATCTCGAACTCCGCTTCGATGACATAGTGGACGTTCGTCAGCACCATGGAGGCGCGCTGGACAATCTGTTTCGTTGTGACGAGGTACGGCTCATCTTCCTTGCCCTGCGCGATGCGCATGGCGGTGCCCCCGAGAATTTTGCTTTTTACCTCGTTGCGCCGAATGGTGGTGAACTCGATGGGGTTCAAAACGTAGATGCGGCGGATATGCCAGCGTATTCCGGGGTGATAATACAGACTTTCAACTATACCGCGCGCGGCGGACGGGGTGGGGACATCGTAGCTTACACGCTCGACTTTCATCTCTCCGCGTGTGAATAACGCATACGGGCCCCAGACTTCCAACTGAATCAATAAGATCAACTCCTTTCAAACTTCAACTAAGTTTTATTTATTAATTTGATTATAATGCGAGGAAAAATAATTGTCAATAGGTTAAGTTGAGTTTTTCTTGCAAATTTTGAAAAGAACCGTATAATAGGAGAGTAAGGTCGGTTCAAACTTGAACTGTGGGTAGAAACAACTACGTTTTATTTGTATAGAGAGGTCGGTAAGGGTTGCCTTACCGGCTTTTCTATTTTATATAAACAGAGCGGTTTCGGTTTGGTCGAGGGTGAGGCCGAGGGCACTGTCGTAGCGGCGGGGGTCGGCGAGGACATAGAGTGCACCGCCGTCGATGCTCTGCACGGCGCCGGCTTCGCGCAGGGCAGCGAGCTGCTGCGGGTAGACATTCACGCTGTACTGCCCGAGCTTTCTGAACAGGGTGCGGCTGCGTTCGCCGCGATACAGCCGCTCAACGAGGGCTTCGCCTTGGTCGATCGGGACATACACGGGTGTGGTGCAGCTTTCGATGACCCGTACCTTTTCCGCAACGGAGGCGAACGGGAGCATCTCGTTTTCGAACGCTATGAGAATCTTCTCGCGGTCGAGATCTTCTTTGCCGTACAAATCGCGATAGAACTCAAAATACGCGCGGATTGCAGCTAACGAAGTGATGTCCTCCATGCGTTTTGAAATGTTCTTCATGGCTGCGGCGGGCTGGCGCATGTAGGGCGGCGGGGTGGTGTTTTGAACGGTGAAGACGGTCACGAGGCTTTCATCTAACGGGCGCTTGCCCTCGCGATTGCAGCGGCCGGCGGCTTGCAGGACGGAATCAAGCCCGGCTTCTTCGCGGTAGACGCGCGGGAAATCCACATCGACACCGGCTTCGATGAGCGAGGTGGAAACGACGCGGCAGGGCAGGCCGATTTTTAGGCGTTCGCGAATTTCCTTAATGCGCGCTTTGCGGTGGGCAGGACACAGGTGCGTGGTGAGGCAGTACGCGCCGTCTTCCGGCAGCGCCTGATAGATCTTCTGCGCGTCTGCGATGCGGTTGACGATGCAAAGCACCTGCGGCAGCGCGGTGAGCTCGGCGGTGAGCGATTCTGTGCTGTCAAATGTGTGCTGCGCGATTTTCGTGCGGCGGAAGGTCTCGAAATTTTCAGGGACATTGGGACAGATCTCGTTGATCGGCAGGTCGATTTTCAAATCGGCAAAAACACCGTCTAACGCGGGCTGCGTGGCGGTGCACAGGACGACGATGACGCCGTACTTTCGGGCAAGCTCGGCAAGCGCCGCCGTGAACGGCTTTAGATACGGCATGGGCAGCGTCTGCACTTCGTCTAAGATGAGCACGCTGTTGGCGAGGTTGTGCAGCTTGCGGCAGCGGGCGGGTTTGCTCGCAAACAGGGACTCAAACAGCTGCACGGTGGTCGTGGCGATGACGGGGGCGTCCCAGTTTTCTGCGGCCAGCATTTTGCGGTACTCTGCGGGGTTCGGGCTTTCGGAAAAGAGATATTCCGCGCTGCTGTGGTGCTCAATGACGTTTTCCGTGCCGAAGATTTTTTCAAACGTATCGGCGTTTTGATCGATGATGGACGTGTACGGCGCGGCGTAGATGACGCGGCTCATGCAGTTTTGCACGGCAGCGGTCAGCGCAAATGCCATGGCAGCGGTCGTTTTTCCGCCACCCGTCGGCACGGTAAGCGTATAAACACCCGGTGCGGCGGTGCTGCCGGAGGCTTTGCACGCATCCAAAATGGCGCAGCGCTTTCGGTTGAGCTCGGTTTTGGGCGGATACCACGGTGCGATGTACGTTTCCAAGCGGTCGAGCAGCGCAGGGAGCGCATCGTAGTTGCCGCGCGGGGCAAGTGCGCCGTCCATAAAGGTTTCGGTGTCGATGAAATCGGCATCAACAAGGCAAGAAAACAGCATGCGGATATAAAACGAGAGCCGAAACCCGGTATTAAATTCTCGCATGTTAAAGGGCCTGACCGGCGGCAGAGTGACTTCGGTTTTCCAATCGTCATACGGTTCGAGGTCGCGTTTTAAGCGGCCCGAGAGGGTAGCGTCGTTTTTGGTATCGGCGCGGGAGCCGAAATTCGGTATGCCGCCGTGATGGCCTGCGATGGCGAGCGCCAGATACCCGACACCGTGCGCGCAAGCTTCTTTTGCGCCGGCCGTGGAGTGGTCTACGCGCATGCCGCCGTCTAATCGATGCTGAAAGGCATCGCTGTACTTGCCGATGTCGTGCAGTAAACCGAGCAGATAGCCGTCTTCCTCCGCGCCGAATGCGGCGGCAAACTGCTTTGCAAGCTCTGCCGTGCCGGTGAGGTGTTCGTATACGGTTTGCTCGCGGGAATGATCTTCACTTATATGTGCCAGCTTTTTCGCCATAAAATCACCTTTTCGTCTTTGTTAAGACCATCATAGCACGGGAAAAGTACAATGTAAATATGCTAAATTTGAAGAATAGGTAAGGTGAGCGGAAAAGCGACAGGTGGGGGCGGGAGTAGAAAAAATCCCACGATATTTGGCAGATATCGCGGGAGAGAGTTAGGATTTTGAATTGAAGACTTTTTTGAAAATTTGCTCGAACAGACTTTTCTTTTTATGGGCATCAATGCTCTTTTCAGGAATAGGGCAGCTAATTTGTTCATCTACCAGTTGTGGAGTTATGTTCTTGTGTAAGGTGGGATTACTTTCAGCTGTTGCTTGTCTTTCCAATCTTGCAAATTTGGCGAAAAGTTTTTTTGTGCCTACACGGCTAAATTCAATTTCGAGCAGATTGTCATTTCCAATTGGTTGGATGGAAAGAATGATACCTGTACCAAAGGCAGCGTGTTCAACTTTATCACCGACATGATATAGAATGTTTGAACTGTTTTCAACTGTCGCAGTTTTTTTGTAACGGTTTGAATTTATACTGGAAGCGCTTTGTTTGGAAACGGTTTTTGGCCTATATGTTGCTTTGCTATAATCTTCAAACTTTCGTCCAAGATATTTCATGATTTTCAGCTCATTCATTGCGTCGTAAACGGCGTTATGCTTTTCGTGGTAAGAACAGTCACCGGTGAGAAGTTTCATTATGCTTTCGACGCCAGCATTACGCTTTAGTTTTCCTGTGGAATAGCAGTCCATGGTACCTGTAATTTTAGAATTGTACTGTTTGTAAGCTGCCAATTTCATGATGTCATACCAATCATACTGTAACAATTCGGGCAAAAGTTTGTAATCAAAAGAGGCGTTATAGGCAAAAATCGACTTCACATTATGTTTTTTCAATAAGCTTTTGACATTTAACAATATAACCTCTCGGGTATCAATCATATTTGGAGCATTTTCCTCTATTTGCAAGGCATGTGAAAACATACCACCTGTTTTGTATTCGGGGTTCAGAACGTAGTATTTAGCATCAACGGGTTGATATGTTTGAGTATCTGCGATGACGATACCTATAGACATGGCTTCGCCGTCAAAATTAGTTTCCGTATCGATAACGGCGAATTTGGTCTTATGATATTCGCATATATGGCCTTTGGTTATGGTGCGAATTACCGAAGTCAAAAACGCATTTCGATCAAGTATTTTTATGACGTATGCCTTGTTGTTTCGAGTGTTCCATAGAATACCTTTATCCAAATTTAAAGCTATCATATAGCAGGCACATTGCAGAAAATGTGTATGCTTAAGTTCTGAAACGAATTTAAGTTCATAAACGGTTTCATCGTTAACAACATCAGCAAACCCTATTGCATTGCATATTTTTCTGCCGTTTTTATCTAAAAATGGAATTTCACAGTGAACCTGAACATTTTCGTTTTCCGAAAATTTTGTTTTTAATCTATCTATAAGTTTTAGTCGACTTTCTTCGGGCACGAAAGGAAGATTAACTTGCGTTCTGTATCGTTTTTGCTTAGTCTCTTCGGATACTAAGAATAGAATTTTCTTTTCAATTGACTTTTCTGATAAGATTTTATCGTATTTTTCTTTTTTACGATTACCGTCAAGCTCTTTTCTGAGTTCAATTTCCTTGTCAATGTTATAATTTGAGAAAAATTCAGCTTCTTGATAAATGCCGATACAAGGCGATAAATCGATAAGTTCATCGTTACTTTTAATACGTATTTCGTTATGGTTGTTGTAATCTAGTGGCGTGATTTCCAATAAAGAATAGCATTTTTCAATGTCTTCTTTGTACTTAAAGTCAAACATTTCCGAGATGTTTACGTCTTGAAAATTGAAATTTGTTTCGGTTCTTTCAGACAATGTTTTTTCGGAAAGCATGGCTTCCTGATCGTTTACGAATATGATGTGTTCTTTTCCACGGCTGGCGGCGACACAAAAGGTGTTTCTCAATATTTCGTAGGATTGCTGTGGTTTTTCTATTCGTGACTGCCAATAGCTTTCCGTAAAATCAAAAACTACACATATCTTTCGTTCCATACCTTTGCTGCTGTCGTATGTGGTAAAAATCGCTGATGACTTTTTTGGCTTTATCGCACTGGAATCGTCATCGCGGATACTGGCATAGACCGTTCGTTTATTGAATTTATCCGTATGCGTGTTTTCCAATGCGTTTAATGCATCGGACATTTTCCCAGTTCTTGAGCCGAGACAGAGAATATCTTTCGGATCCTGTTCGGACAGAAATGCAACGACATCGTTTAAATTCATCTGCTCTACGATGCAGTTGGAATTAACGCCGTTGATCGTTTTGCCCCAAACGCGACCGAGCATACTGGCTAAATCCGACGAAATTCTAAAGCAATTTGTGAATTGGAGGTTGATGTGATCACCGAGAAATTCATTGATAAAGCTGACAATGTCGAGTGTCGTTTTATCATAAATCTTCTGGTCGATATCGCCGACAGCAATGACCTGCATGGTGGGGTTTGTTGATTTGATGTATTCAAGCATTTCAGCTAATTCTTGCTCGATATCCTGGTATTCGTCGATAATCAAAACGTCGTATTTGTCTATTTCGGGTCTTTGAGAGTTAAAGCGTTGAATCAATTCTGGAACAGCGACGGATACGCCGATTTGACTTAAAGCCGAATAAGCAAAACCATGATAATTTGTGATTGTAGCATTCTTATTTTTGATTTTAGATTTGGCATCAAGTTTAAGCAGTTTGTTGTATGTAAGATAAAGAATTTTATCAGTGTTTGGTAATTCGCTACACAGTCTTTGAATAGCAGTAGTTTTTCCGCTGCCGATACATGCGTCAACGAGAATGTTTTTTCTTGCTTTTGCTGTATCGATAAAGATTTGTTGCTCATCAGATAGTGTAATGTCTCTTCTATTCATGAATCGATACCTCTTTTATTATAGTATTTACATCATCATAGCATATGGAAAATCCAATGTAAATACAGAAAATCGGCGGTGCGGATTAGGTGAGTGGAAAAGCGACAGGTGGGGGGTGGGGTAGAAAATCATTTGCGATATTCGGAAAAATATGTATTTAATGTTTAATGAGAAGTTTTGAGGTTTGCATAGAGAAATATTGACAAATAAGAACTGTTACGTCATACTTTAAATAAGCTGAAATCGGCAGAAAAGGAGAGAATACAGTTGGCAAAGCTTTTTGATATGGCGGATGCAGAGCGATTGATACAGGAACATCGCATGATGCTGGAAGAACTGGATGAGATTGCACAGTACGAAGACAACGTGCAGATAGATATTGAAAAAGCAGCAAATCTGGTCGTGACCCGAAACGTATTAGACGTGCTTCGAGATATTCCGGTAGAAGAGATCAATCGTGAAAAAGGCGGATTTAGAGTGAAAGCACTTCGAGACCACGGATTTCGTTCGATCGCAGATATTGTTGCGGCCAATGTGTATTCGATCAGTTCGGTGCATGGTATCAGCGAAGATGCAGCGTATTCCATAAAGCGTATAGCGAATGATATGGCAGACAAGGTGCGAGAAAGCGCAAAGATCAAACTGAGTGTTGATAACAAAACGTGGGAATCGACAGCTTTAGTGACAGCATTATCTAAATATGGTTATGCGAGGGAAACGGCAAAAGAATGTCGTGGCTTGATTACTGAGAATAGAAGACAAATCGAATATGCGATAGAAGATTTGTTATTATCTCAGAAAAGGTTGAAGTGGATATTTGCATCATCGGCTAAAAAACAAAAAGCAGTGGATGCATATAAATTTTTGGATTCTTATAGAAATGGAAACTATGGTCAAAGAGTCCGGGAACAAAGGACAATATTTGAAAACACAAAGCGGATCAACGGAATAGATGCTTGGAAAGAATTTTCCGAACATTCGGTTTTGTTTTTCAATGCTCTTGAAAATATTGTCCCGGGAACACTCGGTAACGATGATTCGATATACGGACTGCCGGAAGAACTCGCAAGAGAAGTACAAGAGGAATGTTTTTTTCCGGATGGTTTGCTGTGCGAGCTGCGTCGTTACCAGGAATGGGGCGTTAAATATGCACTGCACCAAAAGCGCGTTCTTCTCGGAGATGAAATGGGACTTGGTAAAACCGTACAAGCAATCGCCACGATGGTATCTTTGAAAAACACAGGGGCATCGCATTTTGCAGTTGTGTGCCCGGCGAGCGTCGTTACAAATTGGTGCCGAGAAATTCGTAAAATGAGCCGATTGCAGGTTGTAAAAATTCATGGTGCGGGCAGAAAAGAAGCACTGAATTCATGGATAAGCGCTGGTGGTGTAGCTGTAACAACCTTCGAGACAACAGCACATTTTAATTTGCCGGAATCGTTTGAGCTTTCGCTTTTGGTTGTAGACGAGGCACATTACATTAAAAATTCAGAGGCAAGACGTACGATGAATGTGAAGAAAATCTGTGAACGTGCAGAGCGCATGCTGTTTATGACGGGCACGGCACTTGAAAATAAGCCGGAGGAAATGGTTGCGCTTATCCATATTTTACGTCCTGATATTGCATTGCGAATACAGCACATGCTTGCTTTGACCGCGGCGCCGCAATTTAGAGAGGCAGTTGCGCCGGTTTATTACCGCAGAAAGAGGGAAGACGTGCTGACGGAGCTCCCTGAACTTATTGAAAGTGAAGAATGGTGCACACTCGGACAGGCAGAAAAGGATATATATGAACAAGCGGTGTTCGGTAAGAATTTTGCAGAAACAAGGCGTGTGTCATGGAATGCAGAAAATATAAAGGATTCCTGCAAAGCGAAGCGATTGATGGAGCTGATAGAAGAGGCCGAATCTGAAAAGCGAAAAGTGATTATATTCTCGTTTTTTCTGGATACGATCCGAAAAATTGTGCAGCTTTTGGGTGACCGCTGTATGAATCCGATAAATGGTTCCGTTTCGCCGCAGCGAAGACAAGAGATCATTGATGATTTTGATAAGGCTCCTGCCGGGGCGGTTTTGGCAGCACAAATACAGTCGGGCGGGACAGGTCTGAATATTCAATCTGCCAGTGTGATTATTTTGTGCGAACCGCAGCTTAAGCCCTCTATTGAAAATCAGGCGATTTCAAGGGCGTATCGTATGGGCCAGACAAGGAATGTACTGGTTTATCGGTTGCTTTGTGAGAATTCGATCGATGAAAGAATTATGGATATATTAAAAGATAAACAGGAAAAATTTGATGCATTTGCTGACAAGTCTGTTGCAGCGGCAGAAAGTATAAAAATGGACGATTATACGATCGGAAATATAATAGCGGAAGAAATCGAACGTATCAAAGCAGAAAAAGACAAGTCAAATGAGAAATAGTAAGAGCCCCGTGCAACTTTGAAGCTGCACGGGGTAATGGCTTTTTAGTGGTTCATTTGTAGAATGGCGTTTAAATCCTTCTCCGGCTCGGAGGTGGGGGTGAGGTTATAATTTTTTTGGAGGACTTGTAGGACGTTTTCGGAGATGAAGGCGGGGATGGTGGGACCGAGATACATATTCTGTATGCCGAGGTAGAGGAGCGTCAGGAGGATGCAGACGGCTTTTTGCTCATACCACGAGAGGACGAGGGTGAGGGGAAGGTCGTTGACGGTGCAGTCGAACGCTTCGCTGAGCGCGAAGGCGATTTTAATGGCGCTGTACGCGTCGTTGCACTGGCCGCAGTCCAAAATGCGCGGGAGGCCGTCGATCTCGCCGAGGTCGAGGTCGTTGATGCGGTACTTGCCGCAGGCGAGCGTTAAGATGAGGGTATCCGAAGGGGTGAGCTTTGCAAAATCGGTATAATAGCTGCGCCCGGGCGCGGCGCCGTCGCACCCGCCGATGAGGAAAATGCGGCGGATTTTCCCGGCTTTGATGAGCTCGAGGATCTTTTCGGCATGAGAAAGCACGGCGTTGTGTGCGAAGCCCGTGGTGACGAAATGCCCGCCGTTCATGCCGGTCATGTGCTTATCTTCTTTGTAGCCGCCGCACTCGAGCGCTTTTTCGATGACGGGCGTGAAGTCTTTATCTTCGCCGATGTGCTGCAGCTCCGGGTAAGAGACGACGGATGTGGTGAACACGCGGTCGGAATAGCTTTGCCGCACGGGCATGAGGCAATTTGTGGTGAACAAAATCGGTGCAGGGATATTGTGGAACTCCGTCTGCTGGTTCTGCCAGCCGGTGCCGAAATTGCCCTTTAGGTGCGGGTGTTTTTTGAGCTCCGGGTAGCCGTGGGCAGGCAACATCTCGCTGTGCGTATAGATGTTGACGCCGCGGTCTTTCGTTTGCTCGAGCAAAAGCTTCATATCGTGCAGGTCGTGGCCGCTGACGACGATGAACGGGCCTTTTTCGATGGTGAGCGGCACCTGCGTGGGGACGGGGTCGCCGAACGCTGCGGTATTTGCTTCATCTAAGAGCTTCATGCAGCGCAGGTTGACTTCGCCGGTCTTGAGGACGAGCGCCAGCAGGGCATCTGCGGGAAGCGGCTCGCCGAGAGCTTTTAGGGCTTCGTAGAAAAAGCGGTTCACGATGTCATCGGTGCGATTTAAGACGCGGGCGTGGTACGCATACGCCGCCATGCCTTTGATGCCGAACAGCAGAAGCGATTTTAGGGAGCGTGTGTCTTCGTCGGCGTTCCAGATTTTGCTCATATCATAAGGCGTAAAGGTATGCGAAAGGGCTTTGCACGCTTGCTCAATCTCGTTTTTCAACATGAGAATGGTATCATTGTTGAAATTTACGTTCGTGATTGTCGTGAAAAGTCCTTTTAAAATGAGTTCGTCTGTGCGTTCGCTGCGCCTATCCGTGCAGGCGAGCGCGATGAGCGCACCGATGAGGTCGTCCTGATTGTTTGCGGTATCGGCCTTTTTGCCGCACACGCCCGCTTTGCCCGTGCAGCCGGTGTTGTGCGCCGTCTGCTGGCACTGAAAACAAAACATCTCGTTCATAATGTCCTCCAAAATCCTTTTTGAAGGTAGTTTTCCGTGCGAATTTGGTTTTATGCGCGGTGCGGGAAGCGAGGAAAATTTGTGCGCTTTTTTGTGGGATTTACAGCCCGAATTGCGCGCGGACTTTTTGGAGCCTTTCGGCGTTTTGGGGGCTGCTTATTTAAATAAATCAGCATCACTATTTAACTTTAAAAATTCAGTTAACCTATCTTGATTTACATTATACGAAATCATATTACCTTCTTCAAAAATATAAAATGGTCTATTTCCAATAATTTCAAATTTGCCATTCTCATAATAAATAGTATCTTCTTCAGGGAGAGCTATTATTTTTTCCTTTTTTGATAATTCTAGCAGATAGTTTTTATTTAATTTAGTCTTTTCTTCATCTTGATTTGTAAAATGACAAAGAAAAGAAAAATGGCTTACTACATCAAAACCCATTAAATCTTTAAGGTCAACTTCATTTTTATCTGCATATTTACATGTGTCGATACATTGCCCTAGAATTATAGCACCAGCACTTCCTCCAAAAACAATACCGTTATTTTCAATAAAAATTTTTATTTTTTCAAATGAACCACTATCTTTCAAATCTTTTAGTAATTTAAAAGTATTTCCACCACCAATAAATAATGCGGAATAATTTTCTAAATTTTTATTAAATAAATCAGCACCCGAAACAACCATATCTATATTTGGAACATCAACCCCTTTTAATTCATCTTTAATCCATTCATAACAGCTTGGATATCTTTCACTTGGCATAGCAAGTGGAATATATAATATAGGTTTATTATGATCTATAACTTTATTTAATTTCTTATTTGCATCAACTGTTTGTTGTCCACAACCTCCACCGCATAAAAATATTCTCATCCTATCTCATCTCCATATACATTTCTCTTGTTATTAAAAGTTGTTTTGCTCTTACTTTCTTTGCCAAAAACTAACTCTTTTTTCGTAATTCTATTGAAAAAATCAAAAAATGCTATAATTAACACAGTTGATTTAATCAATCTTTGGAGTGCATTTTTTCGAGTATAAGAAAAGTTAAGGCTCGTTTGTAAGGGCAAACATGGAAGATATCTCCGTTTTGGTTTTTCCCTTATTTTATCATGAAGAAAGCAGAGAGGGCAAGAGAGCGGTTTTCAATTTAAGGGACTTTCGGCAGATTTTTCCCGATAAAACCAAAAGCCCCGAGCGGCATTGCTTCCGCTCGGGGCATAATCTTAATGTTTGCGTTTAAGCCTGAGGCTGATTGTTGTCACAGTTGGGGCACTTGCCGGCTTCGTTCAACGGCGAACCGCACTTGCCGCAGAATTTGGCTACGGGTGCGCTCTGCGGGACTTGGGGCTGCGGGTTCTGAGGCTGTGCTGCCTTAGACCGAAGCTGCTGGCGCAGGTTGCCCATGTCGGGGGCCATGAAAATGCCGTTCTTCTCTTCGTTTCCGTTCTGGCTGCGGAGCTTATTGTTAATGGAGATTACGTTTTTCAGCAGCAAGACTGCCATCATCAACAGTTCATACACCAGTCGGATCATAATGGGTCCGAGGATCATGATCAGGATGCCGTAGACGCCCAGCCAGTGGCGATTGCCAAAGTAGTCCTTAGGCGCGGCAAAGAGCATGAAGAAGCCCAGGATGATCGTATCTGCCGTGAAGAAAATGTACAGAGCCTGCAGAATTTTTTCTACGATCAGGTACTTGAAATTGCAGGTATCGTGGAGGAACTTGCCGAAAGCATTGAGCTTTTCGCGGCGTTTTTCGGGGACGATAAACACATAGGCCAAAACTGTGGCGACGACAGCCAAAATTCCGCCGACGATGGTGAATATACCGAGCTGCTCGATTGCCTCACTATAAATATTCATGTTGTACCTCTCTCTTTCTTTGCTGTAATGATTAGGTAAACAGGTACCCTCTAAGCTCAAAATAGCATACCTCTAAATCCGAAATTTGTTAAGATTCAGATCCATATGGAACGTTTAAGGCAGAGCGCCTTCCGAGCAGTCGCAGGGTGAGCTTGCTGCGCCGGTATCAAGGAAAAGTCCACCGCAATTTCACGAAAATTGCGGTGGACTTTTGGCAAATTTGAAATTTAGACAGATACCTCTCTCGGGCTTCCAACCGGTGTATCTCGTCGTCGGCAATGGTCTGCACGATTTTGAAAATCTGCTCTTTACCGTTGTGGGTCACTCTTATGATATGTGGCTTTGGGCTGCGTGTCAAACGGGCGCTTCGATCAATCGTTCACCGTTACCCAACGTCCGGTTTCCGCCGACCGTTTCACGGCATCGCAAACGCGTTCCACTCGATACCCTTCTGCGAAGCTGGTAGACGGCTGCCTGCCTTCTACCACCGCTTTGATAAACTCGTAGGATTCGATGGATTTCAATTCGCCGTACCCAATGTTCATTCCGGGAATGTTCCAGGTCACTTCTCCGTGAAAATGCGCGGGGCCGGTGTAGATTGTCTTAAAGCCCCTTCTGTCATCGGGGTCGCCAGCCAAACACACCTGCAACTCGTTGAGTCGCTCGTAGTTGAAGTAGAGGCTGCCCAAAGTGCCGTGAAGCTCTACCGTGATGAAGTTGTTGCGACCCCAGGCGTTTCTCGTGGCCTCGATGCTGCCTACCGCGCCGTTTTTAAACTTCACGAGGAAGCTGTCCTCATCATCCACGTCTACGGCCTTCCGCTTCGCGTCGGCTCCGAGCTTTACGGTGCCCAGCAGGTCTGTGCCGCCTTCCTGCACCGGCCGCTCGGTGATGTAGGTCTGCATCATGCCGGTTACCGCCTCGATGTCACCCGCCAGATACTGGGCGATGTCAATCACGTGCGAGGCGATGTCGCCAAGCGTCCCCGCGCCGGCGATGTCTTTCTGGAACCGCCAGGAGAGCGGGGAGGCAGGATCGGCCGACCAGCTTTGCAGATAGGTGCACCGCACGTTGAGGATTTTGCCGATGGATCCCTCATCGATGAATTTCTTGGCGAGGTCGATCGCCGGAACGCGCCTGTACTGGTAGGCGTTCATGGCAATGATTCCCTTTTGCGCCGCTTTCTTTGCGGCCTCCGCCATGGCCTTCGCGTCTTCCAATGTCGAGGCGATCGGCTTTTCGCAGAGTACGTGCTTCCCTGCGTTCAGCGCAGCGATGGCGATTTCGGCGTGGACGTTGTTCGGCGTGCAGATGCTTACCACGTCGATCTCGGGATCGTTGACGATGTCGCGCCAGTCCGTGCAGCATTTTTCAAAGCCGAAGCGTTCTTTCGCGTCCGCCGCGATTTCCGGGACGATGTCGCAGATTGTTTTTAAAACCGGCACGGCCGGGGCCGGCCAGAAATACTTGGGCATGTCGGAATACCCGATTGAGTGCGCTTTTCCCATGAACCCGGCACCAACCAGGCCCACATTCAGTTTTTTCATTGTAAAATCCTCCCATTCTAAGATGCCCTCCTGCGCCGCGCGCCGTTGACCGACGCCGCGGACGGGAGGAGTTTTAGATCAGCTTGCCCTGCAGGAAACGGTACGATGTCCGGCAGGCTTCTTCCGGGTCGCCGGCAAAGCCGTCAGCCTCCACCAGATAATCTCCTGCATATCCCTTTTCCTTCAGGAACCGCAGAACCCCTTCGACATCGACGTGCCCGGTGCCCAGCGGGGCAAATCCGTTTTCGTCCAAATCCTTCAGGTGGACGAAGGAAATTCTGTCGTAGTACTTTTTGACGATCTCCAGAGGATCTCCGCCGCCGGCAGCCAGATGCGCAAGATCCGGGCAGATCTTGATGTCGCTCACCGAAAAGAGTCGGTCGATCTGCTCCGGCTTTTCCGCCATGGACCCGAGGTGCGGGTGGTAGCTTGCCTCGATGCCGTGGGCGGCGAAGATCTTTTCTGCCTCCTTCAGCCCTTTGGCTAGAAGCGCATAGTCGCCTGTCTGGACGCCTTTCCCGCGTATGGCACCGCCGCAGAACGCCACGTAGGAAACGCCTACCTGTTCCGCCAGAGCAGCGACTGTCTCCATGTGAAACATCTCGTCCTCCAGCGCGTCCGGGTAGATAAAATTGGCGCCCACGCAGACGCTCATCATGCCGGCACCGTAGCGGGCCAGCATGTCTTTGAGCACCTGGATGTCCGAACCGTATTTGGTCAGGTTCCCTTCCAACACCTCAATATACCGGAAGCCTGCATTTGTGATTTTTTTCAGCACCGCTTCGTCGTCGCAAAGGGTCAGATACCGGATGTCCTTAATGCTTGTAACGCCGCCTCCTTCTCCTACCAGAGGGCCGAACGCGTTTGTCATATAACCGAGTTTCATGTCTGCTCCTTTCTTGTTTTTATAAATTTGCGCAAATTAGTTTTACTTCCATTATAATACTCTGCGCTGCGGCGATTGTCAATTTCTACTTTCAATTTTGAGAAAATTCGTTTGTTTTACCAAATACAAGGGACAAAATTAGGCATTTCCAATCAAGCTTTCTTTTCGCTTTCAATGCTTTGACACCTGTGTTAGGCTGTCCGGGCCGTTTGCTCGTTGGAAGATGCCTTGACTTCTCGTTCTTTCATGTGTATTTGCGCAAATTTTCTTTACCGCGCCAAAAAAACGCGGCCGAAAAGCCGCGAGGGGATAGGGGCAATGAAAAATTCCGGGAACCCGGCTTGCACGGGCGCTATGTAAAAAGCGGATAAGCCCTGCTTCCAGATGCTTATCCGCTTGATATTCTGTCGGTCGGTTTGAACGCGGCGAACCGCCGTTAAAGTGCGCCGACGCTGCGGTTGATCGCGTTGCGCAACGCCGCCGGCGGATCCTCCTTGAAGATCGCCTTCCAGTTTTTCAGCAGGTTCTCCCGGTCGATGCTGATGGGCTCCACCCCGATGAAGGAGGGGACTGCTTTTCCCAGCAGGCCGTTGGCCGCCACCATTGCGATAGCTTCCCCCTGCTCATAGGGGCACTGCGCGCTAATCATTTTGACCATGCCGCCCTGTGCCATCTGCATGGCGATGGCATAGTCCAGATCTCCCGTGACGATCGCGATGTCCGTGCGCTCCAGCTCCGTCAGGGCCTTTATCACCTCCAGCGCGGGACCGTCCCAAGAAACATACAGAGCCTGAATCTCCGGGTACATCCCGATGAGCTTCAGTGTTTTCTGGTAGACGTCCACCTCTGTCAGGAAATTGACCTTTCCGCACACCCGGATTTCCGGGTATTCCTCCGTCAGAACCTGTTCCGCCGCGCCGTCCCGTTGCTTTGTGGCAAAGAAGTTCTGCTCGCCGTGGCAGATCAGCCCCGCATATTTCAGGCCGTGCCGTACCATGTACTCGCCCAACCCGCGGCCCATACTGTCCCCGTGGGCTCGCTCATTTACGGAGATACAGGAGATGTAATCCTTCGGGGTGAGTCCCTCCGGGACATTGGTGATCAGCACCAACCGGGTGTCGCTGTCCGCAATCGAGCGGAAGGCTTCCGCGGTGCCCCTAGTATCAACGGGGATCGAGATTAGGAGATCCGGCTTCAGAAATTTGATGCTTTCCAACTGTTTGCATTGCAGTGCCGCGTTGAAATGAGCGTCTGTGACGGCGATGATGGAAATCCCAAGCTCGTCGAAGACTTTTTTGATACCCTTTTCTTGCAGGCGCATCCACGCCTTGCCCGTATAGTGGAATGAGATCGCCGCCGTATACTGCTTTTGCCGAATCTTTTCCTTTTCCGCTTCGGATAAGGCAAGGCCGCCCGCACCCGCTGCCCGTTCCCCGAAGGGACCCCGGCCGATTCCGCAGGTGGAGTTGCGCACATTGAGGATTGAGGGGAGAGTTTTCGTGCAGTACGCATGCGCGGGCGAAGAGAGGTTTGCAATTTCGCCGCGGTCAATTCGCCGGAACAGCAGGTCCGCGGCGGAAAGCGCAAACTGCTGTGGCTGCTTATCCACGCAAGTGAGCTCCGGCGTCGTCAGCGAGGCCCATTCCGGATCGTTCAGGCTGACGACAGAGAGGTCGCCGGGCACGGCGATGTTGTGGCCGATTCCATACCGGATGGCGGGAATCAGAGGCAGCGAGTCGGCAATCACGACCGCGGTGGGCGCAGGCTCTGCCGCGACGATCTGCGCCATAGCTTCGGCGGCCAACGCCTCGGTTTTCAAGCCCGCGCGGACCAGCACTTTTTCCAACGCAATGCCGGAATCCTCCAGAGCCTTCCTGTAGCCTTCAAACCTTTGGGTGCCGCACACTTCCGACTCGCACAGGTAAGCGATTCGCTCATGCCCGTTTTTAATCAGGTGCCGCACCGCGCGGTAGCTGCCCTCAAAGGTGTCGGGCAGCAGGGTGTCTGCGGCAAACCGATCCACGGGGTTCCCGATCAGAACCACCGGAAACCGGAGCCCTTTGAAAAAGGCTCCGGAAAGCACACCTTCCCGGTCCGGGAAAGCGACCATTCCCGCAAGATCCAGCGTTCCTGCCAGTGCGCGGATGGCCGCCAGTCGGTCTTCATCGAGGTCATACGCCAGCGAAATGGCGATATAACCCTTCTGCTCTACGATTTCTTCCAGCTTTTCCTTGACTTGATTCTGAAACAGGCTGCGTTTTTGCGACAGCAAGATCAGCACATAGCGGCTTTCGGACAGTTTGCTCTTCAATGCGCTCCGTTTCGCGATGAAATTCGGGAGCTCGTCCAGCTGGCGAATAGCGTCCTCGACCTTCCGGACTTTCTCAGGACTAACGTATCGGGTTCCGTTGACCACGTGAGAGACGGTCGACACGGACACGCCCGCTATCCTAGCAACATCCTTGATCGTCGCCATGCATTTCGTCCTCCTGCTCAGAATACTTTTGCTTTCATTATACAGATTCCGTTCTCAATAGTCAACAAAATTTGCGCAAACGCCGGTTTCAGGACGCCGGAACAGGAAGCAGGGACAGGTAAGAGCTGTGTGACTCTGCCTGTCCCTGCTTTTGTTTTTCCATACGCGGCATTTCGAGATACGCCTGTTCTGCAGGCAAATCCGGCAGTAAACCAGCGGTCGATTGCTCCCGCGCTGTATTTTCGCTATGCTAGAGATGCTCCGGAAAAGTGCGCAACGGTGTCCTGCTCTGTGAGTCCCCTCGCAGAACGTTACCGTGTGACAACGTCCATCTGCAGGTCAGAATGTGCAAAAATGCGAATATAGATCGTTCCATCCTGCGCCACAAAATAGGCTTCATGCAGGTTCAGCCCCTGTTTTGCCGGCACGCGGCGCAGACGGACCCCATTGAGTATAACATCCTGTACGTTCGAGACGCCTTTTACAAGGAGATACCGCACGCCCGCGCACCCCTTCGCCTGCACGGAGAAGCCGTTCGAGCCGACGGTAAAGGCGTAATCGTTTTCCTCCGTATCCGACCCGTTCCAGCTACCGGCTGTCGCGAACACCGGCTGCGTCAGGATGAGCGCCTTAATCCGGCTTGTGGTCATGCTTCTTCCAAACTCCAGGGATTCGTTGAGTTCAACCGGGAACAGCGCGCCGGCCGCCACGTAAACCGGAATCTCTGTGATGGGATACGCACGCGTCTGCGCCGTATCGCCGTTTACGACCTCGGTATTGTCGAAAAAATTGACATATCGGCCCGCGGGGAAGATTACCTGTTTTCTGTTGCTATCGGTGCAGATTGGCGCCACCAGCAGATGGTCGCCGTACATATAGGCGTCGGTCACCTGCGCAACAAAGGCGTCCTCGGGGAACATCATCGGCAGCGGGCGAACCATGGGAATGCCGCGGTGATGCGCCTGAACGGCTGTGCTGTACGCATACGGCAGAAGGTTCTCGCGCAACCAGGTGTAGAATTTATACAGTTCTGTGACCTGTTCGGAATACTCCCAAGGCTCTTTCGGGAACGTGCCGTGGTACCGCATCAGAGGGCAAAATGCCGCCCATTGCGTCCAGCGTATATAGGTTTCCGCATCGCCGCCGGAAAAGCCGTCGTACCCGCAGGCGTCGACGCCCCAGAACGGCAGGCCCGAGGCCGAGACGGAAATCATGCCGGACAGGGACTGCTGCATGCCTAGGAAGGTAGTCGGTTGATCTCCGCCAAACTGGCAGGCATAGGCCTGACACCCGGGAGCACCGGCTCGCTGGAACAGGACGTGGTCGTCTCCGTAAGCGCTTTCGAAGAGCTTCCGGTAGCCGCGCGCGTAGTCCAGCGCGTAGCCGTTGTGCATTTCCTTACCGTTTCGCCCGTCGGAAAAGACCGCTTCGTCTGGAATCTTGTCCCCGAAGTCCACCATAGTTCCGCAGATGCCGGCATCAAACCGGTCTTTCCACTGTGCCTGCAGTAGCTCCATGGCCCGGGGATGCGTGAAGTCGATGTAACTGATATATTGCATGTTCCCTGTGTACTGCGGCGTTTTGCTGATGGGCAGATCTTCCGTATCGCCGGAATTCTGCAGAAATGCTTTGGCGCGTTCCGCCGGCATAACCGAATACTCCCAGGAGAAGGTGTGTATCCCGTTCTGCGCGGCAAAGTTGGAAACCCTGTGTAATTCGGCGAGGTGTTTGCCGTCCGCGCCGGCACCTTCGGCATAGAACCCGCCGTGCGGGATATCAAGCTCTTTGAATTTCTGCAGCACGCCGATCTGCTCCTCCATCACGTTGTGCAGCGGCCCGTTCATCCACCGTCCGCCGCCCGCGCCGCTCCAGGGCTCAAACGCCCACCGGGGCGGGAGAATCGGCAAGCCGGTCAATCGCGCATATGACGCCATATTTTCCACCGGCGTATCGCCCCAGAAATACAGATCCACATGGGGATCCTGTACAGTAATGGAAAAACGGTCCTGCACCTGCACACCGACATCCGCACGCATTCTGTACGTGCTGTTGATGTACAGCGTATAGCCAGAGCTGAAATGGACAAGCGGAATATTCTTATAGCTCTCATTGGCCAGTCCAGCGATCACCGAAAGGTAGGCGTCCCGCTGGTACATGGCAACGATATGCCCGCGCTGGTCGACGCCGTTGAAGCGCTCGCCGAACCCGATGACGGATTCCTCCTGAAGCAAAGGCATCTGCAGGCGGAAACCGTCCTTCCCGCAAACATGCACGCAGGAAAGCGTCTCTTTGTCCATGAAGAAAACCTGCCGGTCCCCGACAGACAGCACGACGCTCCAGTCCGCACCGCGCGTAATCACGACATTTCGGTTTCCCGCCGCCGCACGCAGTACGGCGCCGTCCTCCGAGACGGTAAACGTATCCGGTACCGCAGAAAAAAGACCGCCGTCCGGCTTGCTTTTCAGGCGGAATCCCGCTTCGGCAAAGATAAGCTCCAGCGTGGGCACCGCGTTTCCAAAATCCAAAACAATCTTACTGTTTTCCGTTGTAACCTGCCGAAGCTGTTCATACGGTGTCCAATCGGCAGACTGGTCGCCCAAGGTCCCATCGGTGTAGTACCACTGAATATAGCGGGCGAGCCAGCGCAGGAACCGGTTCAGGCGGGCATAGGCTTTTCCAGCCTCACCGGCCGCCAGCAGCTCGTTGAACACATGGCGCTCATTCCACGGTTCCATGTGACCCACAGGGCGGCTTCCGGCCTCATCCCAGAAGAAATCTACAGCCTCCTGATAGAGCACATCCTGCAGGCGCTGGGCAAGCGCCACATGTGCCGCCACATTTTCCTCCGTCGTTTCCGGCAGGGCCGTCAACTCCATCCAGAGCTGCTTTAGCTCGCCCGGTTGCACGCCGGAAATCTCCGTATAGCGCGTCCAGCGTCTTCGGGCGCTGGGCAGCACCGCGTAGAGCTCGGTTCCGTATACCGGACCGGCGTCGCCGCCCAGATACGCTTCCATAAACGTGGAAGGATCGTACTCGAACCAATAAGGTAGGTTGATATACAGGTCCAGCGGCGTTGGGCACAGGATCTCTCCGGTTGCCTGCTTTTTGCGGTACACCTGAAACGCAAAGCAGTCGCCTTTCGGGAATCCCCCCACCAGCGTCCACGGAATCTTATACGCCGCGCTCCAGAAGCCCGCCTGGTGGTCTACCACGACCGTATACGACTGCGGGTCGATTGTCTGGATGTCCGCTTGGTTGCCGACGTGACGAAACGGCAGGTTGGGTTGGCTTCCACCAAACGCCTCATCGCCGCCGATGTACGTCATGCCACTTTCCAGAACCCCATGCGCTTCTCCATTGCGTCCGACCGAAAATACCGCGAAGTCCCGATGGCCCAAAGTGCCGGAAGACACCACAAGCTCGTCGATGTCCCGACGCACTTGGTCCGCGTTCTCCGCAGATTCCCAGTTAAGAAACAACACGTAGAGAAAGGTGTCATCCCATGCAGCCTGCGCTTTGGTCGGCGTAACCAATCCTGGGTTCCCGTTGGCTCGGTAGAACTCATCGAGCAGGAGCGCACCGCTCCACCCCGCCGGGCCGGGTCGCTCGTCCGGTGTCCGTGCCGCCTTGGCACCGAGATAGACTGCGTTTACTCCGAATCTGTGCTGATTCATATTTCTAATTACCTCCATCCGTTTTGTTTCCGGGTGTCTTTCGCCCGGTGGCTGAACCCATTATAGTGGCGCAACCGCCCGGATATCTATAAAAAAACAGCGCGATATTTGTTGCCTTTTCGGTTTTGCGTTTTCCACAGATACGGCGGCTTCCCTTTTTGCCGCCCATCCGGACTTACCGGCGATCCGCCGAATTCGTGTTGAAAAAAGTTATAAAAAAAGCTTTTTTTGACAATTTTTTATCGCAAATTTGACAGACTTATTGGAACGAAGACGGTAGAATATTGTAAAACGCCAAGGAGACATGGCGAAAAAACAAGGAGGAGTAAATCATGAACAAACTTAAAAGAACTGCTGCTCTGCTCATGGCAGCCGGTCTGAGTCTTTCCATGCTTGCCGGATGCGGCACCCCAGGTCAGGACTCTACGTCGGCATCCCCGGGGGCGGAACAGAACGCAACCGAAGATGCGGCGAAAGGCTACACGTACAAGATCGCAACTGTACGCTGGAACGACACCTGGCCCACGGACTTTTTGACCGACGGCGTCATGGGGGATCTGGCTAAGGAAGCCGACATTGACATCGAGTGGCAAATCTACTACTCCAATGATTTCGGTGAGCAGAAGGCACTGCTGTTTGCCAGCGACGACCTGCCCGACGCTTTCTTCGGTTCCTGCGGTCTCGGCGATTCCGACATCGTGCAGAACAAGGAAAAGCTTCTGGAGCTCACCGATCTGATCAACGAGGAGACCATGCCCAATCTGATGAAGATCTTTGAAGAAGATCCCACCATGCGCATGGCCTGCACCGACCGAAACGAGCAGATCTACAGCCTGCCGAAGAAGATCCCCTTCCGTCCGAAGCTGAACAGCCAGAACTACATCAACAAGGAATGGCTGGACAATCTGAATCTGGAGATGCCCACGAATTACGACGAGCTGAAGGAAGTACTGATCGCCTTTAAGGAGCAGGACGCGGACGGCGACGGCGACCCGAACAACGAGATTCCGATCAGCGCTTACAAGCCCGGATACGGTAGCGTGCTTCTGGATTCATTCGACCTGATCGAGCGCGGTGACGAGCACATGTCGCTGGACGCCAACAACAAGGTCGTCTTTGTTCCCACGCAAGATCATTACAAAGAAGCAGTCAAGTATTTACGCGAGCTCTGGGAGCTCGGCGTGATGGACGAGGAATACTTCACACAGGACGGGTCCATGTACACCGCTAAGCTACAGAAGGAAGGCGGCTCTCAGATCGGCATCTTCGCCGGTTGGACGGCAGACTCTTGGGCTGGCCCCAATACCAAGCAGTTTGTGCAGATGCCCACGCTGGAAAGCCCATGGGGCACGAAGAACGCTCAGAGCATCGCGAGCACAGAGTACAGCGATAAGGAGCTGATCCTCAACATTAACTGCCCGAATCCCGAAAAGGTGCTGAGGTGGGCCGACCTGTTCTATGACGATCTGGTTTCGCTCCAGACCTTCTACGGCTCCATATCCACCGGTCAGATCAAGGATAACGGCGATGGCACCTATGAGCTTCTGACGCCGAAGGACAACACGTTGGATACTTCCGCCTGGTGGCACTCTCCCCGCGATTTCGGTCCCAAGTACATGCGCAAGGAATTTGAAGAAAAGGTCACGCTGCCTACCGATCAGGGCGACGGGCTCAAGCTGGCCGAAGACGCGCTCAACGCGCAGTACGCCGACAACCCGAATCTGCTGCACGCTTGGCCGGGTACGATTAAGTTCACCGATGACGAAATCAACGAGAGAACCGCATTGAACGTAGACATTAATAGTTACGTGGAAGCCCAGTGGGCACACTGGATTACCGAAGGCGGCGTTGAAGAAGAATGGGACGATTATCTGCAGCAGCTGGACGCCATGGGCCTGCAGAGACTGATTGAGATTGATCAGGGCGCCTATGACGCCTATGTGGAAATGATGGGCTGATCGAAACCGAAGGAAGAGGTGATCCGGCGGCGCCGGGTTATCTCTTCTTCGGAAATTTACCGGGCCTTTCACGGTAAAACGGTGAAAAGCGCCTGCAGAACCGATACCCCGACCCGTTAGGAGGCAGAGAAAGCTATGGCATATTCCATCCTGATTGTAGATGATGACCGGACCTTTGTAGAGGAGCTCAAGTCGGCCCTGCAGTGGAACCGGCTGCGGATCACCGAAGTATACACGGCGTTTTCCGTTAGGGAAGCCATCGCGTTTCTCTCGAAGACGAAGGCAGACATCGTTCTTTGCGACATCGAAATGCCGGGTGGCAACGGTCTTCAGCTGCTCAAGTGGATTCGGGAAAACCACGCGTCGATGGAATGCATTGTCCTTTCGAGCTACGCGGAATTTTCCTATGCCCAGAGTGCGTTGCGGTTCGACGTCTGTGACTACCTGTTAAAGCCCATCAAGGCCAAGGAGCTAGAAGAGACGATTTCCCGGGTTGTTGGGCTTCTGGATGCACGGCGCGGCTGGCAGGAGGAACCGCTGGAAACCCTGTGGGCCGCCCTGTTTGACGGCGCCGTCAAACAGGCGGATTTCACTCGTCAAGCGCAAAAGCATGGCTTAACCGAAAATTCCAGTCTCGCGATTCTCCTACTGCGCTTTGTCCCCGTGCCCGGTCAGCCCGTCCCTTCGCACTATGGCAGGCCGCTGGTCCGGCAGGCCATTTTGGATCTGGCCGACCAGAACGCCCTGCAAACCGTCGTTCGCCTGAGTGAGACGAGATGGATCCTGGTCTGCCGTGCCGCAGGGAAAGATCCCTTTCCTCGCGCGCCGCTGGCGGCGTTTCTCGACGCCGTGGAGGCGCGGATCGGCCTTCAGGTCTGCGCATACTGCGGAGAAAAAGGCACCGTCGGGCAGGCAGTGTCCATGTGGGAGGCGCTCTGCCAGCTGGAAAAGCACACCGTTCCGGATATGCAGAGAATCGCGCGGGGAGTCGACCTGCCCGCAGACAAGACACAGCGGCGCTCTTTCCCCTTAAAAACGTGGAAAAAAATGTTGGTTGGCTTCGGTCCCCTCACAAGTCTAGAAGCGTCCATTCGGGAAGAAATGGTGCGGGTCCAAGCGGAAGAAGGATGGACGGTGAACCGACTGACGGTTTTTTTGCGGACCTGCACGCTGATGCTGTCCAATTACCTGCAAAGCCGGGATATGTCCCTGGAGGATATCGTCGACTCGGAGGAGTACGACCAGATGGAAACCTTTGCTGTTTCCAGCCTGTATGCGACTGCCTGGTTTATGCACAAGATCCTCGGCATTGTCGAAGGCAGCCGGGATCACAAGTCGGACGCCATCACTACCGTATGCCAATATATTCTTGACAATCTGGAAGAAGATCTGTCCAGAAAAATGCTGGCGAAGCTCGTGTTCATGTCAGAAGACTATCTTTCGAAGCAGTTCATGCGCGCCGTCGGGATGACGCTGCCGGCATACATCGCCCAGAAACGGATGGAAAAAGCCAAGGAGCTTCTGGAGTACCCGGACATCAAGATTGGAAAAGTCGCCATGCGCGTCGGTTACTCTAACTTCTCCTACTTTTCCAAAACGTTTCACGATTATACCGGGTTTACCCCGAACGAGTGGAGAATGTACCATCTGCACGGGACGGAGGACACCCGGAAAGAACCCGGAAAGAACCTGGAAAGGATCGCGGACCGCTCTTGCGGGCTGCGCCCGGTTTATGCACTGCCACACTGAAAGCCGTGATAGAACTATCCCGGTGAATCTAAACATAAAGGAGAGAGAAAACTATGCACGCGAATGGATTCGCTATATCCGCAAAAGAGAAAAAAAGCCGCAGGCTTTTGCTGCTGAAGCGGAGCGTGCCGCTTTACCTGCTGATTTTGCCCTCGTTGATCTTATTGATTGTGTTCACGTACATTCCCATGTACGGCGTAACTATCGCCTTTAAGGATTACAAGACCGGTTTGGGCATCTTCGGCAGCGAATGGGTCGGCTTTAAAAACTTCACCACCTTTTTCAACTCTTACCAGTTCTGGCCTATCCTGCGGAACACGCTGGTCATCAGCATTTACTCCATTGTGGTGATGTTTCCGCTGCCTATCCTCGTCGCCCTGATCTGTTCGCAGATTACGTCGTCGCGCTACAAGAAATTCTTTCAGGTGACGACTTATCTGCCGCACTTCATCTCCACTGTTGTTATGTGTGGCATGATCATGCTGTTTCTTTCTCCGTCCAGCGGTATCATCGCAAAGCTACTGAGCTTTGTCGGCATCGATATGCCGAACCTGATGGGTTCCGCCTCCGCGTTCCCGCACATCTACGTCTGGACCGAAGCATGGCAGCATATCGGGTGGGACAGCATCCTGTATATCGCCGCGCTGTCGTCCATAGACCCCACGCTCTATGAAGCGGCAACCATCGACGGCGCAAACAAATGGCATAAGATTTTCCACATCGATATTCCGTCTCTTCTTCCTACCATCATGATCATGTTGATTTTGCGCATGGGCAGCGTGATGAGCGTCGGTTTTGAGAAGGTCTACCTGCTGCAGAACTCGTTGAACAACGCAACCAGCGAAATCATTGCTACGTACGTCTACAAGATGGGCCTGCTGAAATCTCAGTACAGCCTGTCCGCCGCCATCGGCCTGTTTAACAATGTGATCAACCTTATTCTTCTTCTGGTGTTCAACTTCATATCGGCGAAGATATCGGAAGACTCCCTGTTCTAAAAAGTGGAAAGGCGGTAGAACTATCATGCAAGCAACCATCAGAAAATCCAATAAAGTGCGCCGTAGCAAAGGAGACGTTATCTTCGACACCGTGGTGTACATCATCACCGGGTTAATGATCCTGATTGCCATTTACCCCATGTACTTCATCTTGATCGCATCGATCAGCGACCCTGCTCTGGTATCCTCCGGCGAGATTGTCCTGATTCCGAATGGATTTAACCTACGGGCCTATGAAAAGCTGGCAGAATTTGACGACATCTGGACCGGATATCGCAACACAATTCTCTACGTGATTGGCGGCACAGCAATCACCCTAGCCGTCAACATTCCCGCATCGTTTGCTCTGTCCAGAAAGCAACTTTTCGGCAAGCGCGCGCTGATGGCCGTGTATCTCATCCCAATGTTTTTCACCGGTGGCCTGATTCCGACCTATATGGTTGTGAAGGCAGTCAATCTGGTGGACAACCCTCTCGTGATGATCCTGCCGTTCTCGGTCGCCAGCTACTACATCATCGTGGGCCGTACCTTTTTTCAGAACACCATTCCGGAAGAACTGTGGGAGGCCGCACAGTTGGACGGCTGCGGGCAGGTCAAATACTTCTTCATCGTGGCGCTTCCGCTTTCCAAAGCCGTTCTGGCCGTGATCGCCCTGTGGTCGGCCGTTGGACAATGGAACGGGTATTTCAACGCGTTAATCTATCTACGCAGCCCCGAATTCCAACCCATCCAGATTGCGCTACGCAACATCCTGATTAACAACCAGATGATGGGTATGACGCAAATCGGCGCGGCTGCCGTAGAGGCGCGACAACTGGCAGAGCTGATTAAGTACGCCTCCATTGTGGTCTCTTCTCTCCCCATCATGTTGCTGTATCCGTTCGTACAGAAGTATTTCAATCACGGCATTATGCTGGGCTCTGTGAAGGGATAATAAGGAAAAATGCTGAACCGGACTGCCGTATTGTTCTGCAGCAGTCCGGTTTCGGTATTTTCTTCTTTAGACTTTACCGATTTTGGGAGGTGGTCAAGATATATAAGAAAAAGAAGCTGCGCGTACTGCTGCGCTTTTTCTCCGTTCTGTTCCTGGGGCTATTTCTGATTTTCTCCGTCATCCACCTGTATCTGGGCCAGACGCTGCGTGCTGTGGAGGATCAATATATTGAGGAAACCGCCATCCTGTACGTAAAGAACATCAACCGGAAAATCCAGTCCATCAATCAGGAGTTTCTCATGCTGGCCAATAATCTGCGGAATATCCTTCCCGGCATCCCTCAAAATATCAGTCCCCGGGACGGTGGATACTACGACGTTCTGTTTATGGCCAGCGACCTCGTTGGCAGCCTGAAGACACGCTATCCGGAGCTTAAGCAGTCCTTTCTCTACTGGCCGACATCCGACCTGCTTGCATTCTCTACGGGCCTCTCTTTTGCATCGACGGACGATTTCGGCATTACCGGTCAGGTGAAGCAGCGGCTGCGTCAGCAGAAGGACAGCCTGTCCACCCAGGTATGCTGGGAAATACTGACAAGTGGAGAGGAAGCCTACATACTGGGGTGGTACAGACAGAAGGAGATTATGCTCGCCTGCCTGATCGACCTGAATCAGCTTTTTGCAGAAATCAACGATATGCCGAAAAGCTACTCGGTCATTTCCTTTCTGCGGTGGAACGACGGCCGCGTGATTGCGCCGCAGGCTTACCGAAAACAGGCCGAGCAAGCCATCGCCGACGGCGCCGAGGTATACACATACCCGCTTGCAAACCTCGGCACCGCGTACATTCAAAAGGTTGAGGACGGAGAGATCCTTCAAAACGTCCACTTCCAGCTCGGCCTGTTCAACATGGAAATGGTCCTGCTTTGGTTGGAGGTCATTCTGGTCGTGCGGCTCTGCTACAGGTGGCTGTTCCACCCTTTCACGAAATTCGTGACCGGTCTGGAGAACGTCGGGACGGAGGAGATATTCGATCGGCTGGACGAAAATGACATTTTGGAGCTGGAAACCATCAACCGGCAGTTCAAAACGCTCTCACACCGCCTGAAGGACATGCGCATCGCCTTGTATGAGCAGGAGATCACCAAGAAGCAGACCGAGCTGGAGCTGCTGCAGGAACAGGTCCGACCTCACTTCTTCCTCAACTGCCTGAGCCTGGTGCACAGTCTGGCCGACCGGGACAACAACTGGGAAATTACGGAACTGCTCGAAGACCTTTCCGGCTATATCCGATACCTGTTCGGCCCGACGGCCAACCTACGAAAAATCTCCGAGGAGATCAACCACGTAAAGCTGTACATACAGCTGCAGCACAAGCGGTACGGCGATGCCTTTTCCTGTACTATAGACGTCGACGAGGATCTTCGGGATTACTTCATCCCCAAGCTGATGCTGCAGACACTGGTCGAAAACTCCATACAGCACAACGCCATCTATGAGCGACCTGTGGAGGTTTCTCTATTCCTGACAAAAGAAGTCATGGACAACGAGACCTGGCTTTACTGCTGTGTCTCCGATACGGGAAAAGGATTCAGCGATGCGGTCATGGACGCCATCCTGCACAACCGGGAAATCTACCGGGACGGTCGGCGGCATATTGGGCTGTCCAACCTGAAAGAGCGCCTGAAGCTGATTTACGGCAACGACGCGACTTTCCAGCTTTCCAACATGGCTGACAACTACGGCGCTATTGTGGAAGTGCGCATCAAGCTGTCCCGCATAAAATCGCCGAACGAACCGTAAACCGACATAAAAATCACAATTTTCTAACCGGAAAATTATAGATTGTCTGTTGTGAATTCAGTATTCTAAATTAAGAAAGAAAAGCCGCGGCACGCACGGCAGCGGGTCAAATACCCGCTTTCTTTTGGAAGGGAGGCAGACAGACCGTTTTTAAGCAGGCGGCGGACATCGCCCCAGAGTGACCGCTGCGCAGAAGATCAACTGACATCGACATTGGAGAGGAGTAAAATAAAATGGCAATTCATGTAACAGTATGGAACGAGTACCTGCACGAAAAGCAGTTTCCGGAAATTGCGTCTATCTATCCGAAGGGCATCCACGGGTGCATCGCGGAGTTTTTGGAAAAAGCAGGCATGGAGGTACAGACAGCTACCTTGGAGCAGCCCGAGCACGGCCTGACGGAAGAAGTGCTGAAAAACACCGACGTGCTGATCTGGTGGGGCCACATGGCGCACCACAAGGTAGCGGATGAGATTGTCGAGCGCGTGTACCGCCGCGTGCTGGACGGTATGGGACTGATCGTGCTGCACTCGGGCCACGCGTCAAAAATCTTCCAGAAGGTCTGCGGCACGAACTCGGGCAGGCTGAAGTGGCGCGAGGACGGCGAGCAGGAAATCCTCTGGGTCATCGACCCGAGCCACCCGATCGTCGCGGGGCTGGACGAGAAGATTATGATCCCGCACGAGGAGATGTACGGCGAACACTTCGATATCCCGCAACCGGACGAGCAGGTATTCATCAGCTGGTTCGAGGGCGGCGAGGTGTTCCGCAGCGGCTGCTGCTGGCACCGCGGCAAGGGCAAGGTGTTCTACTTCCGCCCGGGTCATGAGGCGTTCCCAATCTATTATCAGCCGGAGATCCAGCAGGTCATCGTGAATGCGGTCAAATGGGCTACGCCGATTGATTTTCCGCCTGTCACCTACGGCAATCCGCCCGCCATTATGGAAGTACACGGCAAGCTTGAGCACAGCATACAGGGGCTGCATCAACCGAAATAAGGACGCGTTAAAAGGAGAAATTGTATATGGAAAATCAAGTCATTCGAATTGGTTCCGTCGGCGTAGGCGGCATCTGGTCCGGCGTGCATGAGCCCGGCATACGCAAGAGCCCGAATCTGGAGCTTGTGGCCATCTGCGATATTGACCGGGAAAAGCTGGATGCGGTCGGCGAGAAATACGGCATCCCCGCGGAGCGCCGGTTTACGGATTACCACGACCTGATCCGTTGTCCGGATGTGGACGCAGTGGACATCTGCACGTCGAACGACGCGCATTTTGAGATTGCCATGGCAGCAATCGAAGCCGGCAAGCCGTACGATCTGGAAAAGCCGATCACTATGACGGCGGCGCAGGCGAAGCAGCTTGCACAGGCCACGCGCGTCAAGGCATTGCCCAACATGGTTTGCTTTTCGTACCGGTTCAAGGCGGCGGCTCGCTATGCGCGGGAGCTGATCGCAAGCGGAAAAATCGGACGGGTGTACCACGTTGACATGCAGTATTTTCAAGCCTGGGGCTTGCCGCGCTTCAACACGCCGCGTGTATGGCGGTTTGTAAAGTCGCGTACGGGCTCGGGCGCGCTGGGCGATTTGGGTTGTCATGCGTTGGATCTCGTCCGCTTCGTCACCGGGAAGGAGTACACGCGTCTTGTGGGCCATGTAGGCACGTACGTCCACGAGCGCCAGAATTTGGACGGCACCGGGATGGGCCCGGTAGACGTCGACGATTTCTGCAATTACATGGCTGATATGGAGGATGCCATCTCCGTCAGCTTCCAGATTACACGCTTCGGCTACGGGCGCGGTAACTACCAACGCATGGAAATCTACGGTAGTGAGGGCGCCATCGTATATTCGTTGGACGCGCAGCCGGGCGAAGAAGATGTTATCGAGGTCTGCACTGGCGACGTTTACGCCGAGGGGCGCGTGTTCTCCAGATTGCCAATTCCGGACCGGTGCCGCAGCGACCAGATGCAGAGCTTTGCCGACATTCTTTTGAAGAAAGGGGACGGCTTGGCCGCCACCGTCGAAGACGGTCTGAAAAACCAGCAGGCTGTAGATGCCGTTTTGGCCTCCGCGGAACAGGGCAAATGGCTTGTCCTGTAAGAGCTGCGGCCTTTCCCGCAGATAACGCCTCCGCGCCAGGCCGTATCTGTCAGGATCCTGCCGAAGGAGGAGAAGAACACCTGCACCACCATGACGATCGAGAGGATCAGGCCGTTCTGAACATCCGTGTGACCCTGCGTGTACATGCACAGCGTGGTGAACGGCGCGATCAGCGCCAGCGTGCAGGCCGCGCAAAAAGCCAAAAGCCTCTGGCATATCCAGACGCTGAATGAATTCAGCAGGAAGATGAAGAAATAATGTGCGATTCTGAAATTCGCACACTCGCACCCGCCTTTCGGTTTTGGTAGACTGTAACCGAAAGGCGGGTGCATTTTGCATTGCAGACCTGCCGGGGAAATTTTGAATGGGAGGATCACATATGAAATCGCTATTTGAGCAGCTGGGTGGCACTTACACAAGGCAGGGCGACTACTGCTTGCCGGATGTTTGCTTACCGCCCGAAGAAGAACGGCCTATCGGCATTTACGGCCAGCGGCGGCGCACCTTTCTGAGGGAGCACCACCGTGTGTTGTATTATAACCTGCTGACCGCCGGGGTGCTAGATGGGCACCTCGCAGACATCGAGGAGCAGGCGCAGGAACTCTTTCTTCGGTTGGTAGAACAATACGCAGACACCGAGGGCGTGACGGAGAGGTTGAAGGCCAGCGAACCGCAGTCGTGGGTGCGGAAAATGAACGGCATCCGAAACCGAGCGAACGAGATCGTGATGCAGGAAATTGTATATGGGTAACGAGCAAGCGGGGGTCGATGACCTCCGCTTGTTTTGCGTGTAGAAAAGAACAATGATGTTTTGAAACGACATTGTTCCGAACTTTGTTGACATTGTTCTTTTATCCGGGTATAATGTACTTGTGATTTTATGCGTGGAGGTATCCCCTATGGCTGAAATGATCTCGGTAAGAGAGGCAGCAGTGCGCTGGAATATAACGGAGCGGAGAGTTGCGACGCTCTGCAAGAATGGAAGAATCGCCGGTGCGAAAAAGCAGGGCAATCGTTGGCTGATCCCCGCTGATACGCAGAAGCCGGCGGATCAGCGGCTCAAGACGGGCGCTTTCCGCAAGACGGAGCGCGCGCCGAAGCTGCCCCTGCCCATCGGCGTGTCCAACTACTGCCTTGCATCGTCGGAATACTACTACATCGACAAGACGATGATGATCAAGGACTTCATCGACGAGCGTCCGATGGTGACGCTGTTCACTCGTCCCCGCCGCTTCGGCAAGACGTTGAATATGGATATGCTGCGCACTTATTTTGAAAAGAGCGACAAGGATACCTCCGTCTACTTCCGGGATAAGAAGATCTGGGCCTGCGGCCAGAAGTACCGGGATTATCAGGGCAAGTACCCTGTGATCTTCCTGACCTTCAAGGATGTGAAGTTCGACACTTGGGAGGAGACCTTTGCGGCCATTCGGGATATTTTCGCAAAGGAGACCCGGCGGCACAAAGAGCTGCTGACCAGTGAAAAGTGCGACGAGTACAGCAAAAAGACCTATGAAAAGCTGGCAGACGGCAAGGTCAGCGAGGTGGAGCTGGCTTCTGCACTGCTGGACCTGTCCGCTATGCTGCACAAGCACTATGCCGTTGCGCCTATTATCATCATCGACGAGTACGACACCCCCATCCAGCAGGGCTACCAGAAAGACTATTACGACAAGGGCATCCGGTTTATGCGAAACCTGTTTTCCGGCGGGTTCAAGGATAATCAGCACCTGTCCTTCGGCTTCCTCACCGGCATTCTGCGGGTGGCAAAGGAGAGTATTTTCAGCGGGATGAACAACCTGTCCATCAACTCCGTGCTGGACAACAAATACAGCGCCTACTTCGGCTTCACTGCCGACGAGGTGATGGAGATGGCGGAATACTACGGCGCTGCCGATAAGTATGACGAGATTTGCCAGTGGTACGACGGCTACCGCTTCGGCAAGACGGAGATTTTCAACCCGTGGTCGGTGGTCAACTACTTCAGCAACGAGTGCGAGCCGAGGCCCTTCTGGGTCTCCACCGGCAGCAACGATATTATCGGGGAAGTGCTTGCCCAGGCGGACGAGGAGATTTATAACCGTCTGACCTCCCTGGTCAACGGCGAGACCTTTACTACCTTCATCGACACCGGCGTGATCTATCCGCAGATCAAAAGCAATCCCTCCACCATTTACAGCTTCCTACTGGTGACCGGCTATCTGAAGGCACTGAAAACCACGCCCTCCTTCAGCGGCGATTTTATGTGCGAAGTCTCCCTGCCCAACCGGGAGATTTCTCTGGTGTATAACAAGGAGATTTTGCAGCGGCTGGAGAATCTGATCCCGCCGTCCACGGCGATTTCCGTTCAGGAGGCCATCTTCTCCGGCGATAACGCACGGCTGAAAGCGCAGATTCAAACGCTGCTGACCCAGTCGGTCAGCTCCTTCGATACTGCCGGGGAGAACTTCTATCACGGCTTTATGCTGGGACTGTGCGCCCTGCTGGGCGGCGCTTTCGTGACCTCCAACCGGGAATCCGGCGACGGGCGCTATGACATTCAGCTGAAGCCCACGCAAAAGGGTCTTCCGGGCATCCTGATCGAGCTGAAAGCGGAGAAAAATTGCAGCGGCGAGAAGCTGAAAAAGCTGTCCGAGACGGCCTTACAGCAGATCAACGACAAGAAATACGAAACCGAGCTGACGACCGCCGGGGTCAGGACAATTTATAAATACGGCGTGGCCTTCAGCGGTAAAAAGGTCGAAGTGGCAGTTGGATGAGGAGAGAAAGCAATGGTTAACGAAAAAAGCAGCGCCGTGGGCGTAAATATACAGGAAAAGGCCACGATGATCTGGAATGTGGCGGATGTGCTTCGCGGGCCGTTCAAGCCCCACGAATATGGACTTGTGATCCTGCCGATGACGGTGGTCAAGCGGTTTCACGACTGCCTGCTGCCCACCCACGATGCGGTGATCGAGCAATATGAAAAGGTTAAGAAGCTGGCGGTTATCGACGGCTTTCTGACCCGTGCCTCCGGCTATCAGTTCTATAACACCAGCCGGTTTACTTTTGAGAGCCTGCTGGCTGACCCGGACAACATCGAAGCGAATTTCCGGGACTATCTGGCCGGGTTCTCCGGCAATGTGCAGGATGTGCTGTCCAAGTTCGATTTTGACAACATCATTCGCCGTATGGTGGAGTGCAACAGCCTGTATCTGGTCATCAAGGAGTTCAACTCCCCCAAGGGCTACCTCGGTCCGGATAAGATCAGCGCCGTGGACTGCGGCTATATCTTTGAGGATCTCGTCAAGCGTTTCTCCGAGTCCTTTGGCGAGGAGGCCGGAGCGCACTTCACCAGCCGGGACATCATCTATCTGATGACCGACCTGCTGCTGTGCGAAGCCAAGCTGGATGACGGCAATGTGACCGTGTACGACATGACGATGGGCACATCGCAGATGCTTTCCTGTATGGAGGAGCGCATCCACGAGCTGAACAGCGATGTGGAGGTGACCTGCTTCGGGCAGGAGTTTAACCCCTCCACTTTCGCCATTGCAAAGGCGGATATGATGATCCGGGGCGGCGACCCCAATAATATGCGGTTCGGTGACACGCTCTCCGACGATCAGTTCCCGGGTTTCACCTTCCGGTACTGCATTTCCAATCCGCCCTTCGGTATCGACTGGAAGCGGGAACAGAAGGCGGTGGAGGCCGAAGCCGCCAAGGGCGAGCTGGGGCGCTTTGCGCCCGGTCTGCCGAAAATCAGCGACGGACAGCAGCTTTTTGTGCTCAACGGCCTGTCCAAGCTGGCGCCGGGCGGCAAAATGGCGATCATCCAGAACGGCTCGCCGCTGTTTGCCGGTGATGCCGGGAGCGGTCCCAGCAATATCCGCCAGTATATCTTGGAAAACGATTGGCTGGACGCCATTGTCCAGCTTTCCACCGACCAGTTTATGAACACTGGCATTTCCACCTATATCTGGGTGCTGTGTAAGGACAAGCCCGCCTACCGCTGCGGCAAGGTGCAACTCATTGACGCGTCCCACTGCTATGAACAGCGCCGCAAAGCCATCGGAACCAAGCGCAACGACATCAGCGACCATTGCCGGGAGCTGATCGTGCAGGCCTACGGCGAATACCGGAACAATGCCGTGTATGGGGACAAACCCGGCGTGTACTGCGAGAGCAAGATTTTCGGCAGTGAGGAGTTCGGCTACAACAAAATCGTAGTGGAGCGTCCGCAGCGGGACGAAAACGGCGAGATCGTGATGAAGCGGGGCAAGCCGGTGGCGGACGCCGCCCTGCGGGACACCGAAAATGTGCCGCTGGTGCAGGACATTGACGCTTATTTTGCACGGGAAGTCCTGCCCTACGCCCCAGATGCGTGGATCGATAAGAGCAAGACCAAGGTGGGCTATGAAATTCCGATGACCCGCTATTTCTACGAGTATCAGCCGCCGGAGCCGGTGGACGACATTGTGGAGCGGATTCAAAAGTTGGAGCGTGAAATTGCCGATAGCCTGAACACGCTGTTCCATAAGGAGGGCTAAAAGTGTTGGAGAAAGAAAAGCGGATAGATGACATTAAGGCTGAGTTTGAACTGCGGGAAAAGCGGCTGAAGCTGGTTTATAAAATTCTGTATGTCGCCGTAGCACTGTGGGCAGCACTGTTTGTTTCCTATACAACGACAGAGAAAAGTGCTTTGCCGTTATATTGCGGATTTCTCTCTGCGCTTACAGCGGCAATTTTGAATATCCTTTATTACATTTTCGGAGAATTGCGCTGTATGAAAATATATGCGCCGGCGGCAGATGAAAGCAAGGTTGCGGCAGATAGCAAGTTTGTGGAAATATGGAACAGTTTTGGGCTTGGGGTTTCTATTTCTGCACTTTTGACTTTGATACATACTTCCTTCCCTGCGATTATCAATATCGTATCGGTATGGATCGTTGTCGGAGTGACGGCTGTTTTATTGGCTATTAATTCCTGGTTTATCAAAGGAAAAGCTAACCCTATCATCCGCAATATGACGACCCCCGTGTTGTGCTATGCATTTTTTGCTGTCGCTCAGATCGTTGAGGTGAGCGTCAATGCGTAAAATGAAAGACAGCGGGATTGCTTGGATTGGAGCAATGCCACGGGCGTGGAAAATGAACACTATTGCTCAGATTTTCCTGCAAGTGAAATGCAAAAATACTGGGTTGCAGGAGAAAAATTTGCTTTCACTAAGCTATGGTAAAGTGAAGCGAAAGAGCATTGACACGGTTGAGGGGCTGTTGCCGGAAAGCTTTGATGGATATAACATTATTGAAAAAGACGACATCGTTTTAAGGCTCACAGATCTCCAAAACGACCATACAAGTTTAAGGGTCGGCCTTGCAGAAGAACGAGGTATTATTACTTCAGCGTATTTGACAATAAGAAATCGCAGCAATTTCTGCCCTAAATACTTGTACTACTACCTGCACTCTTTTGACATTGCAAAAGGCTTTTATGGTATGGGTGCAGGCGTAAGGCAGGGACTAAATTGGGACGGTGTCAAATGGTTAAAGATTCTTGCACCCTCAGTACCGGAGCAGGAGCGCATTGCGGCGTTTTTGGATGCGGAGTGCGCCGAGATTGATGCTGTATTGGAAAAGACCCGTGCGTCCATTGAGGAATACAAAAAGCTGAAACAGGCGGTCATTACACAGGCAGTCACCAAGGGCATCCGTGGCGACAGGCCGATGAAGAACAGCGGCATTGAATGGATTGGGGAAATTCCGGTGGAGTGGAATAAAGACAAAGTAATTCGAGTGTTTTCTGTTATCGGTAGTGGAACAACTCCAAAATCTTCTGACGAAAATCTGTTTGACGGTAATACACCTTGGATACAGAGCGGTGATATAAACGGCGAGAATCTGTTCGTTACAAAAAACTGCGTATCTAACAGCGCAATAGAGTCTTACAGCGCATTGAGGGTCTATCAGGCACCATACCTAGTAGTTGCAATGTATGGTGCATCTGTGGGAAACCTATCCCTATCAATGATAGATGCATGCGTTAATCAGGCTTGCTGTGTCCTAAAAAAGCCAACTATAAATCTCGAGTTTTCGTTTTATATTTTTAAAGCAGTTAAGGACTATTTGGCCCGAAAAGCGGTTGGTGGTGGGCAACCTAATATTAGTCAAGAAACAATCAAGCAATTATGGCTTCCCATTCCATCTGCGGATGAACAAATCGAAATATCAAATTATTTGGACGAAAAGTGCAGATCCGTAGATGCACTAATAGCCAAGAAGCAGCAATACCTCACCGAAATCGAAAACTACAAGAAATCCCTGATTTATGAGTATGTGACGGGCAAAAAGGAGGTCAAAACAAGTGTGCTGGCTGACTGATGTGATAATCCCGATTATATGCGCACTCATTGGCGGCGGACTAACAATGTTGGGCGTGCAAAAAACATTGAAAGCGCAAAGAATCGAAAGTGACCGTATCCGAATTCAGGAGGCAAAGCCATATTTGTTTGCGGAACACCCCGCACAGACGACTGCACAGGATAGCATTCCGCAGTTGTTATTAAAATCAGTAGCGGGCAACAGTTGCGCTCACGCACCACGGTGCTATGTTAAAAACAGCGGCAACGCAATCGCTATCGTCAAGAAAGTGACCACGGACAACTGTACATATATTCCAACAGAGGGAAATGTGATCGACAAGGATTGCGTGACCGGGTTGAACATTTTCTTGGTGAACAAAACTGAAACAATGCACGGTTGGAAATTGTTTGTTGAGGACATTTACGGTAATGAGTATTGCTATCCGATGACATTAAAGGGGAATATACTGAACATTGGTGCGTGCGTGGAACCCGAGAAATTACAAAAAGGCAAAGTGAGGAAATCCAAATGATTACCACCGAAAAACGCTTTGAAGCGGATATAGAATCCTTCTTTCTCTCCCCGGCGGGCGGATATACCAAGGGCGCAGATACCTATGACGCCAAACAGGGGCTCTATGTGAATACCCTGATCGACTTTGTGCAGCGAACCCAACCTAAGGAATGGGCACGATTTGAAAACGCCAATCAGGTAGACCCGGTGCGGAAGTTCTGCACAGCGTTCAACACGGCTTGCGAGACGGAGGGGCTGCTCTCTGTCCTGCGCCACGGTTTTAAGCACCGTGGACTGCGTTTTCGGGTGTGCTATTTTAAGCCGGAGTCTGCCCTGAATCAGGCTGCGGCTACCCAGTGGGCGGCAAACACCATCGAGTGCTATCGCCAGTGGTACTTCTCCGCCGATACAAAAAAGAGCGTGGATATGGTGCTGGTACTCAATGGCATCCCGGTATTCGCTCTTGAATTAAAAAACCAGTACACTGGTCAAACAGTGGACGATGCCAAGCGGCAGTGGATGTATGACCGCGACCCGCGGGAGTTTTGCTTCCAGTTCAACAAGCGCATTCTGGCCTATTTCTGCGTGGATCACACCGAGGTGTGGATGACCACAAAGCTCGCCGGAAAGAACACCTATTTCCTGCCCTTTAACCAGGGCTCCAACGGAGCCGGAAACGACGGCGGCAAGGGCAATCCGGCAAACCCAAACGGCTACCCGACGGCGTATCTGTGGGAGAATGTCTTTCAGAAGGACAGTATGATGGACATTGTCCAGAAGTTTATGAACCTGAAGGACGGCAAAACGCTGATTTTTCCGCGCTATCATCAGCTGGATGTGGTGCGCAAGCTGCTGGCTGATGTCCGGCAGAACGGAGCGGGGCATAATTACCTGATCCAGCACAGCGCCGGAAGCGGCAAGTCCAATTCCATTGCGTGGACGGCTTACCGGCTGGCCTCGCTGTTCAATGAGGAGAACAAGCCGGTGTTCTCCAGCGTGGTCGTTGTTACCGACCGCACCGTGCTGGATGCGCAGCTGCAGGAGACCATTTCCGGCTTTGACCACACCCTCGGCGCCATTGAGACCATCGGGGAAGATAAGACCTCCAAGGACCTGCGGGACGCCATCAACGGCGGCGTGCGCATTATCGTCACCACCTTGCAGAAGTTCCCGGTCATCTATCAGGAAGTGGATAAAGTAGCGGGACGGAACTTTGCGATTATCGTGGACGAGGCCCATTCTTCCCAAACCGGCAGCTCGGCCCTGAAGCTGAAAGCCGCCCTTGCGGATACCGAGGACGCTCTGCGGGAATACGCCGAGATCGAGGGCAAGGCCGAAGAAGAGCTGGACCCGGACGACCGCCTGATGCGGGAAATGACCGTTCAGGGGCGGCATAAGAACTTATCTTTCTTTGCCTTTACCGCAACGCCCAAGGACAAGACGCTGGAGTTGTTCGGCACGGAATATGAGGACGGCAGCTTTCATCCGTTCCACATTTACAGTATGCGGCAGGCCATTGAGGAAGGCTTCATTCTGGATGTGCTCCAGAACTATATGACCTATGACACCTGCTTCAAAATCGTCAAAACCTCCGAAGATAACCCGGATGTGCCCGCCAGCCGTGCAGCTAAGGTGATCCGCAAATATCAGGAACTGCATCCGTATAACATCTCGCAGAAGGCACAGATCATCGTGGAGACCTTCCGGGAAACCACCCGAAACAAGATCGGCGGCAGGGGTAAAATGATGGTCATCACCTCGTCCCGCCTTGCGGCAGTGCGCTACTACCACGAGGTTAAGCGCTACATAGAGGAGCAGAAGTACAACGATGTGCAGGTGCTGGTGGCCTTTTCGGGTGCTGTGCAGGACGGTGATACAGAATACACCGAGCCGAAACTGAATGTTCGTGCGGATGGGACGCACATCGCCGAAACGCAGACCAAGGCGGAATTCCACGACCATTTCAATGTGCTGATCGTTGCCGAGAAGTACCAAACCGGCTTTGACGAGCCGCTGCTGCATACGATGATCGTGGACAAGAAGCTGAAGGGCGTCAAAGCGGTGCAGACGCTGTCCAGATTGAATCGCACCTGCACCGGCAAGGTGGACACTTTCGTTCTCGATTTTGCCAACAAGAAAGAGGACATTTTGGAGGCGTTTCAGCCGTTCTATCAAGAAACCTCGCTTTCGCAGGAGGTCAACGCTGACTTGATCTATCAGACGCAGAAGGAGCTGCGGGGATTTGCGGTCTATAACGACGCAGACATAGAGGCCTTTGCCAAGGAGTATTTCAGCACTGGCCGGCAGGATGCCCGGGCGATGGGGCGAATGACCAGTGTGTTGAAGCCGGTGGCAGACCGTTATAATCAAAAAACGCCCAACGAGCGGTATCAGTTCCGCCGCCAGGTGCGCAATCTCATTAAGTGGTATGGCTATATTTCGCAGATCCTGCGGATGTTCGATAAGGAGCTGCACAAGGAATATGTATTCTGTTGTTATCTGATCAATTTGCTGCCTGCGGAAACCACGGATATGGTGGACCTTGAGGGTAAGTTGAAGCTGGAATACTACAAGCTGCAAAAGACCTTCGCCGGAAGCATTGAACTGGAACAGGTGAAGGGGGTGTACGAACCGGCCAAGCAAAAGGGCGCAATGGGTCTGGACACAAAGTCGCCGCTGGATGAGATCATCGCCAAGATCAACGAAAAGTACAAAGGCGAATTCACCGAGGGAGACAAAGTGCTGCTGACGGCTCTGCGCAGCCGTCTGATGGCCGATAAGAAGCTGACCAAGATGGCGCAGACCTCAGATCCGCAGATTTTTGCGGAAAGCATTTTCCCTAAGGCCTTCGGTGCAGCGGCCCAGGACAGCTATCTGGAATCGCAGGATACCTATACCTCGCTCTTTGAGGATCGGCACAAGTACAATGCCATTATGAGCGCATTGGCCGATGTGGTATATCGGGAGATGAGGATGGGCTAAAATTGATTGCTTATGTGGAGGTGAAATATAGTGGGCTATGTATATGCGACTATTAATAAAGATACTTTGGCTCATATCTGCAAAGAAAAGGGCGTATCTAGTGAATTCCTCGCCAGTAAGACAAAATTAAATATGTCTAGGCTAAATCAGTGGCTTACTCCTACTGATATAAACTTGCCAACCATCAACCAAGCGAAGAAAATTGCAGCCTGTTTGCATATACCCTTTGCAGGTCTCTATATGAATCCTTGCGATATACCATTGAAACGTATTCCAAATATTCGGAATATGCGAACGATGTCTGGGGCAGTTAGTATTGATGACAGCTCATTAAATATCGCTATGATAGATGTTCTTCTTGAACGCGATTTTCTGTTAAGTGCCGACGATGAATTTGGAATAACTCCACCAGATTTTGAGCCGCTTATTCCTGACAGCGATTCTGTTGATGAATGGGCAAATGCGATCCGTAAACAATTCGCTATCGATCTTGGTGAACAGTATAAGTGTAGTTCTACACGCCAATTTTACCTATATGTTCGTGATAAAATCGAGTCAAAAGGCGTTTTTGTGCATTGCTTCACGGATGTAACGATTGATACAGCTCGAGGCTTTTCAATTTATAATGCGCTATTGCCTATTATCGGCATTAATGATGAAGATCGTCCGCCGGCAAAGACATTTACAATTATTCACGAACTAGTTCACCTATTCAAAAGGGAATCCTCCTTGTGCAATGATATGAGCAGTTCCGCATCGACTTTGTCAGAAGAAGTGTTTTGCAATGCTGTAGCGGGCGAATTACTTGTTCCCAAAAGAGCTCTTAGAATTGTACTTGAACACGGTCACTATTTTGCGCCATATTCAATTGATGATATTAAGCGAGTTGCGGATCGCTTTTCTGTAAGTCGAGAAGTAATAGTGCGCAGATTACTTGAACTTCGTAAGATTGACCAAAGCGAATATGAAACTTATGCAGATTTGTTTAGGAGAGAAATCGAAGAAGATCGGGAAAAGAGAAAAATTCAGAGGGAAAATGGAATAAAATCCTCTATTCCGCGGAATATGAGTAGAGAAGCAATCGACCGTACAAGTCCTTCTGTAAGCAAGATTTTATATCAGGGATATGTGAACGATGTGTATAGCAAACTTGATATTGCCCGCCATTTGAATGTAGGCCAAAACCATATAGACAAGTTTTTGCGGGAGGTATCCAAGTGGAACAGATGACACTATTCGATAGCGAAAGACCTTATAAGTACATAATGGACACATCGTCTATACTGTCTCAGAAACCAGGGGAAACTCATACGCGGCTTGTTTATAAAAGTCAGTGGGAACGAATCGAAGAATATATGCGTTCTCATTCGATAGTAACTTGCTCTGAGATATTCGAAGAAATAAAGGATAAAGAAATTAAAGAGTGGATTTTTTCCCAACAATGTACTGTCCTTGAAATTGACGACGACATCCAAAACAATGTTAGAAAAATCGTCACTGAAAATCCGAAGATGATTGAATTTACAGGAAAAAGCGGTACATCTTCTGGCGACGCATTTCTAATTGCAACGGCTATGAAATACGGATTAATAATTATCACCGAAGAAAACAAAGACAAACAAATGAAGATTCCACAGATTAGTAAGAAGTATGGGATTACATCCGTAAACATTACTTCTTTGTGTGAAATGGAACAATGGAAATTCTAAACAGCATATTATTCAGTAATGTATGTAGAAATAGGGCACCGACCGTTTGGCCGGTGCTCTATTTCTATATGAGTCACCTATAAGTCAATAGTGATTATCAGCCGTCCTCCTATCACCGGGAGGGCGGTTTTTTGCGTTCAGATAAAAAATATTTGAGAAATTTTTCGAAAACACCCCCACAAACGGCGCCCCTTATTCAGAGTAAGTGAAGGGAGAAATATTTTTGCGGGGAATTTTGAAAAGCACCCTGCCAAATGGCACCCCTTATTCAGAGTAAGTAGAGGGACCTTTTGAAAAGTTGAGGGAATTTCTCAAATTACTTTGCCAAAATCTCAAAAAATTTCCCAATTGGTTAGTAGGAGGGGCACTTAAAAAATTTTTCTAAAACCCATTTGTTATTTGCCCGAAAAGTTCCCAGTTGATTAGTAGTAGGGTTCGCAGAAAAATTCTAAAAAGTTTTTTTCGTTCAAATCCGAAAAAATTTCCCAGTTGGTTAGTAGAGAGACTTTCAAAGAA
>OKRW01000023.1_pt1 | contig 144023 bp, 115 predicted proteins | sample 1601151 | NCBI WGS metagenome assembly OKRW01 (sample SAMEA3541471, study PRJEB24748) | human gut metagenome | biome: human gut; feature: human-associated habitat; material: faeces | place: China | collected 2012 | reverse complement strand
ATGACTATAAGGGACGGCTGCGGGATTTGGAAAACAATATTTGGCAGCATTAAAACAGGTATATAAATCGGAATTTGATGAGGTGACTTTGTTGGAGAAAATCATTGAATATATTGAGCAAAAGTATAACCCTCTTTCCATCATCCTTTATGGCTCATATGCGAACGGAACAAACAATCTGAACAGTGATTTTGACGCATTGGTTATTTCTTATGACCATGAGCAATTCCATGACACATCTTTCGTTAACGACATTCAGTTGGATGTTTTCGTATATCCTGCTTCTTATTTTGATGGAGAATTTGATTGCAATAATTTTATCCAAATTTTTGATGGAAAGATTATTGTGGATAACGAGGAACGAGGAAAAACGCTCCAAATGAAGGTGCTTTCGTATCTACAAAATCGTCCCCAAAAAACAAAAGCAGAAATGGATGCAAATGTCGACTGGTGCGTCAAGATGCTTGCGCGAGTAAAACGATACGATGCTGAAGGGATGTTTCGATGGCATTGGGTGTTGATTGACAGTTTAGAGATATTTTGTGATATCCAGCAGCATCCTTATTTGGGACCAAAAAAGGCATTGAAATGGATGGAGAAAAACCATCCCAGTGCTTTCGTTTGCTACAAAAATGCACTTGATAATTTCAGTATAAATAGCTTGGAAAACTGGATTGCATATATAAAAAACGCTAATGGTACAACTTAATATATTCCAGTTTGTCGAACTGAATATAAGGATGATCCGTCTGCGGTATGGGAGCATCCCCACACCGCAGATACTTATCATCCGCCCATGCAGACCAGTATGAGATTCCTGTAAAAAATACCACCTATGTTCTTAAAACAACCACCTATCGAGCATCGGTAGAAATCGGTTCTTGATTTTCCTATACTGTAACCGTAGCGAGGAGGTGAACCGATGCAAATTGAAATCAAGATAGACGAAAAATGCAAAGAGCCAAAAATCATCGTGATGACGGACAAAATGACCGATGAAGTCAATGCAATCATAAAAAGACTGTCAGACGAGCAACCGCAGGTCATTGCCGGATTCAGGGAGGATGTGGTCGAGGTTCTGGAACCGTCTGAAATCTACCGTGTTTTTGCCGAATCAGGTAAGGTGTTTGCCGAGACAAATCACGGCGAGTATGCGCTCCGCCTGAGGCTATACGAGGCGGAACAACGGCTTGACAGCAAGACTTTTGTCCGAATATCAAACTCGGATATTATCAATCTGAGAAAGGTCAAGAGCTTTGATTTGAGCTTTGTCGGGACAATTTGCATTACGCTTTCAAACGGTACGGTTACTTATGTTTCACGGCGATCCGTCGCCAAAATCAAACAACTGTTAGGAATGTGAGGTGGCAGAAATGAAGAAAAAACTGATTGGACGAGGACTAATTGGTTTCCCTGTTGGCATTGCAATCGGATATGTCATTACGGTGATTATCTCAATCTGCATTGGGGATGGCTTCTTCTATCCGGTCACTCCGGAGCTTGTGAATAAAATGGGGAGCGAACTAAATGCGGTTCTCATTCAAACCGGTCTGAGCGGAATAATGGGCACAGGCTTTGCAATGGCTTCGGTTATTTGGGAAATTGATTCGTGGAGTCTTGCAAAGCAAAGCGGGATTTACTTCGCAATTGCTTGCGTGATTATGTTCCCCATCTCTTATTTTGCCAACTGGATGCCCCATTCGACCGCTGGAATTCTGTCTTATGTAGGCATATTCGTAGCGATCTTCCTCGCTGCTTGGGTAACTCAGTATTCTGTGTGGAAAAGGAAGATCAAAAAAATGAACGAAGGCATTAAGGATAATAACGATATGAATTGATCCCGCCGATCTGCACCCTATTTCCTATGAGGATGTATGTAAAGAGGTAATGGGTGCAAAGCAGAAAGCGCAGCTGCGGCGAATGGTGGACTTCAAGTTCACCCGTCATCCGTCCCTCAATTTGCCGGAGCAGCGGTTGCCAGCCATTGAAAAGCAGCTGGTCGAGCGCACAAGAGAGCTGCTCTCCATTCCGGTTCAGAGAAGTACAAAGCACAAAAACGAGCCGGAAAGATGATCCGTCTGCGGTATGGGAGCAACCCCATACCGCAGACACATACTGCGAACTTGACGGTAGAAAAAGTCATAATATCGTAGTATAATATTCCTAAATCAGAATGACAAATCGGTATTTGTGGAGGAGAAAATTGTGAATGAATTAAGAAAAGAAATTGCAATTCAGCAGAAAAAAGGATTACCGTTTATCATGACATCAGTGATTATATGGCTGCTGATATTGCTTGTATCAATTTTGGATATCAATATGAATATGAAAAATTTATTGGTATTTTGCTGTTCATGCCCATTATTACCGCTGTCCTGGATAATTGGTAAACTAATAAAGGTGGATATCTTTTCAAAAGAAAATCCGTTAGGACAGTTAGGCTTCATTTTTACCTTAAATCAAATGATTTATTTATTAATCGTTATGTGGGTGTTTAGTGCGGTTCCGGAAAAGATGATTATGGTATACGCCATGGTGTTTGGAGCACATTTGTTTCCATATTCATGGTTGTATAAATCAAAGGGATATACAGTTGTTGCAATTTCAATTCCGGTTATTTCCTTGATTTTAGGATGCACATTAAATGGCACGACGGTTGCTGCTGCTGCATGTATTATTGAAGTAGTATTTGCTTGTGCATTACATATGGAATTAAAGAAAATGGCAGATAACTAAAAGGCAAATTCCAGTTTGTTGAACAGAATATGGCGTACATAGCCGCTTGGTTTTCAAAAGAAATCAGGCGGCTATTTCTATTTTGAAGGAGGTGTTCGCTATAAGCGAAACAGATTACAATGCTCGCCTTTATGAGAAAATGAAAGCCGAGCAGGACAACTATCGGGACCGGCTGCTGCATCCCTACGAATTGATGACTACCATTTGTACGTCGGAAATTGCTGCTATCCTATATGCGAGCTTGCTGAAAAATGCAAATTTATAAAGGTAAAACAGTGTGAAAAGATTCTGCGGCTTTGGCTGCGGGAGCTTTTCGCTTCCGGGTTTGTCACGGACAGGGCGGGAAAGCGGGTTCAAACGCGGCATACCTTTTCGTTATAATAGAACCAAAGAATAATTCTGTAGAGCAAAAGGGGGACGCGTATGAAAAATGGGAAACGGGCGGTAAGTTTTATTTTGGCGGTGGTGCTGTTGTGCACATCGCTTGCAGGATGCGGCATGGTGCAGCAGGACAAGGCGTATTTGGAGCAGGTGGCGGCGGCCGTGACGGAGACGCAGAGCATTTTAAAGGACGTGGAAGCTGCGGCGGACGAGCTTTCCGGGCAGAGCAGTATTGTGTATGAGAATTCTGTGAATGCAGAGGGCTTTGACGTGCTGGACGAGTATTATACTTTGTGCACGGAGAAACTAAACGCGCTTAACGACGCGGTGGGCGCGGTGCGGCAGCAGATGCAGAACCTCGAGCGCTGCGACGCACCGAAGACCGAAAAAGGCAAGGCTGTGGAAGCGGAGCAGAAGGCTTACTTTGAGGACGCACTTGAGGTGATCGGCGGCATTCAGGAGGCGCTGACATTTTACACGGCGCAGTATGACGCTTTGCAGCCGCTTGTAACGGCTACGGTCGGCGACCGCAGCGACGAGCAGGCGTACCTCATTTCCGTTTACGAGGCGGCGGGCAATGTGAAAACGGCGCTCAGTACGTTGGACACGCCGGAGTGGCTCAATGATCTGTGGCCGAAATACGTTGCGAACCTTGATGTGATGACGAAATACATGGAATCGCGCTCGTGGGGCCTTGCATGGTCGGACGTTTTGAGACTGTATTCCGCAAACCAGCTTATCTCGCGCGTGGGCATTACTTCCGGGCGGCACGAGGAGACGATGTTCGATTTATACAGCCGCGAATATAACCACGCCGCGTTTTTGCTCGATGAGAACCTTGACGCGTATGCGGATGAGATTCTGGCGGCCTGCGAGAGCGGCAAAGATGTTGGCGCGTATGACGCGCAGGCGCCGATCGTGTTCTTGGACTACTCGACCGTGGAGGAGATTTTTCCGAATTTGTACCCCTCGATGGACTCGGCGATCAACCTGCTTTTATATACGGACAAGGGCTACACCGACGTGATGGTGACGGCGGAAATTGCGGGCTTTACGCAGAAATATGAGCAGAAAGTGACACTGACGCCGGAGATGACGTATTTGATGATCAAGCCGCCGGTGCTCACCGATATGCCCGACCTTTCAACGACGAAGGACACGCAGATGACGCTGCGTGTGGAAAACACGATTACGGGCGAGGCGATTATTCAGGAGACGAAGAACATTGAGCTGCACAGCGTATACGATTATAAAAATTACAGCGATGAATTCGGCATCATCCAGAACGACAACATCTTGGCGTGGATGACGCCGGAAACGGACGGCATTTTGCAGGTGCGCCGTAATGCGGTATCGTGGCTGGAGCAAAGCTTCGGCACGGAATACGGTATGCTGCCGGGGTATCAGCCGGCGTACGGCTTTACGTCCGACCAAGGCGCGTACATCACGTATTATCAGGTGGCGGCGATACAGAGCGCCATCAGCAGCATGGGCGTACGCTACAACATGGGGCCGTATTCGTTCAGTGCGAGCCAGCGCGTTTTGATGCCCGACGCAGTTTTAGAGAACGGCTCCGGAATTTGCATCGAAACGGCGGTTTTAATGGCGAGCGTGCTGGAATCCGCAAGCATGCACGCGATGATTGTGTTCACGCCGGGACACGCGCAGACAGCGGTGGAAACGTGGAGCGGCTCCGGGCAATACTTCCTCATTGAGACGACGATGCTGCCGTTTACGGCGACGCAGGACGCGCTGCAGTCGCTCATTCAGCCACTGAGCGCGGAGGAATGGGCAAACTACTTGTACAACAAGGAGCAGGAGGCGCAGCAATCCGGCGGCATGGTGTATGTGGTGGATTGCGATTTGGCGCCGGTGCTGAACATTCAGGGATTAAACTACTGAGGAGACAAACATGACACGAACGAAACGAATGACGGCGGCTGTGCTGACGCTTGTATTGCTTTTGAATTTTGCGGGCTGCGGCGCGAAAAACGCGCTGTTTGACCAAGTGAGCGGCGCGGGAAAATTTGCGGCGGAAAGCCTGACGATTTACGAAGAAAAAGGAAGCTTTGCGGCGGAACCGAAAACGGTGCGGGACGCAAAGCAAGCGGAAGAAATTTTTGGCGCGTTGAAAGATGTGACGCTCGGCGAAGTTGTAAAGACGGACGACAAATACACGCGGTATATTTTTACATTTGCGGACGCAAGCGGCAGCAAAATGAGCTTTACGCTGCGTGAGGACGGGTGTGTTGTATTAGGCGGCAAGACATATGATGCACTCGGCACGGACACGGTGTTTGAGGCGGCGGGGATAGACCCGGACGAGGAGACGGCGGAATCAAAAACGGAAGCGTTCTCCGAAGCTTCAAATGCGCAGACGGAGCCCGAAGTGACCCCCGAGCCGGAAGTGACCGTAACCCCGGAGCCGACGGCGGAACCGACACCTGAAGCGACGTACACGTTGGTTGATTATGACGGCGGGGTGTTCACGATGCAGCTGCCGCAGGGGTGGCAGATTATGACCGGCGGCGAATACGCGGGCTATTCCATCCGCGCGTGGGATCCGAATGACCCGGATGTGCAGATCTTCTATTACGGCGAGCTTGGCCCGTACTTTAAGAGTGCGGAAGCGAAGGCGCAGTATCAATCGATGAGCACGAGCAATGACCCGCTGACATATTTGCCGGTGCTGGAGGACCCGACGCTTGCGGGGTGCTTAAACGTGATGGACGATTACCAAGACGCTTACGACAGCATCATGCCCCAGAGTTTTGCATTTGCAAAAATTCAAAACATGACAGTTTTGAGCGAAACGCCCATTACGACGCCGCTTGCAAGCTATGCGGTTTCGGAAGCTTCGATCTTAGCGAGCCTTACATCGGAAACAGGGGCGGCCTGCACGGGTATGTTTGAGGGCAGCATTTTAGACGCGGGCGGTTATGAAATCAACGGTGTGGACGTGACGCCTTCACGCGGTGCCTCGAACATTTTCGGCATCATTGCGCCGGAGGGAAAATTTGAGACGGTGGCGCCGATCTTGATACAGTCTTTGACGAGCTTTACATTTACGGACGAGTACATTCAGGAAGCGATACGGCAGGGAAACATGCAGGCGGAAAACGCGGCCGAGGTTTCGCGCCGGAATAGCGAAATGATGGAGCGTGTTGTGAATGATTTTTGCGAATATATTCGGCAATAAACGGCGATTAGCGCCGCGAACGTTGCAAAACTTTTAACCACCGTTGACGCGGGTGGCGGTTAATCCTCAACGTAAGGCAAGATCATGTTTTGGAAGGCGCTGAGCATTTTACTGTGGCGAATGACGAAATGGATGGCGGGGGCTTTGCTTTTGGACAGCATGACCCACTCGTTTTCGTGAATTTGAATTTGGATATTGCGGAACGCGGGTTTCTCCGCAAAACGGACGGTGTAGTTTGGGTGCTGTTCAGCGAATATTTTGGTGGCTTTAAGGTGCGCTGTGTATTCTTCATAGGTGTACGTGACGGTGTTTTCGATGAATGCGTTTGAAAGCGAGAGCGTGAGGGGACTTGCCCGGAACGCTTCTTCGCTTATATGCGGGAGCTCGTCGATGACGGTGTTTGCAGTGAGAATTTGCTCGATATTTTCCGTTTGCTGTTTGAGTGTGACGTTGATGCTTTCTGCGTCTGCTGCCGACATGCCGCTGCGCTTTAGAATGCGTCCGAGCAGATCTTCCGGCATGGTATAAAGCGGCGGAGCGGAGAGAATGTTTTGCCGTGCGCCGACGGTGGCTGCGTCGTTTTTGAGGAATGCACGGAACAGATCGGCCTGTGGGGCTTTATAAATTTCCATTAAGGGCTGCGCTTTTTGCAGCAGGTGGTCTGCGATGCGGCGGCTGTGCTGCACCTCTTCACGGTTATTCGTGAAATGGTAATGGCCGTCTTCGTGAAAGCCGTTTATGCACTCGCCGGTGAGCGCGGCGGCGCCGGAGACGTAATGAAAGTGGCAGTAGACGGTGTTCTGCACGCCTTTTAAGTAGTACGGCGAGACCTGCCCCGTCATGTAAATGGGGATCCAGCTCTCTAACCCGAGCATCATTTCTTCAAACGGGCGGTCTATGTTGTGGATTATATCGAGATGCAGTCCTTTTCGGAGCGCGACGGCGATGCCGAACATCCATTTTTTACCGAAATCGAGATCTTCCGCCATATCGGCCATGGGCATATCGCTGCACATGAAAACGGGGGCGGCGGATTTGGAAAGCGCGGTCGCCTTGAAAAAATCGAGCTCGCCCTGCTTCATTTCCTCTATGCCGTAGTAATTGCGCGAGGCAGGGAGTCGGAACGGGAGCGAAGGCACCTTAATCTCCCCAAAATGAATGGCTTCGATATATTCATTGAGGTCGAAGGTATCGAGATGCGCGAGAAATTTGGAGACGGACTCGGCATCGCGCTGCTTTGCGGTGCACAGCCACTCCATGAGGAGCGCAGTGTATTGCTCGGGCTTTGTAGGTTGCTCTGCGGGTGTACCGACGAGCGCGCAGAGGGCTTCTTTTTGGTCGTTTTTCAGGCACCGCCTTGTGACATAGCGGCAGACCTGCGTGATGAATTCCTCTGTGTTTGCGGGTTTTCTCTGTCCGGAGCAGACGCGGGAGAGGTAGGATGCGTCGAAATTCATGGCGCGGGAAAGCTCTGCGTAGCTGATGCCGAATGCGGTGAGCAGGTTTTTGAGGTTTTGAACGGCGCTGTCAAAATCGGATTTTTCGGTGTGCAGGGAAGCGCGGAGGGCGCAGAGAACTTCGCCCTCCGAAAAGCCGGGAGAATAATCGCTTTCGGCGGCGATGGCGCAGATGCCCTGTGCGAGCCGCAGAAGCTGTTCGCTGTCCCTGCCGGGTTCGCGCTCGCCGGAGCGGTAGCGGCTGATGGCGGCATCCGATATGCCGGAGGCGGCGGAAAGCGTTTTGGCGGAGCAGCCGAGTGTTTCGATATATAAATTGAGACGGTCACAAAATTTCATGCGGGTTCCCTCCGTATGCTTGATTTAAGGCGATTATACCACGCTTCGACCGAAACCGCCATAAGCAAACGCAGTGGGTTTTGACATTTTCCGGCGTGTCAATGACCAAACCGGGAAAACGCTTTTTTCGGTTACGGTCGTTTGGTATGATAGGGGATAGAAAGGGGGGGCGGGAAAATGAAGCGATGCGGTTTTATTTTGCTGTGTGCGCTGGTCGTTTTGTGCGTGCTGCTTGCGGGCTGCGAAGGAAAGACGGCGGAAAGAAGCGAAGCCGGCGAGGTGTTTACGTTTTGCGGCGGCGAAGCAGAGAATTTCGCGAAGACATTTGACGTGAATGAGATGAACTGCATGGAATATCGCTACACGATGGACACGCCCGTTTCCTGCCGCATCACGGACAAGACGGCGATGCAAACGATTTTTGACGCACTTTGCGAGGTGAAAATCGGCGAAAAAACGGACATGCGTGCAACGGACAGCGAGCAGAGTTTGACGTTTGTGAAAACAGACGGCTCGACGTGTGTGATTCGGTTTGAGCAGCGGAACCTGCTGTATGAAGAAGACACTTATCAACTGGAAAATGATGCGGCGCTTTGGAAGGCGCTGCGCGAAGTGAAATAGAAATGGGGGAACGACATGAAAGAGTCGAGAGTATTTGAGCTGAACCAAGTGACTGCAGAGCAGGTTTTGGAGGCTGTGACGACGTTTTTGCGCGGCGAAAAGGGCATGGAGGTGCAGAGCGTGGCAACGCCAAACGGGTACCTCATTCAGGCGGCGCAGGCCGATACGCTGCGCACGCTTTCCGGCATGAAACTGGCGACGACGGTGGAGCTCACGGTAAACGGCACGCAGCTCAATGTGACGCTCGGCGAGGGCCAGTGGGCGGACAAGCTGGGCGCGGGCGCCGTGGGGCTTTTTCTGCTGTGGCCGCTGGCGGTAACGGCGGGTATCGGCGCGTATAAGCAGAAAAAGCTGCCGAGCGAGATTTTTGAGGTGGTGTACCGCTGCACGATGGGCGAGCCAACGAGTTTCCGGACGGCGGGCGTACCCGTAAATGCGGCGCCGACAGCTCCGGCGGGGGCAGTCTGTCCGCAGTGCGGGGCGCAGATCTTTGCAAACGCGAGATTTTGCAGCGCTTGCGGCGCAAAGCTACAAACGGTGTGTCCGGGCTGCGGCGCGCCGGTAAAGCCGGGCAGTAAATTCTGCTCGGAATGCGGGCAGGCGCTCTCCTGATTTATATATCCCAAAACGACGGCGTGGAGCTTAGGCTTTGCGCCGCCGTTTTTTATGCGCATGTTTTGCACCGTGTGGAGTGAAGCGGTTGAAATCTTCGGCGAATTCTTGTATGATAAGGGAAAAGAAAGGCGGGGATGAAGATGAATATCACGGTTTATCTCGGTGCGAACGCGGGCAATGACCCCAAGCTGCAAGAGGCGGTGGAGGCGCTCGGCAAGTGGATTGGCAAAAACGGGCATGACCTCATTTATGGCGGCTCAAAATGCGGGCTGATGGGGTCGATCGCCGAAAGCGTGCTGCAAAACGGCGGCAAAGTGACCGGCGTGGAGCCGCAGTTTTTTGTGGACTCCGAGCTGCAGCACGACGGGCTGACGGAGCTTATTGTGACAAAGGACATGACGGACAGAAAGACGAAAATGGTTGAGCTCGGCGACGCGTTTATCGCGTTCCCGGGCGGCACGGGCACGCTGGAGGAAATTGCGGAAGTGATGTCGAAGGTATCGCTGAAGCATTTAGACGCGCCGTGCATTCTTTATAATCTGAACGGATATTACGATGGGCTGAAGACGCTTTTAGGTCATATGATCGAGATGGGGCTTTCGACCAAGGAACGGCAGGAGGGCATTTATTTTGCCGACACATTAGATGAGATCAAACGCATTTTAACGGAAAAGTGAGGGATATACATGCCGGACATTGCATGGAACGCGAAGGAATATCAGCAGAATTTTTCGTTTGTGCCGTCTTACGGCGAAGCGGTGACAGCGCTTATCACGAAGTCGCAGTGAGCGAAAAAGCGACACCTGACGGTTTCCGGGCTTGTGCGGTGGGAGTTCGTTCGCTATAATAAAAGCAGAACGAGCGCAAAGGAGTGCTGCTTTATGGCAAAGACGAATAAGACACCGAAGGCGGAGGACAACGCCGAGCTGCGGATGATTTCGCTTTTGAAAATTCTGAACACATACAGCGACGAAAACCACGAGCTTTCTACAAAAAACATTATGGATAAGCTCCAAAAGGAATGCGGCGTTACGGTGCACCGCACGACCGTCGGCAAGAACATCAAGCAGCTTGCGGACTGCGGCTTTGATATTTACACGCACAAGACGACGCAGAACCGCTATTACCTTGCGAGCCGCTTATTTGAGATGCCGGAATTGAAGCTGCTTGCGGACGCGGTGGAATCTGCGGGATTCATCACCGAAAAGAAAAGCGAGGAGCTGATTGAAAAGCTTTGCCGGTTGACGAGCGTTTATGAGGCCGAGGCTTTGCAGGAGGGATTTTGCGCGAACAACGGGAAATCCTGCAATGAGAGCATTTACTACATTGCGGACACAATCAACGCGGCTATTGCGAAGCGGAAGAAAATTGCGTTTTACTATTTTCATTACGGTCCGGGCAAGAACCGTGTGCTGAAAAACGACGGGAAGCCGTATGTTTTCAGCCCATATAAGCTTGTTTGGAATACAGATGAATATTACGTTGTGGGGTATTCCGACAAGCACGAAAAGCTTGTGAGCTTCCGCGTGGACCGCATTGACCGTTGCCCGGAGATTTTAGATGAGGACGCGGAGCCGCGGCCCGAAAAAGAGGTGTTGATGCGGCATATCCGCACGATGACAAGCATGTATGACAGCCGCCGTGAGCGCGTGACGCTTTTGTGTGACAACGCGATGATGAATGCGGTGGTGGACGCATTCGGCGAGGATGTGAAAACAAAGGCCTTTGGCGACGATGCGTTTACCGTGGAAACGGAGACGGCGGCAAGCCCTGTCTTTTACCGCTGGGTGTTCGGCTACGGTGGGAAAATCCGAATCACGGAGCCGGAAAACGTGAAAAAGGAGTATGCCGAAATGGTGAAAAGCGCGGCAGAGGGGCTTTTGCTTTTGTAATCGTCTGAAATTTTTACGCTATGGCTTGCGTTTGGCGCTCTGTTTTGGCGAAACGTGAATGAAAAACACGCCGGCTTCATGTATCCGCAAGTAAAATCAAGCAGAGTGCGCTTTTCTGCGGTATACTGAACGAGAAGCAGAAAGGGAGCGGTGAGCATGTGTGTATGGTACAAAAGCATTCAAACGCTTTTGGAAATACGTGCGGCCGGTGCGGCGCGTAAAGTAAACAGCAGCCCGACCTTTGGCAGTTTGATGCACAAAGGTCGGGCCTTTTTTGTGTTGAAGACGGAACATGAATGTGCTATAATGAACCATAAGATTTTGGGAAAGGGTCCGGCAATGTATAACTCCAAACGATTCGAAACGGTGAAGAATATGAGGGAAAACAAGAAAATATCGAATGCCGTGCAGGCGGCCATCGGCGTGCTGGCCGTGGTTTTGGCGGCGCTGATTGTTTGGATGATGGTGCTGGTCTCGGGCATTCAGGGCACGGCGCGCGTGGTGAACTATGCGGGCCTTGTGCGCGGCGAAACGCAGCGCCTTGTCAAAATGGAGATTGCGGGTCAAGCGGAGGACGAAATGATAACGAGCGTGGATTCGTTTATCAACGGTCTGCGCTTCGGCGATGACGAGCTTACCCTTGTGCGATTGGACGACAAGAGTTTTCAGACGAAAATGGAAGAGCTGGCTTCTTGCTTTGAAAGCCTGAAGCAGGAGATTTATCTTGTGCGCGAAAAGGGTTTTGAGAAAACCGACATCATCGACAAAAGCGAAAGGTTTTTCGACATTTGCGATGAGGCGACGGGCCTTGCGGAAACCTATTCGCAAAAGCGCGCGTCCTCTTTGGCAGTTTTGGAGCGGTACATCACAGCGGACATCGTAGTTTTGATGATGCTGATCGGTTATGAGTTTATCAAGGCGCTGCACTACGCCGCCATGAACCACGCTTTGCAGAAAAAGGTGTACATGGACGAAGCGACGGGGCTGCCGAACAAAAATAAATGTGAGGAGCTATTGAGCGCGCCGGAGATGATCACGATGCCCGTGGGTGTTTGCAGTTTTGACCTCAACAATTTGAGGCGCATCAACAACAGCATGGGCCACGAAAAGGGCGACGCGTACATTCGCATTTTTGCGGAGCTGGTGCGCGAGGCGGTGCCGGCGCATTACTTTGTGGGTCGCGCGGGCGGCGACGAATTCATCGCCATTATGGACGGCGCGGACAAGGAAGAAATGCAGCGGTGCTTACAGCTCATCCGCGACCGTGTGGACACGTACAATGCGGCGAACCCCGATTTTCCGGTGAGCTACGCGGTGGGCATTTCGGTCTCCGACGAGAACGAAAACTGCACAATGCGCGATTTGTATATCCTCGCAGATAAAAACATGTATATCAACAAAAACCACGTGAAGCGCGAGGAAGCATTGGCCGAAAAGAAGCTGGATCGCAGGCTGCTAAAAAGCATGAAAAAATACGGCAGCAACTTTTCCGATTGCCTGTACTGCGACGCAAGGCAGGATGCTTACAGGGTGATTCGTGCAAGCGAGGCGTTTTTCCTTGCGGCGGACGGCAGTTATTCCGGCGCGGTGGAGCAGATTGCAGAAGAACGCGTGGCGCAGGAAGACCGCAAGGCGGTGCGCAGCAAATTACAGCTGCCGGCGCTGTGCCAGGCGCTTTCCGAAAAGAACCGCGTAGTGGAATTGCAGCACAAGATTTTCGGCGCGAACAGTGCCGACTATGGGCGACTGACGGCGATTTTTGTGGATGCAGACCCGGACGGCACGCTGCACCATTTCTTGCTGGCGTTTGAGACGATCGACAGTGTGCAGCCGGAGACGGACGCCAAGCAGCAACTGACGCAGTATTACGAGCAGCTGAAGCAGTCTATTTTGGAAAACGACAGTTACGTGGATGCGATGCTGGAGACTGCGGATGCGGTATACTCCGTGAATCTGACGGATGATCTGGTGGAGCGCGATTTCCGTCGTGAACGCGGCGCAGACACCTTTATTGAGGACTTGAAAGCACCGTGTCCGTACGGCGAATATTGCCACCGTCATTCTATGCTGATTTTGCCCGAAACGATGGGCAGCTACCGGTTAATCGACACGGCCGAAAAGCTTTTGGAGCGCTATGCGAGCGGAGAAAAGCAGGTGACGGTGGAATACTGTGAGCGCGTATCCGGCGGCGAGACACGCTGGATACAGAAAACGGCGCTGATGATGTCTTCACGCGTATACGATGTGAAGAGCGGTGAGGAAAAGCCGATGATCCACAGCCTTGTGCTGCTGAAAAACACCACGGAGTTCCATGCACAGGAGCAGAAGGAGCACGAGCGCTTGCAGGCTGAGGTGGACGAAGCAACGCTGGCGAATAAAGCGAAGACGGAGTTCCTTTCCCGCATGAGCCACGATATTCGCACGCCGATCAACGGTGTGATGGGTATGCTGGAGATTATCAAGAAAAACCGTGAAGATCATGAGCGCGTGGACGACTGCCTTGAAAAGATCCATGTTTCCTCTGAGCACCTGCTGTCGCTCATCAACGATGTTTTGAATATGAGCAAGCTGGAATCCGGCCATATGGAGCCGGAGCATGTGCCGTTTGACCTTGACGATGTGATGAAGGACGTCCGCGCGCTGACCGAGGCGCAGGTGGCGAAAACGAGTATTGTGTATACCTGTAACAAGACTTCGTTTGCGCACGCAAAGCTTATCGGCAGCCCGCTGCATCTGCGGCAGATCTTATTGAATCTGTTCAGCAACGCGGCAAAATACAATAAAGAAAACGGCACGATTGAAACGTATGCGGAGGAGATTGCCTGTGACGAAAACACGGCGACATTCCGCTTTACAATACGTGATACGGGCATCGGTATGAGCGAAAATTTTGTGAACAACGAGCTTTTTGAACCGTTTACACAGGAAAAGCAGGGCGCCCGCACGCAGTATCAGGGCACGGGCCTCGGCATGTCTATCGTGAAGGAGCTCATCGAGAAGATGAACGGCACCATCACGGTGGAAAGCGTGCTCGGCGAAGGCTCTGCGTTTACGGTGACGCTGCCGTTTGAAATCGACAAGCATCCCTCTGCGCAGGCGGCGGCGAATGGCGCGGCGGACGAAACGGCTCTGCACGGGCTGAAAGTGCTGTTGGCCGAAGACAACGAACTCAACATGGAGATTGCGGAATTCTTCTTGGAAGACATGGGTGCCGAAACGATGCAGGCGTGGAACGGCAAAGAGGCCGTGGAGGCCTTCCGAAACTCCGCGCCGGGCGAGATCGGCGTGATCTTAATGGACATCATGATGCCGGTGATGGACGGCCTTGAGGCGGTGCAGCGCATTCGTGCGCTGGATCGGCCGGATGCGAAAACGGTGCCGATCATCGCGATGACAGCGAACGCGTTTTCGGAAGATGTGGAGCGCAGCCGCAAAGCCGGTATGACGGAGCATCTCTCGAAGCCGCTGAATGCCGAAACGCTGAAAAAAGCGATCTTACGGAACATATAACCCGTGCGGTAAAGACAAATATTCGTTAAGGGCGGCGAAGAGCTGCCCTTTTTTCGTGTACCGACACTTGATTTTTCTTTTTGTTGTGGTATACTCATTTGGAAGTATTAGAATCAATTCTAAAACAGAGAAAAGAGGGGTATAAATGGCAAACCGCAACGAAAAGGAGGCCTCGCGCAAGCGAATTCTTTCTACCTGTGTGCGTCTGTTTTTGGAGCAGGGGTTTAAGCATACACCGCCGAAGCAGATTTTGACGGAAGCGGATGTTTCCGCGGGCACGTTCTATAATTTGTACCGCACGAAAGCCGGTGTGCTCACCGAGCTGACCGAGTTCATGTTTCAAAATCAGTTTAATATCGCGGGGCAGATTGCACAGGGGGAGACAGACCCCGTAAAGCTCTACGCGGTGGAGACGGCGATTCAGCTGACGCTGGCAGAGCTGAACGAGAACCTGCGCCAAATTTACGTGGAGGCGTACACGCTGCCGGAAAATTTGGAAATCATCCACAGGATGACGGCCGAGATGCTGCACCGTATTTTCGGCGCGTATATGCCCGGGTACAGTGTGAGCGATTTTTATGAGTCGGACATCGGTTCGGCGGCGATTATGCGCGGATATATGGCACGTCCGTGCGACGTGTATTTTACGCTGGAACGCAAGTTAGAGCGCTTTTTGCAGCTGACACTGCGCATTTATTGCGTGCCGGAGGAAAAACAGCGGGAGGTTATGGCACTGATTGCAAGCCTCGACATCCGTGCCATTGCAAACGAAGTGATGCAAAAGCTGTTTGCCGCGCTTGAGATGCACTATGAATTCACGCTCGGCGAAGAGGCAAAGCAAATTTGATTAAAAAAGAGCCGCACAGACGGATATGCACCCGGTTTTCTGGGCACAGGTTCAAAATTGAAAAATGGGTTTCCATCATGGATGTTTCCCTGAATTCAGAGGAAAACGCAAATATTTGTTGAGTGTGCTGTCGAAATTCATTGAAAACAGCAAAATTCTGTGCTAAACTTGAAGCATAAACACCGGGCGAAATATAACGTGCGGAAACCATTGAAAAGGAGCAATTATTTATGGGTCTTATTAAGGCAGCTGTCGGCGCCGCGGGCAGTGTTATGGCGGATCAGTGGAAAGAATTTTTCTATTGCGAATCGATGCCGAAAGAGGTGCTTGTCACAAAGGGTGTAAAGCGCACGAGCGGGCGTTCCTCCAATACGCGCGGCAGTGACAACATCATCACGAGCGGCTCCGGCATTGCGGTGGCAGACGGCCAGTGTATGATGATCGTGGAGCAGGGCAGAGTGGTGGAGCTTTGCGCGGAGCCGGGCGAATTCACCTATGACGCTTCGAGCGAGCCTTCTGTTTTCTCCGGCTCTCTCAGTGCGGGCATTAAAAACACCTTTGCGCAGATTGGCAAGCGTTTTACGTATGGCGGCGATGCCGGCAAAGATCAGCGCGTATATTATTTTAATACAAAGGAACTCATCGACAATAAATTCGGCACACCGAACCCCATTCCGTTCCGTGTGGTCGATAACAAGATCGGGCTGGACGTGGACGTTTCCGTCCGCTGCTCCGGCGTATACTCTTACCGCATTGCGGATCCGCTTTTGTTCTACACGAACGTGTGCGGCAATGTGGAACAGGAGTATACCCGCGATGAATTGGACAGCCAGCTGAAGCACGAGTTTATCAGCGCTTTGCAGCCGGCGTTCGGCAAGCTTTCCGACCTCGGTTTGCGTCCGAACCAGATTGTGGCACACAACACGGAGCTGGAAGACGCCATGAATACGGTGCTTTCCGCGAAATGGGGCGAGCTGCGCGGCTTGACAGTCGTCAGCATTGCGCTCGGCTCTGTGACACTGCCGGACGAGGACGCCGAGATGATCAAGCAGGCACAGCGCACGGCGATGATGCGCGACCCGACTATGGCGGCGGCCACGCTCGTCGGCGCACAGGCGGACGCGATGAAAACGGCCGCGGGCAACTCTGCCGGTGCTATGAACGGCTTTATGGGCGTAAATATGGCTATGAATGCGGGCGGCATGAACGCACAGGCGCTGTACGGCATGGGTCAGCAACAGGCGGCGCAAGCAGCGGCAGGCACTTGGAAGTGCACATGCGGCACGGTGGTCAACGGCAATTTCTGCCCGAACTGCGGGGCAAAGAAGCCGGACAACGACGGCTGGACCTGCTCCTGCGGTAAAGTGAACAAGGGCAATTTCTGTGCAAACTGCGGCGCGAAAAAGCCGGAAGGCTTACCGAAGTACCGCTGTGACAAGTGCGGCTGGGAGCCGGAAGACCCCGCGCACCCGCCGAAGTTCTGCCCGCAGTGCGGCGACCCGTTTGATGAAAATGACCGTGCCTAAAGGTTGCGACCTGCGTTGAACTGTGAGGAGATGAGAGCAAATGGCGGCAATTAAAGAATACAAATGTCCTTGCTGCGGCGGCGCTGTGGAATTTGACAGTAAAATTCAGAAGATAAAGTGCCCGTACTGCGACACGGAGTTTGACACCGAAGCGTTTACCGCGCATGAGGAAGAAGTACAAAACGCAAAGCCCGACGAAATGGACTGGGAGACCACGGCCGGCGGCGCGTGGGAGCAGGGCGAAGAAAGCACGCTGCGCAGTTACGTGTGCAACTCCTGCGGCGGAGAGATTGTCTGTGATGAAAACACGGCGGCGACCTCTTGCCCGTACTGCGGCAACCCGGTCGTGATGATGGGGCAGGTGAGCGGCGCTTTGAAGCCCGATTACGTGATTCCGTTCAAGATCGACAAAAAGGCGGCAAAGGAAGCCTTGCAGCGGCATTATAAGGGCAAAAAGCTGCTGCCGAAGATTTTCAAAAAAGAGAACCATATCGATGAGATCAAGGGCGTTTACGTGCCGTTTTGGTTGTTTGATGCCGATGCCGATGCGGATATTCGCTATAAAGCGACGCGTGTGCGCACCTGGAGCGACAGCGATTACGATTACACGGAAACAAGCTACTACTCGATAGGCCGCAGCGGTGATATTGGGTTTGACCGCGTGCCGGTGGACGGTTCCTCCAAGATGCCGGACGATTTGATGGAATCCATTGAGCCGTTCAAGTTTGAGGACGCGGTGGATTTTAAAACGGCGTATCTCGCGGGCTACCTTGCGGACAAGTACGATGTGACGGCCGAGCAGAGCATCGACCGCGCCAACGAGCGCATCAAGCGCTCCACGGAAGACGCATTCGCTTCTACGGTGAAGGGGTATCACTCCGTCACGACGGAGAATTCCTCCATTCGTCTGCACAACGGCAAGGCAAAGTACGCGCTTTACCCCGTGTGGCTTTTGAACACGACGTGGAAGGGCAAAAAGTACCTCTTTGCGATGAATGGGCAGACCGGCAAATTCGTCGGCGATCTGCCGGTGGATAACGGGCTGTACTTTAAGTGGCTTGGCGGGCTTACGGCAGGCTTCGGCGTGATTGCGCTGATTGCCTATTTCCTGTTCTGGCTGTTCTAAGGGGGTGCGGAGAATGAATAAAAAGCTTTTATCGGTATTTTTCGCCGTTCTTTTATGTGTCGTTGTGTCTGTTCCGGCGTTTGCCGATACGGCGGAGGACTACACGCCGCACCTGATCGACAACGCGGACCTTTTGACGGGCGAGGAAGAAAGTAATCTGCTCGCGAAGCTTGATGAGATCAGCGACCGGCTGAGCGTGGACGTTGCCGTTGTGACGGAAGACTCCATCGGCGACAAGACACCGCGTGAATATGCGGACGATTTTTACGATTATAATTCGTATAAGTATAACCCGGACGGCGTTCTGCTGCTCATCAGCATGGAAGAGCGCGACTGGTACATAACGACGACGGGCAGCGCCATTACGGCCATTACGGATGCGCGGCGCGGCAATATGGAGGATGCGTTTTTGAGCGACCTCAGCGGCGGCTACTATTATGACGCGTTTTCAACGTATGCCGATATGTGCGACAGCTACATCTCGGGCGTGCAGAGCGGTTACTACGAGGAAGGTGAGGCATACGAGGAGAGCACCGTGGGGAATTTCCCGTGGGGCCCGGCGATTTTGGTTTCGCTTGCCATCGGCCTCGTCGCGGCGCTCGTTGTGACGGGCTTTATGCGCGGGCAGCTCAAAACCGTGCGCCGTAAGGCGGCCGCGTCGGATTATGTGCGCCCCGGCAGCATGAACGTGGCGTATGCAAACGACGTGTTCCTCTACTCGCACGTGAACCGCACGGCAAAGCCGAAGGACAACGATTCTTCCGGCGGCTCCGCAACGCACACGTCGTCCTCCGGCACGACCCACGGCGGTGGCGGCGGAAAGTTCTGATTTTGCCGGCAAGACGATGATTCCGTTTGCGACCTGCGGCGGCAGCGGTATGGGCTAATGCGTTTTAAACCATAGCTAAACCGTATAAATTCATAGAAATTAAATCCGCATTTCCGCAAACACCGGGAATGCGGATTTTTAATTCTTGTTGTGAATAATAGCGTAAAATTTAAGAAAGAAGAAAGGAAAATAGGTTGATTTTTGGCTGAACTTCGTATATGATTAAAATAGAAACAGTATATACGGTACGTTTTGTACGGCGTATACATATTGCAGTAATAGGAGGGCCTATATGAAAAAACGAATATTCAGTGTTGCGTTGGCAATTTGCTTAGTATTGAGCTTAATGCCGATGTCTGTATTTGCAGACTCCGCAGAGGTCATTCAGATCGATGTCGGTGGAGCAAATGTGGATAATGAGAATTATCTGATCGACGACAGCCGGATCATTCTGCGCAAACGCGATGTAACCTACGAGTTGACAGGTACGACGGATAAGAACATAAGCTTATGGGGCAGCAACGACGCTGCGGACATCGACCAAGCGTTCTACATTCGTGCGAACGGCGTGACGGTGAACGGCGGTATCCTTGTACAGAACAGCCCGGTAAAAATGGTACTGGAGCTTGCGGGCGAGAACACGATTAGTAAGCTTTCCGCCAACGATCTGACCATTAAGGGTGCAGGCACGCTGTATGCAACATTTTTGAGAGTGACGCAGGCGACCTCGTACATGCCGAGCGCACTGCACATTACGGACGCAACCATCGTGGTGAATACTTCGACTTCGGCGGGCGATTCCTGTGAGTGGAACGGTCCGTGCGTACTGGATGGCTCCGCATCGGTGAAGTTCATCTCGAATAACGATTATGCAGCGCTGAAGGTCGGTGTAAAGAGCGGCGATACCACGCACTCGCTTACCTTGAGAGACAGCGCAAAGCTGTATTGTTTGCAGGCAGACGCATCGAATCCTGCGGCTTATTCGGTGAGTGGTTTGGAGTTATACGGTAGTGCGGTGCTTCACTTACAGGACAGCAGCTATCTGGAGGCAGAGGGTAGAGACACCACGGGTTCCTATCCGGGATGTGGGATTGTTTCCCAAAAAGACATCATCGTAGAAGATTCTGCGATGATCAAAGCGACGGGCTACGACGTTGCAATTAGCACATGGGGCAGCGTGAAAGTAAGCGGCGGCACATTGGAAGTGAGGAGCGAGCACAAAAACGGTATCTATGCCGATGTAGGTATTGAAATCACAGACGGTGCAAATGTGACGGCAGCGGGATATTTTCCGGCTATATTTGGCAATGGTAGTGTTTTGATTTCTAATAGTACAGTTGATGCCACATCGACAAACGATATAGCAATTTTCTCGCGAGGCAACGTAACAATCGAAAACAGCAGGACCAAAGCAAATGCAGCAGACGGCGATAATGGTATCGATGCGAATAACAACTATACGGTTTCCGGCTCGTGGGTGGAATCTACCGGCGGTGAGACTCCGAATCCGATCACGAACAGTGCATATCTAAACGGAAACAGCGGCAAAGTGACCGGCGACCTGACCCTGCCGGGCAGCGTTACCTTACCGGAAGGTAAAACACTTGATATTCCGGAAGGTGCTTCCCTTACGGTTGGTGGCGGCAATACGTTTACGAATAACGGCGCGGTAAGCGTAAATGGTACGATTACAAATAACGGCACCGTGGTTTGCAACAGCCATTCCGGCGGTAAGGCAACCTGCAAGGATCAGGCGATTTGTGACCTTTGCAAAGAACCCTATGGCGACCTTGACACGAAGAACCACACAGACCTCGTGAAGACGGATGCGGTTGACGCAACTGTTGAACACACCGGTAACATTGAATATTGGTACTGCTCCGGCTGCGAAAAATACTTTGCAGACGAACAGGGAGAAAATGAGATCACAAAGGAAGACACTGTTCTGCCGCAGCTTGCCCCGGAGATCATCAAGGGCACGAACGGCAAGTGGACGCTCGGCGGCAAAGATACGCTGCGCTTTGTTTCTAATGCGCCGTATGCGGATTTCAAGAGCGTTTCCGTTGACGGTACGGTGATCGGTGCGGAAAACTATACCGTTTCCGAAGGTAGCACAGTAGTTGAATTGAAGCCGGAAATTTTGAATACGCTGGTGACTGGTGAACACGCGCTTGTGATTTCCTCCACGGCTGGTGACGCTAAGACGCAGTTCACGGTTTTGGCGACGCCTACGGCAACACCCACGGCTGCGCCTTCTGCGAGCCCGACGGCGGCTCCGACTGCGACGCCTACGGTAAAACCGACGGCTACGCCTTCTGCAAGCCCGACGGCGGTTCCGACTGCGACGCCTACGGTAAAACCGACGGCTACGCCAACTCCGGCGCCGAAGGCAGACCCCAATAACCCGAAGACAGGCAGCAGCAACTTGCCGGTCGTTTTCGGCAGCGCGGCGCTTGTGCTGAGCGGAGGCGCGCTTGCAGCGGTGCTCATCTATAAAAAGAAGAGACACGAAAAGTAAAGTGAAAACCTAAAAGTAATAAACCCCCGCCCCGGAAATCGGCTTTGTGCCGGCACCCGGGGCGGGGGTTTTACATTCTTATTCAAAAAATATTTACGATTTACACGACACCGTGGTTGACACCTGTACGGACCCGTGCTAAAATAAAATACGAATTCGTATTTTAGCGGGGTGGAGCGAAATGGAACGATATGCGTTTTTCCGGCAGCTTGGCAAGGCGGTGTACGGCATAGACGCAGCTTACGATGTGTTCTCGAAAAGTGCGCAGATCAAACCGAATATGCTGTGGCTGCTTTCGGCGCTGAACGACGGCGAGGGGCACACGCAAAAACAGATCTGCTGGGACTGGGGATTCCCGAAAACGACGGTGAACACGCTCATCAAGGAGCTGGAAAAGGGCGGCTTTGTGGTGCAGAGCCCCATTCCCGGCGAGCGCAGGGAGCTTTCCGTAACGCTGACAGAAGCGGGCAGAGACTACGCGAATGAGGTTTTAAAGCCCGTGTATGAGGCAGAGGAACGGCTTTTTCGGCTGTATTTTAAAGATAAAGACCCGGAATTTGTACAGGAGCTGTTCCGATTTTCCGGCGTGATGCACCGCTATTTTACAACAGGGGAATTTGAAGAAACGGGGAGCGAGACATGAAAAAAATAAGCTGGCATGAACTGAAGCCGCAGGTGAAGGAAGTTTGGGTACTGAGCCTGCCGGCTATTTTAACGCAGATCACAACCATCGTGATGCAGTATATCGATTCCGCCATGGTGGGTTCGCTCGGTGCGAACGCTTCGGCGGCGATCGGTCTGGTATCCACGAGCACATGGCTGCTGGGCGGCATTACATACGCCGTTTCGGCAGGCTTTTCCGTGCAGGTGGCGCATAACATCGGCGCGGGACGTGATGCGGAAGCGAGAAGCGTGGTGCGTCACGGCCTGTGCACGGCGCTGTGCGTGGCAGGGATTTTGTGCGCGTTGGGGCTTTCCATCCACAGTATGCTGCCGACGTGGCTCGGCGGCGACCCGGCTATTCGTTACGATGCCTCGAAATACTTCATGGTGTACGCGCTGATGATCCCGTTCTCGCAGATCAACTCGCTGAACTCGTCGTTCTTGCAGTGCAGCGGCGATATGCTGACGCCGAGCATTTTAAACGCCGCCATGTGTTTACTCGATGTGGTGTTCAATACCATTTTCATTCCGCATTTCGGCGTGATGGGTGCGGGAATCGGCACGGCGAGTGCGTGTGCGGTCATCAGCCTGACGATGGCGTGGCGCTGCCTGTTGTGCAACCCGCATTTGCGGCTCAACCGTAAAGAGACCGAAAAGCACGGCTTTAACCCGGAAATTCTCAAAAAAGCTTTGAAAATCGGTCTGCCGGTCGGCGTGCAGGAGATCGCCATGTGCAGTGCGCAGGTCGTCGCGACCATGATTATTGCGCCGCTCGGTGCAGTCTCCATCGCGGCAAACTCCTTCGCCGTGACGGCAGAGAGCTTGTGCTACATGCCGGGCTACGGTATCGGCTCGGCGGCGACGACGCTCGTCGGGCGCAACATCGGCGCGGGAAAGACCGACCTTGCCAAGCGCTACGGCAACATCTGTATCGTGATGGGCGCGGGCTTTATGGCGATAACGGGACTTTTGATGATGTTCCTGTGTCCGTTTGTATTCAGTATTTTGACGCCCGATCTCTCCGTCCGCGCGCTTGCGGCGCAGGCGTTGCGCATCGGGCTGCTGGCTGAACCGCTGTACGGCGTTTCCATCGTTGCGGCGGGCGCACTGCGCGGCACCGGCGATACCTTCGTGCCGAGTATGATGAACCTCGGCAGTATTTGGGTGGTGCGCATCGGGCTTGCCCTGTTGCTCGTCGGCAATTTCGGTCTGCCGGGCATGTGGACGGCCATGGCAACGGAGCTTTGCGTGCGCGGCCTTTTGATGCTGTACCGTCAGAAAACAACAAAATATTATAAAAAATATAATAAAACAACTGAAACGAGCGAGCCTGAGCTGTTAGAAACTGCGGAAGGCTGAAAAGCGCTGCGAAAGGACGCTCAATACGGAAAATACGGAGCATGCGGTAACGGCGCCGCACAGGGTAAACTATCTCTGTGCGGCGCCGTTTTGCTTGTGATTCAAATTTTAAAGCTGTGGGTAGATCTCCTCAAAGACGACGCGCAGCAGTGCACCGGCATCGCGGCTTTCGGCGGTGACGGTGACAACGGCGTTTTTGTCGCGCATCAAAATGACGAACTGGCCGTATTTGCCGTCGGCGCGGAAGGAACCCTCGGGGCCTGCCCAGAAGAGGTAGCCATAGCCCTCGCTGCCGTTTTCGACCTGTTTTGAGGTCGCTTCTTTGACCCACTCGGCGGGGATGAGCTGCTTGCCGTTCCATTCGCCGTTTTGCAACAATAACTGACCGAACAGGTGCAGTTCGTCAATGGTGAGGAACAGGCCGCCTGCACCGAAGGTCTGACCGTTCGGGTCATTTTCCCATGTGGGCAGCTGAATGCCCATCGGCGCGAACATGCGCGGCATCAGGTAATGGACAAGGTCGCAGCCCGCGCGGCGCTGCACGAGAATGCCGGCAAGGTACGGGCCGACGTTGTTGTACACGAATTTTTCGCCCGGCGCGTACACGAACGGCTGACGAAGCGCAAGGCGCACCCAGTTGCGGTCTTCATAGTACGGGCGTTCGCCGCCCATTAAAAAGCTCTTTTCCTGTCCGAGACACATGGTGAGCAGATCGCGCACCGTGGCGGCCTTTAAGTTGTCGGAAACGACTTCGGGCAGGTCATCCTTGAATGCGTCCGTGAGCTTTTCGTCAATGGAGAGCAGGCCCTCTTTTTGCGCAATGCCGACTGCCATAGAAGTAAAGCTTTTGCTTGCGGAATACACATTGCGGCGGCAGGTATCGTCCCACAGCTTGCGAGCCAGCTGCGTGCCGTTTTGCGAGACCACAACGCCGAGTGCGCGAAGCGGCACTGCACGGCTTTCAAATTCGGTAAGATCGATCATAGTAAACGCCTCCTAAATGAAATCGAGTTGGTGTAAAGGGAACGAATAAAGTCTTTGGACAAACAATACCACAATAAAAATGCCGATGCAAGTATTTTTGGCTAAAATAAGATTTTCGGAGAAAATTTGAAGTTTTTTTAAAAAAGGGGTTGACATATTGCACTTTTGAGCTTATAATGATGGAGCTGTTTGAGAAATGCGCTTGTAGCTCAGCTGGATAGAGTGACTGGCTACGAACCAGTAGGTCAGGGGTTCGAGTCCCTTCAAGCGCGCCAAGGAATCCACAAAGATTTCGGTCTTTGTGGATTTTTTCTGTTTTAAGATAGATTTTATCGGCTAAAAGATTTATAAAGCTGAATGTATTTTGTCGATTCAACAAATTACTTTTGCCTTCCGACCTTGTGCGAAAGAAATACGCATTTTTACTTGCTACATCTTGCATATGTGTGTATAATAAAAAATATTATTCTGCGTTTTTCGACTTTGTCTGGAAAAAAGTGAAAAACGGCATCAAATTTGAGAAACGAAAGTTGGAAGATCATGTTAGAGATCATAGCTGCCGTAAACAAAGCGGTGAACGATTTTATCTGGGGTGTTCCGGCCATGGTCTGCATCATCGGCGTAGGCTTGCTTTTAAGCTTCCGCACGCGCTTTTTGCAGATCCGCAAATTCCCCTATGCCATGCGCACCACGGCAGGGCGCATGTTCCGCAAAAAAGATGCTTCGGACGGTTCCATGACGCCGTTTCAGGCTGTATGCACGGCGCTGGCCGGCACAGTGGGCACGGGCAACATTGCCGGTGTGGCGGGCGCTATTGCGATAGGCGGTCCGGGCGCGGTATTCTGGATGTGGTGTTCCGCACTGCTCGGTATGTGCACAAAGTTTGCGGAAGTTACGTTGGCGGTACATTTTCGTGAGCGCAGCAAGACCGGCGAGTGGGTCGGCGGGCCGATGTATTACATTAAAAACGGTCTCGGTAGGCACTGGCAATTTTTGGCGGTGCTGTATTCGCTGTTCGGCGCGCTGACGGTGTTTGGTACCGGAAACGCTACGCAGGTGAACACCATTGTAACCGCTATCGATACGGCGCTGACGCAGTACAATGTGATCAGCGCCGACCACATTCCCACGGTGAACCTTGTCATCGGCATTTTATGCGCAATGCTCGTTGCCATGGTGCTGCTGGGCGGCATCAAGCGCATCGGCAGTGTGAGCGAAAAGCTCGTGCCGTTTATGGCGCTTTTGTATGTGCTTTTGGGGCTTGGCGTGGTTGTCCTGAACATTACGTGTCTGCCGGAGGTACTGGCATCGATCGTTGTTGGCGCGTTTAACCCGAAGGCTTTCACGGGCGGTGCCATCGGCAGTCTGTTCATCAGCATGCAGCGCGGCGTTTCCCGCGGCATTTTCTCCAATGAGGCCGGCCTCGGCACGGGTTCTATCGCGCATGCCTGCGCCGATACGAAAAAGCCTGTAAAACAGGGCGTGTTTGGCATTTTTGAGGTGTTTGTCGATACCATCGTCATCTGCACATTGACGGCGCTTGTCATTTTGTGCAGCGGCACGGCGGTGAACTACGGCACCATGGCGGGCGCAGACCTGACGATTTCCGGCTTTACGACGACCTACGGCAGTTGGGCTTCCATTTTCTCTGCGGTCGCGCTGTGCTGCTTCGCGTTCTCGACCATCATCGGCTGGGGCCTTTACGGCTCGCGTTTTGTGGAATTTCTGTTCCGCACCAGTAAGGCCGTGCGCCCGTTCCTCGTCATTTATTCGTTCGTCGCAATCCTCGGCGCAACCGTCAACCTTGACCTGCTGTGGAACATCGCCGATACCTTTAACGGCCTGATGAGTATTCCGAATCTTATCGCGTTGTTATTGCTTTCCGGCACGGTGGTGAAGCTGACAAAGGAATTTTTTGCGAAAGAAGACGGGTGTAAGCTCAAAAAATAACAGAAAAATAACAGATAGTATGCGGAAAATCGCCGGGGCAAGTGCGCTCCGGCGATTTTTTGTATGTGAAAATGTCGTAGAATCGCCCGTGCCATTTGGTGAGTTTGTTAGAAAGTTGCAAGATATGGCAGAAATTGCCGAAAAACTATTTAAATGTTCAACGGATTACGATATACTCTTGTCAAGAAGTTCGTTCGGCGTAGAGAGGGGACGAAAACATGAAAAAACGGCGATATTTTGCGGGTGCTGCGGCAATTCTCTTTTTACTTTTGCTTTGCGGATTTGCCCCGCAGAGCATCACGGAAGACAAGGATGCGCAGGCTTTACTGTATGAAACTTATGGTGAAAGCGAGATACTGGTCTACACCGGTCGTACGACGGTGCTGTATCGCCCGGACGGTCGTTCTGCCGAAGCACCGTTTAACGGGCAATATGCCGTTTTGCATGGCGATACCGTGACGGTTTTCGCCGAAACGGAGGAGTTCCTTGCCGTGGAGCGTTTCAGTGCGGAAACATTGGAGGAAACAGACCTGTTCGCTTTGCCTGTGACGAGCGGCCTGCGCTTTGCGGAAAGCGACAGCGCGGGCAGGCTTTATGCTGTTACCTACGGCGCGCCGAGCACATTGCAAGTGTTTGACGCGGCGGGTGAGCCCCTAACGGAATTCATATTTGAAGATAAAATATTCGGCATACAGACGGTGGATAGTACGCTTTATGTGCTGCTTTCGGAAAGTGCCGTGCAGATTTCGCTTGCGGGAAATGTGCCGACACTTTCCGGCACGGCGTTTACCTATGCGCCGGCTGCGCGGCCGTATAAGCTGCTTGGCAGCGACGTGTACGTCAACATGCAGGGCGAAGTGCGCCTGTTTTCCGGAGAAGAGTGGGCGGAAGACACGATCGTGACGGAGGCCGTTTTGAGCGGCGATATGCTCTACTGGCTTTCGGACACCTCGGAGGTCTCGCGCGTGCGCCGCGGCGACAAGGCAGAGTTCTTCACGCTTTCCGGCGAAGCGGCTGCACTCACCGCAAATGCAGCGATCATCTGGCAAAACGGCGCACTGTGCAGAGAGCCGTTCGGTACATTTGTGCAGCCTACGCCCACACCTTCGCCCATCCCGACGCTTACGCCGGAGCCTACCGTGACCCCAAAGCCCTCTAAAACGCCGAAGCCGACGGCTACCCCAAAATCGAGCACGACGCCGAAGCCGACGGCTACACCGAAACCGAGCATGACGCCGAAGCCAACGACTACACCGAAACCGACCGCCACGCCGGATCCGGATGTCACGGCGAAGTTACGTGTTTCCGGCCACATTTTATACGCAGAACCGGGTGTTACGGCAGCAAAGCTACGGGCAGCGTTCCCACAGGCGGAAGTGGAAGTGTACACGTCATCCTCCGCAGCGGCCTCCGGCAGGCTGAAAACTGGCATGAGCGTGCTGATCGACGATGAGCTGTATACGGTCATTGTGCCCGGCGACATCAACGCTTCCGGCACCGTGAATACGGCCGATATGCGTCTTTTGCAGCGCGTGCTCGTCGGGGAGACGGAACTGACTGACACAGCCGCGCTTGCCGCCGACTTAAATGAAAATGGCAGGCCCGATGCCGCAGACCTTGTTCTGCTCGCCGCCAAAATGCAGCGGGATTAAACCGCGTAAAATGGAGATGCCATCTCATCGATGCAGACAGGATTGACATGCCCGGCGAAGTAAGTTATCACGCCGTTGAAAACTCGAAGCTTTCTAAGCCGGACGTGATGGAGTTACTGCAATATCCCATCGGTGTGACACTTGAAGCGGGCGGCAGAAAGTCCGCGTATCCGGCTCCAACTCTATGAGAATTACTACAAGCTACTGAAAGGCATGAAGGACGCAGGTGAAATCAAAGGCGGTTTACAGACGCGGCTGATGCAGCTTCTCGGCGTTTCCGAACGCACGGTGCGCATTTATAAGCAGCTCTTGGAACAGCTTACCGGGCGAGAAAAGCAGCACTTAATGCGCGGTAAGCTGCCGTTTGTGCAGGCACGTGCCCTTGCCGCAGAGAGAAATCAAAAAGCGGCAATGTTGCCGGATTTTGAAAAAGCAGAGAACAACAAAGACAAAAACCTACCCGCCAACAATGGTGAGTAGGTTTTTCCATTTTAAAAAGCGGCAATATTGCCGCTTTTGCTCCGAGAAATTTGTTGCAGCGACTTATTTGCATTTCGTGTTATTGAACTTAATGAGTTTTCACACGTGGGCAATAGGAAACATACAGGGGTAATGAACTTGTTATGCAAATCTTGAAAAATTTCTTGATTTTTTCACTGATCTTGAATATAATAATATCAAATCAAGATTTGCTAAATCTAAATTTGTATTACTTGGAGGTGTGCCGATGTTTATCGGGAGAGAGACAGAATTGAAATTCCTGAATGATAAATATTCAGAGAATGGCGGTCAACTCATTGTGCTGTACGGCAGACGGCGTGTAGGAAAAACCGAGACGCTGCGGAAATTCTGTAAGGGAAAGCCCCATGTTTTCTTTTCCTGCACGCAAACGACTGATCCGGTACAGCTTCGTAACTTTTCTGCTCGGGTGCTGAGAGAAGACATTCCTGCAAAAAGCTATATTACTGAATTTACCGATTGGGAAAGAGCATTCCGTGCGGTACGGGAACTACCATACGGTGACCGGAAAAAGTTGTTGGTGATCGATGAATTTCCGTATATGTGCCGTGGTAACAAGAGTATTCCCTCTATTCTTCAGAATCTCTGGGATGCGGAGCTGCGGGATGCCAACGTAATGATTATCCTTTGCGGCAGTGCCATGAGCTTTATCGAAAAGGAATTGCTGGCAGAGAAAAACCCACTTTACGGCAGGGCTACGGGTATCTACAAGATGAAAGAAATGGGATTTTATGATGCCGCAAAGTTCTTTCCGGATTATTCTGACCGTGATAAGGTGCTGGCTTATGCTGTTCTTGGTGGTATCCCACATTATCTGCGCCAATGGAATCCCGGGCTGTCCATTGACGAGAACATCAAGCGCAATATTCTGACTAAAGGCTGCATCCTTTACAGCGAGGTGGAGTTTTTGTTGCATCAGGAGCTGCGGGAAACACCTATCTACAACTCTATCATTGAAGCTGTTGCGTTGGGCAATACCAAGCTCAACGACATCAGTCAAAAGTCGCTTGTGGAGGATACTTCCAAAACCAGTGTTTACTTGAAAAATCTCATAGAGCTTGGAATTGTGGAACGGGAGTTTTCCGTGGATGCTAAGACCAAGGAACAGGCAAATTCCGGTCGAGGAGCCTATCGTCTGACGGATAACTTCTTCCGTTTCTGGTATGCCTTTGGTTTTGCAAATTTTTCACAGCTTGAGGACGGCGATGTGGACGGCGTATACGAGTATGTTGTAAAACCGGCTCTCCACAAGTTTGCTTCCTTTACTTTTGAGGATATTTGCCGGGAATTTGTTCGTGAAATGCAGAAGAAAAACGAGCTGCCTTTCCGTTATGCAAAGATGGGACGTTGGTTTGGAAAGACTACGGTACGAGACGAGAAAGCAGCTTCCGGACTGCGGACAGCAGAGACGGAGATTGACATACTCTGTATTGACCGAGGGGCAAAGGAATATCTGGTGGGTGAATGTAAATTCAAAGGCGTACCGTTTTCTTATTCTGAGTACTGTGACACGGTGGCAAAGCTTTCTCCGCTGAAAGAAAAAGTCAAGTTTCACTATGCACTATTTTCTGAAAACGGATTTGACAAGAAAATTATCGATCATGCGGCAGAAAACGAAACGCAGCTCTATACCCTTAACCAAATCGTTCATTACGCATAAAAAGCAGAGGATAGCAAAGGTAAAACCTACCCGCCGATAGTGGTGAGTAGGTTTTTCTGTTTTAAAAAGCGGCAATGTTGCCGGTTTACTGCTGTATGCTTGAAAGGCGACACATTTGCTCGTAGAGGGATGTGTGATCCGGGTGAACGTACCGGCGGAGCGTAAAGGCCGGGTTGGAGTGACCGATGATAAGAGCAAGGCTTTTTGCATCCGAGCCGTTTTCAATCATTCGGGTCGCGAAGGTATGGCGCAGCATGTGCGGCGATACGCGGCGAATTCCGGCGCACTTTGAAGTGTGCTTTCGATTTCCGGGAAACGCCGCGATAACCTCTTTCGGGCATCTCGGTAAATTTCGAGCGTTTTCGGGGCATATTCCGGCACGGCGTATACCTCATACCAAACATCCAGCCATTCTCCGATGGTGCAGACTTTTCTTTCCATTGTAAACCTCTCCTGTTAGATAAAAATTCCCGTTAGGGTTAATTCAGTTTAGCAGTGAAAGGAAAGAAAAACAAAAACCGGCAATGTTGCCGGTTTACGTTTACGAAATGTTTAACTCTGGAATCTCGATGACTTTGCGGGTAGGGGTCATGGAGATTTGAAGGTATTTGGGAAAGTTTTTACTGTTGCCGGTCACGGCACCGGTTGCTTCAACAGCGGAGATAAGACAAAAGTGGTTTGGCCCACTTTCCGTACCCGGATAAATTTTGAAGCCGAGTTTATCGCTCATTTCGGGGTGCAGTAGGGCATTGACATCTGCAAGCGGATAGAAAGAGCGTAGGTCTTTTTCTGAGTAAATGCGGTAATAAACGAATTGTATGTATCCTTCATCGTTTCCTGTGTTGCGGAAGTTTAGTGTTAAGTCGGCAACGAATTCGGGCAGTGTATCATCAAGAGAATAAAATGCGGAAAGCTCAAGGCCATAACGCGCAGCGTAGTCCTCTGGAGACATGAATTCGATGTTTTCAAGCTTTACAGCATAGCCTTTTGTACTTTCATCGGCAGAAAACTGAAAATCACCGTCCAATTCAACCCATCCTCCCATTTGGTATATTTTGGTTTTTGGAGGCGTAAATTGCGGGTCTACATGAGTATTTATATACCAAATACGGGTGCTAAGCCCAACGGCGACAAGGAGGGAGAGGGTGAAAATTACAATGCGTTTCATGCAGTTTCCTCCTTTATATGGTGCGAAGCTAATTTTCCTTCTTGAATATGGTAAATTTCATCAGCTAAGGCATTAAGGACTTCAGGATCGTGGCAGCAGAGAATGATGAGCGCACCGCGATCTTTTTCTTTTTGGATGATCTCTTTGACCATGGCAACACCGTCAACATCCAATGCGTTTGTGGGCTCATCTAATAAGATAAGCTCCGGGTGTTCCATAACGGCGGCTGCGATGCCGAGACGCTGCTTCATACCGAGCGAGTATTTGCGGTAGGCTTTGCGGCTTTCGGGGTCTAAGCCAACGGCAGAAATGGTAGCTTTAATGTCTTCCGACGTTATTCTGTTGTGTATAGAAGCCAAAATGCGGAGATTTTCAAATCCGGAGTAACCGTCTAAAAAGGCAGGATTTTCAATGAGCGTTCCGATACTGGGCGGGAAAGAGATGTCTTTGCCGAGAACTTTTCCGTCTATGAAAACAGTGCCATTTGTTGGACGAATCAAGCCGCTTATTAAACGCATAAGCATGGTTTTTCCGGAACCATTTACACCTTGAAAACCAACGATATGTCCGGACGTTAAAACCATGGAAATATCTGTGAGAATATCGATACCCTTAATTGTTTTAGAAACGTGATCGACTATAATTTTCAAAAGTAAAACCTCCTTATTCTTTTTCGAGTATATCCATTTGTTCTATTCGCAGGCAGCCGATAACACAGCTTAGAACGATCATGAAAAAAGCGGTGCAAAAGCCAAGAAAAATAGACAATCCATTTTCGGAAAAAATCTCGGTTCTGAAGAACATAAGATAATTTCCGGGAAGAAATGGAGATGCAAAATAAGCAGAAGAGAGCAGCAGAACACAGGAAAGAATATAGCTGAAAATGGGACGCATGAAAAAGGTGAGAAGCATTTGGAGCAGAGCGATGCCGCAGGCCGTACAGGGAATGAGGAAAAGCCCTGGGAGGATATTCCACGGTGGAGCTTTGAGATATGTGCCGGCGTTTAGTATAGCAGGAGCGTATTCGCTTGGTTGTAAAGTGACTTCGCCGCTGAGGCAGATGCAAGTGAGAAAAGCGATGAGATAAAGTACAGCGAAATACATGAGTACAAAACTGACACACCACACACATTTTGAAAGATACCATGTTTTGCGGCGCTGTGACAAGATTAACATACTTTTACCGATGCCGCCTAAATTCTCTGAGGGGTAGCGTAGTGTGAAATATAATAGGAGCAAAAATACAAATATCCACAAAGCTGGAAATAAGAAAGGCTCTCCATCTTCATAGTGAAATTCCTTCATGCCGCCCAAAACAGAAAGAAGCAGATCACCGTAGGTGAAACGGAGAGGTGTTTCTCCGGATTTTTGCAGATGAATGTTTTGCGCATATACACGAAAGAAATGAAAAGAGAAAAAACAAGAAAACACGAATATAGCGATGACATATTTCTTCCAAGCTTTTAAAAGGCCGTTTTTTAGGTCGAACCGAATAAAGTTAGAGAACATCGGAACAAAGCCCCTTTCTCCAATATACGAGAAGATCAAAAAGCAGAATGACGGCAATCCACACGAGAATCACCCAGCCGCTGTTTGTATATTCAATCGCTCTTGGAATAATAAAGTAAAAGGGCGAAAGCTGAATTTGGAGATTTAAAATAGAACCAGCAAAGTGGCTCCACATGACGTGGAAGAATAGGAGAAGGAGGTAGGGGAGGATCATCACGACAAACCGATTCTGTACCAAAAAAGCGAGGGACACACCGACTGTGGCCCACATACCGGCCATGACACCTGCTAATAGTATGTATAAGAGCACATAAAGCAATGGATGAGTTACGTAGAGGCTACTCCAAAGGTAGGTGACAGGAACGCCGTAGTATAGATCGGCATAAGGTTCCGGCCGAAAGGCAGGAACAAAGCAGGCGGAAAGGATGAAATTGGTGAGTAGCGGTACGATGATGACAAATGCACCAGACAAAAACGAAGCGAAATACTTTGAAATGTAGTACGCAGGTTTACCGGCGCTCAAAATCATATGGCTTTCGTAGCCGCTCTGTTTTTCGGAAACCAGAGACCATGAAAATGGAACCGTGCAGACTAAAAACACGAGAAAATAAAAGGCGGCGGTCGTAAATTGACCAGCATCGCCGCCGAGCCATTTGCAATAAAGGCCGGTAGCGGGCAAAAAGAGCGTTGTTAGCGGTGCACCATTTTCATCAAATCTGTATTGTCGCCATAAGTCAAAGCCAGATTCGCGTGGTAATTCCATGAAGAAGACACCGAACACGGAAAACGCCAACATAAGAAAAAAGCTGATGTAAAAGAAACGGTTATGAAAAGCTTGGTGCAATTCTGCTTTCAGTGTATTTTTCATTTCTGTGCTCCTTTACTTAAGTCCATATTGAGATCAACACCGTACTTCTGCACACAGCCATTTGTGCCGAGCTTTAGAATCACGTCTTTCGGCGTATCGTCTGCAAAGAAACCGAGCTGAAATGTTTTTGATGTGCCGGGCGATAGTTCACCATGAAAATAATCACGTGTTTCATCAGAAACGGCACGGTGGTCGCTGTAATATATAGGAGACATGGTAAGAAAACGATCGCTTTGCACATTTTGACTTTCATAAGCTTCTGCTGAGATTAGGTCGCCGATGAAAAAAGTCATATCACCGGTTGTCTCGGCATCAATGTTTTCTAGTGTGATGTCAAGTAGAATGAAAGGTAAGTTGTCATCGCGCGTGTAAGCGCATTCTTCAGGAGAAATGCCGGCATCCGAAATAGAAGGATACAGCTCTGCTTTATTGACAGTAAGGCGCATACTGCCGGAAACCCATGGGAGTGCTGCATCGTAATTGCCGAGAAGGCCGGTAGTTGCAAGGTCTTCTTCAACGCTTAAAGTGATGGGCTCGCCAATTTGTACGACGGTTGTACCGGTTTTATTTGGGGAACTGCTTTCGGAATCAGTGGATGAAGAGGGTTCAGCGGCAGAGGAAAATTCAGTGGAAGACGTATCTTCAGGCGGTATGTAACCTTGGTGGTTATCTAATAATTTTAAAAGTAAAAAGCCGAGAGAGGTCAGAAGGGCGACAATGAGGATAGGCAGGATAATGCGCAGAAAAATTTGTTTGTTACTCCATTTGGCTTTTTTTGCTATGTGTTTTTTGGCCATTTTATGGTCGCCTCCGTATTAAAACCAATTTATAGGACAAAATCTGCGAACAGTTTTGCCGTTCGCAGATTTTGCAATCATTTTAGCTGGTTTACGTGGTGGAACCAAGATACCGGTAACTGCCAGCAGAATCAGGGCTCCACAAACCGGTAGCGCTTCGATTTGATCCCCACTTGTAACCGCCAAGACGTGCCGTGCGGTATCCGTCTTCATAAACCCATTGGCTGATAAGACCAGGGTTATTGGTCGTTTTCAGGTGAGGCTGCCCACGGGTGGTTTTATCTGTGCAATCCACCCATTCGCCAGCGCTTGAGTCATATCCATCGACATACACATCAAAGCCTCCGTTGCAAATAGTATTGGCGATGATGTATGTACCGGAAGTGTCTGTTTTTGAACGACCTGTGGTATTGGATCTTCCCCAATCGCTAAAAGCAAAAGAGAATGCGGTGTCGTCATGGTTATTGTAAGTAGCGGTTTCAGCTGCTGATGCGGAAACTGTCATACAGGAAAAAGCCATAACGACGGCTGCAAGTGTTGCTGCGAACTTTTTAATACCCATTTCTGTACCTCCATTTTTGTTTCTTTTAGGTGGCCACCTTGTGATTGCATCGTACCATTTGCATTCAGATTTGAAAATACTTTTTGCTCTAATTAGGCTATTTTGTGTATTGAATTGATGAAAATGGGATAATTCGATACATAAGATTATACATTTGAAGCAAGAGATACTGCACATTGCTTCAAAATGTGGTAAATATAAATATAGAAAAATTTAAAGGAGGTAATTTTGTTGGCTTTAAATGATTATTTGGTTCCACTTAATTTATCACTAAAAGAATTTGCTCAAAGAATGATACAAAAAGAGAATAGTGATATTTCACCGGGACATCCGTTTAGTATGAAATTGTTTGAATTATTAGTTGAAGGAGGATGCGACTTTTATGAATTGCTTTCGATTTATTCCGAAATACCTAAATTTGAAAATAATGAAATTGATGAGTTAATGATTTTAAGTCCCGCACCGAAAGAGTGCTACACAGTAACGAGGAATAATATACGCACTTGTATTCCTCGTTGGACATCTTCTAAATATAGCAGTGGCCTGATTTCAGAAGTTGTAGAATCTATCATAGATAGCTTGACAGATTTTACGCCACGGGTTAGAGTATTTAATAGTAACTTGAATTTGAGAAATAAAAGAGTAGTAAATGACCGATATATTTTGATGATTTCTGAGAAAAATGCTCTGTTTATGGATATAAACCGCCGGAGCACATATTCTTTTTCGTAAATAGGAGGTGCAAGAATATGATACGAATTGCTTTGTGTGACGATAATAAAGAAGATATGTTGCAGTTACATCAGAAAATTATTGAGTGGTATAGGGAAAATAGTAAAAATCAAAGTGTTTCTATAACGGAGTACAGTGATAGCGTATATCTTTCCAGTGTGATCGATGCAGGTGATTCACATGATGTTTTTTTCCTTGATGTTGAAATGCCAAAAGTTGATGGTTTTCAGCTTGCAGATAAATAAGGAATAAGTTGCCTGCTGCCATTATCGTCTTTTTAACCTCACATAGTGAATTGGCACCGGACGGATATAAATTTCGAGCTTTACGGTATGTTTCTAAATTGGTATTATCTCAAAAGTTGCCGGAAGCATTAGAAGTAGTACAGAAAGAATTCTCTGCGTTGGAATCCGGGTATCTGGTCGTTCCACATTATACAGACGCTTTGCGAATTCCGTATAACGAAATATTATATGTTCAGCATATTTTGCGAAGCTCACAGATTTATACGCTGCGACAAGGCGTCATCAAAGATAGTAGAGGATTAAAGACAATTTATAGCGTGATAGGGGATAAGAGGTTTATTTATATTGATCGGAGTACCTTTGTAAATATTGATTTCATCCGAGAATTAAAAGGCAATGAAATTATTCTTCGTACCGGTGAATCTTTAGCCATAAGCAGACCTATGTTAGCGAATGTAAAAGAAACCATTGTTAGAATGTGGAGATAAGAGATATGGATAAGGTTTACCCTTTGATAGAAATGGGTGCTACATATATTGAAAATTTAATTATTCTTATGGCTGTGATAACGATTTCCGGACAGAAATTTAAAGGAATGAGGTATGCACTCTTTCTTGCATTCTTTTCGCTCATATCCTCTGTTATTGTTATAGGTATGAATGAAATATCGGTTTTTTCTTTTTTAACACCGATACTAACTATGGCCTTCGTTATTTTTGTTGCATCTAAAATAGCTTCAACCGGTTCATTGATTGTTCGCATAACGGCGTGTATGTTGGCTTTTTTAGTGATTCAAACGATCGATTATATTCTTGTGGTTTTAGTAGGCTTTGTTTATGGCGTACCACATGATATGTTTACCGAATTTACAACGGTAGGGCCTAAGCGTTCATTGTATTTGTTGATCGATAAACTGACGGATGTATTGCTCTATCTTTTTATACGAAAGCATATTAAGGGTCTAAAAGTACTTTCGATAAAATTGCAGATGGTGCTGTGCTCGTTGAGTATTGTGGCGTATACAGTGATGCAGCTCTTATTTGGTATAGTTATTAAACCCGATTTAATGACTATGCAGATCGCGGTTATATTCTCATGGTTGTTCGTTTTGTGCCTTATTGCTGTTGTTTTTTCCCTTTTTTCTGTGATGACCAAAGCTGAAAAGGACAAGCAAATGCAGGAGATTTTGCAATCGGAGAACGCTTTGATGGCGCGAAATTATCAACTGATTCATGCAGATAAAGTGGAGAGCACTAAACGGCAGCATGATTTTAACCACCATTTGAAAGTTATGCGCGAGTTGGTACGGGAACAAAAAATAGGAGAGATGTCGGCATATCTCCAATCTTTATTAGATGTGCCGGTGAGAGAAAGTGCAGCCTGTCACTCTGGAAACGATATTATTGATGCGATTATAAATTGTAAAGCCGCCGAAGCAGATCGGGATCATATAGAATTTGAATTTAATGCGGATTTTCATTTGCCGACATCTTTGAACTCTATAGATATTTGCGGTGTGCTGTCTAACCAAATTGATAACGCGTTGGAAGCGTGCCGTGTGATACCGGAAGGAAGGCTGCGTAAAGTCATTGTGGAGATTAAGCAAAAAGAGTGCTTTGCATTTTTTACGGTAAAGAACACGGCTGCGGAAAACCCTCTTTTGAAGAATCCGGAGCTTGCCAGTACGAAAATGAACTCTGATCACCTGCATGGATGGGGAATTAAAAATATTCGAGATACGGTTGAGAGAAATAATGGATTCCTCTTACATGAATTTGAAAATGGATATTTTGTTTCTTCAGCTTCCCTGTGTTTTCGACTACTCGATACATAAACTTATACAATTCGATCAATTTGTCTTCCAAAAGCTCCCCTTTGGTTTATAATTAAAGCCAAAGGGGAGCTTTTATATGTTAAATAATATAGCAACTAAGATTTCAAATATTATCATTCAAAAGTGTCAATTATCTTCAGATTTAATAAAAATCTATACCTATGGTTGCGAATTGCTTATATCAACGGGATTAGGTATGATGTCGGTATTCTTGATTTCTTGCCTACTTGGAAGACCTTTATCAGGTATTATATTCTTAATTGTTTTTGTAAGTTTAAGGCTTTTTTGTGGTGGTCTTCATGCTTCTACATATCTCAGGTGCTTTATACTGAGTAATTTGGTCTTTCTTTTCGTTTACAGTTTGTCTTGGGGTCTAACCTATGTTTTGGGGCTTTTGAGCGTTCTGCTATTGCTGATAAGTTTTATTGTAATTTTTGCTTTTACACCGATTAGAAATGTTAACCATCCCCTTTCAGACGAACGATATATTCGTAATAAAAGAATATCACGAGTTCTGGCTTTTACTGAAATGATAGTAATTTTGGCGATTTATGCCATTATAAGAAATATTTATTTTTTGTCTATTGCTTCAACTTCTATGTTTGCAGTATCCTTTATGATGCTAATTTCCAAAATCTGTCAAGCAAGGAGAGTACGTTATGAATGAATTCTGGACCGCAATCGCAAAACTGATCGAAACTATTGCCAATTTAGGTGCTGGCGCTGCATCTAATGGAATGGGTTATGAACCCACAGTGCCGGAGGAATTGGTGAAATAATCCTAACCTGTTATCCCATACGTTAAGATTACAATCAAAACAAAATTAAATCCAAAGTCGTTCTCGCATACATAGAAGTGAATAAAATAGAAAAGTCGGGCAAGTTCATGATGTGACTTGCCCGATCCTTTTAGATACATTTATAAATACAGGAAATTTAAATTTTTTTTAAAAGGTAAGATGAGTGATAATGACCCAATTAGAATTTGAAACCGAAAAAGAAAAGTGGATAAAACGCGGTGAGATAAAAACATACAATATGACTGAACTTTTGACCTATGACGAGAAGCAAACAGAAGACCATTTGGCCGGTGCAGAAGTGTATGCTTATGCAGCGTACACGTCTCACCTGCATGTGATGTTGTATACGGTACAGACTGTTTGGAGTATCTTACCAAACGGAGATACGGGAGATGTTATTCGAGAAAATTATAAATTGTTGCTTGCATTTTGAAGAATTGAACTGATGCGGAAAAACCGGCAATGTTGCCGGCTTTTTCTGTGTGAATATAAAACTTGCCAGATAAAAGAATTTCTGGTAGAATGTAAAAGAACCGTGATAGCGGTTCGGGTGCTGCCATAACGGTGGACGGTTTAGCCCTCAGATACACTTCGGTGTACCGTGTGAGGGAACATTTCTTGAATATGAAAAAATCCCTCAATCCAACACGGAGAGAGGGATGACGCTTATGAAGCTCGAGCTGAACTTTAGCGATTTGTGCCAGTTGGCACTTGTCGTTATTGCGTTGATCGAACTGTTTCGTGATCGTAAACATAAAAAGAGATGAGCCGCCCTGCCCAAGGTCTCGGCTCATTTCTTTAAGCTGAACTGAGGGCTAACCGTTCATCGGCAGCACTCTTTCTATTTCTAATTATAAACGCTTTTGATGTTTTGTCAAGCGCGAAAAACGGCAATGTTGCCGGTTTTTGATGAGAGAAAAGCAGGGGCGGGTTACGTAATGAGCAAAAGCTCGACACCTTGTTGAAAAATACAGAAACAATCTTATTTTGCGTTGACGAGCGGGGAAAGAAGTGCTATAACTTTAGGCAGAAATAAAGAAAACGTCCGCTACGGACGCTTCTCGGTCGATAAACGATCTACCAAATCGTTTATCGATTCCAGATGTTACACCATCTGAAAACCTCGCGAAAAGACGCCGATAGGACGTTTTTTTACAAGAGGGGCGCTTCATGTCTAACACTTAGTTAGACTATGGCACAAGCCAAACGATATTTCAAGGTTTTTCAGATGCTTGTCTGGAGAGCCTTTTTTATTTCTGATTTCGCACCTTGAAAACCAAATGAACCCGCAGACGAGAATACCCGGCGCAAATCAGTGTGCATTTGCATGCCTCTGCAACGGGAAATACTTGGTATACAGGATTGGACAAACCTAATCTGCCTCAGGAACGGCGTTTGAGAACGGGTCGCTAAAATCAGGATTATTAAAACGAAATACTTTGTTTTAATCGATACGCACAACCGAAACGTAAGTAACAGTTGTGCGTATACATTAGAACAAAATATGGTGGGCGCTAACGGACTTGAACCGCTGACCCCCTGCACGTCAAGCAGGTGCTCTAGCCAGCTGAGCTAAGCGCCCAATTTTCTGTTGCTCGATTATTATATAGCAAGTCCCCGAAAAATGCAAGTCTTTTTTGCGAAAAAGTTAAAATTAATTTTCCTTTCGTGAATATCACGAAAAAGTGCGTAAAATTTGGTGCACTGTTCGCAGAAATTTAAGGTTTCTTACAAAACTCATAAGAATTGCACATTTCTATTGTTTATTCCTTTTCTATGCCGTATAATGAAAATACTGAAAACTGTGAATAGAATGTGAATGAAAGCGGATGGCGGTTGCGCGTTGCGCTTTGAATACGGAGATTTAGACAGAATTGGAAATCTGAAAACAGACGATGACGTTGGTCCTGCACCAAGGCCAGAAAAGGAGAAACCATGAAAACACTGTCATATGTGAACTTTATCATTTCTATTTTATTTATGGCTTGCTACGCGTACCAGGCGGTCTACCTTGTGGCGGCGCTTTTAAAAAAGCAGAAAGTCTTCAAAGCGAAGAAGCTGCACCGCTACGGTGTGCTGATTGCCGCGCGCAATGAGGAAGCCGTCATTGCGCAGCTCATCCGCAGTGTGCGCGCGCAGAAATATCCCGAGGAGCTTATCGATATTTTTGTTGTGGCGGATAACTGCACGGACAACACCGCGCAGGCGGCGCGTGAAGCCGGGGCGGTCGTTTACGAGCGCCACAATACGTATGCCGTGGGCAAGGGCTATGCACTGCGTTTCTTATTAGAAAACATTTTTAAGAATTTTGGCGAATATGCCTACGACGGTTTTTTCGTCTTTGACGCGGACAATATTCTGGATGAGAATTTTATCTCCGAGATGAATAACGTTTTTGACAACGGCTACAAGGTTGTCACGTCCTACCGCAACTCGAAAAACTTTGGCGACAACTGGATTAGCGCGGGCTACTCCATTTTCTTCCTGCGCGAAGCGACGCAGCTCAATCGCGCCCGTATGATGTTCGGTACCAGCAGCTGCGTTTCCGGCACCGGCTTTTTGTTCAGCAGCGAGATTGCACGCGAAAACGGTGGTTGGAAGCATTTCCTGCTGACGGAGGACTTTGAGTTCACCGTGGACCGCATTTTAAAAGACGACACGGTCGGTTACTGCGAAAACGCCATTATTTATGACGAGCAGCCCACGCGGCTTGGGCAGTCCTTTACGCAACGTGCCCGCTGGATTAAGGGCTATTTGCAGGTTTTCAGCCGATACGGCTTCAAAATGCTGAAAAAAACCGTTGTGGATGGCAGTTTTGCCTGCTTCGATATGATTATGAACAACATTCCGTGTCTTGTCTTGACCTGCGCTTCAATCGTGTTTAACGCGATTATGGTCGCGGCGGGCGTTGTGACGCGCACGCCGGATATGGGCGTTTGTGTGCTTTCCGTGTGCAGCGGTATTTTCGGTTCTATACTGACGCTGTGGTTCGTCGGCGGCATTACGTGCATCACGCAGAGAAAGCGCATCCGTGCATCGAAAAAAGCGATGTTCTTCGGTTGGCTGTTGTTCCCGCTGTTTATTTTCACCTATGCGATTGCAATGGTTTACGCGGTGTTTACGAACATTGAATGGAAGCCCATTCAGCACAAAGTGGCGCTTAGTGTGGAAGACCTGAACGACACTACCAAAAAATAGCACAAAATTGCACTCAAAAACAGGGCGTGATTTGCTATAATCTATATTTGCTTATAAACGGCACCTGTGATAAAATAGTAAGAGATTACTTTGTCACAAGTGCCGTTTTTTGCGGCAGTACAAATCCTGATTTTTCCCCAGAAGAAAGGAATGGTCACAAACATGGTCACACGCGTATTTGTGGAGAAAAGAAAGGGATTCGATGTTGAAGCACGCCACATGATGGCGGATCTTCGTCAGAATCTCGGCCTCAAGGCTATTGAGGACCTGCGTATTTTGAACCGCTATGATGTTTCCGGTCTTTCCGGCGAGGAGTTCGAGGCGGCAGCCCGCACGATCCTTTCCGAGCCGAATGTGGACAACGTGTACGACGAAAACTATAAGATCAGCAGCGAATATCACGTTTTCGCAACGGAGTTTTTGCCCGGTCAGTACGACCAGCGTGCGGATTCCGCTTCCCAATGCGTACAGCTCTTGACGCAGGGCGAGCGCCCGCAGGTCGCTTATGCAAAAGTGATCGCCGTTAAGGGCGACCTTTCCGAAGAGGAAATGGACAAGATTAAGAACTACATCGTGAACCCGGTCGAATCTCGTTTGGCATCGATGGAAAAGCCGGAGACGCTTGACATGAAGATCGATGTGCCGGCAGACGTTAAGCGCGTCACGGGCATGATCTCCTGGAGCGACGAGAAGCTTAGAGAATATTACGGCACCATGGGCTTTGCCATGACGTTTGAAGACCTCGCGTTCTGCCGCGATTATTTCCGCGACGAAGAGCACCGTGACCCGAGCGTGACGGAGCTGCGCGTGATTGATACCTACTGGAGCGACCACTGCCGCCACACCACATTCCTTACGCGTCTCAACAACATCGAGATCGAAAAGGGCAAGCTGAGCGGCGCCATCGAAAAGGCACTCGGCGAGTATTTTGCAGCCCGCGAAGAGCTGTATAAGGGCAAGGACAAGCCCGTTTCCCTCATGGACATGGCGGTCATCGGCGCGAAATACCTCAAAAAGCACGGCATGGTAGACGATCTGGACGAAAGCGACGAGATCAACGCCTGTTCCATTGAAGTGCCGGTCACGATCGACGGTAAGACCGAGCAGTGGCTCGTGCAGTTCAAGAATGAGACCCACAACCACCCGACGGAGATCGAGCCGTTCGGCGGCGCGGCAACATGCCTTGGCGGCGCGATTCGCGACCCGCTCTCCGGCAGAGCGTATGTTTATCAGGCGATGCGCGTTACCGGCAGCGGCGACCCGACTGTTCCGTTTAAGGATACGATGAAGGGTAAGCTGCCTACAAGAAAGATTACCACCGGCGCTGCGGCGGGCTATTCCTCCTACGGCAACCAGATCGGCCTTGCGACCGGTCAGGTCACGGAGCTTTATGACCCCGGTTATGTTGCAAAGCGCATGGAGATCGGCGCGGTCATCGGCGCATCTCCGAAGGCGAACGTCAAGCGCTTCGAGCCGAAGCCCGGCGATATCATTGTGCTGCTCGGCGGCGCAACGGGCCGTGACGGCTGCGGCGGCGCAACGGGTTCCTCCAAGGCGCATACGCTCGAATCCATCGAGGTTTGCGGCGCAGAGGTGCAGAAGGGCAACCCGCCGACCGAACGCAAAATTCAGCGTCTATTCCGTGACCCGGCGGTTTCCACGCTCATCAAGCGCTGCAACGACTTCGGCGCGGGCGGCGTGTGCGTCGCCATCGGCGAGCTTGCACCGGGCCTTGAGATTGATTTGAACAAAGTCCCGAAGAAGTACGAGGGTCTCGACGGCACCGAGCTTGCGATTTCCGAATCGCAGGAGCGTATGGCAGTCGTGCTCGACCCGAAGGATGTGGAGAAATTCCGCGCTAAGGCGCAGGAGGAAAACCTCGACGCGCAGGTCGTGGCCATCGTCACCGAAGAGCCGAGACTCAAGATGGAGTGGCGCGGCGACCGCGTAGTCGACCTGAGCCGTGCATTCCTCGATACGAACGGTGTGACGCAGAACGCAGACGCGTTCATCACCGCACCGGATGAAACGAAAAACTACCGCAACGCCGTACCGGCTTGCCTTGAGAATAAATCACTGGACGAGGCGTTCGCAGAGAACCTCTCCCGCCTCGAGGTCTGCGGCCAGAAGGGCCTTTCCGAGCGTTTCGATGCTTCCATCGGCGCAGGCACCGTTTTGATGCCGTTTGCCGGTAAGTATCAGCTGACGCCGGAAGATGCCATGGTTGCGAAGATTCCGCTGCTCACGGGTGAGACCGATGACGCCACCGCTATGGCTTACGGCTATATTCCGGGTATTGCGCGCTTCTCGCCGTTCCACGGCGCAGCGTACGCCGTTGTGGAGAGCCTCTCGAAACTCGCAGCTGTCGGCGCAGATCCGATGAAGTCCCGCTTGACGTTCCAGGAGTACTTCGAGCGCCTGCACGATAAGCCGGAGCGCTGGGGCAAGCCTGCCGCAGCCCTGCTCGGCGCACTCGCCGCGCAGCTGAACCTCGGTCTGCCGTCCATCGGCGGCAAGGACAGTATGTCCGGCTCCTTTGAAGACCTCGATGTCCCGCCGACGCTTGTCAGCTTTGCGGTGACGATGACGAAGGCCAGCAAGACGATCTCCGGCGCGTTCAAGAACGCCGGCAGCTACGCCGTGCTGCTGCCGATTCCGGAGGACAAGGAAACCGAGCTCCCGAACTGGGAAGCTTTGAAGGCATACTACAAGAACGTGCTTGCAAAAATCGCGGACGGCTCTGTTCTTTCCGCACACGTCGTCAAGGAAGGCGGCGCGGCTGCTGCCGTTGCGAAGATGGCGTTCGGCAACAAGCTCGGCTTCAAGTTCGAGAAGACTGCCGAAAACGCAGAGCTGCTTTTTGCCCCGAAGGCGGGCGCACTCGTCGTGGAAGTTCCGGCAGATGCGCTTGAGAGCGACAAGAATACATTTGACGCTGTTGTGCTCGGCACCGTTACCGATACGGCAAAGATTGAGCTGAACGGCAAAGCGCTCGACTTGGACGACCTCATTGAGACCTGGAACGGCAAGCTCGAAAAAATCTTCGCGAATAAAGCGGAGACCGTCGCCGTAGAATATGATGTGCCGCTCGATAACCACAAGTACACCGGCTCCCCGGTCATCCGCGTCGCAAAGCCGAAGGTATTCATCCCGGTATTCCCGGGCACCAACTGCGAGATCGACACGAAGCGTGCGTTTGAAAAGGCGGGCGCAGAGACCGAGATCCTTGTTGTGCAGAACCTCTGCGCAAAGGACATCGAATACACCATCGACCGCATGGAAAAGGCAATCCGTTCCTCCCAGATCATCATGATCCCGGGCGGCTTCTCCGGCGGCGACGAGCCGGAGGGCTCCGGCAAGTTCATCGCGACAACGTTCCGCAATCCGAAAATCGCACAGGCGGTCACGGACTTGCTCGACACGCGCGACGGCCTTGTGCTCGGCATCTGCAACGGCTTCCAGGCGCTCATCAAGCTCGGTCTTGTCACCTACGGCAAGATCGTGGACCTCAAGGACGACGACCCGACCTTGACGTTTAACACGCTCGGCCGCCACGTTTCCCGCATGGTCTACACTCGCGTGACAAACACGAAGTCTCCGTGGCTCTCCGGCGTCAATGCAGGTGATGTCTTCGCCATCCCGGTCTCCCACGGTGAGGGCCGCTTTGTAGCGGATGACGCAGCGCTAAAAAAGCTCATCGAAAACGGCCAGATTGCCACGCAGTACACCACGCCGTGCGGCAAGGTGAGCGGCGACATCACATGGAACCCGAACGGCTCCGTGTGCGGCATTGAGGGCATCACGAGCCCGGACGGCCGCGTCTTCGGCAAGATGGGCCACAGCGAACGCAAGGGCGAAAACCTCTACTTTAACGTGCCGGGCGAAAAAGATCAGCAGATCTTTGAGAGCGGCGTGCGTTACTTCAAGTAATAAAAGGCAGAAACGCCTTATAAAATTCCGGTATGCGCGGGCAAAATGCTGCCCGCGCAGCCGCGTATAAGGACAATTTGGTTATGGACATTTTACAGAAAAGAACATGGGCGCAGATCGACCTCGACGCGGCGGCGCACAATTTTAAGGAAATTCGCCGCTATGTCGGCAACCGGTCGATGGTCTGCTGTGTGATTAAGGCAGATGCCTACGGGCATGGCGCGGTGCGCATGGCAGAGGAATACGAAGCCCTCGGCGCAGACTGGCTGGCGCTTTCCAACATTGAGGAAGCCTTGCAGGTGCGTCGTGCGGGCATCAAGCTGCCGCTGCTCGTGCTGGGCTATACCCCGGCGGAAGCCGCAGACGTGCTTGCCGAAAACGACATTGCGCAGTGCGCGTATTCTGCAGAATACTGCGCGGCGCTCTCCGAAAACGCCGTAAAAAGCGGCGTTAAGGTGAAGATTCACGTCAAGGTCGATACCGGCATGAGCCGCCTCGGGTTCTATTTTCAGGACGTTGAGCGCGACAAAGAGGCCGTAAGTGTTGTGGCAGAAGCGTGCCGCCGCCCGGGGCTTATCCCGGAGGGCATCTTCACGCATTTTGCCGTGGCAGATGGTGGCGAGAATGGCAAGGCATTTACCTTGAAGCAGTTCTCGTGCTTTATGGCGCTCATCGCGGAGCTTGAAAAGCAGGGCATCACGTTTAAAATTCACCACTGCGCGAACAGCGGTGCAATCCTCGATTACCCCGAGATGCACCTCGATATGGTGCGTGCAGGCGTGATTTTATACGGCATGGAACCGTCGCTCAGCGTGGAGCATCACGCGGATTTCCGCCCGGTGCTCAGCCTGCACTCCGTCATTTCGCACGTGAAGGAGATTGAGCCCGGATCGGACATCAGTTACGACCGCACATTCACCGCAAAGGAGCGCATGCGCGTCGCGACCATTCCGGTCGGCTACGCGGACGGTTATTCCCGCAGGCTTTCGAACCGCGGCAGTGTGCTCATTCACGGCACGCGCTGCCCGATTTTAGGTAAAGTCTGCATGGACCAGTGCATGGCGGATGTTTCCGCCGTGCCGCAGGCGAAGGTAGGGGACACCGTAACGCTCATCGGCCGCGACGGCGAGGATGAGATCACCGCGGCGGAAATTGCCGGCATTATGGAGACAATCCACTACGAAGTGGTGTGCGACATCTCAAAGCGCGTCACACGCGTCTATATGAAAAACGGCAAAGAAGTCAGTGTTCTGGACTGTATTTTGGACAAATATTGATTGTAAAGCAGCGGCTTTTGGCTCCGTTCAGCCAGGTCGCTGCTTTAAATTTATAGTGATTTGGAAGGGTGAAAGTGATGGAAAAGCTTTTAAAACTGCGCGATGAAATGAAAGAGGATTTGCTGCACGGTTCTATTTTCCCGTTCTGGGAGCAATATACCATCGATCACGAAAACGGCGGCTTTTACGGCGCTGTGACGGTCGATAAGGTTATTCACAAGGACGCGTCCAAGGGCCTCGTGCTGAATGCACGTTTGCTGTGGACATTTGCGGGCGCGTACCGCATTTTCGGCGACGAGAAGTATAAGGAGCTCGCCGACCGCGCGTTTAACTACATCGTTGAGCGCTTCTGGGACCACAAAAACGGCGGCGGTTTCTGGATGCTGCATGCAGACGGCTCTGTGGAAGACGACACGAAAATGACCTACGGTCAGGGCTTTTTGCTGTATGCGTTCTCCGAGTACGTCCGCGCAACGGGCAGCGAGGAAGCACGCAGATATGCCGATATGACGTATGATTACATCGAAAACGAGTGCAAAGAGGGCAACTATTACCTTGAAAACGCACGCGGCACGGGCAGCAGCAACGGCGCAATTACAGAGGCGGGCAACCTTTCCATGAACACGCACATCCACATTCTGGAGCCGATGACGTGCTACTTCCGTATTCGCCACGATGCCTGCGTGGAGGAGAGTCTTGTGAACCTCATCGAGATCACCGCACGCAGAATTTACGACACCGAGCACCACCATTTTGTCATGTTTTTCAACGATAAAATGGAGCCGCTGCCGGGCGAGGTTTCGTTCGGCCATGACATTGAGGGCTCCTGGCTGTTGACGGAAGCTGCCGAAGTGCTCGAAAAGTACGGCGCAGATAAAGTCCGTGCGGAAAAGCTCCTTGAGGAAGCGAAGGAGGTCGCCATCAACATGGTGAACTTCACGCTGAGCCACGGCATGGATACGGACGGCGGTTTGTTTGACGAGGGTCACGAAGAAGGCGGCATCGCTGTGCCGAATAAGGTCTGGTGGGTGCAGGCGGAAGCCGTTGTCGGCAGCGTGAACGCATGGCAGATTACGGGCGACGAGAGGTATCTCGATTCCGCGCTGAAGAGCTGGGCATACATCAAAGCCGAAATCATCAACGGCCCGGCGGGCGAGTGGTTTGCAAGCGGTAAAAATTCCCCGGACGAGGAAAATTCACACCTGCTGTGCGGCCCGTGGAAGTGCCCGTACCACAACGCCAGAGCCGCGTTTGAAATTTACGAACGCTACGAGGCACTGGAAAAGTAAACAGCAACAGCAAAGCCCTGCCGAGAAAATTCCCGGTAGGGCTTTTGTCATGCTTAAATAAGATTTAATCGAACCCGTAGGTTTCCACACCCGAAAGCTCGGAGTGCGTTTTGGCATAGCTCTGCGCGGCGGTGTAAAAATCCTCCCAAGTTTTCTCCGGCGCACCGGGGGAAAGCGGATGCAGGCGCAAATTGCTGTCCTCACGCACGGCGGCATAAGCGTAATCGCTGTAAATCAAAATGCCCGTCACATTGTCGAGCAGGTCGTAGCTTCGCGGCAACTCGTAAATGGTCTCCGTATCCGTCGTTTCGAGCACCTCAAGGTCAAATACGTGCCTGTACTGCCCGGTGACGTACAGAGCGCTGAGGTCGGTGAACCCGTTTTCAAGAAAAACAGGGGAGTCGCCGTCAAAATAGAGCCGCAGCACGGAAACGTCGCCCTCTGTGCCGCCGAATTCGAGTGCGGGCACATCGACCTTGTGCGCCGCGCAGCCGGAAAGCAAGAGCAAAATACTGAGGAAAAAAACAGAGCGCTTATTCATACGTTGAAATCACACCTTTTTTATTTTTCAATAAAATATTAACATTTTAAAATTTATATGTCAATAATAATTGTTGGAATTTTCAAGAAAAATGATGCGAACTTGAATTATTAACAAAACTAATAAGAATGTACAATGTGTATTCAATTTTAAGAATACAAAACGGCCGCTCTCCGAATACTCGAAAAGCGGTCGCTTTCTTATTTATTCAGTAATTCGTCAACCTCGACGGGTTCCAGCTCTTTTAATGCCAGGTGGTCGGTCAGCGTTTTCAGCATGCGCCAACCGAAATGATCTTCTTCCAAATTCTCCGGCACGGGACGGAAGCCGAAATCAAGGTACAGCTTTGCGGCGACCCACGTGGTGGTCTGGGTGGGCACGAAAAGCTCTTTGTAGCCGAGCGCCTGCAAACGGTGCAGCGTGTGCGCGATGAGCGGGCGGGAAAGTCCCTTGCCTTGCGCGTCGCGGCTTACGGAAACCCAATGCAGCCAGCCACCGGGCAGCTTTTCATCGAAAAACGCCGTTGCGGTCGCAACCTTCTTGCCGTTCGGGTCGACGATGAAGAACATTCTGTCGGGCAGAATGTCTTCGTGCTTGCCGTAGTAGCGCTGCCACGCGTCCACGCCTTCCTCAAAAGTCGAAAACTCTTTCGCCGATTTTTCAATCGCAATCCACGTATCGCGGTCGCCGGGGGTGTAGGTTGTGAACGAATACCCCGCGGGCAGATTGTAATGCGGAATTTCCGTTTCCGCCGGCATGTTCATGAACAGATGGTAGTACTTCAAACGGCTGTCGTGATTATCTAAATGTAAAGAAGCTAAGTCTTTCATAGATTTGATTATGAATTAGGATTCATTTCTGCCGCAGCATTTCTTGTATTTCTTGCCGCTGCCGCACGGGCACGGGTCGTTTCTGCCGGGCTTTTTGCCGTTCTTGCGCACCGGCTGCTTGACGGTCGGCGTATCGGAGGATGTAGTGCCTGTCTCCTTGGCGACGGCTTCACGCTTCGGTGCTTCCGGCGTCTTCAGGCGCACAGTCAGAATCATGCGGGCGGTGTTTTCGCGGATCGTGTCGATCATCGCGTCAAACATGTCAAAGCCCTCTTCGCGGTATGCAATGACCGGGTCTTGCTGGCCGTAGGCGCGCAGACGGATGCCCTTCTGGAGCTCATCCATCGCATCAATGTGATCCATCCACTGCGTATCGACATTCTTCAGCAGCACCACGCGCTCCACTTCACGCATGATCGGCGGGGTGAACGCCTTCTCACGCAGGTCGTAAAGCTTGTGCGCACGCTCCTTGAGAAAATCGATGACCGTTTGCTGCTCGAGATCCTCAAACGCCTGACCCTCATAGTGCAGCTCATCCGGATTGACCATCCAGCCGAGGTAGTGGTCGCGCAGACCGCGGAGATCCCAGTCGTCGTGCAGGGTGTTCTCCGGCAAGAAGCGCTTGACGTTCGCTTCGATGGCCTGATCGATCATGGACATAATCTGCGGCTTCACGTTGTCGCCGTTCAGCACACGGTCGCGCTGCTCATAGATGATCTCGCGCTGGCGGTTCATCACGTCGTCATACTGCAGAACATTCTTACGAATGGCAAAGTTTCTGCCCTCGACCTTCTTCTGTGCGTTTTCGATGGTGTTGGAGAGGATAGACGCTTCGATCGGCATGTCCTCGTCCACATTCAGGCGGTCCATAATGGTCTGGATGCGGTCGCCGCCGAACAGACGCATGAGGTCGTCTTCAAGAGAGATGTAGAAGCGGCTCTTACCGGGATCGCCCTGACGGCCCGCACGGCCGCGCAGCTGGTTATCGATACGGCGAGATTCGTGGCGCTCCGTGCCGATGATGTACAGGCCGCCGAGCTTGCGAACTTCCTCTGCCTCCGGCGCAATCTCCGCTTTGTATTTTTTGTTGAGCTCCGCAAAGGTCTTGCGGGCATTCAAAATCTCTTCATCGTCCGTGTAGCCGTAGGCGGAAGCCTCGCCGATGAGCTCCTCGGAGAACTGCATGCGGCGCATTTCGGCACGCGCCATGAACTCTGCGTTACCGCCGAGCAGAATATCCGTACCACGGCCGGCCATGTTCGTTGCGATGGTCACGGCGCCCTTACGGCCTGCCTGTGCGACGATTTCGGCTTCTTTTTCATGGTACTTTGCGTTCAGCACTTCGTGCTTGATGCCGCGGCGCTTCAGCATGGCGCTGAGCTGCTCGGATTTTTCAATCGTGATGGTACCGACCAGCACCGGCTGGCCTTTTTCGTGGTGCTCGATGATGTCGTTGATAACGGCATTGAACTTGCCCTTTTCGGTCTTGTAAACAACGTCCGGGCAGTCTTCACGAATCATCGGCTTGTTTGTCGGAATCTCTACAACGTCCAGTTTGTAAATTTCGCTGAACTCGGATTCCTCGGTCATAGCCGTGCCGGTCATGCCGGAGAGCTTGTTGTAAAGGCGGAAGAAATTCTGGAACGTGATGGTTGCAAGCGTTTTGCTTTCGCGCGCGATTTTCACGCCTTCCTTCGCTTCAATGGCCTGATGCAGACCTTCGTTGTAGCGTCTGCCGTACATCAGACGGCCGGTGAATTCATCAACGATGATAACTTCGCCGTCGCGCACGACGTAATCAATATCGCGCTGCATGATGCCGTTCGCCTTGATCGCCTGATTGATGTGGTGCTGAATGGTGATGTTGTCCGGGTCCGTGAGGTTTTCCAAGCTGAAGAACTGCTCGGCTTTTTTTACGCCGCGCTTGGTGAGCGTTGCGGTCTTCTGCTTTTCATTGATGATATAATCGTAATCCTCGTAGATCTCGTCATTGTCTTCCTTTTCGTTCGTCTCCGCCACGCGGATGGGGCGCAGCGTTTTGGCAAAGCGGTCGGCGACGTTGTAAAGCTCCGTGGACTGCTCGCCCTGACCAGAAATGATGAGCGGGGTACGCGCCTCATCGATGAGGATGGAGTCCACCTCGTCCACGATGGCGAAGTTGTGGCCGCGCTGCACCTTGCGTTCTTTGTACGTGACCATGTTGTCACGCAGGTAGTCAAAGCCGATCTCATTGTTCGTTGCGTATGTGATGTCGCAGGCGTAGGCTTTTTTCTTTTCGTCCGGCTCCATGCCGGGGATGGCGAGGCCTACGGTGAGACCGAGGTAGTTGAACACACGCGCCATCATTTCGCCCTGATATTTTGCAAGGTAATCGTTGACGGTGACGATGTGCACACCCTTGCCGCTTAAAGCGTTGAGGTACGCCGGGAGGGCAGCGGTGAACGTCTTGCCTTCGCCGGTCTTCATCTCGGCGATGCGACCCTGATGCAAAATGATGCCGCCGATAATCTGTACCGGGAACGGCTTGATGGAGAGCACGCGCCACATGGCTTCGCGGCACGTTGCAAACGCTTCGGGCAGGATGTCGTCAAGGGAAGAGCCGAGGGAGAGGCGCTCTTTCAACACGGCGGTCTGGCCCTTCAGCTCCTCATCTGTCATTTTTGTGTATTTGTCATCGAGCGCGAGCACCGCTTGCTTAAGCGGTTCAATGCGCTTTAATTCTTTCTTGCTGTAGCTGCCGAACAGCTTTGTGAGTAGGTTCATGGTTCGGGAACACTTTCCTTTCTTTCGCGCGGATTCCCCGCGCGCGGCATATAAATCAGTATAGCATGGAACGGCATAAAAAAGCAAGCGATAGGGGCATATTCATGAAAACTTTATAGGTGATCAAAAAGAGGCGCATTTCAAAATGCAAAAACGGCAGTGCAATTCGAGAAAAACAGCAAAATACAGGATAGCCTTAGCCGAAATGCACAAAAAACTCTTTTTTTCCAAATCATAAACAGCTTATGAACAAAATGTGACTTTTTATTCGGTTTTCTCTTGATTTTCGCAAAATTAAAGGCTATACTATAGGTAACAATTCCTGTTTTTCCGATGTGTGCAAACCATAACTGGTCAAAAAAACGAAGAACAGGAAATTCTTTAATTTATAGGAGAGTGAACATCCTTGGACAAATTCTTCAAAATTTCCGAGCGTGGCTCGAACGTCCGCACAGAGATCATTGCCGGTCTCACGACGTTCTTCGCGATGGCTTACATCGTAGTCACGAACCCGAACCAGATTGTTGGCTTCAACCATCTGGCTCCGGATGCCGACCCGGCCTTCCAGCAGATTTGGAATGCTGTGTATGTCGCATCCATTCTGGCAGCAATCATCGGTACGCTGCTGATGGCTCTGTATGCGAAGATGCCGTTTGCACAGGCTTGCGGCATGGGTCTGAACTCCTTCTTCTTCGTATCCTTCATTCTGCCGGAAATCATCTCCGGCGATGACGTCATCAAGGGCTATCATGCAGGTCTCGTCATCATTCTGGTTTCCGGTATCGTCTTCCTGCTGTTCTCTGTCACGGGTCTCCGCGTCAAGGTCGCAAAGGCTCTTCCGGACTGCCTCAAGAAAGCAATCCCGGCCGGTATCGGTCTGTTCATCGCTTTCCTCGGCTTCCAGAATGTCGGCATCATCCAGGCTAACCAGTACACGCTCGTTCAGTTCGTCGATATCCACGGCGCACTGAAGGCAGGCGCATTCTTTGCGGATGTTGAAGGTGTAAAGGCATTTATGCCGGCTATCCTCGCATTCCTCGGTCTGCTCGTCATTGCAATTCTTGAAAAGCACAACGTCAAGGGCGGCGTGCTCATCAGCATCGCAGGCATTTCTGTTCTGTACTATCTCCTTTCCGGCACGACCCCGACCTTCGACATGAGCCAGATCGGCCAGACCTTTAAGGATTTCGGCTCCATCGGCATCACCGGTGTGTTCCAGGCTGACGCTTGGAAGCGTGCGTTCACAGGCTCTGAGCTCGGCGGCATCTTCTCCGCAATCATGCTTGTCGTTACGTTCTGCCTCGTCGATATGTTCGACACCATCGGCACCCTGTACGGCACTGCTTCTCAGGCAAACATGCTGGATAAGAACGGCGATCCGATCAACGTTAACCAGTGCATGACCAGCGACTCCGTTGCAACGGTTGCGGGCGCTGTTTGCGGTACTTCCACCTGCACCACGTTCGTTGAGTCCGCTGCTGGCGTTGGCGCCGGCGGCAGAACCGGCCTTACGAGCCTTGTTGTTGCAATTTGCTTCGCGGTTTGCCTGTTCCTCAGCCCGGTCGCTTCTCTTGTTCCGACCTGCGCTACGGCTCCGGCACTCATCTATGTCGGCGTTCTGATGATGAAGGGCTTCGCAAAGGTCGATATGTCCGACCTGCGCAGCGCTGTTCCGGCGTTCCTCGCTCTCATCATGATGCCGCTGACCTATTCCATCTCCAACGGTATCGGTATCGGCGCGATCGCTTATGTGCTCATCACGCTCTTCACCGGTAAGTACAAGAAGAACGACATCGGCATTACCATCATTGCTGCGCTCTTCGTCATTAAGTTTGTCTTTGTTACGATGTAATTCGTACATAAAACGAACTTTAGCTTGAGATAACATAAGAGGCGCTCGCTTGTGATTTTTCACGGCGGGCGCCTTTTTTCGTTTTATTGCGCGGTTTTGTCCTGCTATACTTTGGGCATATCGGAAGAGTAAAAGGAGCAGGTGATGAAACAGGCGGATAGTTTGCTTTTAAACGCGTTGAAAGCAGCGATACATAACGAAAAAGCGGCGCTCGGTGTGCTGCCGCAGGAAACACAGACGGAGCTTTTGCGCCAGGCGGTGCGCCACGGCGTGCTGCCGCTTGTTCTTGATGCGTGCGGCAAGGCGCTGAAAGCTGCGCGGCGAATGGCGTTTTGCCAAACGGCAGAGCAGATTTTGAAAACGCAGGTATTCTTACAGCTTTACAGCAAGCTGCGCGAAATAAAATTGCATCCGCTCGTGCTGAAAGGCCCGGTGTGCGCTGCGCTGTACCCGAAGCCGGAGCTGCGGCTGTTCTCGGATGTCGATTTACTGGCGGTTTCGGGTGAATTTGACCGCACACGCAATGCTTTATTGCGGCTCGGCTGCCGCACAGCAAGGGAGAGTGTCGATCCGCTTGAACAGACATTTTACCTGCCCGGCAGTCCGCTCGTTTTAGAACTGCACGGCGCGGCGTTCCCGGAAAACGATGCGTACGGGCACATGAACGCCTTTTTTGCGCATGAAAAGCTGCGCACGGAAACCGTTTCCGTGCAGGGCGAAGAAATTTATACGTTTGGCGCGAACGAGACGTTTTTGTACCTTTTGTGCCACAGCTTAAAGCACTTTCTGCACGGTGGGTGCGGCATCCGCGCGGTGTGTGATTTGCTGTTGTTTGCCGAAAAGCATGAAAAGGAGCTTGACAAACTGTATTTACGCCGCTGCTGCGAAAAGCTTTCGGCACTCGAATTTTTGACGGCGCTCTTTGAAATCGGCGAGAAATATCTCGGCTTTGAGAAAACGGAAAGCTTAGCGCTGCTTCGCGTGCACCCTGCGCCGGATGAGACTGCGCTTTTAGAGGATATTTTGGCAGGCGGCGTGCACGGTGCGGCAGAAAAAAGCCGCTTGCACAGTGCGAACATGACGCTGCATGCGGCGGCTGTGCAGCATACAGGAAAACGCGTGCGCTTTTCCGTGCTGCGTGCGGCGTTCCCCTCTGCAAAAGCGCTGCATTGCGCGCCGCATAGCTTGCCTGCCGCATGGGGAAGGCGGCTTATACGCTACGGTAAGGAAAGCATTCAAAACCGTACGAGTCTTAGAAAAAGTGTCGAGATCGGCAAGCGGCGCGTGGCGCTCCTCAAAACATATCACCTCATAAAATAAGCCGGCGGCTGCGCCCAACTCGGGTACAGCCGCCGGTGCTTTATTTTGGATTAACGGATGCGGAACGTCTTGATCTCATACGGCTTGATGGTGAATTTGAATGTACCGCCTTCTACCGGGACATCCGTGAGCGCATTCTCCTGCAAGTCACACTCCGTAACGGAAGCGATGGTGCGGTTCCAATGCAGTTTTGTCGTTGTGCGGGCGTTTTCACATTCGTACAGACGCACGATCACGCCGTCGCCGTCTTCCGCCTGCTTGACGGTTTCCAAAATGACGTTTTTGGCGTCCACACTCGCGAGAGAGTACGCTTCGCCTGCTGTGCCGCCTGCGGTAGCGCGCACAGGTTGATTCAGGAAGTACGCCTGCGCTACGGTCTCCGCGCTGCGCCATGTTTCGGTGTGCGGGTAGAGCGCGTAGGTGAATACGTGCATCTCCTGATCGGCGACAGGGTTCGGCTCTGTGCCGGATTTGATGAGCGTCAGCGCCATTTCGCCGTTGTGCACGGAGTGACCGTATTTGCAGTCGTTTAACAGGCTGATGCCGTAGTGACCCTCGGAAACATCGATCCACTTTTGGCCGCAGCTCTCAAAGCGTGCCTGATCCCAGCTCGTGTTCTGATGTGTTTTGCGCGTCACGTTGCCGAACTGAATCTCAAATGTTGCTTCGTCCGTGTGTACGTCCATCGGGAAGTGGGCTTTCAGGAGGTGCTGGTGCTCTTTCCAGTCGACCGTCGTCTCAAAGTCGATGCGCGGGCACGCGGCGTAGAAGTGAATTTTCTGGCAGATGACCGAACGGCTGACCGTGCGCTCAATCTCGAGAGTTGCGCGCACGGGGCCGCGTTCCGTCCATTCCATGCGCTGCACGTCGGTGACGTCCCAGAATTTCTCCGTATAGTAGCAGTCGATGTCCCAGTTGTCGTAGTGCATCGGCTTGTCCTCATACATGCGCATCAGGTTCGCATATTTGCCGGGCTGCACGGTCTCGCGGTCGTTTTTGCGGTCATAAAGGCGCGTGATGAGCCCGTTTTCATCAAATTCAACCGTGTAGAACGGCGTCGTGATCGTGCTGCCGTCAATGTGCAGCGGGTTTTCAAAGCTGCCTGCTTCGACCGGCGCAAAGCACTTGTAGCCCTTCGGCGGCAAGTCGGGCAGGAACGCCACAGCACCGTTTTCGGTCTGCTGCACGGGATAAGTATTTTTGCCGTCGGAAAGTGCATTTGCGGTGCAATTTTCAAGTACAACGATATCATTGCGCGTTTTACCCGTCGTGTTGAACACCGTGATGCCTTCTCCCTGCGGCGCAAGCACTTGCATGCGGTCGGCAGAAAGCGCAGAGATCGTCTCCGCCATCGCATCGTATTCCTTTTTCGTCTGCTCGTAGACCTCGTGAATGGCGGTGCCGGGCAGAATATCATGGAATTGATTCAAAAGCGTATTTTTCCACAGGCTGTCGAGCGCTTCCGCGGGGTAGGGGAGCTGCGGTGCTGCCAGTACGCTCAAAAGCTCCAAGTCCATGAGTCCCAGCTCTGTTTTGCGGTTGCCGCGCTTGTTGCGCGCCATGGAGGTGTACGTGCCGCGGTGATACTCAAAGTAGAGCTCGCCCTCCCACGTGGGCAGTCGTTTGCTGTCTTTTACGCGCTTGTTCAGCTCGTCAAAATACTGCCGCGCGAAGACCTGCCGCACCTTCGGGATGCCCAAAACGCCTTTTTCCATGCGTTTGCTCGTCTCCAGCATATCGCGGGTCGGGCCGCCGCCGCCGTCACCGTAGCCGTAGGCGATGAGAATATCGTTGTTGATGTCTTTGTTTTGGTAGCGCTCCCAGCCGCCCATAATGGCATCCGGGTGCAGCATGCCGTTGTAGGTGGTGAAGAAGTTCTGTACGTTCTGGCCGATGCTGAGCGTGGTGATGAAATGCGTCAGCACTTCGCTGCCGTCAATGCCGCGCCACTCGAATGTATCGAACGGCACTTCGTTGAACTGGTTCCACGAAAGCTTCGTCGTCATAAAGTAATCGATGCCGCTCTTTTTCATGATCTGCGGCAGCGCGCCGGAGTAGCCGAACACGTCCGGCAGCCACAAAATGCGGTTATCCACGCCGAATTCCTCGCGGAAGAAGCGCTTGCCGTGAATGAACTGGCGCACAAGGCTTTCGCCGCTCGTCAGGTTGCAGTCGGCTTCCAGCCACATGCCGCCCTCCGGTTCCCAACGCTTTTCCTTCACGCGCTCTTTCAGGCGCGCATACAGCTCCGGATAACGCTCTTTTAAGAAATAATAAAGCTGCGGCTGACTGGACATGAAGTGATAATTCGGGTATTCGTCCATAAGCTTCAAAACCGTCGCAAAGCTGCGCGCGGTTTTTTCACGCGTCTGGGCGACCGTCCACAGCCATGCCACGTCGATGTGCGTGTGACCGATGCAGCTTGCAATCACGTCGTCGTGTCCCGCAAGGTCGGTGTAGACCGCTTTTTTTAGATATGCGGAAGCCGCGCGCACGGAAGCGTAAAATTCCTCGCTGTATGGCGTGCGCAGGTCGAGCAGGTTTATGCCTTCGTTCAGCGCGTTTTCCAGCAGCATGCGGTTTCGGTCTTCCTTTTCCATGCGCGAAAAAGCTTCGACCGGCACTTTCAAGTCATAATACAGCGCTTCAATCTCCGGGTCAATCTCTTGAATTTCCGTAAAGAGATTGAATTCGTTGTGGATGGTGCCGGTGTACGCTTGCAAGTCGAACACAAGCTTTTCGCCGGAAATCGCTTTCGGGGAAAGCAGCACGTCACGGTGATTCATGTCCATGCCCTGCACGGGCACGTTGTTCACAAACAGCAAAAACTGCGGATTTTTGCCGTCGTCCCCTTCGATCTGCGTGCGCACATTCAGCCACATTGCCTTGCCGTTAAGCGTTTTCGGTACGGTGAATTCCGTGCGGAACCAATAGTGCTCGTCCGGGCCGTACCAGTGCATGGTGCGGCTGTCAAACGACGTCCACGGCGGTGTAGCGGCATCTGCTGCTTCGGGGCGGATATACGTGCCCTTTTTGCAGATAAGGTCGGTCAGCGGAATGCGCTGCACGATGCGCAGACGGTAAAGCTCATCACAAATGCGCTCCACACGTTTATCGAGATACCTCATAGTTGCAACTCCTTTTCTATAGCGGTTTGGGGTTTCGTAAAGACTGGTGCTTTTGACTTGATTTTAGCATAACAAGGCACAGAAAACAAGATAAAATGCACAGATTCTTCCGGCTTTTCACACATTAGAATTGTCTTTACGCACACGTCGCGTCGAAAATGCAGAAAAGCAAGTTATTTATGCACAGAACATAAAAAATAATTGAAAATCAGCGGAAAGTACGCTATACTAAATCTATAAATCAGAGCGTATTTTGAGAAAAGCAACGGTGGCTCAGCCCCGAAAACACCCGGAAAAACAGCGGTTTTGGAATGCCGCATTCAAATCACATCACATAGAAAACAGAGGAAAAAATATGCGAAAAAAGGCTTGGATCCTTTTGCTTTTTGCCACGCTTATTGCGCTGCTTTGCGCATGCAGCGATACGGCACAGCAACCGGAGACGGAAAAACCGAAAATACGTATCGGCGGCACAACGTATGCGCCGTATTTTTACCGCAATATCGGCGGCCACTATACCGGCATCGACGTGGAGATTGCCGAGGAAGCCTGTGCGCGTATCGGGTATGAGCCGATCTTCGAGGAGCTCAATATCGACAGACGCTTCGAGCTTTTGAACGAAGACTATGTAGACTGCCTTTGGAGCTGCCTGACGATGGACGGCAGAGAAGATGAGTTTATTTGGGCAGGGCCGTATATGTATACGCAGCGCGTGGTCGTGGTGCCGTCGGACAGCGAGATTGAAACGCTTGAAGACCTTGACGGGAAGTGCGTGGCGGTGCAGGCCGGCTCTACAAGCGAGGAGATCATTTTAAAAGGGCTGAATCCGAATTTGCCGGAGATTACGGACCTTTCCACATTCAGCACGGTGGGCGAGGTGTTTACTTCGCTGCGCAAAGGCTATGCGGATGCGATTATCGGGCATGAAAGCTCGCTGAAGTTATATACCGACGAATACCCGGACGGCTACCGCTACCTCAACATGAGCGTGTGCAGCGACGCCGTGGGCGTGGCGTTTAAACCGGACGGCGATGCAGCACTGGCGGAAAAGCTGACGCAGGCGCTGCTTGAAATGCGCGAAGACGGCACGACGGCTGCCATTGTGAGAAAATATGGGTTGGACGCCGAAAAAAGCGTGAACGGAGGTACCGAGTGATGCCGAAGTTCAAAGGGAAAACAAAATTGAAGCTTCATAAGCCGAGCATGGAAACGGTCATGCGGTGGATTGTCACGCTTCTTCTCGGCTTTGTTGTGCTGCTGCCGGTATTTGCAGGCGTAACACAGTATGAACAGAACAAGGCGAAAGCGGATGTTGAGGACATACTCGCTTTTATGCAGACGAGCTGCCGCAAGTACGACAACTACCGCTTGGCCGATACCACCGAAGCGCTGCAAGCTGTTTTGAATAAAGTTAAAACGCTGACGGCGTACCGTTACGAAGAGGAAGATGCACTTTTAAATGAAAACCGCTTACAGCGCTATGCGAAATTTCAGTATTTGACCGGCATTTTTGTTTTGGATGAAGATTTCTCCGTGCTGGCTCATTATGACAAAGCGGGCAACGACGAAGATCTACTGCTCAACCAGATAACAGAGGACAAAAATGCGGCGGATATTTTGAACTATCCGCAGAAAACCTATGCCGACCAGATCTGTATAAACGACAATACGTATAACTACGCCATTTCCGCACGGCAGGATAAACCGGGCCTCGTTATTTGCTATACGGATGTCACGCGCTTTCAAAACGATAAAAATGAGCTTTCTCTCTCCACCATGCTGGATGCTGAAATGTTCCGGCAGGATGTGACCGTCGTCATCACGGACGGCATGCGCGTTATCAGCACGAATTGCGAGCAGCTGGAGAACACGCTTGTGCAGTATTATCCTATTGCTGACGTGCTCGTTGGAGGGGAGCAGCTTACACCGGACACATTGCTGCAATTAAAAAACGACAGCGGCACATGGTACGGTATGTTCACCCAGTACAGAGATTATTATTTGTATGCCTTTTTCCCGAGTCGCGTAGTCTACGCAGACCGCCGCGGTTGGATGCTGCTGTTTACGGCAATCTACCTGTTTTGCGGCATGGGGTACCTTATTTGGCGGCAGTACAGTAAAAAGCGCCGTCTGCTGCGTATGGAAAAAGAATACCACCTTGTCAGCGCCATTTCGAGCATCTACCTGTCAAACCTGCTCATTCACCCGCAGGACGATACATGGGAGCCCATTGTGCAGAGTGAGCGCATGAAAGCAATCACAAACGGTGTTTTAAGCGCAAAAGCCATGCTGGAAAAGTTTAACACGGAGCGCGTAGCCGAGGCGTACCGGGAGGAATTCCGTGCGTTTACGGACCTCGATACCGCACAGCAGCGCTTAGAGGGCAAGGCTTTTGACGGCTTCACAATGGAAGATTTGGAGGGCAAGTGGTACCAGCTGCTCCTTGTGCCGCAGCGCCGCTTTACGCACCGGGAAAAGCCGAGTTCACTCATGCTTTTGTTCCGCGATGTTTCGAAGCAAAAGGAGCGTGATATGGAATATCAGGAAAACCTGCGCCGCGCGGCAGAGGAAGCTACCATTGCAAACGCCGCTAAAACGGATTTCCTGCGCCGCATGAGCCATGACATCCGCACGCCGATCAACGGCATCCGCGGCATGGTACAGATTGCCGACCGTTTCCCGAACGACGTGAAAAAGCAGGCGGAATGCCGCGCAAAGATTATGTGGTCTTCGGATTTTCTTTTAGAGCTTGTAAATGATGTGCTCGATATGAGCAAGCTGGAATCCGGCGAAATGCAGCTGGAGGAAGTGCCGTTCGATTTGAATGAGCTGCTGCACGATGTGGGCACGCTGCTCTCCACGCAAGCGCAGGCGCGCGGTATTACGTATACCATCACAATGGAAGATAAGCGCGAAAAGCATGTTATTGGCAGCCCGCTGCATTTAAAACGGATCTTTCAAAACATCGGCGGCAACGCCATCAAGTATGGCAGAGCCGGCGGCTATGTACATGCTACGTGCAGCATCGTTTCACAAACAGAGAACACCGTTCGCTACCGCTTTATCTGTGAAGATAACGGCTGCGGCATGAGCGAAGAATTCCAAAAGCATATGTTTGAGCCGTTCTCGCAGGAAAATTCCGGTGCACGCACTACGTATCAGGGTACGGGGCTCGGCCTTTCCATCGTGAAAAAACTCGTAGATGCCATGGGCGGCACCGTCACCGTGGTCAGCAAAAAGGGCGTGGGCACCACATTCATCACGGAGATTCCGCTGAAGCTCGACCCCGCGCCATTTGATGCCGAAAAGCCGGAGGAAGAGATCGATACCACCGTGTTCCGCGGGCTGCATGTGCTGCTTGTGGAGGACAACGAAGTGAACATGGAGATTGCGGCGTTCCTGCTTGAGGACAGCGGAGCCGAGGTCACAAAAGCATGGAACGGCGCAGAGGGTCTGGAGAAATTCAAAGCCTCGGCCCCGGGTACGTATGATCTCATCTTAATGGACATCATGATGCCCGTGATGAACGGTTTGGAGGCGGCGGAGAAAATCCGCGCGCTCGACCGCCCGGATTCGGAGACCGTGCCCATCTTCGCCATGACGGCAAACGCGTTTTCCGACGACGCCGCCCGCAGCCGCAAAGCCGGTATGAACGAGCACCTCACAAAGCCGCTCGACCTTGAAAAGATCACAAAAGCGGTGCGCAAATATTGCAAGAAAAATAGCCGATAAAAGCCATAAAACGGCGGCGTGCCTTTAAAAGCGGTTGCGCCGCCGTCTTTTTATGGGCTGCAGTGTGCCTGTTCCTACCAAAACACCAATGTGCGGAAATTTCATAAATTGATTCTGAAAATAAGATGAATTCCTGTAGAAGTTTTCTCCGCATGAAGGTTGAAATCATAGTGTTGATATGATAAAATAATAGCGCGAATTATGCAGAAAATGAGAATTTCAGACGCGGCTTTCGCATTTTAAACATATAAAACTGCTCGATTATGCGAAAAGCAGCATAAATATACGAAATACGAAGTTCGGTTTAGAAAGGGAGGACGTTCCATGGCTTATATGCGACTTGGCGATCTGCTGATTGCGGCAGGTGCCATTACGCAGGAGCAGCTTGAAGAAGCGCTGACCATTCAAAAGCAGAAGAAAGAACGTCTCGGCGACGTTCTGATTGAAAGTAATATCATCACGGAACGGCAGCTCATTGAAGCACTGCAAATGCAGCTCGGCGTCGATTTCATCGATTTAACGGCGATCTCTATTCCATTGGAGCTCGCCAAATTTGTGCCGCGCGCCATCGCGAAAAAATACAACGTGGTGCCGGTAAAGCTTGTAAAAGACGAGCTCTTTGTTGCCATGAGCGATCCGTTGAACTTCGTTGCGCAGGAAGAGATTAAGGCCGCTTCGCATAAGCGCGTTGTGCCGATGATCTCCACGCGCCGCGCGACCGAGCAGGCCATCGGCACATTGTACGGCAGCGAAGGCACGGCCCGCGCCATTGAAGAAATGAAGCGAGAGGTCGGCACATCCACACCGGATATTGTGCCGGTGCAGATGAACCAGACGGATGCCGGCAACGCGTCTGCCGCGCCGACGATCCGCTTTGTAAACTCCGTCATTGAGCGCGCCTTTTTGGAGCGTGCGAGCGACATCCACCTTGAGCCGCAGGAGGGCGAAATGGTGGTGCGCATGCGTATCGACGGCATTTTAAGAAAGATTTTGACCGTGCCCGCAAATTTGCAGAGCAACGTTATTTCCCGCCTGAAAATCATGGGTGGCATGAATATTTCCGAGCGTAAGATCCCGCAGGACGGCCGTGCCATGGTGCAGGTACGTCACCACGAGATCGACCTGCGTATCTCGTCCATGCCGACGATCTACGGCGAAAAGATTGTTTTGCGTTTGCTCGATAAATCCGGGCATAATATCACGAAGCAGTCCATCGGCCTTGAGGGCACAGACCTGCAAAAGTATGATGCGCTGCTCAAAAACAGCAGCGGCGTGATTTTGATTGTGGGCCCGACCGGTTCCGGTAAATCCACGACGATGTGCGCCATGCTGCAGGAGCTTGCAAGTGAGGAAACGAACCTCATGACGCTGGAAGACCCGGTGGAATACAACATTCCGGGCGTTAACCAGTGCCAGATCAACGAAAAGACCGGCATGACGTTTGCGACAGGACTGCGCGCCATCTTGCGTCAGGACCCGGATGTCATTTCCGTCGGTGAGATTCGCGACGGAGAGACGGGCGCCATTGCCATTCGTGCTGCTATTACGGGCCATTTGGTGCTTTCAACTTTGCATACGAACGACGCCGTTTCCGCCATCGACCGCCTGGTCGATATCGGCGTGGAGCCGTACCTCATTTCCAGCGCGCTGCGCGGCGTCATTTCCCAGCGCCTTGTGCGCAAGGTCTGTCCGCACTGCAAGAAGGCGTATAGGCCGGAGGCGGAGGAGCTTGCCATGCTCGGCCTGCCGGAGAACGCCAACGTGCAGTTCTACCGCGGCGAGGGCTGTCAGGAGTGCTACCACACCGGCTACAAGGGTCGCCGCGCCGTGTTTGAAATCTTCATGCTCAACGGGCGTATTCGCCGCATGGTTACAGAAGGCGCAAAGTACGATGCGCTTTCAAAGGCAGCAGCGGAGACGAACTTTGTCACGATGCGCGAAAATTGTCGTAACCTTGTTTTGCGCGGCGAGATCAGCGCAGCGGAAGCCGCGCGCGCCATCAATTCCACAGCGGATTGACATTCCGCTGAAAATCTGTTGAAAACTTGCTCATAACTTTCGGAAAGGACGCAGTCGCCGCGTTTCGGCGATGGTTTTAATATGCTTGAAATCAGCGAAATCATCGCGCAGGCGCAGCAAAAAGGCGCTTCCGATATTCATATTGTCACCGGCCTGCCGGTGAAATGCCGCATAGACGGCAAGGTGCAGAACCTCACGGAGAAAGTCCTCACGTGGGAAGACTGCGAATACTACGCAAAATGCCTTGCGGGCGACCTTTTCCACGAGATCGAATGCATCGGCGAGCTTGATTTGGCGCGGACGTTTCCGTGCGGAGCGCGAACCAGAATTAACCTGTTCCGCCAGCAGGGGGCGGTTTCGGCGGCGATTCGTATTTTGGCGGATACCATCCCGGAGATCGAGGCGCTGAATTTGCCGCCGGTCGTTTCCGAATTCCCGGAGTACCGCAGCGGCATCATTTTAGTCACGGGTGAAACGGGTTCCGGCAAATCCACGACGTTGGCGGCGATTTTAAATCGCATCAACCATACGCGGCGCAGCCACATCATCACGCTGGAAGACCCGATCGAGTACATCTACGAGCCGGATCAGTGCATCATTAACCAGCGCGAGATTGGCAAAGATACAAGAAGCTACGCAGACGGCCTGCGGTCTATCCTGCGTGAGGACCCGGACGTTATCCTCATCGGCGAGATGCGCGACCTCAATACCATTGAGACCGCATTGACGGCGGCGGAAACGGGCCACTTGGTCTTCGCTACCCTGCACACAAACTCCGCGGCGGATTCCGTTGACCGCATGGTGAACGTGTTCCCGGAGGGGCAGCAGCGTCAGATTCGATTGCAGCTTTCCACTACGTTGCGTGCGGTGCTTTCGCAGCAGCTGTTGCCGAAGCGCGCGGGCGGCCGGGCGGCGGCGTGCGAAGTCATGATGGTGAACAGCGCCATCAAAAATTTAATCCGCGAGGGCAAGACCCCGCAGATTGACAGCTTCATTACCATGAACGCGCAGGACGGCAGCATTACGATGGATAATGCCCTGCTGAAAATGGTGCGCGAGGGCACCGTAACGTATGAAACGGCGCTCGGCTACGCCAGAGACCGAGAAGCGTTTTCCAAGGGAAGACGCGGCTGAATTTAGGAAGAAAGCGAGGGAGCGGGCTTGACGACCTACAAATACAAAGGGCTTTCCCCGGACGGCGCAAAGCTTTCCGGCGTCATCAAAGCGTATAACGAGTTTGAAGCGGTCGCGCAGCTGCGCGAGACCTGCTCCGTCATCACCAAAATAGAAGAAGTCAAAGAGACGCAGAGCTGGAACAAACAGATCGGTACGAAGAAAATCAAAGACAAGGAGCTTGCCATCATTTGCTCGCAGTTCGCCATCATTTTGACTTCCGGTCTGCCTATTGTGCGCTGCGTGGAGATGGTTGCGGCACAGGCGCGCACCAAAGAGCTGCAAAGAATGCTGAAAAAGGTCGCGGAGGACGTCTCCGGCGGTTACAGCCTTGCGCAAAGCTTTGAAAACAATGCTACGGGCTTTCCGACCACGTTTATTGAGACCGTACGCGCGGGCGAACAGTCCGGCACACTGGAAGAATGCTTTGAAAAACTACATAAATACTACGATAAAACCGCTAAAATGAAAGCGAAGATCATCAGCACGCTCACGTATCCGGCAATTGTTATTTGCGTCGCCGTCATCGTGTTCATCATCATTATGGTGGTAGCCGTGCCGGCGTTTACAAGCGTGTTTCTGGAGCTCGGTACCGAGCTGCCGGGCATCACAAAGGCGCTCATCGCAACGTCGGATTTTCTCACGAACTACTGGTGGTCGCTTATTTTGATTGTGCTCGCGTTTTTCATCGGCAGGCTTCTGCTGAAAAAGAACGAAAAGGGGCGTGCGTTCCTTGCGGAAAACAAGCTAAAGCGCTCACCGCTCAAAAAAATGCACAGTCTGAACGCCGCTTCGCAGTTTGCAAGCACCATGAGCACCATGCTCACAGCGGGCTTGCCGATTACAAAGGCGCTGGAGGTCACGGCAAATGTGGCAGACAACTACATGTTCGCGGTGTCCATCCGCAAAGTGCGGCAGGGCGTGGAGCAGGGCCGCAGCCTGGTGGACTGCATGAACGAGATTCCGTATTTTCCAAAGCTGCTCACCGAAATGGTGGGCGTGGGCGAACGCTCCGGCAACATGGAAGAAACGCTCACCGTCATCGGTGATTACTTCGATAACGAGGTCTCGGTGTTCACGCAGCGGTTGCTCTCTATGTTAGAGCCGGCCATCACCATTGTTTTGGCGGTCGTCACCGTCATTTTGCTGCTGGCCGTTTACCTGCCGATGTTTACCATGTATGGCAGCATCGTTTGATTTATTTCGCTGTACCCCGTCGGCGATCCAACCCGAACCGGCGGAATACATAAATTTCGATGGTGAACCCCGAAAAGTACGTTTTTGGGGCGAGCAAAATTTCAATGAATTGGAGAATGGTTCCTATGATGAACAAAATGCGTAAGATGAAGAATAAGAAGGGCTTTACGCTCATGGAAATGCTGATTGTTGTTGCAATCATCGCGATCCTCATTGCTATTGCTATCCCGACCTTTGCTTCTTCTCTGAATAAGGCAAGAGTGGCAACCGACGAAGCGAATATCCGTGCAGGTTATGCTTCCGTTATGGCTGATGTTTTGACAAACGAGGGTGAAAACTCCGGTGAAACCGGTCAGACAGCCAAAAAATATACATTGAACACTGATGGTAGTGTTACTGCAGGTGGTACTGCTTACACTTGCAAGGGCAATAACACCGATGCTACGGTTAAAGTCGGCGGCGCCGACGTTGGCGTTTGGCAGAAGGGCGACGGTGTTGAGTACTCCTATGATTATGCTACTGGCAAAGTTACGATTTCTGTTGGCGACGGCAAGTAATCTCTTTATCTAACTGCAAATTAACACAACTCATTTTAAATGAACCAGATCTATTGAGGGGCCGGGGGTTGCGGCTCCCCTATGATCTGTTCTTTTGATTTTTCACTTTAGGTTTTCATAAAAAGGGGACGTAGTATGCTTTGGGTTTCACCCGCTCTCACGGTTTATATTTGTGTGCTTACGGGGATTCTCGGCGCGTGCATGGGAAGCTTTCTCAACTGCATGGCGTGGCGTATCGTCCACGGCGAATCTGTTTTACACGGGCGCTCGCACTGCGACGTCTGCGGCCACGTGCTCGGCGCGGGAGATTTAATTCCCGTTTTAAGCTACATCATGCACAAAGGCCGCTGCAAATACTGCGGCGCAAAGCTCTCTGCGGGACATGTCTTTGCGGAAGTGTTAACGGCGCTTACGTTTTTGCTGCTCGTGCTAAAATATGATATTTCGCTCCAAGCCCTTGAATACATTTTGCTGGCGTGCCTGCTGCTCGCCGCTGCATTCACGGATTTGGAGGGGTATATGATCCCGGACCATTTCATCGTGACGGGGATCGTCGTGCGTGTTGTTTTCCTGTTTTTGCAGGGGAACGTGCTCGAAAACCTCATGAATGCGCTGCTCGGCGGCTTTGCCGTTGGCGGCAGTTTACTGCTTATCGTGCTCTTATACGAAAAAGTGCGCCAAAAGGAAGCCATGGGCGGCGGCGATATTAAACTGCTGTTCCTCACCGGCCTGTTTCTCGGCTGGCAGCGGAACATTCTGTGCCTGCTCATCGCGTGCGTGCTCGGCATCGTCTTCGCGTTTATTTTCCCGGAAAAACGCACCACAGGAGACAGGGCAGAGGAAGAAGACGGAAAGCTTTTTCCGTGGGGGCCGTCCATCTCGGCGGCGGCGATTCTCACACTCCTTTGCGGCAGCGAGATCATCGGCGTGTATTTGAGCTTATTTTAACGGAAAGACTAAAAGCTTTACAGCTTGACGGATAGGGATAAAGAAGAAAGCGAGGTGTCTGTACCATGCCCGGACAAATCACGGCGTTCGACATTGGTGAGTGCATGGTAAAAGCCGCATGCTTTACAGGCGGCAAACTGAAAAAGGTTATGGCGAAAGAATTGCCGGATAATATGGTCTCCGGCGGTGAAATCGTCTCCATGGACGCCATGGCGGATTTTATCAAGGAAATGGCGAAAGAAAACGGCATCTCCCGCGGTGCGGCGGCGGTCATTCTGCCCGGCAAGCTGGTGTTCACCCGCAACGTGACCGTGCCCGCCATGACGGACGGCCAACTGTTGTATAACCTGCCGTTTGAATTTAAAGATTACCTGACGCAGGAAAAGAATAAGTATTATTTCGACTACGCCGTGCAGGATACGGTGAAAGACGAAGAGGGCAATGTGAAAGAATTGCAGCTTTTCGTTTGCGCCACCTTAAAAAGCACCGTGGAAGAATACCGCGCCATGCTGCGCCGTGCGGGCTTCAATTTGAAGGTCGCCATGCCGGAGGAATGCGCCTACGCTGCGCTGACGGAGGATTACATGCAGCGCACAAATGCGCCCGCGGGCAGCGATTACTGCTTTGTAGACCTCGGCCACAACGGCATCCGTATGTACATTCTGCAGGACGGCGATTTCACCACGAAGCGTTCCGTCGACCTCGGCCTGCGCGACCTTGAGCAGACGATTTCCGATGTGCGCGGCGTGGATATTCACATGGCACACGCACACATTTTGTCCGATTACAACGACGTGCTTTCCGAAGACGTGAGCGCCGAGCTTTTCAACCGCATGGCGATCGAAATCATGAAGGCCGTCAACTTCTATAATTACAATAACCGCGAGCGCTCGCTCCGGAGAATTTATCTTTGCGGCGGCGGTGTGGCGGTAGATCAGATCCGCGCGGCCATCTGCCGTGTGACGGATCTGGACGTACATAACGCCGAGGAGCTGCTTCCTCAGCACGACGCATTGGAAGCGGCGTGGCTTTACATCAAAGCGATCGGCTGCGCGCTGCAAAAGTAAGGAGGCGTTGGAATGAAGCTTGAACTCGGCATGGGGAACGGCGCCAAAAAGCCCGTAAAATACCCCACCAAAAGAACCGTCAACCTCGCAAAGCGCGAGTCGCACTCCCAAAGCGTCATGACGCTTTCTATCGGCACGGCGGTCATTATCGTGCTTGTGGTGCTCGTCGTGAAATTCGGCGTACTTGACCAGCTTGCGCGCCAAAGTGCCGCAGAAAGTGCTTACAACACCGTGCATGCCCAGTATACCGAAATGCAGAGTGCCGTGGAGAAATACCCCGAGGTCGAAGAGGAGTACCGCACCTATTCCAGAAAATGGATGCAGCAGGAGGGTTCCGGCGCGTTCGTTTCTGTGGACAGACAGGAAGTGCTCGACCTCATGGAGAACTATCTGCAGCCCTACGGTACTATAAAGGCCGTCACCATTTCGGACGACGTGATGATTGTTTCCATGTCCGGCATGAATCTGCAGGAGATTTCCGCTATGTTTGAGATTTTACAGCAACAGCCCATTGTAAAGGCTGCTGACCTTACAATCGCTTCCACCGAAAAAACGGCAGGCGAAGACCTCGATTTCTCCGTGACAATCACATTACAGCCGGCTGACACGGCGGAAGGGGAGGCCACAGCATGAAAAGAGCCTTTACAACGCGCGAAAAAGTGATGCTGCTCGTCCTCACCGTGCTGCTCATCGTCATCGCATATTTTAAGCTCATCTTGGAGCCCATCAACAATTCCATCGACGAGTATCAGTCCGAAACGGCCGCGGAGCAGGACGAGATTTTGCAGAACACCGCGCTTTTGACGCGTATGAACCAAATGCAGAAGGAGCTCGAGGAAATCTATGCCGCGGGCGACCCCACGCCCATCCCGAATTACGACAATTCCGGCAAGCTGCTCGTTGAGTTGAACAGCATTCTTTCGGCTTCCGTCGATTATTCGCTGGATTTCGGTCAGGTCTCGGCACTGAACGATGGCTACATCATGTGCCGCCCCATCAACATGGCTTTTACAACGAACACCTACGCCGAAACGCGCGCCATCATTGATGCGCTGCACAACAGCGATTTTACAAACCAAATATCGGACATCAGCGTGCAGTTTGAAAATTCCGGCAACTCCGGCAATGTGCAGGTAAACCTGTATATTACGTATTTTGAACTTCAAAAATAGCTGGTGCAACACAGGCCGGAAGCTGTTTTTTGCTTGCCGGTTTTCTGTGTTTAAAAAGACTTATACTGTTTTACGGTTTCCATATTTTTCTCAGGAGCAAAACGCATGAATTTTTCACGGGATATGAAGAATTTGAAAAACAGAAGAAAGGGGAAAGCCGGCTTTACCATGTCCGAGCTTTTGATTGTTGTGGCCATCGTCATCGTGCTGTTTGCCGTGGCGGTTCTCTCGCTTGTGACGATTCAGAAGAACCTGCGCCAAAAGGAACTCGACAGTAAAGCGGAGATCCTTTACGTTGCCGTGCAGAATCGCATGTCCGAGCTGCGCGCCGGCGGCTACGAAAGCCTTTATCAGTACGATGAAAACAAGGATAACGGCGTTGCAAAGGTTGGTCTCATTCCGCTGGATGCTCCCGAAGAAGATGCGGAAGACGCCATCACAAAAGACACGCTCTGCTACGTCGTTTCCGCAGACCGCGTGGAAGTCGGCAAGGCGGCAGCTTCCGTTCTGCCGGAATCTTCCGTAGATGCCGAGCTTTGGAACAACCACTGGGTTATCGAGTACGACCCCGAAAGCGGCAGTGTGTACGGCGCGTTTTACAGCGAAGAGGAGATTACAAGCGGCGATGTCTCCACCACGCTGCCCACATACTTAAACCGTATGCGTGTGCGCCAGACCCGCCTGCACAACGGTGCGAAGATCGGCTACTACGGCGGTGCGCGTGTGATCTCCGGCACAACCGACACTCTAAAGCCGGACATCTCCATCGATAACCGCGAGAAGCTGACGGCAACGTTCTACTGCAACAACCCCTATGCCGATGAGCTGACGTTCAATATCAAGGTTTCGGACGGCCAGAACGAATATGTAAAGGTCGTAAAATACAGCGAGCTTCGCCAGCTGAACAGCAAAACTTGGTACTACACGTGGGTTATGGATAGCTTGGAAAGCGAAAAGACGCGCTTCTATAATCAAACCGACCATAAGCTTGCGTGCGGCACAGACATCACCGTCACGCTTTCCGTAGAAAGCCAAAACGCCAATGTGGACGGCAAAAGCTACACCCGCAAAACGAACAGCCTGTTCCGCTATGCCGAGGGCACCCCGGCCGGCACGGCGCTCATCGCCTACGGCCGCCATTTGCAGAATTTGGACGAGGCCTCCCATGTTTCCGATACGATCACCGGCGCCGTGCAGGTCAGCGACCTTTCCTTTGCGGATGATACTGCCGACAACGAAGACTGGTATTCCTTTTACGGCGACACCTTTACGCCCATCACAAATAAGAATCTCAAAAGCTATGACGGCTATTCCGAGGTCGATAACGTAAAGCTGTATTCTTCCATTTCAAACCTGCACATCACAAAAGCTGCGCAAAACGGAGATGCAGGTCTGTTCAGTACATTTAACGGTGAGATCAAAAACGTGACGCTTACCGGCATGAGGATTGATAATGGAGGCCAGAACGTCGGTGCGCTCATCGGTTCTGTTTCCGATACCGTGAAAATCACAAATACCCGTGTATACCTCAGCTCCAAAAAAGGCGACCTCGCAGATATCGAAACGGTCGATTCCCCGGAAAAAGTGCAGCCGTGGCTCGAGGGTAAAGTCGTCGGCGGACTTATCGGCATGGTGACGAAAACGGGCAGCGTATCCGTTACGGACAGCTCCGCGTCTACGGTCATTCGTGCAGACGGCGGCGCAGCAGGCGGCCTCATCGGTGCCGTGTATCATGCGGCAACGATAACCGATTCCTATGCGGACTGCTATTTGACGGCAGCCAGAACGGGCGGCCTTATCGCAAAGGCAGAGGGCGGGTCTGAAGTAGCCGCGACGGGAACCTCTATCACCTTAAAGGATTTCTATGCAGCGGGTTACCAAACGGCGACCGGCGATGCTTTCGGCTTAGTAGGCGGCTCCAATGTGATCGCCACAGGCGGTTATTCTGCGTGTGTTTACAATGTTGAAGAAAACGCCAAGGTCCATTCCACGGTGAATACAATGGACAGTGCCTCAAACGTATATTATCTGACAGACGGCGGCCTTTCCGAAGACGGCACAAGCAAGTGGGAAAACGACAGTCAAACCATGCCGAAAACCTATAAAAAACTCAGTGAATCGGGCTTTGCAAAAGAAATCTCCGGGGCGTTCACGTCCTCCTCCGGCGCGGCTACGTTTCCGTATAACTTGATGGATCAGGGCCTTACGTATTACACGTATCCGCGCCTTGAAAAGCTGAACCACTACGGCGACTGGCAGGCGGAGTTTGAATCCGGCGCACTGGTTTATTACGAGCGCTACGAAGACGAAACCTACGGCTTCTACGGCGCAAACCTTTCCACGCTCAAAACGAGTAAGTTTGTCGTCGGCGACGGCTATGCGCTGGCGTATATCGAAAAGAAAGATGCGACCGATAACGTTACCGTGACGTATGCAAACGACCAACCGGCACGGGTATTGTTTGATAGCGCAATTGAAACGACCGACGACACGACAAATACGAAGTATTATCTCTATCCGCTCTCAAAAGAGGTTGTCAACACCGAGTATATCGACACCGCAGAGCCGGACACGTTCTACCAGAAGATCACGATAGAAGACACCGCAAACAGCACGAATACGGAGTATTACTACAATCCGCATTTCGCAAAAACGGTAACGGTCAACGAAAATAAGCCGCAGGCGCCGGAAACGGTCTGCATCCGCTCTGCCCGCCAGCTGTATGCCTTGAGCCTTTACTACCCGCAGTATGCGGATGCTGTAAAGGACAGTGTGTTCCGTCAGGAACTCAACATCGATTACAGCAGGTATGAGTGGACAAATTATGACGTTGTGCCTGCAAAGATTAGCACACAGGCGCCGATCGGCACAGGGGATAAGCCGTTTACGGCTGTGTATAACGGCGGCTGCAATACGATAGAGGGAATTTCCTTTAAAGCAAATTTCCTTTACATCGGCATGTTCGGTTATACGTCGTCCGCTGCCGCGGTGCGCAATGTGTTCCTTGTCGGCAACGGCAGTAACACGGTGGCCTATGCCAATGCGCAGGGCGGTAATTCGGCTTCCGGCAGTGCGTCGCGCGTCAGCATGGGCGTGCTCGTCGGTTATAACCGCGGCACGATTTCAAACTGCTCGGTTTCCGGCTATACCATGGAGTATTACGGTTACAGCGCCAGCACGGCTTCGCTCGGCGGCTTTGTCGGCAGCAACTACGGCACCGTCCGCAACAGCGCTTCGGACTGCCCGTCCATTCGCTTTGCAAATACGAACTCTAACACCTATGCGGGCGGCTTTGCGGGCGTGAACCACGCCTCTATTTCGGATTCCTACGCGCTTGGCAGCATTCAGGTGCGCGGCGCGCGAAACAGCACCGTGTGGGTCGCGGGCTTTGCGGCGAACAACGCCAGCGGCATGATTCGCCGCAGCTACAGCGCTACGGCGCTGACAGCTTCCGGCGATGCGGAGTCCTACGGCTTTGCGCATACCGGCGGTTCGGCATACCAGTGCTATTATCTGGACGGCGGCACGTATTCGTACAGAGGCACGCTTTATGCTTACAACACCTTCACGAACGAATTCAAAGATAACGCGGCGGGTGAGCCTCTTACGGGCAGCGAGCTGCAAAACAAAACAATCAACAATTTCGAACCGGCAGATTGCACCTATAATGCCAAAGAAACGACCGGCGATCATTATATCTACCCGGCAGTCGTGCGCAATGCAGCAGGGCAGACCGTGCATTACGGCGATTGGCCCGTGCAGAAGGACATCGGTACGCTCGGTGTGTTCTACTGGGAATATGAAGACAGCGGCAGCAACAGCGGCTACCACTTCAGCTACGTGGGCACAAGCCAGGGCAATGAAATTTCCAGCGCAAACAACGACATCTTAAAGGGCGATTCTCTCTGTGAAGAGCATGACGACGGCGGCGTTGTAACGCATTACGGCTACGGCTATTTCTATGCGAACAGCAATAATTTGAAGACTTCATTAAGTGCTGTGAACTTCAATGAAGACTTCATGCGCGTTGCAGAAAATGCAGAAGCCGGCGAAGCGCTCGGTAAGCAGATGCCCGGCTATACGTTTGTCGCCTTTGAGACCGGCGAAGACAAAATGTATTTGACCGGCAGCAACGCAAACGGCACATGGTGGCTGGATTACGGCAGCGGAACGGATGCTACCGTATACACCTACACCGTCAACCCGTTCTTTGCAAACTCTATGAGCCTCGATAGCTCCAAAGTGCAGAGCAAAACGACAGAAACAGGTGACGCCAAACCCGGCACCAACGGCAACGCTTACGAGATTCGCTCCGTCTCGCAGTTACAGTTTATCAACTGGAATTTCGGAAAGCACAATACAAGCACCTCCATTGTGTCTCAGAACAAAGGGGATTGGTATACGTTTAAGGATAAATACACGTATCAGGTTTACGGCGATTCTAACACGGTATCGGAAAGCGGCAAAGAGCTGTATTGGAATCAAACACACGATTTGAATGCTTCCTTAGAATACAGTACACTTGGTAAGGCCAATAACTTCACGCCTATCGGAAGCATGTATGATAATGCAGGCGATACAGCAACCGCTGATCCGACAATGTCATATTTTGCTTCTCATTATGACGGACAGGCATATACGATCAAAAATGTTGAAATTCACAGCAATGCGGAATGTGTTGGTATTTTTGGCATTACGGTCGGTGCAACGGTTAAAAATGTGGTCGTATACTCGGATGAAGGCAATGTAATCGAAGCTAAAAAGGACGGTGAGAGCTGGTACTGCGTTGGCGGTCTTGTCGGCTTTGCGGCCGGCAGAGACAATCCTGCAAGTGTATTTACAAACTGCACGGTTTCCGGCTATACCATTCAGGATAACCATGCAAAGGCCCCGGGTTGGGGCGGCGGCAGTGTCGGCGGTCTTGTCGGCATGACAAACATGGATATTACAAACTGCTCCGCTGTAACAGATATTATTATCAATATCGGCTATAATGGCCCTTATCAAAATCTGCGTGTCGGCGGTATTGCCGGTGTTTCTCGTGGCGCAGTGCGATATTGTTATGCTGGCGGTTCTATGATAAGCACAGCTAAATCTTGGTATAATAACTATTATGGGGGTGCGAATATCTGGATGGGCGGCCTTGTTGGCGGTATTGTCATGCGAAACAGCGGCGGCTTAGCAGCTTTGGTTGGTGATGTGAGTCGTGTGCTCAAGGTTGAAAACTGCTACAGTTATGTTGAGATGCCAAAACGTGGTAAAGCCAACGAGCAAAATATTATAAAGAGTACGCAGGCAATCGCCTCCAATGGCGAAATGCAGGAAAATTTCGCGGATGTTAAAAACGACTATATCGAGATTCATAACTGCTATGCACTTGAATCCGCCGTATTAAATACAGATGATTACCGCGAATATGGCGATAAAACTCCCTCAAGTTGGTATAACCTGAACCTGAACATGACGAATCAGAATAGGCGGGGGCGTGAGATCAAGTTGTTCAATGATTCCACCCCATACGTAACGTATGCCGAAATGCAGAGCAGCGAATTCTTAACGAAACTGAACAAGAACTACCAGTCTGGCTCAAGCTATAAGAGCTTCTCCACCGTTACCATCACCGAGCAGGGGCAGAATATCGACGGCAAATATAGCTTCCCGGGCAACGATACGGCGCTGCAGGGGCTTAACTATCCGTTCCCGACGGTTCTGACACAGACCGATATCTTCGGCAGCACAGTCAATTTGCATTACGGCCGCTGGCCGCGCATCGGCCTTTTATGGGAAGAAAATTCCCAGAAGCTCGACCTGCTTGCGGATATCAAAACGAAAGCGGAAGACAGCACTTTGAACGACAACGAAGACGGCAAGGCGCTTTTGCAGACACATTTGCTTATCGCCAGCAGCGACGTCAATACGAACGCAGTGCCGGAAATCAAGCTGTACGACGAAGACAGAAACGAGCTCACAGCCGATAAGGCCGCAGCAACAGTCAGCCGCATTGCGTATAATGGTGCGAAAAACTGCTACGATGTCACATTCATCGGGCAGAATGTCGGCACGGTCGTTGCAGAGGCGAAGCTCGGCAATTACATCGCGCGCCTTACAATCGAAGTTACGGCATCGCTCAAGCTGGAGGCTTCTTCTACGAACATTTCGGTTTATTCCGGCGACACAGATACAATTACGCTGACCGTAAAGGACGCAAACGACAAGCAGCTGCTTGCCGAGACCGAAAAGACGCTCAGATGGGAGATTGCTGTCGATAACAACGGCGTGCAGCAGGATGTCATCGAGTGCAGTAAGGACGATATCAAGCTGAACGCAGACGGCACGTTCTCCTTGCCGCTTACCGGCTTTGCTGCGGGCGAAGCCACGGTGAGCATCACGTGCACATATCCGTACGGCGCGGCAACTGCCGCGGAGCCCGCAAAAGAGGTCACGGCTACGCTGTATATCAGCGCTACAACAAAGCCGAGTGATGTGCTTGGCCTGACAAACGGCAGCGTCTATAACCAGATTTCTCTGCCGCACACGCCGAAAAAATCCACGACCTCCTACACCGGTACGACCGTTGAATACCCGGAAAACGGCCCCGCCATGAAGGAAAGTGCGCTGTTCCTCTACGCAACGGATGAGTATACCGATTTGAACGGCTTTACGGTCGATCAAATCGAGATCACCGCAGGGGAAACGACCTACACTGTGGGTGAAGACGGCATCACGACCGATGAAAATCACACCTACAAAGTGACGGTAAACGATCCGTGGACGACAGAAACGAACGACACGAAGTTCCAATACCGCGCCGTAAAGGTGGAATCCGCCGCAGCAGGCGAGATCACCCTAAAGATCGTCCTTAAAAACGGCGACGTGACCTACAACCTCACTACCCCGTACACTATTGTTTCCAATGAGTATAAGGTGAAGTTTGTAACGGTAAACGGCGATTTGGTGCTGGAGAAAAAGGTATCTTACGGCGAAAAGCCGACGTTAACGGAAGAAGAAAAGAACAAGTTGGCAACAGCTATTTTAGGCTATACGTTTGACTTTGATAATCTCCCCGAGATTTTCGCAGATACCGAGATCAAGGCGGTTCCGAACACCTATACCATCCAGTTTGACGCCAACGGCGGCTCGGGCACGATGCCTGCTGTTTCGTATGCTTATGATAAGATTCAAACAACGGACACCCTTCCGCCGAATACGTTCACAGGAACATCCGCTTTTAAGGGTTGGGCGTTTGATGCTTCAAGTACAACGGCTGATTATACAGATGCAAGCTTGATCGGGAACATCATAGATTCTATGGCGAAGGGGAATAAGACCGAACTCACTCTTTACGCCGTTTGGGAAGATACCGCAGCAGGCGGCGAGACCGTTGAACCGTAAATCAACAAAAAGGCAGGTGCCGAAAATGCAGGCGATCCGCAGAAAACTGAATAGCCAAAGGGGCGCTTCCATGCTGATGGCGCTGCTGCTTATGCTGGTTGGCATCATGGTGAGCGCGGTCATCATCTCCGCCGCCACCAGCGCCGCCGTAAATAAACGCTCGGAAAAAGAACAGCAGCAGGCCTACCTCGCGGTCAGCTCTGCCGCCGAGCTCGTGCGCGACGATTTCCAAAGCCTTACGGGCCGGTATAAAAATGTTACGACCACGGTGACGCATGCGGATGGAACGACTGATACGACGAATGATACGATAAAGGCCACATGTGCGGTGGGAGATATGATCAATGACATCGGCGCACGGTTTATAGGTATGAACACGACGTCCCCTTATGCAAAGACCTACACGTTCTCCGTAGACGGTTATGAAGATGTATCGGCAGAAATTCTTGTATCAGTTGACACCGGCAGTGACGGAAGCAGCAAGGTGTGTAACCTCACTGCAACATTCACAAACGGTGTGGATTCCGAACACCCCTGCCGCATGGTGTTGACTATGGAGGGCAAATTGACGGAGGAAAGAACCTCCGGCGATACGGGCTCGGGCTCCACGCAGGTTGTCACCCAAACACTCGAATGGAATAAGGCAAAGCTGCAAAAGGAGGTAACGGGTTGAAAAAGCTGCGTTCACAAAAAGCGGAAACACTGGTGGAAACGCTCATGGCCATCTTGGTCGTGGTGCTCGTTATGCTTTTTCTCTCCACTGCAGTTTCCACGGCCTCCAAGGTAAATGCCAAGGTGCGCAAAACCGATGTGGCTTTAACGTATAAGAATGCCGTCAAGGGCAGAGAAACCAAAACGCTGACCATTAAGGATAACAACAGTGCCACAAAAGTCATCCATGTTCAAGTCGATGAATACACAAGCGAAAACGGCTACACGTATTACAGGGAAAGCAAAGTGCAGGGGGCGGGAACTTGAAGCTGAAAGATAAAAAAGGCTTAACGCTCGTGGAAATGCTCTGCACAGTCGCCATTTTGGTGCTTGTCAGCATGGTGATGGTGTTGGGTGTGCAGCTCGGCGTGCGCTCCTACGCAAAATCCGTTTCATATTCGGAAGCGCAGGTGCTGTGCTCCACGCTTACGACCACCATCAGCGATGAGCTGCGCTATTCCGGCACACTGAAAGTAGACGGCAGCGGCAGCGTTACGGGCTTTTTCAGCCAGCAGTTCGGCAGCGGCGATTACACCGCGTTTACCACTACGCCGGAAGGGCATGTGCAGCTTGGCGGCAAGGACATTCTACCCGCAAAGGCGTACCCCTACGGTATTAAAGCTGAGGTGAAAAGCTTAACGTATGACGATGTTTCCTCCCTTTTCACAGTGCAGCTGAGCGTAAAAGACAGCGAAAATAAAAACACGCTGGCCGAAACCACCTTTGAAGTGGAAAAGCTCAATGTGACGACCGAAGACACCGCAGAGGGCCGCGCCCGCGCCGAAGACATCCGCAACGCGCGTAAAATTCAATCTCTGCTCGGCAAGTGGGTGGCAGACGGAACCATTACTTGTGCAGATAACTCTAAAGGCACCGGCGTATGGGTTTTGGTGTGTCGTGATGGCACTTCGTATCCGGGCGGCTATGATAGTAATTATAGTTCATCTGTGTTTTTTGGTACAGATCCCGGCGTTTATGTCAAGAATAGTACATCGGCCACTTGGAAAAGCGGAAATACAGAACTCAAACGGCTGATAGAAGCGGAAATGGAAACAAATTTAGAGTTGAAGGCCAGTGCAACCGCAGAGGTTGATAACATTGGCGGGTGGGATTGGTATGTTGTGCAGTATGTGTACGATAAGAGCACGAAAGAGTGGAGTACGTATTTGTTTTCCGGAATGAAAGGTAAATCTTCCAAAGCCAATCGCAACACAGAACAAAACTCCAACATGTATCAATACATGAACCGCAATACAGAAAACTGAGAAACACCGCGCCAAACGGAATGCTCCGCAGGCGCGGTGTTTTTGCAATAAAGAATTTGTATACGCTTTGTTTTAAAAAAGTATGATTTCATGCGATTTTTCTTGCACGTAAAAAGCAAATATGATAAAATAGAAAATATAGTGTATTTAAATAGTGTTCTTTATTGTACAGAATAGATAGAATTACTGCTTTTTATCCACTTTTTGACGAATTTGCAGAGAATATAGCGAATTCTGTCTTTGGCAAGTCATTCTATCAGTAAAAATGAAAGTGCTTTCCGATAAAAAATAAATTGTGAGACGAAACAGAAAGCGCTGCAAGGAGAAATCTATGAGTTTAAAGGAAAAAATACTCATCGCGGACGATTCGGAAATGAATCAAATGCTCCTTGAGGAAATACTCAGCGATAAATACGAATATGTCATGGCAAAAGACGGCACAGAAGCCGTCGATATCCTCGAAAAAAACGATGATATCGACCTCGTGATGCTCGACATCAACATGCCGAAAATGGACGGTTTCGGCGTGCTGGAGATTATGAATCTGCGGCATTGGATCAGCGAGGTGCCGGTTATCATCATCTCGTCCGAAAGCGATGTGGATTTCATCCGCCGCAGCTATGACCTCGGCGCTTCGGATTACATCAGCAGACCGTTCGATCTGACGGTCGTCCGCCGCCGTGTCGAAAATACGCTCATGTTGTATGCCCGCCAAAAGCGCCTTGTGCGCCTTGTGGAGGAGCAGGTCTACGAGCGTGAAAAGACGAACAACACGATGATCAATATTTTGAGCCATGTTATCGAATACCGCAACAACGAAAGCGGCCAGCATATTCTGCATGTGCGCATGATGACGGACATTCTCCTGCGCCGCTTGATTGAGATCACGGATAAATACCCGCTGACGGAAACGGATATCTCTATGATCGCTTCGGTTTCCGCACTGCACGACATCGGTAAGATCAGCGTTCCGAAAGCGATTTTAAATAAACCCGGCAAGCTCGACCCCGAAGAGTGGGAGATCATGAAGAGTCACGCCGCCATCGGTGACTCGATGCTGTCCGACATCGGTATGCAGCAATCCGAAACGCTGATGAATCTGGCGCATGAGATCTGCCGCTGGCACCACGAGCGTTGGGACGGCCGCGGCTATCCGGATGGTCTCAAGGGCGATGAGATTCCGATTTCCGCGCAGGTCGTCGCCATGGCAGACGTGTACGACGCGCTTACAAGCGAACGCTGCTACAAAAAGTCGTTCGACCACGCGACCGCTATTAAAATGATTACAAACGGCGAATGCGGCGCCTTCAATCCGCTTTTGATACAGTGCCTGTTGGACGTGCAGGATCAGCTTTTCGAGAACATGCACACAGACCCCAGACGGTTCGATTACCGTCAGGAAGCAAAGCGCCTTTCCGATGAAATGCTCGAGCAAAAAGAACTTATGCCTAATAACCGTGCGCACAGCCTGCTCACCTTCGAGCAGAAAAAGGCGGAATTCTTCGCAGAGCAGTGCGGCGGTATCCAGTTTGAATTTGACCACTGGACAAATACCGTACATCTCAAAGATTGGAATGCGCCGGTCGATCAACGAGAAAAATCCATGTATCTGACGGAATGGAACGACGTTTCGCTGCTCTCTGAAAAGGATTGGCTCGCTATGCGTGAAAAGCTGAAAGCAACAACGCCGGAAAGACCGGAAGTGAAAATGATTGTGCAGATCCCCGTTAACGGGGAATATCGCTGGCAGCGCCTTACGGTAAAATCGCTTTGGACAACTAAATACAAAAATTATGCCGGCGTGCTCGGACGCTTTGAAGATATTCAGGATGAAATGGTGCGGCGCGGAGAAGATGTGCTCGAAAAGTGCACGGAAGACAGCATAGCGCATCTTTTGAAAGATTTGAGCCGCGTGTTTGAAGTGGTGCGCCTTGTTGATCCGAAAACGAATGAGAACCTTGAGCTGGATAAAGACGGAAAAGTAATCACTACGCCGATACACTGCTATGAAATTTGGGGCAGAAACGAACCGTGCGAAAACTGTATTTCTTCCCGCTCTCTGGAAGGAAAAGAGTGGGTCACCAAGCTTGAAATGCGTGACAGGCAAATGTACTTCGTGCTTTCTAAACATATCAACGTCAACGGACGTACCTGCACACTGGAGATTGCTTCGCATGAAGACGAAGCGGAGTGCACACGCTGCGGCGGCGACAACGATGCGCCAACGCGTTCTTCGTTTATGAACTTCTACCGCGATGCCCTGACCGGAACGTACACGAGGCTGTATCTTGAGAGTTTCCAGTCCAATTTGGAAAGCGCAGATGCCGTGGCAATCGTGGATGTTGACCTTTTTAAGCAGATTAACGATACATACGGCCACCCTGTGGGCGATGAAGCGCTGAAAACCATCGCGAATACAATCCGTTCCGGCATCCGCGGCAGCGATACGCTCATCCGCTACGGCGGGGACGAATTCCTCCTCATCTTCTCCAAGATCGGCGAAGAGGTTTTCTATGAGCGTTTAGAGCAGCTCAGACGCGCCGTGCAGGAGACAAAATTGCCGGATTATCCCGAGGTGAAGCTTGATGTCAGCCTTGGCGGCGTATACCGCGTACAACCGCTCTCCGAAGCCATTCGGCAGGCAGACCTGCGCATGTACGAAAATAAAGCGAAACACGCGAACGCTAATCATGCGGAAAGCAGATAGAAGTTGCAGAAAGGTGACAAATCATGGAGCTTGAAGAATTATATCAGAAAGTCGGCGGCGACCTCAAAAACGTGATGAAACGCATCCCGAATGAGGCAATGATCGGCAAGTTCGTGCGCAAATACGCAAACGACCCGACCTATAACCGGCTTACAGCAGCTGTGGAAGTCAAAAACTGGAAAGATGTTTTCCTTGCGGCGCACACCTTAAAGGGTGTGGCACAGAACCTCGGCTTCGACCGCCTGCAAAAATCGGCATCTGCTTTAACGGAGGCCGTGCGCGGCGCCGTTCCGCTGACGGACGAATCGCTTTTTGAAGAGGTCTGCAAAGATCAGAAGGAGATCGTGGAGGCCATCGAAAAGCTCGATTGATATGACTTAACAGATATGCCGGTTCTATGGACCGGCTTTATTTGCGTTTGGTTCCCTGTGTAATGCGGCGGAACGGTTTGGGGGAGAATAGGTCGCGCGCTGCGGCGGCAGCTTACAATAGAGGAAAAAAGGAGAATGCCGCATGAATATGTTCACAAAACTTTTGGAGACGCTCGGAAATAATTTCTGGCTTATCATTTGACCGCAGAATTCCGCATGCAGAACGGCGAGTGGATCACTGTGCACGTTATGCAAAGCAGCACAAAAGAATACGACCTTTTCGCTTTTCACAAAACGACTGAAATGCAGCGCCGCATACAGGGCTATGAAGAGCGCCTGATGCAGGCGGAAGAAGCCAACCAGTCGAAAACCACATTCCTTTCCCGCATGTCGCATGAGATTCGCACGCCGATGAACGGCATCATCGGCATGCTTACGCTGGCAGAGAGCAAGCTTGAAAAAGATAACCCTGCGATGCAGTATCTGGAGAAAGTCGACGAGCTTTCCGACCACCTGCTTTCGCTCATCAACGATATTTTGGATATGTCCCGTATTGAAGCGGGCCGCGTGCAGCTTGAAAGCAAGCCGTTAAAAAGCTGCTTGCCGCGCAGGAGATCTTTTTGGAGCTTGAAACGCAGAGCACGCTGCTTGGCACCAAAAAAGAAGGGCGCTTTTTGCTTCCTCTCGCATCGGGGCAGAGCTTTTTGGAGCACCTCGTCACGACGAACAAGAATACAAGCTTCAAAACGCGCTTTAAGCTGCACTACGCTGGCCTTTTGTACCCGTAGTTTGCCCGCGCGCAAAAAGCACAGCTTACGGATTAAAAGTATTTTAAATCTTACAAAAGCCGATGGCAGAGCGAAAAAGCCCCTGCCGTCGGCTTTCGTCATTTTGCGGAAATTTCGACGAATTGATTGTGAAAATAGATGGTTTTACAAAAAAAGTAGACAGATTTTTGATGATGTAGTATACTGGCGTTAAACGGGAGAGCAAGTCGATCTTTTGCACAAAAACAAATAAAAGGCTGAATTTTCATGTTGTCACATGATGAGTTCAGACAACAAAAAGGAGATTTTGAAATGAAGAAAGAGCAAAACCGGCATTCCCTTCACCTCATCCGTCAAAACGTTCCGCAGTTTATTTTGCTCGTTATTTTTTCCGTGCTGCTGGGCGTTTCCGTCATCGCGGTGTCTGTTTTAATGAAAATGTTCCTCGACATCGCTACAAATGCAAGCACTATGCCGCTCACCACATGTCTCATCATCGCGGTCGGCGTTTTGCTCGTGCTCGGCATCTCGCAGGTCGTCACGTCCGTTTTGCAGGGCAAGCTTTCCTGCCGCATGGAGCTTTCTCTGCGCAGCGCCATGGTGGAGCACCTCTACCGCACAGACCTAAGGACGTTCGACAGCGGCGCGGCAGATAACTACTTCACGCGCATGACAAAAGACGCGGAAACCCTCTCGAATTTCTACTCCAAAACGCTCATCCCGAGCATCTTTTTCGAGAGCTTCACGTTCGTCGTCAGCTTTATTTTGATGTTCCTCCTCGAGTGGAAACTCGCGGTCGTCATGATCGTCGTCGTGCCGATTTTGATTTTCACCATGATCCGTATTTCCCCAAAGCTCGAGATGAACAGCATTCAGATCATGCAGAACGAAGACAAAAACCGCAATATTTTGCAGGAATTTTTAAGCCAGTACATGCTGTTTAAGTCCTACGGCGTGCTCGGCTGGGTGCAGAAGCGCGTGGGGAATACATACGCGCAAAAGCAGAAGTACGTCGGTAAACTCAGCGTTTTGCAGGGCGCCATCGGTTTCCTCAATAACTTCCTCGGCGTCGGCATGTTCATCATCGCGCTCGGCATGGGCTCGTTCCTTGTCGTGCGCGGCGAAACCACCGTCGGCACGCTCATCGCCGTTGTGAACCTCGTCAGCTTCTTCTACGGCCCGTTCCTGCACATTTCGGGCTGGATGGCCGAGGTCAACGAAGTGAAGGTCTCCACAAACCGCATCGGGGAAATCCTCTCCATGCCCACCGAAAATAGCACACAAACCGCAAAGCCCGCTGTCCAAAATGCAGGCAGCGCAGCGCTCACCGCCAAAGACCTCTCCTTTGCGTATGACGAAGAAAAAGTTATCCTGTCCCACGCCGAAACGCAGGTGCACACGGGCGAGATCGTTGCGCTCACCGGCGAAAACGGCAGCGGCAAAAGCACGCTCACAAAGCTGCTCATCGGCTTTTATACGCCCACAGGCGGCGAGGTCGAGCTCAAAATCGGCAATAAAACCGTCCACGGCGCGGAAATTCGCAATTATTTAAGCTACGATTCCGGCTTCGTCTCCGTTTTCGCGGGCACGCTCAAAGAGAATATCTGCATGGATCAGCCGTTTGACGAGAAGAAGTTCCGCAAAGCTGTTGACCTTGCTAACCTTACGGAGTTCGTAAACGAAAAAACAGCGGACTACGAGATCGAGCCGGAGGGCAAAAATCTCTCCAGCGGTCAGCGCCGCAAGGTCGCGCTGGCGCGCATTTTCTACGATGACCGCCCGGTCTTCGTGCTCGACGAGCCCACCGCAAACCTCGATAAAGCGTCCGCAGAGGGCATGTTTGAGGCTCTGAAGCAGGTCTGCAAAGACAAAATTTGCATCATCGTCACGCACGATGCGTTCATCTCCGAGAAGTGCGACCGCGTGCTGCATTTGAATAATAAAAAGGTCACAGGATGACTGCAATACGATTTGCATAATAGGGCGATATGAACTCTGCCACTCGCAACGAGCGGTGGGTGTGGCTTAGCTCCGGGCAATTCCGCCCTTGCGGCAAGGCTCGTCGTAGAGAACGCCTGCGCCGAGTGGCTTATAAATCTTGAGCATTGCTGATGGGCCATTTTTAACAAAATTTATCTTTTTTCCAAAAAATCAAAAATTTTTCAAAACCTAATTGACAACCGAAAAAATGTGTGCTACAATGCACTAAACCGTTGAGGAAGAGTGAGTACGCTTTAGGCAACTTTTCTCACAGAGAGTCGTGGATGGTGGGATCACGGCGGAAAGATAAAGCGGAATGGACTTCTGAGGGCGAACAGAAAAGGATTTCCGAGTATGTGAGACGGAGTGTGGCTCTCCGTAAACAAAGGTCTGCGTATGATGGTACGCGTAAGAGGGTGTGTGTTTCACATACCAAGCCGGGTGGCACCGCAGGAATTTTGATCCTGTCCCAGCAAGTGATTGCAGGGACAGGATTTTTTGTTTTTCAGGGAGGTTATTTCATGTTTGTTTACACAAAACGATGGCGCAGCCGCGCTGCATCTGAAATTTTGAACCCGCATTTGAATGCATTAAAACAAACCTGAAAGGATCGATAAATTTATGAAACTCAGAAACGTATTTGCCATGATCACCGCTGCCGCTATGACCCTCAGCCTCGCCGCTTGCAGCGGTCAGAGCACAGCTTCTTCCACGTCCTCCGCGTCAAGCGACTCTTCTTCGTCCGCCGCTTCCGAAAGCAGTGTGTCGAGTGAAAAGAGCACCGCAAGCGAAGAATCTTCCGGCGCATCGTACACCATCGGCATCTGCAATTACGTCGATGACGCTTCCTTAAACCAGATCGTTGAGAACATCAATGCACGTCTTGCCGAGATTGAAAGCGAGCAGGGCATCACAATCAACGTGAAGTACGACAACTGTAACGCCGACGCGAACGTCATGAATCAGATCATCGCAAACTTTGCAGCCGATAACGTAGATCTCATGGTCGGTGTCGCGACCCCGGTCGCCATGGCGATGCAGTCCGCAACCGAAGACAGCAAAACGCCTGTCGTGTTCGCCGCCGTGTCCGACCCGGTCGGCGCGGGTCTTGTCGCTTCCCTTGAAGAGCCGGGCAGCAACGTGACGGGCTCCTCCGATAACCTCGATACCAACTCCGTCATGAACCTTATCTTCGCCCAGAACCCCGATGCCAAGAAGATCGGCCTTTTGTACGACGTAGGACAGGATTCCTCCACCGCCGCCATCGAGCACGCAAAGGCGTACCTCGACGACAAAGGTGTTGAATATGTAGAGCGCACCGCAACGACCGCCGAAGAAGTCGCGCTCGCCGCACAGGCACTCGTTTCCGACGGTGTAGACGCCGTGTTCACCCCGACCGATAACACCATCATGAAGGCAGAGCTCGCGATTTACGAGACCTTTGCTGACGCAGGCATCCCGCACTACACCGGCGCCGATTCCTTCGCCCTCAACGGCGCGTTCCTCGGCTACGGCGTCGATTACGCAAACCTCGGCCGTGAGACCGCAGATATGATCGCTTCCATCCTCACCGAAGGCAAAGACCCGGCGACCACACCGGTCATCACGTTCGACAACGGCACCGCAACGGTCAACACCGAAATCTGCGAAAAGCTCGGCCTCGACTTCGATACCGTCTCCGAAACTTTTGCCCCGTACTGCACGAGAGTGGAGGAGATCACGACCGCAGAGAGCTTCAGCGATCTCGAGTCTTAATTTAAATCTCTCAAAAGCTTATCCTACCCCATAAGCTTTCAAACACTTCATACTACCGTACTTCATCAATACCTTACTTACCCATAAGAATGCAATCACCGCTGCCATGCACCCGGTTTTCGGGCGCGTGGCTTCGGCATATCACCACAAATCTGCAAAACGAGGAGTTTTTGTATGTCTTTCGATTCAATCCTGACCCTTGGGCAGACAGCGCTGGAGCTCGGTCTCATCAGCTCGCTGACTGTTTTGGCACTGTTTTTGAGCTATTCCATGTTGAACGTATGCGACCTTTCCACAGACGGTTGCTTCACGCTCGGCGCGGTCGTCGGCGCGTCCGTCGCGCTTTCCGGGCATCCGTTTCTGGCAATCCCCGCCGCTATGGCGATCGGCATGGTCTCTGGCTTCGTCACGGCGCTTTTGCAGACGAAAATGGGCATTGATAGTCTGCTTGCCGGCATCATCGTCAATACCGCGCTTTATTCCGTCAACATCGGCATCATGAACGGCGCGTCGCTTCTGAACCTCAATAATTCCGATACGGTCTTCACCAAAATGCGTTCGGTGCTCGAAAACACACCGCTTGCGGGGCAATATAAGCTTATCGTCATCATCATTACGGTTGTACTCGTGGCGGTCGTTTTGGGACTTTTCCTCCGCACACGCCTCGGCCTTGCCATTCGTGCGACGGGCAATAACCCGGACATGGTTCGCTCCTCGTCCATCAACCCGGTTAAAACGACCATCATCGGCCTGTGCATTTCCAATGCGTTTACGGCGCTTTCAGGCTGCTTGCTCGCGCAGTCGCAAAAGTCTGTCAGCATCGATATCGGCACCGGCATGGTTACGGTTGCGCTGGCATCGCTCCTCATCGGCGGCGCGTTCTTCGGCAAGGGCAAAATTCCGCTGCGTATCTTCGGCATGGTCGTCGGTGCGTTCGTGTTCCGCCTTGTGTATACCATCGCGCTGCGATTCAACCTGCCCGCGTTCATGCTCAAGTTCGTCTCGTCCGTTATTGTCATTCTGGCAATCTCCGGGCCGTACCTCAAAAAACAGCTTCCGTATCTGAAGCGCCGTTTCGGAAAGGAGCGCACTCATGCTTAAACTCACGCATATCTCAAAGACCTTCAACCCCGGCACGGTCAACGCCAAAAAGGCGATCGAAGACCTCAGCTTCCACGCCGCAAAGGGCGATTTCATCACCGTCATCGGCGCAAACGGCGCGGGCAAATCCACGCTCTTCAACGCTATTTCCGGCAGCTTTTTCACGGACAGCGGCAAGATTGAGCTTGACGGCAAGAACATCACGTTCATGCCGGAGTATAAGCGTGCCCGCAGCATCGGCCGCCTGTTTCAGGACCCCATGCGCGGCAGCGCGCCGGGCATGACCATCGAAGAAAACCTCGCGCTCGCAGCGGGGCACGGCGGTTGGCTCAGCTCCATCTCCCGCAAGGACAGACAGGCGTTTCGCGAACGCCTCTCCCTGCTCGGTATGGGGCTCGAAGATCGCATGACCCAGCCCGTGGGTTTGCTTTCCGGCGGCCAACGTCAGGCGCTCACGCTTATGATGGCCACATATAACCCGCCGAAGCTCCTTCTGCTCGACGAGCATACCGCCGCGCTTGACCCCGCCACCGCCGAAAAGGTGCTCGAGATCACGAAAAACACCGTGGAGGAAAACCACCTCACGTGCATGATGATTACGCACAATATGCAGTCCGCACTGGAGCTCGGCAACCGCACCATCATGATGAACGCCGGTAAGATCATTCTGGACGTCACCGGCGAAGAGCGTGCCCACATGACTGTTGCCGACCTCCTCGACCGCTTCAAGCAAGCCGCCGGCAAATCCCTCGATAATGACCGTATGCTTTTGAGCGAAGCAGAGTAAAATTTGAAATCGAAAGACAGCAAAAAGCAGATGCCCCGAATCCACATCGGGTGCATCTGCTTTTTCTGTTCCAAAACGGCGGAGATATCCGCCGTCGTTCCTTTACGGATGGTGATGCTTTTTTAATACGATTTCCCAAATCTTTATATGTAAAGCGTTATTTTTCTTCGTTTTCCGGCGCAATCTCCGCTTCAATCTTATCCAAGCGGCGGTTGATCTTCTTTTGGTTTTCCAGAACAAGGTCGAGCTTTTTGTGCAAATCATCGATGATGAGCTCGCTTTTTAAGTTGATCTTATAGTCATTCTCTGCACGCTGACGGTCTTTCGCTTCTTGGCGGTTCTGGCTCATCATGATGAGCGGCGCTTGCACGGCAGCAATGCACGAAAGTACGAGGTTTAACAGAATAAACGGGTATTCGTCAAATGCTCTCGAACCCAAAACGAGGTTTATGACCATCCAAATGACCATGACGGCGATAAAACTGAAAATAAACGCCCAACTGCCCGCAAAGCGCGCCACTGCGTCCGCGGCACGCTGCCCAAACGTCATGTGCTCGTCCTTGTCTGCGTTTTTTGTGACTTCCGTTGCAATCAGCTGATGGATCAGTTCCTCATCCGTGAATTCCTCGTCCGTCACATGTAAAAGCTCGCTGATAATTTGGTTGCGTTTCGCACCTTTTTTCATAGTAAACTTACCTCTTATCCCAAGATTCTTCGCCGCATTTCGGCGTTATCTCCAGTCTATTACAAAACCGCGTGCGTTGTCAACCGCAAGGTGTAAAAATAGTGAAAAAACGCACATTCGCGGTTTTGCCTTGCGAATATGCGTTTTGAAATTCAATAAGCTTTAGTGCGTCAGCGCTTGCCGCACGGCTTTCTGCCAACCATTGTAGCGTGCTTCGCGCTCGGTATGATCCATCTCCGGTGTGAAGCAGCTGCGGTGCGTGTTCGCAAAGATCGTCTCCGGGTCATAGAGATCGGGCTTCACGCCGATATATTTGCACGCTTCATTCTGTATGACTCGTGCTTTCGTCGTTTTCAGCGAAAAAACGGGACTAAAACGTCCGATAGGGATATTGCAAAACCAAACAAGCGGACTTTTGCAGCTTATGTTGTATAAGCGTCACGGCAAGGTGGTAGGGGATACCCTGTTTTTCGAGCGGCTTACGCAAGGTGTCATCGAAGAAGCCTATGCGCTCGGCTACGACCTTTCCGTGCGTTATTTCTACGGCAGTCAGCCTACTGATGAGCAAATTTGCGCCATACAAAGCGAGCCGTTCGAAGCGCTCCTGCGGTTCGGATACCGCATCCCGCAGGACGTTTCCGTTATCGGGTTCGATGATTCCAGTATCAGCACCACGCTCACACCGCCGCTCACGACCATGCAGGTGCAAAAGCAGCGCCTCGGAGCCCTGGCGGTAGACCGTTTGCACACTCGCCTGCAAAAAGATGTGCCCGAGACCCAAACGCTGAAACAAAAGGAGTACGTGGAACCGAAACGGTAATGAGCAGCCTTTATGGGTGCTTCCCGTGCTGCACGCTTTGTTGTCTGTCCTCGTGTACCGTACAGAATGGGAAATAGAGAATACCTGTGGCGCGTCTAATTGTTCCTATAAGCGCAATGTAAACCGCTGTATTCCAATGCTGCGGAAAGAGAAAGTTGCATCGAAAGTCTAAATGGAGTAATTTCGTCTTTTTGGTTCGAAAATTGCCAAAATGTTTCTTTTGAGCTGTATGTACATCGTGTGCGCGTCTGTGCAGAAACCGCAAAAGCCGGCATGAAACCTGTGGTTGTTTAAACTAACCGATTCTGTTTTAACAAATTGTCCAAAATGGTACTGCTAACTTGCAGGTTGTTTTTTACAAATAATAGAAAATTGTGTTTTTTGTGTGAAAACTGTTGAAGTTAGGTAAAAATCGTGCTATTCTTTTGCCAGAACAAACAAGGTGGTGAATGAATATGAAAATGCATAAGCATTTTGCAAGGCTTACCGTTTTGTTCTTTGTGCTGACTCTCATCAGCGGACACATGAAAAAGTAATTTTATGAGCCGCATGGTTAAAATGCGGCCCGCAATACAGGAGGTATTTTTATGAATTGGGCAAAAATCGGTCTTTTCGCAGCAGGTGTTCTGTTTGGTACCGCCGGCATCAAGGTGCTCGGCAGCAAGGATGCTAAGAAGGTTTACACCGAGACCACTGCAGCTGCTCTGCGTGCCAAGGAGTGCGTCATGACAACGGTCACGACCATCAAGGAGAACGCAAACGACATCCTGACCGACGCTAAGGAGATCAACGAGCAGCGCGTTGCCGATGCTGCCGCAGAGGTCATCGAAGATGCAACTTGCGCATGCACGGAAGAAACAGCTTCCGCGGAAGAATCCACCGAAGCCTGATCGCGGGTCTATCCCGGGTCTGAATTACCGGAGAGCCGCCGAAAGCGGCTCTCTTTTTTCGTTCATCCGCTCTGTTTTTCGGAGCTTCCAATATATTGTTGCATAGAAGGATAAAGTTATGAAGTGTAAAATTCTGCATGAAGCGCGCGGGCACATGCGTGTACATCTCGTCTGCGGCCGCATGACGCTGAAAGAAGCCGACGTTTTAGAGTATTACCTGCGCGCCGTGGACGGCGTAAAGGAAGTTAAGGTCTACGACCGCACACAGGACGCCGTCATCGTCTATCAAAACGACCGCACATCCCTTATTCGTGCGCTCGCGACATTCTCGTTCGCAAAAGCCGAAAGCATGGAGCTTGTGCCGGATCACACCGCCCGCGCATTGAACCGCGAATTTGAAGACAAGCTCGTCTTCACGGTGCTGCGCCGCGCCATGGCCAAAATGTTCTTCCCGGCGCCCATTCGCATGATGCTTGCCATCATCCGCTCCGCAAAGTACATCAAAGAGGGCGTTAAGGCGCTGCTGCACGGTCATCTCTCCGTTGCTGTGCTTGATGCCACGGCTGTCACTGTTTCTCTTGTGCGCGGCGATTTCGATACGGCAGGCTCCGTCATGTTCATGCTGCGCCTCGGCGAGATTCTCGAGGAGTGGACGCACAAAAAGTCTGTTGCCGACCTCGCGGGCGCCATGTCCCTCAATGTCGATAAGGTCTGGCTCAAGACGAACGGCACCGAGGTGCTCATGCCAATCGGCGACATTCAGGCGGGCGACCGCATCGTTGTGCGCACGGGCAATATGATTCCGCTCGACGGTAAGGTCGTCGAGGGTGAAGCCTTGGTCAATCAAGCCTCTATGACCGGCGAATCTCTGCCGGTGCAGAAGTCCGTCGGCAGCTACGTATATGCCGGCACCGTCGCCGAAGAGGGCGAGTGCGTCATCTGCGTCGAAAAAGCCATGGGCGGCGGCCGTTATGACCGCATCGTCCGCATGATCGAAGAATCCGAGAAATTGAAGTCCACCGCAGAAGACAAGGCTTCCCGCCTTGCCGATAAGCTTGTGCCGTACACGCTTGGCGGCACGGCGCTGACCTATCTGCTCACGCGCAACGTCACAAAGATGCTCGCCGTGCTGATGGTCGATTTCTCCTGCGCGTTAAAGCTCTCCATGCCGATCGCGGTGTTGTCCGCAATGCGCGAGAGCAGCGCACACCATATTTCCGTCAAGGGCGGCCGCTTCATGGAGGCCGTTGCAAACGCCGATACCATTGTGTTCGATAAAACCGGCACGCTGACGTATGCAACACCGCGTGTCGCCATGATCGAAACGTTCGGCGACCGTGAGGAAAGCGAAATGCTGCGCCTTGCCGCCTGCCTTGAGGAGCATTACCCACACTCCATGGCAAACGCTGTCGTGGCCGAAGCCAAAGACCGCGGCCTCTCCCACGAAGAGTACCATTCTCGCGTGGAATACGTCGTCGCGCACGGCATTTCCAGCACTGTGGAGGGCAAAAAGGTCATCATCGGCAGCGCGCACTTCGTTTTTGAAGACGAGGGCTGCGTGATCCCGGAGGGCGAAGAAGCGAAGTTCAACGCACTTCCGGCCGAGTATTCGCACCTTTATCTGTGCATTTCCGGTGTGCTCGCAGCCGTCATCTGTATCTCCGACCCGCTGCGTAAGGAAGCAAAGGATGCCATCCGCGCTCTGCACGCTTGCGGTATCAAGAAGGTTGTCATGATGACCGGCGATAACCGCAAGACCGCCGAAGCCGTTGCAGCAGAGGTCGGCGTGGACGAGTTCTACGCCGAAGTGCTGCCGGAGGATAAGGCGAACTTCATCCGCCGCGAAAAAGAAATGGGCCGCACCGTTATCATGGTCGGCGACGGCGTGAACGATTCTCCGGCGCTGTCCGAAGCAAGCGTCGGCGTTGCCATCAATACCGGCGCCGCTATCGCAAGAGAAATCGCGGACATCACCGTTGCGGCAGGCGATCTCTATGAGCTCGTCACCCTGCGTCAGCTCAGCACTGCGCTCATGGCGCGCATCCACCGCAACTACCGTTTCATCGTCGGCTTCAACCTCATGCTTATCCTGCTCGGCGTAGGCGGAATCATCCAGCCGACTACCTCCGCACTCCTGCACAATATGTCCACACTCGGCATCAGCCTCAAAAGCATGACAGATCTTCTGCCGGAAAAAGCAGAGGAAGAGTAAGAAAAGAAGCTTCCCGTAACGGTGTTCAAAAGTTTTCGCCAGCCTTTTTCAAAAGACTGCGGGTATTTAGGGCAGCGCCCTAAGTTGCTTTCATCAGAAAGCGAAACCTCTTTGCCTACATAAAATTAGGAAAGTTGATTTGAATGTCCGGGGGACATTCAAATCGTAGGGAACCCAGTTGCATGGGTTCCTGCAAGGGCGGTCAACGACCGCCCTTTTTTACATCCAAACCCGCGCTTTGCCGCGCCGCCCTGCAGTGCCCTTTCACGCTTTATTGCACAATGGGTAAAATGGTACAAAAAGAAATTTAAAATAAAGCGCATTTACTACTCGACAAGACGACAACTTCGGTGTATACTGGTAGGGTGCTTGCGGCAGGAACCGCAAAAACGAACACAATATCTTGTGGTTACGCATAAATATTCAATATAAAGAAAATTATGGAAACTGATTATGAAAACCAAAGGGGCTGGAAACATGCAGCTCCCGCGGGCGGTATGAAGGAGCGGTAAGGAACATGAAGATCATTAAGAGAAACGGCTCGGAAGCAGCGTTCGATATCACAAAGATTATCGTCGCTGTCTCCAAGGCAAATAAAGAGCTCGACGAGCGTCAGAGACTTACGAACGAACAAATTCGCACAATTGCTGCAAATGTCGAAGGAGCGTGCGTCGCCATGGGGCGCGCAGCGTCCGTGGAAGAAATACAGGACCTCGTAGAAAAGCAGATCATGGGGCAGGGTGCGTTCGATGTCGCTAAGGAGTATATCTGTTACCGCTATACGCGTTCGCTTGCGCGCCGCGCCAATACCACCGATAACCAGATTCTCAGCCTTATCGAGTGCAACAACGAGGAAGTTAAGCAGGAAAACGCGAATAAAAATCCAACCGTAAACAGCGTCCAGCGCGATTACATGGCCGGCGAGGTCTCCAAAGACATCGCGCGCCGCATTTTGCTTCCGCGCGAAATCGTCGAAGCACACGAGCAGGGCATTATCCATTTCCATGATATGGACTATTTCGCGCAGCACATGCACAACTGCGACCTCGTAAACCTCGAAGACATGCTGCAAAACGGCACGGTCATCACCGGCACGCTCATTGAAAAGCCGCACAGCTTCTCCACCGCCTGCAACATCGCCACGCAAATCGTCGCGCAGGTTGCAAGTAACCAGTACGGCGGCCAGAGCATCAGCCTCGCGCACCTCGCGCCGTTCGTGCAGATCTCCCGCGAGAAAATCCGCCGTGAGGTCGAAGTCGAGATCGGCGAGCTTGGCGTTTCCCCGGATGAGGCCCAAATCTCCAAAATGGTGGAGCGCCGTCTGCGTGAGGAGATCAAGCGCGGCGTGCAGACCATCCAGTATCAGGTCGTGACTTTGATGACGACGAACGGTCAGGCGCCGTTCATCACCGTGTTTATGTATCTGAACGAGGCGAAAAACGAGCGCGAAAAGCGCGACCTCGCCATGATTATCGAGGAAGTGCTGCTCCAGCGCTATGAGGGTGTCAAAAACGAAAAGGGCGTGTGGGTTACCCCGGCATTCCCGAAGCTCATTTATGTTTTGCAGGAGGATAACATTACTCCCGGCAGCGAATACTATTACCTCACCGAGCTTGCCGCAAAGTGCACCGCAAAGCGCATGGTGCCGGACTACATCTCCGAAAAGAAGATGAAAGAGCTCAAAGAGGGCAACTGCTTCCCGGTCATGGGTTGCCGCAGCGCGTTAAGCCCGTGGAAGGATGAAAACGGCAACTATAAGTTCTACGGCCGCTTCAATCAGGGCGTCGTCACACTGAATCTTGTCGATGTTGCGCTCAGCTCCGGCGGCGATATGGAAAAATTCTGGAAGGTCTTCGATGAGCGCCTCGACCTGTGCTACCGCGCACTCATGTGCCGCCACAACCGCTTGAAGGGCACATTGTCCGACGCCGCGCCAATCCTCTGGCAGTACGGCGCAATCTCCCGTCTCAAAAAAGGCGAGCCCATCGATGCGCTTCTCTACGGCGGCTATTCCACCATTTCGCTCGGCTATGCCGGTCTGTGCGAGTGCGTGCGCTACATGACGGGCAAATCCCACACGGACCCCAGCGCAACGCCGTTTGCGCTCGCTGTCATGAAGTACATGAACGCTGCGTGCGAAAAATGGAAGGCAGAGACCACCATCGGCTTCGGTCTGTACGGCACGCCGCTTGAAAGCACCACGTACAAGTTCGCAAAGTGCCTCCAGCGCCGCTTTGGCATCATCCCGGGCGTCACGGATAAGCCGTATATCACAAACAGCTACCACGTCCACGTTACCGAGCATATTGACGCGTTTGAAAAGCTCCGCTTCGAGTCGCAGTTCCAGGCGCTTTCCACCGGTGGTGCGATCAGCTATGTCGAGGTCCCGAACATGCAGAATAACCTCGAAGCCGTCCTGCAGATCATCCGCTATATCTACGATAACATCATGTACGCCGAGCTCAACACCAAGAGCGATTATTGCCAGAAGTGCGGCTACGACGGTGAGATTCAGATCGTCGAGGATGACGGCAAGCTCGTCTGGGAGTGCCCGAACTGCGGCAACCGCGACCAGGATACCATGAACGTCGCCCGCCGCACCTGCGGTTACATCGGCACCCAGTTCTGGAACCAGGGCCGTACCGCCGAAATCAAAGAGCGTGTGCTGCACTTGTAATTAAGTCAAAATCAAGAATAATCAGTACCGCACAGGGCAGGCGCTTTGTGCGGTATTTCATGAATAGAGGAAACCATCATGAATTACGGTGAGATCAAAAAAACCGACATCGCAAACGGCATCGGCGTGCGCGTCACGCTGTTTGTCTCCGGCTGCACGCGCCACTGCAAAAACTGCTTCAACGCCGAAACGTGGGATTTCAACTACGGCAAGCCGTTTACAAAAGAAACGGAAGACGAGGTGCTCGCAGCCCTTGCACCCGGTTTCATCAACGGTTTAACTTTGCTCGGCGGCGAGCCCATGGAGCCGCAGAATCAACGCGCTTTGGTGCCGTTTCTGCACCGCGTTCGCAAGCTATACCCCGAAAAGGACATCTGGTGCTATTCCGGTTCCACCCTGGAGACCGATATGTTGAAAGACGGCGGCCGCAACCGCTGTGAGGTCACGGACGAATTCCTGTCCCTGCTCGACGTGCTCGTCGACGGCGCATTCGTCGATGAACTCAAAGACATTTCCCTGCGCTTTCGCGGCTCGTCGAACCAGCGCATCATCGATATGAACAAGACCCGCGAAACAGGGAAAGTTACCCTCTGGAACGCGAAACCGTAAAAAGTAACCGAAAACGCCGCTCGACTGCTGTGTTTAGAACAGTGCCGGGCGGCACTTTTTATTTTTCCACACGCGCAGCAACACAGGAATTCAAAATAAGTTAGAAATCGCTAACTTTTTCTCTTGACATTTTATATTGCCGAGGTATATAATCAAGATACCCCCAAAGGGTATATGAGAGTCTTCTCTCACAAGAACTATTTTCACAAAAGGAAGCGGTTTAAATGCGTACGTATATTTTGAATGCGACCGGCGCGGACATCAGCCCTGCTACGATCATCATCTGTGTGGTGATTGCGGCTATTTGTATTTTTGCGGTCATCAGCTATCGCAAAAAATTGAAGAACGGCTGCTGCGGCGGTGGCGGCGATGAAGTGAAGCACGTCAAGCCGCAGGATACGAACGTGAACGACTACGACCACGTTTACCGCATGGACATCGAGGGTATGCACTGCAAAAACTGCGCCATGCGCATAGAAAACGCGTTCAACGAGCAGCCGGACTGCATGGCAAAGGTCGACCTCGCCGGCAAATTCGCTCGAATCTACACAAAGAAGCCCGTCGAAGAAGTTGTTTTGAAGCAGACCGTCTGGCACGCCGGCTACGAGCCGAAAACCGTCACCGTCGAAAAATAAGACGGAATTGAAATTCAAAGAAAAGCGTGGTATACTCTAAGAAATTCCCGAAATTATAGAAGAAAGTGATGATAGAGTATGAAAAAAATTGCCAGCTTTTCCGTCAATCATGATAAGCTCAAAAAAGGCATGTACGTTTCCCGCATCGACGGCGACGTTGTAACCTACGACTTGCGCATGAAGGTGCCGAACGCCGGAGATTACCTCTCAAACGGCGCGCTCCACACATTCGAGCATCTTTTCGCCACGTATGCGCGCAACTCCGCGTTGTCCGATTCCGTCATCTACGTCGGCCCCATGGGCTGCCGCACGGGCTTCTATTTCCTTCTGCGCGACAACGTGAGCCGCCTAGATGCCCTGCATCTCGTGCAGGAATCCTTCGCGTTCATCCGCGATTTTGAGGGAGAGATCCCCGGCAGCCGTCGCGAAGAGTGCGGCAACTACAAAGAGCACGACCTCGAGGGCGCCAAAGAGACTGCCGTCGATATGCTCGAGGTCCTCAAGGACTGGACGCCGGAGAAAATGGAATACGAAGTGTAAGTCAAGCTAAGATTAACACCCAAAGCACCGTTTTGAGCCAAAAGCCAAGCGGTGCTTTTTACTTTAAATGCAGGTCAAAAGTCCGGGCAGAATATTTTTGGAAAAAAGCTAAAATAAAAGTTGACAATATACCCTATGTGGGTATATAATCAAGATACCCCAAGAGGGTATATAAAGCGAAATCGGAAAGGAGAATTCCGTTGGAACATACAGAAGAAAAAGAGCTGCACGCTTGCTGCAAAAGCAATGCAACCGATACGGAAGCGTGCACAGACTGCACCGAAGAAAAAACCGAAGAGAAGTGCTGCGGCTGTCATAAAACAAAGCACCGCTCCGATGAGGAGTACAAAAAACTCATCCACAGATTAAACCGCATCGAAGGGCAGATCCGCGGCATTCGCGGCATGGTGGAGAAAAGCGCCTACTGCCCGGACATTCTGGTGCAGGTCGCGGCAGCCAACGCGGCGCTCAACGCGTTTACGAAAGAGCTGCTCGCAAACCACATCAAGACTTGTGTTGCGGACGACATCCGCGCAGGAAACGATGAAGTCATCGATGAGCTTGTCACCACACTGCAAAAGCTGATGCGATAATTTTCGGCGCATTTTTATGAAAGGAAGGGAAGAAAATGGAACAGTATAACGTCACGGGTATGAGCTGCGCGGCGTGCAGCACCCGTGTGGAAAAAGCGGTCAGCAAGGTGCCGGGCGTTACGTCCTGCTCAGTCAGCCTGCTCACGAACTCCATGGGCATTGAGGGCACGGCTTCGCCGGAAAGTATTATCAAGGCCGTGGAAGATGCCGGTTACGGCGCGTCCAAAAAAGGTGCGGCACAGAATAGCACAAGCCCCAACGTTGCTGCAGAAGATGCCCTGAAAGACCGCGAAACTCCAAAGCTCAAAAAGCGCCTCATCGCGTCCGTCGGCTTTTTGGCTGTCCTCATGTACATCTCCATGGGGCACATGATGTGGGGCTGGCCGCTGCCGAATTTTCTCAAAGACAACCACGTCGCGATGGGCCTCATCCAGTTGCTCCTCACCGTCATCATCATGGTCATCAACCAGAAGTTCTTCATCAGCGGCTTTAAAGGGCTCATTCACCGCGCACCGAATATGGATACCCTTGTGGCGCTCGGCTCGGGCGCGTCGTTCCTGTACAGCACCTACGCGCTGTTCGCCATGACAGATGCCCAGATGCGCGGCGATATGGCCGCTGTTATGGGCTACATGCACGAGTTCTACTTCGAGTCTGCCGCCATGATTTTAACGCTCATCACGGTTGGTAAAATGCTGGAAGCGCGCTCCAAAGGCCGCACGACCGATGCCTTAAAGGGTCTCATGAACCTCGCGCCGAAAACCGCCGTGCTCGTGCGGGACGGTCAAGAGGTCACCGTGCCCGTTTCCGAGGTCCGCCACGGCGATGTGTTTGTCGTGCGCCCCGGTGAGAATATCCCCGTAGACGGCGCCGTCTTGGAAGGCGCCAGCGCCGTCAATGAATCCGCCCTCACCGGCGAGAGCATTCCGGTCGATAAGGCCGTGGGCGATGCTGTTTCCGCCGCGACCGTAAACCAGTCCGGCTTCCTGCGCTGCGAAGCAACGCGCGTCGGAGAAGATACCACGCTTTCCCAGATTATCCGCATGGTCAGCGATGCCGCCGCCACGAAAGCGCCGATTGCGAAGATCGCCGATAAGGTTTCCGGCGTGTTCGTCCCGACCGTCATCTGCATCGCTGTTGTTACGTTCATCGTCTGGATGCTCGTTGGGCAGACGTTCGGCTACGCGCTCGCGCGCGGCATCTCCGTGCTCGTCATCAGCTGCCCGTGCGCACTTGGCCTCGCAACGCCGGTCGCCATCATGGTCGGCAGCGGCATGGGCGCGAAAAACGGCATCCTGTTCAAAACCGCCGTTTCGCTCGAAAAAACCGGCAAGGTGCAGATTGTCGCCCTCGATAAAACCGGCACCATCACAAGCGGCGAGCCCCGCGTCACGGATATTTTACCCGCCCCGGGCATCACCGAAAAAAACCTTCTGGAAGCCGCAAGTGCGCTCGAGAAAAAGAGCGAGCACCCGCTCGCCAAAGCCATCATGGCGCGCGCTGAGGAGATCGGTGTGCAGGCAAAAGAAGTCACAGACTTCATGGCAAAGCCCGGCAATGGCCTCACCGCTGCCCTGAACGGCGAAGTTCTCGCAGGCGGCAACCTGAAGTTCATCTCCACGCAGGCAGATGTCCCCGCAGACTTTAAAGAAAAGGCCGAAGCTCTCGCACAGTCCGGCAAAACCCCGCTGTATTTCAGCAGGGGCAGTAAGCTTATCGGCGTTATCGCCGTAGCGGATGTCATCAAGGAAGACAGCCCGCAGGCCATCCGCGAGTTGCAGAACATGGGTATTCACGTCGTCATGCTCACCGGTGATAACGCCCGCACCGCAGAGGCCATCGGCCGACAGGCAGGTGTTAATGAAGTCATCGCAGGCGTCCTGCCGGACGGCAAGGAAAACGTCATCCGCAAGCTCAGGGAGCAGGGGGAAGTCATGATGGTTGGCGACGGCATCAACGATGCGCCAGCGCTTACCAGAGCCGACATCGGTGTCGCCATCGGCGCCGGTACGGATATCGCCATCGACGCCGCAGATGTCGTGCTCATGAAGAGCCGCCTGTCCGATGTTCCTGCGGGCATCCGTTTAAGCCGCGCCACACTGCGCAATATCCACGAAAACCTGTTCTGGGCGTTCATTTATAACATCATCGGCATCCCGCTCGCGGCAGGCGTGTTCATTAACCTGCTCGGCTGGCAGCTGAACCCCATGTTCGGCGCGGCAGCCATGAGCCTTTCAAGCTTTTGTGTCGTCACAAACGCGCTTCGTCTGAATTTATTGAACATCCGCAGCACGAAGCACGATAAAAAAATAAAATCGGCAAAACCCGCCGAAATGAAAACCATCGAAGTAAAGGAGACAAAAACCATGGAAAAAACAATTAAGATTAACGGCATGATGTGCCCGCATTGCGAAGCCACTGTTAAAAAGTGTCTGGAGGCGTTCCCGCAGGTCACATCTGCAGAAGTCAGCCACGAAAAGGGCACGGCGGTCATTCAGCTCAATGCTGAAATTTCCGATGCCGAGCTCAAGAAAGCCATCGAAGATAAGGGCTACGAGGTCGTAGGCTGAGTTCGATAAAGCTTGACACAAATTTAATCTGTGTTACAATAAAAGCACTGCCTGTGTTGAGGGCAGTGCTTTTGCATTTTACAATTTGTTCACAGCAAATTGGCTTTTTAGAAAGAACAACGGCGTAAAATTAACATAGAGCTAACGTAAAGCAAACGGATAAAGTTTCGCCCGCCTTTTTCAAAGGCGGCGGATTCCAAAGGCAGCGCCTTTGGTCGTCGTTCGCAAACGACGAAATCTTTCTGCCTCCCCAAAAACCAGGAAGGTAGGCTCAACAGTCCGGTGGACTGTTGAACCGTAGGGAACCCAGTTGCATGGGTTCCCTGAAAGGCGGCACAAAGCCGCCTTTTCAAAAACCACACAGCCAAAGAATACTAAAGAAGAGATGAGGAAATCACATGGCACGAGAGCGGTATCTGCTGGACGATACGGAAGACACCATTCATAAAAACGAAATCAAGCCGCAGACCGCGGCGGATAAACGCAAAAACTGGTGGGATTATCACAAGGTGCACGTCCTGCTCGTCGCGCTCGCCATAGCCGTCGTCGGCTATTTCATATATTCGGTCACATCCAAAACGGAACCCGATTATACCATCACCGTCATGACGCAGTATACCGTGCCGAGCGACCTGCAAACCGATATTCAGGAGCTTTTCGAGAAATATGCAGACGACCGCAACGGTGACGGCAAAACATACGTCGCCATGAATTTCTGCCGCTTTAATACAAGCGGCACCTCAGAGTTTGAAACATCAGAGCTGCAGGCCTCGTTCGTCAAGTTCGCGACCGATGCCTCCGCCGGTGACAGCATGATTTTCGCCTACGACGACGCAAGCTATAAATACCTCGATCAGGACGATTTAGAAGGCTTCTTTGGCCCCGTAGACGGCACCGATAACGACTATTACCTCTGGAAGGATATTCCGGCGCTGAACAACTTAGAGCTCAACCACTATAACGAGGAGGGCGCAACGAAAGAAAGCGTGCTTTCCGTCCTCGGTGAGCTCAAGGTCGCCGTCCGTACAGAAGACGGCGCCGCGTTCAAAAAGCAGGAAAAGATCGATTACCGCAGCGACAGTGTCAAGCTGTACGAACGCCTGTTGAACGACGAACCCGCAAATACCGAAAATTAAATGAGAGAGCTGCACATTTTTACGCGCAGCTCTCTTTTTTCTTTGACAGAACCACGCAGACGGACTATAATAAGCACATAGTATACCATGTCGGTATACATCATCCGAATTCACGAAAAAGGATGGGATAAAAATGAAACTGAAACAACTTTTAACCGCCATCAAGTATCGCGCGGAGCAGGTGCCGGACGTCGACATCACCGACCTTGTGTACGATTCCCGCAAGGCTGTACCGGGCTGCGCGTTCGTCTGCCTGCGCGGTGCGAATGCAGATGGCCATAAGTACGCGAAAATGGCAGCGGAAAAAGGTGCCGCCGTCATTATCGCAGAGGAGCCCGTAGAGGCGCCCGTGCCGGTCATTTTAACGGATAACACCCGCCTTGCCCTCGCATATTTGAGCGCCGAGTTCTTCGGCCACCCCGCAGAGCAGATGCACGTCATCGGCATCACGGGTACCAAGGGCAAAACGACCACCGCATTCATGATGCGCTCCATTCTGGAGGCCGCAGGCCATAAAACCGGCGTCATCGGCACCATCGGCGTACTGTACGGCGATACCCTCGTTCAAACCGATAACACCACACCCGAAAACTACGAGGTGCAGAAGTTCATGCGCCAAATGGTCGACACCGGCTGCGAATACTGCGTTATGGAGGTCTCGTCCATCGGTCTTAAAGATCACCGCGTTGCAGGCTTCACGTTTGAGCTCGGCCTCTTCACGAATTTCTCCGAGGATCACATCGGCGGCGCAGAGCATAAGGATATGGCAGAGTACATGGCGTGCAAAAGCATGCTGTTCCGCATGTGCCGCACCGGCATCATCAATATCGATGACTCGAATTATACCGGCATCATCAAAAATCATACGTGCAATATTGTTACCTACGGCTACGATAAATCGGCCGATTTTGTTGCGCATGGGGAAGAACTCGTTACCACACCGGGTTTTCTCGGCGTGCGCTTCTCCGTCACAGGCAAGCTGAATTTTACCGCGGATGTTGCCATCCCCGGCAAGTTCAACGTCTATAACGCCCTGTGCGCCATCACGGCGTGCAGCGTTTTGAATATCCCCGTCACTGCCATGCAGCAGGGGCTTAAAACCGTCAAGGTCAAGGGCCGCGTGGAGCCCGTGCCGATGCCCGGCGATTTCACCCTGCTCATCGATTATGCGCACAATGCCGTCAGCATGCAGAGCATTTTGACAACGCTGCGCGCCTATAACCCGAAGCGCCTCATCTGCATGTTCGGCGCAGGCGGCAATCGCCCCAAGGTGCGCCGTTTCGAGATGGGCGAGGTCAGCGGCAATTTAGCCGATCTCTCCGTCATCACGGCAGATAACTCCCGTTACGAAAATGTGCTCGATATTTTAGCGGACATCAAGGTCGGCCTTGCAAAGACCGACGGCAAATACATTGAAATTCCCGACCGCCGCGAAGCCATCCGCTGGTGCATTGAAAACGCACAACCCGGCGACATTATTGTCCTCGCAGGCAAGGGTCACGAAGATTATCAGGAGATTGAGGGTAAGAAATACCCGTTTGACGAGCGTGTCGTCATTCGGGAAATCCTTGATTCCATGAAATAAAGCTCATAAATTACTTTCGGGAAAGGACTTGTGCAGAAATGAATAAGGAAATCACACTGGAACAGCTCGCTTCTTATGAGACCGCGTTCGACGGTGACCGCGCGAACCGTATCGCCATGGATGCTGCCACGAAGAATGGTGTCAACAACGCCGCCATCCGCTTTGAGAATGCCCGCGAAATGCGCCATACGTTCAACATTTCTTTGGAGCAGGGCGACATCACGAATCAGAAGCAGAGCGGCCGCTGCTGGATGTTCGCGGCGCTCAACACCATGCGCTTCCGCATCATCAAAAAGCTCGGCGTCAAAACGTTTGAGCTCTCCCAGAACTACGCGCTGTTTTTCGATAAGCTTGAAAAGAGCAACTATTTCCTCGAGAGCATCTTAGAGACGCTCAACGAGCCCACCGCAGGCCGCCTTGTTACATATTTGCTTTCCGGTCCGCTCGGCGACGGCGGTCAGTGGGATATGTTCGCAAACCTCGTAGAGAAGTACGGCGTCGTGCCGAAGGAAGTCATGCCGGAAACCGCCGCATCCTCCTCCACGCGTGAGATCATCGGCTACCTCACCGAAAAGCTGCGTGAGTTTGCCTGCATGCTGCGCACCGCGTATCAGAACGGCGCTTCCATGGAAGAGCTCCGTGCAAAGAAGGACGACATGATGCAGACCATCTATAACATGCTGTGCATCAGCCTCGGCAAGCCGCCTGTGAAGTTCGATTTCGAGGTCAAGACCCCGAACGGCTTCGTGCGCGACCTCGGCATCACTCCGCAGTCGTTCTTCAAAAAGTACGTCGACATGGACCTTTCCCAGTACGTCAGCCTCATCAATGCGCCGACGTCCGATAAGCCCTACGGCAAGACCTACACCGTCGCGTTCCTCGGTAACGTCGCAGAGGGCCGACCCGTCAAGTACCTCAACCTGCCCATTGAAGACCTGAAAGCGGCGGCCATCGCCCAGATGAAGGACGGCCTGCCGGTTTGGTTCGGCTGCGATGTCGGCAAGCGCAGCGTTCGCGACGGCGGCGTTATGGATCTGAACGCTCTTGACCTCGAAACGCTTTTTAATACCGAGTTCACCATGGATAAAGCTCAGCGCCTCGATTATGGCCAGAGCCTCATGACCCACGCCATGGTCTTCCAGGGCGTCAATATCGACGATAACGGTAAGCCGAACCGCTGGAGAGTCGAAAACAGCTGGGGCAAGGATGCCGGTGTAGACGGCTACTACATCATGAGCGACGCTTGGTTCGACGAGTATATGTATCAGGTCGTCGTCGATAAAAAGTACCTCACAGAAGAACAGCGCAAAGCGCTTGAGCAAGAGCCAATCACGCTCCAGCCATGGGATCCGATGGGCTCCCTCGCTTCGGTGCGCTAAACGAAAGGAAACTACTGCATTTATGAATTTAAAGGTATCTGAGATCGCCGAAATGTGCGACGGCAGGCTCGTCGGCAGCGGCGAAAATACCGTCACGTCGTTTTATACCGACAGCCGCGAGACGACGCCCGGCAAAATGTTTGTGCCCATCCGCGGCGAAAACACCGATGCACACCGCTTTATCCCGCAGGTCTTCGCATCGGGCGCGGCAGCGACTTTTTCCGAAGAGCCGCTCGATGCCCCCGCAGGCGATGTTGTCTACGTTGAAAACACCCGCGCGGCACTGCAAAAGGTCGCGGAACGCTATCGCGAGCGCTTCAATATCCCGGTCATCGGCATTACGGGCAGCGTAGGCAAGACCACCACAAAGGAAATGGTTGCTTTAGCTGTTTCCGCCGGTCTCAAAACGATGAAAACCGCCGGCAACGCGAACAGCCAGATCGGCCTGCCCATGACCGTTCTGCGCATCACGCCGGAGGACGAAGCCGCCATTGTCGAAATGGGCGTCAGCATGCCCGGTGAGATGGCGCGCATCGCAAAAGTCGCAAAGCCGAACATCGCCGTCATGACGAACATCGGCGTGTCGCACATCGAGTTCATGAAAACACGCGAGAACATCATGAAAGAGAAGTTTGGCATCACGGATTACTTGCCAAACGGCGGCAAGGTGTTCGTAAACGGCGATGACGACCTGCTTTCCACATTAAAAAGCACCCCGGAAAAGCAGATCGTGCGCTTCGGTCTCGGTGAAAACTGCGACTGGCGCGCCGTAGAGCTTGAGGCCGATACGGAGGGAACAAGGTTTATCTGTGTGCACGACGGTAAACGCGTAGAAATGTACGTTCCCGCTGCCGGCGAGCACAACGTGCGTAACGCTCTTGCCGCCGTTGCGGTCGCTGTGGAAGTCGGCGTTCCGGAGGAAAAAGCCGTCGCGGCCATCCGCACCTATGTACCGCCCGCCATGCGCCAGCAGATTAAAGAAGCGCACGGCGTCACGCTGATCGACGATACCTATAACGCCAGCCCCGATTCCATGCGTGCCGCTTTGAAAATTCTCGGCGGCCTGAAAGCGACCGGCAAAAAGTACGCCGTACTTGCCGATATGCTGGAGCTCGGCGATTACGCAGAGCGCGGCCACTATGAAACCGGCGCGTTTGCGGCGGAAAACGGCATCGATGTCCTTATCGGCGTCGGCCCGCTCGCAAAGCACATCGTCGAGGGCTTTAAAAATCATGAGAACAGCGCGTGGTTCGCCTCGAATGCGGAAGCCATCGCGTATCTGAAAGACCGTCTGCATCCCGGTGATGCCGTGCTGTGCAAAGGTTCCCGCGGCATGCATATGGATGAAATCATCCATGCCCTTTCGGAATAAGTCCGTATACTATAATATATTTAATATATATCACAATATAAAGGCAAAAGCCGGCAAGTTCCTTTTCACTTGCCGGTTTTTTGCAAAACGGAGGAAAGTTGTATGAAAACAAGATTACTGCGCCCGGAAGAAAACTGGAAATCAAATCTCACCATGGCTGTCGCCTTTGAGGGAGATTACGACCTCGAAAAAGCCAAAGAAAGCGCCGCTCGTGAGCGCACCGAAGAAGAAAAGAGGGAAGACGCCCGCAACCGCTGCTTCGGCACATTTTTAGACGACGATGAGACCATCTGCGGTGTTGTGAACAGCCGCGAGCACCTCTGTCGCTTCGACGGCGGCACGTATAAGCTCGGCGGTGTAGGCGGTGTTTCTACATTGCCGCAGTACCGCCGCGGCGGCGTCATCCGCGCCTGCATGACGGCCTCTCTCAAAGACATGTACGCAAACGATTTCACGTTCGCTTTTTTGTATCCGTTCAGCATGCAGTATTACCGCAAGTTCGGCTTTGAAGCCGGTGCGCCGGAATACCGCTGGTCGGTGCCGTTCACAGCGATGAAGCCGCAGGATGTCGGCGGGCACGTCGAGCAGATCTTCCCCGGCGGCGATTTCACCCCGCTTCTCACCGTCTATAACGCGTTCTATGCAGACCACAATCTCTCCGCCGTCCGCGAAACGTATGATAAAGGTCTCGAAAAAGCGAACCTCTGGAACGATAAGCGCTACATATTCGTCTGGTACAATAACGAAAATCAGCCGCGTGGCCTGATGATTACCCATAAAATCGAAGAAGACGGCGTCACACATCTTGACTGCACCCACACGTTCCAAAGCCCCGGCGGTTTCCTCGCGTGCGATGCCGAAGCGTTCAACGGCTTGCTGTTCTTCGCAAAATCCGCTTTCTCGTCGGATTACGAGAAGCTTCGCTTCACCGTCCCGTCCGATATGCACTTAGAGCAGCTCATCGGCGAAAACACGCGCACGTTCTGCTCCGTATTCCCAAACGGCATGCTGCGCGTTGTCAACGTCGAGCGTGTTTTAGAAAACTGTGCTTGCCGCGGCACAGGGGAGATCACCCTCCGTATCGAAGACGATATCATCACGGAAAATAACGGCACATGGCGCCTGCACTTTGCCCCCGGCGAGCAAAATAAAGTCGAAAAAACCGACGCCGTACCGGACCTCATCCTCAACATCCGCGCCTTTTCTGCCCTCATCACCGGCGCCCGCGCCGCCGCCGATATCCCCTGGATGCCTGACGTCCGCCTCCTCCGTCAAGCTCCCGCCGTCCCCAACGTCTTTTACCCCAAAAAGTGCTCCATGATGGATCTGTTCTAAGCATATTAATTTTATTGTAGAATTATTAGCAACTATTACGAAAAAAGAAGAGATTATAGGGGGTAATTGGTGCGTTGCACAGAATTTAAAAACGAATTGACAATAAGCGTGTCGAATGGTATCATTAAAAATGTGTAACAATATTTATTAAGAATATAAGGTGCGTGAATATAAATGAATAACAGAAAGTTTGCGCTTTCTATGATCATGAAGTTCTCCATTTTTGCATTGCAATTCGGCTTTTTTGCCATGGTTTTGTTCCAATATTACGGCCCAAGACTTTTCCGTAGAGCAGACAGCATCGGATATGCGGTCACATTGATTCTATACGCCATCGTATATGTAGCGCTCGGCAATCTTTTCCGTGCGTTTAAAATTACAGATTATTCCATAGCAGAAACTATTTTTTCGCAGTTCCTGTCCTTTGGCATGGCAGATTTGCTGCTCTATGGCGAATTCTGCATGATTCGCCATAATTATGTAAACTTAATTCCCGGCATTCTCACGGTGCTTTGCCAGCTTTTGGCGGCAGCGTGCTGGGCTCTTGTCGGCAAGCGTTTTACCATCGCGTTCGGCAAGCCGGAAAAGACCCTCGTCATCTCCGGCGCGGATAATGTGAATGAGTTTCTACAAAAATTTGATAAGATTGGTCATATCTTCACCATCGAAAAGGTCGTTTCTGCGGATATTCTGAAGGCCGACTGGAAAAAAGAAGTTGCTCCCTATCAGGCTGTCATTTTCTATGAGGTTTCCTCTAAAAAGCGTTCAGAGGTGATCTGGTACTGCATGCAGAGCCGCAAAAGCCTCTATATCACGCCGCAGCTCAGTGAGATCACCATGGAAGGCTTCGGAGCGCGTCATCTGATCGATACGCCCATGATGAAATATGAGTACCGAAGCGAGCGCTTCTGGTACAACCTTGTCAAGCGCGTGGTCGATATTCTGCTTTCCCTTACGGCACTTATTCTGCTTTCCCCGCTGCTTCTTCTTACAGCCTTGGCCATCAAGCTCGAGGATCGCGGCCCTGTGTTCTATAAGCAAAAGCGCTGCACCAAAAACGGCGAGGTTTTTGAAATCCTCAAGTTCCGTAGTATGATCGTAGATGCGGAAAAAGGCGGAAAATCCATTCCGTGTCGCTCCGGCGATCCCCGCATCACACGTGTCGGCCGCGTCATCCGTAAACTGCGCATCGATGAATTCCCGCAGATTATTAACGTCTTAAAAGGTGATATGTCCATCGTCGGCCCGCGCCCGGAGCGCATCGAACACGTGGAAGAATACACAAAAGAAATCCCCGAGTTTTCCTACCGCCTGCGCGTCAAAGGTGGCCTGACCGGCTATGCCCAAATTTATGGAAAATACAACACGAGTCCCTACGATAAGTTGCGGCTCGATCTTCAGTATATCGAAAAACAGTCAATTCTGCTTGATTTAAAGCTGATTCTGTTGACAATCAAGATCATGTTCGTGCCGGAATCCACAGAAGGCTTCACAGAAGAGAAGTCTGCTCAGATGACGGAGAAAACCAAGAGTATAAATGAAATTGAAGAATAAATTCTTGATTTAATAATTGGAAGGAGAATTAGTATGTGTAAAAAGTATGATTATCTCATTGTAGGCAGCGGCCTTTTCGGTTCCGTGTTTGCACACGAAGCTACACTGCGCGGTAAAAAATGCCTTGTGCTGGAGCGCCGCGATCACGTTGGCGGCAATATTTATTGCGAAGAGATCGAAGGAGTCACCGTACATCGTTACGGTGCACACATTTTTCATACGGCAAATCGCCGCGTATGGAAATATGTAAATGATTTAGCAGAGTTTAATCGTTTCACGAATTCACCAATCGCAAATTATAAAGGCGAAATCTACAACATGCCGTTCAATATGAATACGTTCTCGAAGCTTTGGGGTGTCGTAACACCGGACGAAGCACGTGAAAAGATTGAAGCACAGCGCGGCGTCGTAACAGGCGAACCCAAAAACCTCGAAGAGCAGGCGATTCGCCTTGTCGGCACGGATATTTACGCTAAGCTCATCAAGGGCTATACGGAAAAGCAATGGGGCAGACCTTGCACGGAGCTGCCGGCATTCATCATCAAGCGTCTCCCTGTGCGCTATACGTATGACAATAACTATTTTAACGATCCGTATCAGGGCATCCCGGTAAACGGCTATAATGAGATTATTGATAAGCTGCTCGATGGCATTGAAGTGCGCACTGATGTGGATTATCTTGCGAATCGTGCAGCGTATGATGCGCTTGCGGAAAAAGTCGTTTATACAGGTACGATTGATTCTTATTTTGATTATAAATGCGGTGAGCTTGAGTACAGAAGCCTGCGCTTCGAGACTGAAGTTTTGGATACACCGAATTATCAGGGCGTTGCGGTCGTCAACTATACGGACTGTAAAACGCCGTATACGCGCATCATCGAGCACAAGCATTTTGCGTTCGGTCAGCAGGAAAAAACGGTCATCACGCGCGAATATCCTGCGGTTTGGCGGCAGGGGATGGAAGCATATTACCCTGTCAATAATGAAAAAAACAGCGCGCTTTATCAACAGTATAAGGCACTGGCCGATGCCGAACCGAACGTGATCTTCGGCGGCAGATTGGCAGAGTATAAATATTATGATATGGATAAGGTTATTGAGGCAGCGCTTTCGGCTGTGGAAAAAGAATTTGCGGAGTAAGACATTATGATGGAAAATGAAAAAATCAGCGTGATCATGCCTGTGTATGGTGTAGAAGCTTACGTTGGCAAAGCAATAGAGAGCATACAAAAACAGACTTATAAAAACTGGGAGTTTTTCTGTGTAGATGACGGTACAAAAGATCGCAGCGGTGAGATTTGTGACGAATATGCAGCAAAAGATCCACGCATCAAAGTCATTCACAAGGAAAACGGCGGTGCGCCAAGTGCAAGAAATGTCGCAATCGATCAAGCTACCGGCAAGTATTTGTATTTTATGGATTCCGATGATTGGGCGGAGTCGACCATGCTGGAAGATATGGTGACGGCAGCAGAGAAGAACAATTCCCAGTTTGTTGTAACGGGCTTTTATATTGATACGTATTACACGGATTCGGAAAAATTTGTGCAGGAGCAGGCGTATAAGGATTGTGTGTATCCCACACAACAGGCGTTCCGTGAGGACGCCCATCATCTGTTTGATCTGAATTTGTTGTATTCTCCGTGGAATAAGCTTTTTTTGACAGAGTATGTAAAGGGCAACGGTATTTATTTTCCGCAGACCTTCTGGGATGATTTCCCGTTTATTTTAAGCGTTATCCGTGATGTGGAGCGCGTTACGGTGCTTTCCGGCAAGTATTATCACTTTATCCGCAAGCGTCAGGAAAGTGAGACTGCGCGTTACAGAAGCGATATGTACGATAAGCGCGAGGAAGAACACGGCTGGATGATTGACCTTTATGAGTACTGGAATATTCATACGCCGGAAACAGAAGAATTCCTCGCACGCCGTTATTCCGAGCGCCTTATCGGCTGCATCGAAAATGTAACAAACCGCAACTGTACGCTCACCACAAAAGAGAAAAAAGCTAAGATCCGTGAGATGATCACTACTCCGACCGCTATGCAGTCCGTTAAACGTACCAAAGCGCGCTCAGCCTATATGAAACTCATGCTCGTGCCGCTCAAAATGCACAGCACTGGGCTGACGTATCTTGAAGGTCGCATTATTTCCAAGGTAAAGTCCGGTAATACAGAGCTTTTTGCTAAGCTGAAAGCCGGCAGATAACGGAGGCTGTAAATGGATAAGACAACTCCGTTTTTCAGCATCGTGATGCCCGTATACGGCGTTGCGGATTATTTGGAACAAACGCTACAAAGTGTGGCTGCACAGACTTTTGAAGATTTTGAAGTCATTTTGGTTGATGACTGTTCGCCGGATGATTCTCCGAAAATTTGCGATGCGTGGGTCAAAAAAGACGAGCGTATGACCGTACTGCATCTGCCCGAAAACGGCGGCCTCAGCAACGCACGCAACGCCGGTTTCCCGCATGTGCGAGGAGAGTATGTGTTCTTTATGGATTCCGACGATGTGATCGATGCGAATCTGTTGGAACAAGTAAAAGCCTCTTTGGAAGTAAACAGGGCAGACGTTGTTGTTTTCGGACTTTTAGAGCAGTATTATGACCGCGCAGGTGTTTTAAAGCAGACTTTCCCGGTCGCAGCGGAAAAGCCACTGTATCTGCATACGCCGGAAGACGTGCGCCGTGAGGTTATTCATTTGGAGGAAAAAACGCTGTACGGCTATGCGTGGAACAAAGTCTACCGTGTTCAGTCCCTGCGTGAAAGCGGTGTGGTATTTGAAAAGATCACGCTGATTGAGGACATCAAATTCAACGTTTCTTATTTTGATTCGGTGTGCTCCATGAACGTGCTGAACACAACACCGTATCATTACTTGAAGCGTATAGACGGCAGCCTGACGAATAAATTTTTGCCGGATTACTTCACACTCAACGCGGAGCGGGTTTTCTTGGTGCTGGAGCAGTATAAAAACTGGGGCATGTGCACAGAAGAGGTGCGCAGAATTTTAGCCAATATCTATGTGCGCTACCTGTTTTCCGCCTTGCAGCGCAACTGTGATAAACGCTCTGACATGAACCACGCACAGCGCAAAGAATGGCTCAAGCAGCAGTATAAAACGCCGTTGTGTAAAGAACTGCTGTCGGCGGTTCAGGCAAGCGGCACGCTTTTCAAGTGCATGGCAAAGGCGTTTTGTGCAGGCAATATCCCGTTGTGTCTGATGATTGCTCGCAGTATTTTTGCAGTAAAAAGCGCGTTTCCCACGGTCTTTTCGACACTCAAACAACAGCACTGACCGAATTTGCTTGTTTTTAGGAGAAAGTATGGAAGTTCTGATCGGATATATGATAGACGGCAGAAACAGTGGTATTGATAAATATCTTTTGCGTGTTCTGCGTGTCTTTTATGATGCAGGTATACACGCGGACATTCTCACAGGAAAAGATAATGTAGATTTACGTGCCTGCTTAGCGCCGTTTAAAGCAGAAATCCACGAGATTCCCGGATTGATGCACCCGCAAAAGCAGTATAAAGCGATGCGGAAAATCTTATCTCAAAAATCTTATGATGCAGCATATTTCAATATTTCAGAGCCGATGCACTGTATTGGTGCCAAAGCCGCACACGATGCCGGTGTATCGCGCGTGATTTTGCATAGTCACAGCACGTCCCAGGGAGAAAGCAGCATAGTAAAAGCATTTTTGAAGTCTTTCATGAATGGCAGAAGCCGCAACAAGCTGCCAAAGTACGCCAATGCTTATTACGCCTGTTCCAAAGCCGCAGCAAAATGGTTGTTCCCATCGGAATTGGTTGAACAAAACAAGGTGAAAATTCTATACAATCCGATCGAAGTAGAGCGCTATGCGTTTGATTCTGCTGTACGCGCAAAAATGCGCAGTGTACTCGGATTTTCGGAGAAAGACGTTGTGCTCGGGCATATCGGTAACTATGTCACGGCTAAAAATAGCGCTTACCTTTTAAAAATCCTGCAAAAAACACGTGAAAAGCTGCCGAATGTCAAGCTGCTTTTGATTGGTGATGGGCCTGATCGTCTGGCAGTGGAAGCACAGGCAAAAGAAATGCAGCTATTTGAACATATGCAGTTTTTGGGAATTCGTGACGATGTACCGTCGCTTTTGCAGGCGATGGACGCATTTTTATTACCGTCACTTTTCGAGGGGTTACCTGTTTCTGCAATTGAAGCGCAAGTCGCGGGCTTGAAAACATTTTTAAGCGACCGTATCACGGATGAAGTAAAGCTCACAGATGATTGTGTTTTTCTTGATATCGAAAACAACGGAGGAACGTGGGCAAATGCGATCGTAAATGCACAGCCGTGTGTTCATAAGGATGTCCACTCGTTCCGCGAACAAATTCGTCCGTTTGACTTAGATGCACAAAAAGAGGAGATATTATCCATATTGGGTTAGGGGGAAGAAGTTGTTATGAAAAAACTCGCCGACCGCACATTTTGGTGGATTGAACTATTTGCCGGCTTAGGGTTTATGACCGTCGGCTTCCTTCAGGATTGCTCGCTGACATTCGGTACGGCAATCATTTCTTTAGCATTATGGCCAACACTGTTTTTATCTGCCGCAGTTTGCGTATATCGACTTTTACACTTTAAGACGTACAGTAAAAGCCGTGGCTTTTGGCTGATCGCAGCACTTTGCGTAACCTATCTGCTTTCAACCTTTTTGAATCGCCAGTATGGTTGGTATGAGAATATCCGAACACTCATCATGCAGGGAATCTTATTCTTAATGGTGTATTGCTATAAGGAGAGCCGTTCCGCGGAAGATATAAGAAAGCGGCGCGTTTGGATTGGATTTTATTTAAGTGTATGTGCTGTGCTGACCGTTATGAGCTTTGCTTATATGCTTCTCGGAAAAAATGAGATCTTTTATCCCGAAACACCGGAAATGCCGCTTTACTATACAGGCTTTTACTGGGGACGCCTCTACGGTGTCTATTGGGATCCGAATATCGGCGCTTTAATGTGCTGCGTCTCACTTTTGCTTGCAATTGGTATTTTTAGTAAAAATCACAACATCATTTTGCGTATTGCAATGGGCTGTTTAGTGGCATTAGATGTGTTGTATATCACGTTTTCAGATTCCCGTGCGTGCCATATTGCGTTTGTTGTCGGTGTTATTGTTTTTGCAGTGTATTATATCATGAAAAATCGCCGCAATAAGGTTGTAATTCTGTTTGCCGTAGTGGCAGTAGCACTTTCTGCTGTGCTGCCGACCGCGATTAAATCCGGGTACAACAGTTTTGCTGTGCAAAAGAGCACAAGCAGCAGTTCCGGCAGTCATAGCGGTTCGGGAACGTCGAGCAACAGCTCTGGCAAGCATAGTACAGCTACGCAATTGGTGATTCGCCCCAAAGAAACGAACGCGGCAGATATATCAAATCGCCGTATAGATATTTGGAAAAGCGCAATCGAGATATTTAAAGAAAAACCGGTTTTCGGTGTGGGGCATAACACAGTTTTGGCTTACGTTGAAGCCGAACAGGAAGACTCCTATTTAATCAATAACGACCACATGCACTTTTCCAGTATGCACAACGCCTTCTTTGATATTTTAGTCGCACAGGGCGCGGTTGGCTTGCTTTTGTATCTTGCGTTGGCTGTGTGGTGTATCATTGCCGTATTTAAAAATTGGAAACAGATTTCTATGCAGCTGCAAGGAATCGCACCGGCGTATTTAGCCGTTTTGGCAGCCATGGTGTGTGCAAGCTGTTTCATGTCTGAAATTTTGTATGTCTGCTCGCCGATGTCCTTTATGTTCTGGATGGCCTTGGGCGCATTGATGCAGACTGTAAAAAAGGAAGAGGGGGAACATTATGCAAAAAGTGCTAAGCGTCTCAGTCGCAGCGTATAACGTAGAAAAATTTATCGAACAGTGTCTTGATTCCTTTACCGATCCTGCAATTTTAGATCGTGTGGAGATCCTCGTGACCGATGACGGCTCCAAAGACCGCACGCCGGAAATCGTTTCCGCATATGAAAAAAAATATCCCGGAACATTCCGTTTGATCTCACAAAAAAATGCAGGACCCGGTTCCACTGTAAATAGCGGCATCAAGCACGCTACCGGAAAATATTTTCGTATGGTAGACGGTGATGACTGGGTAAACACAGCGCAGATGGGCGCTTTTCTGGATATACTGGAAAAGACAAATGCCGATATGGTCTGTGCGGATCATTGCTGTGTAGACCATGAAACAGGGCAAAAAAAAGAAGAGAAAACGAACGTTGCTCCGTGTATGGATGTGCCGTTTTCTTCTGTTTGCGATCAACTCACCGTGGCGATGCACAATGTGACCTATCGCACGGATATTCTGCAAAAAAATAACATTCATCTTGATAACTGTTTCTATACAGATGCAGAGTACCTTTTGTACCCCATCCCGTATGTGAAAACAGTCACCGTTGCACCGCAAACAATCTATATGTATCGTGTTTCGCTTTCCACACAGAGCATGAATATCAACAGCTTACAGCGAAACTGTGCGATGCACGAGTTGGTACTCGGTCACCTTTCCGATGCATATGCGGCGTATGAAAACAGCGGTACGTCAGAACCGAACATTGCCGCATTCCTGCGCAGAAATATCGCCCGAATTGCCGGTATGCAGCTTTTCATTTATCTGACAGCCACAGACAGCAAAGCGGCAAAGCAGTCCGCGAAAGCTATGGTGAAAACAATTAAAGGTAAAAGCGAAACGCTTTATAGCGAACTCAATGGCGCTAAGAGCTTTAAAATGCTGACATCTACAAATTTCCTGCTTTTCCCGGTACTCGCTTCCATGAAAAAGCGAGAAGTCGGTGCGAACGGTTAAGAGGACAACATGGAAAAAACAGTAGAACGAAAGCGAATTGTTTATTTTGATGTGTTAAATGTTTTGGCATGTCTTTGCGTTGTAGGCATGCATTGCAACGGCGCAGTTCATGCGTTTTCTGATTCTTCCGTCTGGCGGCAAAGTCTGTTTGTAGATGTTTTGGCGTATTGGGCAGTACCGGTATTTGTTATGCTTTCCGGTGCCACGTTGATGAATTACCGCAGACGATATTCCACAAAGGTATTTTTAAAACGGCGCTTTCTGAAAACTGGTGTTCCGCTTGTGATTTGGACTGTGTTCTTTTATGTTTTCTATCGTACACGGGGGACGATCGCGTGGACAGGATGGCGTGCATTTTCAAATAGTGTGATTAATTTCTCCATCGTACCGGTGTATTGGTTCTTTCCGCCGCTTTTTATGGTGTATCTTTCCTTGCCGGTTTTGTCATTGTTGGTACAAAATAGGAAAATCCTTTGGTATATGACAGTTCTGGCTTTTGCGTCCTGTTCCGTATTTCCGTTTGTTTGTACGGCACTGGGACTTACATATTGGGGCAGCTTTGCTTTTCCCATGATGGGGGGGTATTTACTCTTTGCGGTACTTGGCTATCTTCTCCATACAACGGAGCTTTCCCGGTTACAACGCAGTGCAATTTATGTGCTGGGAATCTTAGGCGCGGCGGCTCGGTATTTTCACACGGTAATTTTCTCCGTGCGCGAGGGTGCTATAAATAAACTGACTTGGGAATACACAAATTGGCCGACGATTCTTCTGGCTGCTGCCATTTTTGTATTCATAAAGTATGCTTGCGATTATCCGATTTTTCGAAACGAGAAATTTATCCGTCTCATCAAATGGCTTTCAGGGGCAAGTTTTGGAATCTACTTGATACACGTGCTGGTTATCGATCGAATTACATCGTGGTTTTCGGTCGATACATTAAGCGGATGGTGGCGGCTATTTGGTGCGTTTGCGGTTTATTTTGTCGCTCTGCTGCTTGTAAAGGTATTGCAGAAGATCCCGTATGTCGGCAAATATTTGTTTCCATAAAGATATATACGGTAAGAATTGCGGAGCTTACCGTGCGGTTTAGACCGAAAGGATAAAGGTTCTGCTTATGAAAGGGAAATCCCTGAAATTAAATTTTGTGATGAATGCCATTCTCACAATGTCGTCCATCATTTTTCCGCTCATCACCTTCCGCTATGTTTCCAATATTCTGTTGCCGGATGGAACAGGCAAGGTTTCGTTTGCCATCTCGTTAATCACCTATTTCAACTTGTTTGCACAGCTCGGCATCCCAATTTACGGCATACGCATCTGCGCTATGGTGCGAGATGACCGGGAGCAGCTGACGCGAACGGCACACGAACTGCTCGCCATTAACCTTGTAGTCGGGGCGTTATCATATGTTGCGCTGGCACTGGCCATCATTTTTGTGCCGCGGCTGCGGGAGGACAGAGCACTGTATATCGTGGTCAGCTCTATGATTCTGCTTTCTGCCATTGGTATGGAGTGGCTCTATAAAGCTTTGGAGCAGTACATTTATATTGCGGTGCGGTCGATTGTCTTCAAGATCATCGCCATGGTCGGCATGTTTCTTTTGATCCACCAAAAAAGCGATTATGTAGTTTATGGAGGCATCACCGTATTTGCATCCAGTGCTGCAAATATTATCAATTTGTTTCATGCGCGAAAGTACATCGATTTTCACCCAGTCGGATATTACAGCATACACCGTCACTTAAAGCCGGTGCTGATTTTTTTCGCCATGTCCTGTGCCACGACAATCTATACGAATCTCGACAACGTCATGCTGGGGATTATGACGACAAAAGAACAAGTCGGATACTACGATGCAGCTGTAAAGGTGAAGGTCATTTTAGTCAGCTTAGTTACATCGCTTGGCACGGTTCTGTTGCCGCGCGCCTCGTATTACGTTGAGATGGAGATGAAGGGCGAATTCAGGCGTATCAGTGCAAAGGCTCTGAACTTTGTCATGCTGGTGGCACTGCCGCTGATGATCTTTTTCATGCTATTTGCCGAGCAGAGCATTCGTTTCCTGACCGGCGGCACACTGTATGAATCGGCAACCCTGCCTATGCAGATCATTATGCCGACGCTATTGTTCATCGGCATCACAAATGTGTTGGGCATTCAAATTCTTGTGCCGCTTGGGCGTGAAAAAACAGTGCTCGTTTCCGAAATCGTCGGTGCTGTTACCGATCTAATATTAAATGCGATTTTAATTCCGCTGTACGGCGCGGCCGGTGCGGCCATAGGTACGCTTGCCGCCGAGTTTGCGGTGCTCGTGGTGCAGTATATTGCGTTGCGTTCAGAAGTGCGCGGTGCTTTTCTGGATATACGTTATTTTAAAATTTTTGCAGCACTCATTCCGGCTGTGCTCAGCGCAGTTTGGGTCAGTCATCTGCAAATCGGCACATTCTGGTTGCTGTTGCTTGCAGCGGTATTGTTCTTTGGCCTCTACGGCATCGTCTTACTGTTGCTCAAAGAACCGCTCGTAAAAGAGATTGTGTTCGGGTTACTTTCAAAACTTAAAAGAAAAAATAAGGCGGATGACGTAGCTTAATTGCATCATCCGCCGTAAAAGCTCGGTACAGATTGTGTCGGTTTTTTTATCCCCTCCCCACATGCACCAAATGCGCGATGCCCGGTATGCTCTCGCCCTGCTGCGAAGAGGTTGTGGACATCAGCGCGCCGGTCGCCATAAAGAGAATATTTTTCAGCTCTCCTCGATCCATGCGGTTCAAAATATGCCCGCATAATACACCGGCTGAGCATCCGCAGCCGGAGCCGCCCGCGTGCACGTCCTGTGCCTCGCGGTCAAATAGAATCAGCCCGCAGTCCTCGTGATTGCGCAGAACGATCCCGTTTTCGCGCAGCAGTTCGTATAATAATTTTGTGCCAACCGCCCCGAGGTCGCCTGTGTAAATGCGGTCGTAGTCCTCAGGCTTTGTCGCCGTATCGTTAAAAAAATCCAGCAAAGTCTGCGCCGCAGCGGGGGCCATCGCCGCGCCCATGTTCGTCATGTCGGTCACACCAAGGTCAGTGATGCGCCCCACGGTCGCGTGCCGCACTTGAATGTCGCCGCTCATACCGAGCACCGCGCTGCCCGAAGCTGTTGCCGTCCACTGCGCAGTCGGCGCGCGCTGGCTGCCGTATTCCAGCGGCGTGCGGAATTGCCGTTCCGCGGTGCAGAAGTGGGAGGAGGTCACCGCGCAGGCGTAGTTCGCCGCGCTGCATTCCACCATGATGGAGGCCATGATGAGCGTTTGCGCCATCGTGGAGCACGCCCCGTATTGCCCAAGGAACGGAATGTCCATTCCGCGCAGACCAAACGTGCTCGAAATACACTGGTTCAGCAGATCTCCCGCGAATACCATGTTAATGTCCTGCTTTTGAAGCCCTGCCTTACGTATCGCAAGGTTCGCGGCTTCCGTTTGCAGCATGCTTTCCGCTTTTTCCCAGCTTTCCTGATTCAAATAAGAATCGAGAAACGTTTGGTCAAAGTCGCGCGCCAGCGGGCCCGCGGCTTCTTTTTTTCCGCACACCGCCGCGTGGCCCAAAATCGCCGGGCGGCGCTCAAATAAAAGCGTGTAACGTCCGAGTCTTTTCATAAGCCCTCCTTAAAACAGCCCGATGATATACAGCACGATCCCGTACAAAACCGAAGCCGAAATGCCGAACACCAGTACCGGCCCCGCCACCGTGAACAGCTTCGCGCCGAGGCCCGTCACAAAGCCCTCGCTTTTAAATTCCAGCGCAGGGGAGACCATTGAGTTTGCAAACCCCGTAATCGGAACCAGCGTGCCTGCCCCGGCGTATTTCGCTATGTTGTCGTATACGCCGCAGGCTGTCAGCGCGGCGGAAATGAAAATGAGCGAGATTGAAACGCACGTCCGCGCGTCTTTTAAATCGAGCCCCAGCAGCATGAACGTGTTCGCAAGCGCCTGTCCCAGCGTGCAGATGGCCCCGCCGGATAAAAACGCAAACAGGCAGTTTTTCAGTACGGGGGAGTGCGGCGAAGCCTTCTGCACCATCGCGTCATATTGCTGCGGTGTTTTCTTTTTCATACGACCACCCTTTCCGTTTAACCGGGTTTATTGTGCGTATCAAAGTAAAAGATATTCCACATTTTTAAGATTTTAGTTGATTATCTCAAACAGAGCGTGTATAATTAGTTGCAGGTGATATTATTATGTCTAAACTCAGCATCCTGAAGCAGAAAAATAAGCGCGATGTGGATATGACGCAGGGCAGCATCTTCCGCCACCTCATCACATTCGCGTTTCCGCTTCTCATCGGCAACATTTTCCAACAGCTCTACAACACGGTCGATACATGGGTCGTCGGCAACTATGTCAGCAACGAGGCTTTCTCGGCGGTCGGCACGGTCGGTCCTGTCATCAACATGCTCATCGGCATATTCTTAGGGCTTTCCAGTGGTGCCGGCGTCGTCATTTCGCAGTATTACGGCGCAAAGCGGTATGATAAGGTGCGCGATACCGTCCACACCTCCATCGTCATGACGCTCATTTTGGCTGTGCTCTTTACGATTATCGGCATCGCTATGATCCCCTTCGTGCTCAATTTCATGAAGACCCCGGCAGAGGTCATGCCGGAGTCCTCCGCGTACCTCACCATCTACTTTGCGGGCGTCATCGGCCTTATGCTCTACAACATGGGCTCGGGCATTCTGCGTGCCGTGGGCGATTCCAAGCGCCCGTTCTATTTCCTCGTCGTCTCCGCCGTGCTCAACATTATTCTCGATCTCGTCTTCGTGCTGTCGCTCGGCATGGGTGTTGAGGGTGTTGCGTATGCGACCATCATCTCGCAAGGCGTCTCCGCTACGCTTACGATGATCACGCTGTTCCGCACGGATTCCTGCATCAAGGTCGAGCTCAGATATTTGAAGCTCGATAAAGAAATGCTCGCGAAGATTGTGCGCGTCGGCATCCCGGCCGCCATCCAAATGGCGATCACCGCGTTCTCGAACGTATTTGTACAGTCTTATGTTAACTACTTCGGCGCAGACTGTATGTCCGGCTGGACAGCGTACAGTAAGATTGACCAGCTTCTCTTCCTGCCGATGCAGTCTCTCGCGCTCGCGTCTACCACATTCGTCGGCCAGAACCTCGGCATCGATCAGGTCGCCCGCGCCAAGAAGGGCGCGCGCACGGCGTTCATCATGTCCGTCGTCGCAACCGTCATTTTGACAATCCCGCTGCTCATCTTCGCGCCGCAGCTCGTCTCGTTCTTCAACGGCAAAGCAGAGGTCGTCGCATACGGTTCCATGCTGCTGCGTTATTGCTCGCCGTTCTACGTGTTCTGCTGCGTCAACCAGGTCTACTCCGGCGTGCTGCGCGGTGCAGGCAATTCCCGCGCACCGATGATTATCATGTTGAGCTCGTTCGTCGTCTTCCGCCAGATTTACCTCTTTATCATGGCGAACTTCATCTCCAACACCATCATTCCCATCGCCTTAGGCTACCCTGCCGGTTGGCTCGTGTGCAGCACCCTCACACTGCTCTATTATCGCCACGCCGACCTCTCCAAGAGCCGTCTCGTCGAAGACGCAGAGAAAAAAGCAGAAGCTTCAGGAAAAAGCCGCATAAAAGCTGTATGAAATACAGTTGTACAAAATACAACAAAATTGCCCCTCGAACACCGCATGCACGTGCCGGTGTCCGAGAGGCTTTTTTCATTTCCGCAAAATCGTACTACCTTTCCACCTTTTCTCCTCGACAAAATCAAATTTTTTTCAAAAATCCATCTTTAGATGGATTACATTTCGCGCGAAATATGATATATTGTGATTATAAACCACAAAAGGGGAGAAGAGCATATGAATGAAGTCGTCATCAAGCCATCGCTGCGCGAGCAATTCTTACAGGGTTGGGCTCAGTGCCGCGTCATTTTCTTCAGCGCGCCGTGCGGCTTCGGCAAGTCTACAGCCGCCACCGCCTTGCTCAGCAATCACAAAACCTGCGTGTTTTCGGCAGAAGACCCGGAATTCCTGCGCGAGCCCGTGCCGAAAAATGTAGATGCGATTGTGATCGATTCCCTGCCCGCGCTCAAAGACCCGGAAGACCAGCAAACGCTCTGCGCATGGATCCGCGAAAATCCGGAGCTGCACTTCGTCCTTTTAAGCCGCGGCGTGCTGCCCGGCTGGCTCATGCCGTTCCGCTTTACGGGGCTTTTGCAGCTCATCGAGGCCAGAGACCTGCTGTTTGACCGCGATACCGTGCGTGTTTTTCTGGAAAAGAATGGCTGCGCGCCAACGGAAGCAGAGATCAACGTCATCGTCCACGATTCTCTCGGCTACCCGCCGGCCCTAACGGCGCTTTCGCGCCTGATGCAAAACGGTCAGCCCTATACGCCGGAGATTGTCGGCATCGTGCAGCAGGAAATCTATCACTATTTTGAGGATAACATCTTCAACCGCTTTCCGATGCCGCTGCGCCGTATGCTGCTTGACATCGCCCCGTTCGATACATTCGACGCCGAGCTTGCCCAGATGATTTCCGGCGACAGCCACATCAACGAGCTTATTTCCATCGTTCGGCACGATACCACCATGCTTTTAAATGCCGATGCGCAGAAATACCGCTTCTGGAGCTTTTTCCAACAGTTTCTCATGTGGGAGCTCCGCCAAGTCTATACGCCGCAGGAGCAGGCCGCAGTGTACAGCCGCGCCGGGCTTTACTATGAGCTGCATGAAGATTACGAGCATGCGCTCGAGTGCTATTCGCGCTGCAAAGACCACCGCCGCGTCTCGGAAATGCTCATCCGCAATGCAGAGCAGCACCCCGGTGTGGGACATTACTATGAGATGGAAAAGTATTACTATGCTATCCCGAAAGAGGAGATTCTCCGCTCGCCATCGCTCATGTGCGGTATGAGCATGCTCACGTCCCTCTGCATGGATTACGAAGCCTCCGAAATGTGGTATTCCGCCCTGCAGGAGTATGCCGCCCCGCTCAAAAAGACCGACACCGCCTACAAAGAGGTGCGCGGCAAGCTTGCATATCTCGATATCTCTCTCCCGCAGCGCAGCAGCAAAGGCATCGCAGAGAACATCGGCAACTATTTCAAAATTCTAACGGATAAAAGCTTGCAAACACCCACGTTTTCTGTCACCAGCATGCTGCCAAGTCTTATGAACGGCGGCAAAGATTTCTGCTCGTGGTCCAAGCACGATGAGCTGCTCTACAAAACCATCCGCAAGCCGATGGAGGCCATTCTCGGCAAAGACGGCATCGGTTTTGCCGATTGCGCCCTTTGCGAAAGCAAATTTGAAAAAGGGGAGGATAATCTTCCGTGGCTCATGACGCTTGTGGCCCAGTTGCCCGAGATCGAGCGTCACGGTACGCCGGATATGACGTTCGCCATCATCGGTCTCATGGCGCGCGTCCAAACGAAGCAAGGCAACGCCATCATGGCGCTTTCTTCTTTAGACAGTCTGCGAACAGAGTTTGAGGAGGACAACAAGCGTTTCCTGCCGAATATTGATGCCATGCGCTGCCGTATATGGCTGCGCACCGGTGAAATGGAAAAGGCAGAGCAGTGGTACCGTACATCTGCCCCCAAGATCACGCCGCGCATCCGTACCATGTGGCGCTACCAGTATATAACGCGTGCCATGGTTGAGATCGCGCTCGGAGAAGAAAATGCGGCGCTGCTCACATTGGCCTCACTCATCCCGTTCTGCGAACGCTGCGGCCGCGTGATGGACCGCATATATATCCGCATCCTAACGGCCGTTTGCTATCAGCGGCAAAATAACGCCCAGTGGCAGGAGGAGTGGATGCAGGCGCTTGATGCCGCCCATGAGTACCGCTTCGTTATGCCTATTGCGCAGTTTGGCGCCGCCGTAATGCCCATGCTGACGTTTACCGGCTACAAAAAGGACGAGTCCTTCTTTTCACTCCTTTTACAGGAAACGCGCCGTCAGGCTGTTTTGTACCCGAATTTCTTGCGTCCCATGCCGCGGCTCTCAGAACCGCTTTCGCCCGCAGAAACGCAGGTGCTCCGGCTCCTGTGCGGCAACCGCAGCAACCAGGAGATCGCCGACATCCTCGGTGTCAAGGTCGCCACCGTCAAAACGCATGTCATCCACATCCTCCAAAAGCTCGGCGTCAAACGCCGCGGCGAAGCCAAAGAAGTTGCCCAAAAACTTCATATCATCGAGTTTTGACGAAAACCCTTGACACCTGCATTAAAAACTATATACTGAAAGCATAATAGGTACCAGAAAGAGGGAAGAGTTCATGCACCCAATAGCTTTTTTTGATAAAAAAGTCGTGCAGAAATTGGAGCAAACGAGTTCCAAAGTGCGCGCCGTGGTCTTGCTTATTTGCTTCGCCATAGGTATCGCGCTCATGGGCATCATGCGCACGCAGATGCAAGCTCCGCACAATGCAGGGGATATCCCAAAAACCGTGCCGCTCATCGCCCTGTTCATGATCCCCCTCGGCTTCGCGGTCTGGAACATCCTCATCAGCTTTCTGCCGCGGGAAAGAACCGGTGGCGACCGTTTCTCGCGCGGCGGTCTCTCCGCCCCGCGACCTGTCCCCAAAGCCAAGCTCTCCTTCGCCGTTTTCCTCCTGTGTGTCTCCTTGTTCATCGTAACTCTCATACAACTGATTGCGGGGTGAGTTTATGCAATTTCAAAAACACTTTAAATCGGCATCACCGATTTCCCTACTTCTCGCGCAAATCGTGACCAGTGTTTTCGGCTTTGCTGTGTATTTCCTGTTCGCGACACCCGTCACTATGTATATAGCATATACGGGCAGGGAAGACGCAGTTCTGCGAACCGTTGTTACAACTATTGGCACTGTTTTTGCGGTCATGGTCGGCACGGCTTCAACGCCGCTCCTTAATCTGCGGTTTGAAAAAAACGGTTATCTGCAAAAGATACGCAACACGTCAAAAGTGCTTTTCATACAGACCGCCTGCACAGCACTTTTCGCATGGGCGCTGTACGGAGCAGATAAAGACCCCAAAAGCAATCTGTTTGATCTTTTATTGTGGTTAGTCTGCGTATCAGTCAGCCTTTCCAACGTCCTCGCCATGCTCATTCAAATCGCCATCTACGCCATCCTGCACCACCGCAAAACCCGCCGCACCGCGCTCACTCAACCGCAGCCGACACCGCCCATCGAACCGTAAAAACCAAGAACTCCCGACCGCCGCAAATGATGAACCGCAGCAGTCGGGAGTTCCTTTTATTCAAATATTCAATTTCAGCTTACTTTTCCAAAAATCCCTTCAGCGCCGCATAGTCCACATTCTCCGGCTTCACTTCGTCAAAGAACTTCAGCAGCTTTTCGGCCAGCACGCGTACGCCGCCGACGGAATTGCTTTCGATATTCAGCGGTAGAATGGGGTCGTGTACGCTCATGCGCAGCAGGAACCAGCCGTCGCCGTCGTTTTCCGGGAACGAAATGCGGATGCCTTCGCGGTTGTCCGGCGCAATGTCCCAGTTGTGCGCTTTCGCGTAGCTTTCAAGCGCCGCAATGGTGTCCTCGCCATAGGGGCGGAAATCCTCCGCAGTAATGGGGAAGCGCAACTCTTTTTCTTCCTTGGCTTCTTTCAGATCGGCGATGAGACTATCGAGCGATTTGCCCTCGCGGCGCAGCTGTGCCGCCTTAATGATGATCTTCGTCACCAGATAGGCACCGTCGTCAAGGAAGTAGTTCTCGCGCAGCGCCGCATGGCCGCTCGTCTCAATCGCCAGCGGGCAGTTCACGCCCTCGTTATTCAGGCGTACCGCTTCGTTGATGACATTCTTGTAACCGCGCTTAAAGCGGTGATGCTTGCCGCCGAGCGTCTGCTCAATGTAGGTCTTGAGTCCGTCGGACGTAATGGAGTCCGTCACAATGGTGCCGCCCGGGTTGCCCTCCAGCGCAATGGCGGAAGCAATCGCCACAAGACGGTTGCGGTTGATCTCTTCGCCGCGGCTGTCCACAGCGCCGCCGCGGTCTACGTCCGTGTCAAAAATTACGCCAAGGTCCGCACCGGCCTTCACGGTCGCCGCGCAAGCGCTCGCCATGGCCTCCTCGTTCTCCGGGTTTGGAATGTGGTTTGGGAAGCGGCCGTCCGGCTCCAAAAACTGGCTGCCTGTAATGTCCGCACCAAGCGGCTTCAGCACGTCGTTTGCGTAAAAACCGCCCGCGCCGTTGCCGGCGTCCACAACGATCTTAAAGCCCGCAAGCGGGTGCGCATAATCTTCCGCGTTCACGCCTTTGCGGATCATCTCGCGCAGATTATCTGCATATTTCGACATATAGTCCACCGGCACCAGCGTGCCGTTGTCGGTCTCCTTCGGCGCAGCGCCGTTCTGTGCATATTCCAGAATCTCGGAAATATCCGGGCTGTCAAGGCCGCCCGCAGGCGTGAAGAACTTCAGTCCGTTGCGGAAGAACGGGTGGTGGCTCGCCGTAATCTGCACCGAGCAGTCGCACGGCAGCTCCAAAACCGCCATGAACATTGACGGGGTAGAGGCAAGGCCGCAGTCGTAAACCGAAGCACCGTACGTCGTAAACGCGCGGAACAGCGCCGCCGCAATGCGGTCTGCGGAAATGCGGGAGTCATGGCCGACGGCAATTTTCAGCCCCTCGGCGCACTTATCCAGGTGCTTTTCGCACCAAACGAGAAAACCGGACGCAATGCGCTCCACGACCTCATCGGTCAGGTTAATCGGCGCGCCGCCGCCTTCACTTGCAACACCGCGAATGTCAGTGCCGCTTTTCAAAGTTTTATAGGCAAACATGGAAAAGACCTCCTGTTTCATTTTGCATTTTATCCAAGCTTATTATAATACAACTCCCGTAAAATGAAAAGAGCTTTTTGATTTTTGACAAATACGTTTTAGTATGGCTAAAAACCGCTTACAAACTGCAAGTTTTAAACTGAAAAATTGCAAATTTCATGTAAAATCAAAAATTTTTTCAAAAAAGTGTTGACAAAATGAAATTTTGGTGGTATAAACTTAGCATAATAATTCAAGGGCACAGATGAAGAGAAGTACCCGGCAGACCGCTTTGCACAGTGAGCGGGGGAGAGTGTGAACCCCGCGTAAGCACACCGGCGAATAACACTTCGGAGCCTCAAGCCGAAAAGATGCGCATATCTCAGTAGGTGCGACGTGTGGCGGCGCGTTAAGCCGTGCCTGTCTTGTTAGAGACAGTAAAGGTGATCTTCTTTATAAGATAATTTAGGTGGCACCGCGGATACAACAGCTATTCGTCCTAAGAAATTGGGACAAACGGCTGTTTTTTTATTTGCGTTTGGACTGAAATTATTTTATTTGGAGGGAACCGATATGTGTTCGATTATGGGTTACACAGCAAAAGACATTCGTTTGGAAGATTTACGAAAGGGCTTTGATAAAACCGTTTCCCGCGGGCCGGATATGTCCCGCACACTGGAAACGCCCGCAGGTTGGCTCTTTTTCCACCGCCTCGCCATCATGGGCCTCACAGAAGAAGGCATGCAGCCGTTTGAGCTGGACGGTTCCGCCGTCGTCTGCAACGGCGAGCTCTACGGCTTCCGTTCCGTTAAAGAGGAGCTCCGGAGAAAAGGCTACACCTTCAAAAGTGATTCTGACTGCGAAATTTTACTCCCCCTCTACAAAGAAGAAGGCACAGAGATGTTCAAAAAGCTCGACGCCGAGTTCGCCCTGATTATTTACGATGCCGAGACCGATAGCTTCATCGCTGCGCGTGACCCCATCGGCATCCGCCCGCTCTACTACGGGTACAGCGAAAGCGGCCACATTGTGTTTGCCAGCGAGCCGAAAAACCTCGTCGGCCTGTGCCATCGCGTTATGCCGTTCCCGCCGGGCCACTACTATAAGGACGGCAAATTCACCTGCTACTGCGACATCGCCGAAGTCGAAGAAGTTTGCCACGATGACCTCGAGACTGTCTGTAAAAACATCCATGATAAGCTCGTTGCCGGCATCGAAAAGCGACTCGATGCCGATGCCCCGCTCGGCTTTCTTCTCAGCGGTGGGCTTGATAGCTCCCTTGTCTGCTCCGTCGCGGCAAAGCTTTTAAAGAAGCCCATTCGCACGTTCGCCATCGGCATGAGTGAAGATGCTATCGATTTAAAATACGCCCGCGAAGTTGCCGATTACATTCACAGCGACCACACCGAGGTCATCATCACAAAGGACGATGTTATCGAAAATCTCGAAACCGTCATTGCGCTGCTTGGCACGTATGACATCACCACCATCCGCGCCAGCATGGGCATGTACCTCGTCTGCAAAGCCATTCACGAGCAGACCGATGTCCGCGTGCTGCTCACCGGTGAAATTTCCGATGAGCTCTTCGGCTACAAATATACAGATTTCGCCCCCAGCGCCGCTGCGTTCCAAACGGAAGCCCAAAAGCGCGTGCGGGAGCTTCATATGTACGACGTGCTCCGTGCCGACCGCTGCATCTCCGCCAACTCGCTCGAAGCCCGCGTTCCGTTCGGCGACCTCGATTTCGTCAAATACGTCATGTCCGTCGATCCCGAGATGAAGCTCAACAAGTACAAAAAAGGCAAATACCTCCTGCGCCACGCGTTCGAGGGCGATTACCTCCCGCTGCCGATTTTATACCGCGAAAAAGCCGCGTTCTCCGATGCCGTCGGTCACTCTATGGTCGATTACCTCAAGGCCTACGCCGAAACAAAGTATACCGATGACGAAATGAAGCTCCGCGCCGCAAAATATCCGTTCGCAACGCCGTTTACGAAAGAATCCCTTCTCTACCGTGAAATTTTTGAAAAATACTATCCCGGTCAGGCGGAAATGGTCAAGGACTTCTGGATGCCGAACAAAGCGTGGGAGGGCTGTGACGTCAACGATCCCAGCGCCCGTGTGCTCGCGAACTACGGTGCCTCCGGCGAATGATTGGAAAGATTCATAAAATTTCTCAATGTTTAACAAATTCACTGAAAATTTAACCTGAATGCAACACACCTTTTTTCCGTTTAGCCCTTGTGTATTCTCTGCTGTTGTGATAGAATAAAGCCATCATAGGATATTATGGTTTTCCACATAGAACTCTATCGGCAAACCATAATGAGACTAAATCTCATATCGAAGGAGAGATGACTGATGTCCAAGATGATCGAACTTCACGACATCGATGTTCCGGGCTTCCTGTCTGTACTGGATAGCTGCGAGGGCAATGTGTATCTGATGACGCGCGACGGTGATAAGCTGAACCTGAAAAGCAAGCTGTGTCAGCTCATCGGCCTTACGTCTCTGATTGAAGGCGGAAAGATCGCAGAAGCCTTTGTGGTCTGCGATAATGAAGCGGATGAATCCAAGCTGTTCCGTTTTAACCTTTACAAGGACGAAACGCAAGCTAAGTAAAGAGTAGGATTTGCAAAGTAAGCTGCTGCAAGTAAAAACTGCGGCAGCTTTTTTGTATCGCGTAAAACAAATTATGTAAACAAAAAGGAGAGACTCATGCCACAAAAAAGAACCGGCGCAGTCCGTCGCCGCCAACCCCGGAACAAAAAAACGCTTTCCGCCGTTATCAGCGCCGTCCTTGTGCTCGCGGCGGTGCTTGTCTATTATTTCCCGGAGCTTGAAACGTACCTCACCGGTACACCGAACACAGACTCAAGCGCCCCCGCACAACCCACCCAAAGCACCGACGCCGCCGACTGCGCCGTCTACTTTTTAGATGTCGGGCAGGGGGATAGCATTTTAATTCAAATCGGCACCGATTACAACATGCTCATTGATGCCGGCACCCGCGAAGCGGGAGAGACTATCGAAAGCGACCTCCAGGCGCTCGGCGTCACATCGTTCGATGCCGTTGTCGCCACGCATCCGCACGCAGACCACATCGGCTCCATGAAGCAGATTATCGAGGATTACACCATCGGCACGTTCTACATGCCCCTTTTGCCCGACGACCAAACGCCCACCACCGCTACATACGAAAATATGCTCGATGCCCTGCTCGACAAAAACGTCCAAACCGAGCAGATCTCCACCGATACAAAAATCCCCGCGCCCGAAAACGCCAATTTTGCCGTCCTATCCCCGGAAAAGGACGAGATATTCGATAACCTCAACAACTATTCCGCTGTTCTGCGCTTCACCTACGGCAATATCTCCTTTATGCTCACCGGCGACGCCGGAACCGAGGTTGAAGAGAATATCTTAGCACGCGAAACGGACATCGCTTCAAACGTTTTAAAGTGCGGTCACCACGGCTCGTCCACATCGTCCTCCATGGATTTTCTCCGCGCCGTGAACCCCGCCGTCGCCGTCATATCCTGCGGGCAGGATAATAAATACGGTCACCCGCACCACGAAACGCTCGAAAGCCTTTCTGAACGCAACTGCAAGATCCTGCGCACCGATACAGACGGCACCGTCGCCGTTACAACGGACGGCAATACGTATTCCGTCTATACGTGGTCGGTGGAAAACGGACTTTCTCCGGCAGCGTAAGTTCGCGTAAAAAATTTTGACGAAAACACAAATCTATGCTATACTGGTAAAAATAAATTCCGACCCATGACGGAAATAAAGGATGGTTTTTATGCTGACAGAAAGCAAAAAGGCGTTTATCGAGTTCATGATGTCCGCAGACGTGCTGCGTTTCGGCTCCTTCGTCACGAAGAGCGGCCGCAATACGCCGTACTTCGTCAATACCGGCAACTATAAGACCGGCGAGCAGATCGCAAAGCTCGGCAAGTTCTACGCATCGCTCATCAAGGAGACCGTCGGCGAAGATTTCTCCGCCATGTTCGGCCCGGCGTACAAGGGTATTCCGCTTGCCACAGCCGCCGCCGCGTCCCTCTATAACGAGTATGGCATTTCGAAGCCCTACTTCTTCAACCGCAAGGAAGAGAAAGACCACGGCGAAGGCGGCAGCCTCGTCGGCTACAAGCCGAAGGACGGCGATAAAATTATTATCATCGAAGACGTCATCACCGCCGGCACCGCCGTGCGCGAGACCATGCCGATCCTCTATGGCTGCGGCAATGTGAAAGTCAACGATATGTTCATCTCCGTCAACCGCTGCGAGGTAGGCAAGGTTCCCGGCAAAACCGCCATCATGGAGGTCAACGAGGAGTTCGGCATCAAGGTCCACGCTATCGTCACCGTCGAGGACATCCACGAGTACTTAAAGCAGTCCGAAAAATACAACAATATCCTCCCCGCCATGGAAGACTACATGGCAAAATACTGCATCCTGTAAAATTAACAAGCGCATAAGAACACCCCGGCAAGCCATCCAAACCGCCTGCCGGGGTATTTTCATATTATCTCGACTAAATTAAGCTCTTTTACCGTCTCGCATCCTGCTTGGCTGCTCTGTGCGGCGGCGCGTTCTGCGGGCGGCGTGGCGGTCTTTGTGCGCTGCCTCACGCCGCTTTCTGCGGTGATTCTGGAAGAACCTGCTTTGCAGCAAACGCCGCGTGTGGTGCTCTGCAAAATGCTCCATAAAATGGTTTGTCTGCACCATAAAGACGATCGACACAATGAGCAGCGGGATCAAAATAAACAACATTGGGGCGGTCAGCGGCACCATGGAAACCAGGTCCATGCAGCCGATGTATCCCACAAAGAACGCCGCCACCATCGTGCCGAACAGCGCCCCGCGCAGCGCGTTGAACGGCAGGCAAAGCTTGAACATCAGCATAAACCCAACGGCAAACGCCACAATGACCGAAAGTGTCGAGACCTGCGGGTTCGTCAAATTCAGCGGCCCCTTAAACAGCGTCAAAAACAAAACGCCAAGAATCATCGTCAGGGCAGAGGGGAACGATTTCTTCAAAACGTTCGCTAAAAAGCTGCCGCTTATACGCTCGTTGTTCGGCTCCAGCGCCAGTATAAACGACGGAATACCGATCGTAATCGAACTGATAAACGTCAGCTGAATCGGCTCAAACGGGTAGGAAGCAGAAAGAAAAATGAACAGCACGCCCAGCACCGTCGAATAGATCGTCTTCTGTAAAAACAGCGATGCAGAGCGTTGCAAATTGTTGATGGAGCGCCTGCCTTCCTTCACCACCTGCGGCATGGAAGCAAAGTTGGAGTCGAGCAAAACGAGGTTCGAGACCGTGCGCGCCGCGTCGCTGCCGGAAGCCATCGCAATGCTGCAATCGGCCTCTTTCAGCGCCAGAACGTCGTTCACACCGTCGCCCGTCATCGCCACCGTGTGGCCGTGGTCTTTTAACGCCTGCACAAATTTCAGTTTCTGCTGCGGCGTCACGCGGCCAAACACACTGTATTGCTCAATTGCCCCCGCAATCTCCTCGTCGGTGTGCAGCGTCGTCGCATCGCAGTAGTTTTCCGCGTGGGGCAGACCGGCCTTCTGTGCAATGTTAGAGACCGTCACGGCGTTGTCACCGGAGATGACCTTCAGCGTCACGCCCTGCTCTGCAAAATAGCGCAGCGTTTGCGGTGCTTCCGTGCGGATCTTATCACTGATTAAAATGAAGCCCACCGGCTTAATGTCGTCCGGCAGCACCTTGTTTTCAAGGAAAGGCTTTGCGGAGTGGGCCAGCAGCAAAACGCGTTCGCCGCGCGCCGCATATTCCTCCGTGTGTTCACGCAGCGCACCGAAGCGTTCGCCCAAAATGAATTCGCCTGCACCCATCACATACGTGCCGCGCTCGCCGAAATACGCGCCGCTCCACTTTCTCGCAGAGGAGAACGGCACCGTCGCCGCAGCTTTCCAGTCCGATCCGCCGGGAAAGTATGCTTTCACCGCGTTGTATGTCGGGTTGTCGTCCGTCAAAACCTGCACAAGCGCCTTCAGCGGAGCCGTCATGTCCTCTTCGGTGTAGCCCGTCAGCGGGTGCAGCTCGTCCACCTGCATCGTGCCCTCGGTGATCGTACCTGTTTTGTCTAAGCACAGCACATCTACGCGTGCCAGCGATTCGGTGCAGTACAGATCCTGCACCAACGTCTTGTAGCGTGAAAGCCGCAGTACGCTCACGGCAAACACCACGCTTGTCAGCAAAATGAGACCCTCCGGGATCATGCCGAGGATCGCGGCGACCGTGCTCACAACAGCTTCGCGGATCGTGTCATGCAGCAAAAAAAACTGCTTGCAGAAAAGCAAAATGCCAATCGGCACCAGCGTAAAGCCGAGCGTCTTTACAATGAAATCGAGGGAATGGAGAATTTCGGAGTTCGTGCGCTTCACATACTTCGCGCCGTTTGCGATGCGGTTTGCGTAGTTTTCGCGGCCTACGTGCTCCACTTCGGCGTAACAGCTGCCGGAAACGATGAAGCTGCCGGAAAGCAGTTCGTCACCTGCGCGCTTCAAGACCGGATCGCTTTCGCCCGTGATGAGCGATTCATTCACTTCCGCTTCGCCATCCAAAACGATGGCGTCGGCGCAGATCTGCTGCCCGGTCGAAAGGTGCAGCACATCGTTCATCACAATCCCGCTCACGGGTATCGTCTGCAGTTTTCCGTCGCGCAGCACAGAAGCCTTCGGTGCGGAAATGAGGGAGAGCTTGTCAATCGTCCGTTTCGCTCTTATGCCCTGAAACGAACCGATAATAATATTAGAAAAGATAACGCCCAAAAATAAAAGGTTCTTAAACGAGCCCACCAGCAAAACGAACAGCGCCAGTACAAAGTTCAAAATGTTAAAAAATGTGAACGTGTTTTCTAAAATGATCTGCTTTTCGGTTTTGGTCTTAATGCCCTCATCGGCGTTTGAAAGCCCGTCGCGCACGCGCTGCGCTACCTGCTCCGAAGAAAGCCCCTGTCTACGGTCTAAGCTATCCATCCCGTTACGATCTCCTTTTTCTTATCTAGATATAAGAATACACGATACACCACCCGAATGCAAGGATATAAAACGTAAATTTCTCTTACGATTTTGTGAATTCTTTCCTTTTGCTTGTAGAATATCCGCAAAAAACAAATTAACATTTTATGGAAAAAGTCAATTCAATTTTCAAGTCTATCCTGAAATCTATCCGAATTTTTGACACTTTTCACGATAGAGAGATAAAAACCCGTCAAAATCTGCCGTAAACAGCAAAATTCTCATTGTAAAACCCGCAGATAAAAGCCCTTGCGGCCGATTTGACTTTGCAGGAATTTATGATTATACTTAATTATCGTACATAGAAAATCAGAAAATGATATGCGAAAAGCATAGGTTTATTCATAAAGGAGAGATCATTCATGGCAGAAAAGACAGAAAAGAAATACGTTATCACAAACCATAGAAGCGGTAAGGTTCTCGCTTCCTGCGGCAGCTCTGCCGTGCAGATGACCGCAAACGGCGGCGAAACGCAGGTCTGGTGCGCCGTCCCGGCAGAGGGCACGTCCGTGCAGCTCGTCCATAAGGTCAGCGGTCTCGCGCTCACCGTTCCGGGTGAGGCAGAAAACGGCACCGCACTCGTTCTCGCAGAGGCACAGGGCAACGCTTCCCAGCTCTGGAAGCTGACCACTACCGTCAAGGGCTGCCGCCGCATCACGCATGTCGCGTCCGGCAAGGTCGTCGACATCAAGGACATCAGCGATGCAGACGGCGCACCGGCACAGCTTTGGGAGTTCGTGAAGGGCGATAACCAGAACTGGGTGCTCACCGAGGTCGAAAAGGAAAAGAAAGCCCCGGCAAAGTGCGCCGCAAAAACCGCAAAGCCGGCTGCAAAAGAGAAAGCTAAGGCAGAAGTGAAAGCGGAAGCCAAGCCGGAGGTCAAGGCAGAAGTTAAAGCCGAAGCCAAGCCCGCCGCCAAAACCACAAAGGCAGCCGCAAAAACCACCAAAACCACCAAAACCGCAAAGAAAACGAAGTAAGTTCGTTTAGCTGAGAGCCGCACCCAAACCGGGCAGCGGCTTTCTTTTTTACTCAACATTATTCTAAAAAGCGTGATAATACCCAAATTTTCACAAAATCGCCTTGCACCGCCCGTCAACAGCTGATATACTAAAGACAGTATGGTTTATCCTGCAATTTTGCGGCCAAAGGAGTTGTCTTTATGATACATGAAAAAATCAAACTGCACGTGCCGGGCTCTGCGGATTACGCAGCCATGTATACGTATTTTCTGGATCTTTCAAAAGAGGTTCCCATCGAAAAGCGTCCCACCGTCATCGTCTGCCCGGGCGGCGCGTACGCCTTTACGTCCGACCGTGAAGCCGAGCCCATCGCCATGCGCTTCAATGCCATCGGCATGAACGCCGTTGTCGTGCGCTATTCCGTTGCCCCGGCGCGCTTTCCGACTGCCCTTCTGGAAGTCGCCACCGCCGTGAAATACGTCCGCGAAGAAGGCGTAAAGTACGGCTGCGACCCCGAAAAGGTTTTCACCATCGGTTTTTCCGCCGGCGGCCATTTAGCCGCAAGCTACGGCAATTTCTGGAGCCGCCCGTTCGTTGCGGAGGCTATGAACTGCCCGTCCGAGCTTCTGCGCCCGAACGGCCAGATCCTCTCATATCCGGTCATCACGTCCGGCCCGTTCGCTCACCACGATTCCATCAAGAACCTTCTCGGTGAGCAGTACGAGCTCGAAAAAGCGAATCAGTCGCTCGAAAACTTCGTCACGAAAGATACCCCGCCCACGTTCGTCTGGCACACCCAGCCGGATGACTGCGTCCCGGTCGAAAACGCCCTGATGCTCGTCAGTGCCTTGCAGAAAAACGGCATCAAAACGGAGTTCCACATGTTCCCGGAGGGCGGCCACGGCCTGTCGCTTTGCAACGAAGTCACCTCGAACAGCGATGCCCAGCTCCTGCCGCACGTCGGCAAGTGGTTCGACCTCGCAGCGGAGTTCTTACAGAGCCTTTAATCACCGATTTTCCGTAATCGCGAACGAATAAAGTCTTTGATCGACCTTTTCTAAAAGGCTTCGCCTTTTCGGGGGACCCCTTGATAGGGTCCCCTACACCGAAACAGTCCACCGGACTGTTTCGGCTACCCTCCTGATCTTGGAGCAGGCAAAAGGATTTCGCTTTCTGCGGAAAGCGACTTGGGGCGCTGCCCCAAGACCTCGCCGCCTTTGAAAAGGCGGGCGAAACATTTACGTTCCGCTTACCGATACCTCATTTATAAAATACCGAAAGGAATCATCCCATGAAAGCCATTGATTTGGAAGTCAAGCGCATCTGCGAAGAAAAGCTCGCAAATGACGCGAAGCTCTCGGAGCTCTTTAAAAATTGCTACCCCAACACCATGGATACCACCGTCAAAACCATCGGCGAAAAAGATACCTTCGTCATCACCGGCGATATCCCCGCCATGTGGCTGCGTGATTCCACCGCGCAGGTTCGCCACTATCTGCCCGTCGCAAAGCACGACGCGGAGGTTGCCGATTGCATTGAGGGCCTCGTGAACCGCCAGTTCAAGTGCATCGATATCGACCCCTACGCAAACGCGTTCAATCAGGAAGCGAACGGCATGTGCTGGCCGAAGTACGCTGCGGAAACGCTCGGTCAAACCGCCGGCGGCGAGTCCGACGATACCGATTTCGAGACCCCGTGGGTCTGGGAGCGCAAGTATGAGATTGATTCGCTCTGCTACCCGGTGCAGCTCGCGTACCTTCTCTGGAAAGAGACCGGCCGCACGGGCCAGTTCAATGACCAGTACAAAAAGAGCACCTTGCGCATCCTTGACCTTTTCACTGTCGAGCAGGATCACAGCAAGTCCCCGTACTATTTCCGCCGCACCAACTGCCCGCCCACCGATACCCTCACGCACGACGGCCACGGCGCGCCGGTCGCCGTTACGGGCATGACCTGGTCCGGCTTCCGTCCCAGCGACGACGCCTGCGTCTACGGCTATCTCATCCCGTCCAACATGTTCGCCGTCGTAACCCTCGGCTACACCGCGGAGATCATGCGTGAGATCTATAAGGATGAGGAAGTCGCCGCTCGTGCCGAAAAGCTCGCGTCCGAGATCCGCGACGGCATCGAAAAATACGGCGTCGTCGAGCACCCGAAGTTCGGCAAAATGTACGCCTATGAGACCGACGGCCTTGGCAACTACGTCTTCATGGATGACGCCAACGTCCCGAGCCTTATGTCTATCCCGTACCTCGGCTACTGCAGCGCCGACGACGAAATTTATAAAAACACCCGTGCCTTTGTTTTGAGCAAAGAAAACCCGTATTATTACGAGGGCACCGCGGCCAAGGGTGTCGGCAGTCCGCACACCCCGCCGGAGTATATCTGGCACATCGCGCTTTCCATGCAGGGACTCACAAGCCGTGACCCGGAGGAATGCAAAGCGCTTCTCCGCATGTTAAAAACGACCGATGACGGCAAGGGCTTCATGCACGAGGGTTTCCATAAGGACGACCCCTCTAAGTTCACGCGCCCGTGGTTCGCATGGTCAAACTCCCTGTTCAGCGAATTTGTCTTAAAGTGCATTGATGAAAATATTCTGTAATTAAGGAGCTGTTTTTCATGGCAGATTTTTACGCACTCGGTGAACTTCTGATCGATTTTACCCCCGCAGGCAAAACGCCGGCCGGCATCCCGATTTTTGAGCAGAACCCCGGCGGCGCACCGGCAAACGTCGCCGTGCAGGCGGCGCGCCTCGGTGTATCCGCAGGCTTCATCGGCAAGGTGGGACAGGACATGTTTGGCACGTTCCTGCGTGATACGCTCGTTAAGCAAAATGTCGATGTCGAAAACCTCCATTTCTCAAACGATACCGCAACGTCGCTCGCGTTTGTGCAGCTGTCCGAATCCGGTGATCGCGATTTCAGCTTTTACCGCAACCCCGGCGCCGATACGCAAATCACGTTCGATGAGGTCAATAAGGATGCGCTCGCAAACGCCAAGGTGCTGTGCTTCGGCTCGCTCCTGCTTACTGCAGAGCCGGGCCGCACGGCTGTGCCGCAGATTGTTTCCTACGCCCGCGAGCACGGTGCTATTACCGCCTACGACCCGAACTGGCGCGCACCGCTGTGGCCAAATGCCGAAGCCGGCATCCACGCCATGAAGAGTCTGCTGCCGCTTGCCGATGTCGTCAAAGCGTCCGATGAGGAGCTCGAAATGCTCACCGGCTGCACCGAGATCGAAGCGGGCGCAAAGGAGTTCTTTAAGCTCGGCGTGCAGGCGGCGGTCATCACGCGCGGCGCAAAGGGCTGCGTCGTCTGCACTCCGAAAACCACCTTAACGCTCAACACCTACGATACAAAAGTCGTCGATACCACTGGCTCCGGCGACAGCTTCTTCGGCGCGTTCCTCACAAAGCTCATGGAGACCGGCAAGCCCGTTTCCGAGATCAACGAAGCCGAGCTGCGCGATGCTGCCGATTTCGCAAACGCCGCAGGCTCCGTCTGTGCGACGAAAAAAGGCGCGATTCCTGCGCTCGCCGACCGCGAATTGATCGAAACGTGCAGAGCGTCCATCCCGCTTTTAAAGCTGTAAGCTATTTCCCGCAAAATCCGCTTTGCACGGCTGCGGCAAGGTCGTATTAGAGGGGCACATCAAGCACGGCGTGCGCGACGGCATCGAGCACGGCGACGCAGATAAAACCATCGAAAACTTCACAAAAGCTGTGGAACGCTTCTCCAATATGGGCTGATCCCGGCTGAAAATCAAACAAAACAGCGAAGTGCATGGGGATACCCACGGCACCTCGCTGTTTTTATTCAATATACATTTCAAGTCACCTGTATGCTTTACTTATTGTAAAACGTCAAGAATATTGCAGATCTCCTGCGTATCAATTTCGCTTATTAATTCTTCGTAAAAACTCTCTGTTAACTTTTTGCGCTTCTGGGCAATTAAAAAAGCTTCTTTAGTATAGAATTTATCATATACTTTAGATAGTTTGAAGTGGTATTCCTTGATGAATGACTCGGGCTGTGTTGCTTCAGTAGTATAAATAACATTATTTTCGTCTACTGCATACAAGGGTTCATTAACTTGTCCCTTATACAGTAATGTTCTGGAAATGCCCAGTGCTCCTGTTATATCGAGCTTATCCGAATCGAATAAAATCTTTGCTTCTATGGATTCTGGGGTATTATTCTTTCTGTATCTATGTGATTTGATGCAGTGATGGACTTTATTGCAAAAATCCTCTTCAAATCCGAGTGAACCCAAGAATTGATATGCCATATCAGCTCCCACTTGGGCATGACATAAAGTTGGATTTTCAAATTGTGCTTTTCTACCAATATCATGTAGCAAACATGAAACGAGCAAAACATCGTTGTCCACATCGTTTTCATAATTTTGTGCGATTAGCATTGCTTGATTTGCTACTCTGTACACGTGCAGAATATCGTGAGCTGCATCGTTCATGCAAACTTTCATGTACTCTAGAATTCTGCTCAAAGTATCTTTTTCCATTTTTAAATTCATAATGAAAGCTATCACAACAGAGTGAGTTTCACTATGTCTCCTTATGCTAGAGTAGTAGTTATTAAAGCCCCTCTCCAAGGGCTATGCTATATGGTGTTCTGTGAATTGACTGCAATGAAGATAATAGAGACATCCCTCCTTAAGAAATAAAGTAAATTAACGATTTGTCCTTAAAAAATCAACAAACATTTTTGAGTTTAGATAAATTTATTGTATTTTATCACGTTGTGATATTAAAAGTCAAGATTTGATGGTAAAGATTTTGTCTGTCGGAGCGGGGAGAAGACAGAGCTTGGTAGTGCATTGCAAAGATAAGGATAGGGAGGCTGCTCCGTGTACTGCAGCCTCCCTTTTTTTCTCTCGTATTCCGTCTTTTTCAGTTTCCTTTTTCGGGCTTAGGCAAAGCTTAATAGTCAAAAACTACCGTGCGGCAGTCTTCGCAGATATTCGCCTGTATCCGCACGCGGTGGCTTGGTTTTAACGGCGTGATCTCCACAAAACCGTCGGCGTTTTTGGCGTTTTCAAATACGCCGGGCACGGTGTTCGCAAAGCTGAACGCGCCGTCCTTGCTTGTAAACAAGCATCCCTCGCGCATCGCTTTTCCGCATTTCGGGCAATTCATAAAATTTTTCTCCTCTCTGAATGTGTAACAATTTTGCGGAAGCAAACCTTACGGCTCGGCAGAGCGTTGGCTCATCTCGAGCGCTTTCTGCATTTTTCGCTCAAAGTCTTCTGCTTTCACAAGGGCAATGCCTTCACCCTCGTCACCGAGCACGATCAGCCGGTCGCCTTCCTTCAGCTCGAACATTTCCCGCGCCGCCTTCGGTATGACGATCTGCCCGCGCGCGCCGAGTGTCACCGCACCCCAAAGGTGCTTGCCCGCAGGGGCAGGGGCGAGGGCCGTGTGGCCCACTCGGTTTTGGTCGTGCAAAAGCGCGTCCAGCGTCACGCCGTAGTGCCTTGCAAGGCGGTCGCATTTTTCAATGTCCGGCACGGTTTCGCCCGTCTCCCTTAATTAAAGATATTGTTGGGTAAAAAAGAAAGGTCAGTCGATTTTGCCGATGAAGCGGTAGTAGATTTCTACTTCCTGCTCACGGCTTCCGTCCTCGCCCTTGACAGCTTCGTGGACGGTTATTTTTTCAATTAGAGTGTTCAGAAGTTCGGCGGTCAGCTCCACAGGGTTGACATACTGTTTCATTAGGGCAATCCACTTTTCAGCATCCGCTGCGGTCTGTACGGCGGCTTCCATCGTTTCGTGAAGCTGTCTTATTTTTGTTTCAAGCTCCTTTTGCTCGTTCTGGTACTTCTCGGACAGCATATTGAAGTTATACTCGGTTATGCGTCCGGCAGACCAGTCCTCATACATTTTAGCAAACAGCCCGTCAACCTCGGCTTTACGCTTCTCTGCCTTTTTCAGCTCCGCAGCCTGCTTTTTCTTCGCAGAGTTTCTTTCCCTGTCGCTGGCATTGAGCAGGCGTTTCAGCAGCTTGTCCTCGTCTTTCTGTGCCAGCATAGACCAGTATTGCAGTCTTGCAAGCACATAGGCATACAGTACATCATAGCGGATATAGTGCATGGAACACTGGCGTAATCCCTGCCCGTTCTTGCTGCAATGGTAGTACCCGTATGGGTTCTTATTCTGCTTGTTTTCCCCATAGGCTAAAGACCATCCGCAGTCTGCACATTTTATCAATCCTGCGAAAATCTGTGTCGTACCGTTTCTGCGTTTCCTGCGTCTGCTTGCAATCAGCTCCTGAACTTTTTGGAACACTTCTTCGGAAATGATGGCTTCGTGGGTATTTTCCACACGATACCATTCTTCCTGCGGCTTCCGCACCTTTTTCTTGTTCTTGAATGAAATGTTGCTCTGCTTGTTGTGAACGCTGTGACCGATGTAGGTTTCCTCTTTCAAAATGCTCTTGACCTGTGCAATCGTCCACGCATAGGCTTTTTCTGCGGGCGCACCGGCGTAGATATTGGCGAAAGTCCCGTATCTTTCATAGTTCAGCCAGCCGGGGGTAGGTACTTTTTCCTCCACCAGAATCCGTGTAATGCTGGCGGCTCCACGCCCGTGTACAGCAAGGTCAAAAATCTTCTCTACAATCCAGCGTGTTTCCGGGTCGATCAGAAGATGACCTTTTTTGTCCGGGTCTTTTACATAGCCCAGCGGTGCATAGGCTCCATAGTGTGCGCCATTGGCAAATCTTGTGTGCATGGCAGCCTTGACCTTTTTGCTGGTCTGTCGGGCGTGCATTTCATTCAGGATGTTTAAGAACGGTGCAAGCTCGCTTTCTCCGTTGATGGTGTCCACATTGTCATTGATGGCAATGTAGCGTACTCCCTTGCTGGGGAAATAGATTTCCGTGTACTGACCGGTCAGGATATAGTTTCTTCCCAGACGGGATAAGTCCTTTGTGACAACGCAGTTGATTTTCCCGTCTTCGATGTCATCAATCATCCTTTGGAAACTTGGACGCTCGAAATTTGTCCCACTCCATCCGTCGTCAATGTACTCGTCTACAACGGTCAGCCCATGCTCTGCGGCATACTGTCTAAGCATCATGCGCTGGGTCTGGATACTGCCGCTTTCCCCCTGTAATTCATCGTCACGGCTCAATCTCAAATATAGTGCAGTGTTATAAATCGTTGTATTGTATGGTTGTTTCACGGTTAAAAATCCTCCTTCTAAAAGAAACAACCCACGCTTATACAATACTCGCTGGTACAAGTATATCATAAGCGTGGGCTGATTGACAGTCGTTATTCCGTATTTTTTCAGGAAGCGGCGGCAGCGTGCTGGATCACATCTTCCAGCAGGCTGTCAAGCGGCTTCCCATCCTGTGCGAAATGCTCCGATACCTTGATACGGACTTTCCCCATGACAAAATACTGGGTGCCGTCTTTTTCGGTAAGCAGGGTGCCGCTGTTTTTGTTATTGCTCTCGTTTTTGCTTTTTGCCATAGGCAGTTACCTCCATAAATGAAATATGCCCGACAAGGGAATGTCAGACAGGTGTACAGCCGCAGACTGTCTCCGTGTCAACCAAACCGTGTCAACCGGCAGAAAAGACTTTGAAAACAATCCATAGGCGCTCTATTATTACTTTTTACTTTTTCTTTGATTTCTTGGTTGACATGGTTGACAAAGGAGAGAAATGCCCCAAATATCAGGCTTTTCCCCGTCAACCGGCTGTCAACCAAAGCGTCAACCAAACTGTCAACCGGTGGCTTTTCAGAATGGAAGTTCCATTTGCCGGGCTTCTTCTTCCGTGATTTCCTGAAAACCGTCCCCCTCCGGCGGAGCTTGGTTGACACGCTCCCAGCCTTTTTGAGAACCGTATTTCTTATACCGCTTCGGGCTTTTGTAGGCTACCCAGCCCTGTATGATGCCGCCCGCAATGCCGGTATTCATAATCTCGCAGATTGCCCGTGTCTCCCAGTCTGCCGGGGAATTTAAGTTCCCCAGCGCTTCCTCATAAAGCTGCTTGGAACATACCCTGTCGCCGGTGTAGTCCT
>OKRW01000021.1_pt1 | contig 145425 bp, 120 predicted proteins | sample 1601151 | NCBI WGS metagenome assembly OKRW01 (sample SAMEA3541471, study PRJEB24748) | human gut metagenome | biome: human gut; feature: human-associated habitat; material: faeces | place: China | collected 2012 | reverse complement strand
AACAAGGTAGCCGTATCGGAAGGTGCGGCTGGATCACCTCCTTTCTAAGGAAAAACGGAATGTACTTGAGTTTCTTATTTAGTTTTGAGAGGTCTTGTGGGGCCTTAGCTCAGCTGGGAGAGCGCCTGCTTTGCACGCAGGAGGTCAGCGGTTCGATCCCGCTAGGCTCCACCATTTTTAAATTGAATTTAAGCCTTTATTGGCGGCGTAGCTCAGCTGGCTAGAGCGTACGGTTCATACCCGTAAGGTCGGGGGTTCGATCCCCTCTGCCGCCACCAATAATGTTTAGTGAATTCTAAAGGAACACGGACTCTTAGCTCAGTTGGTTAGAGCTATCGGCTCATAACCGATCGGTCGCAGGTTCGAGTCCTGCAGAGTCCACCATATCAAGGAGGAATACCCAAGTCCGGCTGAAGGGATCGGTCTTGAAAACCGACAGGAGTGTAAAAGCTCGCAGGGGTTCGAATCCCCTTTCCTCCTCCATTTTTATTATCGCGGGATGGAGCAGTCTGGCAGCTCGTTGGGCTCATAACCCAAAGGTCGATGGTTCAAATCCATCTCCCGCAATTTTTTATATTAGGTCCCGTGGTGTAGCGGTTATCACGCCTGCCTGTCACGCAGGAGATCGCGGGTTCGATTCCCGTCGGGACCGCCATTTTTTTATGTAAAAATTAATACTTGCCTCGATAGCTCAGTTGGTAGAGCAATGGATTGAAGCTCCATGTGTCGGCAGTTCGACTCTGTCTCGAGGCACCATGTTGCCGGCCTAGCTCAGTTGGTAGAGCAACTGACTTGTAATCAGTAGGTCGGGGGTTCAAGTCCTCTGGCCGGCACCATTTAAATTTAGAGCCATTAGCTCAGTTGGTAGAGCATTTGACTTTTAATCAAAGGGTCGAAGGTTCGAGTCCTTCATGGCTCATTTATTATATAAAAGGCTGTTAAGCCTTTTATATTTTTTGGCCCGTTGGTCAAGTGGTTAAGACACCGCCCTTTCACGGCGGTAACACGGGTTCGAATCCCGTACGGGTCATCTTGACTAAAAGCTACAATAAATTTGTAGCTTTTTTGTTTTAATATAAAAAACCTGAACATAAACTTTATGTAATGTTCAGGTTTTTTGCTATTTATTAAGTTCTTTGGCTGTAAAACTAAGTGGAAGGACTTCTTCAAAGAAATTGTAAATTTCATATGAATTTTTAGAAGTTCCCAGTATAAGCTCGAAATCTTCATCAGCAAATTCTGCAATTACTTGGCGACATACTCCACATGGTGGGCAATAATTTTCTAGATTACCATTAGGTCCCCCGACTACTGCTATTTTTTTGAATTTTGTTATCCCTTCACTTACTGCTTTGAATATTGCTGTACGTTCAGCACAGTTAGTCGGCGAGTAACTAGCATTTTCTATATTACAACCAGTATAAATTTTTCCGTTATCAGCTAAAATAGCAGCTCCAACTTTGAAGTTAGAGTAAGGAACGTATGCGTACTTAGTTGCATCAATAGCTGCTTCAACTAGTTTTTTATTTATATCTTTATGAAGATGTGGATTTTCTTCTTGTAGAATTTTTGTTACTGTATCAGCAACCCCACTTTCTAAATTTGGTTTATCAGTAATATATCTTGATATTTTTTTTAATTCAGGAACAGCATTCTCCATGGCAACACTATATTTTACTAATTTAAGCATTGATTCATCGTTAAGATTATCGCCTATAGCAAGTATATTATCAAGTGGTATATTATATATCTCAGATATTTGTTTAAGAGCATGCCCTTTTGTAGCATTTTTATCCATAATTTCTATGTTGTTTGGCCCAGATGAGGTTACAGTTATATTTGTATTATCTGCTAATAATTCTTTTGCTTTTTCTAGTTTTTCTAAGTCGTTAGAAATTCCTATAACTTTAATAGGTGGGTTATCTTTTTTATTGAAAAATAATTCAATATCATCTACTTCAGTAATGTGACCTGCTTTTAGTTTTTCATCCGCTACCTTTCGTAGATACTCGATGTTAGGGGTTTGCCCTGTAGCTCTAATTAAATCAGCATAACCTTGAATATCAGTCTCTATACTGTTTGTATAAATAGTATTTTTTGTATATAGTTGAAAGTTTATATCTAAGCTCTTAAGTACAGATGTAGTGTAGTATAAATCCTTTAGTACGATTGGAGTTATACTAATAAGGTTACCATTTTTATCATAAACTATACCACCATTAAAACTAATGACATCACAATCTATATTTTTTTCATTTAATGAAGGAAGGGCCTCATAATAAGCGCGTCCGGTAGCAACAATAAAGACAATATTATTTTTTTGAGCGTAGGTAATCAAATCAGTATTTTCTTGTGAAATTTTGTGTTCATTATCTAGCAGTGTTCCATCCATATCACTGGCAATTAATTTTATCATATATTATGTCAGAAATGCCAATAGACATTTCTGTCTCCTTTCGTAATATGTAATTAGATTATATCATAACCATAGATTTATTGTAAGAAAAATGAAAATATTTTCTCTAGAGATTAATTTCTATTATAATTGTTTATTTTATGATAATATAAAGTGTAACTAAATTATTTATAGAGAGTGATATAGTATGGAAATTAAAAAAATTGTTAGAGAAAATAATTTGGAGGAGCTTTTTTCTAGAGTGAAAATTGGCTTGGAAAAAGAAGGTCAAAGGGTTTTTAAAAATGGAATAATATCAAAAACGCCTCATCCAAAAGTTTTTGGACATAGACATGAACATCCATATATTCAAACTGATTTTGCTGAATCTCAATTAGAATTAATTACAATACCAGAGAATAGCGAAAAAGACGTTATAAGAATTTTAAACGCAATTCATGAAGTGGTGTTAAAAAATCTACCAGAAGATGAATATATTTGGCCATTAAGCATGCCAAGTATTTTGCCGAACGAAGAAGATATACAAGTAGCTCAGTTTGCTAATAAACGAGATGTAGAGTATAGAGAATATCTTGTCGAAAAATATGGGAAATATAAACAAATGGTTTCAGGAATTCACTATAATTTTCAAATAGATGATGAGCTTATGAAAAAAATTTCTGAAATAACGAATACACCTTTAGTTGAAGTGAAGAATAGTGTTTATATGAAACTTGCAAGACAATTTCTTCGCTATCAATGGTTGTTAGTTTATTTATATGGTGCTTCTCCTTCAGCAGAGGATAAGTATTTTTCAGATAATAATAAACCAGATGGCTTTGTTCGTAGTCTAAGAACAAGTCAATATGGCTATGTAAATGAAAAGGATATTGTGGTTTCATACGATAGTTTAGAAAAGTATATAGAAGATTTAACTGGATATGTAAAGAATAAAAAGCTCATTGCAGAAAAAGAGTTTTACTCTAGTGTAAGATTTCGTGGTGAAGATACTGTAGCAAAATTCCCACAAAAAGGAATTAAGTATATGGAGTTTAGGTTATTCGACTTAAATCCTTTCGCGCCATTTGGTATTTTAGAAAAAGACGTGAGATTTATACATTTATTTTTAAAAACTTTAGTTTGGATAGAAGAAGTTGATAAAAAGAATTCTCAAAAGATAGGTTATGAATATAGTGAAAGAACAGCGTTATCTCATCCATTGTTGCAGTCAGAATATTTAGAAGAAGGATTGTGGATTCTTAAACAAATGAAAGAATTAGCAGAAGAACTTTGTTTACCAGAATCCGATAAGCTACTTATCGAAGAAAAAGAGAATGAGCTTAAGGATCCATCGATGACTATTGCAGCTCAACTAATAAAAAGATATCAAGAAACTGATAGTGTTACTGTAGGTATGGAGTTAGCCAAACAATATAAAAAAGAAGCATTAAAAGAAAATTATTCATTAAATGCCTATGCCAATATGGAACTTTCTACACAAGCTGTAATAGAAGATGCAATAAAAATAGGGCTAAAAGTTCAAGTAATAGATGAGAATGATCAATTTCTTCGTATAGAGTACAAAGATAAGGTAGAATATGTAAAAAATGGAAACATGACAAGTAAAGATAGTTATATTTCTCCATTAATAATGGAAAATAAAGTTGTTACCAAAAAAATATTAGGTGAGCAAGGTTTTAGAGTTCCGAGAGGCTACGAAGTTTCAAGTTTGGCGGAGGCTGTACAAGTATTTAATTATGTAAAAAATAAACCAATAGTGATAAAACCTAAAAGCACAAATTTTGGGTTAGGTATTTCTATCTTTAAACATGGAACTTCATCTTTGGATGATTATTCTAACGCTATTAAATTTGCTTTAAAAGAAGATAAAGATATATTAATTGAAGAATTTATAGAAGGAACCGAGTATAGGTTTTTTGTTATAGAAGGAAAAACTCATGCAGTTCTTTTAAGAGTTCCAGCTAATGTAAAAGGAGATGGACAACATACAATTAGAGAATTGGTTGAAATAAAAAATAAAAACCCTCTTCGAGGTGATGCTAAAAAAACACCATTAAAAAAAATAGAATTAGGTGAGATAGAAAAATTGCAATTAAGAGAGCAAGGTTTTAGTTTTGAGACAGTTCTAAGAAATGGAGAGATAGCATATCTTCGAGAAAACTCTAATATAAGTACAGGAGGAGATTCTATTGATATGACAGATGAAGTTCATCAAAGCTATAAAGAACTCGCTGTTAAGATAACGGATGCTATGATGGCAAAAGTTTGTGGAGTTGATTTGATAATTCCTGACATTAAAGAAGAGATAACTAGAGAAAATTATGGGGTAATAGAAGCAAACTTTAATCCTATGATGATGATGCATATTTATCCACATCAAGGCAAAAGTAGAAGATTATCATTGGATATATTAAAAATGCTTTTTCCTAAAAATTTTAAAAAATTATAATTATCTATATCAAATAGTACTATTATATTCAGATATGAGTAGAAAAACTCATATCTGAATTTTTATATTTTGAAAAAATGTAAATATTATTTTCTTAAGAAAAATTATGAAATATAAAGAAGTCGAATGAACAATAAAAAGTAGTTATAAGAAAAACAAAGACACAATAATATAAGGCTTTTACGTAAAGGAACAAGTATAAATATATTTTAAATCTAAAAAAACAACATAAGAAATCGTATTCAATGTTTCTATTTAAAAAATACAAACATTTACAAACGTAGTATTAAATGATATAATTGAGTAGTATGCAAAAGGTGTACACGTCATATTAAATATTTTTTATTATTATAAAGGAGGTACTAAGATGGTAGGAATTATCATCGCAAGTCACGGTGAATTTGCAGCTGGTATTAAACAGTCTGGAACTATGATTTTTGGAGAACAAGAAAAAGTAGAATCAGTTGTATTTATGCCGAGTGAGGGACCAGAAGACTTGCAAAGAAAACTTCAAGAAGCTATTGCTAAAGTAGAATCTGAAGAAATTCTTTTCCTTGTAGATCTTTGGGGTGGAAGTCCATTCAACCAAGCGAATAAATTATTCGAAGAAGCTCCAGAGAAAAGAGCTATTGTAGCAGGGCTTAACTTACCAATGTTAATTGAAGCGTACGCAAGTCGTTTCACTATGACAACTGCACATGAAATAGCTAAGGCAATTACTGCAACAGCTATCGATGGGGTGAAAGTTCGTCCAGAAGAACTTCAGCCAGAAGCAGCTGCTCCAGTAGTAGCGCAAGCTGCACCTCAAGGAACTATCCCTGAAGGAACAGTTTTAGGAGATGGGAAAATTAAATTTGTATTAGCACGTATTGATACACGTTTATTACATGGACAAGTTGCTACTAACTGGACAAAAGCAACACAGCCAAACAGAATTATTGTAGTTTCTGATACAGTATCAAAAGATGAACTACGTAAAAAACTTATTGAGCAAGCAGCTCCTCCAGGAGTACGTGCTCACGTAATTCCATTAAATAAACTTGTAGAAGTTTATAATGATCCACGTTTTGGTGATACAAAAGCATTATTATTATTTGAAACACCACAAGATGCTCTTGCAGTTATTGAAAAAGGAGTGGAAATTCCAGAACTTAATGTTGGTTCTATGGCACACTCTGTTGGTAAAATTCAAATCAACAATGTATTATCAGTAGATCAAGATGACGTTGAAACATATAAAAAACTTCGTGATTTAGGTGTCAAATTTGATGTAAGAAAAGTATCTAACGACTCACCATCAGATTTATTTAAACTTATTGAAGCTAAAGCTAGCGAAGGTTTGAAATTATAATTATATAGTATTTAAATTAGGAGGACACAATGGATTTTAGTATTCTATCAGTCGTTTTAGTCCTTGTTGTTGTTTTCTTAGCAGGGATGGAAGGTATCTTAGACCAATTCCAATTCCACCAACCAATTATTGCATGTTCATTAGTTGGATTAGCAACAGGACATTTAACAGAATGTATTATTTTAGGTGGAGCTCTACAATTATTAGCACTTGGATGGGCTAATATTGGGGCAGCCGTTGCTCCTGACGCAGCACTTGCATCAGTAGCATCAGCTATTATTTTCGTAAAAGCAGGAGACTTCTCTTTAGAAGGACGTAATATCGCTATTGCAGCAGCTATTACACTTGCAACAGTAGGATTAGTACTTACTATGATAGTTCGTACGTTATCAGTAGTTATCGTTCACCAAGCTGACCGTGCAGCAGAAAACGGAAACTTCCGTGGAGTTGAATTCTGGCACTATGTAGCACTTGCAGCTCAAGGGTTACGTATCGCTATCCCATCAGGATTATTAATGTTTATTCCTTCAGAAGCAGTTCAAAAAGGATTAGGATCATTACCAGCATGGTTTACTGGTGGTATGACAGTTGGTGGTGGAATGGTAGTTGCAGTAGGTTTCGCAATGGTAATTAACTTAATGGCAACTAAAGAAGTATGGCCTTTCTTCTTCTTAGGATTTGCATTAGCACCATTAAAAGAACTTACATTAATCGCAACTGGTATCATTGGATTAGTAATTGCAATTGTATACTTAAACCTTTCAGATAACAACAAAGGTGGAGGAAGCGGAAACTCTTCATCAGGTGACCCACTAGGGGACATCTTAAACAACTATTAATAAGGAGGAACTAGAAATGTCAGAGAAAAAAATTACATTAAGTAAAAAAGATCGTCGTAGCGTTATGTTACGTTCTCAGTTCCTTCAAGGTTCATGGAACTATGAACGTATGCAAAATGGTGGTTGGGCTTATTCTCTAATCCCAGCATTGAAAAAATTATATCCAAATAAAGAAGATGCAACAGCAGCTCTAAAACGTCACTTAGAGTTCTTTAACACACACCCATATATTGCAGCACCAATCTTAGGGGTAACACTTGCTCTTGAGGAAGATAAAGCAAATGGAGCTGATATCGATGATTCAGCAATCCAAGGTGTTAAAGTTGGTATGATGGGACCTTTAGCAGGTATTGGGGATCCAGTATTCTGGTTCACAGTACGTCCAATCTTAGGAGCTATCGCAGCATCACTTGCAACAGGTGGTTCTATTATTGCACCATTATTCTTCTTTATCGCATGGAACGCAATCCGTATAGGATTCTTATGGTATACACAAGAACTTGGATACAAAAAAGGAGCAGAAATTACAAGCGACCTTTCAGGTGGTATCTTACAAAAAATTACTAAAGGTGCTTCAATCCTTGGTATGTTCGTAATGGGTATTTTAGTTCAACGTTGGACTAATATTAGCTTCCCAATGGTAATCTCTAAGGTTCAATTAGCTGATGAAGCATATATTCACTTCCCAGGCGAAAAAGAACACGTTACAGGTGGAGTATTACAAGATATTGTAACAAAAGCAGCAAGTGGTAAATTCTCATTGTCACCGGAAAAAGTTACAACATTACAAGATAACTTAAACCAACTTATTCCTGGTTTTGCAGCGTTACTATTAACATTCGTATGTATGTGGTTATTAAAACGTAAAGTAAGCCCAGTACTTATTATCTTTGGATTATTTGCACTAGGTATTTTAGCTCGTGTAGCAGGAATAATGTAATAATCTTTGTAAGCTGGAGCAAATGTTCCAGCTTACTTTTTTAATTAAAAAATATATAGTATAATAAACTATGAGAAGCAATTAGCATAAGGAGGTGTTATAGTGGTAAAATCAATGAATACTAAAGTAATTTATACAACAAAGGCAAATAGTATGACAGGTTCTATTGGGAATAAACATGGAGATATTATGGTCGGAGATAAGGCTTTTGAATTTTATAATCATAGAAATCCAGAAGACTATATCCAAATTCCATGGAAGGAAATTGAGCGTGTTCGTGCGCAAATGTTTTTTAGAGATAGGTATATAAGAGGATTTTTTATTGATACAAAAAATTCGGGAAGTTTTAATTTTATTGTCAAAAATGCAGGTAAATGCCTTAAAGAGATGAGAATTTTTGTCGGGAATGACAATATAGTACGTAACAAACCATTGTTCTCATTGAAAAAATTATTTAGAAGAAATAAATAAAAATTGGTTAAGCTTCATGATAAAAATCATGGCTTAACCAATTTTTTTATTCTATTATATTTGCATATAGTAGAGCTTCATTGTAGTTTAAATCACGAAGTAGAGCATTAGCTTCATGGTGTGAAATCTTTTTCTGAATTTTTAAATCGTTAATTTTTTCTTTTTGCATAGCTATTGCCTCAGTTTCAAATTTTCTACTTTCTTCTACATACGAATTAGACGGGGCATTATATAGTGTATAATCAAAGTTATCATAAATATTTTTTAAAAAATCTATAACAAGGGTATTTTCTTTTGTTTTTTGATTTTCAATAATATCAATAGCATTATAGGTTAGGGAATCAATTATATCAGGGATACTATGTCTAAACTCCTTAATTTGTTGTCTTAGCTCTACATTAGTTTTTAATCTATTTCTTAGGTGTTTTTCAATCCTATGTTGATTAGCAGTAGAGCTTGACATATCATCGGTTGCTAAGTTCAAAAGAACAAGAAGACGTCTGAATTTTCCTTCTAATATACTTAGTTTTAGTGTAATGAATAATTGTTTAAAGACAGAGTAAGTAAGAAGTTTTTTTAACCTCCATTTTCTTACCTCTAGAATATGCCGCAAATGGCGATTATTTTCATATTCAATTAATATTTCATTAATTTTCTTCTGTTCTTCCTTCTCAATAAGAGCAACAAGTTTTTTACTATAATGAACTAATCTTTTTTCATCATTACAAAAATAAATTTGTTGTTCTTGTAGTTTTTTTATTGCAATAGCATAGCCCATACGATCAGGTGTAGTATCTAGATTATTGTAGTATTTGGCTTGTAATTCGTCAATAACTTCACCAAGGATTTTGCTGCGAGCATTATTTAGGAAAATTTCTTCATTTTCTTCTTTTTTTATGGTGATAGGAAGGAAAATAGTCCCAATAATCATGCTTAAAAGAACAACTCCGCTTGCAATAAATAAAATAGCGTCACGCAGTGGAAAGGGTTGGCCTGTGCTTTCCAGTGTTAATGGTATCATAAGGGCTGTGGCTAGTGTAACAGTACCATGAATACCACATAAAGAGCTTATAAGAGCATATTCAAATCTACTATAGTTTCCAACATCTAATTTTTTCGTTTTTAAAAATTCTATTATTTTATTAGAAGTGTTGAATGTATGTGGTTGAAAACTTAAGTAAAATAGATAAACAAAGATAAATCTTGATATAATCAGTGCAATAGTTATAAGTGCTACATAAAGTAAACCAGTTTTAATGTCCAAGTCAGGGAATTTCATCATATTAGAGAAGATATCGGGTAATAAATATCCTAAAAATACAAATACAAAACCATTAAGAATATAACTTACAGTGTCTTGGTTGTAATTTATTGATACTACTCCTTGATTATTAAGTGATTCTCCTTGGAATAAATATTTTTCAAAGTTAAGAAGAATACCAGTAAATACAACAGCTATAATCCCAGATAAGTGGAATTTTTCAGCAGCGAAATAAACTAATATAGGCAATATTACTTGAGTAATAACTAGAATTGTGGGTTCAGAATTCAAAAATTTTCTATTTAGTGATTTTAAAGAAATAGTAACTAGACCTAAAATAATACCAAGAAACATTCCACCAATAGCTGCTATAAAAAATTCTTTTGAAGCATTAGCGAAAGAAAATGTCCCGGTAATAATTGCGGCAAGAGCGATTTTAAATGAAACAATTCCAGCAGCATCATTAAGAAGTGATTCACCTTCTAAGATTGCCATAAGACCTTTTGGTAGCTTCATACCTTTTGTAATAGATTTAACCGCAACAGCATCGGTAGGTGAAAGAATTGCAGCAAGAGCAAATGATGCTCCAAGTGAAATAGATGGAATTATAAAGTTAATAAACGATCCAACAACTAAAACAGTTGCAATAACAAGACCAACAGACATATAGACAATAGGACGTTTATAGAGCCAAAGTTCACTACGTGATGCTTTATATGCATCGGTAAACAATAATGGAGCAATAACAAGAGCCATAAATGCTTCAGATTCAAATTCAAAATGAAGCGGTATAGGTAGATAAGTTATTAAGAAACCAAGGATAACTTGGAAAAGTGCAGCTGGAATACGTGGGATATATCTATTAATAAATGATCCAGCAATAACTAAAACAATAAATATGGCTATAGTAAATAAAATTTCCATAAAAAACTCCTTTTTATAGTTTAAATTTTCTCATATAGTATAACATAGCATTGTATAATTTTGTTAACAAAAAAGCAATTTAAAAAGAAGATAATAAAAAAATATTTTAAAACAATTATCTTTGAAAACAGGGCTGAAAAATAAAGAAAAACAAATGAAAACGCTTAGCATCAGTAATTAAAACTTGAATTTCTCTATTGAATATATTACTATAATAGTAGTAATTAAATATATAATAAAAGGAAAAATATAATAATGAAAGAAGTATCATTACAATCTCCTACAAGGAGACAGGGCGTTATTATGTTTGCATTGTTAATATGTGCTTATATAATATTTGCAACAAATTGGGTAGCAGGATCAAATTTATCAAAACAAATTACAGATCATTATTTTAATGGTGAAAAAGTATCCCCTATAATATCGGAGATAGTGAACTATACTATAACTATAGCTCGTATTATCGCTAATTTATTAGCTGCATATATTTTGATAAAATTACACCCGAGGAAGGCAGCGATATTTGCCTTATTCTGTTTATGTTTTTCATTTTTTGCAATTTTTAGTCATAATTATTGGTTATATACTATTTCTAGAATGATTATGGCGTTAGGTGGATCAATGATTATGGTTTTTATTAATACCTATGTTGCAAAGTTTATACCTAATGATAAAAAAATATTAACAAGTGCTATTATAACAGCATCGTACAACTTTGGTGCAGCAATTGTTGCGATATTATTTTTAGTTTTTAAAGAACATTTTATAGATGATTGGCGCTATACCATGATTGGATTTAGTATTTTTAGCATTGTTATATTTATAATATGGTTAGCAGTTGCAAAAGATTTTGAACCAACGATAACTTGGAAACACCCTAACTATTTTGTTTATAAATTATTAATAGAATCAAAAGAAGTAGCAGAAGATGAAGAATTAAAAGAATACACATATGCTGATGGTTTTAGAGATAAATTTATTTACTTCTTTTCTCTTGGGTTTGGAGGATTTCTATTTTTATATGTAATGCCTCTGGTATCATTACCAAGAGTAGTAGCAGAACATTCTCATAATGCGAATTTCAAGCCGGAATTTATGATTTTAATGGTGACTATAGGGGGGATAGTAGGAACATTATCAAATATACTAATTACTAGAAAATTTGATTTCAGAAGGAAGCCATTCTTAGTTTTACATGGTGTTCTGATGATAGGATTTATGGCTACTGGGTTATATGTTGTATCAACTAATGCTATACTTTCTTACATCATGTTTGCATTATCAGGATTTGTGATGTATTCTCAGTATCCGGTTTATCTAAATTACCCTTACGAACTTCCAAAAATGAATTCTCAAAAATTAACTATTATGTTTGGAATGTTTTGGGCGTTTGGATATGCTATTTACACGTTATTTAATTTTATATGGAGTTTAATTTTAAATCATTTTGGGTATGTATCATCAATTTCATTTTATTTAGTAGGAAGTGTTATTTATATAATTTTTGTATTTGCGTTTCCAGAAACTAGAACAAAAAGAAAATAATTTATTGGAAGAAATGAGATATGTAATGACTTTAAAGCGAATAGATAAGAAAAGACCATAGGACTAAATGTTTCATGGTCTTTTCTTATCTATCATCGCCGTGTATTCCTATTTGTAGTAGTTCTGCTAGAATTTGAATTTCTATTTTGAGTAGTTGCAGAATTACTATTATTGTTACTATTATTTGTAGATCTAGTAGAGCTTGCTAATGAATCAAACATTGTAGTTAATGCAGAACGACTATCACGCTGACGAGTAGCTACAGCAGCTTGATAAACAGCATCTTTATCAGTTCCAGCATACATATAATCAGTCTCTGTATTTCTATCTTTGGCATACTCTACACCATTTTTTGTTGCTATTCCTGCAGGTTTTTCGAAAGGCGCAGGTGCTTTGTTGTTAGATGCTTTTTTCATAACATCTGCCATTATAACTTGAGTTGTTTGTGCTTGATTAGAAGAAAGTGCTTTTGCTGCAGAATCAACTACGTCTGCACCTTGCCATACAGAAACGGTATATTCTGTCGTATAACCTACCATCCAACTATCTTTTGTAGAGTTTGTGACGTCTATTCCAAAGGTTCTTTGTGCACTTTCATCAAAGGTAGTTGAACCAGACTTACCAGCCATATCAAAGTTTGCTACTTTACCATTAGGAGAAGTACCATTGCTAGTAAGTACCCCTTTTAAGACATTAGTCATAAGATAAGCTGTTTCTTCTGACATAGCTTTTGTAGCTTTATCTCGCATACTAGGAAGTTCTTTTCCATTTGCATTAAATACTTTAACAATAGTTGATGGCTTATTATAATAACCTTTATTACCGAAACTTGCAAAAGCTCCAGCCATTTGTAATGGAGAAACGCCATCGACATTTCCTCCAATAGCAGTGGTAGGCTCATCTTTAGTAACAGGGATTCCTATTTTTTCAGCAAAATGCTTAGCTCGTTCGTATCCTACTGTTTCAAAAGCACGAACTGCAGGAACATTATAAGACCATGATAATGCTCTACTCATTGAAACATTACCGTGATATAATCTATCCCAGTTTTGAATAAAGAAATTAGTACCAGCAATTTGATATGGACTATCAGAAAATGTTGTTTGTGAGTCCCAACCATAATATTCTATACCAGGAGCGTAGTCAATCAAGGGTTTAATAGCCGATCCTGGTTGTACTTTTGCATCGACTGCGTAATTATAACCACCAGCTTTATAGTTTTTTCCACCCCCAATAGCTTCGATAAGACCTGTTTTAGTATTAAGAACAGCTATGGCTGCTTGAGAAGCGTGAGGTTTCATTGGAGAACGTTGATTGTCTAACATGTCTTGAACATAGATTTGTAGTTCAGAATTCAAGTTTGTGTAGATTTTTAACCCAAGTGATAGGGGATCACTTACATTTTCAAAGTTTTTATTTTGTTTTAGTTCTTTTGTTATTTCATCGATATAAGCAGCATACTTAGGATTATAAGTGTGCTGATTTGCTCTATCTTCTTTTGATTTTTTAACTAATCCGTCAGTAATAGGAGTCTTAATATATTCATTATATTGATCTTCTGTGATTTTATCATTATTTAACATAGCATATAAAACCGTGTCACGACGATTTTTAGCTTGTTCAGGATAATCATAAGGATTATATTGATTTGGTTGTTGAGGTATACCAGCAAGAAGAGCTAATTGAGGAACAGTAAGTTCATTAAGCTCCTTATTATAAAAGTATTTAGAAGCAGTTTTTATACCGTATTGACCGTCTGAGTAATAAATTTTATTTAAATACATTTCTAAAATATCATCTTTAGAATATTTATTTTCTAATTTTAATGATAAATATGCTTCTTGAATTTTTCTTTCCATAGTTTTTTCTGAAGTAAGAAGAGAGTGTTTGATAACTTGTTGAGTTATTGTACTAGCTCCCTCGCGCGCAGAATTAGAGCGTAAGTTTACAAGAACAGCCTTAGCTAAACGTTTTGGGTCAATACCAATATGAGAATAAAATCGTGAATCTTCAACTGATAAAACAGCATCTTTAATTCCTTCAGGTACATCGGATACAGATACATAATCACGTTTTTCAGCTCCAACTGTTGCGATTAAGTTTAAGTTTTTATCATATATTTCTGACGATAAAGGGTCTTGAAGAGTTGCTTTTGTAATATCAGGAATATCTTTTAGCTGAATCGCTAAAAACCCAAGTACTACAAAAAACAAAATAAAGCATATCGTAAAAAATATTGAACTTATATATTTAAATAAAGTTTTCATATTAGAAACTCACTTTCATTAGTTTTTATAACATCTAAATAATCTAATCTTATTTTATAGTGAAATGATAGTTCGAATGCAGTATCTTCGAATTCACTAAGTTTAATCGATTTTCGGCCACCATTCTCAGCTCTTATTTGGTAATACAAAAATTTTTTGAAGGGTAAAATAAATGTACGATTATTTTTCTTAAAACGGACAATTATAAATGTAATTCCACCCTGTTTTAAAATTTTGTCCATATGCTCAATTTGATGTTTGTGGATATTATTAAGAGAAAATGAAGTAGTTGAATTAGTTTCTTTTGCTTCGAAATCGATATACTTCCCAAGCCAAAGACCATTATAGTCGGTTGTAGAAGGAATTTTATAAAATGCTTTTGTAATCATAGCACTTTTTCTATTTGGATAGTGTACCTCTACTATTTGAATTGGGATAGGTTTTTTATGGATAACTGCAATATCATTATTTAAGTAGTATTTGTTCGCGAAATTTATGTCATCTTCAAGTTCCATTCCTCGATTAGCATAGTTAGTTTTTTGAACAAATGTATTTTTTTTATTAGGATAATTAAACATATATCCCTCCAATTTAAGAAGTTATCTTTTATATTATACTATATTATGCGCGAAATTTAAAATAGTTATTATTGAAATCAATAATTTTATTTTGAATAATTATAGAATAAAATTTTTAAAAAATAGTAATTTTATGTAAAAAAAGGCTATTTTGTGTTATAATAAGGGTAATTTTTAAAATGAGAGGTGGTATTGTTATGAGACAATCAAGAACGTTTATTCCAACAACAAGAGAAGTACCATCCTCTGCAGAGGCAATTAGTCATAAGTTGCTTATTAAGGCGGGGATGGTGAAGCAGGTATCTGCGGGAGTTTATACTTACCTTCCCTTAGCTACTAAAGTAATTCAAAATATTGAAAGAGTAATAAGAGAAGAACATGATAAAATTGGTGCGGTAGAACTGTTAATGCCATTATTGCAATCAGAAGATTATTGGAAAGAATCTGGTCGTTGGTACAAAATGGGCGATGAGCTTATGCGTCTTAAAGACAGAAAAGGGGCAGGATATGCACTTAGCCCAACAGCTGAAGAAATTATCTGTCAAACTGTAAATAATATGTTGACTTCGTATAAACAGCTACCAATGAATTTATATCAAATTCAAACTAAGTTTCGTGATGAAATGCGTCCACGTTTAGGTCTACTTCGTGGTAAAGAGTTTATTATGAAGGATGGATATTCATTCCATGATTCACCAGAATCTTTACGTGAAACGTATTTAGATTATTATAATGCGTATAGCAATATATTTGATCGTTTTGAACTGAAATATCGTGCAGTAAAAGCTGATTCAGGAAATATTGGAGGAAGTTATACTCATGAGTTTCAGGCTTTAGCGGAAATTGGAGAAGATACAATTGCTTATACTGAAGAGAGTGATTACGCGGCTAATATAGAAACAGCGGCGGTAGTAGAACAAAACTACACAATGCCTTCAGGATTTGAGAAAAAAGAACGTGAACTTCTTGAAACTCCAGATCAACAAACAATTGATGATATTGCAGCATACTGTGGAGTTGAAGTTAATCGTGCGATGAAAGCATTAGCTCTAAAAGCTGATGGAGAATTTTATTTAGTTCTTATGCGTGGTAATGACCAACTTAATGATATTAAATTCATGAAAGCAACTGGAACTTCTGAAGTCGAAATGGCAACTGAACAAGAAATTGAAGAAGTTATGGGAAGTGTAGTAGGTTACATGGGGCCATTTGGAATTAAAAACTGTAAAGTAATCGGAGACAATGCGATTAAATATATGTACAATCACAGTTGTGGAGCTAACAAAAAAGGATACCACTACATTAATGTAAATCCTGGTGACTATGAAGTCGATGCTTATTATGATCTTCGTATGATTGAAGAAGGAGATATTGCAGAGGATTTATCAGGAAAAATTAAATTTGCTAAAGGTATTGAAGTAGGTCAAGTTTTCGAGCTTGGAAAAGGATATTCTGAAGCGATGAATATTACATATTTAGATGCAAATGGACGTGCTAATCATTTCTACATGGGATGTTATGGTATAGGTGTTAGCCGTGTAATTTCTGCAATTATCGAGCAACATAATGATGAAAAAGGTATTATTTGGCCAAAAGAAGTAGCTCCATTTCAAGTACACTTAGTTTGCGTTGATGTGAAAAAACAAGAACAATTAGAACTTAGTGAAAAACTTTATGCTGAATTGACTTCAGCAGGATATACAGTTCTTTATGATGATCGTGCAGAACGTGCAGGGGTTAAATTCAACGATGCTGATTTAATTGGTATTCCACTTCAAGTTGTTGTAGGTAAAAAAGCTACTGAGGGAATTGTTGAAGTTAAGGAAAGAAAAACTTTAGAGAAAGTTGATACATCAATAACAGAAGTATTATCTAAGGTAGAACAATTTTATAAATAAAAAATAATAAGGTAAAAAAAATACCGACTAAAATAAGTTTAATTAAAACCTATTTTTAGTTGGTATTTTATAGTATAATAGGAGATGTATTTTGTAATAGAATTAAAATAAATTTAGGAGGAATTATGAGTAAAGAACATTTTTCTCTGTTAGTGAAAACACTTGAATTAGAAGAAAAATTGGCAAATGAAAATTTTACTAATTTTTCTTTAGACAATATTGAAAAAGATAATAAAAATAAAATGTGGACTTTTAACTTTAGTGGTAAAAGTTTGCCTTCTTCAGAAGAATTTGCATTATTTATTCAAAAATTAAGAGAAAGTTTTCAAGGAGAGTACCTTGTTAAATATTGTTTAAATATTGAGAAGAAGGTATCTATTGAGGAAATAAAAGAGTATTGGAAATTTGTAATATTAGAGAATTTTTCTGAGCTAGCTCCAGTATTATTAGAGAGTATTTTATTCAGTAAGATTGATGTTAAGGATAATATTTTATCTCTTAATATTATGGCTCCATCTATTTGGAATAATTTTATAAATGAGAAAAAATCACAGATTCTAGGTAGTTATGCTAATTTAGGAATTACTTTAAAAGATATTAGACCAATTTTTTCAAAGACAGATGTAGATGCTGTTCTTGAAAATCAGGAAGAGAAAATAAACAAAGAAATAACAAAATTAGAAGAAGCGGAAAAAGAAATTAAAAAAAATATTAAAGAAACAGAAAAAAATGTATTTAAGAATGGCGGCGGCAATCGTTATGGAAAAGAAATACGAGATGAAGATATAGTGGAAATAAAAGATGTAGTAGGATATGCTGGCGATGCTGTAATAATGGCACAAGTATTTGGAACAGAAGAAATAGTTCATAGAAACGGTTCTACTCAATATCGATTAAAACTTACAGATTATAGTGATTCTATCCTTCTTAGATTATTTGGAAATAATCCAAATCCTAAATTTCAAAATAAACGCCGTAATGAATTAATAGAACTTGTTAAAGGCCTTAAAAAAGGTCAATGGATAAAAGTTCATGGAACAGTTAGCAATGATCCGTATCTTCGTGATACAATTATTGAACCAAAAGCTATCGAGGTTGTAGCTAAAGAGGAGAAAAAGGATAATTATTCTGGAAAGAAAAGAATAGAGCTAAATACTCATACAAAAATGAGTCAATTGGAAGGGATATCTACGGCGAAAGATTATTTAGCTCGTGCTCTAGCTTGGGGGCATGAGGCGATTGCTTTTACAGATACTTATGGTGTTCAAGCATATCCAGAGATTTGTTTAGGTTCGAAAGGAAAAGATATAAAACCTATTTATGGACTTAATGCATTCATAATGGATGATAGTATTACAGCAACAACTAATCCTAAAAAATTAAAACTAAGAGAGGCTACTTATGTAGTGTTTGACGTTGAGACAACAGGATTATCAGCTGAACGCGATAGACTAATAGAGATTGCCGCTGTAAAAGTAAAAAATGGAGCAGAAATTGATAGTTTTGAAAGTTATATTAATCCCGAACGACCAATTTCAGAATTAATTACACGACTTACAAGCATCACAGATGATGATGTACGAGATGCTCCTGTTGAAAAAGAAGTAATGACCGATTTTTATAATTGGTTGGACGAAGATGATATTCTTGTTGCCCACAATGCAAAATTTGACTTAGGATTTATAGACAAGAGTTTTGAACGCTTAGGTTTAGAAAATAAAAATAATGCTAGTATTGATACGCTATTTATTTCAAGAGCGGAAAATAAAGAAGCTAAACGACATGGACTTAGTAATTTGGCAAAAATGTATAAAGTACGCTTAGTTCAACACCACAGAGCGATTTACGATACTAAAGCAACAGCTGAAATTTTTATAAAAATGCTGAATCAACTTTATGCATTAGGTATTGAACATCATAACGAGATTGATAACAAAATAGATTTGAAATTTGCACATAAAAAATCACGAACATTCCCTTGTTCTATTTTGGTGAAAAATGCCAAAGGGTTAAAAGATTTATTTAGGTTAGTTTCGTATAGTTGTACAGAATATTTATCATCAGGAAAGCCGACAATTCCGCGCAGTCTTCTTGAACAGTATCGTCAAGATTTACTAATCGGGAGTGGTAATAGCGAAAATGAAGTTTTCGAAGAATTATTAAATTCAAAAGAAGACAAGGTGGAAAGTATTATAGACTTCTACGATTATATAGAAATCCAGCCTATGAATCACTATGAAAGTTTTATTACGAATGAAAGAATAGCTGATAAGACTGAATTAGAAATTATTTTGAAAAAACTAATAAGTCTTTCAAAGAAAAAAGGTAAAATAGTAGTGGCAACAGGTGATTGTTATTATTTAGATGAATATCAACATGTTTATCGTCAAATTTTACGCCTTTCTGTTAAGAATAATCCAGGTGCGCGTGATATTAAACCGATGGCGACATTTTTAACAACAGAAGAAATGTTAGAAGAATTTTCATTTTTAGATAAAGAACTTCGTGAAGAGATTGTAATAGAAAATACTCATAAAATATCTGATAAAATAGAATTGGTTGTGCCACTTAAAGATAAACTTTATACTCCAAATATAGAAGGAGCTGCTGATGAAGTTAGAAATCTAAGTTATAGTATGGCACACAAAATATATGGAGAAGAGTTACCGGAAATCGTTGAAAAACGTCTAGAAAAAGAGTTAACTTCAATAATAGGTAATGGATTTTCGGTTGTTTATCTTATTTCACATAAACTTGTAAAAAAATCTCTTGATGATGGATATTTAGTAGGATCAAGGGGATCTGTTGGTTCTTCATTAGTAGCAACAATGATGGAAATTACGGAAGTGAATCCATTAGCCCCACACTACGTTTGTCCTAAGTGTAAACATAGCGAATTTTTCTTAAATGCAGAATACGCTTCGGGGTTTGACCTACCTAATAAAAATTGTCCGCATTGTGATGTTAAAATGACAAAAGATGGACAAGATATTCCATTTGAAACTTTCTTAGGATTTAATGGGGACAAAGTTCCAGATATTGATCTTAACTTCTCTGGAGAATATCAAGTAACAGCACATAATTTTACAAAAGAGATTTTTGGTGAAGATTATGTATATCGTGCGGGAACAATTGCTACTGTTGCTGAAAAAACTGCATATTCATTTACGCGTGACTATTATGAAAAGAATGAGATAGAAAAAAGGAATATTGACTTGGAGCGTATTGCAGCAGGATGTGAGGGGGCTAAGAGAACTACTGGTCAGCACCCAGGGGGAATCTTAGTTGTGCCTAATGATATGGATATTTTTGATTTCACACCTTATCAATATCCTGCAGATGATGAAACAAGTTCGTGGAGAACTACTCACTTTGACTTCCATTCGATTCATGATAACATTTTGAAGTTTGATATACTTGGTCACGATGATCCGACGATGATTAGAAAGCTTCAAGATTTATCAGGTATAAACCCAAAAACAATTGACGTATCAGATCCAGAAGTTATGGGAATATTTTCTGGAGTAGAAGCGTTGGGTGTTACAAGAGAACAAGTTAACTCAGCGAGTGGAACTTTTGGTATTCCAGAATTTGGAACAAACTTTGTAATTCAAATGTTAGATGATACAAAGCCAACAACGTACTCAGAGCTAGTCCAAATTTCAGGATTATCTCATGGGACGGATGTTTGGTTAGGAAATGCCCAAGAATTAATTCGTAATGGAACATGCGAGTTAAAAGATGTTATAGGATGTCGTGATGATATTATGGTTTATTTGATTCATGCAGGCTTGGAAGAAGGACTAGCTTTTACGATAATGGAAAGTGTTCGTAAAGGTAAGGGTCTTACAGAAGATTTTGAAGCGGCAATGAAGGAAAATGATGTGCCAGCCTGGTATATAGATTCTTGTAAAAAGATTAAATACATGTTCCCTAAAGCCCATGCCTGTGCTTATGTACTTATGGCATTACGTATTGCATGGTTTAAAGTTCATCAACCACTAACTTATTATTGTGCGTACTATAGCGTAAGGGCAAGTGATTTTGATATTATCACGGTTGTAAAAGGTGAAAAGAGCTTAAAAGCTAAAATAGAAGAAATAAAAACAACAGATAAAAATGAATTAACAGCCAAAGATAAGGATGCTTTAGTCAGCTATGAGATAGCAAATGAAATGATGGAGAGAGGATTCACATTTTCTAAAGTTGATTTAGAAAAATCAGCAAGTCATGATTATATAATGGAAGGTAATACGTTGATTCCTCCATTCTCTATAGTACCAGGTCTTGGTGATAATGTTGCGAAAAAAATAGTTCAAGCTCGTTTGGAAAAACCATTTTTATCTATTGAAGATTTTTCTAAACGAGGTAGTGTATCTTCAACAGTTGTTGAGTATTTAAGAGAAATGGGGACGCTAAAAGGATTACCAGAAAGAGCGCAATTATCATTTTTTGATGAATTATAATAAAAATATAGTTTTATAAACTAATAATTGCAGAAGAGTGTTACTGAAAGTAAAGATTTGTCTAGAAGAGATATAACTAATATTAATAAAGTATTAATATATTTTCTGCGTAACACTACTTTAAATATAAAGTTAAACTTTATTTATTTATTAATTTGTGGTACTATAATAAATGTATAAATGTGAATAAAGATACGGAGGAAACAACTTGGAAAAGATTGTAGTTAAAGGTGGGAAACCTTTAATAGGAGAAGTACAAGTATCTGGAGCGAAAAATGCTGCATTACCAATATTGGCAGCAGGATTATTAGCTACAGAAGGTACGAGTAAATTTTATAATGTTCCAAAACTATCTGATATAAAAACTATCAGTATGTTATTTGAGTCATTAGGAGTAAAAGTAGATTATAAACCAGAAGAAAATACATTAGAAATGGATGCAACAAAACCGTTGTTAACAGAAGCATCATTCGAATTCGTTAGCAAAATGAGAGCTTCATTTTTAGTATTAGGACCAATGTTAGCACGTGAAGGAAGTGCTAAAGTTGCTATGCCAGGTGGTTGTTCAATAGGAAGTAGACCGATAGATCAACACTTAAAAGGTTTTGAAGCTTTAGGAGCTACAATTATTCAGGATTCTGGATTTGTTGAAGCACGTGCTGAAAAAGAATTAGAAGGTTCGACAATATTTTTTGACTTCCCGAGTGTTGGAGGTACGCAGAATGTTATAATGGCAAGCTGTTTAGCAAAAGGCAAAACCACTATAGTAAATGCAGCACAAGAACCTGAAATTGAAGATATGATTAATTTCCTAATAAAAATGGGAGCTAAAATTTCTGGAAAAGGAACATCTATTTTAGAAATAGAAGGTGTCGAAAAATTAGTAGGTGCTGAATACACAATTATGTCAGATAGAGTAGAAGCTGCTACTTACATGATTGCAGCAGCAGCAACTAAAGGAGATGTCTTGATAAAAGGAGCACCATATAAAGATAATGTTGCTTTAGTAAGCAAGATGCGTGAAATGGGCGTTAATATCGAGATAGTTGATGAAGATACGATGCGCGTAAGTAATAAATTGGATACGCTAAAACCAGTTGATGTTAAAACATTACCACATCCAGGATTTTTAACAGATATGCAATCTATCATGAGTGTACTTACTTTACTTGCTAAAGGAACAAGTACAATTACCGAAACAGTTTTTGAAAATAGATTTATGCATGTAGAAGAATTAAGAAGAATGAATGCGAAGATAAGAATAGAAGGACGAAGTGCTTTATTAGAGGGACCAGCTCATCTTGAAGGAGCGCCCGTAAGAGCAACGGATCTTCGCTCTGGGGCAGCGTTAATAATTGCAGGATTAATGGCTACTGGAACTACTAAGGTTATCGATATTTATCATATTGATAGAGGTTATGTAGACATTGAAGAAAAAATGAGAAACTTAGGTGCAGATATTCAAAGAATAGATGAGTAGGTATTCGTATGGGAATAGAAAATAAGTTTTTACGATATTTGCGTAATATAGCAATAATTTTATTTGTTTTTTATATAGGAACAATATTAGGCTATGTTATTTTAGGAAAAGGAAGTTTAATTGATGCTATTAGTTTAAAGTCAATAAAACATATTAAAGATATTATATACAATTAGGAGGATACGAAGATGGCAAATGATTTATTTGTAGAACTTCAAGAAAAATTAGAAGGGAAAAAAGTACGTATTGTCTTTCCAGAAGCGTATGATGAGCGTGTACTAGAAGCAGCGGTAAAACTAAGTGCTACTAGTTATGTTCAACCAGTATTAGTAGGGAAAAGAGAACGAGTAGAAGAAATTGCTCAACCATTATTCTTAAACGTTTCTGGTATTGAATTCGTAGACCATGAAAATTATGAGAAATATGATGAAATGGTTGCAAAATTTGTAGAGCGTCGTGCTGGGAAAGTAACAGAAGAAAAAGCGCGTGAGTTACTACAAGATGTTAACTATTTCGGAACAATGTTAGTATACATGGGAGAAGTAGAAGGACTAGTATCTGGAGCAATTCATTCAACAGGAGACACAGTTCGTCCAGCATTACAAATTATTAAAACTAAACCAGGAGTAAGTCGTACAAGTGGTGCATTCATTATGTCACGTAACGCTTCAAGATTTATCTTTGCGGACTGTGCTATCAATACAACTATTGATGCACAAGGTTTAGCAGAAATCGCAGTTGAAAGTGCTAAAACAGCTAAAGCATTTAATATTAATCCAAAAGTGGCGATGTTAAGTTTTTCAACTTATGGATCAGCTAAAACTGAAGAAACATTAAAAGTTGCTGAAGCTACAAAATTAGTTAGAGAAAAAGCTCCAACATTACCAGTTGGTGGAGAAATGCAATTTGATGCTGCATATGTGCCACCAGTAGCTAAACTAAAAGCTCCTAATTCAGAAATTCAAGGGGACGCTAATGTGTTTATATTCCCAAGTTTAGAAGCGGGGAATATTGGATACAAAATTGCAGAACGTTTAGGTGGATTTGAAGCAGTGGGACCAATTCTACAAGGTCTAAATGCTCCAGTTAATGATTTATCTCGTGGATGTTCATCAATTGACGTATTAAAACTTGCTTTAATTACAGCAGTACAAGCATTAGAAAAATAATAAATATTGATACTTAATAAGAGAGTTGATTTTTATCAACTCTCTTTGTCCTTTATAATTGCATTAATAACAATTTTTATGTTATTATATAATGATGTATAAATATGGAGGTAAACATGGTTGCGATAGAATCAAAAGACGATTTATATGTAATAGATTTATTAGAAGACTTTGACCAATTTTATTTAGAACTAGAACATTTTGCAGAAGAAAATAGAGTGCCAATAATTGACAAAATTGGAATTAGATTTTTAATTCAAATGTTGAAAATCAAAAAAGCAAAAAATTTATTAGAAATAGGGACTGCTATCGGTTATACATCAATAAAACTTGCAGAAAAAATTGGATGTAATGTTACAACTATAGAACGTGATGATAAGATGTATAATGAAGCGAAAAAAAATATAGAAAAAAGAAATCTAAATGATAAAATAACATTACTTCACGCAGATGCACTAGAACTCCAAGATGAAGTAATAGAAAATGCACCGTATGATATAGTCTTTATTGATGGCGCAAAGAGTCAAAGTAGGAAGTTTTTTGAATTATATGAACCATATTTTTCTGATGATGTTGTTGTTATTACAGATAATGTTCTTTTTAAAGGAATGGTAGCTGATCCTAGTATTATTAGACATAGTAGAGATTTAAAACAACTTTCGAGAAAAATAAATAATTATAATACATGGTTATTAAGTCATGAAAATTATGAAAGTGTAATTTTACCTTTTGGTGATGGAATAGCGATAACAACGAGGAAATAAAATCTTAGAAAGAGGATTTAAAATGACAGTAGAGTTAGTAGTAACTCCAAAAAGTATAGAGCATATTTATGAACTTATTAATGTTGGAGCAGATAGCTTTGTAATAGGTGAAGAAAAATATGGCTTACGTCTTGCTGGAGAATTTAAAAGAGAAGAATTAAAAAAAGCAATAGAAGTTATTCATCAGGCAGGGAAAAAAGCGTACGTTAGCGCAAATGCAATTTTCCATAATGAGCATCTTGATGATTTAGTAGATTATCTTCGTTACTTAGCAACACTAGAGGTGGATGCTTTAATTTTTGGAGAACCTACTATTATTACAATATTAAGAGAAGAAGGATTAGATTTCAAACTTCAATGGGATCCACACACATTAGCGACAAACTCATTTTCATGTAACTATTGGGGAGAACGTGGCGCTTATAGAACATGTCTTTCAAAAGAACTTACAATCGATGAGATTTTAGAAATTACTGGTAAAAGTAATTACGAGATTGAGGTTCAAGTACAAGGAATGTTGTGCATGTTCCAATCTGTGAGAAAATTAGTTGATAATTACTTCATGTATAGTAATAAAGAAAATTATATAGAAGAATATAGTAATTCAAAAAAATTATTTTTATACAGTCAAGATAGAAATGAACGTTATCCGATTTTTGAAGACTCAAATGGGACACATATTATGAGTGCAAATGATATTTGTGCGATAGAAGAGTTAGATCGTCTTATAGAGGCAGGAGTAACTGCATTTAAAATCGAAGGTGTTTTAAAAGATGAAGAGTATATTACAGAAGTAACAACAATTTATCGTGATGCCATTGATCTGTATTATGAAGATAAAGAAGCATATGAAGATGAAAAGCAAGATTTTTATAATGATATAGAAAGAATTAAACCTAAATATCGTGAGGTAGATTTAGGGTTCTTCTATAAAAAAACTATGTATTAAAAAGGGTAGGTTACCTATAATAAACCTAAATTTATATGACAAGGAGGATAGGTCATACTTGAATGTGACTTAAACTTATGGCAATACCAAATATATCAGAAATTATTGATGGGAAGAGAGTAATCACAAAAAAACCAGAATTACTTCTCCCTGCAGGAAATTTAGAAAAATTAAAAGTGGCAGTTCACTATGGAGCAGATGCAGTATTCTTAGGAGGTCAGGAGTTCGGACTTCGTAGCAATGCAGACAACTTTACAATAGAAGAAATAAAAGAAGGTTGTGAATTTGCAGCAAAATATGGTGTAGATATTTATGTGACGGCAAATATTATAGCTCATGATGAGAATTTTGAAGGTTTAGATGAATTTTTAATAGCACTACAAGACGCAGGAGTTCGTGGAATTATTGTCGCTGATCCATTTATTATCGAAAGATGTAAAACTGTTGCTCCAAATGTTGAGGTACATATTAGTACTCAGCAATCAATATCAAACTACAAAGAGGTTCGTTATTGGGAAAGTGAAGGAGTTCATCGTGTTGTTCTTGCACGTGAAACTGGATATGAAGAAATAAAAGAGATTCGTGAAAAAACTAATGTTGAAATTGAAATGTTTGTTCATGGTGCGATGTGTATAGCATATTCTGGACGTTGTACATTAAGTAACTATATGACAGCAAGAGATAGTAACCGTGGAGGTTGTTGCCAATCATGTCGTTGGAATTATGACCTTTATGAAGAAGGCACTGAAGAAGATACAAAACTATTTGATGAGGGGGCTAATCCTTACGCGATGAGTCCTAAAGATCTGACTCTTATTGAAGCTGTTCCAGAAATTATTGAACTTGGAATAGATTCATTAAAGGTAGAAGGTCGTATGAAATCAATTCATTATGTAGCAACTGTTGCAAGTGTTTATAGAAAATTAATTGATGATTATTGTGCTGATCCAGATAACTTTGAAATGACACCAGAATATAAATTAGAACTTTATAAATGTGCCAACCGCGATACGGCAATGTCATTTTTCTATGAAATACCAAAATATTCTGAGCAAATGTTTGGAAATGAAGGTGGTAAGAAAACGAATTATGATTTTGTTGGTCAAGTATTGCACTATGATGAAGAAACGCAAATTGCTACTATTCAGCAACGTAACTTCTTTAAAACAGGACAAGAGGTGGAATTCTTTGGTCCTGAGATTGATACATTTAGACAAGTTATTGGAGAGATTTATGATGAAGATGGGGAACTGCTAGATGCAGCAAGGCACCCGCTTCAAATTATTAGAACAAAAATAGATTCTAGAGTATTTAAGAGTAACATGATGAGAAAGGAAATGGGACGTTAATGACAGCTAAAAGACCTAAAATTATTGGTATTGTCGGTGGTAGTGGTAGCGGAAAAACTACTGTTACAAAAAGAATTATCGATGAATTAACTATTGATAAAGTAGCGTTAATCGAACAAGATTACTATTATAAAGATCAAAGTCATATGACTATGGATGAAAGAGTTAAAACAAACTATGATCACCCGAATGCATTTGATAATGAATTGTTATATAATCATTTGTTAGAACTTATCGAAGGTAAAGCGGTAGAACTTCCAGTTTATGACTATGTCAACCACACGCGTAGCGATGAAAAAAAACATCAAGAGCCGCGTGATGTAATTATTATAGAAGGTATGTTTGGTCTATACTCTGAAAAACTTAGAGAACTTATGGATATTAAAATTTTTGTTGATACACCAAGTGATTTGCGTATTTTACGAAGATTATTGCGTGACATTAATGAACGTGGAAGAACTGTTGAATCGGTTATTAATCAATATCTGATTTCTGTTAGACCGATGCATGAAAAGTATATAAAACCAACGAAGCAATACGCAGATATTATTATTCCTGATGGAGGATATAACGATATTGCGGTAGATATTTTGATAACAAAAATTAAATCCCTACTAGCAAAATAATCAAAAAAACGATATAATAAAGAGTAGACTAAAAAAAGGAGTATAGTTATGGCTTTAGAAGAAAAATTAGAATATCAAATGACCCAAGAAGGTTATGATAAACTTGTAGAAGAATTAGAACACTATAAAAAAGTAAAACGTCCAGAAGTAATTGAAAAAATTAAAGTAGCACGTAGTTTTGGTGACTTGTCTGAGAACTCAGAGTACGATGCAGCAAAAGATGAACAAGGATTTATAGAACAAAGAATTCTTGAAATGGAACAAATGATTCGTTATGCGGTAATCATTGAATTAGATGAAAAATCTAGTGCAATTCGTCTGGGTAATACAGTTACTTATCAAGAATTGCCAAATGGAGTAACAGAAACTTATAAAATTGTTGGTAGTGCAGAAGCTAATCCATTTGAATTCAAAATCTCTAATGACTCTCCAGTAGCGCAAGCGCTATTAGGAAAAGAAGTAGGAGATGTGGTAAAAGTATCTCTTCCGACCGGTCCAGAAGATTCAATGGATATTAAAGTTTTAGAGGTTGAATAGTTTTATGATTGCTTTAATCGGTGCAATGCCAGAAGAAGTGGCAATCATAAAAGAAAAAATAGAAAACTTAAAAGAGAAAAAAATTGCTCATGTAAGTTTTTACGAGGGTAGATATGAAGACCGCGATATTGTTCTTATGTTGAGTCAACCTGGAAAGGTTAATGCTGCAATTGCGACTACACTATTGTTAGATCATTATAAACCTGAATATGTGATTAATATAGGTACTTGTGGAGCATTGCAAGGCGATATGGAAATAGGAGATATGATTGTTGCTACAGAAGTTCGCCATTTTGATGTTGATGCAACTGAATTTGGTTATGAATTAGGGCAAGTTCCACAAATGCCAGCAGTATATAAAAGTGATGAATATTTACAAAAATTAGCAGCCGAAATCAACTTGCCGAATCACAAAATTTATTTTGGTTTAGTTGGGACATCAGATTCTTTTATTTCTAATAAAGACTTGAAGGAAAATATTTTAACAAACTTTCCGACAATGCAGGTAGTAGAGATGGAAGCAGCAGCTATTGCTCAAACATGTTATCAATTTGGAACGAAATTTATTGTTTGTCGTAGTGTAAGTGACAAAGCAGAAGAAGGAACAAGAGTTACTTTTGATGAATTTTTACAGATTGCGGCAGTAAATTCGTCGATATTAACGACGGAATTAATAAAAAAACTTTAGTATTAACTATGAAGAATCAGCAAAGGAAAGTATAGGCTTTTCTTTGCTGAAAAGTTTATTGAGTTGTGGAGGATAATATGTTATCACATTTATTTTTAGTTTTGAGTTCTTATACACTCCCTAGGGGGACTTTGAAAGCTATTAGTAAAGGTCTATATAGTATAGAAGAATTAGACGAAATTTTTGAGTTTGTCAAAAGCGAATACAGAAGATATAGAAAAAATTTAAGAGGAACTATGGGTATATTACTATTATGTTTTGCTTTTGTTTTAAGCCTTGGAATATTTTCTGGTCATCGTATGGGGGAAGAGGTTTTTTGGGGAATTATTTTAATGTATGTAATAATATTTATATTAGTATTCCTCATTGTATACGTGCAAAAAGTCAATAAAATTAGAAAAACATTTTTGGTTGCTGTGAAAAAGGGTTATCCAGAATTATATGACGACTATCAAGAAGAACTATATAAATACGTTGACTAATATGAATAATAATGGAATAACTAATTGTATTGAAAAAAACAGTATAAAATGTTATGATTTAGTAAGAAAAATATTATTTAAGGAAAAGTAAAATGCAAAATATGAAAGATAAAAAATCTTTTAATTATTTAAAAAATATAGTTCAAATAGTTTTAGGATTGTTAATATTTTATTTGATTTTTTCTTATTTTAAAAAAGAAATTATAAGTCTTGATTTTAAAAAAATACATTATTTAACTCTGCAAATAGGTAATGATAGATTTTTATTCGTTATATTATTAGGTCTTTTGGGTATAAGTATTTTGAGTTTGTATGATTATTTTGTTTTAAAGGCAATCAATCTTACAAAGAACATGTCTTCATTAAGAATTTTCAAGATTAGCTTTATGACTAATACACTTAATATGGTATTAGGTTTTGGAGGGTTTATTGGAGCAGGTTTAAGATATTATATGTATAAACCATATACAAAAAATGGTAAAACGCTTGTAACTGCGATTGGGATGATTTTAGTTTCAATGTTATCGGGAATAAGTTTATTATCAATTTTTGTAGTATTAAATGTCTTCCCTGGCCAAGCATTATATGAGGGTAATGAAATCTTTTATTATTCATTGCTTTTAATGTCATTGTTTTTACCCTTATATTTATTTTTTAATTTAAGAAAACCGAGAATACGTACAGATAGATATTTAAGTGTTAAATTAACAATTATTTCTTTTTTGGAGTGGGTGTTTGCTGCAATAATTATTTTAGTTGTCCTTTATTTTTATACAGGAGATGTAGTAGCAGATAAAGAACTTCAAATTATGGGAGTAATTATAGTCGCCTCAATAGTAGGGTTACTTACAATGATACCTGGAGGACTTGGAACTTTTGATACATTAGTGCTAATTGGTTTAAAAAATCTAGGCATTAATCCTGAAATTATAGGGGCCACAATTATTATATATCGCTTAGCGTATTATGTAGTACCATTTTCAATAGGATGTTTAATGTTCTTAAGTGAAGGACTTAAAATATTAAAAGATAAACTAAAGAGAGGAGAAAAATTATGATTGCAAATATTATTTATATTATTGTTGCTTATTTTCTTGGGAATATAATGGGTGGCAAGTTATTAGAAAAAATTTATAAAGAAGAATTTACAAATAAAGGCTCAGGAAATGTTGGTGCGAGAAATGCTGGACGAGTATTAGGGTTTAGGTCTTTTGTTTTCGTATTAGTGGTAGATTTTTTCAAAGGTTTTTTAGTAGTTATTATGCTTAAGATTTTAAATGCTAGTGATTGGGTTATTTATAGTGCGATAATTTTAGTAATACTAGGTCATATAAAACCAGTAATATTCCGTTTCAAAGGTGGAAAAGGAGTAGCAACATTTTTTGGTTGCATGACTGCATTGTCACTTAACTTAGTTTTAGTGTTAATTTTATGCACATTAGTAATAGGAATTATTGTTAAAAGTTTAACTATAGGTTTTTATTCAAGTTTACCACTTATTACGTATTTGAATTATGTAGAAACCCCTAAATTCTTAATACTAGGATTATTTATAATAACAGTTGTATTATTAAGTGTGGTAGCGATAAAAGATATAGAAGAATCATTTGATAAATACTTTAGTGTAAAGAAAATAAAAAAATCAGTTCGTTAATGAACTGATTTTTTTGTTTATTCTTAATTTTTTCTTAGTAATTGGCGCGTTAGCCTCGAACGTTTATAACGAGCCAAAAGGTAGAGTATCAATAAGATAGCGACAATAAGATAAAGGACTGGGTAATATGAAATTCCAATTGATAGCTGAGAATTATAAAATGACAATAAAAAGAAAGTTAAAATAGAAAGCCAATAAGTAGTACATTCAAACTTAAGTAGTGTTAAAATGCTAGTTGTTTTTATTTCCAATTTCTCCTTTTCTCGAAAATAAAACCAAAAACCAACTCCAATATAAGGTAGAAGAGATAAATAATAAAATAAAGGTATTAAGGTATAAGCATAAATCCCTAACATTGTAATAAATACAATATAAAAAACAAATAAATATTTACTTTTTTTCATAGATAAGTGTACCTCCTATAATAAATAAAACAATAGCCAATAAATTGAACAAAATTTCTAAAATAATTTTTTCAGTAGGTATTTTATTTTTATCAACAATTATCTAATAATAAAATTAATGATATATTAATTAATGGATTTTTCCCCTTATATTTTTCTTTATTTTATTATACCATATATTTTTTTTCAATTTTTTGTTGCATCAAGTAATTTTGACAAAATTTCAATTTGGCAAAATTTACTTTGCCTACTTTGATATTGTATGTACAAAAATCAAAAGGTATAATGAAATTATAAGTTAAAGAAAAAAACAAAGGAGATTTATATTTATGAACGAAAATAAAAACGGGCTAAAAGTCTTAGTTCAAAAAGTTGGGACTGCCCTTTCAGGTATGGTAATGCCAAATATTGGTGCATTTATTGCTTGGGGTCTTATTACAGCTTTATTTATTCCAACAGGATGGGCGCCAAATGCTCAACTTGCAGCATTAGTTTCACCAATGATCTTTTTCTTATTACCACTATTAATTTCTTATTCAGCTGGTAAAAATGTTCATGATGAACGTGGAGGAGTGGTTGCAGCGATTGCAACTATGGGTGTAATAGTAGGGACAGTAACTATTACAGAAAAAGGCTTAGGTGGGACACCAATGTTCCTTGGAGCAATGGTTATGGGACCAATAGCGGCTTACTTGATGAAAAAATTTGACAAGGCTGTTCAACCAAAAATAAAAACTGGATTAGAGATGTTAGTTAATAACTTCTCTGCTGGTATATTAGGTTTCATTTTAGCAATTTTAGGTTATTTTGGAATTGGGCCGGTTGTTAAGGTTATTACAAATGCACTAAGTGCTGGAGTTGATGTTATAATTAACGCACACTTATTACCACTTGCTAATATATTCATCGAGCCAGCAAAAATCTTATTCCTAAATAACGCAATTAACCATGGTATTTTGACACCTATTGCTACTGAACAAGCACTTAATGCAGGGAAATCAGTTCTTTATTTACTAGAAGCTAACCCAGGTGTTGGATTTGGTATTTTACTTGCGTATATGTTCTTCGGAAAAGGTTCAGCAAAAGCATCAGCACCGGGAGCTGCGATTATCCACTTTATCGGAGGGATTCACGAAATCTACTTCCCATATATTTTAATGAAACCTTCATTAATCATTGCAGCAATGGCAGGGGGAGTTAGTGGTACAGCAACATTCCAATTACTAGATGCAGGACTTCGTGCACCAGCGTCACCAGGTAGTATTATAGCTGTATTAGCTCAAACGGCAACAGGAAGTTATGTTGCGGTTGTAACTGGGGTGGTTGTTTCTACTCTAGTAACATTTGTTATCGCAAGTATTATTTTAAAACGTGATAAAGGTGAAGGTGATTTAGAAGCTGCACAAAGCCAAGTTAGCAGCATGAAAGCTGAAGCAAAAGGACAAGAAGTTTCAGTAGGAACTGATGGAGAAACATCTTATGGAGATGTTAAGAGAATTATCTTTGCATGTGATGCAGGAATGGGAAGCTCAGCAATGGGAGCATCTATTCTACGTAATAAAGTGAAAAAAGCAGGACTTGATTATGAAGTAACAAATGTAGCAATCAGAAACTTAACTGAAGAAAGTGGATTATTAATTGTAACTCAAAATGAATTAACTCCACGAGCAAAACAAATGAATGGAAAAGCTCTACATATTTCAGTAGATAACTTCCTAAATAGTCCAAAATATGATGAAATCGTTGAGAATTTGCAAAAATAGGTAAAAAACTATATAATATTTTGTGAATAGAAACGGTAGTGTTTATGACTTCTTCTTAGGCAAAGCAATCTGCATTACTAAGAGGGAGTCATAAATTTTATAATTATAAAGAAGATAATTTTTGGTATTTTTTAACGAACTTGGAGGCTGTATGTTTAACGAACGTGAAAAACTTATACTACAAATTTTATTGAAAAATATTGGTGAAGCATTAAGTATAAAAGAAATAGCCAAAGCAACAAAAATAAAAGAGAGAACACTATATAGAGAAATAAAAAATTTAGAAGATTCACTTCAACGATTAGGAATAGAGTTGGTTAAGGAAAAGTCTAGGTATATACTAAAGGGAAATGTATCTTCATTAGATTCATCATTATTTGAGACGAATTTTGAAGATTATGCATATTCAACAGAAACAAGATTAACTTTAATATTGTGCTTTTTAATCTTAAATGAAGACACTTCAATAAAAGATATTTCTGAAAAATTAATGCTTAGCTACAATACAGTAGCATCAACAATAACTACAATAGAAAAAATATTATTTGATTATAAATTAACTTTAATTAGAAAAAAAGGTCAAGGGATAGAAATAGAAGGTAAGGAAGTAGACCGTAGAGTATTGCTGATTTCACTATTATGCAATGAAATAAGTGATGAAGAGTTCTTCACTAGATTAAATAATCGTGATATTTTATCAAGTAATCCTTTTATAAAATTCTTGAATTTTGATCTTATAAAAAAAGTATTTTATGAAAATAAACATCTTGATGTCTTTAATTTATACACAGATTCAAGTATAAAGAAAATACTTATAAGTTTAAATGTAGTATTTCTTAGAATATCTTATACAACTGAGATTAAAGAAAACTTTACAGCTCAAGAATATAATAGTATTATATCGTTATTAAATGCCTCTAGAGAGATTGTTGATTTTGATATTACAGAAGATATTATCCAATTTCTTATTAAAATATTGAAAACTTGTCGTTTAATAGAACAACTTTCATATTTTAACGATAAGTACTCATATACATTAGTGTATAAAATAAATTTATTGATAAAATATGTATCAGAAAAAATGAATGTTAATTTTACACAAGATACCAATCTTTCAAGTGGTCTTATTGCTCATGTTGAATCAGCTATCAAAAGACACCAAATGAATTTAACAGAAGAAAATGATGAATTGCTTGAGTTTGTATTGAAAAACTACAATGAACTATATTTGATAATAAAATCAGAACTACTTGTTGTTTTTGATGAAATAAATTTTAATTCAACAGAATTAAGTTACATAGTTATTCATTTTGCTTCTAGTTTTGAACAAATATATCGAAAAAACTTCATTAGAGCACTGGTAATATGTGCTAGTGGAATAGGAAGTTCCAAAATATTAGGAAGTCAAATACGGAAAAATATTCCAGAAATAAAAAATTTAGAATATACGATTCCAAGCAAAGTAACGAAGTCATTGGTGAACAATTATGATGTAGTTATTTCAACGATTGAGTTAGAGCAAGATATTGATTACTTACTAATTCCAACTATACTTAAAGAAAAAGATATAAGTTTGATACAGGAGAGAATACTAGCTAGTCGAAGTTTTAAAAGAAATGATTTTGTTAAGAGCGAGGATTCATTTAATATAGATAAGTTAGGTAGCGCATGCCAAATAATTTTAAAAAATACAGAGTATATTGTAGCTGATAATACAAAAAATAATGAAGAGATATTGGATAATATATTTGGAAACTCTGCATTAGTAATAAATAATAAAGAGGGAATAGTTGATAGTTTATTAGATAGACATAACAAAAGTTCGGTTGTAATTCCTAATACCGATATAGCTCTTTTCCATACATTAGATAAAGAGCTAGCAGAGCCGTTTATAATAATATGTTCACTTAACAATGTTCTGGCTATGAAAGATGCAATGGGAGAGGAACAAAGGGTTGAATATTTTATAATTATGGTAAGTCCAAATGAACAAGAGTATACAGAACTACTTAGTCAAATGAGTATAGCTATATTGGACGATAAGATTTTTGGAGAAGCTCTAACTAGTAAGAACAAGAATTTTATATTAACAAAAGTAGAGTTAATTTTAAAAAATTATATACTACAATTATAAGAATAGTGGTTATCGGTAAAAAATTACTGATAGCCATCATTTTTATATAACTCTATTTTGGCAAAGATTATTTTGCCGACTTTGATATTGTTTAGATAATTATGACAAGGTATAATAAATTTATAAAGATTAAGAAAGCATAAAACTAGAAGGAGAATCTAAGATGAATTTAAAAAAACAAGATATTAGATTAGGGCAAGAAATTAGCAATAAAGAAGAAGCAATAAGAAAAGCTGGGGAAATCTTAGTAGAAAATGGATATGTTGATGCTGACTATATTCCAGCAATGTTAGAAAGGGAGGAAATAGTATCAACATATATGGGAAATTTTATCGCTATTCCGCACGGGACAGATGAGGCTAAAAAATCAATAAAAAGTACAGGAATTTCTATTATTCAAATACCAGGTGGAGTCTCATTTTCTAAGCCTGAAGATACTGAAGATAAAATGGTATTTATTGTATTTGGTATTGCTGGAAAAGATGGAGAGCACTTGGAACTTTTATCAAAAATTGCAATTTTCTGTTCTGAACAAGAAAATGTTATTAAACTAGTGAATGCAACTACTGAAGAAGAAGCAATAGCTTTATTGTCTGAAGTCGAGTAATAAAATCAAAATATAAGTAAGAAGGTATTTATAATGAAAAATTTACATTTTGGAGCAGGGAATATAGGACGTGGTTTTATAGGGGAACTACTTAATAAATCGGGATATCATATAACATTTGTAGATATTAATAAAGATGTAGTCAATGGTTTAAAATGCCGCAACACATATACTATAAAAATCTTAGATGAAAATATAGAAGAAATAGAGCTAAATAATTTTGATGCTTTAAATATAGCGGAGGGAAAAGAAGAACTTTACAAAGCTATAGGAGAGGTCGAACTCGTTACTACATCTATAGGACCAAATGTGCTACCTATAATAGCAAAAGATATTGCAGAAGGTTTGAAATTAAAAGTTGCAAATAATAACACAAAATTATTAGATATTATTGCTTGTGAAAATATGATAGCAGGATCAGATTTTCTAAAACAAGAAATTTATAAGCAGCTTACAGAAGAAGAACAAAAATTTGTAGAGGCATGTGTAGGTTTTCCGAATTCAGCGGTAGATAGAATAGTTCCAGCTCAAAAGCATGAGGATGTACTATTAGTAGAAGTAGAGAAGTTTTGCGAATGGGTTATAGAAGAAGATAAGATAAAAGTAGAAAAAAATAAAAATATAGAAAATGTACACTACGTAAAAGATTTAAATCCGTTTATTGAAAGAAAATTATTCACAGTAAATACGGGGCATGCTGCTCTTAGTTACATAGCTAACTATTTAGGTATAGAGTTGGTATCTGATGGAGCCAAGCATACAGAAGTTAGAAAAGACTTTATTGCTGTCTTAGAAGAAACTAGTGCATTGCTTGAGAAAAAATGGGGATTTTCTAAAGAGGAGATGACAGCGTATAGAAATAAAACTATTAAACGTTTTGAGAATCCTCGTATAGTAGACAATGTTTCTAGAATTTGTCGCACACCTATTAGAAAATTAGGTTATAATGAAAGATTTATTAAACCTATTAGGGAAACTGAGGAGTTAGGATTGTCTAATTCAGCTTTATTAAAAGCATGTTCATATATACTGACATTTAAATCAATTGAAGATGAACAATCTCTAAAACTTGAGAAGTTAATCGTAGAAAAAGGTGTAGTTGAAACACTACGTGAAGTAACAGAATTAACTGATGAAGTATTGTTAAATAAAATAAAAGATAGTTACGAGAAGTTAATATAAAAATGGGAATCTTGAAGAAATAATTTTCTTTAAGATTCTTTATTTTACTAGTGTTTTTTGTTTATAAATCGAAATGTTTCCTTTAGACGAAAATCTATTGACTTTACTGTTATAACCGGTATAAAATTAAAATATATGAAACCGAAGGGGGATATTAAAATGAATAAATGTGAATGTGAACATCACTGCCATTGTCATGATGCTGTAGAAAATTGCGAATGCGGCAATTGCAAAGAAGGTACTTGTAAATGTCAAGATGGCTGCGCGTGCGGTTGTCATAATGCAAAAGAAGACTGTGAGTGCGGTAACTGCAAAACAGGAGATTGCCATTGTAATGAGCATGTAGCATAGAAAAAGGAGTCGACTTATTTGTCGATTCTTTTTTTTATAAGCTCGTAAAAATAAAAAATATAAGTAAAAAATAAAGCGGAAGTAATGAAAACTCTGAAATAATTACTTAAATTAAGGTGTTATCTTTAAAGAATATAAAAGAAAATTTTCATATATATTTTAAGTGCTAATATAGATAGATAAGTAAGATAAACATTGAAATAAAAGGAGTTTTTGATGATGTAGGGATTTACATATCTTCAAGAAAATAATTAATTAAGTTCAATTTTTATAAGGTAAAGACAAATGGAAACCAGTTATGAAAACGCTTTAAAATATAAAGTCTATTGAAGGTTTAATAAAAGTTAAAAAAAGATATATATTATTAAAAAAATTATACTTAATATTTATGAATTGTTAAAATATTATTCTGTACTGATAAAAAAACAAGAAAGTATACATAGAATTTCACCATTTAAAAAATGATATTATATAGTAAATAAACGAAATTATACAATTCTGTATCATCACAGAAAAAAAATATATTGATACAATTTGCAAATTTTTATCTAGATAAATATTATTATTTTATTGAGATTGGAAATTTGACTTTTAAAAAGAAACGTTGTATATTATAAACGTAATATATGATTAAAACATAATTTATATACATTTAATAAATATATACACAAACTTTGGAGGTTATTATGGTAAAAACATCAAAAGATTTAACTAAACAAGAGCATTTAGAAATGTATGAACTAATGCACCTTATTAGAGATTTTGATATGGAGTTAAGTAAACTATACTCTCGTGGTTTAGTTCACGGTATGACTCACTATTCAGTAGGAGAGGAAGCGGCTAACGTTGGAGCTATTTATCCGTTAAGAAAAGAAGACCTAATGTTTTCTAATCACCGTGGTCACGGTCAAACTATTGCTAAAGGTATAGAAATTGATCGTATGATGGCTGAAATCCTAGGTAAAGAAACGGGTCAATGTAAAGGACGTGGTGGAAGTATGCACGTTTATGACCTTGAACAAGGAAACATGGGATGTAATGGTATCGTAGGTGGTGGACACGGATTAAGTACTGGTGCCGCTCTAGCTCAAAAAATGAAAAAAACAGGAAATATTGTTATTTGCTGTATGGGTGATGGAGCTACTAACGAAGGAAGCTTCCACGAGTGCTTAAACATGGCATCTAACTGGGATTTACCACTTATTTTCTACGTAATCAATAATAAATATGGTATCTCAATGGCGCAAGAAAGATGTATGCGTGTTGAAAAGATTACTGAGCGTGCAGCTTCATATAGAATCAAAGGAATCCATGTAGAAGATGGTAATGACGTATTAGCAGTGTATGATGCAATGCAAGAAGCTATCGAACACGCTAGAAGTGGTAAAGGTCCTGTTTTAGTAGAAGCAGTATCTTACAGATGGTTTGGACACTCAGCTTCTGACGCTGGTAAATATCGTAGTCGTGAAGAAGTTGCTGAATGGAAACTTAAAGATCCTAACGTAAAATATAAAAATTACTTATTAGAAAATGGAATTGCTACAGAAGCAGAATTAAAAGAAATTGAAGATAGATCAATAGCGACTATCAACGAAGCAGTAGAATTTGCTAAAGAATCACCATTTGCTGATGGTTCAATTGCATTCCAAGATAACTACGCTGACTAATATTTTAGTTTAAAATAATTTAAATAATATTTTATATAATAGGAGATAAATAGTTATGACTAAAGAAACAAAAATTATGACAATTCGTGAAGCCATAAAAGAAGCTATGACTCACGAAATGCGTGAAGATGAAAATGTATTTTTAATGGGTGAAGATGTAGGTATTTTCGGAGGGGACTTCGGTACAACAGTAGGTATGTTGGAAGAATTTGGTTCTGAACGTGTTATCGACACACCTATTAGTGAAGCTGCAATTTGTGGAGCTGCGGCTGGAGCAGCATCAGTAGGTATGCGTCCAATCGTAGACGTAACATTTATGGACTTCGTAACAATTGGTATGGATGCTATCGTTAACCAAGCCGCACCAATGCGTTATATGTTAGGTGGAGAGGTTCAAGTGCCAGTTACTTATCGTTGTGCATCTGGTTCTGGAACTGGAGCGGCGGCTCAACACTGTAAAGCTTTAGAAGCATGGTTCTGTCACATTCCAGGTCTTAAAGTAGTAGCACCAGGTACCGCAGGAGATGTTTACTCAATCTTAAGAGCTGCAATCAGAGATAACAACCCAGTTATCTACATCGAGCCTAAAGCGTTATTTGGACGTAAAGGTGAGGTAGAATTAGGTAAAGTTGGTGTAATTGGAAAAGGTGATATCAAAGCTGAAGGTACTGACGTAACATTAGTATCTTGGGGAAGAATGTTAGAACGTAGTTTACAAGCTGCAGAAGAATTAAAACAAGAAGGAATCTCAGTAGAAGTAGTAGACCCAATTACATTAGTACCATTAGATACAGACTTAATAGTTAAATCTGTACAAAAAACAGGAAAATTAGTAGTATGTCACGACTCATTCAAAACTGGTGGATTTGGAGGAGAAATCGTTGCACGTATCGCTGAAAGTGATGCATTTGATTTCTTAGATAGCCCAATTTACCGTGTTGCAGGAGCCGACACTAACATTCCATCAGCTAAAAACTTAGAAAAATTAGTTGTACCTGATGTTGAAGACATCAAAGCAACAATTAAAAAAGCTGTAAATAAAAAATAAAAATATAGTTAGCGAAGGATGTGAATAAAACATGGCAGTAGAGGTTATAATGCCAAAAGCCGGTAGTGAAATGGAAGAGGGCGAAATCGTACAATGGTTCAAAAATGAAGGAGACCATGTCGAAGCAGGCGAAGTCCTTTTAGAGATTGTAACAGACAAAGTAAATATGGAAGTTGAAGCTGATGCTAGCGGAACATTATTAAAAATTTTAGCTCAAGCAGGGGATGTTGTACCAGTTGTTAAAACAATTGCTTGGATAGGTGAACCAGGTGAAGCTATTCCAGGTGCTAGCGAAACAGGAGAAGTTGCTCCAGCTGAAACAATAGTTGAGAAAAAAGTTGATTATACACCTGTCAAAGAAGTAGAAGTGGTAGACTATTCTGGTATTCGTGCAACACCAGCTGCAAGAGCATATGCGCGTAAAAAAGGAATTGATTTATCTAAAGTTCAAGGAACAGGATCTAAAGGTCGTATCCATAAAGATGATGTATTAGAATATAAACTTAACTCTAAAGTTAAAATTTCACCACTTGCAGCTCGTATAGCGCAAATGGAAGGAATTAATGCTGAGAGTATAGTAGGAACAGGACCTAATGGTAAGGTTATGAAAGCTGATATTCTTTCAGTACTTAATGGAACTCCAAAAGCAGCTCCAGCTAAGAAAGAAGAAATCGCAGCGCCTAGCAAAAAAGCTGTTAAAGCGCCAAACGAAAATCAATGGGGTGTTGTTGAAACAGTACCAATGTCACCAATGCGTAAAGTTATTTCTAAACGTATGAGTGAATCTTACTTTAGTGCACCAACGTTTGTTGTTAATGTAGAAGTTGATATGACTGAACTATTAGCATTACGTAAAAAAGTTGTTGATGCAATTATCGAAGAAACTGGTAAAAAAGCAACAGTTACAGACTTCATTTCATTAGCAGTAATTAAATCATTAATGAAACACCCATATGTAAATGCTTCATTATCAAGTGATGAAAAAGAAATGTATCTACACCACTACGTTAACTTATCAATTGCAGTAGGTATGGATAGTGGGTTAGTAGTACCAGTAATTAAAGGTGCTGATAAGATGAGTCTTAAAGAGCTTGTAGTTGCTTCTAAAGAAATTACAACAAAAGCTCTTGCTGGAAAATTAAAACCAGATGAAATGGCAGATTCAACATTTACAATTAGTAACTTAGGTATGTATGGAGTTAAGAGCTTCGTACCAATCATTAACCAACCAAATACAGCTATTTTAGGTGTAAGTGCTACTGTTCAAAAACCAGTAGTATTAAATGGTGAAGTGACTGTAAGACCTATCATGACATTAACATTAACAGCGGATCACCGTGTAGTTGACGGATTAGAAGGAGCTAAATTCATGAAGACTCTGAAAGAAGCTATCGAAAATCCACTATCATTACTAATCTAATAATGATATAATATAGAAGAAAACAAGATAAAGTGTATTAAGGAGTGATTATAACATGGCAGTAGAAGTTATTATGCCAAAAGCCGGAAGTGAAATGGAAGAAGGCGAAATCGTACAATGGTTTAAGCAAGAAGGTGACGAAGTAAAAGAAGGTGAAGTCCTACTTGAAATCGTAACTGACAAAGTTAACATGGAAGTTGAAGCTGAAGCTAGTGGAACTTTATTAAAAATTCTTCACCCAGCTGGATCAACTGTACCTGTAGTTCAAACTATAGCATGGATTGGACAACCTGGAGAAGAAGTTCCTGGAGCAGATGGTACAACTGCAGTAGCTCAAGAAGTAGTAAAAGAAGTAGCAGCAGACGTTAAAGTTCCTGAAACTAAAAAAGAAGATGTATTGCCAAAACGTGAACGTCGTGGTGAATATGACGTAGCTGTAATTGGTGGTGGACCTGCAGGATATGTAGCAGCTATTAAAGCAGCTCAATTAGGTGGTAAAGTAGCATTAGTAGAAAATCGTGAATTAGGTGGAACATGCTTAAATCGTGGATGTATTCCAACAAAAACATTCTTACACAATGCAGAAATTATTAACTACATCCGTTCTGCAAAAGACCGTGGTATCAAACTTGTAAATGATGCATTTACAGTTGATATGGAGCAAACTGTAGCGGTTAAAGATAAAGTATCAAAAACATTATCTGGTGGAGTAGCAGGATTACTTAAATCTTACGGAGTTAAAGTATTTAATGGTGTTGGACAACTTACAGCTGACAAAAAAGTTGTTGTTGATGAGCACACTACAATTGACGCTGACAGAGTAATTTTAGCTGGAGGTTCTAAAGTAAGTAGAATTAATATTCCAGGTATGGACAGTGAAAAAGTTCTTACAAGTGATGAATTCTTAGACATTAAAGAAGTACCATCAAGATTAGCTGTTATCGGTGGTGGAGTAATCGGTTCTGAATTAGGTCAAGCATTTGCTACATTTGGTTCTAAAGTTACTATCGTTGAAATGGCAGATAGACTAATCGCTAATATGGATAAAGATGCGTCTGTAGCATTAGAAAAACAATTCAGAAAACAAGGTATTAACGTACTTACTTCAACTAAATTATTAGAAATCGTTGATAAAGGTCATGAAGTAGTAGTAAAAGTTGAAGGTAAAGAAGATGTAGTTGCTGATAAAGTATTACTATCTATCGGACGTGTTCCAGATAATACATGTCTAGGTGAATTAGCGGATAAATTTGAAATGGAACGTGGACGTGTTAAAGTTGACGAGTACATGGAAACATCTATTAAAGGAATCTATGCACCAGGAGATATCAATGGTACTAAGATGTTAGCTCACGCAGCATTCAAGATGGGAGAAGTTGCAGCTGAAAATGCAATGGGTCATTCTAAGAGAGTTGATCTTAAATCTACACCAGCAGCAATTTATACACATCCAGAAATCGCTATGGTTGGTTTAACTGAAGACCAAGCACGTGAACAATACGATGTTAAAGTAGGTAGATTTAACTTTGGTGCAAATGGACGTTCATTAGCGTCTAACCAAGGTGAAGGATTTGTAAAAGTAATTATGGATACTAAATATAGAGAAATCTTAGGTATTCATATTGTAGGTCCAGTTGCTGCGGAAATCATCAACGAAGGTTCTACATTAATCCAAACTGAAATGACTATTGATGATGTAATGGATATAATTCATGGACACCCAACATACTCAGAAGCATTATACGAAGCCATGGCTGATTGTATCGATATGTGTATCCATGCACCTAAGAAAAAAACAAAATAATATAGTTTAAATATAAGTAAAAAGCGACTAACATTATGTTAGTCGCTTTTTGTAAGGTTAAAGTTATTATAATTTATTAGAATGCTCATTTTCAACTTGGATATTAAAAAACTCTTCACGCAGTATTCCGTATTTTACTGAATCATAATAAGTACCGTTATAGTACCTAACTTTGCGAAGTCTTCCCTCAAGAATTAATCCCAATTTTTCAGCAAGACGCATCATTCCATGGTTGCCACTCCATGTCGTTAGCCCTACTCGCTCAATCTCTGGATATTTGATAAAACAGTCTTTTATCCATTTTTTTAGGGCTGTTTGTCCAATTCCACAAGACCAGTAAGATTCATCATAAATAATAATACCGATTTCTAACCAACGTGTAGCAAAACATTCCCAATGACGAGTAACGATACCTATTAACTTGCTATCGACAAAAATTCCACAGCATCTATCGCTAAGATAAAATTCATGATGATTAGTTAAAAGAAAAACATCAAAATCTATAAATTTATATTCATTAAAATATGGTGCGTTATATTTACTCCATTCTGGATTTTCAGAGATATAAATAATATTATATAGTTCTTTTAAATTTTCTTTTTGTATATATTTTAGTTCTATCATAAAAATCTCCAATCTGTTATTATTTTAACACTAAAATAAAGAAAAGATAAAAGATATGCCCAGAAAAAAGAAGATATGAGCTGATAAAATGACATATAATTTAGTTTATATTAAATTTATTACAGAAAATATTAAAGGAGAGTGTGATGGATAAATTTGCTAAAAACATATCAAATATATTTTTATGGGTAATGAACCTTGGATTGCTTATAATAGGGATTTTATTATCATTTGGTTTATTGATAGAAGCAAAAGAAATCTTTGACGAAGGGATGAAATTTTTAACTTCACAAGGAAGTTATCAAAACTTTATTGAAGAAATTGTAGTATTCTTTTTATATTTTGAGTTTGTAGCGTTGATAGTGAAATATTTCAAAAATAATTATCATTTTCCATTGAGGTATTTCATTTATATAGGTATAACAGCAATAGTAAGACTTATAATTGTTCAACATGATAATCCATATAGTGTCTTAATATGGTCAGGAGCAATTTTATTGCTAGTAATAAGTTTAGCTATAGCTGAGAAATTTATAAAGAAAAATTAATGAAAATAGACTTTGAAGTCATTTTTGACTCCAAAGTCTATTTTGTTATTTTGTAGTATATTTTCCAGTTTTATAATCAATCACTACTCCTTTTTGGAAGTTGTAGATAAAGACATTGTACTTTACACTTGCTCCGCTATCTTCTACAGACATAGCTTCCATAATAACGCCTTGAGCAACAAGATCGTTATCTTTAAATACAGGAGTAACACGATAGCGAACATGTTTTTTTGTTTTTTTAACATAATCTGCAACTTCATTTTCAAAAGGAATCATGTTGAGATTCATAAATCTTGTTCCAGTCATTAAATTTCTATTATTATCATTTTCTCCAGCTAGTTGAAATGCAATAAGGTGACAGCGATCATAGATATGACTGCCTCTGTTACTTTGCCAACCACTAGGCCGAATATGTCCTATTTCTCCACGACGATCAGTAGGCATAAGCTCTACACCAATAATTCCATTGGCTTGTCCGACACGTCCTAGACTATCTAGTGGGCTGTAATTTTCAAAAGATGTTGTTGATAAATCCTCTTTACTAAAATATGGATTGTTATTGTTTAAAATCTTATATTTAGTATTATCATTTGCTTCATTTTCACTTGGAGCAGTTAGTGACTTAATGACATCTTGAGGAATAGTTGAAGTTTCTTGAAATGACGTAGTAGAATTACCTTTATTAAAGGTATATCGACTTATGATAAGTGAGATAAGAATAATTATTAAAATTGAAATTATTGAGAATAGAGAAAACTGTTTTTTTCTTCTTTTAGCCATAGTATCTCCTTAATAATTTATTATATAAAATATTAAATAATTTACATCCTTTATTGAAGGTTGATTACCTTATAGTGTAATAAAATTTATTTTTTAAAATAATTAATTCCCATTGCATCTTTTACTTCATCAAGTGTAGCAGCAGCAACTTTTTCTGCTTTTTCACTACCAGCTTTTAGCATATTATATACTTCAGCTTTATCTTTTGCGAATTCCTCGCGACGTTCTCTTATTGGACGTAGGTATTCTTGCATGACTTCATTAAGACGATGTTTAAGTTTCATATCTCCTAGTCCACCACGTCTGTAGTATTCTTTAAGTTCAGCTACCTCATCAGTGCGAGGATCAAAAATATCTAAATATGTGAAGACAACATTTCCTTCAACTTGCCCAGGATCTTCAACACGAATGTGATTAGGATCAGTGTACATTTTCATAATTTTAGCTTTGATATTTTCTTCACTATCTCCTAAATAGATACCATTGTTAAGACTTTTACTCATCTTACCTTGTCCGTCAATTCCTACAAGACGTGCGTGATTTTTTGGAGGAAGTACTATTTCCGGAAGGACAAGAACTTCTTTGTTATAAGTTCTATTGAAGTCTCTAACAATTTCACGTGTTTGTTCAAGCATAGGTTTTTGATCTTCTCCTACTGGCACGTGAGTAGCTTTAAATGCAGTTATATCTGCTGCTTGACTAACTGGATAAGTGAAGAATCCAGCAGGTATGCTTTCTCCGAATTTTTTATCATTTATTTCTTGTTTAACAGTAGGGTTACGTTGAAGTCTTGATACTGTTACTAGGTTCATATAATACATATATAATTCTGCAAGTTGCGGAATTTGTGATTGAATAAAGACAGTAGACTTAGTTGGATCAATACCAACAGCTAAATAGTCTAAAGCAACTTCTGTAATGTTTTGAATAACTTTTTCAGGGTTATCAGCATTATCAGTAAGAGCTTGTTGATCGGCAATCATAATAAAAATATCAGTATCTTTTTCATTTTGTAAAGCAACTCTATTTTTTAAAGAGCCAACATAGTGACCTAAATGAAGTTTTCCAGTTGGTCTATCACCAGTTAAAATAATTTTTGTCATAAATAGACGAACTCCTTTAAAGTATTTTTCTAATTATCTTTTTATTATATCATAATATAAGGTAAGTTTGTTTGGAAAATGCCATTATTTTATGAAAAATAAAAGTATTTTTGTTTATGAAAAGTACTTTTTGTATTATAATGATTATAGTAAAATAAGTTTTATAAACTAAGGAGAATAAGATGATATATATAGAGTCAAAAAGTAATGATCCACGCTACAATACAGCGTTAGAGCTTTATGCATTTAATGAGCTTGCTAAGAAAGATGATGTTTTTATGTTATGGATAAATTCACCATGTATAGTAGTAGGTAAAAACCAAAATACAACAGAAGAAGTTAACCAAAGATTCTGTGATGACAATGATATAAAAATAGTTCGTCGTGTAAGTGGTGGAGGAGCTGTCTATCATGACTTAAACAATTTAAATTATACTATTATTTCTAATGGACGTAGCGGAGAAGAGTTTGATTTTAAATCATTTTCGCAACCAGTTATAGATGCATTGGCTTCATTAGGTGTAAAAGCTGAGTTTACAGGACGTAATGACCTTGAAATAGACGGACAAAAATTCTGTGGAAATGCACAATATGTTCGTTCAGGACGTATTATGCATCATGGATGTTTAATGTTTGATGTTGATACTTCAGTATTGGCAAATGCTTTAAAAGTATCAAAAGATAAAATTGAGTCAAAAGGCATCAAATCAGTTCGTTCAAGAGTTACAAACATTAAAGATCACTTACCTAATCAAGAAATGACAGTAGCAGACTTCGTAGTAGCACTTAAAAAATATATGAGTGAAAAATATGAAATGACAGATTTTGTTGCTACTGAAGAAGATGAAAAAGCTATTTTAGCAATTCAAGAAGAGAAAAATAATTCTTGGGATTGGGTATATGGAAAAAATCCAGATTTCAATATTAAGCGTAATAGAAGGCTAAAAACAGGAAAAATAGAAGCTAATATCATGGTAGAGCAAGGTACTATAACTAGTATCAAGTTCTTTGGTGATTTCTTTGGAGTTATGGATGTTGAAGATATTGCTAAGAAATTAGTAGGAGTAAAATACCAAAAAGAAGATGTTCAAAAAGTATTAGAGCAAATAGATATCAATTCATACTTCTTAGGAGCAACACTAGAAGAGGTAGTAGATATTCTAGTTGACTAATTATAAATATAAAAAATTATAAAATAGGAGGAATTAACATGATAATTACAACAACACAAGATGTTCCAGGTATGGAAATAGTGGAGTATAAAGGACTTGCTACTGGGGAAGTAGTAGCGGGAATTAACTTTATAAAAGATATAGGAGCAGGTCTTCGTAATTTTTTTGGAGGACGTTCTCAAGGATATGAAGATGAAATTATTCAAGCACGTCTTCAAGCATTAAAGGAATTAGAGGAACGAGCAGCTGCTATGGGAGCTAATGCTGTAGTGGGAGTTAAAATAGATTTTGATGGATTGGGTACTACTGGAAGTATGCTTCTTGTTACTGTAACAGGAACAGCAGTAGTTGTTAGATAAGAACTCCAGTAAGTATATATAAAATTAATAGAAAAAATAAAAAATATAGTGTATAATACAAAGAAGTAAACTAAAATATGAGGGGAAAATACAATGAAAAAAGTATTTAATTTTAAAAAGATTTTTTCTACCTTACTATTAGCAATTGCTTTGGTGGTTTCTGCTGTATCTGTATCAGGATGTAGTAAAGACGATAATTCTAATTCAAATTCATCACAAGCAACGTATAAAGTAAGCGCAGAAGAAAAAGAATATTTATCAAAACGTTTTGCGGATTTATCTAAAATTAATAATGAAGTAGTAGCTTACGTTTATGCACCAGGAACAAAATTAGACGAGCCTGTTGTTCAAACTAACGACAATGAAACATACTTAGATAAAACTTTTGAAGGTAAAATAGAGCCTTACTTAGGTACAGTATTTATGGATGCTGATAATAAGAAAAACTTTGGTGACAGATTAACTTGGTTATTTGGTCACGCACGTGGAAGTAAGGTTGCCGACAATCGTATGTTTAATGACGTGAATTTCTATGATAAACAAGAATTTATGGATCAACATAAATATGTTGTGATTGAAACTCCTGAAAGAAAATATTATTATGAAGCAGCATTCTTAACAATCGTTCCAGAAACAACATCATTTTACCGTTTAGATTTTGAAAATGATGAAGATTTCCTAAAACAATTAACAAATGTTAAGAAAGATGCTAGAACTAAAAATGATAAGGTTCAATTAAAAGGAAATGATAAGTATCTTGTATTGTCAACTTGCCGTGAAGAAGATGAAACAATTCGTTCAAATCTATATCTTCGTCTAATCCCAGATAATGAGATGAATGATTTCTTGGCAAAACACAAAGATGATCTTAAATATGTAGCAACAAGATAATAAGAAATAGTCTATAGTTTTAAAAAACTATAGACTATTTTTGTGTTTATTTTGGCATGCGTCTGAATTCTCTAGTTAAGAAAAATAATGAAACACTAAATGCACAAATATCAGTTATAGGTATGGCATATATTATACCATCAATCCCAAAGAAATGAGATAAGATTAATAATGTGGGCAATAAAATAATCATTTGTTTAGTAAGTGCTACTGTAACACCAATTTTGGGTTTACCAATAGCAGAAAAAAATGTTGAACTCGAAATATGAATACCGTTGATAAAAGTAAATAATAAGAAAAATCTCATATATCTAACAGCGAATTCAAAATATAGTTCGTTACCATTACCGAAGGCAGCAACAATTTGTTTAGGAAATAGCTCAAATATTGCAAAGAATACTACAGAGATAATTATCGCGTATTTCATCATATAGTGCATAGTTTCACGTACACGATTGTAATCTTTTGCACCATAGTTGAAACCAAAAATAGGTTGAGCTCCTTGAACGAGACCGATAATTATAGAAACAAATATTATATTAACTTTGGCTACAATTCCAGCTACTGCAATAGGTATATCATTACCGTAGATAGATTGTGAACCATAGGTATTAAGTAGGTTGTTAGTTACAACCTGAATAATCATATTAGATCCTTGGAAAACAAATGATGTCATTCCTAAAGCTATAGATATTTTTAACAATGAAAACTTAGGTATAAAATCTTCCTTATGGAATTTAACACTCTTAAATCTAGGAAAATAAAATAATAGTATTGCTGCTGATATAAATTGGCTAATAACAGTAGCCCAAGCAGAACCAGCAATTCCCCAACCAAATCCAAAAATAAAAATAGGATTTAGAATAATATTCAAGACCGCACCAAATACTATGGCGTACATAGAATACTTTGGACTATTATCAGAACGAACCATTGGATTAGTACTAATTGATAGTAGCAAAAAAGGTATACCTAAAGAAGAAATACCCGCAAATGTTTTAGCATAAGGTAATATTTCATCAGTAGAGCCAAATGCATACATAAGAGGCTCTAAAAACATATGAATTAAAATTGTTAAAATAACACCTATAATAAATAGCGATGACACAGATGTACCAACCACTGCCTTGGCTTTTTCTGAATTTCCTCGTCCAAGTTCTAAGTTGAAATTAGCGGCCGCGCCAATACCAATCATAAGACCAAGAGCAAGGCATATAGTAGTTATAGGGAAAGCTATGTTAGTTGCTGCATTCCCCAAATAACCAACTCCTTGCCCGATAAAGATTTGATCAACAATGCTATATAATGCGTTTATTATATTTGCTGTTATTGCTGGCCAAGCAAAAGATATAAGTAATTTTTTTATTGGCTTAACACCAAGTGGATTTTCTATTGTAGAATTTTTCACAAAAGCCTCCTAGTTAGATTTCTATTTTTGGGATATATTAAAGAATTAATGTTCATATCCGCCAGTTATTTTTATATCATTTCTTTGATAAAATTCAGCAGAAGTTTCAATAATTATTTTTAGTGCATCTATTATCATTTCAAGTTCCATAAAAGGGGTATTTGGTTTATTTTTAACTTGTTCTCTAATATAGGGAATATGTATAAAACCAGCAGAAATATTATTGAATTTTGTTTTTGATAAGTAAAGAGTTTCATACATAATATGATTACAAACAAATGTGCCAGCAGTATTAGAAATAGCAGCTGGAATATTATTTTTTGTTAACTCAGCTACAAGTGCCTTAATAGGAAGAGTAGAAAAATAAGCAGTTTCCCCATCTTTACGGATAGGTTCATCTATAGGCGAATTATTTTTGTTATCTGCTATACGTGCATCATCGATATTTATAGCAACACGTTCAACTGTAATTTTATCACGTCCACCAGCCTGGCCAACACAAATAACAATATGTGGATTAAAGCTATATATATTCTCTTCAAGAATGGCTGAAGATTCTTTAAACACAGTAGGCAAAGTTACTTTTTTAATTTCTATATTTTTTAATTTATTAGGCAATTTGTTAATTGCAAGATTAGAAGGATTGATACTTTCTCCACCGAAGCTATCGAATCCCGTAATAAGAATACGCATATTAAAACTCCTCGTTATTTTAGATGATATACTTATTATAAAGCAGTTTTCTAAAATTTAAAATAGTGATTTTTAAAATACTTCATAAAAAATTGGTAATTGATTTTTAAAAGTGATATTATAATTAAACAGAGGTGATAAAATGTCAAGAGAAGAAAAATTAAGAACAATACTTAAGACAATTGATATGTCTGAATATAGTGATACTAAAAAAAATATAGATAAACCAACATGTCTTATTAAGACATATAAAGATCCTCAAGATTTTTGGACGGCTGCTAATTATTCAAAGAAAAAATATGCTGATTATAAACCATTCCAGTTTGTAGACGGAGAAGGAATAAGGTGTTCAATATATTTAAGTGGTTGTTTGTTTGCATGCAAAGAATGTTTTAACGAAAGCATTCAAAACTTTAATGTAGGAGAAGAGTATACAAAAGTAATAGAGGATAAAATAATAGATGACTTAAGACATACATATGTTCAAGGTTTAACTATTCTTGGAGGAGAACCCTTTTTAAATACACAAGTTGCAATTTCTTTAGCTAAAAGAGTACGAGAAGAGTTTGGATATGAAAAAGATATCTGGGTTTATAGTGGTTATACTTATGAACAACTTTTAAATGGAAGTGAAGATAAAAAAGAATTGCTATCCTTATGTGATGTTTTGGTAGATGGACCATTTATGATTTTTTTAAAAGATTTAAGCTTGCGTTTTAGAGGTAGCAGTAATCAACGAATAATAGATTTAAAAAAATCAACTAGAGAAAATGTTGTTTTGTATTTAGAATAGCAACTTTAATTTAATTAGTGAAAGTATTTTGACAATAGATGTCTTTTTTGCTAAAATAGAGTATCACCATTTAGAGACATATAATATCTCTAATATTTTTAAATGAGAGGGGTCTTGCAGTTTGAAAAATATTATAGAAATTTTTCGAAATGATATAAGGGAGATTTTTCGAAAAGTAAGGACATGGATAGTTATAATAGGTCTAATTTTATTACCCTCAATGTATGCATGGCCAAATATACTTTCAGCATGGGATCCATATGGTCATACCAATAATATAAAAGTTGCAGTAGTAACAGAGGATAACGGCGCTGAGGTTGAAGGACAAAAAGTTAATCTTGGAGAAAATCTGATAGATGGATTAAAAAATAATAAAAACCTAGACTGGCAGTTTGTTAGCAATAAACAAGAAGCTGAAGAAGGTGTGAGAATAGGAGATTATTATGCAAGTATAGTGATTCCCAAAAATTTTAGTGAAGATCTAACATCCGTAAGTCGAGGATTTCCTAAGAAGGCTACTATTGAGTATACTGTTAATGAAAAAATAAATGCTATAAGTCCAAAAATAACAAATAGTGGAGCTTCGGCGATTGCTAATAATATCAGTAAATCTTTTGTAGAAATAGCCAATGGTGTTATTTTTGAAAAGTTACATGAAGCAGGGATTAAATTTGAACAAAATTTACCTTCAATAGAAAAAGCAAAGGAAGAGATTTTCAAATTAAATGATAATTTTACAAATTATGAAAATGTTCTATCTGAATTAATAGGTAAGACTGAACAGGGACAAAAGATTCTTAATACTATTCAACAGACTTTGCCAGATATTGATAGATTTGCTACAAATAGTATTATGTTAGCAGATAAGGCTGATATAACAATTAATAATATACAAAGTTTTAATGAGAAATTACTTCCGCTAATTAGTAATCACTTGAAGGTAGTAGAAGATGTGTCTAAAGAGGCTAACGATATTGCTCAAAAAATTCAAAATAAACCAGATAATTCAGAAGAAATAAAAGAAAAAATGAAGTTGTTAAACACACGTTTAGAAGCAGGTGAAAAAAGACTTAGTGTGGTGAAGAATATTTTAGAATATTTTAACGAATTATCAGGAGAAAATATTTTTCAAGAGCAATTAAATAAGATTAGCACATTAGAAAACGACTTAACTAAAGTAAGAGAAATAAATAATAAAATATATAATAATATAGATAACTATGATGAAATAGCAGATAGTTTAAAGAACGATTTTGTTGATGTAACAAAACGTATTAACGAAATTTCAACAAACATGGACAACAGGTTAAATGACGAAATTTCTCCGCTTATTTCTCAGGCGTTAGATAAAGCAGATATTAGTATTAATGAAATTTCTAAAATCATTATAGGAGCTCAAAATGAACTACCAGAAGTAGAAGCAAAGATCTCAAGTACAGAGGTGAAAATTCAAAGAGCTCACGCTAAGTTATTAGCTATTCAAAAAGAATTACCAGAAGCAAAAGAAAAAATTAAAAAGCTAACCGAAGAGATTAAAAAGGCAGAAGCAGGAACAAATACAAATATGTTGTTTAATTTATTGAAAGTAGATTATAAACAGCAAGCAGAATTTTTTGCAAATCCTGTTCAACTTAGTGAGAATAAATTGTACCATATTAAAAATTATGGTTCTGCAATGACTCCATTTTATACAGTGTTATCAATATGGGTTGGAGCACTACTTATGTCATCGTTATTAACTACAAAAGTGGAAGATGAAGAAGGTAAATATAAACCATATGAGAAGTATTTTGGACGTTGGATATTATTTTTAGTAATATCACTACTTCAAACATTAGTAATTACATTGGGCGATATGTATATTCTTGGAACACAAGCAGTATCTCCATATAGATTTGTCTTTTATGGATTATTGATAGCATCCTTATTTTCATCTATTATATATACTATTGTTCATCTTTTAGGAAATGTAGGAAAAGCTATTTGTATTATATTGTTGGTGCTTCAATTAGGAAGTTCAGGAGGAACCTTCCCAATTCAAATGACTTCGAGCTTTTTCCAAGCATTATACCCTAAAGTACCATTTACTTATTCAATAGGATTGCTAAGAGAAGCGGTAGGTGGAGTATATATACCGGCAGCCCAACGAGATATGAAAATATTATTAATTGGAATAGTAATAACATTAGTAAGTGGTACTATTTTAGTTCATTTGAAATCTCGTTCTAAAAAATTGAGTACTGAGCAAGAAAAATCGAAATTATTCTTGTAAAACAAGAAAACTTTTAAAGTATTATAACTATGTACTTTAAAAGTTTTTTTATATTATTAAAAATGGATTGTATCTTATAACTAATTAGATTAGTGTGGGAATAACCAGCTAACAAATGAAAAAATACATTTTTTATGATATAATTATTAGAATATAAATCCTAATGTATAGAGGAAAAATTATGACAAAAACACTAGATAGAACTAAAGACATTTTTTTAGATACAATGCTTTTAGGAAAAGAAATATTAGTAAAAAAAATAAAAACAACCAATAAAACAAAAGTAACGGTGGTTATAGCTGCCTTTAGAAATATAACTAGATTAAAATCAATTTTGGAGAATATTCTTAAACAAAGTTTTCAAGAGTTTGAAATTATTGTTGTAGATGATTCATCAAGTACAGAAGTAGAAGAATTCATTTCAACTTATGATAGTAGTAGACTAAATTACATAAAAAAACAACTTGGATCAAATTCATCAGCAAAAAATTGTGCATTAGAATTTGCCAAGGGTGAATACGTCGTTTTTTTAGAAGAAAATATTAGACTAAAACCTGATTATATTGAAAATCTATATGGTCTTGTAACTGATAAAAGTTTAGATATAGCTATTTTGACGAGAGATAATTATAGTAATATTTTAGGTCAAGCAGTTGCAACAGGTAAAAAGTATTTAGAAGAAGAGATTAAACAATTTAAGAGTGATTTAGATTATAATTTGACATCATGTATGTTTAAGAAAAAGTTTCTTGATGTCTATAATTTAAGATTTCAAGAAGACATGTTATCTCTTGAGAATCTATATTTTAAATTAAAAACTTTTGATATAGCTGGGAAAGTATGTCAAAGTTCACGTGTAGGATATATAGAATTAAAAGAAGAAAAAACTGTTCGTAATCAAGCGATGATTGATGCTTCAACACGAAGAATAATGTTGGCAACAAAAAAAATAGAAGAATTTAAAGCAGGTAAAAGCTACGAGAATAGTTTAAACCTTTTATGTGGATATTTATTTTTTGATGTATTGCGAATGCACGATGATATGGCAGGAGAAGAAAAATTGCTTGAGCTTATAAAATCTAAAAAAAATTATTTTGAAAGCGATACTTTTGTTAATAGAACTATGATAAATATGTCGCCAATATTATTTGCAAACTATTTGAACAGAAAGGATAGAGGATAAGTATGAGAAGAATATTACATAATGTATTTTCATATGCCTTTATCTCACTATTTGCGGTAGCATTAATTTGGGCATATGTAGCACCTTTTGTGTATGAACGTATATTAAATCCTTTAGCACTATTATTAGGTGTACCAGTATTTTTTATAATTTTTATTTATATCGTAAAAAAGATATTAGCAACAGATGAACAAGGATTAAAAAAATATAATAGGATAATAGTCTTGATTTATTTAATTTTCCAGGCGATTATACTATCAATGGATACATTGAATTTTTCTGATGGGGCAGAGATAGAAAATGAAGCACATTATATGCTGAATTATGGGAAATTTTCTGGAGAGAGATATTTTTTAGTTTATCCTAATAATATTAATCCAACTATAATTTTATACTGGCTTTATCGAATTGCTGGTTATCTTCATATATCTGAAGTATGGACATTGCATATTTTCTGTTTTGCAATTACATCAGCAACGATGTATTTAACATTTAAAACAGCAGGGAAACTATTGTCAAAACAAAAACAAACTATAATTTTGGGGTTAATGCTAGTATATATTCCATTCCAAATGTATAGCTTATTTTACTATTCAGATAGTTTGATGGTTATACTGGTAGCTCTTATTATTTATGTTTTGATTCCATCTGATGGAAGTTTTATTTTTAGAAGTAAACATATTATAGCTGTTGCAGTAATTGTTGCCTTTGGTTGGAATCTTCGTTCAAATATAATAATTATTATTCCAGCACTAATAGTCTACTTATTATTTTTCAAATGGTATAAAAATTTACTATTACTTATAGTTACATTTGGAATATCTTTTGTGATTTTTGGTAAAGGTTTTGATATGTTATGGAGCCATTATGGTTTCGTTCAAGATGCTGGATATAGATTCCCGATGCTCCACTGGGTTATGATGGGAATGAGTATCCAAGGTGGAAGTTATAACTGGCAGGATTTCCAATTTACATATTTAAGTCAGAATAAATCTGCAGATGATTTTGGTCTGTTATTCAATCGTTTGACACATCGTCCTTTCTTCTTGAACTTACTAATGTTTGTCTTGAAAATTCGTGGAAATTGGAGTGATGGTACGATAAACTATACAAATGGTACTCGTGCATTGCGTGATGGAGATGGTTTTTTATGGCAGCTATTTTACGGTAGCAATAATAGCTTTTTCATCTATATATCACAGATGATATATGTAGTTATTTTATTCGGAATGGTATATTATATTTATAAACGCCGAAAAGAATATATTACTTCTTGCTTCTTGTTCCAAATTATTATTTTTGGGGTGTTTATGTTCCATTTAATTTGGGAAGCTAAACCACGTTATGTTTATGCATGGATGCCAATTATCTTTATTTTAGGAGCTAAGGGGTTAATATTGTTTGCGGAAAGATATGAAACGATAATTTTTGATAAATATAAGAAAAAATTATATATAGCATTTGCTATAGTGTTTATGTTACAAATAGGAAGTGATAGCTTCTTACGTCCATCATATTCAATGAATTTAGACTATGATTCACGTGTTATCAATGGAATAAGTATTTATGCAACAGATAATTATCTTCGAGATGGAATTGTCCGCGTGAATCGTGATACAGAAGTGGAACAAACGTTTAAAGCTACTCGTAGATTTAACTATGTTAGAGGATATATATCATCTTATGATGAAAAAAATAATTCAAAATATAAAGTTGAAATTATAGATAAAAAAGATAATAAAGTAGTGCGTGAGCATGAGTTTATTTACAGAGAATTATATTGGGAAATACCGTTACAAACTTATACACTTCGCTGGTATTTTGATGATCTTCCAGCAGGAGATTATGGTGTTAAATTTTCACAAATAGAAAGTGACAACAATGGAAGTATCGTAATATCAAGTGTTCCCAACGAAATGATAGATATGTATACCGCAGGAAAGCTCTATATCAATGGAGCCGATCAAAATAGAAAAGATTTATCTCTGCAGATAGGCCATCGTTATCAAAAATTATGGTGGTATTAATAGATAACATTGGGAAAAGATTAATTAGTGTCTATTTTTATGAAGATTGAAAAAATAATAAATATTAAAGTTTAATTTAACTACAGTTTTAGGTATATGTTAGCTTTAATGTATATAATTACTAATATAACAGTTAATAATATTTTTTTCATAATATAGGCTTGCTACTTGGCGAGCCTTTCTCCTTGTATAAAATAAAAATTTTAATTGTTAAATAAGGTATAACTGTGATATAATAAGATAATACAGATAAGGAGGTATATAATTATGGTAAATATTTACGATAAAGCAAATGAATTTGAAAGAGCGTTAAGGGAAAGTGACGAGTATAAAGCTTCAGTAGCGGCGTCAGAAGGATTATACGCAGATGAAGAAGCTAATTCATTATATACAGAATTTGTGTCAAAACAAAAAGAATTAATGGAGAGTGCTCAAACAGGAGCACAACCAACAGAAGAAGAATTACAAGTATTTGAAGAAATTCAACAAAAATTAATGGAGAATGCAAAATTCTTAGAATTTGTACATGCTCAACAAAAATTACAATTTTTAATTGAAGACTTAAATAAGATAATGTATAAACCATTAGATGAACTTTTTGAAAAGTACGGAAATAAATAATAATGAATCCTAGATAGACTTTACACTATCTAGGATTTATTTATATACATTTAATATTTTATTTAGTCTTATTTTCTTCTATATAATCTATTAACTCAATAGTAAGTTCATATTTTGTGAATGGAGTTATTAAATATATTCCATTGAAGTATTTTAATGCAACATCAAGTAATTTTCTACTTTCTTCTAATGCTACTTTTTGACAAAATTCTTTGTCATCTTTCACCTCTTCTAGCCTAGCTAAAAAATCTTCTGATAATTTAATACCAGGGACTTCATTATGTAGGAAAATTCCATTATTGTAGCTAGTAATAGGCATAATTCCTAAGAAGAAAGGTGTGTCAGGATAATCAGCAGCAAATTCTGCTAATTGAATGATTTTATCCACTTCAAAAACAGGTTGAGTAATAAAATAATCTGCACCAGACTTGATTTTCTTTTCAACTAATCGTTTTGTTTTTGATAAATCGCGAACGTTTGGATTATATGCAGCAGCGACAGTAAAGTTAGTAGTTTTCTTAAGTGAGGCACCATTGTATCCAAGTCCATCATTAAGTTGTTTAATAAAAGGTATTAATTTTAGACTAGTTACATCGTAAACACTAGTAGCTCCTGGGAAATCACCTAGCTTACTTGGGTCACCTGTAATGGCGAGTATATTATTAATGCCAAGAAGATCAAGTCCCATAAGGCGAGATTGTAAGCCGATAAGATTATGATCACGACATGTTAAATGAAGTAGAGTAGGAGTTGTGATATGTTCTTTTAATAAAGCGGCTGTAGCTAGATTACAAATTCTAGTGCTTGCTAAAGAATTATCTGCTAAAGTTATAGCTTCGATATTTTTCTTGTCTATAGCCTTTGCACCTTCAATAAATTTATCTATATTTAAATGTTTTGGTGGATCTAATTCGGCAATTATAGTAACCTGTTTTTTACCTTATCAACAATTGTAGGATTATTATTTGCTACTCGAATAAGCTCTTCTTCTGCTGGCAGAGGAGTGATTATTTTTCTTTTTATCGGTTTTAGATTTTTAATTCCTCTTTTTATTGCACGAATGTGCTCCGGAGTAGTACCACAACACCCACCAATTAATCTAACTCCTTCTTCCACTAACAACTTAGCACTTTGCTCAAAATATGCAGAATTTTTTCTGAAACGATATTCATTCCCATGTGTTGTTTGAGTCAACTGCAATAAGCTGGCATTAGGATAAGCTGATAAATAACTTTGGGCAAATAAAGGAACTTGTTTCAAACTTTTTATCATGTGATAAGGACCTAAATGGCAATTTAGACCAACAACATCGGCACCCAAGTTTACAAGAGTGCTAAGAGCATTAGTTACTTTTTCACCATTTTGAGTAATCCCTGCTTCTAATAGGGAAATATTAGTGATAATTGGTAATTCGGTTAACTTTTTTACTTCAGTTATACTGCACGAATTTCTTCTTGGTCGTAATAAGTTTCAAACAACAATGCATCAATTTTATTTGTTGATAACAATACTTTTATTTGATCAAGTGTTTCGTTGACAATAGTTTCTAGTGAAAGTTCACATTCTCGAAGACCGCGAATTGCACCAACAGTCCCAAAAACAATAGTATTTTCTCCTGCAGCCTTACGTGCTATTTCAGCAGCACGAATGTTAATTTCTTCAAATTTATCTTCATAACCATAAGCTTTCAGTTGGCATTTTTTTGCGGCATAAGTATTAGTTTGAATTATATCCGCCCCAGCTTCAATATAAGCTTTGTGAATTTTCTCTACAGAATCTGGATTAGAGATATTATTATATTCATGACAAGTTTCCAATCCATTGCTATAGAGTGCTGTACCCATAGCTCCGTCAGCTACGAGTACATCTTTTTCTAATCTCTCTAATAAGTTTCTCATATAAACCTCCTATTTAGCGGAAAGTTCAGTTCTTATTTCTTTAGTTACCTCAACTAAAACTTCTAATGCTTCAATTGTTTCTTTTTCTGCACGAGTTTTTAGTCCACAGTCAGGGTTAATCCAAAATTGTTCTTTAGATAATTTTTGAAGAGGACGTAAGATATTAGTACGAACTTCCTCTTTAGTCGGTACACGAGGTGAGTGAATATCATAAACTCCAAGACCTATTCCTAAAGGATAAATTGCTGTTTCGAATGCAGAGATTAATTCTCCATGACTTCTACTAGTTTCGATAGAAATAACATCAGCATCTAAAGCTCGGATAGAATCGATTATTTCGTCGAAGTTAGAATAACACATATGTGTATGGATTTGTGTCTCATCTTTTACTGATGAAGTAGCTAAACGGAATGAGAATACTGCATCTTTAAGATATTGTTCTTTTTTATTATCTCTTAAAGGTAGTCTTTCACGAATAGCAGGTTCATCAACTTGGATAATTGAAATTCCAGCTTTTTCTAGAAGATCAATTTCATTTTTAAGAGCGATAGCTATTTGATTGAAAATTTCTGCTTTAGAAATATCAGTTCTTTCAAATGACCAGTTTAGTATCGTAACTGGTCCAGTTAACATACCTTTTACAGGACGATTAGTTAGACTTTGAGCATAGGCAGTTTCTTTAACAGTTACAGCTTCAACATGTTTCACATCTCCATAAATGATTGGTGGTTTTACTCCACGAGAACCATACGATTGAACCCAACCAAATTTTGTAGAAGCAAATCCAGCAAAACGTTGTCCAAAGAATTCAACCATGTCTGTACGTTCAAATTCACCATGAACTAATACATCGATATCAAGATCTTCTTGAATTTTTATCCAACGTGCAATTTCTTCTTCAATGAATTTTTCATACTCTTCATTAGATAATTCACCTTTTCTCCATAATGCACGTTTCAGACGGACTTGCTTAGATTGAGGAAATGATCCTATAGTAGTTGTTGGTAGTAATGGTAGGTTAAATTTTTTATTTTGAACTTCACGACGAACTTTATAATCAGATGGACGGGTAGAAAGTACATTTTCGCTAGATTCTAATTCAAGATTTCTGAAATCAGCAGCTTGTAACTTATTGAAATCATCGATGTGTTTTTTATATTCAGCATCTTCCTTACCGTCTAATTTATTCGCTAGCAAGTTAAGTTCTACTAATTTTTGATCAGCAAAGGCTAAACCATTTAGTAAAGTTTCTTCTAATTCTGTTTCATTTTTTGTTGTTACTGGAACATGTAGGAGTGAGCAAGAAGGTTGAATTACTAATTCAGCAACGTGTGCTTTAATTTCTTCTAATAGAGCAGAGCTATCTTCGAAATCATTACTCCAAACGTTACGTCCATCAATTACTCCAGCAAATACTTCTTTATCTTTGAATAAACCAGCTTTTAAATTAGCTAAGTTTTCTTTCCTACCATGAACAAAATCTAACCCAAATGCAACAGGTAAACTCGCAAGTCTTTCAGCTTCAACTAAAGCTTCAAAATAAGTTTGGAAGATAAATTTAGCATTTACTTCGTTGTTGAAGTGGTTATATACTTTGTGGGCTAATTCTACGTAGTTTCTTCCTTCATCAGTAACGAAAATTGGTTCATCTACTTGGATATAAGTAGCACCAGCCTCGACTAATTCTTTAAATACTTGTGTATAAAGTGGAACTAATTTATCAACAGCTTTTTCAAGTTCTTCTTCAGCTATCCCACTTGATAAAGCAACATAAGTTATAGGTCCAGTGATAACTGGTTTAGCCTTATCTCCTGCGATTTCTTTTGCTTCTTTGTATAAATCAAGAAGACGAGTGTTATTTAATTTAGGGGTAACATTTTCCCATTCTGGAACGATGTAGTGGTAGTTTGTGTTAAACCATTTTTTAAGTGCAGATGCAACATTATCTTTATTACCACGAGCGATATCGAAGAATAAGTCTACATCAACTTCTCTTCCTTCGAAACGTTTTGGAATAATGTTGAATTGAACTGATAAATCTAAAATGTGATCATAAAGTGAGAAGTCTCCAACTGGAATAAAATCTAATCCAGCATTTAATTGTTTTTCAATATAAAGACGACGAAGTTTTCCTGCTTCTTCAAACAGTTCGTTTTGACGAACAGTACGAGCCCAATATCCTTCTATCAACTTTTTCCATTCTCTTTTCTCTCCTAGACGCGGATAACCTAAACTTGAAATTTTTGTCATTAAACTTTCCTCCTAAAATTTAAAAATTTTGTATATGTTATAGAATTATAAAAATAAAAACGCCCTTAAACAATAATCTAATATTGCCTAAGGACGTGCGTTTTATACGTGGTACCACCTTATTTTATGGAACAGTCTAAAATTATTTAACTCTTTCCACCTCATTAAAATTTTAACGCTGTTTTGTGCGTAATTATCTAACTATCGCTCGATAATTAAAACTCAAAGACCATATTCAAAAAAACTCATTAATCTCTTTTCAGCAACTGAGACTCTCTGGTGTAATTCCTTTTTTCTACTCATCTTTTCATAGTTATTATATTAATTTGTATAAAAATATTTTTTATTCAGTTTTAAATACGAAAAAGGGTAGTAACACAAGGGACGAAATGACCGTGGTACCACCCAATTTTATAATCTTAAATAAACTTTAATCTTACCTCTATGATTATTAACGGTAATCAACCGAAACTAACTCATTAAAACTCATTAGTTCAGCTCTGTGACCATTTACAATATACCTAAATCCTTTTTTCACCAACCAAAAGGTCTCTAACAATTAAGTAATATTGCTCTTCACTTCATCGCTTTTAAAACTGTTAAAGGAATATTAACATAAGATTTTTTTTTGTCAATATTTCTTAGTAAAAAAATTAAAACTTTTTTCGGAATTGTCAGAAATCTAAGGAAGATCATATATATTAATATACTTTAAAGATAATATTTTAATAATAACTATTTAAGAAATATTTTAACTTTTACTAATAGTTAGTTAATATCCATAAGGTATACTGTATTCATCAAACAAAAAGTTTTGGTAATAAAGTATTAATAAGAGGAGAAAAATACAAATGAAAAATAACTTTATTAAATCAGAAAATTTTACAAAATGGGCAATCAGAAAAGTTAGTGTTGGTGTGGTGTCAGCTGCAATTGCTAGCGGAATTTTTATAGTTGTTGGCAGCGGAGAAGCTCATACGAGTGATTTACAAGATAAAGCTTCTGTAGTTCAAAATGTAGAAAATAAACAAGTAGATGATGCAACTGAATCTAAAGTAATTGAAAACAAAATAAATACTGTAGGAAAAGAAACAAAACAAGTTGAGAAAAGTACAGTTGAAGCAAAAAATGTTGTAAGTGCTGAGAAACAACCTGAAGTAAAATCAGAAAAAGAAGTAAGTATTGAATCAAAAGAAACTGATGTGAATAATTTAATAAAACAGGCAAAAGATGTAGCAGAACCAGAAACAACTCCAGTTGAAGTTAAAAAAGCAGTAATGGAGAATACAAAAGATACAATCGATGTACCAGCTAAATACTTAGATAAAGCAAACTTCCCAGGACCATTCACAGCAGGAGTAAACCAAGTAATTCCTTATGAATTCTTCGGTGGAGATGGAATGTTAACAAGATTAATCTTAAAATCATCAGACAAAGCACCATGGTCAGATAATGGATCAGCGAAAAATCCAGCATTATTACCATTAGAAAAACTAGGAAAAGGATTATACTTCTATGAAGTAGACCTAGAAGGAACAAAAGGAAAATCAGATAAAGAATTACTAGATTTATTAAAAGCTAATGGAACACAAAGCTACAAAGCAACAATCAAAGTATACGGTGAAAAAGATGGAAAAGCGGATCTAACAAACGTAGTAGCGACAAAAGAAGTGACTATAAATCTACATAAAGAAACTAAGCAAATGGATATGAAACCTGGTGAAGATATGATGCCAGAAAATATGACTATGGATTCTCATATGAATAAAGATATTACGCAAGATAATATGACTATGAATACTCATATGAGTAATGGAATGATGAAAAAAGGTATGCTACCAAAAACAAGTGCGGCACCTGAAGGAACAATGAGTTCAACAAATTCATCAAATACTGGAATACTAGGATTAATCATTGCAAGCTTCTTAGGTCTATTAGGATTCAGAAGAAAAAATAATTAATAAATAAAATAAACTTGTAGATTTTATCAAAATAGTGCTATACTTTTATTGTATAGTACTATTTTGATAAGAGGAGTTAAATATGGTTAATAAAATTTTATTAGTAGATGATGAAATAGAAATAACGGAGATAAATAAACGATATTTAGAGCAAGGTGGATATGATGTTGATATCGCTAATGATGGTAAAGAAGCTTTAGAGAAATACAAGAAAAATAAATATTCTTTAATAATTACAGATATAATGATGCCAAATATGGATGGCTATGATTTAATCAGCGAAGTACAGTATTTAGATGAGGAACAACCATTTTTATTCATAACAGCGAAAACAACAGAGCCAGATAAAATCTACGCTTTAAGTTTGGGAGCAGATGATTATATAGTAAAACCATTTAGTCCAAGAGAATTAGTTTTAAGAGTTAAAAATATACTACGTAGAATTGAAAAAAATAGTAGTGAAAATATTTCAACTCTAGGTGATTTAGAAATTAACTATAGTAGTAGAATTGCTATGGTAAATGATAGACAATTAGAACTAACCGTGAAATCTTTTGAATTATTATGGCTACTGGCTAATAATCCGGATCGTGTTTTTTCTAAAACAGAATTGTATGAAAAAATTTGGCAAGATGAATATGTAGAAGATGCAAACACGCTAAATGTGCATATACACTCTTTAAGAAGAATTTTAACGAAATATTCGACAAAAAAAACACCAAGTGTAAAAACTGTATGGGGTCTAGGATACAAAATGGAAAAACAAGTTTAAAAATGGAAAGGAAATATAGTATGAAATTAAGAGATTATATTATTGTTGGATATATTTTATCATTTTTAATAACTATTATGGCTGTTTTTTGGGCTTCAAATTTAATGTTAATTGAAAAAAAAGATACATATTTTATAGTTGTGATTACAATAATTGCGGGGCTAATTGGAGCTACAATTAGTATTATATTATTAAAAGGTGTATTTAAGTCATTACGTGTTCTAAAGAGACAAACGATTAGTATAAGTGAGAAGAATTTTGATATTAGTAATACTGTAGAAGGTCCTACTGAGTTTAGAGAATTATCGTTATCATTCAATGAAATGGCAAAACATTTAAAAGAAAGTTTTGAATCATTGGAAGAAAGTGAAAAAGAAAAATCCCTTATGATAGCCCAATTATCACATGATATTAAAACTCCTATAACTTCAATTCAATCAACGGCAGAAGGAATGTTAGACGGAATAATAAAAGGAGAAGAGTATAAATATTATCTAGAAACAATTTGTCGTCAAACAACAAGATTGAATAAACTTGTTGAAGAATTAAATTATTTAACTTTAAGTGTAAAAGATACTAGTGAAGATGATAAAAATAAAACAATATTTTTAGACAAATTATTGATTGACTGTATGTCAGAGTTTAAGTTGCGAGCAGAAAAGGAAAATAGAGATATTTTTATTAAAGTTATTCCTGAGAATGCTAAAATAGTAAGTAATTACAATAAAATACAAAGAATTATCGTGAATTTGATAGGTAATGCATTTAAATATTCACCAAGTGGTACAAAAATAGAAATAGTTGCTGAAATACAAAATCAAGAATTATCTATTTCTATAATTGATGAAGGTTGTGGTATAAAAGAAGAAGAGATTGATAATATTTTTAAAAGATTATATCGTGTTGAAGCATCAAGAAATATGAAAACTGGTGGTTATGGATTAGGTTTGGCAATAGCGAAACAGTTAGCCTTACAAATAAATGGAGACATATTAGTAGAAAGTGAGTATGGAAAGGGTAGTAAATTTACTTTGAAAATTAATTGTTAATATGCCGAATATATAATAATGTATTTTAATTGATTTGATTTTTTGGAAATAACAAGAGAAATTAGATTTTCAGGATTTTCAAAGTTTTGACAAAATAAATTATTCAAGGTATAATTAAAAAAAATTTACTGAGGAAAATAAATATGGCAAATTCAAAGTATATTACACGTCTTAAGCGCTCAGAAGGGCAACTAAGAGGGATTCAAAAAATGATAGAAGAAGAGAGAGATTGTATTGATATAATAACTCAATTAAGTGCAGTTCGTTCAAGCGTTGATCGTGTTATTGAGTTACTAATAACAGAGAATCTTATGGAATGTATTAATAATCCTCTACAAAACCCTGATGAACAGAAAGAAAAAATAGAAAAAGCTATAAAATATATAGTAAAGAGTAAATAGTTTAAAGAAATAATAAAAAGCCTTGTTCCTAACTAATCTTAGGAACAAGTTTTTTTGATGATGTATTAATTTTGTATTACAGAGAATTTCAATATAGTAAAATTTGGTTGTTTTTATTGTTTAATATTTTATTTTTTTCTCCTGGCCAACTGTTCATTCCACCTTCGACATTTATTACAGTATAACCTTGAGCCTGTAAGAAATTATATGCCTTAGCTGAGCGACCTCCTGCTTGACAAATAATATAGTATTTTTGCTTTTTATCAAGTTTCGGAAAATCTAAACCTAAAATACTTAAAGGGAGATTTTGAGCTGAAGGTATATGACCAGCATTGAATTCATGAATTTCTCTTACATCAAGAATAGTCAGCTCCTCTTTTTTGTATTTAGCATAAAAATTTTGCATTGAAATATTGATTTCCGTGATTGATTCCTTTTAATATTCATAATTTTTTATATATAATAAATTTTTGTATACAATATAGTTTAAAATAAACAATAAGTTGTAGTTGATTAATTAGCTTAGATCCTTATACATAAGTTTAAACTATTTTTCCTCTCCAAGTATTCATACCACCTTGAACATTAATAGCATCGTAGCCTTGATGCTTAAGTTTTTTTGCTGCTAGTTTACTTCTAGCTCCAGATTGACAAATAACATATACTGTTTTATTTGCCGTAGGCACGTAGTTTGCTATTGTGTTTAGTGGAACATTTTTTGCATTTTTGATGTGTCCTCTTTGAAATTCAAGTGGTGTACGTACATCAATTAGTTGAATTTGAGAATTTAATTTTTTTTCTAATTCAAAAGTTGAAATACTGTCTATTTTTGTAAATAAGTGAAACATATTTACCTCCTTAAAATATTTTTACGGAGTATATTTAATCATGAAGTAAATAGTTTGTCAAGAATGTTGTTTCTAGGCACTTACTTATGAAAAATTTAAATATTTTTGAGAAAAAAATAAGGGAAGTTATTAGCATATAACAAAAAAGTTATATCAATTTATAAAAATTGTTGATTATGGAGGAAATTATTAAATTTTATTCTAAAAAAATTGTATTTTTAGATACCTAGAAAAAAGTTACTAGAAAGTGAATTCTAGTAACTTTTTTACCAACTTATTACCTTATTATTCTCGATTTTAATTTCTGTATCGTATATTTTGTTAAGTAATTCTTCATTAAGCAATGTATGAGCTTTATCAGTTTTTACTATTTTTCCATCAAGAAGTGCAACTATATTATCACTGTATGTTATGGCTTGATTGATGTCATGAAGAACCATAATGATCGTAAGATGTAGCTCTTGATTAAGTCGTTTCACAAGTTTCATAATAGATTTTTGATATTTTATATCAAGAAATGTTGTTGGTTCATCTAAGATAATTATTTCAGTATCTTGGGCTAGACACATTGCAATATAAACACGTTGTAATTGACCACCAGAAAGCTCTGATACTATAGTATTCTTATAGTCTATTAGGTCTGTTTCTTTTAAGGCAAAATTTATTTTTTCTATATCTTCTTTTGTTTGTTTATAGAAGAATATATTTTGATAAGGTAATCGTGCAAAACTAACCATATCAAAGACTGTAATTTCCTGTGGAGTAATATTATTTTGATAAACTATTGAAAGTTTTGTCGCTAACTCTTTTAGAGAATAGCTTTTTAATTCTTTATTTTCTAAAAAAATATTACCGGTATAATTAGTGATATTTTTTGATAATAGTTTTATTAAAGTACTCTTGCCACAACCATTTTTGCCTAAAAGAGTAGTTATTTCTCCTTTTTTTATAGTTAAGTTCAAATCACTAAAGATAGCTTTAGTAGTATTGTATTTAAAAGATAGATTCTTTATTTCGATAATATTTTCCATCTAATTTACACCTCTTTTCACAAGAATAATAAAGGCTGGGCCACCAACTATCATCATAATAAGTTCGGCAGGTATTTCCACTGGATTAAATGTGACACGACCAACTGTATCAAATAATAAAAGAATAAAAGCACCTAATAATCCAGTAAATGGAATGGTAAATATGTGATTTCTACCGATAATTATTTTAGCAATATGAGGGGTTATTAATGCAAGAAAAACTAGAACACCAGCAACTGTTGTTGCAATCGACGCTAGAGCTACAGCAACAAATGAAATAAGTAATCGAACTTTATTAATATTTATTCCAAGTGATGAGATAATATTATCATCTAGAGTAAATATATTACATAGTTTAGCCAAAAGAAAGCTTGCTACAAACAATATAGGTAGCCAGATTGCTAGTAATTTAACATCTTCCCAATTCTTTGTTCCCAGTGATGTAGTTTTAAATGATAGTGAGGTAGAAGAATTACTTTGATTTAAATATTGTAGGAAGTTTAGAATACCAGTAAAAAAGTAGCTAATGGCTATACCAATTAAAATTATCTTTATATTATTTTTTGTCTTACCAGCTAGAAAATAAATTATAGCAAAACCTAGCATTCCTCCGATAATAGAAAAAATAGATTTAAAGATAATTAAATTTGGAAATAAACCAATACCGAGATACATAAATAGTGCAGCCCCACTAGAAACTCCGATAAGACTAGGATCAACTAATGGATTTTTTAAAACAGTTTGTAAAAGCAGCCCACTTATTCCAAGAGCAGCGCCTACAAGAATAGTAATAATAATCCTTGGGAAGCGGACATCGATAATAGCATTTACATTGGCGTATTCTTTAGTAAAAATCCCAACAATAAGCTCAGAAATATTTGCCTTAATACTACCACTATTTGCAGAAATAAAAATAGTAAATACAAGTAGTAAAGTTATAATAACAAAAGAAATTAGTTTTTTATCTTTAAACATAGTTTTTTCCTTCCTAATATTTTTGGTTATGAGTTACTTTATCGAGATAAGAAAATTTTATAAGTTAAGGAAAAACATTGATATATTAAAATTAATATTATATTCAATGTTTTTCCTTAATTTTAATTATCTATAAAAAGAATCATATAAGAAATTCAATCCATCGCTATAATCGAATCCAGCAGTCATGCCGAAAATTTTATTATCAAGATCGATTACTTTATTATTTTTTACAGCATTAAAGTGCTGCCAACTTTTATTAGAAGAGAATTCTTTTTTAAACATATCCATAACCTCATCAGGCATAGCGTGTGCTGTACGTAAAATAAAATCAGGTTGTTCAGCTAGAGCAGTTTCTAGATTTAGCTGACTAAATTCTTCGTTAGATTTTATAATGTTTTCTCCACCAGCAAGTTTTACAAGATTTCCTACATAAGATTTCTCACCTGCTGCTAAGTAACTGCCAGGCAAGCCCATTAAGATTAAAACTTTAGGTTTCTTTTTCCCCTCTAGTTTTTTTGTGAATTGACTTTCGAAAAGTTGACGTTCTTGTTTTAGTTTATTATTAATTTCTTTTTTATTAAATTCATTTGCTAATTCTTCGGTTACTTTATATAGACCATCTACACTACGCAAATCAACAAATTTATAAGGAATATTATTTTTATCAAAACCTTCTTTAAGCCAATCTGATAGATTATCAGGAGCATAGACCATACTTGGTTTTATAGATTTTATTACTTCCATATTAGGATTCATAGGTAGGCCAATTTGGATAATATTGTTATAACGTGCGGGCATTTTTCCTAACTTACTTGTAGGAACACCAGCTAATTTAATATCTAATTTATCAGCGATGCTGCTAAGTGCTACGGAATCCATGACAATACGTTTTCCATTTTCCTCTTCTGACTTTTTATCTTTGTTAACTCCAGTTAAATCGATTGTTTCGTTAAATGCTTTATCCGCTTGTGAAGCATCTGTTCCAGTGGTATTACCAGGATTATTATTAGAACAAGCACTAAGAAGAACTGCTAAACTAGTAAGTAGAATAAATATTATATTTATCTTTTTTTTCACAATCTATTCCTCGGTATTATTAGAAGTTTTTTTATTTCTTTTTAAAACATAAAGTCCACCAGCTAAAATAAGAACGCCAATTGCTCCACCAACGTAATATGGAATATAATTTTTTTCTTTAATAATATCCATATCAATATTTCCTTCTTTGATTGTATCAGTATTTACTTCTACAAAAAATCTTACTGGGCGATTCATAGGTTTAACGTACATTTGTGCCATAGCAAGGAAGTTTTCATTAGGAACTTCAAAGCGATAATCTACATAGCTGTCTTTATATTGTTCAATATTAACTTTAGTTTCAGTAGCGACAACTTGTTTAAACTCACCATCACTTTGTAATACTTTAATAAATGGACCTTGTTCTTTACTGCGTTCAATCCAATTCATAAGATGAATACGCACTGTAGCGTATAATTTACCATCTTTTGTGCGTTGAAGCTGTGCTTTTGCCCAACGTTTTTCACTGCCAGCTTTTTGGTTACTAATAGCCTCATCAAGATTTCCACCAGCGTTGATAGGTGAGATAACACCTTGAACCATACCTTCACCAATAGAAGCATTTTTTGTACCTCCATCAGCAGTAATACCTGTTAATGGATTTAAATAAGATCCTGTAATATCAAGATTATATGTTCCGGCTTTTTTAGTTTTATTATTGTCTTTGAAATAATCTTCTAATTTTTTAGCGACAAACCCCTCAGGGGCTTTGTCTTTATCCTTATTGTCAGAGGTTTTCTTTTCTTCTTCTTTTTTGTTATCACTTTTTTTATTATCTTCAGATCCAGAAACAAGGGTTGCAGCGCTCCAGTTAAACTTCAAGATAGCATCTTGAGAAGCATCGCCTCCCATAATTTGATTCATAGCATCAACTGCGACTCTAACACCAATTTTATCAGGTTTTATTGCAGAGTAGTTAAAGTTTAGAGTACTAGGGTAGGTACTTGTTCCACCATTAAGATTTGTATCGTTATAAGTACTTGTAACTGATGCGGCGCTTAACGAACCGGAAAATATTGGCGTAGAGTAGACGTCAAGTGATAGTAAATGTCCATGTAAATTATTAAAATCCATTGGAACAAATTGAACAGTAATATTAGATGTTCCATTTTCATATTCAGTAACAGAGGCAGTAGTAGCTAAGGCATTATTCCCCATAGAAAGTCTACCACTATTTTCAGAATGCCATAATTCAATAGGAACATTATAAACTTTTTTCCCATCAGCTTTTGCAATTTCGATAGTGTTAATTTTAGAAGAAGAAAATATAAAAGCAAGAGTTGCAAAAATTATTACAACAAATTTAAATATTCTTTTCATATTAAAAATCTCTCTTTCATTTATTTAATTTTATAGAAATATTATATAGTGTCTATAAAATATTTAAAAAAAGCGAGACGAAAAACTTATCGTCCCGCTTTATTGTTGATAATATGGATGAACGCTGATAAAGAGCGGGTTATTATCAACCTCAAATTGTTATTTTATTTTTGTCTTTTTCTTCCAAGGAATACAGCACCAGCTAGTGTGATAATACCAGCAAAGACAGAGCTTGTTGACTCTAATCCAGTTCTTGCTAATCTACCACCTTTAGTATCTTTGACTTCGCTAGGAGTAAGAGGTTGTCCACCAGGAAGCATAGGTGCTTTGCCTGTTCTTTCTTTAGCGTTAGACCAATCAAATGTTAGGATGGCATCTTGTTTACCACCGCCTGGCATAATGTTTTCCATAGTTTGAACAAATACAGAAACAGGGATTTGGGTTAATTTTTGGTTGCTAGTGAAGTGAGCATAGACTTGATTATTAGCACCACCAGTTTTAATTAATTTATGTTCTACACCGTTAACCCAAAATCTAGTAATACCATCAGTTTGCCCCAGGAAGTGTAAATCTTTAAAATAAACAATATAGTGGTAAACACCATTTTGTTTATAAACTTGAACGTAGTCAATAGCAGCATTCCCCATAGAAAGTTTACCAGCTTGATGAGCATGCATAAGTTTTGCAGTTACCCCATCAAATATAGTAGCAGTATCCTCAATAGTGCTACCGTTGTCACCGCTGTTGTCGTTGTTACCGTTGTTACCGTTGTTACCGCTGTTACCGTTGTTACCGTTGTTACCGTTGTTACCGTTGTTACCGTTGTTACCGTTGTTACCGCTGTTACCGCTGTTACCGCTGTTACCGCTGTTACCGTTGTTGTCGTTTACTTCGGTAACATTAGACCAATCAAACGATAAGATAGCATTTTGTTTACCACCACCGGGCATAATATTTTCCATAGTTTGGACAAATACAGAAACAGGAATTTGAGTTAATTTTTGGTTACTAGTGAAGTGAGCACGAACTTGATTATTAGCTCCACCAGTTTTAACTAATGGATATTCAGTACCATCAACCCAAAACTTAGTAATACCATCGGTTTGTCCAAGGAATTTTAAATCTTTAAAGTAAACTTCGTAATGATATATATTGTCTTTTTTGTAAACTTTAACATAATCAATAGCAGCATTTCCCATAGAAAGCTTACCAGGTTGATAAGCGTGCAGAAGTTTGGCGGTTACACCGTTGTAAGAGATAGTTCCACTACTATTTGTATTATTAGTGTTACTATTGTTAGAAGTGGCATATGTGATTCCAACTAGACTAAAGTGTTTTGCTTCAACTTCTACATATTTTTTACCATCAATAACTTTGTTTTCAAATTTAAGAGGCTCTTTGTTACTACCATCTGCATTAATGTGGTAAGCTTCTACAACATCTCTATCTACAGGAATTGATACTTTTGCAGCTTGTTTTATTTGTTTAACTTCTCCATTTTTTGTAAGGAAATGGATGTCAAAAATACTATTATCTTTTTTATCGATTCCAGGTACTTCTTTTGGTTCTACTGCCAATTCTTTTACAGATTTATCTAATCCTGCCACAGGAATAGTCACTTTAACAGGAGTAGAATTATCGTTGTCAGAGAAGATAGCATAAGTACCATCTTTTGAAATAGCCACTTTTCCACCTTTTAGGAATTCAGCGGGAGAGTCTGGGAAATTAAGGTCTAATGTAACATCTACTTCGTTTCCAGCTTTATTTTATTTAGAAACAACGGTAGTTTTTAATTGAATTTTATCTAGAAGTTTATCAGTTGTAAATGATACTTCTTTTTGAGTTTTTTCTAAGTTTGTTATTGTAGCTTCCGTACCGTTGTGAACAATTTTAGAAAATTGGTAGTTAGTCATTTTTGTAATAAGTGTGTTCCCTTTTGCTTCTTTCACTTTAAACGTATATTTGTATTTATCTCCAACTTTTTCTACAGTAACATCTTTTTCAAATAGATTAGCATATGTAGATAATTGAGAATTATCTTTTTGATATTTAAGCTCACCTTTAACTGTAGTAGGTAAGGTATTAGGTATTTTGTCATATGCTACTTCATGATCAGGAACTACAGGTGCTTCTGGTTTTTTATTTTCTTCTGGTTTAGAAGGAGTTGTAGGTTTATTAGGTTTAGTTGGCACTGTAGGTTTTTCTTCAACAACAGGTTTTTCTACAAAATCTCTAGCAGTTTCATAGTATAACTCTAATGTAGTATCGTGTTTTGTAGGATTTTTTTGACCAGGATAAACATTAGCACCAGTAAGTTGGATTTTTTGTAATAACTTATCTGCGATTATAGTTATTTCTCTAATTTTTCCAGAAGGTGTAAGTTTTTTCTCCGCTAAAGTAACATCCTTGTATTGAAGATAAGATAATTCAAAAGCATATAATTCTCCACCAACAGTTGCAATTCCAGGTTTAACTCTTATAGTATAATGATATTTTTCACCAACTTTTTCTACTTTAACATCGTGGTCTAAAGCAGCGTTATAAAGAGATTCCTCTTTATTGTCAATAGCATTTCTAAAATGCCCTTGTACTGTTAGAGGGAATTGTTTTTTTAATTCTTTAGTATATGGTACATCTTGATAAATGTTTTTATCTGTAGATATATTGTAATCAGATAAATCATTCTTTTTATTGAAATTTAAGGCGAAAGTCATTGGATGAACCATCTTAGCTCCGCCTGGATATGTAGTAGAGCCTTTTAATTGAATTTTATCAAATAATTCACTAGTTGTTAGAGTTACTTCTTTAATTTTTTTCTCTGCATCTAACACTTTAGTATCTAGAACTTTATCTTTATAAAGAATTTCTTCTAATTCAAAGTTCATAGCACTACCACCCATAGAAAATGTTCCTGGATGTATTTTAAAAGTATACTTGTATTTATCCCCAACTTTTTCTATTTTAACATCAGAATCTAAAGCAGCATTGTATGCTGAATCTTCTGTATCTGAACCAGCTTTTTTAAAACTACCTTTAGCAGTAGCTGGAAATTCTTTTGGTGCAATACTACTATCAGCTACGTGGTCAACAAGACCTTGTGTAGGTGGTGTTGTTGGTTTAGTAGGTTTTTCTCCAGGAGTAACAGCAGGATTTGTTCCTTCTGCTGGTTTAGTAGATTTATTAAACTCTTCTTTAGCTTTTGTAACATCTAACTGTAGATAAGCTTTTTGGCGTCCACCGCCACCTATCTCTTCCATTACTTGAACAAAAACTTCAACTTCTATTTTTGATTTTAATTCGGATAGCGTAAATTCAGAAATTTTTGGATTAACAAGCCCGTCTATAGATGTAGGAGTTAATTCTACTTGTTTTCCTTCTACCCAGAATTTAGAAACACCATCATTTTTACCTGCAAAAGTAAGATCTTTCCAAATAACAGTGTATTTATATTGATCTCCAACTTTTTGAACGGTTACTTTGTGTAAAGCCCCGTTACCCATAGATGGACGATTTTCATAATAATGTTGTAACGTAGAAGAAACCTCAACAGGTTTATAGGTTACTTCGTTAGCGGCGTAGGCTGAACGCTCAGGTTGAGCATTAATTAATCCAGCTGTTGACAGAGTAGAAACTATTGCGGCAGCTGAAAGAACTTTTAGAAAATTATTTTTTCTCATTAGTTTATATGTCTCCTTTATTTGAAAATGATTGTCATTAACAACAATTATACAACAAATATTTTTGTTTGTAAATAATAATCATTATCGTTTATTTAAAAAAATAAGTGTTTTTTTAAAATAATAAAATATAATAAATTATTATTTTTATAATTTATAGAGGTATGTTAATTTTGGAAGGAGGCGCTTTCTCAATTTGTTGACTTATTTTTTTTTCTTTGATATGATGAAAACATAATTTAATAATAAAACACTAGGGGTGCCTTGAGCTGAGATTACTTTTGTAAGACCCTTTGACCTGAACTAGATAATGCTTGCGTAGGGAATGTGAAATTTACAGTATATTATATAATATAAATAGAGAAATTCATTAAAATCCCAAGTGCTATTATTTGGGATTTTTTGTTGTTAAGTTTTAAATATTAGTTTTTATAAAACATCTAAGGAGGTAAATTTATGAAAAAGTCAGTAAGAGGAGATGTAAGTTATGAGTAAATTACCGATTGCATTAACTATTGCAGGTACAGACCCAAGCGGTGGAGCAGGAGTCATGGCAGATTTGAAAAGTTTTCAGGCAAGGGGAGTTTATGGAATGGCTGCTATTACAAGCGTTGTAGCACAAAATACTCTCGGAGTTCAAAAAATCTGTAATTTAGATTTGAAAATATTTGATGCACAACTAAAAAGTGTTTTTGACGATATTCCCCCGCATACCTTAAAAACGGGGATGATTCCAACATTAGAGCATATGGAAGTAATAGAAAAATATTTATCAAAAGAGATTCCTTATGTACTAGATCCGGTAATGATAGCAACGAGTGGAGATAGATTAATAGATGAGAAAGCCCAAGATGCTTTAGAGCAAAAATTATTATCTAAGGCAACTATTGTTACACCTAATATACCTGAAACTCAAGAGATAGTTGGCTTTAACGTAGTGACTGAAGAAGATATAGATAGAGCAGGAAAAATAATTTTAAATGAATTTGGAAGTGAATCGGTTCTTATAAAAGGTGGACATTTAGAAACAGCTACTGACTATTTGTATATAAAAGATGGTACGAAAAAAGTATTTACAAGTGAAAAGTTTCAAACTAAACATACACATGGAACAGGTTGTACATTATCAGCAGTAATTACAGCAGAGTTAGCTAAAGGTAAAAGTATAGAATATGCTGTGACAATAGGGAAAAAATTTATAACAGAGGCTATTAAATATACTCCTGAATTAGGGAATGGAAATGGTCCGGTAAACCATTTTGCATATAAGGATAAGAAATAGGAGAATAAATATGAGCAGTTTAAGATTATTAAAAGAAAAAAATCCATTAGTCATTTGTATTACTAATGATGTAGTTAAAAACTTTACTGCCAATGGGTTAGTAGCATTAGGTGCATCACCAGCTATGAGTGAATATAAAAAAGATTTAGTAGATTTACTAAGATATGCAGGTGGACTTTTAATAAATATAGGGACGTTGACAGATGAAAATTGGAAGTTATATCAAGATGCATTAAAAATTGCAGAAGAGTATAATGTACCAGCTGTATTAGATCCAGTTGCTTGTGGAGCTGGAGAATATCGAAAACAAGTAGTACATGATTTAATTACTAATTATAAATTAGCTGCTATAAGGGGGAATGCAGGAGAAATAGCAGCTCTTATAGGAGAAAATGTTGCATCTAAAGGTGTAGATAGTGCAGCAGTAGATAATATAGGAGAATTGGCACTAAAAGCTAATAAAACATTGAATATTCCAATAGTTGTTACGGGTGAAATTGATGCGATAGCAGTGAACGGAAAAGTAAAATTAATAAAAAATGGTAGTTCTATGATGCCGAAAGTAATAGGGACAGGGTGTTTATTAGGTGCGGTTGTAGCAAGTTTTGTAGGTTTAGATAAAGATGTGATGAAAAACTTAGAAACAGCAATGTTAGCTTACAATATAGCAGGGGAAATAGCAGAAAAAGAACCACGAGCAACTCTACCGGGGACGTTTAAAGAAGAATTTATTAATGCTTTGTACACAGTTTCTGATGACGACATTGAAAAATATAAAAAGGTAGAAAATTATGTTTAATAAAGAAATATTAAAACTTTATTTTATATGTGGAACAACAACATGTAATAATAAAAACTTAGAACAAGTAGTAGAAGAAGCACTTCGTGGAGGAATAACAAGTTTTCAATTTCGAGAAAAAGGAGACGGTGCACTTGTAGGTTTCCAAAAAGAAGAATTGGCAAGGAAAATTCAAAAATTATGTAAACTATATCAAGTACCATTTATTATAAACGATGACATAGAACTTGCAGTAAAACTTGATGCAGATGGGGTGCATGTTGGTCAGGGAGATGGAGATGTTGAAAAAATTAGAAAGTTACTTCCGGATAAAATAATAGGTTTATCAGTTGGAAATGAAGAGGAGCTAAGAGAATCTAAAATAGAATTTGTAGATTATATAGGAGTTGGTCCTGTTCATAGTACTATTTCAAAAAATAATGCAGGTGGGGCTATAGGTTATAAAGGATTAAAAAAAATGCGGGAATTAGTTCCTGAGATACCCATAGTCGCAATAGGGGGGATAAAAAAAGAAGATATTAAAAATATAGCGGCTACGGGAGTAGAGGGAGTCTCAATTATTTCAGCAATTTCTTACTCAGAGAATATACAACAAACAGTAGAGCAGATGATTAATGAATATAAAAATTATGTGGAATAAAATAAGGTTATATAGTTTCTATTAGAATTTGCCAAACAAGGTGTTTTCAAGTATAATTAGTGTATAAATTATTTCGCTAAGTGAGGGCTAAACTTATGAAGGATATAGTATTAATTCATGGCACATGGTGTGACGGAAATGTTTGGGGAGAGTTCAAAAATAAATTAGAAGAATTAGGACTGCGTGTTCATACACCCTCATTACGCTATCATGATTTGCCTTATGCAGAAGTAGAACAAAAAGTAGGGCGTGTAAGTCTAGGTGAATACACAGATGACATTGTAAAATTAGTAGAGAGTTTAGATGAACCGCCTTTAGTGTTAGGACACTCTCTGGGAGGATTAATAGCACAACTTGTTGCTGCAAAAACAAAGGTATCTGGTCTTATCTTAATGGGAACAGCACCTGCTGCGGGGATATTTGCCTTTTATCCAAGTATGGTAGTTTGTTTCTACAAGCATTTCTTACGTTGGGGATTTTGGAAAAAACCTATGCCACCATATAAACATGCATTTTGTGATTATTGTATGAATAATCAAGATCCAAAAGATAAAGAGATAGAATTTGCTAAGCTAGTACCAGAGTCAGGATTCACATATTTTCAAATGGCACTACCTTTTTTAGATAAACAAAAAGGAGCTTATGTTGATTTTGATAAAATAAATGAACCAGTGCTTGTAATCACTGGAACAGATGATCGTATGGTTAATCCAAATATAGCTAAAGCAACTGCAAAAAAATATAAAAACTCTAAACTAGAAATCATACAAGGTTCGGATCATATGTATGAAGCACCAAAATTTAGAGATGTTACAGTGAAAATAATAGATACTTGGTTAGAAGAAAATTCATTAAAAAATTAATATAAAAATTAAAAACTGTTACAAAAGAATAGTGCTTACTAAAAGTAATTGAAAACTCTTTTTAACAGTTTTAATTTTATTTTCTTTCTTGTCCTTTATACGCATACAATTGTAACTTGTAAACGATTTCCAAAAAATAAAACTTGAAGAGATTAAAAAAAAGTTTTTTAAAAAGTGTTGACATAAAAAAAAATAAATGTTATTATCTACTCAAGTTAAAAAATTACCAATATTCAAATAAGTACCATATAGGAACTTTTACAGAGAGTGTGAGTAGGTGAAAGCACACAATGCAGATGATATGAGAAAATGGTTTGAATGGTAAAAAAAGTGAGTTTTAAAACACAAGCTTTTTTCGTAGGCGTTACGTTACAAACGCACATTATTTTGGATAATTCTAGACGTATCCATTGTAGTGAAATGAGTTCGTAATTTACGAAAAAGTAAGGTGGTACCGTGAAATTAGTTTCGCCCTTATTCTCTTAGGAGGATAAGGGCGTTTTTATTTTTCTTAAGCTCGAACAACAAATTATAATCTAAAACAGTAGGTAAAAGGAGAAAATGATAATGAAAAAATTGTTATTATTAGTAACAAGCTTTGTGCTTGGTTTTGTATTAATTGGATGCTCTAGTGCATCAAAAGAAGAGAAAAAAGGACTTGATGTAGAAAAATTAGATCCAAAAAATCCTGTAACTGTAAAGGTTGGAGCGTCTAATGTTCCACACGCGGTATTATTAGAACATGTTGCACCGCAACTTGAAAAAGAAGGTATTAAATTAGATATCGTTACTTATCAAGACTACTATATTCCAAATAAAACTTTAAATGATAAAGAAATAGATATTAACTATTTCCAACACGTACCATTCTTGAAAAACGCTATAAAAGAAAATGGCTACAAGATTGAAGATGCTGGAGCAATTCACTTAGAGCCAATCGGACTTTACTCTAAAAAAGTTAAAAATGTTAAAGACCTTAAAGATGGAGCAAAAGTATTGGTAAGTAATAACAAAGCTGAATGGGGAAGAGTTCTTAAACTTCTTTCAGCAGAAGGATTAGTAAAAATCAAAGATGGAGTAGATCCAGTTAATGCTACTTTTGATGATGTAGTAGAAAACCCTAAAAACTTAAAATTCAGCTATGAAAATGATCCAGCATTAATGACTCAATTCTACCAAAACGGAGAAGGTGATTTAGTATCAATCAATGCTAACTTTGCAGTTGATGCAGGGTTAAATGCAGCAACTGAACCAATCTTAGTGGAAAAAGCTACTGATGACAATCCTTATGGAAATATTTTAGCAGTTCGCCAAGGTGATAAAGATAAACTAGTTGTTAAGAAAATCTTAGCTGCATTAAAATCAGAAGACACTCAAAAATTCATTAAAGAAAAATGGAACGGAGCAGTAGTACCTGTTAAATAAGATTAACTGGTATAACAATAAATACTGATTTTGAGATTCAAAGTTTCAAAATAGAATTTACTTGTATGTAGATACAAGTAAAACTATATAAATTTATTTAAAGTAAATTCTTAGAGCGACTTAGAAAATTAATTTCTACGAAATTATAATTTTCTGGTTGCTCTTTTTTGTTGTTTAAAAATAAGCATATAATATAGTAGAAAAAATAAAACGAGGTAGAATAGTATTTGAGCATGTGATAAAATAAATATAGGGAGTTTTTTAAAAAATAGGGAGAGATACAATGGAAACTTATATTTATAATATTGCTATTTTGCTGATAGGTCTTATTTTTGCTAGTGCAACTAAATGTCTAGTTGATAGTGAAGAAAAAAGAAGTTTTTTAACTAGACGAAGTCAATGCTCAGCCTGTAAAAAAGAATTAAATTTTCTAGATTTAATTCCAATAGTAAGCTATTTACTAAAGCGTGGGCGATGTAGCTATTGCAAAAGTAGGATACCTTTTGATATCTTTTTATATGAATTTTTCACATTAATTGTTTTAATTTTCTATTTTATTTTTAATAAGTATTTTGTTTTTCTAAATTTATTTTATATTAGCATTCTAATATATTTAATATTTATAGCGATAGAAGATCTTAGATGTTTAGAAGTAGTAGATGAGTTATTTTATATTTTTTTGCTATTGAATATAGGGTTATTAATTTTTAATGTTCACTTTTTTGATATTTTTGAATGGTTATTATTAGTTGGAATCTATCATATTTTATACTTTATTACACGAGGAAGTCTAGGTTATGGAGATATAAAGGTTTTTTGCGTTTTAGTACTTAATTTAAATTTTTTTGAAGGGATATATTTATTTGCTTTTACATTTTTGTATGCAGGATTTTTTGCATTAGGGATACTTGTTTTTAAGAAAGTAAAACGAGGGACAAAAATTCCATTAGTACCATTTATAGCATTGGGTTATTTTAGCGTACTTTTAATAAGGGAGGGAGTACTATGGTAAAAGGATATACGATAAAAGAATTTTGTAAAGAAGATAGACCACGCGAAAAGTTGAAAAAATATGGCGCATTTTCTTTAAGTGATAAGGAAGTTTTAGCTATTTTACTTAGAACAGGAACAAAAAATAAAAATGTTATTGAGCTAGCTTCATCAATATTAGAAGATGTTGGGGGTATAACAAAATTACGAGAAACAACGTTTAATGAACTTGCAAAACACAAAGGAATAGGCGAGGAAAAGGCGATTCATATTTTGGCAAATATTGAGTTTGCACGTCGTATTTACTCAACTGATATACCGGATATAAAGTGCAATAGTCCGGAAGTTATCGCAAGATTTTTGAAATCATCATTGGAAAATTTGACGCAAGAGTTTTTTATTGTTTTGGATATAGATACTAAGGGGAAAATCTTAGAAAAAAGAGAAGTGTTCAAAGGAAGCCTAGCAATGTCAGTAGTACACCCTCGAGAAGTTTTTAAAAATGCAATAAAAAATAGTGCAGCAAGTATCGTTTGTGTGCATAATCATCCAAGTGGAGATCCTACACCTTCAATAGAAGATTTGCTTACTACAATTAATTTGCTGGAAGTTGGGGATGTAGTAGGAATAGAAATGCTAGATCATATTGTAGTGGCTAAAGAAGGCTATGTTAGTATAAGGAAGATTTTAAACTATTTTAACTTAGAGAATATTGATTATAAAAATAAAGAAGTTACGAGGGAACAACTTCAATTTATTTTGAAGAAATATAAGATAGTTAATAACTTTTAAATATTAAGATAATTTATAAAGTGTATAGGCGTAGAAAAGAAAGATGAAAATTAATAAGAATCACCCAAAAAATAGTCAATCTATGTAGTGGTACAATCTAATCTGAAGCAGTCAGGTAAGTTTCAAAATGGACTAAAAAACCCTATTAATATGCCTTGATGATGGTTTTTAGCTGTGTTATAATACTAATAAAAGTGGCTAGATAATTTAAAACTAGTTATAAAATATCTTTAAATAATCTAAGTATTTGAAATTAATAAAATGGAAATAGAGAGTATCAGTAAAAAGAGTTTTACACATATGTGGCTAGATTTACCAGTAGGATATTAACCTATTCAATTTGTTATCATATAAATACTTTTGATTACTAGTATGTAAAAAAATCATGAAATGAGAGGTGTAATATATGAGTAGAAAAAATTTTATGATACTTAGTATAATAGAAAGTATATTGTGGATTGGGGCAATGGTTATAGGATCTATGTTAGATAGTAAATTATGGATGACAATCAGTATGTTAATAGTATTGATTAGTTTATTGCATGCAGCTTATGTTACAATAGTAAAAAAAAGTATAAATCTTTTAGCTGGAATGACAGAAGAACAAGCTGTAGAAATACAAAGAGATTCAGAAAAATTAAAAAAATATGAGAGAATAACTCAAATGATTGGAGTTACTATTTTAGTAGGTGCTTTATTTTTAATTTATCTTATTTACGAGTATAACGTGAAATAAACAAGACAAATTAATTTATTTCACTAAAATAAATGAAAAAGTAGACAATAAAGAAAAGATTAAACTTTTGGGATAATATAAAGATATATTTTAAAGGGGCTAAATTAAAGCCATAATTAAAAGTATAATCTAAATTCTATATATATATTCTTAAGATATAATTAAGTAGGTGATAACTAATGACTAAAAAAAATATATTTATTTAATGGCAATGGTAGGAGTGACTAATTTTGTATCATATTTTTTTATAGGGGATATCAATATTTGGGCGATGGTAACTTGTCTTTTATTAGGTATATTCTTTATATATACATCGTATCTTTTGCTATTTAAAAAAAGCTATAATTTATTAGCAGGAATGACTGGAGAGGAGCTGGAACGCATTCAAGAAAATATAGAAGTTAAGATGAAGTATGATAAAGGTTTAAAAATAATAGGATATATAATTTTTATTGGAGGAATAGTAGCTTTATTTCTAGGTTTAAGTTATTTATTTTAGTAGAAAAGATAATAATTTATAAGGAAAAAAGTGTAGAAATTCATTTGAAAAACGGAGAAGTCATATCAATATGATATGATTTTTTCTTTTTTACTATGAGAGATTAAGGTTATCTGATATAATATATTGAGTAAACTAGGGCTAAACAGATTTGTAGAATATGATTAAATCAAGGATAGAACAAATCGTTAAATGATGCACCCCCTAGTTCTTTAATAATTAAAAAATTAACTTTATTTTTATAATATATTTTTCATATAATTACAAAATAATTTCTAATTTTTTCTGAAAAATATCTTGACAAAGATTTTTTTATATGATATTATTTCTTCAAGACAATTTTAAAAAGCACCGAAGTGAAGAGCAATTTATTCATTTTATAGAGACCTTTTGTGTGGTGAAAAAAAGGATTTGGATACTTTGTAGATGGTCACGGAGCTGAATTAATAAACAACAGTAAGTTAATTCCGGTTGATTACCGTTACTAATCACTAGAGGTAAGATTAAATTTATTTTAAGATTATAAAATTGGGTGGTAACACGAGAAATTCGTCCCTTGTGTTACTACCCTTTTGTCATATTTAAAACTGATTTTTAACAAAATTATTATAAATAGACTTTGATAAGATAAGTAAAAAAAAGGATTTACACCAGAGAATCTCGGTAGCTGAAAAGAGATTAATGAGTTTTTTTGAAAATGGTCTTTAAGTTTTAATTATTGAGCTGAATAATATTCGGTAAAATAATTACGCATTAAACGCGTTAAAATTACTAATGAGGTGATATCTAATTTAAGATATCATAAATTAAGGTGGTACCACGTATAAACGCACGTCCTTACGCAACATTTTTTTATGTTGTTTAAGGGCATTTTTATTTTACAATTAAGAAATTTATATCTACATTTTAGGAGGAAAGAAAAAATGACAAAAATTTCAAGTTTAGGATGCCGACGTTTAGGGGGAAAGAGAGAATGGAGAAAGTTATGGATAATATAATAGATGTAAAAGGTCTAAAAAGAAGTTTTAAGACTCTGAAAAATGATGAATTTGAAGCTATAAAAGGAATAGAATTTTCAGTTAAAGAAGGAGAAATTTTTGGTTTGTTAGGACCTAATGGCGCTGGTAAAACAACAACGATAAAAATTTTAACTACGATGCTTGCACCAAGTGAGGGGAGTGTAAAAGTTTTAGGTTTTGATACTTTTCATGAAGCCAAAAAGGTTAGAGAGCATATTAATTTTGTTTTTGGTGGAGAGCGTAGCCTATACTGGCGACTAAGTGCAAGAGATAACCTAGCATATTTTGCTGATCTTTATAAAATTCCACGTAAAGCGCAAAATGAACTTATTGAAAATTTAATACAACGTGTTGGTCTTAGTGAATTTATTGATAAAAAAGTAGAAACCTTCTCAAAAGGTATGAAACAAAGATTACAGATTGCACGTTCATTACTCAATAATCCGAAAATAATATTTTTAGATGAACCTAGTATAGGTCTAGATCCAATAGGAGCAAAAGAACTTCGTGAACTTATTAAGGAATTAGCCAAAGATGGCGTAACTATATTATTAACAACTCATTATATGCCTGAAGCAGAAGAACTTTGCAATAGAATTGCAATAATAAAAAAAGGTGAACTTCTTGCCTTAGATGATGTGGTAGGATTACAAAATCTTGTTTCTTACGAACGAAAAGAAGAAATAAAAGCAAAAAAAATTCGTGAGCAAGAGGAGAGAAATAAACAAAACCTAGAAATAACGTTGGAAGATATTTATATAGAATTGTTGGGGGAGAAATAATATGAGGGCTATTTTAATGAGTGCAAGGGTTCAGATGAAGCAATCAATAGCAAGACCGATGTTTAGATTTTGTATTTTTATTAGTCCTATATTGAGTGGTATTTTGTTAGGTATGATATATCAAAATCGTAGTATCGAAGATTTTATGCTTTATGCTTTTATCGGAGCTGGGATATCTACATTTTGGGGAAGTATTTGTTTCTCATCAGCGAGTGACATGGATAGAGAAAAATGGATGGGAACAATGCCGATGATTTTCACTTCACCGATAGGGTTCGAAAATATTATTTTTGGGAAAATATTAGGTAATACATTTTGGGGAATGTTTAGTTTTGGACTTAATATGTTAACTGTAAAAATCTTATTTAATATAAATATAGTATTTTCTAATTTTCTATATTTTATTTTAATTACACTGTTAATGATAATTTCTATGATAGCTGTCGGTTTTATGATGGCAGGTTTATTTACTCTATCAAGAAAAATAAGCGTACTTATGAACGTAATTGATTATCCAATAATAATATTAACTGGAATGGTCTTTCCAATATCGATTTTTCCAAAATTTATTCAGTATATTTCATATTTATTAAGTCCAACATGGGCTATGGAAGGATATAAATTAGCTGTTCAAGGTGGAAGTAGTGAAGAATTATTAAGAGTAGCATTGATTTTAGTTTTTATTACTATTATTTATTTTATAATTAGTATATTTTCATTTAAAAAAATAAAAAAACTTTGCGTAGTAAATGGAACATTGGAGGTGTTTTAATATGGAAAATATATCTAGATTTTTTAGAAGAATTAGATTTTCATATAAAATGGCTTCTGTACTTAGCGATTGGCGTACATTCTTTACTATTGATTTATTAATCCCATTAATGCAAATGATGTGTTATTCTTTGGTTGGATATTATGTTTATGGAGCAGAAAATATTGAAAAATGGGTTGTAAGTAACGCGATAGTAACTAGTGCCTTTTCAGCAATTTATAGAGTAGGATTACAACTTGCAAGAGAGCGTGCTAGTGGAACTTTATCGTTAATGCTTGCAACAAAGACTAGTATTTCAGAAGTTTTATTATCGAGTGCGATTTCTACGATGCTTTTAAGTTTCATTTCAGTAGTTTTTGGGGTTAGTGTTCTTAGTGTAACATTAGGATTAGTATGGACTGTTCAAAAAATTTTAGAATTTATTTTGGTTTTAATACTTGCAATTTTCACAGCAACTTGTTTTGGTTTTTTCTTCTCGTGTTTTATACTGTTAACAACTGAAATTCATTTAGTGACTAATACAATAGATAAAGTACTTCTAATATTTACAGGGGCGAACTTCCCAGTTAGCAGCTTTCCACATCTAGTAGAGCAGTTTTGTTATATGTTGCCACTAACACGTTCGATATTATTAGTACAAAGTTTACTAAGTGGTGAAAGTGTGATAAATAACTTATATCTAGTTAGAGGAGAGGTAATTTTAGCTTCTATATTTTTAATACTAGGAATAATAATGTTAAAAAATATGGAACGTGCAGCAATAAAAGGCGGAATGTTAGATATGCTGTAATTTGAATAAAGGAGATTTAGAGTTGGTATTCTAAATCTCTTTAACTATATAAATATTGTAAAATTCTTTTAGTATACTTATTTTATATCATTTTTTATTTGTAGTATAATAATTCTGTATAAAGTATAATTTTCAAAACAAGGTATAAATAAATATGAGTCTTGAAAATTATTTAGAGAACAAATTTTTAAAAAAAGGTAAACAGCTGTACATTAAATAAAAAGAGAGAACTAAATATACAAATGAATAATGGAGAAGTCATATCAATCTGATATGATTTTTTCTTTTTTACTATGAGAGATTAAGGTTATCTGATATAATATATTGAGTAAACTAGGACTAAACAGATTTGCAGAATATGATTAAATCAAGGATAGAACAAATCGTTTAGCAGTAGCAACTAATAATCTTTTCCTCACTTTGTTCTTTAAGATTAAAGTTGCTTTTGCATACGTTGTACCTAAGTGTTTTATGACTGCTTCGCTTCTTAAAACACAAACGTACAACGCATAGTGATAAAAAAAGGAGTTTTTGTATGATAAAATTAGTTGTTACAGATATAGATGATACGTTAGTAAATAGTAGAAACGAAATTTCTAAAAAAAATAGAGAAGTAATAGAAAAATGTAAGGAGCAAGATATAAAAGTTATTTTAGCTTCAGGAAGACCAGATTTTGGTATGATGAAGATAGTTGAAGATTTAAAACTAGATAGTTATGATAATTATCTACTATCATATAACGGAGCAAGAATAGCTAATCTAAAAACTGGAGAAGTTGTTTATGAAAAATTCTTATCACCGGAAAGAATTAAATTTTTAATAGATAAAGCACTGGAAAACGATTGTGATATTCTAACATATCAAAATGGTGATGTGTTAACAAATCGTGATAATGAATATGCACGTGTAGAAGTAGGCTTGGTAGGAGCAAAACTTATAATTGCTGAAAATATGAAAGAGCACATAAAAGAAGGTGCGGCTAAGGTAATTATATTAAAACACCCTGACGAAGCACAAACTATTAAGGAAAAACTTCAAAAAGAGTTAGGTGATGAGTATGAAGTAGCTACTTCAAAACCATTTTTCATAGAAGTTAATGACAAAGGTATTTCTAAAGGGGACTCACTAGACGCACTATGTAAAAAACTAGGCTTAACTAAAGATAATGTAATGGCGCTTGGAGATGGACTTAATGATTTAAGTATGATAGAGTTTGCTGGTATGGGTGTTGCAGTAGATAATGCTAACCCAGTTTTAAAAAAAGCGGCGAACTTTATATCAAAGAGTAATGATGAAGATGGATTTGCTTATGCAATTGAAAAATTTATTTTAAATAATGAAAATTAAGATAGACGGACGATACAAAGTATCGCCCTTTCTTTTAGAAAGAGGAAAAAATGAAAGTAACATTAATATGTGTTGGGAAAGTAAAGGAAAAATTTTATCGTGATGCGATAAAAGAATATGAAAAGCGATTAGGAGCATATATAAAATTAAAAACAATAGAAATAAATGATGAAAAAGTAAAGGTGGAAAATCCATCAGAGATTGCCATTGCTATGGACAAAGAGGGGAAAAATATTCTTTCGAAAATTAAAGATAATCAATATGTTATTACGTTAGAGATTCTCGGGAAAAATCTATCAAGTGAGGATTTTGCAGAAAAAATTAATAATCTTATGTTATCAGGAAACAGTGATGTTGTTCTTGTAATTGGTGGGAGCTACGGCCTATCTGATGAAGTGAAAAAACGTAGTAATTATGCACTATCTTTTAGTAAGATGACATTTCCACATCAGATGATGAGAGTAATTTTACTTGAGCAGGTGTACCGTGCATATCGTATAATAACAGGAGCTAGTTATCATAAGTAGTGTGCTATAATATAATTAATACTAATAGTAAAGATTACCTGGTATAATAAAGATAGAGGAGAATATTTGTTGATGTATTAGATGACTTTTATGATAGTTAATTATAAAGGAGGCGTTTATTATGTTAAATGGATTATTTGTAATATTTTTCATTGTAGTGATTTTAATTTTTTATACTATATCCGTATGTTTTTCAATGATAATGTTTGATATGTTTGGGATTAAAACTAGTCTAGCATTTATACCTTTTTATAATACATATCTTATCTATAAAGAATATAAAGGGCGAGTATGGAAGAAAAATTGGGGAGTTCTTTATGTAGGAACACTCATATTCTCTTTGTTAATAATAAGCGTGGTTACATATATTATTCTAGTTGATGGTTTAATGGGAATTGATATTTATGCACTTTTATTATCAGTAGTTGCATTGCTAGTATTAGGAATAGTTTCAATTATGACAAATGTTGTTATCCCAATAACTTTATATTATCCTATTTTTGAAACAAAGTTTCAGAAAATCATCTTAGCATTAACTATAGTAGTTACTGAAATAAAATTGTTAAAAGATATATTTGAAAGCGACAGTGCATTAGTAGGGAGTAATGAAGTAGATACAATGGGGGCTATGTTAAATATTACGACTTTTATTATATCAATTATTTTTATAGTAACGTATCTTACAGCTGCATCTAATATGCGGCACAAAGTTAAGAGTGGAGAATATATCATACAAGAAAAATTAGATTATAATTTACTAAGTAGTGATGAGATAAATACGATTTTACAGCAAAGAGGTCGTAGATTAGCTGTTCTGAATAAAGATAATAAAAGATTTATACATTCTAATGGTGTTCAAAAAGGAAATCAAGTTAATGAAATAAACTATATATAGAAATAGAAAGTCTTTCAAGGTGTATTGGATCTTGAAAGATTTTTTATTATAAAAACTTTCATAATACGTACTTATTTGTTATAGAGGATAATATAAACTAATGTATTTCTTAAAAGTATTAATATCTTTAATAAAGAATGTTAGAAAATATAACATATATTTAGATAATAAAGTATATTCAAGTATAATAATGAAGTTAATAATTATAAATTAAAATTTCTAACTTTACTTTAGTATATTAAGGAGACTTTATTATGAATATAATGGATTTACTTGCTAGTCTGAATGACTTCATGTGGTCATATTTTTTAATCGGATTAGTAATTGTTACAGGTATTTATTTTACATTTAGTACGAAATTTGTTCAATTTACTTATATAAAAGAAATGTTCAGATTAATTTCTGAAAAACCAAAAGTAGGAAAAGATGGAGAACAAAAAGGGGTATCAGCATTCCAAGCTTTTACTATTTCTGCTGCCTCACGAGTAGGGACAGGGACTATTGCTGGTGTTGCTATTGCGATAGCATTAGGAGGTCCTGGTTCGGTATTTTGGATGTGGGTAATGGCTCTTTTTGGAGGTGCCTCGTCTTTTGCAGAATCTACGCTTGCTCAAGTATATAAAGTTCGCGATAGAAAAGGTGTTTATCGTGGGGGCCCAGCATACTATATGGAAAAAGGTCTTGGTCAAAAATGGATGGGTGTACTGTTCGCAATTGTTATTTCAATAACTTATGGTATTGCATTCAACTCAGTACAAACAAATACTATAGCTCAATCACTAGAGATTTACAATATCAATTCTAAAGTTGCAGGTATTGCACTTTTGGTACTTACAGTTTTTGTTATTTTTGGAGGAGTGACAAAGGTTGTAAAAATTACTCAATGGTTAGTTCCTATTATGGCTGTTATTTACTTATTTATAGTTTTTATAATTATGATTATTAATTTTGATAAGATTCCAGGATTACTTGGACAAATTGTAAAATCAGCATTTGGTCTTGAACAAGTTGGTGGTGGTGTAATTGGTATGGGGACTTCAATTTTACTTGGGGTAAAACGAGGAATGTTTACTAACGAAGCGGGTCTTGGTTCTACACCGAACGCAGCAGCGACAGCTGATAGTACTCATCCTGCTAAACAAGGGTTTATCCAAACACTTGGAGTATATTTTGATACTTGTTTAGTATGTACAGCGACAGCATTTTTAATTTTGTTATACCCAGGTATAGAGTATGGGAAAGGTAGCTTACAAGGTATTAGACTTACACAGGCTGCGCTTACTTCTCAAATTGGAAGTATAGGTACTGTTTTCTTAATCGTAGCAATCTTTTTATTTGGATATAGTTCAGTTATTGGGAACTACTACTATGGAGAAACTAATATTCAATATTTACTACCTAAAAAATGGGCGGTAAATGTATATCGTGTTATTGTATGTATATTTGTGTATATCGGAAGCGTAATGGACCTAGACTTAGTTTGGGGTCTTGCTGATATAACAATGGGTATCATGAGTTTACTTAACTTAATAGCTATTATTGGACTTTCTGGTGTAGTTTATGTAGTGTTAAAAGACTATGTTAAACAGCATAAGCAAGGGAAAGATCCAGAATTTTACTTAGATAATTTACCGATAAAAATAAATAACGCTACAGCATGGAAAAATAAAAAAGAAGATTAATGAGAATAACCAGTCTATTAGAAATAGTAGACTGGTTTTTTAAAAATATCTAGATATTTATCATAGAGCGATATATTCCTTGCATTCTTTTGTGAATTGTGATATTATATTAAACGTATTTTAATTATAAAATATATGCGATGAGCCGATAAGTAGAAGTTCTTGCGTACCGTAGGATACAGAGAAGAAATCAGTGGTTGAGAGATTTCTCCTAGGCAGGACTTTGAAGTAGACGGTGAGCATTTAGAGTGAAAGGTAAGTAGCTTTAAACGTGGTTAGAGCGTTAATCTTATTAAGTGCTAATTATAATTAGAATAAAGGTGGTACCACGGAAACTTTCGTCCTTATATCAGGATGAAGGTTATTTTTTTATCTAAAATTTAATATATAAGCCACAAATAAACTTAATAAATAAAGTGAGAAATTAAAAATATTTAATAATTAGGAGGAAAAGCTATGACTGAAATGTCTACAAAATATAATCCGACCGAAGTTGAACAAAATCGTTACAATTGGTGGTTAGAAAAAGAAGTTTTTAAAGCCGACAATAAAAGTAATAAAAATCCATATACAATAGTAATTCCACCACCAAACGTAACTGGGAAATTACACATTGGACACGCATGGGATACAACACTACAAGATATGTTGACACGTTATAAACGTCTTAAGGGATTTGATGTGCTTTATCTTCCAGGAATGGACCACGCTGGTATTTCGACTCAAGCGAAAGTAGAAGCAAAAATGCGTGAGGAAGGAATTTCACGTTATGACTTAGGTCGTGAAAAATTCTTAGAGCGTGCGTGGGAATGGAAAGAAGAATATGCTGGTTATATTCGTGCGCAATGGGCAAAATTAGGATTGGGTCTTGATTATTCTCGTGAAAGATTTACCCTTGATGAAGGATTAAACAAAGCTGTAACAAAAATCTTTGTAGACCATTATAATAATGGAACTATTTATCGCGGAGAAAAAATTATTAACTGGGATCCAGTTCAAAGAACTGCGTTATCTAACATCGAAGTAATTCACAAAGACGTAGAAGGTGCATTTTATCATCTTAAATATTTCTTAGCTGACGAAAGTGGAGATTATTTAGAAGTAGCAACTACACGTCCAGAAACTCTATTTGGAGATACTGCTGTTGCGGTTCATCCTGAAGATGAGAGATATCAAAAATACATTGGTAAAACAGTTCTTCTACCAGTGACAAATAAAGAAATTCCAGTTGTTGCAGATGAATATGTTGAAAAAGATTTTGGAAGTGGCGTTGTTAAGATTACTCCAGCACATGATCCAAATGACTTTGAAGTAGGTGAACGTCATAATTTACCACGTATTATCGTTATGGATGAAGGTGCTGTAATGAACGAGCATGCAGATAAATATAATGGTATGGATCGTTTTGAATGTCGAAAAGCACTTATTGCAGACTTGCAAGAAAGTGGAGTTTGTTTCAAAATTGAAAAACATCTTCACTCAGTAGGGCATTCAGAACGTAGTGGTGCGGTTGTTGAGCCATATCTTTCTAAACAATGGTTTGTTGATATGAAACCTCTTGCTGATAAAGTTTTAGAAAATCAAAAAGATGAAGATGGAAAAGTTAATTTTTATCCACCACGTTTTGAGCATACATTAAATACATGGATGGAAAATATTCAAGACTGGTGTATTTCTCGTCAATTATGGTGGGGACATCGTATTCCAGCTTGGTATCACAAAGAAACTGGTGAAGTTTATGTGGATGTAAATCCACCTAAAGATATAGGAAACTATGTCCAAGATGAAGATGTTCTTGATACTTGGTACTCTTCAGCATTATTCCCATTCTCAACATTAGGATGGCCGGATTTAGAAAGTGAAGATTTCAAACGTTACTATCCAAACAGCTGTCTAGTAACTGGATACGATATTATCTTCTTCTGGGTTGCTCGTATGGTATTCCAGGGATTAGAATTTACAGGAACTCGTCCATTTGAAGATTGTTTAATCCACGGTTTAGTTCGTGATGAACAAGGCCGTAAGATGAGTAAGTCTCTTGGTAATGGTGTAGATCCGATGGAAGTAATTGAACAATACGGAGCCGATAGCTTACGTTACTTCTTAGCTACAAACTCAACACCAGGACAAGATTTACGTTACTCAACTGAAAAAATTGAAGCAAGTTGGAACTATATTAATAAAATCTGGAACGCTTCTCGTTTTGTAATTATGAATCTAGAAGGGTTTGAGTACAATGATATAGATTTATCAGGAGAAAAAACACTAGCTGATAAATATATCTTAACAAAACTTGCTGAAACTATTGAAGACTTCGAAAGATTATTCGAAAAATATGAATTTGGTGAAGCAAGCCGCATTTTATATAATTTTGTATGGGAAGAATTCTGTTCATGGTATATTGAAATTGCTAAGATTTCATTAAATGGTGAAGATGAAGCTACTAAGAAAACTACTAAATCTATTTTAGTATATGTACTTGATGCTTCTCTAAAAATGTTACATCCGTTTATGCCATTCGTAACTGAAGAAATCTGGCAACACATTCCTCACACAGGAGATAGTATTGTAACTAGCGAATTTGCTAAAGTTGATACAAGCTTAGTATTTGAAAAAGAAACGGAAGATATGCAATTTATCCAAGATGTAATAACAGCAGTGCGTAATATTCGTAGTGAAGTTAATGCACCTATGTCACGTGAAATACCTATTAAGATTAAATATGCTCAAGAAAACGTAAAAGAAGTATTATTAAGTGGGAGTTCATATTTAGAAAAGTTTGCTCGTCCTAGCGAACTTATTATAGAACGTGAAGTAGAAGCAAGTGAAACTGACATCAGTCGTATTTTACCAGGTGCTGAAATCTACGTTTCATTAAGTGATTTAATCGATGTAGTTAAAGAAAAAGAACGCTTAGGAAAAGAATTAGAAAAATTACAAAAAGAATTAGATAGAGTAAATAAAAAACTTTCTAATGAAAAATTTGTTGGTTCTGCTCCTGAAGCGGTAGTGGCTAAAGAAAAAGAAAAACAAGTAGCATATCAAGAACAATATGATAGTGTTAAAGAACGTATTAATGCGTTAGATAATTTAAAATAATAAAATAAAAATCCTTAAACTATGATTTTAAAGTTTAAGGATTTTTATTTTATAGATAAGTTTATTCATCTTTGTTGTTTTTCTTTTTCCAAAAAAGGAAGATTATAACTAAGAGAATAACAGCAATACCTATATACGCTCCATAATTTTTAACTACTTCACCAGTGTTAGGTAATGTATCAATAGATAATAAATTCATAAATATACCTCACTATTGTTCGTTGTTTTCTGTTTCAGTGCTTTCTTTTAAAACTTCAGTTTCTATTTTTTCTTTAACTTCTTCTATTGTTTTTTCTGCATTATCAGAGAACGTTTGGATTTTTTCTTTAACTTTGTCTGCTTCTAAATCTTCTTTAATATCTTCTACTTTCTCTTTTATTGAATTAACTTTTTGTTTTGCAGTTTCAACAAAATTAGAAATATTCGGTTTGATTTCTTCAGCAACTTTTTTAGCAGAGCCTAGATTTTCCTTGAATTCGGCAGAATACTCACGGATATTACTAGCGTGTTCTTTTATTTCACATGCGTTGTCAGATAACTTTTTTCCATAGTCAACAGCATCATTGTATGTTTCTGTTAGTTTATCTTTTGTGCGATTGGCAACTTTAATTGCATCTTTATATAAATAATCAGCGGCTTCAGTAATTCCATTTTTTTCTGCATAACGAATCATACATCTAGTATAACCGTATGAATCTTTTGCTTTTTCCTTTATAAAGTTAAAATGTTCTTCTAGTTTTTCTGAGTTTTTAGTGTAATAGTTAGCTACTGCGATTCCAGAACCAATTATTAAAAGTTTTGATAATTTTGACATAATACACCTCATTACTTTTTTATTTTATTATATCATATATATCTTTAAATATAAATTAAGTTTTACAAATAATAATCAAGAGGGGCTGCTTTATTAAAATTTAATACAATAAAAATATTGAGTTTCACAACATTTTGTTATAAAAACAGATATATTACACATTATTTAATTTTAATCTTGAAATAATGTGTAATATATTATATAATTATAGTTGTAAAACACAATAAAGGAGGAACAATGAAATTAACGGAGAGACATAAAGCTATAATTGAAATAGTAAAAGAGTTTGAACCAATTACTAGTGATGAAATTGCAGAAAGACTCTCTTTAGGAAAATCTACACTTAGGAATGATTTAGCGGTTCTTGGCATGTTAGAAGTGCTAGAGGCAAAACCAAATGTGGGATATTATTACAATTATAACTTTTTACCAGGGGAGCAAAGAGAAGAAGTAAAAAGGAAATCTGTTAAAGAAATAATGGGGATAGCTATAACAGCTAAAAGTACAGCAAGTTATTCTGAAGTATTATCGAAGTTATTTATTTATGATGTAGGCACTATTTTTATAGTTAATGAAGAGAATCATTTAGTTGGAGTTACTTCTAGAAAAGACATGTTGAAACTAGCAAGAAATGCCGATGCTGATTCATTACCTATAGCACTTGCTATGACACGTGTTCCAAATGTAATTTACATTCATGAGGATGAATTAGTAAGTGATGCATTAAGGAAAATTATTTTGCATGAGATTGACTGTTTACCGGTTGTCAGGGAGGACAATGGTAATAAGATAATCGTAGGTAAAGTTTCAAAAACTACATTGATAAAATTATTACTAGAGATACTGGAGGGTTAAAATGTTAACTGTACACATAATTTCAGATTCCATAGGTAATACTGCGAAAGATGTAGTTGATGCTGCGTTAATTCAGTTTTCTTATGGCCAAGTAAAATATAAAGTTTTAAAAAACTCTAATGTTTGCACAAAAGAAAGAATAGCTTCAATTATAGAAAATATAGCAGAAGATGATGTAGTTGTCCAAACATTAGTAGATAAAGAACTAGCAAAATATGCAAGACAGCTTGCAGAAGAAAAAAATATTAAAGTTATTGATCTATTAAGTGATATGCTGAATATTTTTGAAGAAAAATTAAAAGTTAAATCTGAGAATAATCCAGGTTTAATTAGAAAAATGGGAGCAGAGTATTTTAAAAGGGTAGATGCATTAGAATTTGCTGTAAAATACGATGATGGCAAAGATATAAATGGGTTTAAAGAAGCGGATGTGATAATTTTGGGAGTATCGCGTACTTCTAAGACGCCACTTAGTTTATATTTAGCAAATAGAAATATTAAAGTTATGAATGTTCCGATAGTCAAGGATCTAATTTTACCGGAAGAATTGTATGAGGCTAAACGTAAAATTGTTGGATTAACGAATTCTGTGGAGCAGCTTAATAAGTTGAGGGGAGAACGACTAAAAGCACTTGGAGTTAATCATGGGACGGATTATACGGATGAGATGCGAATCTTTGAAGAGTTGGAATATGCACTAGGTATCATGGAAAAAATTGGGTGTCCTGTAATCGATGTGCATAACAAAGCAATTGAGGAAACAGCAGAAATAATTATTGGGATTATGAGAGAAAGAGGACTTGAGGTTTAAACAAAATAATTAATTGTTTTAATTAATGGAAGATGAAAAGTTATTTATTGTGATACGGAGAATCACTTTTGTTATAAATAATTTGATAATTAAAAATTATAAAAGTTTTTTAAAAAATATGTATAAATTATTTTATGGGGGAAAATGCAATGACAAAAAAATATGTTTATAATTTCAGTGAAGGAAATAAAGATATGAGATCTTTACTGGGAGGAAAAGGTGCAAATCTTGCAGAAATGAAGAGCTTAGGGATAAATGTACCTCCTGGATTTACTATTACAACAGAAAGCTGTAATAGCTATTATGAAAATGGGGAAAGAATAAAACCTGAAATTTTAAAACAAATAAATGACCAATTAGCAACACTAGAAAAAGAAATTGGGAAGAAATTAGGTAGCTTAGAAAATCCATTGTTAGTTTCAGTGCGTAGTGGTGCAGTGTTCTCAATGCCAGGGATGATGGATACAATCTTAAACTTAGGATTAAATGATGAGACTACTATAGTATTAGCGAAGAAAAATAACAATTATCGTTTTGCGTATGATAGTTATCGTCGTTTTATTCAAATGTTTTCTGATGTTGTTATGAACGTTGAAAAATACAAATTCGAAGAAGTTTTAACACGTGTTAAGGCAGAAAATGGCTATGCACAAGATAGCGATATGAATGAAAAAGACTTATTTAAAGTAGTTGAAGAATTCAAAGCTATTTACAGAAAAGAAGTGGGGCGAGAATTCCCTATGAGTGTAAAAGAGCAACTTATGCTTGCAGTTGAGGCGGTATTCAAGTCTTGGAATAATAATCGTGCTAAAGTTTATCGTAGATTACATAATATAAGCGATAAGCTGGGTACAGCTGTTAATATTCAAGCAATGGTATTTGGGAATATGGGAGATAATTGTGGTACGGGAGTATCATTCAGCAGAAATCCAGTAACAGGTGAAGATAAACTTTTTGGAGAATATTTAATAAATGCTCAAGGGGAAGATGTAGTAGCAGGTATTAGAACTCCGAAAAATATTAGTATTTTAGAAGAAGATATGCCACATCTTTATGAAGAATTTGTTGATATTTCTAAAAAATTAGAAAAACATTATAAAGATATGCAAGATATTGAGTTTACGATTGAAGATGGAAAATTATATATCCTTCAAACTCGTAATGCGAAAAGAACTCCTAATGCGGTTGTAGAAGTAGCGGTATCTTTAGTAGAAGAAGGGGTTATAACTAAAGAGGAAGCTATTTTAAGAATAGGAACTGAAGAAATTAATAAACTTTTACATGCAACATTCGAAGAGAAAAGTCTAAAAGGTGCAAAACAACTGACACAAGGGTTAGCAGCATCACCAGGTGCGGCTGTAGGTAAAATATACTTTTCAGCAGAAGATGCAGTAGAAGCTGCAAAAACAGAAGCAGTAGTTTTAGTTCGTGAAGAAACTTCTCCAGAAGATATTGAGGGGATGGTTAGTTCTGAAGCGATAGTTACTCTTAGAGGTGGAATGACATCACATGCTGCTGTAGTAGCACGCGGAATGGGTAAATGTTGTGTTTGTGGATGTCAAAACATGATTATCGATTACAAAGAGAAAACTCTAAGAATTTCTGACTTAGTTTTACGTGAAGGTGATACAATTTCTGTTGATGGAAGTAGTGGTAAAGTTTATCTTGGAGAAGTTGAGAAGGTTGAAGCAACGTTTAGTTCAAGATTTAAAAAATTATTAAGTTGGGCAGATGAAATTCGTCAAATGAGTGTTTTTGCAAATGCAGATAATGAAATTGATGCAAAAGTTGCTTTTGAGTTTGGAGCTGAGGGTATAGGACTTTGCAGAACGGAACATATGTTCTTTGAAGAAGATAGAATTAGCTTAGTAAGAAAAATGATTTTAGCAGCTGACACAACTGAAAGGGTGAAATTCTTAGATAGATTACAACCAATTCAAAGTGAAGATTTCTATAAAATATTTAAGGCTGCTAATGGTAAATCAGTTAATATTCGTCTATTAGACCCACCTCTACATGAATTTTTACCAAAAGATGATAAAACAATAGAAGTTATAGCAGAAGAGCTAAATGTAACAGCATCTCAATTGAAATCTAAAGTAGCTAGTATTGCAGAATTCAACCCGATGATGGGACACCGAGGCTGCCGTTTAGGTATTACTTATCCGGAAATTTATCTAATGCAAGCTAAAGCTATTAGTTCAGCAGCGATAAGAGCTAGAAAAGAAGGAATAGATGTTAATGTTGAAATTATGATTCCACTAGTAGGTTTAGAGAAAGAATTGTCAACACTTAGAGATCAAATAGTAGAATTAGTTGAAAAAGAGATTCATTTGTATAATGCAGAGTTTAATTATAAAGTAGGTACTATGATAGAAATACCACGCGCATGCTTAATTGCAGATAAGATTGCAAAACATGCTGATTTCTTCAGTTTTGGTACAAACGACTTAACACAACTTACTTTCGGTTATTCTAGAGATGACGCCGAGAAATTTATCGACATTTATAAAAAGAAAAATATCTTAGAGTCTGATCCTTTTGTTCATTTAGATGAAAGTGGAGTATTAGAACTTATGGAGCTTGCAGTTCAAAAAGCACGTGAAACAAAACCGGCTATAAAACTTGGGATTTGTGGAGAACATGGAGGAGATGAAAAATCAATTCTTCTTTGCGCTAAACTAGGATTAGGTTATGTTTCTTGTTCACCATATCGTGTAATAATTGCACGTATAGCAGCAGCTAAAGCAGCAATAGGGGATGTAGAAGCTTCTTCAACAAAATAATTAACAATAAATTAATAAACTAGGTAAAAGCGACTTTGAATGATGATTTTCAAAGTCGCTTTTTTAAGTTTAGTATAAGGTGAAATAAATATAATTTAATAGATAAGTGCTATTTAGTAACTAATTTGCGATAAAGGCAGATGAGTTTAATCATAGGTATCGTTATATTACAAATACATTAAATAATTTCAAATATTAATAATATTTAGCTAAGTAAATTGATTTTTTTTTCAATATACATTAAAATTAGTTTAGTATATTGAACTTTTATTTTTAGAAATAAAAGTTGAAGTAAAGGAATAGGAAGTTTAAATATTAAGTAAAGAAAGGATATGTTATGGCAGAAAATAATAACGAGCGTTTATCGAGAAGAGATAAGCATTCAACAGAGAAAAAGACAGTTATGCCAGGTGGATATATATCTAGAAAAAATATTAATAGTTCAAAAACAAATGAACAACAAAGACGAGCAATAAATGAAGAAATGATGAGAAGACGTGCTCAAAAACTTAAAAGTAGTCAGCAAACATCGTCAAATTCACCTCAGGGACAACATGGTTTAGGAGGGAGAGGGGGTAATCCTAACGGAAGAAGACCCCTACCACCAGGAAGAATAAGTAAACCAAATTTCAATAATGGGAAAAAAGGACTATGGCTGAAAATTTTAAGATATGGTCTATATGCCGCAAGTATTGCTATCATTTCAATATTTTTACTATGTGTATTTTGGATTTATCAAGCACCAGCTTTTGATTCGAAAATATTAGATAACAATAGTAGGACAGTTGTTTATGATGTAAATAATAATGAGGTAGCTAAACTTGGTAATCAAGTTGGTGAAAATTTAGAAGCATCTGATATTCCTGAAAAAATGCAGGAGGCAATATTAGCAACGGAGGATAATAGATTCTTTGAACATGGAGCAGTAGACTATCGCCGATTAGTAAAAGCTGTCTTTTCTAATCTTACGAGTGGTTTTGGTTCTCAAGGGGGATCTACAATTTCACAGCAGCTTATTAAAAGAACGTTTCTAGATGATAATAAGAGTGTAAAACGTAAAGTTCAGGAAGCATACTTAGCTTATAAATTAGAACAAAATTATGATAAAGAGTCTATTTTTACTATGTATGTAAATAGAATTTATTATTCAGATGGTGTTTATGGATTGAAAACAGCAGCGAAGTATTACTATGGTAAAGAATTAAGTCAATTAACATTGCCGCAAATGGCACTACTTGCTGGATTACCTCAACATCCTAATACTTATAATCCATATGATAATGCAGAAGCGGCTAAAACACGTCGTGATACAGTACTTTATTTAATGCAATATCACGGGAAAATTACTGAACAAGAAGCAACTGCTGCTAAAAACACAGATGTACTTGCAGGTATAGTGAAAAGAAATGAAAATGAACGTGTTATTCTTTCTAGTGAGTTTGATAGTAAATACACTTCATATATGAATGAAATAGTTAGAGAACTTAAGAATAGTAAAGAATATAAGGATTATGAAGGAGACGTGCTAAACTTAGGACTTAAGATTTACACTAATTTCGATCCGAAAATCCAAGATTCATTAAGTACAAGTATGAGTAGTAATTTAGTAGGTATAAAACAGGCAAGTAATGTATCGATGGTTGTTTTAAATAATGAAAATAGTGGAATTGCGGCTTTATATGGTGGGAAAAATCAGACTTTCCATGGATATAATATAGCAACGCAAGCGAAGTTACAAGCTGGATCATCAATTAAACCAATTTTGGCTTATGGACCAGCTATTGAGTACTTAAATTGGGGATCAGGGCAAACAATAGAAGATAAAGCAATACCTGGCACTCAAATTCAAAACTGGGATAGACAATACCATGGTAATATTACGATGAATAATGCATTAACATGGTCATATAATATACCAGCGATTAAAGCATATCAGCAAGTTGGATTTGAAAGAGTTAAGCAATATGCAGCTAATGTAGGCATGGAAGTAAAAGATGATTCTATAACAACGCCGATAGGAGGAAGTAGTGATGGTTATTCACCACTTCAAATGGCTGCAGCCTATGTACCATTCAGCAATGGAGGATATTATGCGACGCCAAAAGCTATTAAAAAAGTTTATGACAGTGAAGGTACAGAGATAAAGAGTTTTAGTACTGATGACAGAAAGAGAGTTATCAAAGAGTCTACAGCGTATATAATGACATCAATGTTACGTAACGTAGTTAATGGGACAGCAGCTTATGCACGTATAAGTGGAGCAGATATGGCGGTTAAAACAGGAACTACAACTTTTGGTGAAGCTGAAGCACAAAAATATGGCTTTGATATAAATAACTATTCAAAAGATTCTTGGACAATAGGATACACGAGTAATTATACTTTAGCTGTATGGCAAGGGTTTGATGCTATTGATGGACCAACTAAATTTATGACACAACAAGATACACAAAGAACACAAATGTTATATAGATTGAATATGCAAAATATAGTTCGTATTCATCCGCCTAAAGGATTTAATGTTCCAGGAAATGTTGGTTCAATAGATGGTGGTGTAAGGGTTATTTCAGATAGTGAACGCCGTCAAATAGAAGAGCAGCAAAGAAGAGCGCAAGAAGAAAGAAATCGTTCTGAGAATAATAATTCAGATAACGATGATAAAGATTCTAACACGACGAACAATAGAAATAACAACTCAAATAATAGTGGAAATACCGCTTCTAATAATAGATCAAACAGAAATAACAATAATTCAAATAATGGATAAAGGATAAGAGATTAGCTCTATTATATATAATATGTGATAGAGTTAATCTTTTTTAATTTTGAAAATACTACACAAAAGTTTTTTTTTAGTGTACAATAGAAATTAGAATTTGATGATTATCTAGAAAATACATCAAATTGTTGAATGATGCAGATATATTATAAGATGGATGTGAAGCTATGAAAAAAAAATTAGTAATAATTACAGGAATAAGTGGAGCAGGTAAGAATACAGCGTTAAGTATTTTTGAAAGTCAAGGATATTTTTGTACAGATAATCTACCTGGACTTTTAGTTGAGGATTTTTTACGTATAATTGAAGAAAAAGAGATAGACAAAACGGCTATTAGTATAGATATTCGAAGTAAGCATCTTCATGTTGATTTAAAAGAATTATTTAAAAAAATTCAGCATAATGAATATTTTGACTTAAAGATTATCTTTTTAGATAGTGAAGATCAAGTTTTGGTTAATCGTTATAAAGAAACGAGAAAAAATCATCCATTATCGACAGAATATAGTCTTCTCGAAGGTATAAAACAAGAGCGTCGCGCTATGGAGGGAGTTAAAGGTATTGCAAACTACATTTATGATACTACTAATTTAAAGGTAAAAGATTTGCAACAAAAAATATTGGCAGATTTTGGAATAGAAAAGAAAGATAGTTATCATATAACGGTCTCTAGTTTCGGTTATAAATATGGGTTACCCATTGATGCTGATAACATAGTGGATGTTAGATTTTTAAAAAATCCATTTTATATAAATGAGCTTCGTGAAAAAACTGGACAAGATGCAGAAGTGTTCGATTATGTTTTTTCAGATAGTATGACACAGGAATTTTATGAGAAATATAAAGATTTAATAGTTTATATGATTGATAAGTATCAGTATGAAGGGCGAGATAAAGTAGCGATTGCAATAGGTTGTACTGGAGGGAAGCATCGCTCAGTAAGTATTGCTCGAAAAATACATGAAGATATTTCGAAATTAGGATATAAAGTTTATCTTGAACATCGAGATATAGACAAGGGTAGGTAGGAAATGAGAACAAAAGTAAAAGTAGTAACTATAGGTGGAGGAACAGGCTTATCTGTTCTTCTTAGAGGATTAAAGAAGTATCCTCTGGATATAACAGCAATAGTTACTGTAGCAGATGATGGGGGAAGTTCTGGAAAAATTAGAAGTGATATGAATATTCCATCTCCTGGAGATATAAGGAATGTTATAGCGGCTTTATCAGATGTTGAGCCGTACTTGGAGAAGATGTTTCAATATAGATTTGACTCTGGAGAAGTAAAAGGCCATCCAGTAGGAAACTTAATGTTAGCTGCAATGACGGATATTCATGGTGATTTTACAACAGCGGTAAAAGTAATGAGTAAAATACTAAATGTACGTGGTAAGGTATTACCAACAACAAATGATATTGCAACACTTAATGCGGTGTTGTCTACTGGAGAAATTATTCGTGGTGAGTCATCGATAACTGAAGCCGGTGGGATTATTGATCATGTTTATATAACCCCGTCTAGAGTCAGACCTAATGAGGATGTGTTAAAAGCAATTGAAGAGGCGGATTACATTATCATGGGGCCAGGCAGTCTATATACATCTATAATTCCAAATTTAGTAATTTCTAATGTATCAGAAAGAATACGCGAGAGTGAAGCTAAAAAGATATATGTTTGCAACGTCATGACACAACATGGTGAAACGGATAATTATACTGTTTCAGATCATATAAAGGCTATAAATAAACATGTTGAAGAAAATATTTTCGATATAGTTATTGCTAATTCACGTGAGTTCGATTCGAAAGTTTTAGAAAAATATCACAAAGAAAAACAAGAAGCTGTTCGAATTGACTATGAAGAAATAAATAAATTGGGAATTGAATTAATAGAAAATAGAGATGTTGGAATCGTTGAAAATAATGTGATTAGACACAATGCAGAAAAAGTTTCTGAATTAATTTATGATTATATTATAGACGACAAGCCAACAATGATTTATAATAAAAGGTAAAGTCAAACAAAGGAGAACAAAAATGCACTTAAATTTTGATTATTCGAAAGCGTTAAATTTCTTTAATGAACAAGAAGTGAAAAATATGGAGGATTATGTGAAAGTTGCACATAATCAGCTGCATAACAAAACAGGGATTGGAAATGATTTCTTAGGTTGGTTGGAATTACCGACTAATTATGATAAAGAGGAATTTGCACGTATTAAAGAAGCTAGTAAAAAAATTCAAAACAATTCTGATGTGCTTGTTGTTATCGGAATAGGTGGATCTTATTTAGGAGCTCGTGCTGCTATAGAAATGTTAAATGATAGTTTTTATAATTTCTATGAAAAAGACCGCAAAACGCCTCAAGTATTTTTTGTAGGTCACACAATTTCTTCAACTTATACACAAGAATTAGTGAATTACCTGAAAACTACTGGAAAAGATTTTTCAGTAAATGTAATTTCAAAATCAGGGACAACTACTGAACCAGCAATAGCTTTTCGTATTTTTAAAGAATTACTTGAAGAAAAATATGGAAAAGAAGGAGCTCGCGAAAGAATTTATGCAACAACAGATAAAGCACGTGGGGCATTAAAATCACTTGCTGATGATGAAGGATATGAAACTTTTGTAGTACCTGACGATGTTGGAGGACGTTTTACAGTTCTTACAGCTGTTGGATTATTACCAATCGCGGTTAGTGGTGTTGATATTGATAAAATAATGGCAGGTGCTAAGTTAGCACAGGATGAACTTTCTATACCAGATTTAAGCAAAAACATTGCATACCAATATGCAGTAATGCGTAACATTTTACAACAAAAAGGAAAATTAATTGAAATCTTAGTTTCTTATGAGCCGTCAATGGTTTACTTTAATGAATGGTGGAAACAACTTTATGGAGAGTCTGAAGGTAAAGATGGAAAAGCATTATATCCATCAAGTGTATGCTTTTCAACAGACTTACACTCAATGGGACAATATGTTCAAGAAGGACGTCGTATTCTTTTAGAAACAATCTTAAAAGTTAAAACTCCAAACAAAGATATAGAACTTAAAGAAGCTGAAAATAATCTTGATGGGCTTAATTACCTAGCAGGAAAAACTATGGATTTTGTCAATACAAAAGCATTTGAAGGTACATTACTTGCGCATACAGATGGAGGAGTACCTAACTTTGTAGTTGAACTTCCAGATATGAGTGAGTTTACATTCGGATATTTAGTATACTTCTTTGAAAAAGCAGTAGGTATCTCTGGATATATGCAAGGATTAAATCCATTTGACCAACCAGGAGTAGAAGCATATAAGAAAAATATGTTTGCACTTCTAGGAAAACCAGGATTCGAAGAATTAAAAGCAGAATTAGAAGAAAGATTAAAATAGAAGCTAATAAATAAATTTAAAACACACCTCGAAGATTGGACTTGAGAAAAGTCTAATATTTGAGGTGTGTTTGATTAGTTTTTTGTGTTATCTTTTTGCCATTGTAACAAAGGTGAATTTATCTGGACGGTAACTTAAAACACCGTATTGAAGAATATTACCATTCGATAAGTAAGTAATACTTTCAACAACAGCAACCATATCATAGACTCCAAGATCCATATGTTGTTTTTCTTCATCAGTAGCATATCTGAATGAAATTTCACGACGTGAATGTGTGATATTAAGACCAAGTTCAGTTTCTAAATATTTATAAATTGAATTTTCCGCTATATCTTTATTTAAAAAAGGGACTAATGAACGATCAAAATATGAAACTTCATACTCAAGTCGTTCTCCATTAATTGTTCTGCTTCGACTGACGCGATAAAAATCATTGCTTTCATTTGCGCCAAAGATATTCATAATTCTTTTATCACCTTGAATTATATATAGGCTTTCAAGGTTTGTTTTTATTTCGTATTTTCCATCTATATTTAATTCTGCTGAAGTTTTAATATTTCCTAAATAATTGTTTTTAATACGTCCATGTCCTAGAATTAAAGAATTTTTTCCTTTTATTTTTTGTATATATCCATCTAATTCTAAAAGCGATAATGCTTTTCTTATTGTATCTTTTGAATAACCATATTCTCTTACTAAGTCATTTTCACTAGGCAATTCAGTATTACGTTTATAGAAACGTGTATCAATTTTTCCTTTGATATCATTATAGACTTGCTTATATTTACTCATACTCCCTAAACCTTTCTAAAATTTCATCTTACTATTATAAACGTATAGTCATAAAAAATCAAGAGTAACATAAATCTCTTTATAAAAATCTAACATTTACGGATATGTCAGAAGAAAAAATAAAAGAATTACATAAATGTATTGACAAGATGAAACGGTTTTATTATAATAATTATTGTTAAGTAGTTAAAGTAATTATAAGTTGTAAAATTTTACGGAGGAGACGAAAATGAGAAGACGTTCAAGTGGGGTATTGATGCATATTACATCACTACCTGGGAAACAAGGTATTGGAACATTTGGGAAAAGCGCTTATGATTTTGTTGATTTTCTAGAAGAGACTCAACAAACATATTGGCAACTTTTACCACTAACAACAACGAGTTACGGAGATTCTCCTTATCAAAGTTTTTCTGCAGTGGCAGGGAATTTAAATCTAATTGACTTCAACTTATTAGAAGAAGAAGGTCTTTTAGAAAAAGTAGACTATGAAGGAGTTAACTTTGGAGATAATCCAGAAAAAGTAGACTATGGATTACTGTTTGATGCGAGAAGACCAATTTTAGAAAAAGCGGTCGCTAATGTTGTTAAAAGCGATAAAGTTTTAGCCGAAATTGAGAAATTTGAAAAAGAAAATGTAGGCTGGTTAGTTGATTATGCTGAATATATGGCAATTAAAGAAAGTTTTGGTTATCAAAGCTTCATTCATTGGGATGAGGATATAAAACGTGCTGAAATAAGTGCCCGCGAAAAATATCGTATAGAGCTACAAGATAGTATTCGTTATTACACAATAACGCAGTACTTTTTCTTCAAACAATGGTTAGCTCTTAAGAATTACGCAAACTCAAAAGGAATTAAAATTATTGGAGATATGCCAATATATGTTAGTGCTGATAGTGTAGAAATGTGGACAATGCCAGAACTATTCAAGGTGAATGAAGATAATGAACCTCTTTATGTAGCAGGATGCCCTGCTGATGATTTTAGCCCTACTGGTCAACTTTGGGGGAATCCAATCTATAATTGGGAAAAACATAGAGAACAAAATTATTCTTGGTGGGTATATCGAGTTCAAGAAAGTTTCAAAATGTATGATGTGCTTCGTATAGATCACTTCAAAGGATTTTCTGATTACTGGCAAATAGACAGTAATGCTGAAATAGCAGCTATAGGAACTTGGGAAGCAGGACCTGGTATTGAACTATTTGAAAAAATAAAAGCAGAATTAGGAGATTTACCAATTATTGCAGAAAATCTTGGATTTATCGATGCTAAAGCCGAAAAACTTCTAGAAGATTCTACTTATCCAGGTATGAAGATTCTTCAATTTGCGTTTCCTGGAGAAGACAACTTAGACCGTCCACATCATTATACGCAAAATAGTGTGGCATACACTGGGACACATGATAATGATGTAGTTAACGGTTGGTATGCTGAATTGGATGAAAAAGGAAAAGAGTTTGTTGATACTTATTTAAACCGTCGAGATGGTGAAAAAATTACAGAAGCAATGATTCGAGGAATTTATTCATCAGTAAGTGACTATGCGATTGTAACAATGCAAGATTTACTAGATAAAGATACTACTAGTAGAATGAACATTCCATCTACAGTTGGAGGAAACTGGGAATGGAGAATGTTAGAAGAGGACCTAACTTCAGAACGAAAAGAGTTCTTGAAAAATATTACAAAACTATATGCAAGAGAGAGAGGATAATATGACTTTTAGTAATTATGTACGAGAAAAAACAACAAAAAATCTAAGTGATTTGAATAATAAAGAACTTTATATTCAATTGTTGAACTATGTAAAAGAAGAAGCTGAGAAAAAAGAATTAAACAGCGATAAGAAAAAAGTTTATTATATTTCTGCAGAATTTTTAATTGGTAAATTATTATCAAATAATTTAATAAATCTTGGAATATATGACGAAGTTGAAAAAGAATTAGCAGCAGCAAATAAACGTCTAAGTGAAGTTGAAGAAGTAGAATTAGAGCCATCATTAGGTAATGGAGGGTTAGGACGTTTAGCATCATGTTTTATTGATTCTATCTCTTCTTTAGGAATTAATGGTGATGGAGTAGGATTAAATTACCACTGTGGTTTATTTAAACAAGTATTTTCTAAAAATGAACAACATGCAGAACCAAACTTCTGGATTGAAGATAATTCTTGGTTAATAGATACTGATGTAAAATATACAGTACCATTTAAAAACTTTAGTCTAACATCATCATTAAAACGAATTGATGTCCTTGGTTATAAAAAAGAGACTAAAAACTATCTAAACTTATTTGATATTGATTCAATCGATAGTTCGATTATTAACGAAGGAATTAGTTTTGATAAAACAGATATCAAGAAAAATTTAACATTGTTCTTATATCCAGATGATAGTGATAGAAATGGTGAACTTTTACGTATTTATCAACAATACTTCATGGTATCAAATGCGGCACAATTAATTATTGATGAAGCTCGTGCTAAAGGAAGCAATATTCATGATTTATATGAATACGCGTATGTTCAAATTAATGATACGCACCCAAGTATGGTAATTCCAGAACTTATTCGTCTTATGACAGAAAATTATGGAATTGAGTTTGAAGAAGCATACTCAATCGTCCAAAAAATGACAGGATATACAAACCATACTATCTTGGCTGAAGCATTAGAAAAATGGCCATTAGAATTTTTAGAAGAAGTAGTGCCGCATTTAGTAACAATTATTAAGAAATTAGATGCAGTAATACGTTCTAAATATGAAGGTGAAGACATTCAAATCATTGATAAATATAATCGTGTACATATGGCAAACATGGATATTCACTTCTCAAATAGTGTAAACGGAGTTGCTTACTTACACACAGAAATTCTTAAGAACTCTGAATTAAAACATTTCTATGAGTTATATCCAGAGAAATTCAACAACAAAACTAATGGTATCACATTTAGACGTTGGTTAGAGTTTTCTAATAGACCATTAGCAGCGTACTTAAAAGAACTAATTGGTGATGAGTATTTAACAGATGCAACTAAATTAGAAAAACTATTAGCTTTTGTTGATAGTAAAGAAGTAGCAGCTAAATTAGAAGAAATTAAACACGAAAATAAACTTATTCTAAAAGAATACTTGAAAGAAACACAAGGAATTGAGTTAGATGAAAATAGTATTATCGATACTCAAATCAAGAGATTCCATGAATATAAACGTCAACAAATGAACGCTTTATATGTAATAAAAAAATATCTTGATATTAAAAATGGAAAATTACCAAAACGTAAAATTACAGTATTTTTCGGTGGTAAAGCTGCTCCAGCATATGTCATAGCACAAGATATCATTCATTTAATTTTATGTCTATCAGAGTTAATTAATAATGATCCAGAAGTAAATAAATACTTAAATGTATACTTAGTTGAAAACTACAACGTAAGTGTTGCAGAAAAATTAATTCCAGCGACAGATATTTCTGAACAAATCTCACTAGCATCAAAAGAAGCTAGTGGAACAGGTAATATGAAATTTATGCTAAATGGAGCATTAACACTTGGAACATTAGATGGTGCTAATGTAGAGATTGATGAGCTTGTTGGACGTGAGAATATCTATATTTTCGGTAAAGAAAGTGATGAGATTATCAAACTATATGAAACTGCTGGGTATGTTTCAAAAGATTACTACAATAAAGATGGAGTAAAAGAAGTAGTTGACTTTATTATTTCAGAAGATTTAGTAAAACTTGGAAATAAAGAAAGATTAGAAAGATTGTACAATGAACTATTAAACAAAGACTGGTTCATGACACTTATCGATTTTGAAGAGTATTATGCGAAAAAAGAAGAGATGTTAGCAGATTATGAAGATCGTGACTTATGGTTAAGAAAAGTAATTGTTAATATAGCTAAAGCAGGATTCTTCTCATCAGACCGTACAATTACTCAGTACAATGAAGAAATTTGGAATAAATAGAAAAAATAGTGAGGATGTAACTATGAAACTACTAACAATAAATGTTCATAGTTGGTTAGAAGAAAATCAACTAGAAAAATTGAATATTTTAGCGAAAACTATCGTAGAAAAAAAATATGACGTGATAGCGATGCAAGAAGTAAACCAATTGATTAGTAGTGAACTTATAGAACTAGGGATTAGAGAAGACAATTTCGGAAAATTATTATTAGATAAAATAAATGAATATGGAGAGCAAGGATATAAATATTATTGGACTTACTCACATATTGGTTTTGATAAATTTGAAGAGGGCTTAGCAATCTTAGCTAAAGGTGACGTTGTTGCCGTAGAGGATTTTTACTGTACGGCACAACAAACCGTGACCTCTATAGAATCAAGAAAAATTTTAAAAGTAGATTTAAAAATAAATGATGAAATTGTAGAATTTTACAGTTGTCATATGAACTTGCCAACTTGTAAAGGAGAAGACATAGAACAAAATCTTTACAACTTAGTAAATTATACAGATAATACAAATCTTAAAATTTTTATGGGAGATTTCAATACAGATTACTTTAATCAAGTAGATGAATATAAAGCTATACTTGAACAAGGTTTATTTGATACTTATGAAATGGCTCTAAAAAAAGATAAAGGAGTTACCGTGTATAAAAATATCAGTGGTTGGGAAGATTCTATGTGTCAGAAGAAATTGGATTATATATTTTCTAACAAAAAATTAAATGTTGAAGAAAGTTATGTTATCTTTAATAATGTAAATTATCCAATAATTTCTGACCATAATGGCTTAGAAGTAACATTAGCAGAAAAATAAATAAAAGGAGGAAAATGTTATGTTACAAAAAATTCAGCGTTTTGGAGGCGCTATGTTAATGCCATCTATTATATTCGCATTCTTCGGATTAGTAGTAGGATTAACTTCAATCTTTAAAAACCCTAACTTAGTAGGGAGCATTGCGACAGAAGGGACACTTTGGTACAACTTCTGGTTCGTAATAGAACAAGGTGGATGGACAATCTTTAACCAAATGCCAGTAGTTTTCGCTCTTGGTATTCCGATTGGTCTTGCTAAAAAAGCAAATGGGCGTGCAGCATTAGAAGCGTTCTTAATTTATATGATTTTTAACTACTTCATCAATGGGTTCTTAACAGTATTCCCATTCTTCGGAGTGGATGTAACGCCAGCTTTAAAATTACCAACAGGTTTAACTAGAATCGCTGGAGCAATCACACTAGATACTTCAATTATCGGTTCTATCATTATTGCATCAATTTCAGTTTGGATTCACAACAAATACTTTGATAAAAAACTTCCTGAGTTATTAGGAATTTTCCAAGGTTCAACATTTGTTATTTTAATAGGATTTATTTTAATGATTCCAGCTGCATTTTTAACAGCTCTTTTATGGCCAAAAGTTCAATTAGGAATTGCTGCTTTACAAGGATTCTTAAAAGTATCTGGAATTGCTGGAGTATTTACTTATACTTTCTTAGAAAGAATTTTAATCCCAACAGGATTACACCACTTCATCTATGGACCATTTATGTTTGGACCAGCAGCAGTAGAAAATGGAATTACAGCGTACTGGGTGCAACATATTAAAGAGTTCTCTCAAAGCACAACTCCATTAAAAGAGTTATTCCCACAAGGTGGCTTCTCATTACACGGTAACTCAAAAGTATTTGGTTTACCAGCAGCAGCTTTAGCTATGTATGTTACAGCTAAAGATAAAAAGAAAAAGGTTGTAGCAGGGTTATTAATCCCAGCAGCTCTTACTGGTTTCTTAACAGGAATTACTGAACCAATCGAGTTTACATTCTTATTCGCAGCTCCAATGTTATTCGCTACTCACGCAGTATTAGGAGCAGCAATGTCAGCAACTATGTATCAATTTGGAGTTGTAGGTAACTTCGGAAGTGGATTAATCGACTTCTTAGCACTTAACTGGCTACCAATGTTCAAAAATCACTCTGGACAAATGTTTGTTCAAATTATAATAGGATTAATATTCTCAGTAATTTACTTCTTCGTGTTTAGATTTATGATTCTTAAATTCAACTTAAACACACCAGGTCGTGAAGAAGATGATGCTGAAACTAAACTTTACTCTAAACAAGAATACCGTGAAAGAGGTAAAGAAGCAGCTAAAACAGAAGTTGTTGATGATGCTACAGCTTATGCGGATCAAGCAGCAATTATTTTAGAAGGTTTAGGTGGAAAAGATAACGTCGTTGATGTAACTAATTGTGTAACAAGATTACGTGTTAATGTACAAGATGAAAGCTTAGTAAAAGATGATAACTTTATTAAACAATCTGGAGCTCTTGGAGTTGCGCGTAATGGTAAAGCTATTCAAGTAATTATTGGATTCTCTGTAGGACAAGTAAGAGAAGCATTTGAAAAATTATTAAAATAGAAAAGTAATAAGAAAACGAGTCTTTCGACTCGTTTTTTCTATGTTTATTTAGAGTGAAAAAAATCCTTAAAGCTAGACTTCTAATCTAACTTTAAGGAAATAGTGGTAAAAAATCTTTATGAGTAAGAGTTAAAATTAAAATGCAGGAGTTGCGTGTCCTTTTAGTTTTTCATTAATGAAGTTTTTAATTTTTTCACTAGCAAGAGCTTTTTTAAGAGCTTTTACTGCATCAGAGTCTTTATTATCTTCACGTGCAACTAAACTTACTGCAAAAGTAGAATCTTTTTCATCTTCAACTAGAAGTCCATCTTTACCAGGTGTAAGGTTTAATTTAGCAATATAAGTAGGGTAGTTGAATACTAGGTCTTTTTCTTTATATGCTTCATTTAAGTTAAGTAAACTAATAGGTGAGAATTTAAGATTTTTTGGATTTTCTTTAATATCATCTACAGTTACAGTATAACTATTTGGATCTTTAAGTGTGATAACTTTACCATGATCTAATAGGCGTAAAGCACGTGCCATATTTGTTGGATCAGATGGAATAGCTACATCAGCTCCGTTTTTAAGATCTTTAATGTCTTTAATATCTTTTGAATAGAAAGCAACAGTTGCATTGTAAATAGGTTGAACCGCAACTAAATTACCTTTGTTTTTTACGTTAAATTGCTTCATAAATGGTTTGTGTTGGAAGAAGTTTGCATCTACTTCTTTATTATTTAATGCAACGTTAGCTTGAACATTATCAGATACTTTAACTAATTCAAGGTTATATCCTTCTTTTTTCAAATCGTCTTTAATCATCTCTAGCATATCTGTCATAGGTGCAGTATGAGAAGCTACTTTGATAGTAACATTTTCTTTTTTAGTTTCAGTTTTGCTTGAACAAGCGGTTAATACTAATACAAGCGCTAATAAACTTGCGCAAATTGATAGTAATTTTTTCATTTTTTGTCTCCTTAGATTGTTTATAAGTTTAGAGGTGTTTGAATACTTATTTATAGGAATATATGTTTATAAAATAGTTCAATAAAATTATTTTTCTTTTTTACCTGTGAATTTTTTGGCTAATCCATAACCAATTGTTTGAATAATAAATACATATATAATAAATATAAGTACAATTAAATACATAAGGTTATAATCATATTCTTGATAGCCATACCTGAAGGCGAATTCACCTAATCCGCCAGCCCCAATAACACCCATTACAGTGGTATATGCTAACAAGCTAATGGTTGTATAGGTAAAGGATAAAATTAAATTTCCGACTGTTGCTGGTAAGAGAAAGTATCTAATAATTTGGAATTTCGTAGCTCCCATACTAATAGCTCTATCGATAATTTTTTGAGGAACATTCAGTAATGCTTGCTCTACAAAACGAGCATATAAGCTAACTCCAACGAGTGTTAAAGGTAAAATAGCTGCAATATTGCCAAATGATGTTTTAAATAAAAATCTATTGACAGGTATTAATATAAATACAAATATTAAGAAAGGAACACTGCGAAGAGCATTTAAGAAAATACTAAGTCCTTCATATAATACTTTATTTTGTAGTAAATAATCTTTACTAAGTGAAAATAATAGAATACCTAGTGGCATAGAGATTACAAAAACTGTAACCATAGAAATTCCCATCATATAATTTGTTTCCCAAAAAGCTTTTACTATACCATCATAATTTTTTAAGAATAAATCAATCATCCAATAAAAACTCCTTTACATACTTATAATAATTGCTGTCGTAATCATTTTTAATATCTTTGTTAGGTATAATAATATCTTTAATTGTAGAATCATCGATGATAATTACTTTATCGCAGAAGTTTTTAAGTAAAGATAAACTGTGAGAAATCATTACTATAGAGATATCTGATGTTTCTCGTAGTTTGTTTAACAGTGTAAAAATTTCTTTTTCACTATTGGTGTCGAGTGCTGAACTAATCTCATCGCAAAGTAATACTTCAGGTTCTTGAAGAAGTGCCATAGCAATAGCTACTTTTTGCTGTTCACCACCGCTAAGACTACCACAAAGGCTGTCTTTTAGACGGGATATATTCATAAACTCAAGGATATAATTTACCTTCTTTTTATCAACAGGGACTTTATTTAATTTGTATACCAGGCTTAAATGATAATATACACTTTTATTATCAATAAGATTAGAATGTTGAAATATATAAGCAAGATTTTTTCTAGTTTGTCTAAGAGTAGCTGGAGTCATTTCACTAAGAGATTGATTCTTATAAAGAATATCACCGCTATCATAGTTGACAATGCCATTAATCATTTTCAAAATAGTGCTTTTTCCAGTACCATTACGCCCAATAATTCCAATAACTTCTTTCTTATTTATATCAAAAGAAATATTTTGAAGTTTAAACTTAGCATCTTTATATTGTTTGGATATGTTTTTTAATTGAACTATCATAATAACCTCCAAGGAAGAATATACCACTTTTTGAAAAGGAGTTCAAGAAAAAGATACTATATGTATTAATTTTTTCATTCTTCACTGAATACACTTCAAAATAATTATTATAAGGTTTTATTAAAGCTGTATCATTCAAACATAGAATGTAGACTAATACAACTTACCAGGGAATTTGATAAAATAATTGTAGTCGTGAAACTTTATTAAAGACTTTATTTATTTTTATGTATAGTTTATAATAAGATATGTGTTTATATAAAGTAAAAAATTTAAAAAACAAATTGAAAGATATTGATATAAGATAGCTAAGGGGGTTATAGTATTTTATGAAAAAATTGACTATAGTAGATATAGCCAAAATGGCAGGAGTAGGTTCTACTACTGTATCTAGATACTTTAACGGTGGAAATTTAAAAAAAGAAACTAGAGAAAAAATAAAAAAAATAGTAGAGGAGTATAATTACACGCCTAATACATTTGCTAAGGCCTTAAAAGGAACAGATAGTAAAATTATTGGAGTTATTGTCCCATGTTTGCATTCTTATGTAAGTTCAAATACTTTGAAATATATTGATAAAAATTTAAAAGAAAATAATTATGAAACATTAATTATGAATGCGGATTTTGATGAAGAAAAGCAACTTGATTATATAAGAAAACTTGCTAGGATGAATGTTGATGGAATAATTTTACTTCCTACAACGATGTGCAAAAGTTATGAGAGTACTATTAAATCGATAGATGTCCCTGTTGTCCTTTTAGGACAAGAAGGGGAGTATACTTATAGTGTTGAATATAATGATTTTAATGCAGCTAGAGATTTAGCTAATTTTGTTTTAGCGTCTGGACACAGAAAGATAGCTTACCTTGGTGTGGGTGAGGAAGATATTGCGGTAGGTTATTATAGAAAATTAGGATTTATGACTACCCTTGAAAAATATAATCTTTCACCAGTAGATGTTCTTATAACAAATTTTGGTATGGAAGATAGTTATCGTCTAACTAATGAAAATATAGATAAGCTAAAAAAAGCTACGTGTTTGATATGTGCTACTGATAATTTAGCTTATGGTGCTATAAAAGCTCTTGAGGAAAATGGATTAAATATAGGTACAGATTATTCTGTGGCAGCTTTTGGGGATTATGCTTCATCAGCATTATTAAAGTCACCATTAACAACGATAAAATTTGATTTAGAAGATGCAGCTAAAAAGACGGTGGAAATGCTACTTAATGTTATTAAGAAAAAAGAAACTGAGATGAAAATACTAATAGGTTACGACTTGAAAACTAGAAGTAGTGTTGTAGATTTAAATAATTTATAGAAAGTAGAGAAAGAAATGACTAAAATAAAAGCGATATTTTTTGACATAGATGGGACATTAAGAAGTTTTAAAACAAAAACAATTCCAGAGAATACGAAAAAAACTTTACGAACACTAAGAGAAAAAGGAATTAAACTATTTATAGCTACAGGACGAGCACCTTTTCATATCACATTTTTAAAAGATTTAATAGATTTTGAGTTTGATGGTTATGTAACTATTAATGGTCAATATTGCTATTTATCTACTGGAGAAGTTCTTAATAACCAAGTACTACCAAAAGAGGATATAGAAAATGTTTTACCATACTTTAAAGAAAATAATATTGCTTGTGACTTTGCTTTATTAGATGGAGCATTTATGAATTTGAAAAATAGTCGTGTAAAATGGCTTGAAGATGAGCTAGGAGATCATGAGCGTTTTATTGTTTTAGAAGATGCATATGAAAAAGTACTAAATGAAAAAATTTATCAACTAAATGTCTTTGTTACTGAAGAAGAGGAGGTAGCATTCTTAGAATATATGCCAAATTCAAAGTCGGCTCGTTGGACATCAGCATTTACCGATGTTATTCCAAGCGATGGTGGAAAAGACAAAGGAATAGATGCTATAGCTAATCATTTAGACATTAAAGTAGAAGAAATCATGGCTTTTGGTGATGGTGGAAACGACATAGATATGTTGAAACATGTAGGTGTTGGTGTTGCTATGGGGAATGCAAGGGATGATGTAAAAGAAATAGCGGACTTTGTTACAGCAGATGTTGATGATGATGGAATTACCTATGCTTTAAAACATTTTAGAGTATTAGAATAAAAAATCTTTGAGGATCTTCCTCAAAGATTTTTTCTATTTCTTTAAAATTATATTATTACACATCATTAAATTTTTTTAGAAATTCATCAACCGCTCTTTTTGGCATGATTACTGTAAGTCTATCATTAGCTTCAAGGATAGTAGTTCCTTTAGGGACAATTTCTCTCCCAGAGCGTTCGATATTTGATACTAATGTATGTTCAGTCCACTGGATTTCACTAATAGCCTTTCCAATCAATGTACTATCGTTTGTTATAGTTGTTGTGATTTCCACTTCCATATCAACTTCATTATCTTTTATTTTATTACTAGTTAGAATTCTATCTAATAAATATTCATAGACGGGTTTTGTACCGAGGATATTTGCAGTAAAATATGCAAATAAGCAGCACAATGCGATAGGAAGAAAGTAATTTAATTTTTGAGTCATTTCAAATAATAGAATAACAGATGTAATTGGGCTACGTACGATGGCTGTTAAATAGCCGGACATAGCTAAAATAATGAATAGACCAGTATATTTGCTATCAAAAAAATTACTGAATAAAGTACCTAGTATAGCACCTTGAATTAATATCGGTAAAAATATTCCACCTGCTACACCAGATGTGAATGAAATAAGTGAGAATAAGGTTTTTACAAAGTACAAAGTTATTAAAAATAAAATACTAAGTTTATGCTCTAATAAGAAACTAACCAAACCATGCCCACTACCTAACACGATAGGATATAAAATAAAAAGAATAAAAGATGTTAGGAACGCTACCTGTGGTCTAAATACTATATTTAAGTTCAGTTTTTCATAAAACTTATATAAAATTTTTATCGTATTATTATAAAATGTTCCAAAAATCCCAAGTAAAATTCCAAGGATAACAATCCAAGGATAGATACTAGGAGTTACGTAATCAATATCTGGAAAAGAGAATACAGGTTTTAAGCTAAAAATGTATTGTCCAATAATATTCGCAACTACAGCCGCACTGAAGCAACCTATAATTATTTTTTTTGTAACATTTTTATGAACTTCTTCTATCGAAAATAAAACACCAGCAAGAGGAGCACCAAATGCGATTGAAAGACCAGCACTGGCTCCAGATGTAATTAGGTATTTTTCATCAACACTATTTCTTCGCAAAAGCTTAGATACTAACTTACCGCTCATGGCACCAAGTTGAATAGATGGTCCTTCTCGTCCAAGTGATAAACCTCCAAGACTAGCGACTAAACCACCGGTTATTTTATAAATTAAGACTTTCAAAGGATTTGAATTAAGACGACCTGTTATTTCAGCAGAAACTTGTGGGATACCACTGCCGCTAGCCATAGGTTCACGTTTTAGAAGGAATCCAGAAATAAGGGCAAGAATAATCAGTATTATTAAAAGAATAAATTTATAAAAAATTCCTGATTTGATATATTCAGCAGTGAAGTGAACTAGCTTTTCACTATAACCTATAAGAAGTCTGTAGATAGCGCCAACGACACCGGCAAAAATACCAACTAATATACCATTAAGTAGGAGTGAAGATTCAATTTTCATATTTTTATTTTCAATATTATTAATATTATTGATTTTCACATTTAACTCCTTTCTTTTTTATTTATTGTTAATATACACCTAACTTATATTTTACTCCTAATAGCAAAAAAATCAAAGTAATTTTAAAACAATTTATTGTAAAAATTAAAGAAAATATGATAAAATTAGAAAGTAATGGAAAGGGGTATAACAATGAATATTTTATCAATAATTGCAATAATTTTCTTAATTATTGTTTTGGGACTATATGCTTTTTGGTTGAAATTGAAAAAAGGAAAGCCAGGACGTATTCAAGGTCATGATGTAGAGAAGAAAACTTATGAAGAGGCATTAGTTGTGGATGTACGTTGGCGTAAAGAATATGCCAGAGGACATGCTATAAACGCTGTAAACTTACCGATAAAGCTATTTAAAGATGGTAGTGATGTTCTAGATGATTATAAAGATAAAGATATTATTCTTTACTGTGTTGTGGATGTAACATCACGTGCTACTGAGAAATTATTGCTAGAACGTGGGTTCACTAAACTTCATATTGGAGACGGAGTAAAACAATATAATTATGGTAAAGCAATTTATACAAATGCTTTGCTGTCAGAATTTAAATATCGACTTACTAAGAGTAAAAATAAACAATTGTTAAATTTAGGTACTGAAATCTTAAACGATGATGAGATTAAAATTTCACCAACAGACATTGATTCAGTAAAAGACAAATTAGATAAAAATGCGGATATTTTTGTTTATAGTGATACTCCAGAGGAAAGTAAACCAGTTTGTAAAAAATTAGGAGAAGAAGGGTATACTATTATTAATTTAATAGAACCATTCTATACTAAGCAGTACCGAAATGCTTTTTATAATCCGAAAGATTATGATGAAAATCCAGCAGAACAACAAGCAACTTGTAACGCTTGAGGGTAGAATTTAATAAAACGATAAGGTTATCGTTATAGTAAAAACTTTGAAGATACTTTTATCTTCAAAGTTTTTTATATGATTTTTAGTACTTAGTAGGGTATATTTCTATTGTATGGTATAATATAAAGATAGATAAAATTTAAAAAAAGAGGACTCATACTATGAAAGTTTTACATATTCTTGCTCAATTACCTGTAAAAACGGGAAGTGGGGTATATTTTACTAATGTTATAGATGGTTTGAAAAATTATGAAGTAGAACAAGCTGCAATTTATGGGACAACACCAGAATATGATTTTAATATTTTAGATACAGTGTATGAAGTGGAGTTTGAAGGTGAAGATATTGACTTTCCTATTGTAGGAATGAGTGATGTTATGCCTTATAATAATACTCTTTATAAAAATATGAGTGAGAATATGATGACTACATGGCAAAATGCTTTTCGAAAAAAATTATTAAAAGCTAAAGAAGAGTTTAAACCGGATGTTGTTATTACGCATCACTTATGGATATTAAGTTCAATTGTCTGCGAAATCTTTACTGATGAAAAAGTTCTGGCAATTTGTCATAATACGGATTTACGTCAGGCAGAGAAAAATCCAAGTATAAAAGAGAAGTATGTGACGAATTTAGATAAATTGGATAAAATATTAGCACTTAGTAGCAGTCAAATTGATGAGATAGTAACTGTATATAACTATTCAAAAGAAAATATTATTAATATAGGAGCTGGCTATAATGAGAAGGTATTTTTCCCACTAAATAACTATGAACCAAAAGAAAAATTAGAAATATTATATGCAGGTAAGTTTGATGAGTCAAAAGGTTTTTATGAGCTTATAAAAGCTTTTAGAATATTAGAGACAAAAGTAAAAGATGTTGAGCTAGATTTAATAGGAAATTTAAAAGAAGAAGATAAAGAACGTGTTTACAGTTTGGTAGGAGATTCAAAAAATATTAAAATTTATAATGCAATGGATCAAGTGCATCTTGGAGAAATTATGCGTCAAAAAGATATTTTTATTTTGCCATCTTATTTTGAAGGGTTAGGTCTTATAGCTGTAGAGGCTCTAGGAAGCGGGTTGCGAGTGGTTGCTACTGAAATAGAGGGGCTTATTGAGTTTTTAGGAGATAAAATAAATAAATCGGAAATTATAGAATATATTGCTATGCCGACTATTTATGATACTGATAAAGCAGTAGAAGAAGAAAAACCTGCTTTTATTGAAAGAATAATAACAGCCTTGGAGCTTATGATAGAGAGAACAAGAAAAGAGAGAAAACTACCACAAGAATTACTAGAAGAAGTAGAAAGACATTCTTGGAAGAAAAAAATAGAAACTATCTATAATTTGTTATAAAATATTAAAGTTAATTACAAATATAAATTAAATATAAAACTAGTTTTCTTTTAGTTATAAATATTTGATTATTAGGAGAGATAAATGGATAAAATAATTTTAATAGATGGAAATAGTTTAAGCTATCGTGCTTTTTATGCTATGCCTGCTCTACAAAACAAAAGTGGCTTATATACCAATAGTGTATATGGTTTTACTTTGATGTTAGAAAGAATGTTAGAAGATATAAAGCCAAAGTACGCATTAGCAGCTTTTGACAAAGGGAAACAAACTTTCCGTCATAAAACTTATCAAGAATATAAAGGTACACGAGATAAAACACCAAGTGAGCTTGTTGAACAATTTGGTTATGTAAGAGAATTGCTAGACTCTTATGGAATAAAATATGAAGAACATTTTGATTATGAGGCTGATGACATTATAGGAAGCTATGCTAAGTTAGCAGAAAAAGCAGGGCTTGAAGTAATAATTATTTCGGGAGATAAAGATTTAACACAACTAGCTAGTGATAATATTACAATCTACTACACAAGACGCGGAGTTACTGAAGTTGACCACTATACTCCAGAGTTTATCAATGAAAAATATGGTTTGAGTCCAGAACAAATCATTGATATGAAAGGCTTAATGGGAGATAAAAGTGATAATATACCAGGGATAGCTGGTATAGGAGAAAAAACGGCGATAAAATTGCTAGCTGAATACAAAACTGTAGAAAATGTTTTAGATAATATTGATAATATTAACGGGAAAAAACTAAAAGAACGTTTAGCAGAAGGTAAAGAAGATGCTTTACTTAGTAAAGAACTTGCTACAATTTTTACAGAAGTTCCAGTAGAAAACAAGTTAGAGGATTTAACTTTTAGTGAGAATAGAAGCAAGAAAAAAGAATTATTTGAAAAATTAGAGTTTGTTTCTTTCTTAAAAAAATTAGTTGAAAAAGAAGCTGAAGATGTTGATGGAAAAGAAGAAAAAGAACTAGAAATAATAAATGCTGATGAAAAAACAGAACTATCTTTTGAAAATAGTTCACTACATATTGAATGTTTTACAGAAGATTATCATAATTCAGATGTTGTTAATATAGCAGTATACAAAGATGAAAATGTCTATATTTTTAGTGAAGATAACTTCTTTGAAAATAAATTTGTGCGTAACTATTTGGAAAGTGATGCAGAAAAAGTAGTTTATGATTACAAGAAAATCTTGTATATTGCGAAAAGAAATGGTATTTCCGACATAGCTGGTAATGTTTTTGATGTAAAAATTGCTGCATATCTTTTAGACGTTACGGTAAAAACAGAACTTGATAAAATAGTATTTAATACCTTAGGTAATATTATAAAAAGTGAAGAAGAAATCTATGGAAAAGGTGTAAAACGTACATTGCCAACCAATGAAATTCTTTATCCGTACTTAGCACAAGTAGTAAAAAGTATTTTTGATTTAAAAGAAATTCAAAGTGCGAGATTAAAAGAAGAAAATATGGATTCTCTTTATAAAAATATCGAAGTAAAAGTAGCGCGTGTTTTGGCTAATATGGAGTATGAAGGAATACATGTTAGTAAGAAAGCATTAGAGGATATGAGTGATGAGTTAGATGAGCGAATAAAAATACTTGAAGCAAGTATTCATACGCTAGCGGGTTCAGAGTTTAATATTGCCTCACCAAAACAATTGGGAATAGTATTATTTGAAGATTTAGGATTACCCCCTGTAAAGAAAACAAAAACAGGTTATTCTACGTCGGTGGAAGTATTAGAACAACTTCAACATAGTCATGAAATCATACCTTTAATAATGGAGTATAGAGTATTAACAAAATTGAACTCAACTTATGCCAAAGGTTTGGTTAAAGATATTACTCGTAAAGGGAAAATTCATACACGTTATGAACAAACATTAACACAAACGGGGCGATTGTCATCTGTTAATCCAAACTTGCAAAATATTCCTACGAGAATAGAAGAAGGTAAAAAAATTCGCAAAGCGTTTATTCCTGCTTCGGATGATAGAGTAATATTATCTATCGACTATTCTCAAATTGAACTACGTGTATTAGCCCATATGGCACAGGATAAGGGAATGATTGATGCATTTACTCATGATTTAGATATTCATACTAAGACAGCTAGTGAAGTAAATGGAGTAAGTTTAGATGAGGTGACTCCAACTATGCGTAGAGAGGCTAAAGCCGTAAACTTTGGTATAGTTTATGGAATTTCTGACTTTGGGTTATCAAATAATTTAGGAATAACACGCAAGAGAGCTAAAGAATTTATTGACAAATATTTAGAAACATTTAGTGGTGTTAACAAATATATGACAGATATAGTTGAGTTTGCTAAGGAACATGGATATGTAGAAACTTTATATAATCGCCGTCGTGCTTTACCAGAAATTAATGCTAAAAATAAAATAGTAGCAAGCCTTAATGCAAGGTTAGCTATGAATACGCCAATTCAAGGTACTGCAGCTGATATAATAAAACTTGCTATGATAAATGCTTTTGACTATATTGAAAAAACAAAAGTTGATGCAAAATTATTACTTCAGGTACATGATGAACTTATTTTTGATGTAAATAAAGATGTGGTAGATGAGTTTACTATCGAAATGGTAAAAATTATGGAAGAAGCGGTCGAACTAGATGTTAAGCTTAAAGCAGAAGCTAGTAGCGGAAGCTCGTGGTATGACACTAAATAATTACGCTATGTTAAATAATTTAACAAAAAATATTTAATGGATAAAATAAGGTATATAATAGACTCTAGGTAACTGAAAAGTTACTTAGAGTTTTTTAGTTGTGAAAGTATAGATAGCACCCTTACTTTTCAGAAAAATAATGAAAAATATCAAAAAATAATTTACAAAATATTTCGGAGTCTGTTATAATAAAAAAAGAGGCAGTTATAAAATATAATTTAAAAGTTTAAGGAGAATTAATCTATGAATAACAATCCATTGATGAATGCAAGAGAACAAATAAAAAATGCTTGTGATATATTAGGTTATAAAGAAGAGGTATATGAAGCACTAAAAGATCCTCAACGTTTTATAGAGATTTCTATCCCGGTAAGAATGGATAATGGTGAAGTTAAGTATTTCAAAGGTTTCCGCTCACAACACAATGATGCTATTGGACCAACAAAAGGTGGACTTCGTTTCCATCCACAGGTTACAGGAGATGAAGTAAAAGCATTGTCAATTTGGATGACATTCAAATGTGCTGTTGCTAATCTTCCATATGGTGGAGGAAAAGGTGGAGTTATAGTAGATCCTAATGAATTATCTAAAGGAGAATTAGAAAGATTATCGCGTGGATATATTCGAGGACTATATAAATATCTTGGAGAAAAACAAGATATTCCAGCACCTGATGTAAACACAAATGGTCAAATTATGTCTTGGATGATAGATGAGTTCAATATTCTTACAGGTGAGCAAGGAATAGGGACTTTAACAGGAAAACCTTTAGAACTTGGAGGATCATTAGGTAGAACACAAGCTACTGGGCATGGAGTTGCATTAGCTGCTAAGCTTGCTTTAGAAAAATTAGGCAAATCTGTTGAGGGAGCAAAATTTGCGGTCCAAGGATTTGGTAATGTCGGTAGTTATACGGTGAGTACTGCAATTGAATATGGTGCTACAGTAGTAGCAGCTACTGAACGTGATGATGACGGTATTCAATATGCTGTTTATCGAGCAGAAGGATTAACTTATGATGAACTTCAAGAATGCAAAGATAAAAAAGTTAGATTCCATACATTGCCAAATACTAAACGTTTAACATTAGATGAATTTTGGGCGTTAGATGTAGATGTGCTTTGTCCATGTGCATTAGAAAATGCCATTGATGAGCAAGAAGCTAAACTTATTAAAGCACCAGTCATCTCTGAAGGGGCAAATGGACCAGCCACATTAGCAGGGGATAATATGCTTCAAGAAAAAGGAATTGTAGTAATTCCTGATATCCTAGCAAATAGTGGAGGAGTTACAGTTTCTTATTTCGAATGGGTTCAAAACTTACAAGGTTATTATTGGACTGAAGAAGAAGTAGTAGAAAAACAAGACAGAGTTATGACAAAAGCATTTAATGATATCTGGGAAGTCAAAGAAAGATTTACTATTCCAATGAGAAAAGCTGCATATGTCAATTCAATAGAGAAGATTGTTAAAAACATGGAATTAAAAGGAAAAATTAGTTAAAAATAAAAAGACAACCAGTCTGTAAAAAATACAGACTGGTTAAATTATATTAAAAAATCCTTTGATATTTAGTATTTCACTTAATGCAATAAAAATTTATAGTATAGTATATTATTTATTGAGAGAAAGCAACTATGAATATAATTAGAAAAATTATTACAATAAAACTTTTAATATTTGAAAAATTTGTTTTTATATAGTAAAATTATATATTAATACATAAAAAGAAAGAGGATAAATTAGAACCATATGGATCTCAGTATCTTAATTAAAATATTAATAATTATATTTTTACTTATTGCTTCGGCGATATTTGTAATGTTTGAGTTTGCACTAGTTAAGTTAAGACCAACGCGCGTTAATGAAATGGCAGAGTCAGGAAACAAAACTGCGAAAATTTTAGCAATGATGGTAGAACAATTAGATCATTATTTATCTGCGACACAACTTGGAATTACCATTGTATCTTTAGGGTTAGGATGGTTAGGAGAGTCAACATTTCACGCTCTTTTCACACCGATGTTTGAGCTTTTAAACTTAAATTCTACAATTACACACACAATTTCGTTGGTGGTGGCATTTGGATTTATGACATTATTACATGTGGTGTTAGGAGAATTAGTTCCTAAGACTATTGCTATACAATCAGCAGAAAAAACGTGTTTGAGAGTTGCATGGCCAATGTATATGTTTGATAAAGTTATGCGCCCTCTAGTTTGGTTGTTAAATTCATTGGCGAACCTTATTGCTAAATTATTTGGCTTTGAACCTGCATCTGAACATGATGAAATACATAGTGAGCAAGAACTTCGTACGATTATGAAATCTTCACGAGAACATGGTCAGATAAATGATGTTGAATATAGATATGTGGAGAAAATTTTTGAATTTGATAACAAAATTGCAAAAGAAATTATGACTCCAAGGACTGAAGTCGAAGCGATTGACATGAGTGATTCTTTAGGAATTATTATGCGTCAATTAAAACAAGAAGAATATACAAGGTATCCAGTAATTGAAGATGGAGACAAGGATGAAATATTAGGTATTCTGAATGTAAAAAAATTATTATTTACAGATAAACCGCTAGAGAAGACAGAGGATTTAGAAAAGTATATAACGCCAGCTATAAAGGTTTTCGAGCATACACCTATTTCTCAAGTGTTAGCGACTATAAAACAAAGTCGAGAGCATATGATAGTCATTACAGACGAATATGGTGGGACTAGTGGAGTAGTTACATTAGAAGATATCGTAGAAGAGATTACTGGTGAAATTAGAGATGAATTTGATGATGATGAGCAAAGTTTAATTAAGAAATTAAAAAATGGCCATTACTTATTAGATGGTTGGGTTCCTATTCAAGATGTCAATGCACTTTTCCATGTTCAACTACCACATGAAGAGGTAGATACGATAGGAGCATATATTTACTTAGAAAAATATGAAGCAAAAGTTGGGGCAACATATATAGTTGATAAACTAACTTTTGTGGTTAGAAAAGTAGAAGAAAATCAAATAAGAACTTTAGAAGTTTGGGAAACGGAAGAAAATTAAAGACGATTGTATATTACAATCGTCTTTTTTTCTAGCGTTCATTCAGTTTTTGTATGTCATCTAAAACTTTTTTAGCTTCATCTTTTTGATTTTTAGAGTAAACCTTTTTGTTAAAAATTATCGCACTTATCGAAATCATATGTGCAGATACAGGTGCTACTAGAAATAAGAAAGCAATTGCTAATAAAAATTTAAACTCAAATATTTGGAGATATCTATAGAAATAGATAAAGCCAGTTATTAAAATTAATTCAACTGCAAATGATCCTGTAACTCCAGCTGCATGTATTTTTGTTAATTCATCAGGAAGTCTTATAAATCCAATTACTGTTGCAGCCATAGCTACTACAGAAATAAGGATAAGGATAATTATTATAATATCTAAAATACTATTTAGCATCATCACTGAAAACCTCCTTTTTCGCCAAAAATCTTGCTGTGACAATTGTTCCAACTAAGCAAATAATTGCAATAATTAAGATAAGTGAAACATAAGAGAATGTTTTGTAATACATACTTACCAAAACTATTAAACAAATAAGAGGCATAGCAAGTAAATCACTGGCTATTAGTTTATCAAAGATACTTGGTTTTTTAACAATATATACTAATAGGAAGAATATCATAGCTATACTTGCAAAAATACCTATTATAATAGTGTAATCTAAGATTTTATCCATCTAAATCAACCTCCAGTATTGCTTTTTCAAAACTATTTTTAATCCCTTCAATCTCACCTTCAATATCATTAGTATCTAGACAATGAATAAACAACTGCTTATTATCATGTCCGACATTAACAGTTAAAGTTCCTGGTGTTAATGTAATCATATTGGCAAGAAGTGTTATTTGCCAATTTTTCTTAACTGTTAAAGGATATTCAAAAATCACAGGATTAACATCCAAATCTTTTTTTAACATCATTTTTAATACGTTGATATCAGCTTTTAATAATTCTATAAGAAACATTACTATTAGTTTTAGCCATTTGTAGAGATAAACATAATATAGTTGTTTCCCTAAGAAATTCTTAGCGAAGGTATTTCTAAAGATAAATAGAATTACCATACCCCAAAAGAAACCAACAGCGAAGTATTCTGAGTTATAGTTTGCTGAAAAGAACATCCATATAACTCCAACAAGTATATTTATCAAAAATTGTAGTGCCATAGTTATGCTCCTTTCTTAAGTACTAAATCGATATATTGTTCAGGTTTTAAAATCATTTGGACTGCTTGCTCAAAGAAAGGATCTAGTTGATTAGAACATATTCCAATAATAAAAGCAATAGCAACTAACGATACAAGAGGTATTAATATACCTTTTGGTAAGGTTGTTAATACAAGGCTTTTATTAATATTGTCATAGAAAATATTAAGGAATATTTTTATTAAAGAATAACATACTACTAAACCTGAACCTGCAACTAGAACAGCAATAAATATATTATTATCCAGAACTAATCCACGAATAATAAGTGCTTTACCATAAAAACCACTGAATGGTGGTACACCAGCAAGAGACAATACTATAATGAAGTAGGTCCATGCTAAGAGTGGATATTTATTTATTAAGCCACATTTTTTAAGAGCTTTAACTCCACTAACATATATTATTAATCCAACAACTATAAAGAGAGCTGCTTTTAGAAGTATATCATTCACAACATAGAATAATGCTCCTTTAACTCCAAACATATTAAGGGTTGCAGTACCACAAACCATAACTCCAAGAGAAATAACTATATTGAAAATTACGATTTGTTTTAGATTTTTTTGGTAGATAGCTCCAATGCACCCTGCGATAATAGAAATCGCTCCAAGAATTAATAAATATGATTTAATAAAACTTGATCCGTAATAGAATAATCCATAAGTTCTAATAATAGAGTACAAACCAACCTTTGTTAGTAATGCAGCAAAAATTACTGAGACAGCAATAGGTGGAGCTGCATATGATCTGTTCATCCATGTAAATAATGGGAATAATGCCCCCTTCATACAGAAAACAAAAATCATAACTGCACCAACAAGATAAATACTACGGCGGTCATCCATGTTGGCGATAGTTTTTGAAATATAAGCCATATTTAAACTACCAACAATTGTGTATAAATAACCAATGCTAATAACAAACAAACTACCAGCAAAAACATTCATCAGCACATAACTTATTGAAGATTTAAGCTGTTCTTTGTTGATACCTACTAGAAGAAGTAAGTATGAAGCCATAAGAAGTATTTCATAGAAAACAAAAAGGTTAAATATATCTCCAGTCGTAAAAGCTCCATTAACCCCAACCATTATTAATAAAAACCCAGGATAGAAGAAGCTAAGTTCACGTATTTTATCAATAGTTTTAAATGAGTAAAATAGTGTAGCTAGAAATACTACGCTAGATGTTGCTACTAAAATACTATTTAAACCATCAAGTGTAAGTGTGATACCAAATGGACTCACCCAATTTCCCATTTCTAATATTAAAATTTTGTGTTTATTTATTAAATAAATATTGTAAATTGAAAATCCAAAGGTAAGGATAGTAGCCACAAACGTTAAAAAGCGTTGCATACCTATTCTTTTTCTAAACAATATAGTAATTGCGGCGAATAAAAGAGGTATAAAAATAGGAATAACAGGTAAATTACTATGCATTTCTATTAACCTCCTTTATGTGTTCTACATCTTCTAAATCAATAACATTATCGCTACCTTTTAGTTTATAGTTTGCGATATAAATTGAGATAAGAAGACAGGTAACTGCAAATCCGATAACAATTGCAGTAAGTATTAAAGCTGCTGGTACGGGATCAATATAGTTTTTCCCAAGTTCTGAGATAATAGGGATATCTCCATCATACAATCCACCAGCAATTAGAATAATTAAGTTTGCGGCATGTCCGAAAAGACCGACGCCAATGATAATGCGCATCATACTCTTAGAAAGCATAAGGTAAACGCCGAATCCGACTAGAATACCGCATAAGATAATCATATAAAATTCCATTATTTACCATCCTTTCCAAAAGCTAAGATTACAGACATCAATACACCAACAACAATTAAGTACACACCTAGGTCGAAAATTGCAGCTGTATGCAACTCCATCTCACCCATAAGTGGTACGTGGATGTGTGTAAAGTGATGTTTGAAGAAATTTTTTCCTGCTACTATACCACTAAAAGCAGTTCCTACTGAAAATAGTAATCCTAGTGCAGCAACATAAACATAATTAATAGGTAGTAATTTATTTACTTTGTCAATTCCATAAGTGAACATTGCAAGAGCCAAAGCCATAGTACACAAAAGTCCTCCTACGAATCCACCACCAGGGAGGAAATGGCCGCCAAAATATAAACTAAGTGATAGTAAAAATATACAACCTGAGATTATAATAGATAGTGATTTTAAAATAACATCATTAGTTTTCATCTTTAGGACCTCCTCGTTTGATAATTTTAAACATTGCATAAATAATTAGCGCTACCATTGTCATAACTGTAACTTCAAATAATGTATCAAATCCCCTGAAGTCAACAATAATAACATTAACTATATTTCCTCCACCAGAGGCAACAACATTATCAAAATAAAACTGGCTAATTTCTGATGGATGTTTATAAGCATATGCAACTAAACCAATAATGATAAAGCTGATTCCGCTAAGTGTAGCTATAATAGCATTAGTTAGTTTAAATGGTTGTTTTTCAACATGTTTTGTTTTGTCAGTTAATAGAATAAAGGCAACTAAGAAAATAATAGTTGAAATAGATTCTATAACAAATTGTGTCATTGCAAGGTCTGGTGCTCTGAAAGTAACATAAAGTGCAGTCATCATAAAGCCAATTCCAGATGAAAGGATGATAAGCACAAGGCGATTATATGTTCTAGCTAAAGCAATACAACACACAGCGATACAAAGACCAATAAAAATATTCATAATATGTATCGTAGAAAATTTATTTATAACCATTGGTGAACCAGTGGCGAAATATCCTCCAATAATAGTTATAGATAAGACACCGAATATATAGCTCATATTTCTTCTAAGCTCATTTGTAACGAATGTATCATGAAGAAGAGCACTACCTTTATGTAGCATATGTCCTAGACTGTTGTACGTACCATGAACTGAGAAGATAGTTGGGTTATATTTATATATATTGTTAGTACTAGCGTATAATTTATAAAGAACACCGGCAACTATTATAATAAAAATAGAAGTAATTAGTTCTATTGAAAAGAAACTTCCATGATTAACGTGATTAATAACTTCATTATTCGTAACATTAACAGCAAGTGCTGCTTTTTGTGCAGGTATTACAATATAGTCTTTTATAAAAGTATTAATAATTACAAAAAATACTAAAATAGCAGGTGCTATAAAAATACTGTTATTTGGAAGATGAATTCTTTTTCCTTCGAGTTTATTTATATCAAGAGTGCCCATAAAAGGTTTGAATGATAAAATAAATGAATAAATTGCAGTTCCTATTGCGGCAATAACTACTAAAATTGCAATTACAATGTAAAGAATACTAGAACTAGTTAAACTATAAACAGCAGTTAAGAAGTACTCTTTTGAATAGAATCCACTTAAAGGAGGAATACCAGCCATTGAGAATCCAGCGATAACGCTAAGTATAAAACTAATTGGCATAAATTTACGAATACCGCGTAATTTATCTATGTCACGCGTGTGAAATGTATGATCGATAACGCCAGTAATCATAAATAACCCAGCCTTAAATGCAGCATGATTAATGATATGGAAGCAAACAGCATAAAATGCAAATGTATAAACATAGTTATTGTCGTTATATAGACCTAAATTCGCTATACCTATCATTAAAGTCATCATACCTAGCTGACTTATAGTAGAGTAAGCTAAAATTCCTTTTAAATCTTTAAGGAAAATAGCAGAAATTGAACCAATAAGCATCGTAATAGTTCCAACAATGATTAATGTATTCCCAAAGATAGGTGTAAATGAAAAAACAATACCTATTCTAAGAAGTAAATAGATACCTGCTTTAACCATTGTTGCAGAATGTAAATAACTACTAATTGGTGTAGGAGCAGCCATAGCATCAGGTAACCAAATGTGGAATGGGAACTGTGCAGATTTAGTGAATGCCCCAAATAGTATTAATATCATAGTGATAAAGTATGTAGTATTAAAACCATGATTATTACTATATTCTATAATTTCGCTTATATTAAAGCTTCCAGTAATTCTATGAAGGACGAATATTCCTCCAAGCAGTAAAACACCACCAAAAACTGTAATAATTAATGACTTTAAAGCTCCTTTTCTTGAAGCATCGTTTTCATGCCAATAACTAATTAGTAGAAAAGAAGACACAGAAGTCATTTCCCAGAACATATACATGCTTAGCAGATTATCTGATAAGACAATCCCCAACATTGCAGACATGAAAATTAATAAAAATATATAGAACTTATGTAATTTTTCATCTGTGATATTCATGTAATAACAAGAGTATAGTATTACTAATGTACCAATTCCTGTAATAAGAAGAGCAAACAATAGTGATAATCCATCAAGTTTTAGGTTTATATCTAATCCTACGTTAGAAGCAAATGCCCAAGTTTTATAGATAGTACCACCTAAATAGATATTTTTAATATTAAATACAAAATATCCAAATAAGATTAAAGGTACAATTATAACAAATTTACCAGTATGAATTTTGTTAAATGTTTTTCTAAAGAATGGAACGAAGAACATAGCAATTACTGGTAAAAAGACGGCTAATTGTAACATAAAAAAACCTCTTTCTAATAAATTTTCTTCATAACACTTATTATATAACAAAATAGCTTAAAATACCATTAAAATTCACTTTTTAGAAAATTACTTTGTGACTTTAATAAAGTTATTTCTTTAGTAAATGTTAGTTTTTATCAATAAAGTAACAAATTTTAATATTAAATACTTTCTACAAGAGTATAAATATTATTATAAAAACGATTTCAAAAATACATATATTAAAGTATAAATAAAAAAGGCTATACAGAAGACTAACGCTTTTCCTTAGAATAAAATATAGATAATTATTTTTTTAATAACTCTTGTTTAAGAAAAAGAAAAAGGGTATAATATAATTAACAAATTATATACAGGGGGACTAATTGATGTCGCATAAACAAACACCACATATTAAGCCAAATGGAGTAGAAATCGCTGAAACTATTTTATTACCAGGAGATCCACTTAGAGCTAAGTTTATCGCTGAAACATTTTTAGAAGATGCGGTTTGTTTTAACGAAGTTCGTGGAATGCTTGGGTATACTGGAACATATAAAGGTAAAAAGATTTCTGTAATGGGAACTGGAATGGGGCCAGCAAGTATAGGTATCTATTCTTATGAATTAATTCATACTTTTGGAGTTAAAAATCTAATCAGAATAGGAACTTGTGGAGCTTTACAACCAGAGGTGAAATTATATGACGTAATCTTAGGAATGGGGTCTTCAACTAACTCAAATTATATGCACCAATATAACATACCAGGGAATTATAGTTTAACAGCATCATTCGATTTACTACTAAAAGCTTACAACTATGCAAAAGAAATGGGACAGCCAGTACATGTAGGGAATATCCTGTGTAGTGAAGTTTTTTATAATGCTGACAAAACGGCTATGGAAAATTGGATGAAAATGGGTGTGCTAGCAGTTGAAATGGAAAGTACAGCATTGTATGCAAATGCAACAGCGGCTGGTGTAAATGCGTTAACAATTTTAACAGTAAGTGATTCATTAGTAACTGGAGAGGAAACTACACCAGAAGAAAGGCAAACAGCATTTACTAAAATGATGGAAATCGCATTAAACTTAGCATAAAAACAAATTTTATAGGAGAGAAAATTATGACTAACTATCAAGAATTATATGAAAAATGGCTTAATAGCCCAGCGCTAACTGAAGAAGAAAAACTTCAACTGAAGTCTGTAGAGGCAGATGAGGTAGAAAAAGAAGACAGATTTTATAAGGAATTAGAATTTGGAACTGCAGGACTTCGTGGTAAAGTAGGAATGGGTTCAAATAGAATGAACCGTTTTATTATTGCACGTGCTACTAAAGCTTTGGCACAAACTATTATTGATAATGGTCTTCAAGAAAAAGGTATAGCTATTGCGCATGATCCACGATTATTCTCAAAAGAATTCGCAAAATTGGCAGCGTTAGTAATGGCAAGCAATGGTGTTAAAGCATATTTATTTGAGGATTTACGTCCAACTCCAGAATTGTCATTTGCAGTTCGTTATTTAGGAACTGCTAGTGGAATTAATATTACTGCAAGCCATAATCCAAAAGAATATAATGGATACAAAGTATATTGGCAAGAAGGTTCTCAAATTAAATCTGATATAAGTGATAAAGTTCTTGAGTACATTAACTCAATGGATATTTTCGAGGAGTATGTTACATTAACAGAAGAAGAAGCATTAGAAAAAGGTTTATTAGTTTATATTGGAGAAAAGGTTGATGAGGAATTTTATAAAGAATCTCTAAACTGCACTATAAATGATGAAAATATAGATAAAAGCATTTCAGTAGTTTATACACCACTTAATGGTGCTGGGTATAAGGCTGTAACTACAGTTCTTGCACGTCGTGGTTTTGAAAATGTTCATGTCGTTGCAGAACAAAAAGATCCAGATGGAACGTTCCCAACTATTGAATATCCAAACCCAGAAGATACTGCAGCATTTGAATATAGTGAAAGATTAGCCAAGAAAGTTAACGCAGAAATTCTTATTGCAACTGACCCTGACTGTGACCGTTTAGCGGTGGAAGCTATTCACAACGGAGAAGTGGTATCATTTAATGGTAACCAAGTTGGAGCTATTTTAGTTCAATATGTAATTGAAAACTTAGCTAAGCAAGGTAAGTTACCAGAAAATCCTGTTTTAGTAAAATCTATCGTTACTTCTAAGATGGTAGAACCGTTATGTAAAGAATACGGAGTAGAAGTAATTGATGTTCTTACAGGATTTAAAAATATTTGTGCATTGCCTAATGAATGGGATAATACAGGTGAGAAAAACTATGTTATGGGATACGAAGAAAGTATTGGATATAATGTAGGAACGTTCTTAAGAGATAAAGATGGTGTTACTATTGCTATGTTATTAGTAGAAGCAGCAGCGTTCTATAAAAAACAAGGTAAAACATTAGTGGATGTATTAGATGCATTTTATGAAAAATACGGATACTACATGGATAAAACTATCTCAATCGTGTTAGAAGGAGCTGCAGGAGCCCAAAGAATCAAACGTATGATGGAACAATATCGTGAAATTTTTGCACGTGAGATTGCAGGAAGCGAGGTAGTTTCAGTAACTGATTACCTAACTCAAAAAGAAAAAACAGTAGCTACTGGAGAAGAAAAAGCTATTGATATTGAAAAAACAGACGCTGTTAAATTCAGTTATGCAGATGAATCTTGGTATACATTACGTCCAAGTGGAACAGAACCAAAAGTTAAACTTTATATCTATGTAAAAGATGAAAATAAAGAAGTAGCAGAAGAAAAATTAGTTAAATTTGAAGAAAAAGTTTTAGAATTACTTTACTCAATAGACTAATAGATAATAAAAAGTAAAGTACTTATAATTGATAAGTACTTTACTTTTTTATTATTTATTATAGTATTTTAAATATTCTTTGCAAAATGCACGTGCAGTTAATTTACCACTTTGTCTATCAGCATAAGATTCACTTACGAATTTTGAAATCTCATCTGTGTATTCTACTTTTGGTAATGGATTTTCAAGAATAGTCTCTTTATTAAGGGCGAAAGTAGAAAAACAAATACCTACTAAACGAGTATGTCTAGTTTCATGATTAAATGCGCTTAGTTCAGCGAAAATTTCAACACTTCGCGTACCAACTCTCGAAATATAACTATCAATTATAAGGGCCTCATGGCGATGAACAACATCTAAAAATTGATAAGTATCAATACTTGCAGTGAAAAATGGTAAATGAGTATATCTTCTTATAACTAATCCTTGTACATCATCTAACCAATAAAGTGTTTGGCCTCCAAATAATGTATCATGTCTATTCATATGGTTAGGGTAGATTGTGTGAAAATTCTCTACTCTGGTATCTTTGTAATTAATAACCTCTTGCATAGGTGTTCTCCTTGTTATTTATTTTAATTTTATTTCAATAGTTCTAACTATAGTATGATAGTAGTATATTAAGAAACAAGTTATTTAGTCTTAATCTGATTTTTGAAATACATGATTAATTGTATCATATAAAAGCAGATATATTAAGAGAAAAACACAAATCAGAAAATTATAACCTTTACATTTTGTAAAAGAGTATATTATAATAGAATAAATAACAAATAAATGAGGTGTAGAATAATGAAATATGAAACTATGTTAGAACGATTTTTAGGATATGTTAATTTCAAGTCTAGGTCTGATGCCAGTAGTAAGACGCTTCCATCAACACCAGAACAAAAAGATTTTTTAAGGATGCTAAAGGGGCAACTAGAGGAGCTTAAATTAAGTGATATAATGCTTAATGAAGAAAATTGGTTTTTAACAGCAACATTGCCTGCTAATACAGATAAGCCATATGATACTATTGGTTTTATTTCTCATGTTGATACAGCTGATTTTAATGTAGAAGGAATTAGTCCGCAAGTAGTAGAAAACTACGATGGTGAAGATATCGTTCTTAATAAAGAAAAAAATATTATTATGACAACAAAAGAATTTCCCAACCTAAAGAATTACAGAGGTTTGACTTTAATCACAACTGATGGAACAACACTATTAGGTGCTGATGATAAGGCAGGTATTGTGGAAATTGTTGAGGCTGTGAAATATTTAAGCGAACATCCGGAGATTGAACATGGAGATATTAGAATTGCCTTTGGTCCAGATGAAGAAATTGGACGAGGTGCTGACCATTTTGATGCCAAAGGATTTGGAACAGAGTATGCTTATACTATGGATGGGAGTGTGCTTGGAGAACTTCAATATGAAAGTTTTAATGCAGCACAGATTACATATAAAATCACTGGAGTGAGTGTTCACCCTGGAACAGCTAAAGGAAAAATGAAAAATGCTAATATGATTGCAGCTGAATTAGCAATGCTATTCCCTGAAAAAGAAGTGCCAGAACATACAGAAGATTATGAAGGATTTTTCCTGCTTCACAATATGGAAGCTCGTATTGAAGCAGCTGAAATGGTTTATATTATTCGTGACCATGATAAAGACAAATTCGTAGCTCGTAAAAAATTCGCAGAAGAAGTAGCTGCTGAAATAAATGCTAAATATGGCAATGTTGTAGAGTATGAAATGTACGATCAATATTACAATATGGGAGACGTTATTAAAGAAGATAAACGTTGTGTAGATATAGCAGAACAAGCTATGAAGAATGCAGATGTTGTACCTATAATTATTCCAATTCGAGGGGGAACAGATGGTTCAAAAATTTCATATATGGGTATTCCAACACCAAATATCTTTGTTGGTGGAGAAAATTTCCATGGTCAGTATGAATTTAGTTGCTTAGAGCATATGAAAAAAGCATCTGATGTAATTGTGGAGATAGCTAAATTGGCAAAAAAGTAGAGAAAATCACACCATGGTGTGATAGATAAAATAATTAAGTAAGATTGTAAGATTATTATAGAGTATAACATAGTAGTTTATTCTGTAAGGTTTTGCGATCTTATTTTTTAAAAATAAAATATTTAATAATTTTTAGAAAACAAAAAATATACTTTATTAATTTTAGTAGATGATAATTGTTATTGCTAAAAAATTATCATATATAGTATATATGAATAATAATTATTATGCATGAAATTTTGATCATTAAAAATTATTGTTAATTGTCGAAAAATTAGTAATTTGAAAAAATACTTTTACAGATGATTTCTTGACATATGTAGAATATAAGTATTATAATGATATAAAGGATATTTTATCTAATTTTTTTGGCTTTTTAACTTTAAGTTTATAAAAAAGTATGAGCTTATTCTTAATGAGAAAGGAGAAAAAATGAAAAATAAGAATTTTATTATAAAAATTGTTATGTTAGTTTTAATATTAGGAGGGATACTAGGACTATCAACCAACAACGTACAAGCCGTTCCAGAGGAAGGTAATACAATTTATCTAGATAATGCAGGTGGTAATGATGCTAATAATGGTGAATCTGAAGCAACTGCTGTTAAGACGTTTAATAAAGCTTTAGAATTATTAGGAGAAAACGGTACATTAAAAGTAAAAAGTTTTGATAAACAAAGTGGGATAGTTTTTAATAAAAAAGGAACTTTGGAAATTATTGAAGATACTACTTTACAAGGAAATCGCACAGATATTGGTATTACTATGAAGTCAGGTAGTCATTTGCGTATGGCTGAAGGCAAAACCTTAAAAATGAAAGATTTTAAAACGGCTCTTACTATTGAAAATGGGGCAGAATTAAATGATGGTAATTATATTTTAGAAAATAATGCTTCTGATCAATACGGAAAAGGTCTTAATATTATTGGGGCTGTTAAAGGTTCTTCAGGTAGAGATAAATTAGTTTTAAAGGCCAACGATATATATAATGTAAACTTTTATTCTGGGACAGCAACGTTTGAAAATGCTACGATTGAAGTAATATCACAAAAAAGAGTATGGTCAGATGCTAAAAAATTGACAATGACCAATACTTCAATGACGTTATCTGGATATGGACAGGGATTCTATATTGGAGGGGATTCTAAAATTATAGACTCTTATTTATATATGAAAGATCCTAAAGGAAGTTGGTTTAATATAAATACAACGGGGATGACATTCCAAGGGACTGGAAGCACAATTTCAGGTTCTACGCTTAGAGCAGATTACGGAAGTAATGCTGGAATTCTATAGGATTATCTAATGCTAATCAAATACTTTCTATGACTAATTCTACTTTAGAGTTTAATAATAGTGGACAAGGTGGATTAAATGTTAATACAGGTATTGTCGAACTGACTGGGACAACCATTAAAACTAATGAAAGACAAAGAGGTGCATTATATGGAGCACAAACAAATGCCAAATTAATTTTTAATGCTGATACAGTAGTTGATAGTGCTGCGAATAAAGATGCAGATAATGGTTTGGGACAAACTAATGATAACTATGTGGTTATAGGTGGCTCTCATCATGTCAAATATGCTCCGGATTATAAACCGGGTGGAGCAGCTGCAGGTGTTGCTATTCCAACTAACGGTGTTAATAATGGAAACGAAAAATTGAGATTATTTACACTTACAGATTCAACAGTTACCTCTTTAAATCCGTTAAATAAAAATAATACTACTTATTTATATTCAATTGCTAAGCCTTCAGCAGACGGTAAAAAGTATGCTTGGTTACCAGAGGTAAATGTTACATTCAAATTGAATGCACCTGATGCAAAATTCCAAGATAACACATCAAATGATAAGGTATTAAAAACTTACAGAGGAGGAAAATTATCAGAGGTTGAAGGTAATGATATACCAAAGGATCCAACAAGAGAAGGATATACTTTTTTAGGATGGGAGTTAAAAGATTCAACAGATAGTTTTAATACAGATGTAGCTGTAAAAGAAGATTTAATATATGAAGCAAAATGGGATAAAAATCCTACTCCTAAGAATTTTGAAGGGACACTATTAGGAGATATTCTAATAGGAGATGATACAGGGCATGACAAACTGCACGAAGAAAAAGCAGGAGCCGAAATAGAATATACAGGAAAAATAGGAGTAGCATCAATAAAAAATCATATCCAAACGTTAGCGAATAACTATGGAGGAGATATAAATACAATAACATTAAATGATATAGAAAGTACATTTACAACAAAAATAGCACTAGAAAATGGACTAGACATATCGAATGTAACAAATGCAACATTCACAAATAACAACCTATTTGAAATAAAAGAATTTAGCAAATCAGGAAATGAAATAACAGTTAAATTTGGTTTGAAAAAACAATATACAAAATTCACAGATTTACTAAATGATGTTAATAGTGTTCCAGATGTATTGGATGTAAAAGTACCAAAAGTAAAAGTAAAAGATAATTTAGCAAATAATACTAAATTAAAAGTAGTAGGAACAGTAGAAGGGACATTCACAGGATTTGCGAAGACAGCAAGTGGAAGTCGTGAACAATATGATTTCAAATGGAAAGCAGAACAAGAACCATCAGGAAAAGATATTGAACAAACAGCAGGCGATGACACTACAATTCAATATACAATATTGGTAAAAGAAAAAGATGCAAAATTAGTACAATATAACGGAGTACTTCCAGGAGATATTCTAATAGGAGATGATACAGGGCATGACAAACTGCATGAAGAAAAAGCAGGAGCCGAAATAGAATATACAGGAAAAATAGGAGTAGCATCAATAAAAAATCATATCCAAACGTTAGCGAATAACTATGGAGGAGATATAAATACAATAACATTAAATGATATAGAAAGTACATTTACAACAAAAATCACATTAGAAGATGGACTAGACATATCAAATGTGACAGAAGCAATATTCACAGATAATAACTTATTTGAAATAAAAGAATTTAGTAAGTCTGGGAATGTAGTAACAGTTAAGTATGGCTTGAAGAAAAACTATACAAAATTCACAGATTTATTAACTGATGTTACGAATGTACCGGATGTATTAGAAATAAAATTACCAAAAGTTAAAGTAAAAGAGGACTTAGCAAATGGTACTAAATTGAAAGTAGTAGGTACAGTAGAAGGAACATTCACAGGATTTGCGAAAGCAGCGAGTGGAAATCGTGAGCAATATGATTTCAAGTGGACAGCAGAACAAGAACCATCAGGAAAAGATATTGAACAAGCAGCAGGAGACACTACTACAATTCAATATACAGTGTTAGTAATAAAACAAGTCACTCCACCTTTACCAGAACCAACACCAGGAGAAAAAACTGTAAACTCTGAAAATGGTAATGAAGGGGCTACTGTTCGACAACTAACAGAAAAAGGTGAAGTGTTTAGATATGATATTAAAACAAAACTAGAAGAAAATTCAAATCACCATAATCAATTTAGTATCAGCGATACATTGGATAGTGTTTTACAGATTAATAAAGTAGCTATAAAAATTGATGGAGCAGAACTAGATGAAGATATGGTTCTTCCAGAATATACACAATTAAAAAACAAATTACAGGAAGCAACCAAGAAATTAGAAGAGTTAGCGGCATTAGAGGAAAAGGTAAACAAATTAAAATCTGATGTAGATAAACTTGAAACTGAATATGCAGCTTTTCCAGATAAAACAGTAGAAGAAGCAAAAGCGGTAAAAATAAAACTAGATAATGTGAAATCTGAATTAACAATTGCTAAGACAAAATTTGAGGCAGATAAAGTTAATAAACCAAATCTGGAGAAAATAGTTAATGATACAAAAGTCGAAATTGAAGCATTTGAGAAAACTGATAAATTTAAATTAATTAGAATAATAAATCAAGCTCTTAATTCACGAAATGAAAAAAATGAAATTTCTGCTGATTTTGTTAAAAAACTAGGACACCTTGAAATTAAAGGAAATACTGTAGAATATCTGATAGACTCACCAATAATTTTAAAACAATTAGATGGAAGACAAATTACATTATCAATTTATGCTAATATTTTAAGTGGGGCCAATTTAGAAAAATATATAGATAAGCAACATAAAGTAATAAAAATTGCTAATAAAGCAATAATAACAAATAATAATGTAGCAAAAGAAACTAATGTAGTTTATGTAACGCTACGAGTAAAAGATAAACCTAAAGAATTACCAAATACAGGTAAAGCTACAGCAGACGTAGCGGGCTTAGGTTTAGTAGGTGTTACATTAGCATACCTTTTAGCAAGAAGAAAATTTAATAAATAGAATGAAATAAAGGGGTTAATATAATAAATCCGGAGTATTGAAAAAACTTTATACTCCGGATTTTAATATTAATTATATACAAAAGTCCGACTAATGAAAGTGGAAGAACATATGTATAGTAAAAATGCTAAGCAATATTTTAACTTGCTTAGCATTTTACTAATTTATATTCTTATTCGAGATGAATAGGAATTATTCTTTAAATCATTTAATTATTTATTTTCTTCGTATTTTTTCTTATCATATCCGAACCATGCAGCTTCCATAATACCTTCTAAATCTTTTAATATTGCAAGGCGAGGGTTTGCTGGAGTACATTGATCTTCATATGCATCTAGAGAAAGTTGACGAAGTTCCGCTTTGAATGCTTCGTAGTCAACTCCATGGTCTTTGAAACTCATAGGACAACCAACACGTTTACCAAGCTCGAATACTGCTTGTGCGTATGATTCAACAGCTTCTTCAGGAGTGTCAGCTTTTAATCCTAACATACGTGCAATATCTTGGAATCTTTCAGCTGCTTGATAATGTTCATATTTTGGCCAAATAGATACTTTACCAGGACGTGTACCATTGTAACGGATAACATATGGAAGTAAAGTAGCATTTGTTTCACCGTGAATAGTATGGAATTTACCACCAATTTTGTGAGCCATAGAGTGACAAATACCTAGGAAAGCATTTGCGAATGCCATACCACCTAAACATGAAGCGTTATGCATTTTCTCACGAGCTGTCTTGTCAAACTCTTTTACAGATTTCTCAAGATTTTCAAATACTATTTTTATTGCCTGTAGAGCGATACCATCAGTATAATCGTTTGCTAAGATAGAAGTATATGCTTCTGTAGCGTGAGTAAGAACGTCCATTCCAGTAGCAGCTGTAGGACGAGCTGGTACAGTCATAACCATATTTGGATCAACGATAGCAACATGTGGAGTAAGTGCATAGTCTGCTAATGGATATTTTTTACCATGTTCTTTATCAGAAATAACTGCAAATGGTGTAACTTCACTACCAGTACCTGAAGTAGTTGCTACACAGATAAACTTAGCTTTATTACCTAAATGAGGATATTTTACAGTACGTTTTCTGATATCCATGAATTTTTGAACTAACTCTTTAAAGTCTGCATCAGGTCTTTCATAGAATAACCACATAATCTTACCTGCGTCCATAGCAGAACCACCACCAAGTGCAACAATAGCATTTGGTTTAAATGAATTCATTATTTCTAAACCACGACGAACAGTTGTAATATCTGGGTTAGGTTCAACACCAGCAAATACCTCATATTGAACTTTATTTGAACGACGGTTTAGTTGATCGATGACACGTGCTGCGAATCCAAGTTTAACCATAGATTCATCAGTTACTATCATTACCCTCTCTAAACCCTCCATTTCGCTTAAATATCTAATAGCATTTGGTTCGAAATATATTTTAGGTGGAATTTTATACCATTGTAAATTATTATTTCTTCGACCGATTAACTTTATATTTAGAAGGTTTACAGCACTAACGTTTCCAGAAACTGAGTTTCCTCCGAAGCTACCACATCCTAATGTAAGTGATGGAATGAATGCATTATATACATCTCCAATACCACCGAATGAAGATGGAGAATTCCAGATAATACGACAAGCTCTAACCACTTTACCGAATTCTTCAGCAACGTCTGCGTTTTGAGTATGAACAGCAGCGCTGTGTCCTAATCCATTAAACTCTACCATTTGACGAGATTTTTCAATACCATCCTCTGTGCTAGTAGATTTAAGAATAGCTAGCACTGGAGAAAGTTTTTCACGAGTAAGAGGTTCATTAACCCCTACTTCTTTACATTCTGCAGCTAGAATAACAGTACCTTTTGGAACTTCGAATCCTGCCATTTTTGCAATATCTTCAGCATATTTACCAACTATAACAGAGTTTAATTTTGCAGTAGCAACGTCTTGTGAGTAAGCTTCAACACCGAATAATAATTTTTCTAATTTAGCCTTTTCTTCAGCGTTAACGAAGTAAACGCGGTGTTCTTTTATAAGTTTAATAAACTCATCGTAAATTTCTCTATCCACGATTGCAGCTTGTTCACTCGCGCAAATCATTCCATTATCAAATGCTTTACCTAAAACTATGTCATTAACAGCTTGTTTTAATTTAGCTTCTTTATGTACATAAGCTGGTACGTTACCAGGTCCAACCCCAAGTGCAGGTTTACCACATGAGTAAGCCGCTTTAACCATAGCGCCTCCTCCAGTAGCTAGGATAGTAGAAACACCAGGGTGTTTCATTAAAGCATTAGTTCCATCTAAAGTAGGTTTTTCAATGAATTGAATACAGTTTTCAGGAGCGCCAGCTTTAATAGCAGCGTCTCTCACTATGCGTGCAGCTTTTTTAGAACATTCATTAGCAGATGGATGGAAACTGAAGACAATAGGGTTACGAGTTTTTAAAGCAATAAGTGATTTGAAAACTGTAGTTGATGTAGGGTTTGTTGTAGGAACTACACCGCAGACAACTCCAACAGGCTCAGCAATCGCTACAAGACCGTCTGATTCATCTCTGTCAACAATACCAACTGTTTTTAGGCCACGAAGGTTATTTGTAATATATTCAGCAGCATACAGATTTTTAATAGCTTTATCTTCTATATTACCACGCCCTGTTTCTTCTACAGCGGCTATAGCAAGAGGTCCGTGTTCTTCTACAGCAGCCACAGCTGCTGCTTGAACAATGGCATCAATTTTTTCTTGATCGTCTATTTTTCTAAATTCATCTAAAGCAGTTAGAGCTTTATTTACTAGTATATCTACTTCTTGTACAGCATCATTATTTACTACTTTTTCTTTCACCATAATAATTTCCTCCCAGAAAAAAATCATTTAATTTTTGTTATACACTAATATTTATTGTTATATACTAATCATATTTTATATTTAACTAGTTTCTAATTTAAGATATAAATTTCAGTAGTTTTCTAATATTACAGAAGGGATTTAGAATTACTTATTTCTTAAATTCATTATTGATAATTATGAAATATTTAGTGCAATCTTTTGCAGTGGTGTCGACTACCTTGCAATTACAGTATAACATGAAACAACGTTAAAAAGAAGCGGAATAAGAAAAAAAATAAAAGTGAAAAAATGAAAACCAAAAGAAAAAAATTTCATAGTTTTTAACAAAAAAATTAAATAAACGAAGAAGAAAACAGTTTAAAAAGTATTCTGTACTCTAAGGAGTTAAAAATTTAATACTTTAAAACAATGAAATAACAATAATTCCTGTTATATAATAATATAATTGTATAACAGATGCTGTGGAGAGGGGAATATAAAAGTTTAAAAATAAGTAAAAAAGGGAATAAAAAATACTACCTTTGTAAATGATAACCTTTATCATTTACAAATAAGTGGTGTCAGTTAATAAAAATACAAAAAAGTAATTGAAATAGTGATGATAAGATAATATATTGTAAATTAGTTTTGCTTTCATTGAAATAAAAAAAGAGA